>Ga0172377_10000004_pt1 | contig 219918 bp, 228 predicted proteins | sample Pumphouse3metaG_FD_119749 | JGI IMG/M metagenome (GOLD analysis project Ga0172377, IMG submission 119749) | Leachate microbial communities from a municipal landfill in Southern Ontario, Canada - Pumphouse #3 metaG | ecosystem: Engineered > Solid waste > Landfill > Unclassified | place...
AATATCACCTCGTTTCTTTTATTTGCTTAAATTAACGAGTTGTTTTTATAATCAATATTTATAGAAAATATATATTATTAATGTAATATAAACGTAACTGGAGGAGTATGATATGAATAAAAATAATATAAAATTAAAAGATGATGATATCAAATATCTTAAAGATAGAAATATGTCAATATTGGATTTTAATAATAGAGTTCTAATGATGGCATGTGAAATAAATACACCATTAATAGAACGATTAAATTTTATTAAAATAGTTTTTAGTAATCTTGATGAATTTATATCTGTAAGATTGCCAGAGGCAACCAAAGTAGAACATGATGAATACATTTTATATATTCAGCATCTTTATGATGACATGAATAAAATATTTAATACTAACCTAAAACTAGGTAATGTGAGTTATGAATATACTGATTATGAAGCTAAGACTTCAAATAATAAATCGTTTAATGATGGAGAAATCTATTATGTAGCATTATTATCAAATCAGGAATTTATTCTCTATCGTTATAATTATTTAGGAAAAGCATCGATGGATTCATTAATTGAGTTTCAAAGTCCAAATACTAAGATAGAGTATTCTTTTTTAGTTAGATTTATATCTGATAAGTCATTTAGATATATTTATAGTGGAGAGGGTATTACTACAGTATTAGAAGAGATTAGAAATATTGTAAAGATAAAGGAAAATGTTGTATTTACTCATATTCAGACTACGTGTGAGAATGAGTTAATAATGAATAAGTTCATTGAATATATTCATTTAGATTTTTCAGGAGTATTTGTACTTACTGAAGAATTAATTCAGATTAACGCTATCATGAAATTTATAACTAATCAATATAAAAATCGCGAATATTATTATCCTAAATATAATCCAATCTATACTAAACGTAATTATTATAATGAATTACTTGAGAGAGATATAATAGTGTATAATCCATTTATTTCATATGACGAAGTTTTAGATTTTATTAGACAAATGTGTCTAAATCCAAATATAACTTCAATATTTATTACACTATATCGATCATTAGGAAATTCAGTTATATTGAATTCATTGATTGATGCTAAGAAATTAGGAAAAGAAGTATTCGTTTATGTAGAACCTACGGCAAGAGGAAACGAGGAAGAAAATGTCGAAATCATTGAAAAACTTTTAGAAAATGGAATAATAGTTAGATGCAATTATTTTAATTATAAAATTCATTCTAAATTATTTTTAGCTGTAGACAAATCAGAGAAACTCTATGCCCATGTAGGAACTGGAAATTATAATGAGAAAACTGTAAAATGTTATACTGATTTACATATATTGACAGCAGATTATGATATTTGTAAATCGATATATTCATTATTTAAAGGTATCTTTTATAAGACAATGGTTTCGATTATCAAAAACGAAGTTTCTAAATTTGACGATTTAATATTAGCACCAATAACACTAAGACCTAGTGTATTGGGATTAATTGAAAATGAGATTCATAAAGGAATGGGCGGTAGAATTTATATTAAATGCAATTCATTATGTGATAAAACTATTATTGAAGCATTATATAAAGCAGCAGCTAATAACGTTGATGTGAAACTATTAGTAAGAACTGCCGTTGGAATTCTTCCAGCAGATAATTTAGAAATTAAAAGTAAAGTAGGAAGATTCTTAGAGCATGAAAGAATATATATATTTGGAGATAACGTTTATATCACATCTGCTGATTTACTATTACGAAATATCGACAAAAGAATTGAAGCAATGTGCAGAATTAAAGATCCTTTCAATAAAGAATTTATTAAAGAAATATTCTTTAAAAAATGGGAATCCTCCAATGCCTTTAATTTAAAGCAATCCCCCCTAAGATGGATTAAAGGTAATTAAAAGAGTATCTATACAGATACTCTTTTTTTGCGTAATTTTATATGCTAAAAGACATATAAATAAATTTAGTATATCATTCATATAATTTGAGGTGAAATGTATGCAATTAGAAAGTGATAAAAAAGAAGTCATGTTATCAATAAATAGTTTTAATAGTCCAGCAGAAGTTTCTAATAAAGAAGCTTGGATAAAATTGATTCTACATCTTCTTTTTTTAAAGAAAGGATCATATCCATCAAATCCAAATATTGGGATTGATATAAGACAATATGACTATCAATTTATTGATAATATTTTAACAACTTTACCATCAGATATTATGGAACAGACACGATTATTTTTACCCGATATTCCGTTAGAATCAGTAATAGTTGAAACTACAGAAGTTGGAGGTAAAGTAATCCTATTAATTATATTAACATTTGTCGATGATAACGTTGTAATTGCAACTAGTGTTGCTAATAATATTATAGATTTTGAAATAAGTATGTAATTATATTATTTATAAAAAATAGGAGGAATAATATATGGAAAATTTAAAAGAAATAGCAGATAAAGCTAAGAATCAACGTAAAAATCAAGTTAAGGAAGAGATAATAAAGGAAGAGACTGCAGTAGAACCAGCAGAAGTGAAAAAAGTTATAGTTAAGGAAGAAAAAGCTCCAAGTAAATCAGTAGTATATGGACTCGATGATGATGATACTTCAGACGATACTGAAGAAAGTGCTGAAGACACACTGTCATTAGATGCAAGTACAGAATTAACTGAAGATGACTTAAAGCAATTCGTTCCTGATTTAGATCACGAAGCATTAAAAGCGTTTGCTGCTTCTAAACTTAAAGAACTTTCAAAATATAAAAAGAATCTTATAATTAATAATGGATTCACAATCGAAGAAGCTACTAAGGCAGTAGAAAATCGATTAAAAAGAGAAGGAAAAGAAGCTAATGATGAATACTTGGAAAAGAATCCAAAAGTTGGAATCGTAGAAATTGATAAGAAAAATGTTGATAAAATTGAATTTACTGATGAAGAAAAAGCAAAACTTACAAAAGTAAAATCAATCAAAATGATCATTGTCGAAGAAGAAAAATTAAAGCAGATTAAGATTGATAAAATAGAGAAGAAACTTAAAGGAAACTATTTGAAATCAATTGATGGATCATTATCAAAATATTCAGTTCCCCTCCCAGTAATTGGAGATTATGTATCATTTAGAGGAGCTCAAATAATGCAATTAGCAAGTGTTGTAAAACACGATGATGATTCTACTGTAGAGACAATTACTAAGCAGGCTACACTGATTTATAATAGACTATATAATGGATCAGTGCTTAATAAATATGATGATGATAATAGAGTTATATTATCATATCAGGATTTTATAAATAAATTTAAATTTAGTGATATGAATATGGCATTATATGGAATATTGGTTGCATCTTCAATGGAAGATACAGAAGTTCCACTGTCATGCACTAAATGTGAGAAATCATTTAACTGGAAATATAAAATTAGAACTTTGCTAGATGGTGAAAGTATTCATGAAACCTTTAAAGAAAGAATGGACGTTATATTAGCAAATAAATGTAATTATGAAGTTTTGAATGAACTAAGTAATGATTACTGTAAAGCTATTCGACTACAATCTCCATTCAGCCAGAATATATATGAAATTTCCCAACCAACTATTGCAAAAGCTATTAGTGTATTCTCATCAATGAATGAAGAAGATTTAACAGATGTATATAACTCAGGACTTATATTATTTATCGATAATCTTTATGTATATAATAAAGATAATGATTCATATGTTCAGATTGAAGAAGAAGAAGTAAGACTTCTATTTGATATATTGCAAAATATACCACAAGAAGATATTACATTATTGAATAGTGTATTAAAAGATAAAATATTTGCACCACAATTCGTATTAAAAACTAAATGTCCAGAATGTGGAGCAGATTTAGAGAACGTTTTGGATATTGATCAAATGATTTTTCTACTGGCCCGAGATTCATCAATGGAGATAGAGTAATTTCCGAATTCATGAAAATGATAAATGATACACTAGATGAATTTGACGGGCAATTGTCATACCAAGAAATTAGTGCTATGACATATAAAGAAATCGGATACTTAAGATTACATCGTTCCGAATTAAAGAAAGCTAAAAATGCTCATATGAAAGATTCAATGAAATAGACCAAATATGTGGAGGTGAAACTCTATTGTGAGTGATATAAATTATTATGATGAAATTAAAGATACAGATTCTGATATTGATGATAATGAATTTGATGATGTTCCGGATATCATTTCAGAGGATACTGATTATTCTGAAATAGATCGAATAACTATATTTAAACATCTATCCATTGATCAAATCACTAACACTGTCAATATGTCAATATTTGAAAATTTATTAAATGATTATTATTCTGATTTTATAAGCTTTTGTGATCAAGTTAAAAGCTCACCCGAAAAGATCGGGAGTGTAACCTGCTACATAAAATATGGAAAATTAGAATTTGATCTACAACTAGAAGAAAAAGACTAAAATAAATACCAGATGAGTTTAACTTACTCATCTGGTATTTGTATATTTAAATCTTCCGACAGTATTTTAAATATAGGAGGTGACTATTATATGGATTTATCTAATATAATAAGTATGCAAGAAAAGCGAAATAAATTTTTCTCTAATAATCCTGATTGGGATAATAATGATAAATATATTGCAATGGAAGCTACTGATAAAGTTATAAATGTAGGCGATACTCCAATGCAGATTAAACTAATAACAGATAAAATGATTGAATTTAATCAATTTAAGCCAGTTGATAATCCTATAATGTATGAGCGAGGAAGAATTCCTACTGTTGGAGGATTATTCTCTACATATATATTCGGAACGACGGCAGAAGAACGTATGAGAACCTGTGCATATATTGATCTAAAGAAGAAATTCTTACATCCATATGTATATGAAATTATTAAAAAGATATTTCGTAACATAGAAAAGATTGCGGCAGGTGAAGGAAGTTGGAAAATTAATGCAGATGGAACTTTATCAGAAGTTAAAGATGAAAATAGTCCAGATTATGATGAAAATAATACGGGATTACAATGGTTCATAGATAATTACGATAAAATTACATTTAAAGAAAACGACACATTGAAAAGATCCAGTATTATGGAACTCTTATCGTTAAGTAAAGACGAGATATTTATAACTAAATGGCTTGTAATTCCAGTATTTTATAGAGATGAAGATGTATCTACTGGTAAACCATCAAGACCAAAGATTAACTATGATTATGCAAATCTAATTAAATATGCCAATATGTTAGAGAATGAAGATTTTAGCTATTTCAATAACAAGGCAATGTTTAATATTCAGATGCTATTAGTAAAAATAAGAAGATTTGGTCAATCTCTTATTGAGAAGAAAAAAGGAGCTTTCCATCAAACAGTTCTTGGAAAATCTATAGATTTTGGTGCAAGATCAGTAATAAGTGTTCCTGTAATGAATGATATTGAAACGCCAGATGAAATGCCTGTAGATATACTAAATACAGGAGTTCCATTAGCACAATGTATTATTCTTGGATATCCATTAATGATTAAATGGTGTACAGATTTCTTTAGACGAGTATTTGATGGTGTTCAGAAGAAGACGATTTATATTAAAGATAAGAAAACCGGCGAAGTTAGAATGGAAGAGGCTGAAATTGAAGACCAAATGATGGTATTTACAAAGAATTATATTCATAAGAAAATGAAAAGCTTTATGAATACCTATGGAAAAAGATTTGAGCCAGTCAAAATAAAATTAAAAAATGGAAAAGAAGTAGATATGTTATTTACTGGTAGAGGTATGAGTAGGAAGAAAGATGACCCTAGAAGTGCAACTATTAGTAATAGACCATTGACATGGACTGATGTTTTTTATATGGCTGCACTAGAAACTTTAAGCGACAAGCATATTTACACTACAAGATACCCAATATCAGATTATTTCGGAATATTTCCATCCAGATGTCGTCCATTATCGACAGTAAAAACGACACCAGTAATGATAAATGATGTAGTCTATCCATATTATCCAGTGATTAATACTAATCTATCTGAGGAAGAAATTTCTACACAATTTATAGATACATTAGAAATTTCAAACTTATACTTAGATGCAATCGGAGGGGATTAACGACCATCATGGTCCCCTATACCAGTAATGGTATAACAAAAAAGTATGTGAACGCCTAACGAGCGGTGTGGTAACAATGTTACTGCTAACGGTAGAGTAAAAAAATAAGGATGGGTATGAAAAATCCGAATTCATACTAATTTAAACATCACGAATATACTCGTAAGAGACCCTAAATCCATAGTAATATGGACAGTGGAAATACCGTGCTATTATTATATAGTATTTTTAACAAGAATATATTATATTCATAAGGAGGAATAATAATATGGGTGTAATATATAAAATCACAAATAAAATTAATGGTTTAATATATATTGGACAGACAACCGATATGAAAAGACGATTAAAGGAATATAAAAATGGATCTAAAAAATTAAATAAGCATAGAAATTATATGATAATGCAAGAGATGTATAAATATGGATTTGATAATTTTGAATTTGAAATTATTGAATATAATATACCATTACTACTATTAAATTCGCGGGAAATATTTTGGATTGATAAATTACAATCTAGAAATTCTTTAATTGGATATAATAGTAAAACTGGTGGTAAAGGTGGAGAATTAACTGAAATTTCAAAGCATAAGATGGCTGAATCTTCTAAAAATTTTAAGCATACAGATGAAGAGAAATTAAAGCGTTCAATATCTATTATTACTATAAATATTGATACATTGCAAATATGTAAATATCAAAGTGCTAAAGTTTTTGCTGATATATTTAATACAAATCGCTCAGTAATAACTTCTGCCATCCGTAAAGGTAAAAATATTTACAATCATTATATATTTTATGATGACCCAGAGTTATGTAATTTAACTGTCAATAATATTATTAATATAAAGTCTAATCAAAATAAATTATCTGTTAAATCATTAAAAGAATATTTGTCATTCTATGAAAAAGTTAAAAATAATATCAAATAGTAGTGTAGAGACTACCAAAAGGAAATTTATTTCTGAGTAGGGTAGGGTATTGGATCGAATGCTAATACTCGAAGTGCATAGCCCTAGCAATAGGGAGAAGAGATAGTCCACTCAATTTGAAAAAATTGATTAAATGTATGATGGTGACCAAGTATCTGTTAAAATGGTATTTTCACTTGAAGCTAATCAAGAAGCTGAAGAAATTATAAATAGCTTGAAACATTACGTATCAATTCAAGGTGATGTAATTAGAGTTGTTGGAAATGAAGCATATCTAACGTTCTATAACATGACTCGTCATTAATACTATAAGGAGGAAACATGAATGGAATTAAAGAAACCGATTAAGTTCGATTATTCTGAAAGAGAATTAGAAGAATATAAAGGCAAATTATCTAGTGCATTAATTGAAAACGGAATTGACACCGCATATACAATTACAAATGCCGATGCTAAAAATTATATTGCCAATTGGGCTGAAGAAAATATTATTAAAAAGGAAATGCATTTTAAACTTCAGGGTTATACTTTTAAATTTGCCAGCTTAAATTTAGGTGTGTATAATAAAGATAACGATGAAACGAGTATAAAGACATTTCCAATTGTAAATAAATATAAGGGTCATAATCTAGTTGAAACCATCTATTTCTCATTAGATAAAGATGGTGCGATATTGGATAAAGTGATTAAAGTAAAAAATAGTTCAATTATATTAAATTAATAAAGATAGTCAACGTTTTATACGTTGACTATCTTTATTTTATTCTTCAATTTTTAGTAATTCGTTTAATTCTCCAAATAATCCACCTACATTAGTTGATTCAACTGATGCTGTAACCGGAGTTTCTTTAGTATATAATGCTAAACGGTTTTTAAATAAATATCTTGCTTTTAGCATATACCAAGATTGCATAGTTTCAAGTTCTGATTTATGAACCCTGCAAATTGTGTCATCATTAAATTGGGTATTAATTTCACTAATAACCATTTCAAATATTTGCTGAGCATGTGTAAATGTACTAGGTTCGTCATAGTATTCATTTGGATAAAGTATTACCCATCCTTTTTCATTTGCAATTTCAAGCATTTCTTGGTATGTTATTGGATTTTCGTCTCTTTGAAGCATCATTTCAGCTATTAAATCAATATGACTATTCATTTCGCTATATAAGCCATCTAAATATTCATGATTTGGCTGAAATCCATCTCCGACTGTTTTCCAATGTAATATATGTATATTATGTGTTTGGAACATTAATAAAGCTAGTAAATTTTTCATTTTTCATCATTTCCTTTCATGATTTATTGATTTACTGAAATGTTGAGTAAAATTATGAAATCAAACAAACATAGGTTTTAATCCTCAAAGCTTTTATTGAAAACCAATAATAATAAAAAAGGAAGGTAATGATTATGTATATTAATAGAAAAATTGTAATGGGAAAACCCATGTTTATAGGAATAATGATTTTGATTTGCACACTACTATTGATAGCAATTAATAGTAAAATAGCAACTAACCAATTTATTGAAACATATACAGAAAAAATTCCTGCAATGGAACAAAAAATCGCAGAATTAGAAAAACAGAACGCTGAATTAAACGAAACTGTTTTAGGACTGCAAGATACAAACGAAGAATATGAACTTGCAATAGCTGAATTAGAATCACAAATAGCAGAAAATATTATTATAGCTGATGCGACAGAAGAACTAGACGTAGAAGATACAGAAGATATAGTCGAAGAAGACCCTATAATTATTTCAGACACACAATCTAACCCAGCATTATATGCAAGCAATAAAGCACTAGATATAAAAATACTAGCAAAAAATGAACAGAAAAAAAAGGAAGCCGCTAGTCTTGAAGAAGAAGTGGCAATTACATCAGATGATGAACCAGAAGTTATTAATGTTAATTTAACCGATATAACTCAAAAATCAAATTTAACAACTGAGCAGTTTAATATGTTGATTTCGAATGTAATGAATGAATATGGAAAAACTAACTCAGATATGATAAACACAGGAGAGTATCTTAAATTTATAGAGGATACTTATAATATAAATGGATTATTTGCATTATCAGTCGCCTCACTCGAATCGGGATGGGGCCAAAGACATCCAAATAATAATTTATTTGGATTTGGAAGTGGATCAATATATTTTGAATCCGATGGTGAATCTATTAATTATTTTGGAAGATTAATACGTGAAAGCTATATAGATATTGGATTAACAAATATAGAATCAATCTCACGAAAATATTGTCCGCCAAATTCTAATAAATGGACTAAGGATGTATATTGGTTTATGAGCATATATGAAACTGAAGCAAATAATATTTTAATAGAATAAGAATAATTATTTAATAATGATTAATAGATATATATTATTTTTACAGATATAAATGGTTAATTAGCTTATTATCAAAGAACTAATTAGAACTATATATTATTAAATAGATATAATTAATCATTTATACTAAATTATAGCCAATTAAAAAATTAAAAAAGGAGGCTTTTTAAAATGGCAAAAAACTACAATAATGGAAACAATGGTGAAAACAAGAATGTTTCACAAGACAGTGCTGTTCCAGAAACAGACAAATACGCTAATTTTAGAAATATATTACCAACTGCTTTCAACATAGCAGGTCTTGCTCCAACGGCATCAGTATTTCGTTTAACATCAGATCAAATTAAACGTGAGGTATTAGCTGTTGCAAGAACATTTATCGGTGAATTTACCGATTGTACACTTGAATTTAACAATAAGACTGGTGCGGTATACACATATCTGTGGTTACCTAATAACAGCACTCATCTAAGAGATACATCAACAATGGATGGAAATTCAGCAATAAAGAAACCTATTTTCAGATATTCTAACGATATCAAGGAATTTATGGCTAAATTCTGTCGTAAAGACAATCAAAGAACATTTAATGATGAGAATGGTATGGGTAAAGCTGCAATCGAAGTTGAGATTATCAGATTTATGCAGATCATATTTGACAATGATGGAAGCCAATACAATAAACAATTCGGTGGAAGAAAGATGAGAACCGATATATCGTTAACTGCCAACTTCCGTAAAGGCGACAATAATAAGTTTGGTGCTTTCACATTCTTACAAATAGAAAAGAAAGTTCAATCTGAATTAACTCAACTAGAACCAAAACCAAAGAAATCATATAGTATATAAAGATCAAAGAAGAAAGTAATGTATATATTTTATATACATTACTTTTATTTTTTATATAAGTAGGTGAAAAAATGGATATTCATTTTAATGGATATAAAGTAAAATATGTAAAGCTTAATTCTTTTTTGCATCCAATTCGTACGACACAAATAATTAGAACGATGAATATCTTTATTAATATAGATGATTTATTCCATATGCTTCATAGACCATTAATCAACAACGAATTTCAGATATGTGGTCAGAATGCTGGAAAGCAATTAATATCGAATTTATTTAATATACTAGGACATTATAGGAATTGGGCACTAAAAGAAAATATAAATGTTAAAGTATATGGAATATATACTTCTTCATTGAGAAAATTTAAAAATTCCATATATATTCCAAGCTATCGAAAAAAGTTTATTGAAAATAATGACACAGTGAACACAAAATACTTTTTTATTAATGAAGCTATACGAGATGCTCTACCTTTAATACCTATCATAAGTAACTATATACCAAATATATATATGATAGATAGTAAATATCTAGAGCCGAGTATAGTTCCATTATATATATCAAAGCATAATAAAGCTGATTGGAATATTCTGATATCAAGAGATACTTATGATTTACAATATACATATAAAGATAAGTGGTCATTTATTTCTCCTAAGGGTGATAATAGTAAAATAATATCTAGAAAAGATTTATGGAACTATGTCAATGAAAGAGAAAATGTTTATAAAGACCCAATGGAATTAAATTATGACCATAAACTTTATATTTATTCAAAATCATTAGTTGGAGATGCATATAGAAATATTCCTCGATTAAGAAGAATTGGTTGGAAAACATTATTCGGATACTTAGATATTATTAAAGATGAATATGGTGAGAAAGAATTAACAATCACAGCTCAAAATCACCTTATCTCATTATTACAAAATAAAAAGATAAGTACTGAAGAAATGAATAATAATATCACTACAACTGATATAGAAATGCAAATTAACACGATGATGGATATCGATAGAACTACTATCGATTCACAAATAATTGATATACCTGATTATGAAAATTTGAATGCAATGAATAATGCATTATTTGAAAATTATCCACTCAATTTAAATTTTTTATGTGATGAATTGGTAAAGAAAACGCCATTTGATTTATGGCATAAATAATAGGGGGAGTATAGAAATGAATGAACTTACAACTATTTTTGACAATCGTGATTGGGTAAATGATTTAACTAAAGAAATGGATAAGTATTTAATTGGTAAATGGCCTGAAAGATTTTGTACTTATATCAATGAGCCAGATCGAGAAACTGATAAATATTTTGCAATAAGATTTCCAGGTGCAACTAGAGGGCATATTGAAGTTGATGAAAATATGATTATTAAAGATATCAAGTTATATGATGTCACATGTTTTGATACTCATATTCTATATGATAAAAAAGTTTTAGATATATTATCTAAATATATTGGAATGAAATTGGTTATTGTACCAAAAATAATGGAGGATGCAAAAAATGAGTAAAGACGAAGTTATAAAAGATACCCAAGATCATATTAATAAAGTAAATCAAAATATTAAAAATTTCTTACATGTTATGCTAGTTCGTGGTAGAAAACATGATGCTAGTAAACTCGAAGAGCATGAATTACCAATCTTTGAGGAATACACTCCAAAATTAGCAACTACTACTTACATGTCAGATGACTATAAAAAATATCTTAAAGAAATGAAACCTGCATTAGACCATCATTATGGAGTAAATTCTCATCATCCAGAATTCTATGCTAATGGAATATCTGATATGAGTCTATTTGATATTACGGAAATGCTGATGGATTGGAAAGCTGCAGTTGAAAGACATAATGATGGTGATATATTTAAATCACTTGAAATGAATATAAAGAGATTTAATATATCACCAGATTTAAGCAAGATTTTATACAGAACTATCAAAATGTCGATGCCATTTTATGTTTCATACAAAAAGATTGATCTACAAGCAATCAAAGAAGTATATGGTAAAGATAGAAATACTATTATTAATTTTATTAATAATGATAAAGATCTAAATACACATGAAAGGTTGATTATATTATCATTATTTACAGATACTCAGTATTATAAAAGAATAGTTGATGACGTTAATAATTTGGTTATTGAAGTCATTAATAATTCTCCATCGGAGGTTTAATAATGTTATTGATTGAAATCGGTATAGGCTTAATCATACTTGGAATTGTATGCTATGCGCTATCAATATTTATTGATCGTATGGATAAATTAGAAAAAGAAATTGAACGATTAAATGATGAATTAAATGATGTAAGAGATGATATTGATGATTAATCCTCAATATCATTTATTGTGTTTTATGTAGAGGAAAGACTATAAAAATATATACAAGTTACTATGGAATGTGTAGAAATATTCCAGATGATATAGTCAAGGTATCAATATCTTTATATCAACCAAGATTCGGTAATTTCAAAATTTATAAATCATTAGCTCCATCAGAATCGATATTTATGGAATATAAATCTGGCAAAATTGGTGAGGATGGATATATAAGAAGATATAAAAAAGAAATATTAGAACCTTTAGATATTGATAAAGTTATAAAGGATTTAATGGAACTTTCTGATGGAAAAGATGTAGTATTATTATGCTATGAAAAGGATGCATTTTGCCATAGGCATATTGATAGATTATGGTTTAATGGTTTAGGTATTGAATGTATAGAATGGCATAAAAAAGAATAGACTAATTAAAGTCTATTCTTTTTTTATATTTATTTTTCTGTAGTTCCGCTTATAGCTGCAGTATTAATAGCAGTATATATTTTCATATTCATATTTACCGATCTGATAGAAGCTCCAATAATTCCCATTGCAGATGATAATGCTTTGGAATTTACTGTAGTTTTATCATTTATTGCATCAGCTGCAGTTTGTAGAGTACCCTTTACTTCTTCCATTGAAGTTAATATTAATTGTAATCCGGCAATTGTATTATTTAAATGGTCAGCCTTCAAAACAATATTTCTCTTTCCTTCTTTATCAGTTTTAATTTCACCAGATGCGACTTTATTAATATATTCAAATTCCGGGCCTTTTTCAAATGCATCGTATTTTTCATTTATATCATCAACGATTTTGTTCCATTTTTCAACATTAACTTTTATTTTTGAATAATCATCTTCGTCGATGATTTTTGCTGCTATTTTAGTAGCTTTAAGTCCAGCAACTGCGAATTTTAATGGTGGGACAACTGCATTACTAATTTTATTAGCACTTATTAATTTTCTATAAATTTCTTGATCGATTACATATGTCCCTTTCTTTGTTAATTTATAAAAAATTTCCTTAACTTTATTAGTTATTCTCTGAATAAAAGCTGAAATTTTTTCAATAGCAGAGGATAATCTTTTCTTAGCACTTTCTATAAATTCAGAAGCACCTTCAATAGCTATATCAGGTTCAATTCCTAGATAGTCAGCTAGTTCTATATTACTTTCTATTACAGGATCGGAAAATTGTAAAATATCTTCAAACATAATTTTGATCTCCTTTCAAATTTAGATTATTAATTTTATCATATTGTTTTAGTTATATTTATAATAGAAGAAATAGAGAGAATGGCTTCGCCAGTCTCTCTATTAATTATTTTTTATTTCTTTTCTTTCTTTGGTTCTGGCTCATTCCAATACTTTCTAGTATTTTTTGCCTTTTCATCTTCACGTCTTGATCCTCTACGCAATGCGCTTAGAGATGCACTTTGAAGATTTGCTTTCTTTATTTGCTGTGTAATTACGTTAATAGCTGCTGTTATTGCCTTAGCATCAACTGCATCTGTTTCAGTAAGTTTATTAGATACTTCCTGCAAATGTTTCTGATTTGTATCCAAATCTTTCAATGTTGCAGTAATGTCGCCTTGCATTTTTGCTAATGTCGAATATTCAAATGTTAAAGTTTTGCCTTCAGCTAAACCAAGTTTTGCGTATTCTTCATTATCAAGAACTTTCTTAATTGATGCAAATTCATTTGCTTCAAGTTTATCAAGTTCTTCTTTCATTTCATTTGCAGCTTTTTCCATTGCTTCAGTTCCAGGATCTTTCTTAACGCCTTCACCTTTTTCACCGTAAGCTTTGTTAACTTTTTTAACAGCCAATGCAACTTTTATTCCTGGTTTAATTTTACCAAGTTTATTGTAAACTTGCATAATGTACTTATATAAACCTTGGTTTACATAGTATCTGTCAGCTTTTCCCATTTCTAGGAAGAATTGTTTAATTCTGTTAGTCATTTTTTGAATAAATAATGCTACTGTATGAGCAAAACTACCCAATCTTTTCTTAACTGATTCTGTAAATTCTTTAAAATTCTCTGTTACTATGCTTTCATCCATTTCTAAAAATGATGCTAGCTCCATTGAATTTTCTAGAGTTATTTCTTCATTATCATCTACTAATCCTAAAATATCATCAAACATATTCTTGATCATCCTTTCTTTTTTATAATAATAATTATAAAGTTGTAGTATTTATTAATTTAATGTTTATGTGTGATAGAAATTTTTTATTATAGACAAAATAAATAAATACATATTTTTATTATAAAATGAACTTTATTTTAATAGAAATAAAAGAGGTGAATTAAATTGAATATATCAGATATCAAGTTAGGTTTAGTTAGATATAAGATGAAATCTTTTAAGATAATAGTTCCTAATATGGACCCATTTGAACTAGATGAGCAGTATATAATGAGTATTACAATGGAAAAAGATTATGATAATTATTATTTTCCATTTTTTCAAGTTGAAGTAGGTCTTCCAAATTATTTATTTAGAGCAATGAAAAAGGATAATTTGAATATCAAGGCTCATGTACAATTTCAGGGTGGAAAATTTTCAGAAATAATACCTGATGAAACTGGGGTTAATTTTAACGATTATATCAATGGATCGTTTTTAGTATTTCTAGAAGATATGTCTCCAGAACCATTAGAAAGTACTATTGAAAAACATGAAAAAGATAGTGGTACATTTAAAAAGGGATATGGATATGGTGAAATGACTGTAGTAAAGCTATTATTATATAGAGAAGACTACTTATTCAAATCTAAGAAAGTTTTAAATGCAGTGCTATCATCTCCAACATTACCTGATGCATTAACATATGTGCTTAATCAAGCTGGATTATCAAACGTTTTAGTTTCTCCACCTGATAGCTATAAGGTTTATAGAGAGTTTGTTATAACTCCAATATCAGCTATGGAGCAATTAGAAAGAATTTGTAATGAGTATGGATTACATGCAAATGGAACTACAATATTTTTCGATTTTGTCTATATGTATTTATTAAATAGAACCAGTCATTCTAATGCATATATGCCAAATGAAATAAGTACAATATATTTAGGCTCATTAATGCGTTCTGGTCCAGAATCAATTATGGGAAAAGGATGCTTTAAGAAAGCAGGAGAATATTGCTTTTTAAATATAGACCCAGATAGTATTGAAATTAAAGAAAAGAGTGCTCTGAATGAACAGGTTTTTGGTAATGATTTTATTAGTATTGATACTGCATCCGGAACTGTTAAGACAGTTAATAGTGGAGCAGCAAATAGTGCATCAAGACCATCAATGATATCAAGAACTGTTATTAGTAATAAAGGAGCAGAAACAAGTGGAGCAATAAAGAAATCTTTACAAGAAGCATCAAAGATAGCAATATTAGGATTTTCTTTTATAGACTTATGGATGCTCGCACCAAATAAAGAATTTATATTATCATTAGAAGATGTAAAATTTGCTAAGTATAATGGTAAATTTAGACTTAGTAAAATGGTAGCAATATTTGAGAATGAGGGAATATACTGGGTTCCTCATGTAACTGCAGAATTTAAGGGATAAAAAATAGAGAATGACTTAATTGTCATTCTCTATTTTATTTTCTTCGTTAAAGTAAGTTAATATGATTCTAAATATTCTAAAAGTTACAAGGTAGTATTTTATTAAGAATAAAATACCATCAATAGCATAAAATGATATTTCTGTTAAATTAGCATTTTTATAATTATATAAATAGCCAATCTTTTCAATTATATAGTTTGATAACTCTTTAGATAAATTATATGTATTATCTATCAATTCAAATATATAATTATTAGTTTCTTCTAGCTTATTTCTTTCAATTTTTATGTTACTCAAATCAAGTCGATCAAAATAATCATCAACTTTACTGTTTAGCAAATTCTCTACTTCAATATACGAATATTCATAAATATTGGTATTTAATATTATATCCATATTATCATTAATTATATTATTTATTGATTTTTTGGTATTAAATATATTAGATGTTTCAACCTCTCGTATATTTTTTCGATACAATTCACTGATAATCATTTTAGCTTCTCTTATAAGACCTGCTAATTCTTCATCAAAAATATTTCCTAATATAATAACTGTATTTGCAATACAATTTGGAATATATGATGTTATATCGTCTTCATTATCAAAATCTTCTATATTTAAAGAAGAGAGTAGCGATAATGTGGTTATATATGTCTTTATTTTTTCTTCTATCAATTGCATATAAATCACTCTCTTTCAATATAAAAATATTAAATATTTTATCATTAAAGGATTGTTAAAAAGATATTATCTAATTTTTTTATGAATTAGATAATATCTTTTATGGATGAAATTGATTAAAATGGTTTTACTATAACTTGATTATCCGTATTGAGGCAAATAAGTTTCAATTTGTAATCATCACCTAAATCTGACACTGGAGTAGCTAAATAAGTATCATCAATTTCACAAACTAAAATATCATTATTATAATATGAATAACCATTTACAGATTTAAATTTGGAAGTGAATAAGGCATTAGTATAATGATTATGTTGATATCTTCTATTAGTATATAAATATGATAATAATACATCAATGTTATAATCCCTTATTTTTTTCTCTGTAGTTTCAGATAAATCGTAAATCTTTTCTAATTCTTTATCTTTTTCATACTCCATATTCATAACACTTTCCATTGATAATATAGAAGAAGATAACTCTGGTAAAGACAATGCTTCATATTGAGCCACTAATTCTTCGACATTTTCAATTCTAGTAAATGGAAAATTGCTAGTAGAAGTATGTAGATTAGTTAAATAATTTAAAATTTTAGTATAATGATTTGATTCAAAATTATACATAATATATGATAAAAAGTAATATACTAATGGATAATTAACACGTTCACCTTTTGCATCAATTACTCTATTTACATAATATGATAACATATCAGGACTTCCATCATCAAGTATATTATATTCACCATTATGATTATTATTATCAACTATATATTCATTTGTATATTTAACAATCGATTCTATATTTTGTATTAGTAATGAATGCAGTACTTCAGTATTTTTTTCATCACCTTGATTTGATAGAACTGTGAGTGTATCTATGATATACTCCATAGTACTATTTGGTAAAGGTTTTAATGCTACATCTGGAGATGTGAGAACTTGACTATATGGTGCGACTACACTGTAATCCAACATAGCACTTTCTAACAACATCTTATCCATTTGAAATTGTTTCATATTATCTAATGCTTGAATATATACTTTAAGCATTATTATACTATGAGGGCAACTATTTTTTGGCAATTCTGCAATTGCATTTCTTATGAATTCTTTTGCCTCACTAAATTTTATAGTTTGACTTAATTTACTCTGAAGATTTTTAACGTCCAACACCAATTTTACTAATGGGTAATTGGAATAGTTAATATCATTAAAATGTTTTCTTGGAGAATTTATTATTATATAAGGCATATAGTTATATATAAACGCATCATCTACTTCTCTATCTAATATCTTCTCTAAATAAAATAATAAATTTTCTTTAATTGTATTTATAGAAACTCTTTGTTCTGGCATTTTATTCACCATCCTTATTATTTAAATATTACCTCTATGTTTTTCCATATAAATTGATACAAATTAAATATATAGATAGTAGATTTCTCTACTATCTATATAATATTTATTAATCCATTAAATCTGCTTGCATTTCAAACATTAAGCTTTCTAAAGCTTCATCATCTTCGTCATCATCATCCAGATCATCTATGACTTCATCATCAAGATCTAAATCATCAAAAGATTCAGTTGCTTTTTTAGCTTTATTTATCTTTTCCTTAGCTTTAAATATCAATTCATCAATTTTCTGAATCTGATCATTTACCCAAAGTCTAATAGATGTTTTTGCATTACTATCCATATGTCTAGTTGTAACCTTTTCTCCACCCTTAGAATTCTTTTCTGTAAGACCATATTCTGATTGATAAGTTTTTAATTTTTCGCCTTCTTTAGCAAGTTGCTTATAAGCAGTTTTTGCTTTTTGAAGTTTTGCTATTGCATCTGTATAATTACCAGATTTTATATCTTTCCTAGCTTCTTTAATAAGAGCGCTTGCATCTTTTTTCAAAGTGCTAAATCTTATTCTGAAAGCATGTGTAATATTTCCTTCTTCAGCGATTGTGAGTCCATCAATAGTATTGATAACTGATTCAAGTGCATCATTAGTATTAGGTGTATCTCCACCTTCACTTCTAGATAAAGCTTCTCTATGTGCTATAATAATATCCTTTACTCCTATTATAAATGCTTTAAGGTTAGCGATATCATCATCATTAGCCATTTCTGCATCAGAAGAGCAAATATTTATTACTTCACAAGAATTTTTAAGCTCATCAAGATATGGTTTTATTCTAGCTGCAAACGTAGCTTTATCGATTTGCTCAGTTTTAAATTCTTCTGCCGCTGTCTTAATTTCCATAAGAGCATTATTATATTTAGTTGCTTCTGCAGTAATCTTTTCCATATACTGATCGCATTCTTCTACTGTTTGACATTTAGTCAACATATTTTCTTTAGCTTGAGCGAGTAATCTAGAAACCACATCTTCACCAAACATGCTTTCTAAACCTATTGAATTGATAGATTCTGTAACTATTGCTTCGAATCCAGCCAATGTGATACGATCATCACCAAATTCTTTTATTGCAGCCTCCAAGAAACTTTCAAATGCTGACATCGTGAGAACGTCATCACCAAATTCACTAAGAGCATCATTTAATACACTTTCAAATGCTGACATTGTGATAGGTTCATCACCAATTTCACTTATTACAGTTTCTAGGAAACTTTCAAATGCTGACATTGTGATAACATCATCACCAAATCCTTCAAGAGCATCGTTTATTACACTCTCAAATGTACTAATATTATTTAACATTATATTTTTTCCTCCTTTATAAGATATTTTTCTTATTATTATCAAATTAAGATTTTTGAATTTTAATATTTTGTTTCATTTTAATATTACTTAATATGTTAAAAATATATATTATTAACACATATAAATAAAAAAAGAGGTGAAATATATGAATAACGATATCAAACTTGATATAATAGAACTTTTAAAAAGTTTATCGGTTTATGAATCAAATTCTACTGGAACTCAGCATGTTGTAAGATGTCCATATTGTGGGGATTCGAGCGACCCAACACATGGACATCTCTCTATAAAAATAGACGTCGATTCCGATGAACCTATTTTATATAGGTGCTTTAAGTGCCCAGCTTCAGGATTATTATCAGTTAATACATTAAATGATTTAGGTTTATATCCATCATATGAATCTTCTCAAGCTATTAAGAGTATGAATAAAAAACTGATAAAAAAGAATAAATATATTACTAATAATAGCAAAAATTACTATGTTCCAAAACCATCAGATACTGCATTAAATAATCAAAAACTTGAATATATCAATAATCGTTTGAAAACTGAAATATCTCTAGATGAATCAGTTAATTTAAAAATAGTTTTAGACGTTTTTGAATTCATCAAAAGTAATGAAATTAAAACTATTCCAAATGTAAGTAATAAATACTTGGGGTTCATTAATCGGAACTATGTTGGATTCTTATCTACCAATAATAACTGCATTACATTTAGAAGAATTGGTGAAAATAAAGAATTAAGAAGATATATAAAGGTATTGATAGACCCTCTCAATATTAATGCAAATTCATTCTATAGTATTCCAAATAGTATTAACTTATTATATACTCATGATATTAATATTCATGTCACTGAAGGCGTGTTTGATATATTTGGAGTATATAACAATTTAACAAATAAGAGTAAAGAAAATAATTATTATTATGCATCTTGTGGATTTAGTTATTTAACCATAATAAAGTATCTAATATATAATGGAGTAAATACTGGATTGCATCTCCATATATATTCTGATAATGATAAGACTGATTTAGATCATATTGAGTATCTTAAAAAATCTGCAATATATATATGGTTAGATTCAATTTATATTCATCGAAATAAATTTAAAAAAGAAAAAGATTATGGAGTTCCAGCAGATAGGACAATTGATTCATATAAAGAAATTAAAAAAGATATAGGGAATACTCAATGAGTATTCCCTATATTTATTATTTTTTTGACTTACCTTTTTTAGATTTTGGAGCTTTAGGAGCCTGAGTAGTTGCTTGAGCTACCGCTTCATCTACTTTTTCAGTTTTGTCTGGTTCTTGTGTTAGTGCTGGATCAACATCTTCTGGTTCTTCATCGGCGTCTTCATCAGTTTCGTCTGGTTCTACATCGTCAACTTCATCAGACTTGTCATCTTCAGGAGTTTCAAGGGTTTCATCAGCTTCAACTTTTACTGTTTCTGATACGTTTCCAACTAATGGAGTTACTTGTTGCTCAGGAGCAACTTCAACTTTCTTTTCTTCTTTAGAAGCAAAATTATCTTCATTTACTAAATTTTCTAATGTTAATTTCATTGTAAGTCTAGTTACTGGATCATATTCATATATTTCCACTCCTGCAATAATCATTCCCATACAAAGGGAAATTGGGCATTTTAGAGGATTTGGAATTGGTCCATAAGTTTTAAGATGTGGGATATACCCAGTTCTTTTTGTCATTATAAATATTTCATCGGTATTTTTACGCATAATCATAAACCTCCTATAATTTTTTAGCCCTGATATCCATCAGGAACTTTTACAAATACCTTATACTTAGTATTAAATATTCTTTTATCTAATACGGCATTTCTTAATTCTTCCAATTGCTTTAACATTGGATCTATCTTATTTCCATATTTTCTTTTAATACTAATATCTATATCGCATAATTCTCTGAATTTTTCTAACTCAGAAATCTTGTTATAAATAAGATCTAGTACATAAATTCTATCATGATGATTAGAGATTCGATCAACTTCTACAAATATTGCATCAATATCATATTGTGATGGGAAATCTAATTTATTTTTGGACTCTAATGCTAATTCCATATTAGCACTTTCTTGAGCAGCTTTAATTCTAATTTCATAATTTCCAATAATTTTTGGATTAAATATAGATGTATGACTTGTCATAAAATCTTTCTCTTCTATTACTTCAAGAGAGCATTCTATCGCTGCACCACTATAATTTTCTCGTAACTGTAATCCTAAGGTATTGAGTATTTTAACAGATAATGATTTAAAGTAATTGCTATCACTTTTCAATGTCTGATAGAATAAATCATCTTTTAACTTTCTCTGTCTTTTTGTAAGGTCTGCTATATTTAAATTGCACCATTTAATTGAAGCTTCTATAATACTTTCGCTGTCATCATTCTGAATAGTATTACCATAAGCTTTGATTACTTTATCTAATGCACTACTTAAATATTCACCATATCCTAATTCGGTTGCTAATGAATCAGCAAAAACTTCTTCATCATTTCCTCTTTTAGTTTTAAACCATGATCTTGTTGTACATGCGGTAGCCAAAGGAATAGTATATAGCAAATATAAAACCTTAAGAGATGCTTTATCAGCAATCTTTAACCTCATATATGCTTCTTGATAAGATCTATAGAATCCTTCAACCGGTTTCTCTGAGTATATTACATGACCAATTTCATGATATAGTAATGATACCAATTCTTGTGGTATAAAATTAATGGTATATCTATCGAATGATTGAGCATCTATTTCAATATACCAATTCTCGATACTTCTCCATTTTTTACATAACTCTTTAAATGGTATTTTATCTACTATCATATTAGATGCAATACTATCTAGGTTATCTATAACGGGAAATATTCTCATACCGAAAAATGTTTCTTTTCTATCCTCATTTATTATTTCAACTTCAAAATGTTTAGGTTCTTCACCAAATTTAGTATTGGATAGTATAGTTGATATTTTTTTCGCCATTGCGGACTTTGATGTTTTTTTCATCAAATAATCTGAAAATGTATTCTCGAGCATTTTGGAACTTTGTTCTATAATACTCATATATTTCACCAACTTTCTTTGCTATTTATATAAAAAAATAATACGTAAATTTAATTCTTTGTTTTTACTATTTAATATAATTAGCGGATAAAATATTTTATCCACTAATTATATTTTTTTATTGCATCCATACTACATTCGATTCAGCTTTTAATTTTTCTGGTAAATTATAGATACTGGATTCTAAATTATTTAAGTTTAAATTCTCGCATCCTTTTGCTGGAATACTTTTATAGATTTCAGCAGTTTCGTCAAATTTAATTGTTACGATAGTTTTAAATAATGTAGATAAATTGATATCTCCATTTCCTTTAATGTTAACATATAATTCATCTTTAAATGCCGGATTATTCGAAATAAAAGTTTTAGTAATTTCATTTAGAATTATATTTATATATTCCGCATTTTTTCTAAAGTTAAAGGCACTCGATGTCGATTCATGAATATTCATCATAAAACCTCCCTTTATTTAATTAATGAATATAAAAAATAAATAGTGAATGATATTTATTACCATTCACTATTTAGCACTCAATGCTACATGTATTCCCAGCATTGATGTAACATCTTCCTGAACTTCTTCAAACGTATCACCGGAACATATAAAATTTCCATTCTTATCTCGGGCTTCATAGTGCCCTTGTACACATTTAATATCATACTCAGTACCAATATACATCAGTCATACCCCCTAAGAAATTACATTTAAAATATCATTACCTATTTGTGTAATAATAGTTTTGATTTTTGATAAAATCAGTAATGGATTTTTACTTCCACTGAGGGTCTGACTAATTGAATAACTGTGTTTACTCATTATATCCAATATAGGCATGGATATCTTTACGTCGATTCCTACTTCAGTAGTATGATTTTCACCAGCTTTTAAGTCTATCAAATGATGATGGTTCTTACTAAATACTGTGTTAAAAATCTTTGCTGCTATAGGACTATTTGTGTTCTTAGTTATTTCGTACAGCTTTAACAATTCATCTTTTTCTAATATTATCTTCATATATTTTATTCCTCCATAGAATTATATTATTTTTTATATTTTACTATAATAATAATATATATTCTATGGAGGCTAAAATACGCTAAATGATGCTTAAAAATAGTAGAAATTCATCTATTATAATGTCAGTATTGACATCTTTATACTCATATCCATCGATATTCGCATCATAATCTACAAATATAAATGTTGAGTTTATTATAGTTGATAATTTCTTTACTATCGGATCTTCTTTTGGGTTTAGTTCACGAATGTATTTAAACTTCGTTGATATTATGTTTTCATACACTGATGATGATACAAACTTTTCAATAAACTTTGAATTCTTTATAGAATTATCTTTAAATTTACCTTGTACCTTAGCAGTACATATTTGTGGTAAAATTACCATACCTTTCAATTCTAAAAATTTCTTCATATAAATAAGAAGCTTAAATGTATCATCTTTATTAAGAGTGTATATTGAATAGGAGCTATCGAAATATTTTGAGAAGAATGAGTGAATAAGAAATTGTGTTACAGTATTCAACTTACAATTTTTCTTATAAAACTTAAATTCATCTTCTGGTATATTAATATTGAATTTTCTATCGATAACTTCCATTACCTTTTTATTATTAATATCATTAATGAGTGCATTTGATTCATCAATTCTATATACTGACATTTCTAATGCTTCGGCATGAGAAAAATAGTCATCGCTATCTGAACTACTTTCATCACCATCTATTTCGTATGGCTTTACTTTGTAATTCTCATGTCGGTAGTTTTTATTGTATCCAAATATAACCCCATGAATAAATGATACACACGATTTATTATATTCTAATTTATGAAGCGATTTAACTATAATTACTTCATGCACGACCTCTTCCAAATATAATTCTTTCGTATGTCCGTATAGTTGTTTTTTCTGTTTCCATATTGCTCTATCTGCATTATAAGTTCTATCTACTTGATATTTAACGAAACGATATAAAGAATTAAATACTTTAACATCACCCTTTTCAAACTTCTGCATTATTTCAATAAAGATCTTATCAAATGCTAATATATAATCTTTCTTCTTTACAAAATTTATATTTGTATTTGAAAAATGAATACATAATGGCAGTATAAGTCTAAAGCAAAATGATAAAGCAACTATTTGTCTTGCTTGGTCATTAGTTATTTTTGGTGTACTTTTAAATTTTCCCTCAGCATCAGTATCTATATTTATAGTATATAAATCATTTGCCATTTTCTTTACTTTCTGCATTAGAGAATTAGTTACAACCCTTTCCATTATTAATTGCTTAAACATTTTTTGTGAGATTGAATTATTCTGGTCAATAATGAATTTAATTGACAGTAATGCTAAGAATAATTCTTTCTCTGGATCATAGAATGTTAAGAAATAGTTAATATGCTTTACTACATCTGGCATCCTATCCTTATAATGATTTTTAATGATTAAAAATGTTGATAGAATTGTACCTTTATCAAGTCCTAATATTTCTTCATATCGAGCTCTAACAACTTCATTTTCATATACAAAATATTCTTTACCTTTTTCACATTCCCAAGTATTTAACTCGGGCCTAATTTCATGTTTATTAATTTCATTGTCTTTCAAAATATGCTGTCTCCTCTCCATATTTTTTATATTTTTTTAATCTTTTTAGTTTTAGCAGTTATGCCTCCTTTTTTAGTTGATTTGGTTGTATCGCTTGATTTTACATAGCCATCATTTCCGCTACGATGTGGAGTTTTTGATGAAGTTGATTCGCTCTCTTTATTTACCTTAGTATTTTCTTTCTTTTCAACTCCTGTATTATATCGAACTAGTATCTCAGTTTCAGATTGAACATTTCTTTTTATCTCGTCTAAGCTATTAATTTTATGAGCTAAAAATGGAATTCGTTCTAATTTATTTCTACCTAATAATGATATATATTTTAATGCCAAATACATACTTCTCTCAAAACTTATTATTTTATACTGGTTTCTAGCACTTGGAGTATCGGATAATACCTTTGTAGAGTACTTATCTTTTAGCCATGGACATAATAATTTGTTTTTATTATATACATATGCATATGTGAATATAAATGATGGACAATTTGAAAAGCAAGTAAAAGGTAATTCATTAATATTAGTAATATTTCCAGGAATATCTTTTAGATTATATTCTATAATAACATTATAAAATACGCCATCGATACTTCTACTTGGAATATCTATTTTATATATTAATAAGTTATCCTTTGTATACACATTCATCTTCATTGAGTCTTGTAGTTTTGCAAATTGAGCATCTAAATTAGATTTTATTTCCTTACTAGGAATGACAGCAGAACCTTTTCCTGCTGGATTATTTAGATATTGTATTAAATTCATAATATCACCATCCTATAATTGTTATGCCAAATGTTTCATAAATATTTATAATTTACTAAGTAGTTAACAAAAAAATATAATATAGATATTTAAGATAAATTAATATAAATGGAGGATAATTATGGAAAAAAAGAGAGTATTTTTAGGTGGTACATGTAATGAAAGTACATGGAGAGATATACTAATTAAGCTAATTAAACCTTATATTGAATATTTTAATCCAGTAGTAGACAATTGGACTGAAGAAGCTTACCAGAATGAGATGAGGGAAAAGGAAATTGATGATTTTCAACTATATGTAATTACTCCTAAAATGACCGGAGTATTCTCAATTGCTGAGGCCGTTGATGCATCCAATAAAGTTCCTGATAAGACAATATTTTGCGTTTTGCTACAAGATGATGATAAAGTATTTACTGAGGGACAAATGAAATCTTTAGAGAAAGTTGGAGAAATGATTGATGCAAACGGTGGTCATTATTTTACAAATTTATATGAAACTGCAATTTATTTAATTGCAAACTGCGATTATTCGATAACTAATATATAAAAATATATGAATACACACTAATTGTGTGTATTCATATATTTCTTTTTTAATTAAATAATATACTCTGTATTTCTTCTTTCTTAGCTAATATTGCATCTATTATTGCTGATGCCATTTCAGCTTTTTCTTCTTTCCTCTTATCATTAGCTTGCTTTGTTGCTAGATTCCTGTCATAAGTACGATTCAATGACAAGAATTGATTGCTGGTTAATATTAATGATAATGTGCCTATGATACCTCTTAATATTTCTATATCTGTGGATACTGAATTTATTACAGTTAATTCGTCTTCGCTTTCAAGAGTCTCGGTAACTAAATTATACCCATATCCATTTTCAATACAGTAATTTATGATTTCTTCATTACACATATTCAATGTATAACCTGGTTGAGTTTCTGTTTCTTTTACAGTAACACGTTTCTTCTCTTCATTAGAGTTTTTATTTTCTAGTACTAACAATGTCATTTCTACAAATACATTTATTAGCATTTGTAAAATATCTAATTTCATTGTATTTTTATTATTGTCAAACTCTTTTTCATACATTTCTTTCAATGTACTAATAGTTAATAAGTTCAATCCTCTAATATAACCATTTTCAAATGCTGATTTACATGCCAATACTGCATCATCAACAGCATCTTTTAGACAATGCTTTTCAAGTTCTGTTTCTCCGCCAACTTTTACAACACCCATTTTTCCAAGAAGCTTAATATATCTTTGCTGAGCATTCATATAGTCTTTATCAAAACTACCTATTGTCTTATTTGCTCTATCTTTTAAGAATAGATATTCTTCTTCAACTTCTTTTAAAGTTTCTGCATAAATTTTAGGATTAACAATGCTTTCATAATCCTGTATGATTGTATACTTTTCATCAATAATAACATTTCTAGTCACACCTACACATGTTTCAATAATTTGTGTAGGATTGTCAAAATTATATTGATCGACATTAAATAATGCATCTTCAATTTTCTTATCTGCTGGTAAAGTTTGATTACGTGTCAATACATTAAACGCTCTTACTTTACCATAATCAAATAATTGAGAATTGGTAATCATTACTATGTCCGATAAATATTTCTTCTGTGCTTCCATTGACATTGGAAACTGAATAAGCATAATATTTGGAATCTTTCCCTGCTGAATAAATGTATCAACTGTAGTACCAATAATATTTGAGATTATATCATCAAAATATGGTGCGATTATAATAATTTCTTTTTGACACGCATTAGCATATCTACTAAGACCAGTTATAAGTTCACCATGTTCATGATAAGATACATTATGGTCAAATATTGCAATTAGAGTTTCTACATCTTTTTTAACACAAGTTCTTGATTCTGTATTTATATATGCCTTATGATTTAATGTCCTGCAATCAAATCTATAACCTTCTTGTATTTCATAAGTTAATTTATTGCCACCATCTAATGCTATATACATATTTGGATTTCTAGTTTCCTTATATATATTATGAATAATATCAGATAGTGCTTCATTTTCATTTGATGCTATCATAGCAATTCTTCTGATATCAGAAAAATCACCAGCTTTATCTATTTGATGAAGCTCTTTACTATTAGATAAATTTTCCACTATTTCATCACGAATCTTATTTAACTCTTCAAGAAATTCTGATTGTCTAAATACTTTATGTGATTTATTTTCTTGGTAGCTAAGAAGCTGTTTTAGGAATGCATTTGCACCAACTAGTGCTGATGTAGTTCCATCGCCAACTTTAGAAACTATTGAAAAACTAATCTGTTTAAGAGTAGTGAAAATTGTATTATATAATGGATCTGAAAATCTTAATCTATTTATACATGCCCATCCATCTTTACTTGGGTAGGTAAATGTAGAGCCATCATCGATTATTGTAGTTTGACCATAAGGTCCAAGTGTCTTTACTACCATATCTGCAGATAATTGTGATATCGCATAAACGATACTCTTATACTCATCACCAGATACAATATTAGTTAATGATTTAACATCATCATATACTTCTTTATTAACAAATTTATTCATTTTTTACTCCTCCATTTTTAGCCAACATTGTCAAATTGATTTCTTTTTTCTACTTCATCTTCCTCAATACATTTAGAAAACATTCTAGAAATAAATATTCCTTTTTCAGTTGTTAACTTTTCTATTTCGTGTATATATCGTAATTGAATATCTTTATTATTAATAGTAAGATTTGATGTATTATTTCTTAGTATGAAAAATACATCTTTACTTTTTTCATTGCTATATGAATTGATTATCTTTACCATTTCATCATAATCATTCATACATATAGTTGTAAAATCTTTATCTTTTATTAACGAATAAGTATCTCCCACATATAACTTAATCTTATCCATTTTATCATTGAATAATTTTCCCATAGAGTTCAATTCATAATCTTTAAAATTATCTTTCTTAATTATAGAAATACTTTCTACATATTTCTCTTGAATTAGATTATATAACGAATATTCGAATAGAGTTCTCTTTTGAAACTCAATGATGTTTATATTAAATAACCTATCAATATCCTTGGGAGAATATTTATTGTTAAAAAATTCTTTATTAATATCTTCAATAGTGTATAAATTGGCTAGATTAAATATATCATTATCTGATAATTTCAATAGATCAATTAATTTAGGAAATGGTGTTAAATCTTCATTGTCAATTTCACCAGTTCTAATAAATCTTTCCGATAATGAATTAATAAAGCCATCATATTCTACTAATATATTTTCAGTTCTATTTCCTGATGAACTTAGTGGATGTAATAAATCATTCATACTATCACCTCATTAAAAAAAGACTAATTTTAAATTAGTCTTTTATGATAACAAATCACCAAAATCATCAATTTCTTCTATGGCTGGCATATCAGCATTTGATGTGGATTTATCAAAACCGTTATTGTAAGCAGGTGATGATGCAACAGATATTCCCATTTTTGCAGCCATTTCACCAAGATATTTAAATATCTTATCTGTCGTATAATGGTTTGCATTTCTGTAAGAATGAGCAGTTACATTATTTGCTCCAGCGATTACGAATCCTTCAATTAACTTAATAAACATATAGAACTGTGCATCGATTTCGTCTAACAAGAATTCTCCATTTGTAGTGTTATATTTTTCAATAACCGGAACCTTCGTAAACTTAAATACAACAGTCTTCTGTGGTATTCTATTTGCATCAATATTTCTATGGAATAATGCATATATTTCAGCAACTCCATTTTGATGTTCAATTCTTAATTCAAATACTTGATCTTTTTTCATGGAAGTAAATACTCCTCCATTATAATCTTCTCCTTTTTCAATTGCCGGGAGAAATTTATCTTTTATTAAGCAATATAGAGCGCCAACTCTATCACTTGTTAGTAAAAGATTATCTCTTTTGTCATTTGGATAACTTCTTTTGCCATTATTATCTACGGCAGTACCAAATGATATGGATATATTCTCATTTAAAAATCCGCATTTTAACATAACTCCGTTATCATCAAAGAATGTTAATGAATTTGTGTTGATATTAACCTTTTGGAATTGAGAATTATTATTGTTATTATTCATTGTCATAACCTCCTGTAATTTCGACTGAATCACCAAATACCCTAACATCCCGGAATATTGTGTTTTTAATCAGATTATTATTTTTATCATATATAAGTTCTTGTTTATATCCTCTTGAGTCTATAAAACAAGTCATCTTATTATTTTCATTATAAGTCATAGTTATTACATTTCCATCAGAATATATTTTCTTAGTATTATTCCCATTTTCATCATATTCTAAAATGACTGAATCGCCAACACTATCACTTACTTTTATTAATTGATTTTTATCGTTGTATTCACGAATTTCTTCAAATCTAGCTATAAATGGATCACTCTGAGGCGATTCATCTTCTAAGCAAATCTCATTTTCTCCTTTAGAAAATGTATTTAAATTTATTATTTTACTTTTTTCCATTTTATAATTCCTCCTATTAATTTAATTATGATAATCACTACCAATTTAAAAAACTGTAGTGATTATCATAATTTATTATTTAATGCAAAGGCAATTACGTCAATAGTAACATAATGGCTACAAACCATAATAGTGCTATACGAAATAAACTCATTCCGTCCATAATATCTCCTTTCACCATTTAAATAATATATATTCTATAATTTCGTGATTCTTTTTATTCTTGTAACCTCAATAGATTGATAATATTTCATTTCAGCTAATTGTATGCAAATTACATGAGGGCTCCATACTGATTTAAATACATTAGATAAAGTTCCTTTAATTGGTTCTTTAGATTCATCTGAATTATTTAATACAATTTCAATTCTATCACCAATTCTGATAATATCATTATCAGTTTCTAATGCTAATTTAAACATATTATTTTTCACCTCTATTTAAACTCATCATAAAATCTCTAATTTTCTTATTTGGTTTAGGAATTGGTAATCCCCAATATTTATCACCATTCTCTATACCAAATAAAAATCTAAAATCTTCCGCAAACCATTCTGCTGGATTCAAATCCCATGGTCCTTCATGTTGTTGGCGTTGTTTACCATTACCATTTATGAAAACAAAATCTGTTTTTATGATATTTCTCTCTTTTTCATCATCATAAATTTCACAATCATCCATTACTGCATTTCTTAAAGTTAAATATTCTCGCATTTTTTCTTCATTTCTAAATTCGCTACAAAATGCTTGTTGAATAACATGACCCAATTCATGTGCAGTAATATAATCGGTCATACACCATGGAATTTGCGTGCTTCTTCCAAAATAGCATATATACGGATTATTACCATATTTGCCTGCACATGCATTTGCTGTATCTGCCGATGGTTTTGGGCATATAAATATATTTAAATTATTTAATATATCTTTTGCCTGCGGGAAATTTTTAAATAGAATCATGTTTAAATCTGATTTTATTCTTACTATATCGTGTTGAAAATTCTTTCCTCCAATATCAGCAAGATTCCAAGATAAAATTTGTTGACTATTAATTTGGGGCTCAAATAATAATACTTTAGTTAATACTGGGAAAAAAGTTCTCCTAATTACCCATTTCTCACAATCTTTTTCTGAAAATATATTCATTTCTATTCCTCCTTTTATAAATCTATCATATTACTTGGATAAGTAGTAGTTGATGATGTTTTTAAATTCTTCAATCCCAATGATTCTAGAATTGGAGTAAATAAACTTAGAGTTGAAATAACTACTTTTTCAGTATCAATTATATCTCCAAACCAATCTGGTATTGGAATATTCTCATTCTTTGGCTTGGCAATATATTTAATTCCCATATGCCTTATTGCATCATTAGAATTTGTATAAATTCCATTTTTTAACAATTCAAATGTATCAGGGTATTTATCAGCAAACCATTTTGTATTTTTATTCTTCATATAATCATCATCGGCAGTAATTCTTTTTACACCTTTTGGTTCCTCATATTCAAGTGTCTTTAATTTTACTGAAGATGTATTTTCTTTTGGCTTTGTAGGGCGTTTAAATGTCATTTCTTTAATTGGAATAATATCAACATCAGTAGGTAACTCAATTGCATATTGTGGATTTAATGTATTCCATAATAGTATTGCTGTAATACCCTGTGTTGAATATGGTTTTTTATAATTATTAATAGTCTTAACATTGGCTTGCTTAAAGTATTTACTTTCGCCTCGCCTCATTGAACTCTCTATATCTTCTCTTAAGACAATTAACTTTTTATAAATTTTCTCGACATTTATAGTCTCTGCTCTTAATATATCTTCAAGACATATCTTAGTAAAATAATCTTTAACGAATGGCTTAGTAGTAGATTTAATAAACTCAAATCCTTTTATTTCTTCCATTCCCAAACCACCACCAAGAATTTGTCCTTCTTGTGATTTTGCATTTGAAATATATCTTTTCTTTTTAGTTGTAAATACTATTCTGTCAAGATATAATTCATTTTTCATGTTTAACTTCTTTGCATATTCATCTGGTACATTCATACCTTTTGCTAATGTGTATAGACTTGCATTTATCATATTACTCATAAAGATAATCATTAAACTAGCACTGGTTAATACTGCTTCATCTTCAGATAAATTTTGATGAGTGCATAATGATGTAATATATTCTATATAATCAGCAATACCAACAAAGTTTGAATCTGTATCCACATATAATACATTCTTCTTATCTATATACATAGCTTTTCTTAATCTGTCATATACTGGATAATCATAAAATACAAATACACTATAGAATGCCCATAAGTCATCAATCATGCTTTTTATTTCTTCATTCTTTATCTTCCATGGTTCTCCTGAAGTTAATAAATCCATATTATTAATTATATAATTATATTTTTCTTTAATAATAGGAAGATTATTAAATTCCATCATATTATTCTTATAATATAAAATATGCTTTTCTGTCTTTCCCATGTTAAATACAATTTTTTCTAATGACAATACTGTTTCGTTTGATACATCAAACGCACATTTATTTATTAATCGTTTTACTAATTTATGATTTATATCTTCTACTTCAAAAACACTTACATCTAATTTTCCTTTATATTTCTCTTCATACTCATTGTGAATATTTGAAATGTATTCATACATTTCTCCAACTGTGGAAAACTTAACTGCATCTTGTAAGAAGTTTTCAAAACTTTCTACTGCGGTACATACAATTTGCTTACCTTGATTGGTTATAGATTCTGCAATAAATAAGTTAAATAGAATGAATCCGGGATAACCCATGACACCGTATAAAGTATTTATTAGTATCTTTACAATCAACTGAAGAATATCATACATTGACCATTCATCAGTACCTTTATCATATTTCTTACGAAGTCCTTTAAATTCATTTCTTAATGACATATTTTGCATTATAAAGTGAATTAAAGGATTTTCTTTAACACCGTGAGGTTGATATAATACACCACTACCTCCAATAATAAGATTATTAGTATCGATTGTATCTATCAAAGATAATACATCAGTTTTTACAACTTTATTGAGATAATTATTCAATATCCCAACTTTTGGATTCTTTAAAGTTCTATTGATAATACCATCTAATAGTTTATCTAAATCTTTACTATCAATTCCATCATATTTCATTTTAACTATATCGCTAACTTTCTTTTTCCATTTAGCGATATAAATTGCTTCTTTCTTTGCCACGTATATTCCTCCTTGTAATTATTTTGTCAATCTGGTTCTTTCCCAATAGTTAGCCATTTTATAATCTTTACGATATGTTACCTCTTGACCAAACCATCTTGGAGCTTCAAATGCCATAGCTTCTTCAATAGTATGGAATTCGATTTCGCCATATCTAAATTCAGATTCTTTATCTTTATCTGTTATACCAACGGTTAATTTGTAGCCATCAATATCATAAGTATAAACGTGTTTTTTGATAATATCTTCTTCTTTAATATTACCTACAATCATAAGTTGATCAAACTCTTCTTTTGTAAGTTCTTTTTCTACTTCAATACGCTCAATAGTTCCTTTACTTTTAATGCAGAGTTTATAGGTAGTTTCATTTTCACCAACTATATGCTTGCTTCGTATTCTTACTTCTGGATTAGTCGTTAAATACGCTTGATTATAGAAGAATTCACATAATAACTTTGTGCCGAATGGTGCAATTTCTGAATCAAATAGCCATTTTCGTTCTACTTCTTTATGTGGAAGCTCCTCTACAAATATTTTATATTCCATATGTTTTTCTAACTTGGATATTATATCCTGAATATTTTCTAAATTAATTTTAGTTGCCATTTCTTTATTTTTTGTAAATCCAACTGAGTTATCAACATTAAAATTTACAAAGTATTTATAGTTTCCTTCAGTTCTTCCATCATTTACTTTAATTATTCCCACTTCTTTTTTTGGCATTATATATTTCCTCCTCTAATTTTTATTATATAAATAATATATATTTTATTGTCAATCAGTTATTTTTATTATAATTGATACTAAAAAACATTCTTATAATTAAAAAAGATGGAGGTCGAATTATGTTTGACATTGATAAATTTATAAATACTTGTGAAAGTAATATGATCCATGATGATGAAATGGAGATAGCAACCGAATCTTTAGAACTGGTTATTGGCGGATTTTATATGGTCCTTGGTACATTACTTGTAGGCGCGGCAGCTCATGGAGTATATAAAATGAACCGTACACCAAAAAGTGCCATGCAAAGTAAATACTTGATCGAGCAGATTCAAAAATCAAAGTTTATTCAATTCCAAGAAGATAAATATAAGGATTTTAAAGAAATCACTCAAAAAATTAAACCAGATGCTATGAAATTAAAATCAATTTTATCAGAATATCAAAATTTAAATTCTGATAAGAAAGAAGATAAGGATAAAATTACTAACTATATTAATGAGATAGATAAAATGAGAAGTGATCTACCAAAAATATTTGATAAATATAAAAATAAAGAATACAAATCCGAATTTACTGATGGACGTCATTTACGAGATGAATTAGTTAAAATATTTAATGATTATGGCGAATTTTATAAAATTGATTATGATGATATTATGGATTATGAACAAAATGCCGAAGATACTAAATTATATAATGCATTCCAAAAATATTATGGTCGTCTATCTAAAGAAATTCAGCCATATGCTAATGCTGTTAAAATACAGTATAAAGGATTTAAATATAATAATAAAGAAAAAAAATAAATATTAATAAGTAAGAAGTATAATAACTTCTTACTTATTAATTTATATTGCGTCTATCCAACCACCTAGACCCATCAAAATAACTGCTATTGCTACCACCACTAAAAATTGTCTTACTTGATATTTAAATTCAGTTCTCATAATTTCCTCCTAAGTTTTTTATTCATATAAATAATATATACATATTAATAAGAATAATACGGGTAGTATTATTATACGATAGATAAACAATTATTATAAATCAATGAGTAAATATTATATTCATTTTATTATTAGATTGAAAGGAGATTGATATTCATGTTTAATGAATTAAATGATTTTTTATTAGGAAATGAGTCCTTATTGGACCTAGAAGACGACGACATAATCGATGGAGCACTCGAAGCTGAAATATTTTTAGCTGCTCTAAGAGAAGAGTGCGAAAACGAGGAAGAGTATGATCGAATTGCAACAGAATGTGCTACTGAACTAGAGCTTTACGGTTTAATCCATAGTGCTGAGATAGTTACAGAAGCAAGAAAGAACATAGTTAAATTGAATAAAGAAGCAAACTATAGCAAGATTGAAAAAAGAACTGCTATAAGACTGGCTGAAAAAGATAATAGTTCATTGTATAAAGCATATATCAAAGGTAGAAAACTGATGATTGCTGCTCGTATTAAAATATATGAAAGATATCTATCAAAAGCTAGACCAATAGCAAAGAAAATAATTGCTAATAGTAGAAGAAAAGCTTCCGCAATGAAATCTGCTGGTGGTGCTACAATCACTCAGAAGATGGATGCAGTTATTGCAAAAACTAAGAAAGATTAATTTAATAAGTGTATAGAGTCTAGACTCTATACACTTATTTTTATTTTTAAAACCAAGACATATTATCAACATCAAGATTGGCTCCGTTTTCATCCCAATCTTTTAATAAGTCTCGTTTTCTCTGTCCGGCATCTTCCCAGTTTTCAATTTTCAATTGGATATTACCTATACCTACATCAAGATTGTCTATTCGTTTTAATTTATTGAATAAATATTCTTCTAAATCCCACATACATAGTTCTCTGAACTGAGTAAATGCAGTTGGAGATATAGTAGCTAATGAAATATCATGCGTTAATGCAATTTCAACATCATAAACACCACTAGCCCATCCATTGTAAATTAAAACTCGATTTGGACTTTTAAATTGCCATGATAATGCTTTTGCCATCGAAGATGCAACTGTTGCGGCAACTTTAATATCTGCTAAAGCACCTAGCACTAAGTCTGGTGAAGCATATGAACCTTGTGGTATATACATATCTGAATATCCAAGCGGTCTTGCAATATTAACATTTGTAACTGCTACAACACTACTATCCTGATATACCCATTTTGGTATTTCATATACTAGGACACCAGATCTTTCTCCATCAATTTTTGTGACTCTTTCATTGTCACCAACTCTAAATGTTTCGATTCTAGGAGCTCTTACTGAAAATTCTTTAAGTGCTGAATTTTCTATTCTTTTTATTAATTCTGTATCATCTACTGGTAAAGGAATATCTTTTATTCCAATATCTTCTTTTAATAAAGTTAAAAATTCTGAAAGGTTATAAAGACCCATACTTAACTACCTCCTTCATTATATTATTAAAAGTGTTTTTATAGTTATTTATTATTCAATAAACGAAATTATTAAATTAAAATTATATAATTAAAAGGAGGAATACTATAATGAATAAAACATATGTTGGAGAGGGTAAAGTCGTATTAATCGCTGGTGGCGGCAAGATATTTACTGATATTGCTGCACGTTTTTGCGATAGTGAAAGAGGCTTAGATGAAATACTTGCATCTCCACACACAAAAGGAATTGTTAAAAATATAATTGAAAATGGTCACTTAGCTGCAACCGAATTTGATGATTTCATATTTGGTATTGAAGGATATGCTAGAGTGACAGAAGTTCAACTGGTTCGAAAAAGATTAGCATCATATCTTATAAAAAGCGGAAGAAAGAATAAAGACGAAAAAAGAAACTTTGATGTTGTAATGCCGAATAAAGAAATTGAAGAGTTTTCATATGTACATTCACTTAGGGGCGATCAAATATTTTTAGATCCTGAGTTGGAACTTTCATTGGAAGATGCCCTTCAAGGACTTGGAATATCTCCAAGCGATTTTCAAGACGGGGCTCCGGCTATATTATTAGATGATGAATTTATTTTCTATACTCCTATAAATTCCAATGACCTATTGAATATGATAGAGGGTTGGTATAATACTGGAGTAGAACTCGGATATCAAGAAGAAGAATTAAGATATATAAAACCACAAGCTACTGAATTTAAAGCTTTAGTTAAAATGAATAAACATGCATTACATGATTGGTTTATGATAAGATTATGTAAGAATGCACAATTTGAAATAAGAGATTTAGCATCTAAGATGTTTAAACTTGGTTCAGATGCAGCTCCAGAATTATTTGAGAACGATGGCCCGAGTTGTAAAGTTTTAGGTTATTGCCCTGAAAATGGCAGACAAAATGCAAGCTGTAAAGGTAGAATTATTACTAAAGCTCAAGCATTAAAAGTATTAAAAGAATATCAACTTGACAAATAAGAATAAAGCATAAGGGAATTTTCCCTTATGCTTTATTTATTTTATAAATTTTTCATTATATCTTTTATTTCATTTTTATACTTAGTTTCTGGCATAATGAATAATCTCCCTTCATTCTTAGTATTCACGCTGAGAATTCCATTTTTATCTATTATTGCTGATTCCAATACAGGATCGGCACCGTCGATAATTCTATTAACTTTCTCTGAGTTTGCAACTATAAATGTAGAAAAACTTTCCATGACAGTTTCAAATTTTGGTTTTGTTATTATATTTTTTACTGGCACAGTTATATCCATATATGCTTCACTATGACTAGGTAATATTACCCTATCATGAGTTATATATCTTCCTGGTCCTGTAACATCAGTCGAACCATCAGCATTTTTTCTTTGTGGTACTATAGAACGAAGAGAAAAAGCTGGTATCATACCTTGAAGTATATTTCTCATAAATTTATATCCTGGAGTTCCTGGGCCTTCATCTAATGTTTCTATTATACCATATAATCTAGAATCACCTTGCCATTCAAATGAACGGATTAAGTGTGACATATTATTTGGATCAATAGTAAGTATTCTTTCCATTGTAACTTGCCCTACGTCTGGAACTGGGTGACCGTTTTCACCTGGAAGACCAGTTTTTAATAATTCGGGAACATGTGGTTCTTGTAGCATTCTTTTCATATGGCTTCCTTGCCATAATCTTCTATTTCTATTTCTAGCACCAAATGATTGTAGACATGCTCTAAATCTTAAATAATTGAGTCCATTTTTATTTTCTTTATACTCTAATATCCTCATATCACTATCATCTGGAGTAGTCTGTTCACATACTGCATAATAATCTAGATAATCATCATTATTTGGATTAAATTTCATATATATTCACCTCGTATTTATTTTTTTAGATTATATTTATGCCTTTAAACTATTTAATAAAGTGTTTCTAAAAGAAAATTAAGTATATTAAAAAGAAAGTGGTGAAAATTTATGTATATTGATGATCATATAAATAATAAGATGCTAGCAATAAAGAATATTACAGATATGAGTATTTTTATTAATGAAAATATTAAATCTATAGTACGATATGAGCATGGCATAGTTTTAACATTAAATAGATTACCAGTATCAAATACCATTAATCACGAAAATATTCTAGGGTCATTATTTTTCAATCAATCTAAAATGACCGACATCACAAATACCTATTTTAATATTTTACATACATATTGTAATAGGATAATAGTTGATAGTATGAATGAATTTGAAGATGATAAATATTTGATATTATATTTTCTATTATTAGATAAAAGTAATCTTATTAATGTAGAAAGTAAATTAAAAGAGAAAGACTTGGCAAAATATTCTTCGGGATTAAAGTCATTCTTAAAAGTATATTTTGATATATATGAAACTATTGAAGAATCGGATGTTGTTATTGATAATCTGATTAGAGATAGCAATACTTCATTATCAAAAATATTAGAAATTCCAGAATTATTTAGATTAAATGAGATTTATAATAGACTGGATTTAAAACATGAAGCGATACAGAATTATTTAATTTATAATAATTTAACATCAAGCTTCCTATCTAAAATATATGATATAGCTAATATATTTATGACTCATTATAAAGAAGAGGATACTGTTGCATTTATTTACGACATCCTATTCGATATGACTTGCTATAATGATATTAGTCCTACTATCAAAAATATTAACGCTGAAATTGTAGAAAAATATGGAAAAATAAATTTAAATATTTTCCATTTATTACTACTAGAAATCGTTTCATTGTCATCAATGATTATTGATTTATATCATTATAATCAATATAAAGATATTATTGAAAAGAAAAAATACTTATTAACTGATACTTCCTTAGACCAAACTAAAGTTCCAGTGTCTGAAGCTGTAATGCCTTATACACCAAATGATGGTCTGCAATATGTTATTGAAGCATACAAAAAAGATAGCGTGGTAATGCATGACGAACAACATAAGATATATAAAGCATTTAAGAATTATAAAAATGCTGAAGATAAAGTAGATAGTCAGTTAACTAAAATGGTTAATACTACAAAGAATATGTTTTTAGGCGATGTTAGAACTGAAATTGTTGAGGGTAAAAATGTAACTCCTATAGGGTTATTAAAAAAAGCTCTTGGTACAGCGGCAGTATTTTCATTTGGCCCTATAAAAGGTTTAGTATTATTAGTAGTAAGATATGCTCTTAAAAAACAAACTTCTGTTTCGGAAAGAAAGAAAATCATACTTGAATTAGAAGCAGAATTAGAAATGATAGAAGAAAAGATTGAAGATGCTAGAGGTGATAATAACCGTCAAGCTAAATATGCATTAATGAGAACTCGAACTGAGTTGAATACTGCAATTAGAAAAATTAAATTAGGTCTTGAAGCTGATCAAAGAAGTATAGATACAGCTAAAAACTTAATAAATCGAAAGTAAGGAGGTTATACAATGAACCTTTTTGAAAGTTTAGCAATAGTTTTAGAAGCAGATGATATAACAAAGGAAGTTAAGAAAGAGCAAAAGCAATTAAATACCGATGTAACTGATGACGGTTCTAAAGATGATATGTCAAAAACTAATGATATATTTGATTTAGAAAATGATAAATCAGATAATAATAAAGATGTTGATGATACACCTGACGATACTACCGATGATGAAACAGATGAAGACAACTTAGATGTTGATGGTGGTGATGATGGAATAGATGGCGAAGATGAAGATTTGCCAACAGATGATGCTATACCTGAAGAAACTCCAGAATTAAAGCAAAAATTAAAACTGAGAGAAAATATGATATTATTCTATAATATAATTACATCTAATATAAATCTTCTTCAAGAATATCGTCCTACAAAAAATAATAAAGAATCGACATATGCATTATTTAATATTATTTCAAATTTAACCGATTGTAAAAATATGCTATATATAGAAATTACAGAATCATTCTCTACAAAATCATATCCATTATTATTAAAAACATATATATCTATCAGTAGAGTGTATGATTTGTGCCAGAAATCATTGGAGTTATATTTTGATAATGTAAAACTAATTGATAATGCTACTCGAAATAAAAATAAGCAACAAAAAATATAACTAACGTTCGAGTAAATACGTAATACAAACACATATATAATATTGGTTTTTATAATCTCCATAATTTAGTTAAATGATGAAGAATTATATAAAACATAATATTAAAATAAGCTAATTACGAATTTATTAGAAATTAAAATATCATTTTAAGGAGGTAATTTAAATTATGAAATTTAATCAAAACACAAATAATGTTATCGGTAATGCAAGATATGCCGATTCCAGTGCTGGCTTCAAATCAGAAGTAAAGCATATTTTTGAAGCTTATAATCAGTCAGGTGTTAACATTGCATCCGATTTGTCAAGTATCATTAATTCCCCTAGCAATAGAGAGGACTTTATCGCTAACGTTGTTGAATCAGTAACACAGTCACCAATTTCCACAGATCCACTAGCTGCTCAATCTCCATTTTATTCAAACTATGGTGAAAGATTAGAGCAATTGCTAGATAACTCATTGAAATCTATCGCAGTTGAGTCTGCAATGATAGGTTATTCTCCAATCGTTGCTTACAACCCATTCTTCTTGAAAAAACAATGGATTGAATGCGTATTCAAAGATGTATTGATGACTGAAATTCCAAAAACTCCAGTAATCAATCTTGGATTTGAAAAGAGATATTTAAGAACATTGGCTGGCGTTGAATATCCGCTACCAGAAACATTGTATGATGATGCATTGATGAAAACTCTTATCAATGAAGCTACAGGAAATGCTATAAAAGAAGATGCTTTGGCATTGTCATTGTTCAAACCGGCATTGGCAATTAAGAAAGCTACTTATATTCCTGGTATAATAGATGATGATCCAACTGTTGAATTGACTCCGGATATACATATATTCAAAGTTGTATTCACTGATACAGTTGCTGAACCAGATGTTGAATATGAAGTTCCAGTTTATATCAAAACTGATTTAACTACTAAGAACTTTGTAAACGGTTATGCAAAGAAAGTTGTATATGATGTTGACGGAACTACAGTTCTAAGAACTCTTGAAGATACATTAATCGGTAATGTAAACTTTAAAGATGGAAAAGTTACATTGATGTCTACAACTGGCGCAATTACAAAAGTTTGCTTAAGAGGCAAAATAGCAAATAGATTTAACAATAGATCTCTTGATGTAGTACGTAGAGTTGAACAAATTCAACATACTATGCCAGAATCTGGTCCAAGATTTAACTCTGCAATAACTATTGAAGATGCAGCTGATGCATTAGTATTGCAAAACATAGATGTTATCGCTGATAACGTTGATATAATGGGTAAAACATTAGCAAACTTTGAAGACAGTGAAATCAAATTGTTCTTACAAGATTCTTTCACAGCTCAGAAGAATGCAGGCGTTGGCCCTCACGGATATGAATCAATGATAGTTGAATCCGAATTCAATGCTCTTCCTTACGAACAGTACAATGGAAGAATATCTGAATGGATGAAAGACTCCAGAGAATACTTCGAAAGAACTATTGCTGGATTAAAGAGAAAACTAAAAACTGAAGATGCTGTAATAGTTGCAGTAGCACATCCAAATATCATTAGATTCCTTCAAGACGGAATCAATTGGGTATTTACAGATGACACTCATATAAGCGGAATGAAGATATCTTATAAATTTGGTATATTGACTTCAGCTCAAGATAGAGTTCATGTAATCACTTCAATGAGAATGAGTGAAGATGACGGTATCAGATTCGTAGTTATTCCTTTAACTCAAGAATTAGTTACTTTCAAACATTACAAATACAATATGGTTATTGATAGAAACTATCGTAATCCATTACAGACACTTACTCCAAATATCATGGTAACTCACAGAACTTTAACATTCGAAGTATTACCTGTTCAAGGTAAACTAGTAATCGAAGGCAGAGATCTTACAAGCCCAGATACATTGGTAAGACCATAATAAAAATTAGTACACTAGACCTTAATTGGTCTAGTGTATTTTTTCTTTCTTTTATCATATAAAAACAAACTCTTAATAAAAAAGGATTACCGTTTTATAGAAAAGAGGGTGGAATAAGTTGAAGAAAGAAGATTCACAATTTAAAGCCAATAATCAGAATAAAGGGAAAAACTATAGCCATGGAAGATTGAAAATTAAGAAAGCCTATGGTGATACATGGATTGTCTTTAACCCTTTTAACTTCGATAATTGTCACACTCATTTACCACATTTAAGACTTGCGAAAGTTATACAAAGAAATGTAAATAAGTTTTGTATACCTACATCTAGAGATCGACGAACTATTATTTCTCATATCAGAGTATCCACAGATAAAATTTATCTAGAACGATTATATGAAATATTAGATGAAATAGACGGCAAAACTAATCCAAATTAAAAAAAAAGAAAGTTGGTGAAACTTATGGCTCAATTAATTAGTGTAGAAAAATCAAAATATATAAATCAAAATATTGATATTTATAGTAAAAATAAGATTGGTCAATATAGTAAGTTTCTAAATAAGAATCCAGTTTTTGTTACTTATTATCATATAAATAAACAAATGTCAAGGACAGATGTTGGTACAGGAGGAATTGAATCTGAATTAGGAACTAACTCTCCAATTCGATTTAATAAAATAACTAATTTCCCAATATATAACTTACCATTATTAACTCCGGATATAACATTTGATGAAACTGGATATGACATTGATTTAGATTTAAACGATATCACTATATTACCAAATACGATCAAAGCAACAGCCGGAGATTATTTAGTTTTCTCATTTCCAGAAGGAAAAGAAATATTATTTAGAGTAAATAATATGAGATATAATACAATTCAATCTAATGATTTTTATCAGATTGATTTGGATATAAAAGACATAGGTGTGGATATAGAGACTTCTCGTTTATCCTCTCAAATTGTTGAAACTTATCAAACCATCTTCGAGAATATAGGCACACAGGATAGATGTTTTATCAAAATTGAAGATATTGATAAATTAAATGCTATAGTAAAAGTAGTAGAAGAACTTAAAGATTTTTATATTAATTCATTTTATAATCGAGAATGCAATTCTTTTGTATTATACAATAATCTTTTTGATGGAAACTATGATTATTGGTTATATGAACCATACTTAGAATTTTTCATTAATAAGTCAAATATATATTATGAAAATAATAAAGAATCGGCATTAGTCTTAACTCCAAACGATATATTACCACCAAACTTTAATTACTTATTCAGCAGAACGTTATGGTATGCAGTCTTGAATAGAAATACTGATTACTTATCCCAGCATATGTATTACTATCAATCTGCAATCGCTAAACGTTTCTCTCCATTTACTATTTATGGATATCAATGTAATGGTATTACATTACACTTATCCGCAACAGAAATTGATTTACAAGTTGATGATAATATAGGATTAAATAACTATATTTCAAAGCAATTAGTAGATGATATAGTGGCAGGTGTGTTGACATCCACTGATTATATGGATGAAATAATATTTAAGTATTTAAAGAATATTCCAATGGAAATTGATAAAGCAAGATTATTAAATTATACTTATGACCATACTATTAAAGTATTTCAATATCTTCCAATGATAATGTATATTATTTTGAAGAAATATGATGAATATTTTAATATTGAGTCAGAGATATAGCGAATAAAATAAATGTTAAATAATGAAGCTAAAACAAAGTTATAAAAATAATAGGATAATAATAAGGAGGAAATAAATTATGTCATTAATAGATAATGTACACAAAGCGTTAGAGAACGATTTTGCTAATAAAAGCATTATATTTGAATCTGATATTGAAGACGAAGAGGCATTTGCATTTGAAGCTGCACTTAACCCAGATAAAGAAGAAGATTCATTTGATAGTATTGATTTAACTGATGAAGAATTAGAGCAACTTGAAAAAGAGATTGAAGATGACTTGAAAATAATCGATGATACTCAGGAAGAAGACCCTGACTTAAACGAAGATGAAGATGTTATATCAATCGAATCTATGATAGATGCTTTAGCTCTTGATGAAGATGAAGATACTGATGATGATTTGGATGATGGTATTGATGCTGTCAGTGGAATGCTTGATGAAGAAATTGATGCATTAATCGACGCTGGGATAGATGCTGATGATTTAGATGGTTTATCGGAATAAAAAACATATATAAAAAAAGAAGATGACATAGTTCATCTTCTTTTTTTATTTATTTATTTTATGCCTAGTACTAGAAGATTATTTCCTATTATAAAAGTTTCATCATCGGAAATATCTTGATCAATCATCCCTGCAAACTTTAATGATTTAACAAGGTCAGATTTATTAAATTTCTTCATAAGCTCGTCATCGATCGCAATTATTTTCCCATATCGAATCGGGGTCTCATTTTCTAAATGTGGGGATCTAATTATGTTTTGAGTAGCTTTTGAATCATAAAGATTACCAAATTCCATCGGAGTTCCTTTATTATATTTAAGCCAGTTTTTACCATCAGTCGATACTGCTATAATGGTATCACTAACAGCAATAAAGACTCCCATTTTATAATAAAGATTTTTAAATTCAACATCATTACCAAAGTTATACATATTCCAAAATAAGAAATCTTTGGAAGTATAAATAATTCCTTTATCTCCAAGGGCTACATATAAATCATCATGATTAATCATATTACGTAAGTTCTTGTAGGTGAAAAATGGTGATTCTAAATATTTATTGATTGGTGGCAATTCTGTCGTAGTATACTCTGCACAAAGATCATCGCCATCAGAATCGCTAGGAAGTGTAACTCCACGATCTTTAAATTCTTCAGCATTTCCTACACCAAATTTATCATTGATGACTTGCTTTAATAATGATGTATCTTCTGAACATTTCTCACATTCATTTTTGCATTGAGTCTTCTTATCTTTATGCTTCTTAATTTTTTTATCTTGAATTTCTTCATCAGACTTTATTCTTAATGCATTATATTGTCCATGAAATATTTTAGCTAAAGTTGCTGCACTTTTATCTGATACAAATAAATCGCATTCATGGAAAATCTCTTTGTTCGCTAATTTTATTAATTTAGAAGTAGTCATATTTTTTGATAGCGATTCGATTTCAATATATGGTTGTGCAAGGAATAATTTTTCTGCAGATTTATTTATTTTATTAATAAACTGCATAAGATCTGGGTAAGCGGTAATAGTATCTTCAAGGTCATACTCTGCAATGTCTACTGGTCTATTTTGGAAATAGCACACATCAACAGTTATACCCTTATAAGATTTAAGAGATGATTTCAATCTATTTTTCAATAGAGTGTAAAATACGATATTCTTCCCTTTAACTTTCTTTGAGAATTTATTAAATTCAGTAATAAATTCTTCTGGTGTTAAACGAGTAGATGTCTCAGCTTTTGGTTTGATAATATCCTTTGAGTTAATATCCTCTTTAATAATCTTATAGAACTTAACCCCGAAGCCTTCTTTGTTAATATCATATTCAATTCTCAGTTTCACTGTTTTTCCATTATAAGTAAAATGCATATTGGAATGCATTACATAATGAGATATATTAAAGGAATTAGCCTCTAATAGACTCATCAAGTCCTCAATATTTCCAAAAACTTTAAATTCTTTTTCAATTTTCATTTAAATTTTCCTCCATTAAATTTATATTTTACTACATTTAAATAATATATACGTGTATTTATATGTTTTACATAGAAAGGAGGAGTATATATGATTCAAACACGATATTATGATATGGAAAAAGTTGATGATTTTGATGACGACTTTAGTGCCGATAATAGTACTATGAATAAAGAAGTCGAACAAAATTTAGATAAACTTATTGTAGCATCATCAACAGTTAAGAAGAGGAAGCCAATATATGATTTCGAAACTAAAAATAAAACTTTTATAGAGTTATATAATGACTTATATAAATTAGGGATAAAAAACAATAAATTCGTTTTACGTTTGTATGATCCAGATTTAAAAGGTATAAGCCCATATCAACCAATTTTACCAATTGATATGCAAATAAAGATATTATATGAATGCATTATTAATCCATGGTATTGGTTAAGAGAGGTATGTCGAATACCAGAAGATGGTGCTCCTATCGAAATTGGCGGAGGTACACAATATAAAATTGATAGAAATAATCTTGCCGCTTGGTATTTATTCTTAAATGGTATAGACCACTATCAATCTAAACCTCGACAAACTGGAAAGACTCAGGATGCAGTTGCAAAACAAAATTATGCATTTCATTATGGTACATTATCTGCAAACTTTTTATTCTTTAATAAAGACCAAGCATTAGCAAAGCAAAATTTATATAGACTTAAATGTCAAAGAGATATGATGCCATCATATATGCAAATGAGGTATATAGTAGAAGATGGTGGGAAGGTAAATAAAGGAATTGACAATATTACCACAATGAGAAACCCAATTACTAATAATACAATATTAGTTATGCCAAAAGCAACTAGTAAAGATTCAGCAATTAAACTAGGTCGTGGTAATACAGCAGCCTTTCACTATTATGATGAAGCTGACTTTACTCCATGGATTGAAGAAATAATAAATGCGGCAGCTTTCTCATATTCAACAGCATCTAAAAATGCTAGAAACAATGGCAGTCTTTATGGAAGAATTTATACATCAACTCCTAAAACGATTTACATGATTTGTGCTTAAATAAATTATATTCGATTTACTTATATATTTAAATATTAACATTATTATAATAACTTAAAAAAGGAGATTTATAATAATGAATAATGAATTAAGTAATTATCGAAAAATATCATATCCTGGAGTTAAAAAGAACTCTTATTTAATTTCTGAGGAAGGAAATGTTTATAGTTTATTATCTGATAAAATTTTAAAACCTTATAACGATAAAGATGGATATTTAAAAATTAAATTAATAGGTAATATAAATAAGTCAAAGACAATTTTTATACATCGATTAGTAGCATATCAATTTGTGAATAATCCTAATGATTTTCCTGTAGTAGATCATATTGATGGAAATAAGACCAATAATCATTATACTAATCTTGAGTGGGTAAGTATTAAAGAAAATACTTTACATGCTGAACGATTAGGGCTTCGAAAAATAAAAGGAGAAGATAATGGTAATAATAAATATTCTGAAGAATTTATTAGAGTAATTTGTGAATATTTTGAATTAGGACTTTCTATTAAAGATGTATATAGAAAATTTAAAGGGAAATTTGCCAGAGTTGAAGACGATCAAGCTTATTATATGATGCTAACTAGAATTAAACAGAAAAAATTATGGCCAGATATTGTAAATGAATATTCATATTCAATAATTACTAAATCTGATCATAAATGGTATGCTAAGCCGAATGATAATAGTTTATTCAGTGAAGCTGAAATTCATTATATATGTCAATTATTAGAAAAAGGTTATACTGTAATTGATATATTAGAAAATTTAATCGGGAGTAGAGATTATAAAATGTATAAAAATAAATATGAAGCTATTAATTGTATTCGAAATAGAGAAAATTGGGATTACATTACTAGTCAATATAAATATACACTTAAAGATACTACATCACGATTGCCTATAAAAGATTCTGAATTTTATATACTAGCATCACAAGGTTATGATGTAAAAGAAATAATGAAAATATATAATCTTAAATTTAAAAAAGATAATCCATCATTATATGAAAAAATAAGGAGAGCATATAATAAATATCATAAAATAAAAGATTTATCAGATAATGAAAATATAAAAATTATAGCATAAATTATGGGAACTGGGAGGCTACATAGTAATATGTAGTACCAATCCCCTGTGAACTGCTGGGAATTCCTGAAAAGGAGAATCAGCATCCAAGCAATTATAATTAATTATAATTGAAGGTTCAACGACTATCGAAAACTAAATAATTACATTTGTAGAAATACATAAATACACAGCTAGTGTAGGTAATTTGAAAATAAGGTATTATATAAATATATAATACACGAAGTAAGTAGAGTACATTCCAAGTGGAATGGAAGTGCAGGGCTCCATTATATATAGTAATAGTATATATTGGATGAAGATATAGTCTCAACATCTATGGTAACATAGAGCAGGTATTTAATACCGATATAAATTTAACGAATTTATATGAAGATATTTGGGAGATGTTGATCAACGTGATGGAAAAGCAATGACTGAATATATTGGAAAAATGCTACATTGGAGAGATGAATTCTTAGATATTCCAATTAATCAATTAAAGAAGATTGCTACAAGCACTGGATACAACCGAGTTGTGTTTGTTGAGCATACATGGAAGCAATTAAAGAAAAGTGTTGAATGGTATGAAGAGCAATGTGGTCTTGTATCATTTAAAGAAGATGTAATATTAAGGGAAATAGACCTACAAAGAATCAGTGGTTCTAGTGCATCACCATTTAAACGTTCCGATTTATTATATTTAAATAATCATAAACGAGAACCAATTGAAACTGTAGATTATAGTAAAAATTTATGTCCGATATTAATATATGAAAAGATAAATCCAAAAATTGCATATATTTTATCAGTCGACCCTTCTGAAGGATTGGCACAGGATAACAATGCATTTACATTAATAAATCCATATACTCAATTACCAGTTGCAGAGTTTAGATCGCCATATATTTCTCCGCCGGATTATACTAAATTAATGATTGACTTCATGGATAAACGTTGTCCGAAGAGTATGATTGTTGTCGAAGCCAATAAAGGTAGAGAAATAATAAATAGAATTTTGGAAACTAAATACAAATATCAATTATGGTATGATATAGATAAACTTAATGCTAAGATTGTTGATAGTACTGATGAATATGGAGCATTACGACAAGCCGCAAATGAAAGAAGAGCATATGGTTTTGATACAACATCATCATCAAGACCTAAGTTATTCGGATTATTAGAAACTTTCGTAGAAGAAGAAAAAGAAAAACTATATACTCAATATATAGTAGAAGATACTCTTGGATTAGTACGTAATCAGAGAGGTAGAATTGAAGCTAGTTCTGGTAAGCATGATGATAATATTTTATGTTTCTTAATAGGAATGTATGTATATTATAATGCTTCCAATCTAGAAGAATTTGGAATTCGTCGAGGTGCAAGAGCACCTGAGGAAGTAGATACAAAAGATCCAGTTTATATAAAGGAAAAGATGAAAAATTTATTAGGAGCATTACCAGCAGAATTACAAGATCTATTTAATGGAATTATAAAACAAAAAGACCCTGTTGATGAGGCTCAAAAATATGAAAAAGTTATACAAGACGAGATGAGGCGACAAAAATATGAAAAAATTGTTGATGCAGATAAAGAAGATATATCATTAAATGAGTATAATGAACAAGAATGGAGTAATTTGGATCAGGCAATTTTTGACTCCAATCTAGATGATGAGAAATTTAGAGTAAATATCGATGATTATCTTTAATTAAAATTTATGGTGAGTATTCAAGGACTCACCATAAATATTTTTTCAATTCCACTGATACAAAAGTATTAAGATTATGAATATAAAAGAAAGGGAGTTTTAATTATGTTGCAAGAGAAAATTTTAGTTGAAGTTTCTGATATACTAGAAACGTTTAATATTGCAGAAATATCGCTCTTAATAAAGGAGCAAATTAATGAAGACGATGATAATTTTATAAATATCACTATGGATCATTTTAAACCATTATATTTTAATTTTGCTAAGTTAACAAAGTACGACTTAGAAGAAGATATTAAGACTGAAGCTCAAAATAGATTTTATGGAATTTGTGAAGTATTTATTGATGAAATATGTGAAAGATTCCAATTAGCAATTGATTCTGAATGGCTTGGAACTCGATTTAATGATTTGCCAGCAATAACAATGTCTTTGTATTCATTCTTTGTATTAGACTTCACTCAAAATGTATATGAAGTAATATTAAACTATATTACAAAAAATAAAGATTTAGTATATAAAACATTTGAGGATTTAAAATCAAAGAAAGATGCATCTACATTAGCCAATAAGAAAACATTAAGTCCAGAAATGTCAGTTATTATATCTAACATATATGATATTACTAAATGGATTATGATGAATATCAGCGAAGAAGACTTTTTAAACTATTTAGATAGAGAGTATATACCTTTAAAAGTAATAAAACCTATGTATTTAGAAGGAAAGTTATCTGGTAATTTCGTAGATATAATCAGTAATATGTTAGCAGAAAATGTTGCTCTTAATTCTAAAATTGGTTTTGACTTTACAATAAATGTCAAAACTGGTGTTATAAAAGATTTATTTCAATAAAAAAAATAAAAAGGGGGATTTTCATTATGGAAAATCTGGAAAAAGAAATCATCGAAGAAGTAAAAGAAGTAGAAGTTTGCTCATCAGAAATTATCGAAAAAGAAATTGAAAGTATTACTGAAACTCCGAAATTAAGTGATGGAGTTTTAAAAATATTAGATACATTAGGGAATCTCAATTATATTGAACTAGAGACCTTAAAGAAGAAAATGACTAATGAAAAAGAATCGGTAGTAAGTGCTAATATGTTACTTGAATCTATCGAGAATATGAATACTGATCCAATGAATAAAAAGATTATGTCTGAAAACATTTTAGACACACTTGAAGTTGAGACCTTCAATAAAGATAGTGAAAAATTCAAATTAGAATTTGCTACTATGATAGCTGAAATAGATATGGTTATAGCTAAGATTGACGAAGAATGCACAAATAGATTTGGAGAAATTACTAAAACTACATCATTTTTAACTAGTCAACTAGTTGAAAGTCTTGATAAAACTCTAGAAACTAACAAAGATGCAGACCCAAGTAGTCTTAAGAGATTAGAAAGAACTAAATATATCTATGAAAATAGAACTAATTTAGACTTTATAACTAGAAAAGCTACTCTTGAAATGAGTCGCCATAATGTAGATAAAGAGTTAAGAAAAGATCCAACTAGAGCCCTCAAAAAGGCTGTTAAGACTCTCGTTAAGTTCTTCAATAAAGATCAATTGATTACTATAGAAAAATTTATATGGGTCCAATTTAATGAAAATCATATTGCCACTACTAAATTCTTAGTTCATATGGCAAATATTATTAATTCAGAGGCAAGACAACTGAATCATAATTGGGTCGTTGTATTATTCATGAATATCATTGACATTGAAAATCAACTTTTCGATATGGAAAATAAAGATGAGTTTGTTAATCAAATTCGTGGATTATATCAATTCTATAAATAAAAAAATAGTATGAAAAGAGTGAATTAAAATGAAGAGAGGAAGAAATAAAAAAAGTAGAGTATTAACTAAAATAAACAGAATATTATTTTTAGTAATAATATTGCTATTATTATTGACGTTATTTAGATTTAACAATCTGAAAAATACAAATCCTATTATTTCATTACATGAAGAAATTATACCTAAATCAGATATACCAACTTCATCGTTTGAAACGAATAATCAACCAAAAGTTATGATATTTGACAATGATGATACTGATTTAGATTTATCAGTATCATCAATGCCCGTATTATCAGAAAAAACTATTATTGCTATGCAAAATATGCAATATAAAAAAGAAAAAGAAATGGAAAAACAATCAATTATTATTCCACCTACAATCATATATCAAAGTAATTCACGTGATTTAAAATGGAATGATATTAAATGGTCTTCGGATACAATTACAAATTTACATTATACAATTGGTGGTGGTATCTTAATAATTGGAGTAACATATTGTATGCCTTATTCAATAACACATTCGATATATTAATATTTATATAAAATATATATTATTATATTGGATAATGAATAGAAAGGAGTAAAATATGAGCACTTGCGTTGTTGAGTTAAAATGTTATCCGGTGTGTGAATGTGGGTATGTATTTACCAACTTTGAAGTTATCAGAGATAAAGGCCCAGGTGAAGAAGTTAAAGAAAAAGCTTTTCCACCATTGCCTAATTTAGTTTCTACGCCAAATTTCAATCCAGAATATTGTCCAAAATGTAATAGGAGTATAATGGGTATTCAAATGAAAAATTTTGGAGGCAATGGAAACGTTAATTTTGAGTATTAAAAAATAATAATATAAAGGAGAGATATGATATGAATAATATCCAATTATCACAATACATTCTTGTAGATAAAAATGTGAGAATGAAAGAATTAAAAACAAATGGAGGATTACTTCAATATACCAATAATGGTACTAAATTATATCCATTGGGAATTTATCTGCCAGTAATTAGAAAAGGTGAGGGTTGTATTGGGCTTGGAATAGTTAGACAGATTACTATAAATGAGACAACTACAAAAATCACATTTGAATATATCAGTGAAATAAGTACGGCTGATGCAAAAGCTTATTATACATTATACAGAGGTCAAATTTCTATGGCACAAGATAGTTCATCTGATATATATGATAATGCTGAAGATACTTTTATTCCAGGCGCAATTAATTCATTGAATTTAAACACTGGTCGTCAAGGTAGCTCACTTAAAGTAAAAAATGGTGATAACGTTGATAGAGGGACTGATAATGAAGTCCGCTCTATCTTATCCAGGCAAAACAACTTTAATAGTATTGACGACGATGACGATTATTACGATTGCTAAAATGATCATTAACACATTGAATGAGGATTAATTTCCTCATTCTTTTTTTTTGTTATTTCTTTATTAACGTTAACATTTTATTAATAAATAAAGAAAATATGGAGGTGACATTATGAATGAATTTATAAAAGATGCTGAAAATATTTATATAAATAAAATGTATGCGGAAGCATATATACCAGAAGCATTGTTTGGCGATCCTACTAAAGAAGCAACTATTGCATCTGAGTATGGAGACGGTATCAAAACAATTGGTATGTTCTATATGCATTTTTTTGACTCTGATGAGAATATAGATAGAGATAAAGCAGAATTATACACATTCAATTATCCCAATACTATAATAACATATCCTTCGGAATATGAAAATCAGAAATTAACTATAAATAATATGGAAGATAAATATCGTATATTGAAATACTATAAAGGTGATATTATGATGAATTCTTTCATAAAACAAGACAGTGAAAACTGTGAGCTATTTTTAAAACTATTAACATCTGGAAAGATGCCAAAATTGGAATATGATGACTTACTAACTGCATGGGTTAAGAATTTTCAAATTAATGGATTAGATCCTACTGTACCAGCAGTCATTATGCAGGTTATTATTTCTGAAATGTGTAGATATGTCAAAGATCCAACGAAGCAATTTAGAAAAATTGCAGGTAATACTAAAACTAGTATTAATGATTACTTGCTAATGTCAATGAATGATGTATCATCTTTCTCATCTGTATTGTCAGCATTAACATTTGAACGATTCTCTGATAAATTGACTACTTCATTAATAATGACATTAACTGGTCATGAGCAAAATAAAACTCCAATTGAAAAAGTTCTTTCAATGTAGAATTGTAACATTATTATAAGACCTAAATGGCACTAATTATAAACAACTTATTAAAATAGTAGATTATTATTACTAACAATAAAAAATATATTAAGGAGGTAATAAATTATGCCTAGATTAACACAGATCGTGCCAGAACATGTTTATCCACACCAGATGGTGGTAATTAACGATAATACAACTTTTTTACCAGCAACAGCAAGTGATTCTGGAAATACGAGAGAATTATACGTATTCTCTTCTCCAAAAGGAAGAGATAATAAAATTCAAACAATCGAAAATGGATTGGGAGGATTTCTTAAAGAGTATGGTATTGGCCCATTCAGTTTATACGGTCAACCATTATTAAATGCCTATATGGCTGCAGCTAGTGGAGCCGCAACATTACATTGCCTAAGAGTAACTGCTGATAATGCAAAATATTCATCAGTACATCTTGTAGCAAAATGGAAAGTCGATGGAACTAGCAAAGTTATGACAGTTAAATTTGTAGCAGTGCCTTCAACAGCAGCGCTTTCAGATTTAAGTTTACTTGGAGATGCTTATACAGCATCAGATGTTCCAGATGGCGATGGTTTTAGTGAAATAAAACTTTTATCATTAGCATATCTTGGAAAAGGTACTTATGGTGATAACGTTAGATTTAGAATAGCTTCTAATGGAGTTGCAGATAAATCAAACGATTACAAAAATTACTTGTTTGAAGTTTATGTAAACGACGGTGGTCTTACTAAACAGGAAGAATTCCAAGTTGTATTTAACGAAGATGCAATTGTATCAGGAGTAAGTGTATTCTCTGATGGAGTTATAAATGATCCTGATAGTGGTTCCGGCCTTGTTTCAATAGTAACACATGTAGACGGTTTTGCAGAATTATATACTGAATATAAGACAGCTAACCCAACTACTATATTGACAGTAAATGATTTTGACCCATTCTTGGGAGTAAATAAATATACTAAAGCAGCAATTACTAACTATACACTTGATACAGCCGCAGTAGATGCAGTTGTTCCAAATGCTCTTGGTGGTATTGCATTGCAAACTGGTAGTGATGGCGATTTTGGTGCTAGCGTTGATGCAGCTACAAGAAATGCGGCTCTTGAAGCAGCTTATGTAGATGCTTTCAGTGGAGTAACTGATCCAGCTATTAAATCCAAAAATAAATTCCCAACTAATCTTATACTTGATGCAAACTTCAGTCCTTCAGTAAAACAACTTATCGCTGCTTTAGCTATTGCTAGAACAGACTGTGTTGCTATACTTGACTGTGGCGTTGGTATAACTACAAAAGCTTCTATAGCTTCATATATATCTACTAACCTAGATAGCTATGTAAATAATAGAGTACATGGAATAGATGCTTATGCTGGAAAAGTTAGAGATCCATACACTGGTAAGATAATAACAGTTACTTCAACTTATTACTTAGCAGCAAGATATGCAACCCATTTCCAAGACAATGGTGCTAAACATGTTCCTCTTGCAGGAAACGTATATGGAGTTATTTCCGGATACATTAAAAATTCAGTTTATCCAGTTTTCGATGAAGATATCGATGGCGACTTAATGGATGAATTATCAGAAGCGCATGTTAACTATGCAAGATTAAATGCTAATCAAGATGTAATTAGATGTACTCAAGATAGCAGACAGCTTACAAACTCTAAATTATCAGAACTTAACAATGTATTTGTATTGCTTGATATTAAGAGAGATTGTGAAAAATTATGTTCAACATTTGATTTCAACTTCAGTGATCCAGCAGACATTGAAAGATTTAATGCAGTTGCTAGAGACTTACTCGGTGGTTATTCTGCCGCACAAGTTCAAAGTATTACTGCGAAATTTGATAAGAGTGCTTGGGAAGCTGAAAGAGGTATCGTACATCTCTATGTAGCAATGGTAAATAGAGATATCTTGAAGACAACTATTATAGAAATTGATGTTAATAAAGCCTAATAAAATAGAACTGTAAATGAAAAGGAGGTAATAAATTATGGCTAAGACTATACAAACCGGAGCTAAGACAAATACTAAATCATTTAAAGATTTTAGTTATTTCCTTGGTGGAATTGACGTAACAGACCAAAATCTCGATAAATTCACTCCTTATATAAGAGGGGTATCTAGAATATTTCTTCACAAACCACCTCATTTCATGAACGTTATGTATCCAGAAAAAACAAAAGCATTTAAAACTTTCGTAGAAGCTGGGTATACTCGTATCGATGGAATCGGTGATATAGATGTTGAATTCGTAGACTTTGAAGGCGGATTCGCAGGACAAAGATTTTCACAACCATCTCTTTCTAGAGATGCAACTGATACTGTAACTATAACAGTATTCGAACTTACAGGTTCTCCATTAAGAGAATATATTGATACATGGGTTACTGGAACAGTAGATCCTCGTAGTGGTATTACTCATTATCATGGAGCAATCAAATCAGGAAAAGTTAAATATGGTGTTATTAACCATACTGCGGAATTTATATATGAAGCTCTTGATCCAACTGGATTAGAACTTGAATATTGTGCATTACTTGCTAATGCATTCCCTGGAAGAGTTTCTAAAGCACATCTTAACTATGAATCAGGAGACAGAAGTAATGTTCCTTATGACATTGAATTAAGGATACATAAATATGAATCTCCAGCAATAAATGATATAGGTGTTTGGTACATGGAAGCTTCTCAAGTAGAATACAACTACTTAGAGTTCAAACCAAATATTACTCAAGAATCTGTTAATAATAACGCTATAAGTTATGGCGCTACACCAGCAGAATAAAAATAAAAATAGATAAGGATAGCTGAGCTATCCTTATCTTTATCTTTTTTAAAAATCATCATTTGAATTATTTTTATCTTCTATCTTCTTATCTTCTTCGACTTTAAGTCTTGCAGCTTTTTCCATTTCGTCAATTTCTCCCCAATTTATGAATAATGCTTCGTTTTTCATTATTGAGCGGATTAATTCTTCTTTAACCTTAATATTTTCTGGGTCATTATTAGCCGAAGCTCCTAATTTTATTTCAGAAATAGTATTAGCATTTTCAAGAGCGGTTCTTAAGAAGTCAGAATTATTAGCATTTGATAATGCTTTTGGTCTTGGTAACTTAAATGCAAAATTATTTAAGCATTTAGTTTTTAATTCATCAGCTAGATCTGAATTAGCAATTAGTATTCTATAAAGTCTAGTTGTAGGATCTTCAAAATCGGATTGTAACGATGAAGTTCTTCCAGCCCACTTTATATTTGCACTTGTAATTTGTCTAGCATAGTCTATTTGATTAACGTAATCCATTAATACAGATGGAACTCCTGTACCTAGTATTGCCATATCTTCAAGCCAGTTTTCAAATTCAGTTTTCATTTCAACTTGCTGTCCTTCTTGAGTTTCAAACTCAACAAGTTTTGCACCATTCCTTGCTGTTGGTAACTGAATATTTGAATCTCTTGAAAACTTACTAAAGATTAAGTTTGTAGATAATAAGTCATTGAATGTAATATTAGACTCTTGCATCATTCTTACAACTCTTTGAAGTTGATTACTAGAGTTTACATCAATAGGACCTTTGAATACGTGTGCAATATTTCTATTACCACTTTTATTCATATAGTTTAACATCTTGCAAATTATCAATGATAGTAATAATTTACCAGGAAATAGAGAGTTAGCTAGTATTGATTCACCATTACCGTTCTCATCTTCATTTATTATAAATTCTACCATTTGATCTGCTGGTATAAACTGTATATTATAATCATTATCAATAATACCATTAGTAATTATACAATCAGCTATCATTTTTTTATGCTCCGAATTGTCACTAACAAATTTAGATGAAAAATTCGTTAGAATACCTTCAGAAATAGAGTCAACGATTCCTTGTATTACTGCTTCTTTACGTTGCTCAGTATAGTTCACTGAACTAAATAATGCATTATTTGAACCAACGATTGAAGTACTTTTTCTCTTTTTAGTTGTAGCATGAATATGATAATAACCAATAGTTTGGTCAAATATCTTTACTGGTACAATATTTTTTGCATCTATATATGATATATAAGTTCCTGAAGTTCCTTCAAATTCATTTGATGAAGATGCCTTAAATGATTTAGTGCCATCAACAAATGATTTGTCATTTACTTCTACATCCTTAAATGCTTTTCTATATTGACTAAGTGAATCTGCAGATTCTAATGCGGTATATAATATAGGAATATCTGATTCGACAAATGAAACTGTGGTTATATGCTCATTGATATTTTTCATAAGAGCTGTTTTATTCTTTTTATCTTCTTCAGTAACTCCAATTTTATCAAATAAATTAGTGAATGATTCTGCAGTAATTATTGGTGTTATTGCTTCAGTAGAACTACTTTCAGTATTTAGGTTAAAACCTCTGTCAACATTATTTTTTAATATTTTTGTATTCTTGACATTTGAGCCAAATAATGTTGGGTTTAGTCTGCCACTATTTTTTAAACTATCATATTCTTCAAATAGTTTTTTATATGATACTGCATATACATAAAAAGTACCAGTGATTAGTGTTTTCTTATATACAATATTTTTTAACTTAGTTAAAAGTTTATTTTGCTTTTCTATCTTTTCAATTTCTGCCATAATACTAATTTTATCTTCTGATGTTAAAGACTCTGCCAATTTAATATTGCGAGTAATACTACTTGAAATATCATCTGATGTTACAACTGAGTCTAATGTAACTTTAACAGCTTCTCCTAAGGCAGGAATAAATTTACTTATAAACTTTAAATCGGAAGCTTCAACATATTTATTCTTATATATATCTTGAAAATAGTTAAACACATCTCCGACATTTTGAGTAAATAATGCGTTAGTGTCTACAGTAACATCTTTGCCATTCTTAGCACGTATATTTGCCCCTGTAGTCATTTGGCTAACTGCAAAATCAACTATGTTTCCATTTGATATTCCTTTTGGGATATCAATTTCTCTATTTATAATATTCTGAAATCTCGCATCTTTTGCATTTAAAAGCTCACGTTCATTATAACTACTATCAATTGTAGATAGTATCTTTTTTGATAAATTATCAAATATATTTATATTATTCCAATTTTGTTTTTCTTGATTTTTAGATATATCTTTTTTTGCCATTATACTCATCTCCTTTAATAAATCTTTTTGCGTTTTATATTAACTCCATGTTTTTGAATTCATAAAACTACTTCAATAAAAATATGTAAAAAAAAGAAGATATCAAAATAATATCGATATCTTCTTTCATTTATTATGCGAAGCAAATAAACGCAGTAAGAGTATATATAGTCATTAGATCAGTATTCTTTCTAAATAGAACATATTTTTTCATCAGATTCGTTGGATCGACCATATCAAGAATCTTATAATCAACTGAATCTGTCTTTTTAATACTCATAAAAATATTTTTAGTGATTGTGAAATTAGTATTCTCATATGGAATATATACAACCTCGGAAGATACTAATCTTCTTAAATTTTCCTCTTCCAAAGTTATAAATGGAGTACTGATATTATTCAATATCAAATCAATATTCTTATAAAAAGATTTATATGGTTTTGATTCTTCTTGTACTAAATTGATTTCAAGTTTTAAACTATCATCAGTACTATCTGCTAAAACTATTGTATCCATATAATAGTCTGCTACTAGTTTACTTTTTTTAGCAATTGAAGTAAAGCCATAAGCCTTATTTGGTAATATTATACTATTTGAATATGCTTGAATATCAATATTATCATTTACAACTGCAAATTTCTCTATAAATGGTATTAATGACTTCATATAAATATAACCATTACCTCCGATATAATAAATATCGGAGATATATTTTAAACGTTGATTAATATCTTTTATTTTACTATATTGCTTAAATAGTTTTTCATTCACTATTCGTTCCTCCTAGCACTTTCTTCTTCTCTTGAAATTCTTTCTAATTCAAGGAATTTTTCAATTGATACTTGTCTTCTAACTATACCATCTTCTTGAGATAACCATATAGATGCAATATTATTAACTATATAATATATCTTCCCATTGATATCGATTTCAATATCATCTTTTTCGGTATAGGGGAATATTGCTAATCTATTTTCTTCTTCTGCCAGTTCTAATTTATCTAATTTATCCAAAATTTTTAATAAAATTTCATCAGAAGTATTTTTGGATTCTCTATATTGCTTAACTAATCGAGCCATAAAATATACCTCCTAATTTTTTAACTACTTTAATAAACTATTGATATTTTTATCAACTTCAATAAGCACATCTTCAATAGATGGCAAACCTAAGAATATTTCCCCTAGATTTAAAATATCACCTTGCGAATAAATTTCAAGTAAGAAATTACCAGGGTCCATTGAATATTTCTCTCGTTCTTTATCAACGAAATTAAATTCTGGATATATTGCAATTTCAATCTCTTCTGGATTTTCAAAGAATACCTTACCTACCATAGTTTCATTACTTGCATTCATAATGATTACTGCAGTTGGGTACTCGCTTGTTATGTCAAAATCGACAACGTGAGAATGTATAAATTGAGCTAGTTTTCCTAATAACTTAAAACCAGTTGATGACATATGTTTTGGGTTCATTACATATGCACCTTTGAATTTCTTTTCGTCATCATCATCTTCTGACTTTTCGCCATCGACACTATCTTCGTCATCATCTAAATCGTCTAAATCATATTCATCATCATCTGCATATTCATTAAATGCCGAATGAACTAATTTTTCATAATCAACTCCAGTATTTTTACCAAATAATTTACTTTTATTACTTCCCATAACATAACCATCACGGAACGTATATAAAAAGACTCTTAATGACTCTGAAATAATAGCAGTTGATGTAAATACTTGATGTGGTAAGACTGAGTTTCGATAGATGGTTGTATATACAGTATCGATATCCTTCGTCTTCTTCGAAAGACCTGTTAAAATAAGAACGTCTTTTATATTATATTTAGTAAATTTACTAAAGTTTTTATATGGAAATACTTTTATATTTCCTTCCTCAGAATAATCGACTTTTTCATCTTTTAACTCTTTTTTTGCTATTGAATTTAATTTATTTGATGGCAACTTTCCCTTACCAGAACGTATACCAGCATAATTTACCATTGCATCTATAAATGTAGGCATTGTGAATGTTCTACAGATATGCTTTCTTTTATGTGCAATTGGATTAGTATCTTCAATAAATTCAACATGACGTGGTCCAAATCTTTTATCTGGAATAATAGTATCGGTATCATATCCCAAATTAATTGGTCTTTGGATAAGGTTCTGCATATCGTATGGGGAGTTCCATATCTCAATAAAATCATTATCTGATGCTTTAATAATATCAAAGAGAGTTATTATTAAATCTATCTCTTTTTCAAAAATCAATACATTATAATGAAATTCTCCAAATGAACCATCAAACGATTCATGCCAATCTTGTATATATTTATCTAAGTTATTTTCAAAGTCAGTAAACTGCTCCCAAAATGATTTCTTTAACTCTTGATAATATTCATATAAACGATGATTCTCATTTACTTTCGGAATATTATCAGCTTTAAGAATTAATGTATATGATTCCATTCTTGAGTTATCGGTGTATGTTACCATATTTATTGGTGCTTCTCCTGGTTCTGGAAATCCATCTACTTGAATTATATCATTTTCTATATCTAGTGCTCCCAATGATATTTTCTTTGGTTTATCATTTGGATATTCGATTAAAAAGTGATTTAGATAAAATGTATCAACTTGAACATCGAGTCCAAATACATACGGCGAAAACTTTACTTCATCTTGTGGCACATTTAATAATTTTGCTACTTCCCTATATCTAGATTTATAATGTACATAAACTGGAGTACATTTTGGTTTTTCGATATAATTTTTAATATGTGTATAATTGCGAAATTCTGGTTTAGTAATCCAAACTTCAATTTTTGGATTCGATATGGTCTGGACATATTTTTTCCCAGTATCCATATCTTTATAGATTATGTCAATATAATCTTCTTCATTATATTCACCCCTAGTATAATAAATATTTAGAGGCATAATATTTTTATTATCAAAAACTCCATCTAAAAATTTCAAATTATATTTCACCCTTTCCTTTAATTTTATTAATTTAATGTTAAAATCATATTGTATTATTACTTACTAATAATATATAGTCTTAAAAAGAAATAAAAAAAAGAAGGCTGATTACCTTCTTTTATTTTTATTATACTAGCAGGTACATATATAATGCCATCTACCTTCATAATCATTACATTTTACTGGTTCTTCAGACTCATCCAGTTTCCATCCATTAGTAGTTCCACTTATACTCAAGCCACAGTTTTTTAACTCTTCATTAATCATTTCTTTTTCTTCTGGTGGTATTGATGCACATATTTGCATAGACAATAATGACTCTCTTATTTTTACTATTTTAGGCATACCTTCACTTGATTTCATTAATTTATCCTCCATTTTAATATTTTATTTTTTTTAAAAAAAAGAGATATTTGATATCTCTTTTTTAATTGTATGGTAAAACCATTATTATATAGCACGTTTACTTATTGGCTACTTCGTCTATTTTCTAGGCCCTGTCTTAATAATGTTATAATATAATTTTAATATATTCAAATTCCTTAGGCATCAATGGAACGCCTTGACATAATTTCAATAGTTGGGATATATCATTTCACCCATTCTACCTATCCATCCTCGGAGATAATCGAAATTTGAAAGCTGTAAGCGCTCAACCTCATATTACATAATTAAGACAATCGTGATTTCAACTTAACACTAAATTTCCAGCCACCATACAAGTTTGATATACATTAATTTATGTCTTTTTCTTAATTATAGTTGTCATTGTATATTCACTATAATAATATATATTTCAAAATTAATTAAATTATCATAGCACATCCTGATAACGCATAGTGATATATAACGCATCAGTTATTTCATTGGTAACCGCTTTGAATATATCATCTAATTTCCATTCACATCTTGATGATTTTCTTACAACTGCAAATATCACACAATGCTCTTTGATAGTTGCTGCTGAAGTTATACAGTGAGTAGTTACAATCTTTTCTCTAATCTTGTTGACTATTTCTTCAACTGATTGAGTTTCACCCATATCTAGTAATTCATTAATGTCAATAAATATTTGATACTTTCTATTGTAGTTTGTGTTAACTGCAACCTCTTCATTTTTAATTGGTTCCATCATTGTTGGCATAATTTTTGCTCCCTTTATTTTATTTTTTTTTTATTTATTACTATATTAATAATATATACCCTTAACGGCTTAAAATGCGGAAAAAAAATGTAGAAATCACTCTACATTTTTTCATTATAGATAATCTTAACAACATCGCGGCCAATTTTAATTAAATCGTCGCTGTAGTCAATAAGGCAAGTTGATAAATTAATTGATATATCAGTAATATTTATAATCTGAGTATATACACGAATAGCTTCATCTCTACTAACATATTCGTTATTTTTTATTTTATTTATGGTTTCTAACATTGTAGTATATGCTTCAGTTGGAGCATCGGGATATAAAATATTTTTAAGTAACTCTTCCCTTTCCTCATCTGTAAATGTATTTCGTATTTTTGCATTATAGTTATTGTATTTCTGATTTTTATTCATATATAGTAGTCCTCCTCTTATTATATACTTAAATGATATATATTTCATTATAGTATTATTTTAGTGATATTGATATTTTATCCATAAAATAATACTTAAAAACAGATTTTTAATAGAGAAATTATCATGAAATAGAGGAGGAAAGAAAGTGGAGAAATCAGATTTAAGTAAGAAAATAAAATCCTTATCTCAAACTTCATTTGATTCGTTTAGTAATCCTTTTGATGATGATATATCAGAAGTAGCTTCAGTTAATATTGAAGTTGATAATTCATCAAAAAATAAAGTGACTATAGATGATGAATCAGGAAAGAAGAAAAAAAAGAAAGATAAATTTGCAAGAATTCTAGATAAAGGAAATTCATTAATAGATAAATATTCAGATGACATAATATCAGATTTCGATCTTTATTTAGAAAATAAATTTAATGATGATGAGGATAGAGACCTTAGAAACAGTTTAATTGGCATGGGGAGAAAATATGCCAGAGAAACTACAGTTAGTGCGGAAACAAGTGAAATTCAAAAAGCTTTTAGTGCAAGTGAAAAAGTACTAAATAGATTCCTTGAAGAAATTGAAAAAGACAAGGACATATTACAAAAAGATATTGATGCTATGAGAATGGCACGTACAAAAAACTTTAAAACTTTAAGTGAACTTATCGAAGTAAAAACACAATTTCATAATACAGCATTAAGCGTAGTTAAAGAAATTAATAGTATTAAGAAAACTCAATTGGATTTGAAATACAAATCAGAAAAGAATAAGCCGGAAGAGAATTCCAGTGATGTTGTGAGTGGAAGAGCTATTCAGCAATTATTTGGTATGGGTAGAAGTAATATTCTTTCTACTGTTGGAGGATATGAAGGCGTGTCTGGAGCATTTACAGAGGATGAAAGTCCTAATGAAAGTGTAGGATATGATGATGATGTAATCCAGCAAAAATACTTTAATAATGCAGACGAAAATGATGGAGATAAATTCTTAAGATATGAAAATCTTGGAGTTGAATACGTTTTGATATTGGAGCCTGATGGTTCAAAATATATTATCGCAGAAGATAAGGATGGTAATGTAGTACCAGATTATCCTCTACCTCGTAATATAGATGAATTGAACTTTGATATCGACGATCGTACAAAAACTGCAACTGATGATTTCCATAGAAATTATAAAGTAAGAATAGACTATTCAGCAGAAGAAGATGAATAAAAAAAATAAAAAAAAGAAGATGATATTATTCATCTTCTTTTTTCATTTGTGTTTATGCATTCTGTAATGTTATCGGCTGCTCTACTTTTTCAACTTCTTTATTTTTGTTATTCTTTGCTTGTTTCTTGTAATTCTTGTAAAGCATCTTGCCGATTGGTTTTTCTGTCTTTAATGTTAACTTACCATTCTTCATGATAGCACGTTTAACATTTCTGTATCCGTATTTTTCCATTGCTACTAATTCAGCAGTGATTTGTCTATCCATGTTTGTGGATGCAATTTCATCATTGTTGTAGTTAGCTGAGAATCTTGTATCTAATTGACGTAACTTTTGGTTCTCAATTTCAACCAAAGCTAATCTTTGTTTCTTTGGAAGTTTGCTGAACTTCTTATCAACTAGGATTATACGGCTGCCGTATTTCTTTTCTGCTTCGCTACCCATCGGTAACTTTGCTGTTGCGATTAAAGCTTTAACTCCTTGTAACGGTTTCTTTGGATTTAATCCTTGTACCAGTGTTAAGTTTTCAACCTGTGCGATGTACATATTTTCATTTAGTCCAGCTTGATATCCATCTACTGATATAATATTATTGATTGTTAATTTTTGTAATTCCTTTACACTTTTCTTAAACATAATTAAGCCTCCATATTTTTTATTTTTTTATTAATTTCTTTATTATGTCTACTAAAATGATATATATCTATAAATCCGAGAAATACGCTCATATTCCTCGAATCTACGTTAATATAATCGTATAACTGAGTTCAAATCCGATTCATCTACTATCTCTTCAGTTGTCATTATTATATTTACAGGATATCCATCAAATGTATTATTATGACTTATTAGGAATACCTGCTCGGCATCTATTGCCTTAAGTTGCTTAAATAAAATTGCTATAAACTTTTCTCTATCATGTTTATATAATGGTGAATCAACTTCATCTAATAGCATAATGTTATAATCGAATATACTCTTTCTAATTAGTGCAAATGATAATGCGATTGAAATAATTGATTGCTGCCCTTGTGAAGCTCTTTCAATATCCTCAACATAAATTCCATTAATTGTATATGGAATTCTAAAATCATCTTGAGTAATTTCAAACTCCTGTATTTCTAAACTATCACCAAAGACATCGGCAATTAAATCATTTAATATATCTCTTGCATCATTCAAAAATAATTTTACAAATACTAATGGAATCCCTTCCTTTGAAGATACTGCATCTAAAACATATCTCATCGTTTCTTTATCATCAATAACTTCTTCAAATTCATTTTTTGTATATATGATTTCATTAATATTTAATTTAAGTTTTTCGTTCTTGTCAATATAATTTTGTAATTTATTATATATTTCACTAGCATCCAATTTATACTTTCGTATAATATTAATATTATTACGAATTTTATCTAAATTGATTTCCATTGTCTGGATCATAGATAATAATGCATTATATTGAGTTTGCTTTTCTTTTAAATCATTTTCGAGTATTGATAATTGTGATAGTTTAATATAAATATCATTATAATTCCGTATTTTAGTTTCAATTTCTTTAACATTTGATTCATATTCTGCAATTCTCGATACTGATTTTTGAGCTTCCAAAGATACATTATTAATTTTCTCATCCAATGATGAATCTTCAGTTAATTCAATCTGAGAAATTTCATTTTTTATTTTATTAACGCTTTCAGTTAAATCATAATACTTATCCCTTTTCTCAGTTAATTCCATTACCTTGGCTATTTTATCATAGTCATGCCATTTCCTATATTGATAATTCGTTAATACATCAATAAGTTTCTTGTTATTAATTGCACCTAATAATTCTACTATTGGAATAATTCTTGCCCATGTCTGTTTTAAATTAGTTATTTTTGAATAGAGCATTGGATAATCAGATAATCGATATATTCGATTATCAATTTCTTTTGCTTTTTCTAAAAGTATTTCTACTTCTTTTTCGACTCCAATATTATCATTTTTCATTCCTTTTTGAATATTATAAGGATGAGATTTATAATATGGACAATCCTTAGTAGGGCATAAAGGTGGTAGATATAAGGTATAAGGTGTCTCGTATTTATCTGAGAACTTTATACTATTAATTTCTTTTTGCACTTTCATTTTTTGAAATTGAGCAATCTCAATTTGCTTCTTAGACCACCCAATAACACTTGAATCCGAATAATAGATTTTCTTTATTATTTCTCTATCATATTGAGCAATGTCATCAATTGCTATATTTAATGTATCAATATCGCCGAGTAAAGATAATATATATGAAGTAGAATAATTTAAATCGAAACTGCCAATTTGCTTTTTGTAATCGTTTAATTTATTCAATAATTCATTATAAGTATCCTTTAACTCTAATAAATGCTCTTTATTATTTTTTACTTTTTGATTATCAATATAGATTGCTAATTGTGTTGAAAGTTCATTATAATGAGCTTCCTCAGTAGTAATATTTTTATTATTAGTATTCAAATCACTATCCAATCTACCAAGAATTTTACTAACCTCGACTATCGATGGATATTCTTTATAAGTATGAATTGTCTCTTTAATAATATCAATATTATCTTTTAATACTTTTATTAGTTTGCATTTATCATTATAATCAATCTCATATGTTTCATATGATTCACCATTTAATATACTGGTAATTGATGCATCTAATTTAAATATATTAGATTTAATTTCATCATATTGATTAGAGAGTTCTTTTATTATATCTTTAATAGTTTCATACTCATTTTGATATTTATCAAGATTCTCTGCCCCAATATGGTGTAATTTGTTCGTTAAAATGCTAGTCTGAGAATTTAAATTTCTCATATCATCGGTTATTTTTTTATATAAGAATGTATACACTTCCGCATCTTTTAATAAAGAAGCTATGAATGATTTTCTCTCTGATGATTTCATACTGATGATATTAGATACATTTGCACCCAATCTTAATAATCGTAAGAAGTTTTGCTCAATACCAAATTCAAATGAGATAATATCTTTAAATGAACCTTGATTTCCATTCTCATTTAATTCAACACCATTCTTTTCAATGTATGATTTAATGAGATGAGATGTTTTATTCCATGTATACTTATGAGTTATAGTGTAGTAGTCATTTCCTTTTTTGTATTCAATTATTTTTAACCCATCTTCTCCATCAATAATAATGCCATCTTGATTTCTAATATCTAACGTTCCAAAAGATGCAAATGGTTGCATATGCCCTAATATTGCAGTTTTTCCAGAACCAATTTTTCCTATAAAGACATTAATTATTTTATTTGAAGTAGAAAGGTCTATATCAATTTCCGTTTTTTCAATTGCGGATAAAAGATGTTTTGAATTTTTTAAATATAGTCTTAATATTTTCATCGGCGTCCCTCCAAGATTACTTTATTAATATATCTTATATATAATATATTTCCAAAAAAAATAATAAAGATATAGTTTTATGTTTAGACTATATCTTTATTATTTTTATTACAAATCATCATCTTCATTTTCAAAATAGTTGAAAGTATCATCATTTAATAGATCATCTAATTCTTTTGACATTTGATCTAGGTCCGATTCAATTTCTTGATGTTCTTTTGTAAATTCATCCATTGCTATTTGCATTTCACTTAAATCTGGAGTAGCAGAAATAATTCTGTCTAATTCATTATGAAATTCTTTTATTCTGTTTCTATGCTCTTCCATAAATTCATCACGCTTTTTACTAACTTCGTTTAATGCCGCAAAAGTACTCTTCATTGATTTATCTAATTCTTTCATTATATTACCCTCCAAGGAATTTATTTTTTATATTTATATACTAAAATAATATATACACATAGAATTTTAAAATACGTATAAAAAAATAAAGATATGATTAACTCATATCTTTATTTTTCATATAATTAGTGCTTCTTTTTATCATATGAAATTTCGAAAGTTTCATCATCAACTTTATTTATTTCATATTTTCTAGCCTTTATACCATAAACATCAGATTTATCACGATTGAAAGTATCGCAGTAATCAACTATCAAACCCAAGTTATCGATTACTCTTAGCGTTTCAGTATTATTTGAATCTTTTCCTTTGATTGGAATTAAAGCATCATCATTTAATAGAATAAGTTGATTATTGTATTCTTGAGATAAAACTACTACAGAATATAATTCATCACCCTCATAAGCATATGTAATTTCTATTCCATCGGTATCGGTAAATCTTTTCATTTTATTAGAACTTGAGTTTATATACTCATATATTCCAATATAAGATTTATCATTATTTATTTCAGTTATTCTTCCTTGTGCATCGTATTTAAAATAAAGAGTTTCTTCTAACGGAGTATCTATTCTAACTACTCGTTTTTCATTATCAAATTCAATTTTATTTTTGTATACACTTCTCATTGTAAAACCCCCAAAATAATTTTATTACTACGTTTATTTTAATGTTTTTTTGATGATAAAATTCTTTTAGACATAATATTTCAATCTCCTCTTCCTATTTCAATAGATTTTTATTTTAATGTCTATATAAGCATTCAAACTATTTTGAATGCTTATATAAATTATATTGTATATCACAGTATACCTTTAATATAATTTACATTAAATTTTTTAAAAGATATTACTCATCCTCCAGCCGAGTCCATAATAATCTGCTGGAGTTTCTTTTGTATAGTCTTGATTAATATCGAGATACGAATAAACGAATTCAATTGTTCCATCTATACGAAATGTGATTTTATCATAAATATTATCATCATAATGAGTATCATCCAATCTATACATAAGCTCAATATCCGGTCCTACTTTTGTTATTGATTTTACTGTATATGGATATCCACAGACTTCTTTTTCATTTATATCAAATTCTGAAACTTCATATACTTTTTCCATTTCCCCAGTTTCTGCATTCTCTTCTAATCCTTCAGTAACCATAGTATATTCAGTGTTTAAAAAGAATTCTTTTTCTTCTGGTGTCATCACATAATCTTTATCAATGTCCTTTGTAAGATTAAAGCATAATTGACTAACTAGATTAGCTCCACTTATAACATATCTTGTATAACCCGCAGATCTATCTTCATCATAAAGCAATTCGAGAAATTGGCCAAATACTAGCATCTCATCGCCATTTTGCCATTTAGCAGAATCACCTAAGGGTATTCTGATATAATAATCAAAGGAATCATGTCCCTCAATCCAAACTAATTCTTCATCAAAATCATAATCAAATGTTTGACGATAATATCCTCTAACATCTAATGGAACTCCAAGCCAATCAGCATAATCCTGACCATTGAAGATTCCTTCATTCTCAGTATATGAACTCATGAAAGCATTAAATACTAAAAAATCCATTCCGCCATTAAATGGTATTTCTCCATTTTGGGATTTCGAATACAAATCTCTGACATAATAATATATGTCCTCATCAGTCATATTATAGTACCCAAGTAAAGCATCACGCATATCAGATTTTACATATTCTGGAAAATCATAATCTTTAATATGTGGTATTCTTTGTACTGGTTCTTCTTCTTTTCCAAATAATATCTCAGCAATCTTTTGTGTAAATGATTGCTTTTCTTTCATAATTTCTGTTGCGGTTCCAACACCTTCAACAGCTACAGCATTCAACTTATCACATCCGATAAGCTGTAAAGTGATTAATACTAACATAATACATAGCATAATTCTAATTGATTTTCTCATTTCTTTTAATTTTTCTCCTTTTATTTTTATATTAAAATTTTCGTCCCTTTATTTTCTATAAAAATAATATATATTCATATTATATGGACAAACATAAAAAAGAAAGAGTATATACGCTTTCTTTTATATATATGCTTTATAGGTTTCCCATAATAAAGTAAATTCTTTAATGAAACGTTTCATGTCAATACCACCATTTGCTACTAAGAAAGAGTTCATAACCCTCTCTGGAACATAGTAATTATTTTGATAACTTTTATATTTATTCATTTCTGCTGGAATTATACAGTTACTATCATTAATCTCTAAATCAATTTTACGATAAACATTATTTTTATTTAAAATATTAGATTTAGGATTCATTGATATTATAAGCTGTGCTCCATTATTAGTATAAAATATCACATATACTGTATTCTGCTGTATAGATTCTTCAAACGTCATATTACAATAACTCGACTTGATTTCAACAGCTTTATGAATTAATTCTCTTATTGTATTCATTTTATACTCACCTCTTATGACAAAATCTTTTCCCATTCTCTAGTAAATCGTTCCAAATCAACTCCGCTATTTACAGTAAAGCATTGGTTAATAATTCTTTCTGGAACATCACAGAATGCTAATGAAAAAATACTACGTGGGTATTTTTGATACTTGTTCATTTCCTCTGGAATTATACATTTTCCTTCAAGAACTTCGATATTAACCTTGCGAAAAACGTTATTTTTATTTAACTTATTGGAGCTACTATTCATAGATATAACTAAGTGAACTCCGCTATTTGTGTAAAATGTAAAGTATAGAGGTTGTCGTATAGCTTCTTCAAATGTCATTTTGTTACATTTAGCTTTAATTTCAACTGCATGATTAATTAGTTTTCTAACAGTAATCATTTTATCTTTTCTCCCCTTTAGATTAATTATATTAAAAAAAGATTATGGAATTTTCCATAATCTTTTTAATTTAATTTTCTGCCATAGCTGCATGACTATGGTATTTTTCATATATTGTATTATTGACCATTGTATTTAAACAATGCAACGTTAGTTCATTCATGAATATTTCTCTTATTGTAGTTTTATAATCGTCGTCACACATTTCAAAGAAATTTTTATCTAATAGTAAATTGCGTATAAAAGTATTTAATGCAGGATAGTGACCGTACTCATCAACCATGTATTTATCAATCACGTCATCAAATTGTTTTTTAGTAATTTCTAAATTAAATTTTTCGTTTATTTGTGTAAGCAATTCTTCTGTAGGTATTCTGCTATTTACATGTGGTACTACCCTTTTAATTATTCTCATAGCATTTACTCCTTTTTATTTTAAGATTATATAACTATTCACATTTTAATAATATATACTTCTAAATGCTGTAAATACCACTAAATGAGGTGTATAGGTTATTTAAATGTTATATACATAAGTATTATTTCCACACCCATATATTTTTGGTAAAGTCTTAAAATAATCATTATCTGATGGATTTCGATATATTCGTTTAGTATAGAACTCTTCAATTCCCCATACTTGTAAATTATGAGATATAAAATTAAATCCTAATTTTTCATAGCTCCCACCATCAAATTTATCAATATCACAATATGTCAAAATATAATTTTCATATTTTTTAGAATACGGATAAATACTTAAGAAATATTTAAATATTCTTTCTTTTCCACCAACGACATTATGAAACATTTTAGTACAATGTCTTATTAACTCAAATTGATACTTAGTCTTATTTTTTTGGTTTCCAAAATATGGGTAGCCAAAAGACATACATTCAATTATTTCATCATTATCGTCAACTAATCCAATATACATTGATGAAGTTCTAAATCCTTGTAAATGATTATCATTAAAGAATTTCTTTATTTTATTTAATGAATCTGAAGATTTATCAAACTCAATAACTTTTAACTTACGAGCATAATCAATAGATTTATTTAATGAAATATTACATGCTGATAACATAATTGATTTTAATATTTTTTGTTTATTTTCATCTAACCATTCATCTTCATAAATATTAATAACTCTAGTTTTCAAATCTTTATAATATTTATATTTTTTATAATGATAATCCCTTTCTTTAAATTCATCTGAATGCCAATATAAACCATTAAATTCGATACCTACATCATAATCAGGCAAATAAACATCGAGCTCAGGTCCGATCTTAGTATAGCGATGATAACATTTAATATTATAACTTTTTAAGAAATCTATTATTTCATGCTCACCATATGATTCTCCTGCTAAATAATGAATTTTATCTTCTAAATTATACCTTTTTATATTATAACCAATAGTAGTAGTTCCATATCCTAACGCTTTCGCAATAATTTCAATAGTAGGTTTCTTACCTATTTCAAGATACAATTTATCAATATAATCAGAAAATAAATCTTTATTATTTACTATATTAAATATATTTTCTTGAACTGGAATTTGCCCTCTAGTATTACACATTTTTAAATATAAATCATAATTTTGTGTGCCATATTCTACACCAAATCTTTCAATATTAGTAGCTCTTAATTTTTTATTAGACTCTTCATTTTGTAATGCATGTTCAACTCCATGTTTTTCAACCATAGATTCAGTAAATTTGTTTCGAAGTTCTTCATTTTGTAATGCATAATCAACCCCATACCTTTCATTCATTGTATCAGTAAACTTCTTAAATGAATCTTTATTTTGAAGTGCGTGTATAGTCCCATGCTTTTCTAACATGGTTGCATTAGCTTTGTTTTTAACTTCTTGATTTAGTATCGCATATTCTTCACCATATTTTTCAAGATTAGTTTTCTTTCTCTTTTCTTCAAAATCTTCTGATTGCACTTGAAACTCGACTCCATACTTTTCTAAATTAGTTTTCTTCATTTTTTCTAATACATCTTTATTCTGTGCTGGAGCTTTAGTTCCATATTTCTTTAAATTAGTTTCTTCAGTTTTTTTAGTTGCAGCAATTCTCGAACATTTAGGACACATTGGAAATCCTAATTTATTCATGTCATCATACAATCTATCTATTCTCTTATCATATTCTCCATGTATTTCACATATAAGAGTTATATTATTAGTACTCATGAGATTCTGAGGTTTGATATTTTTATCTGATAATTTTTCTAATATATCAATATTCCACTGATTCATTTCTTTATCTTTACTCCATATATATTTTTTCATATAATTCCTCCTCCCTTTTATTTCAAAAAAATAGAAGACATTATAAAAAATGTCTTCTATTAAATTTATAAATCATACACATCATCCGATGAGGCCATAATAGAAGATTCTAATTTCTCACCTATTACATTATCAGGATCTGCTTCTTCAATAATGAGTGTATATTTAAGATTTAATGCATCACAACCTCTATCAAATAATAATATTGATAAAGTATTTGTTCCTTTAATTACCTGTTTAAAATTAAAAAGTGCATTCTTATCCAAAAATCTATGTCTATATTGATCTATATCGATATTCTTTTCAATAAGAGCTTTCTTTATCAATCTTTTAAGTATATCATCTTCCTTATTAATAACAGGAATAAATAACTTAGATGATTCTGGTACTGGTACTAAAATCTTTTCTTTAGTGTTTATCATTTCAATAATTTTATTAGGGTCTATTGAAGAAATTTTATCTTCATAAGAATAGTATTTTCTCTCTTCATCCGTCATTGGTTTAAATAGATAATTTTTATTATTACATCTATATATTCCAGGTTCGCGTTCAACACCTTCTTTTTGCAATTCCTTTTCTGTTATTTCTCCTCTATAAATATAGAAATAGTCCCCATCTAAATATGCAATTCCTTTTTCAAAGATGTCATTATTTTCATTATAAATTTTGATGTTAAGAATCTCATCATTCGTAATTAATAATGCATCACTTGAATATACTTTTGAATTTTCTTCCATAAAATCTTTATATCTCCTTCCATATAGTTTATTTATCAAATGGTGATTTAGTATTTTTATTATTGTTATTATTACTGAAACCACCAGTATTATCTTGGATTAAGTCATTTCTCTTTGCATAATCCATTGCTGTTAAGCATTCTATAATTTCTTCATTAAATGAAAAATCTTTTAAAAATCCAAGAACCATTTCTACTTCTTCTTTGGTCATAATGATAACATTTACACTATTATTTATATATAAATGAATTCCTTCATATCGTTTATCATTAAAAACGACAACTGTCGGAATAGCTTTCATTACAGTATTTTCATTTAATGTCTTTGCTGTTATTGTGTATAAACTATTATAATCTGAATTAAAAATCAGTTCATTTTCTTCATTAATTAGAAATAGATCTTTCTTATCTTCATCATAAAACCATGTTACGATGGTATTAAAAAATTTCAAAACTCGATATAAGTTTCTTGGCGTTATCCTATAACTTCTTTCCTGCATAGTAGAAAAGTCTTCATTATAACTTGCAGTATTCAACTGTCTTAAAGTTAATATCGGATTAACTTGTATATTATAATTCTCTTTGTATTTTTCAACCTTTGGTTCATACATAAAAAATTCCAGTATATATCTGGTGTTTTTATATAAAACTTTCTTTATAGTTCGGTCCACAGTTGCCATTGTAGCCCTCCTCGATTATTAATTATATAAATAGTATAATATATCTCCCATTATACTATTTATATAATTATTTTATTAGTAATTATTTTTAATATTTTACTTGGTCTGAATTATGCACGATTCATATGTCATATTACTTTCAAGCATATGTCCTTTACTTTTTTCATGCATTTCTTTAAGTTTTTCTCTATCGACCTTTTCTTTAGGATATTTGATATACCAGCCATGCCTTGCCCAATCATAATGAGCTAGGATACTTACAAAATTACTATCTGTAAGATTTGCCCCGTCTTCATAATATAGCCTATCGTTATAAGCGTGCATACTTTGATCATTTGAAAATGTCGGATGTGTAACAAAATTTCCTTCATGTGCTGATTGGAATGCATCTGCTAATTTCATATTTAGTTCCTCTTTCTTAATTAGTTTTATTAATCTTTTTTAAAAGCGTGTGTTAAACTCTTCCACGCATTTGTCTCCATAAAGTATAATTTTGTATCTGGATAACTTTTGTATTTTTTCTTTAATCTTTTGATATTGTTATAATGTTTATTATTGCATTCATCTTTTACTAATTTCTTTACTTTAGTAATATCAGTTCCATATATATCTAGTATAATTGCGTGTTTATCAAAAAATTCTTCTTTTTCTATAGTTAGTTTATTGTGTTTTTTAATTTGTCTTTTATTCATAGTATTATATCTCGATCAAAAATTACTTTACAAATCGCATCATCATTCGGTTCTCCATATATATCTATTAATAAGTCCTTAATCTTTTCCCACTCTTCAACCGTACATCCGATGTCTAAATTCTCATCCTTAAATATAGCCGTATAATCCGAATATATTTCATGGATATATCTTAAAGCTTTTTCGAGTGCAGGCATGTCACTCATATAAAGTTCATCACCTTCATCCAACATGTTTACATGTGAATATACTCTTGCTAATAGAAGTCCTGATCTAATATAATGAACTTCTACACTTCCTAGTTCATTATCCTTCATGGTATGTTTTTTATAGACCTCTGGATAATTTTTCTTTAGATACTTCACCGCTTCGTGATTGTCATTATTTTGTGGTGGTAAACACACACATATGATGGTGTTATTCTTAAATGTCTGACTGTAATCAATACCTCGTAAATTTTTTACCATACTTAGCTCTTTAAATAACATTGATTTGACCCCCGTCTTTAATTTTATTTTTTAATCGTTTAATACGATTATAGAATGGTTTATCTATAATTATATTAAAATTTTACTCATAAAAATAATATATCGTTATTATACATAACATGAATTATGTATAATAACGAAGTTTTGACACTTTTTTAATCTTAGTTTCATTTAAATATTGAAGTCTGGTTTTAAGTTTTTTCATGCAATATGGAAATCCTCTATCGATTATCATGAAGTAAAATACATCACTTCCATCTTCTAGAGGTCTTGCTCTTCCTGCAGCCTGATTATCTTCAATCTTATTTGATTGATTTAATGATAATACATATTTAATATGACTCACATCTAATCCAGTTCCAAATGAACTATATGTCGATACAATAATATCAGAATAGTTTTTAGTATATTCTTTTTCTTCTGCATTTACCTTACTATGGAATCTACCAACAATTTTATTTGGATATTTATCTTTAATATAATCGGTCATTATATCCACATGCTCTATATGATTTAATAATATAAGAATTTTATATTTATCTTTAATAGCAAATATTGGCTTTAATACAAAATCTACTACATCAAAAATAATCTTTTTCTTAAATTGATATTCCATATATAGCTGTGCACTAAATCCGTATCGATTATATATAGTTGGAGATTCTTCCATTGTCGGATGGGAATTATATTCAACTACTACTGCTTGAGTATATCTCATCGTTTCTTTGAATTTTTCATCTGGAGTTATGATTGGAACCTTATAAAAAATTTTAAAATACTTCTGCTCTAACTCTGGATCAGCTTGACCAAAGTCCGCTGATAAATAGAGTGTATACCTAGTATTAGTTGAAGCATTAATCTTAATTAAGTTCGCCATATTCCGATGTGCTTCATCAAATATCTTTAATCCTATACCAATCTTATTAAATATGATATTTAACTTGTCATATCCTTTTTTATTACAAAACGATGTTAATATCTTTGGGGTACATAGAAAAATATCATATTTTTTATAATCAAATGTATCATCTAAAATTCCTTGTAATATCTTAGATGAATCAATTAATAATAAGCGATCTGGAGGAAAAGTAGTTTTCTTTTTTATAGTCTTCATCCATTGTGATAGTATCTCTACTGAAAAACACATTATCATTGTCTTATAATTGAATATTGAAGATAAATAAATACTCAATAAAGTTTTTCCGTAGGCAGTCTGTAAATGAACAAACCATTCTTTTTCATTTTTCATATTTAATATTTTACTGATTATATCATATTGAATATCAGTTGGAGTTATTGAACTATCCAGCCCAAATTCATGAGAAATTTTAGTTGATGTAGTTTCTTTCATATATTCTACTTCATACTCAGGGAATAAATTTTGAATATATTTTACATTTTGCTGATGTGTTATAAATGCATCTTTTTCATCGTCATATTTCAATACAAAACCAGTAACTTCGTTACGCTTATGATAAACTTCATCGTACATCGAAGTTAAATGCTCTAATTGGGAGCAATCTTTTCTATTATATGGAGTAATTGTAACTCCATTGTTACTAATATATATCTTTCCTTTAAAGTTCATTTTACCACCACCTTTCTAGTAAAATAATGTATATTTATATGTAGAGAGGCATTTAATTAAATGCCTCTCTACATATATTGTTATTAATATATATACTTTTTCATTTTACTCATCCTTTCTAGTAAAATAATTTATATCATTGGTCTATATATTTCGATAATTGTGGTACAAATAATGAATCTATATGAGATGGAGCATTTCGTTGATATAGTTCCGGCGAAATTAATTGTCGTCTTAAATCTCCGAATGATAATGCTATTAATGGAGATGGATTTTTAAATAATGCTGAAGTTAATCTCATTATTTGATAATCTTGATGGTCGCCATTCCTACCCCAATTTGGAAATTCTAGTTCATTACTTTTCTTTCTTAATAATCCACGAATAATCGTTTCTGCGTGTACTAAGTCATTTGTAATACCCATCTTAATTAAATTCTCAGCGAATAATTGGCATACTTCTGATAAGGTTGTAGCACCTAACTTATCATTTGAATTTAATAATTTCTGAATAATTTTAAATGGTGCAGTTAATTCTTTATTCTTAATTTCTACTGTAAATAAAACTGAATCTGAATCAAATTCATCTAGACTTATCGGCTTAGATTTATCTTTCAACTTTTTATACATAGTTAATAACTGCTCTGATAAAAAGAAGTTTGAATTATTCTGCTCAGATATATTATAAACACATTGTCCTTTATCATCAACAACTTTAAAAGTGTCTACAAAATATGATTCTAAATCATCACTTTCTTCAATCTGTACATTGTCTAGAAGAATATATAATTCTTCATCATTAGCTGCTTCATCCTTTAATATAATTTCGTTTGATGATAATTCAAATACGTCATCAAATTCATTATTAAATGCTATTAGATCAGATGTAGTTTTCTGAGAGTGTTTAGATCCAAGAATGCTTTGACCAAACGGATTACTTGTTTTAGTTGCTGCTAATGACCCAACACTAAACATATCAAAGTTGATATCAAATAAATGGCCATAGCAGTATTTACAAATTCCTTCATGACTATTACATGTGCATGGAGATCTGAATGGAATCATTTTTCCAATAAGATGTTTATCCTTTTGATAGTCTAATATTTTCATCTCACCATATTTATCATAGTAATATCTTCCATTTAATAATTTTAAGAAGAGGTCATCGTTAATTTTGTAAGTAACAAAATCAACTGAGTCACATCTCTCATAATCTTTTCTTAAAATACCTGGTGATGTTGCAAGAAGATTTAATTTCTTACTAAATGCACCTGGAGTAGACATTTGAGTCTTTGTTAATATTAAAGCTTTTCTACCACTTAGGGCATTGATATAAATATATGATGGTTTATTTAATCCAGTCACCATAAAGTTTGCATCAATTGCCATTGGTATTGTATTACCATTAATATCTGCCTTTAATCCTATCTTGATAATAATCTCTCTAAATTGAGCTTCAGATAGATTCTTTCCTGATAAGAATATTGGCTTCAAATCATTAAATTCTGTGTCATTGATAACTAATTCGATCATACGTTTAGTTCTTCGTTCGATATCTGCCTCAATCTCAATTGGTTGAGAAGTATTATCTATCGTACCATGAATTAAATTAGTCATTTCCGGATTACGTTTTTCCATTTGTCTTATATCATAAATGGATATACCCATTCCCATTAATAAGCAGAATGCATTTGCTATTGCAGTTATATTATAGCAGATATCATCTACTATTTTATTCTTTGATGTGAATTCGCCTTCATGATATGGAAGAATTTTATGATTAATATAATCAATTAAATAATTCATATTGAATTTGGTGAAATCGAATATAAAGCTTTCGTCTAAGACTTCTATTCTATCCATGTCCACAAATGGATACCATAAAATTAGATTTGATAGAAAATGACGAATCTCCATTTCATGCATCTTCTCATCATTTGCCCTAATTTTAAACTTGATTGGCATTGTACGAATTTCCTTAATTTCAAATCCCCACTTCATTATATCTAATAAGTCTTGGTATATAAATCTATGAGTTCTCTTTGATTCCAAAATATCTTCAAGAATTAAATACATTCCAGGATTATATTTGTCGAGTAACTCTGCTAAGCTTTTTAATGGCTTATTATAGTAATCTATACTCATTCTATGTCTCCTCTTATTTAAGTTTATTTTAATCAAATTAAAATATATTTTTGGATACAAATTATTAAACCCAAACTCCTTTATATATTTTAATTTTAATCAATATATTTAAAGTTATAGTAAACTATTTTATTAGTTTACTATAACTTTATTCTTTTTTTTGCGTTATAGTTTATACTGCTGAAATAACACATTCCGATGGTTTTAATGTCACCGGATCTTTATTTATATTCATATTCACTTCCTGAATACCATTGTCTATAAGTACCTGTATAATTTGCGATTGTATAGAAACTAGTTTATCAGTTGGAACGTTTTGTATTATAATTTTCATACTCAATTCTCCGTTTACTTTAATAATATTAATCTAGTTTATTTTAAATTCTTAGCAATCGTTAATAAAACATTATCAGCAATATCATTGATTTTAAATAACCCCCCATCATTAGTTGAGCATGGGATGAAATTATAATAATATTCCGGATACTCAGATTTTATATATGAATCTTCATATAATTTAAAAATTTGCTGAAAATTAGATATATTAGTTAAGAAGTCCATGTTTGATTCATACTTATCTTTATCAGTATTACGTGTATCTAATAATTTTATATTGGTATTGATATCAGGATGATATAATACAATATTTATGATTGCATTTGAATATTCTGATAAATATGAATTGTCAATTTCTAACTTTTTCATAAGTTTTATATAATCTAATATCTTTTCCATATTCTTCTTAACTGATTCTGGTGTAATTTTACCATTTTCAGTTGCATATCTGCTTGCTTGGAAAAAGAAATTTGACATATATGAACGATCTGATATTACTAACGCATCAATACCTTTATTTGAAAAATCATCTAGTCTTTCCTTCATATCTGAAACACGATATCCAATTAATCTATCAACTGTATAGCATAATGATGTTGCTATTGGATCAACTGTAAATGGATCATCTACAAGTCTTCCCATTAGTAAATCATTAATTAGTTTCCCAGTTGCTAAATCATAATTTGGCGTTTTCATTAATATGAAATTTTCATTATTTCTAAATAACTTGTTGCACATGGTATTGATAATACTACTTTTTCCTGTTCCATCTATTCCTTCAATATTTACAATTGCTATATTACCTTTTTTCATATCCATTCTCCCTCTAATTTTCTTCCCTTTCAATAATATTGATTGGCTCATATACAAGATATTCGTTAAACGGATTATTTTCTTGCATACTTTCTAGATAAGTATCAAAGTCTGAAACATCTAATACTATATCCATATGCTCTTCTTCTTTTAATACTTTATCAAAAAGATATCTCGCATCACACGGTTCTCTCTCTGGAGTAAAATAGAAGTCGTCATATAACTTTACAAATGGTGTGAAACTTCCACTCATACCAACATCACTATTTGAGCTAGTTGTTAAATCGAGAACTCCCACCATAGATGGATGTAAGTACCTATATTTAGTCGCTATCATTTTTGATGATGCCTCTCCTAAACTATTTGGCCCTTTCGCTGAATATGATATATCTGATAAAAATGTTAAGTCATTAACTAAATCATCAGATTTTAGTAAGTCATTTAAATTCCTCATACCTGAAAAGATTATATCACTATTAAAATTAAATAATTCTAATAGAGTGTCCATAGTGTTCATTTTGGATTTTGATTTCTTCTCAATGAGTTTATTTAAATTCTCATTTATCTTCTTCCCTAAAGAAGAGTTCACTATGTATTCATTTCTTCTTATTCGTTTATTATACATATCTATATTGGTTCTTGTCTTCAAATTATCAAAATTTGTTATGATCCAATAAAGAAGATAGTATATGTTATGTTTATATATATGGGGTAATCGGAGATTATTGATAGTTGTATTATCCAATAATCTTTCTATCATATATATAGTAGTAATTCCTTTTTCTTTAAAAGTTGTGATACTTTTATTCTTTCCACTTCCACCAATAAATCCAATTCTACAAATCCAATACAATCTATCTTCTAATGAATTTCTAGTAACTGGATAATATTTTGATTTCAGGTTACATACCATGCATACAAATGAACGTACTAGTTCATATTTATCATAAAGATATTTATCAACTTTGACGTAAATTTCATCTACTTGGAAAATGTAATATTTCTCTCTATCACTTTCTTTAAAATCGTCACCGATAAATACAATATCTTTCATCCCGAAAAATTCACGAGTTTTATTAAAACCCATCTTTGCTGCATAAATCATAATTGGATTTATGAATTTTGTCATATTTTTTGATCCGGGCTTTTTAGATTTTGCACTTAATGCATATGAGTATGATGGCATAACAAATTCATTTCCATCAATATCTTCTATTCGACGATGTTTATTGTGATATATAATGATAGGCATTCTAGATTTTAATGTTATCTTACCTCTTTGTGAATATGTGGAGGCATCAATTAATTGCCAGATTGCTTTCATTTTCTTATTATTGTTAACATAGTATCCATCTTCAGACTGAAGAGGGATTAAAATTCTTTTTGTAATAACCTTTTCACTTATGTTTGTCGCAATCCTAATTGTAAATATGATTTCGCCGAATTTATTATCGGCAATGTATTTATTCTTAGGAATCTCTATGGAGTCGATGTCTTTTTTCTTAAAATTGATATTTACTAAGTGAGCATTAATGTCCACTTCATCTTGATTTTCTATTACCTCGATATTTTCTATCTTAATATTTTCTACCGCTTCAAATTCCTTCATTGCAGTAATAACAAAGTCCACAATAGGTTTATCATGTGTACCTAAAATGAATTCATTATTAAATTCATCCTCATGGTTATGGGGATATAATGCGATATAGTTTAACATTGACAAATTCCTCCTAATTTATAATTAAAAAATAAAAGGAAGAGACTTAATAAATATTTATCTCTCCCACCTTACATATGAGCCTATTGAAATACTATTTTAGAAATCGTTTTAATTTCATTTGTTGGATTAAATGTAATATCTAACTCTAAAATAGATTTATCTTCAATATCTATATTATATAATTTATCTTTTAATGTTAACGATAAGGAACCATCTTTTACATATGGTTCATCCTCATCATCTATTAGGGATTTATCTATTAAGTCACTTGTATTAAATGTGAATATAGCAAAATTAACTGTCTTATGCTCCAATGCCCTAGCTTCTTCATATGATAGTGAATTAATGAGATACTGAACTGCATCTTCATGTGAAATTGAAAAGATGTCGCAGTTTATATTAACATCCATCTCTTCACCGTCTTTTAGTATAAATGCTTTATACAATTTTATTTTTTTCTTTTTTATAAATTCTTTTGGCAGATCGATATCCGCAATTGTTTTCATGGATGTATTCCCCCTATAAAGATTTTTATTAATCTTCTAACTCTTCTGCTTCTGTCGTTTCGTCGGACTTTATTAATAATTTTGCATTCATTCCTGGTCTCATTGTTAATAATATTTCATCACCTTTCATTAATGCATGAAATTCGATATTGTCATTAAAATTAACTGATGCGGATGGCTTATTAGTAAGTTTTAGCTTCTCAATTAGATATTTGAATATATTCTTTATAAATACATACGCGATTGTGATTGTTGCTGCTGATTTATCTGGAATATTAATTGTATATTTATCAGATAAATCTAATCTTGTCGCTTTTTCGATTTTAAATAATCTTTCGATTTCTTTCTGTGAATCGAAATAATCATTTTTGACAAATTTGCCAGTAGTAGGGTCTGGATAAAGTAATAGTTCTAAGCGTGGTTTAACTCCACTATCTTCAGCTATATCTTTATCATAAGTTTCAATGATTCTTTGTGCTTCTTTTCCTGGTTTAAAGCTAATATTTATATTACCTTCTTTTTCTGCATCTTCATTTCTCTTAACAGTTATAGATACAGTAAATAAATCGAAGAAATTCAATGGTCCATTTTGCTGATCACTTGTAATTTCATATGCTAACGATTTGATAAGAGTTTCTATTAGCACATTTGCAGTTGTATTATTCTGCCAATCGTGCTCAGTGAATATTTTATATATATTCCTTACGTCTTCTTTAGTCTTTCTATCGATATTTAGGATAGATAATCTCGTTTCTTCATCTTGTGGGATGATGTAAAGCCTCTCATTCATAATAAAATTGTTGTCATTAAACATTTTTCATTTCTCCTTTTCATTTTATTAATTTAAATTTTAATTTTAGGTGTTGATTAATTTCGTGTTTCCATAGAAATAATATATCATCAATATTGGTTTAAAAAAATATAGGGCTAAACCCCTATATTTCTGATTTAATCACTACTATTGGTAATGATAAATCCTCCTTAACTTCTGGACAAAAAATTGAGCAGACCTCATTATCGTTACTCAACTTATTAACTGAATATGGATTTGTAAATACATATACTGCCACTTCAATTAATAATGTTGTATTAGTTCCACGTACCACCTCATATTTATCAGAAATATCTTTAGTAAATTCATCTAGAGCATATTTCCTTTTAATGTTCGGTGATAAAGTTCCACCGTATGGGTATAGTACTACATTGACATACTTAACTTCATATAAAATATTGTGAATTATTATCTTAGAAAATTCACCAATCTTATATTCATCATTATCAAGTTTATCATTATACAACACAAATTTCCCAGTTTTGTTAATTCTTGCTACTAATCCATATGGAAATCTAACTATATTTACATCTGGATCATTAATATCAGAGACTACTAATGTATTTATTAGTAGTCTATCTGTATTTAATAACTCTTTTTTAAATAGTGTTGGATTATTGATAACCATAGTATCCCCCTAAATTATTTACTTAATCTTCCAAAACGTAATCAGTCAATATAAATGTAATAAGATCATATATATTGCCTTTATAGAAGTCGTATTCATTTTTAAATCCATATTCTTCATCATTTATTAGAATATTTCGTACTACTTTATTATCTGCATCTTTATAAGAATGAATCTCAATTGCTTCATTCTTATTAGCAAGTATAGTACGATAACGATTTTTGTTCATAATGAACCATTTAGAGAAATGGACAAAAAATATTGTTAAATAATATTCGCCAGTTCTCTCAATAGATATTCTTTCTGAAGTTTCGAAAAAGGTTCCGAATCCATTGATATCATTGTTATTAGTAAGTGGAAGTTTATCTTTAACAATATAGATTTTATCATGTACTGTATTATTATCACCAATAAATCCACTTTCCATAAATCCAATACTGCTATTATCGGAAATATACAACTCATATTTTCGAGTATTGTCATCATTCATATAAATCTTATTCTTGATAACATCTCTTTTTAAATCCAAGTTTAATTGAGTAGTGATATCATTTTCGATATCACCCTCATCTGCCACAAAAATCATATTTTTTATTACATCGGTAATTCTTTTCATACTTAATTCTCCTTATTAGTTTTATTTTGATTTTTTCAATTCATTAAATAAGTCTTCAATGTCAACTAGATCAACTATATCAATCCCTTTCTTTAATGCAGTCTTACATTTTGGTGAATTATGATTATAATCATTAGTGATAACAGCTACAGTTTTTGAATTAATACTTTCAGATACATCATAAAATACCAAATTAAATCGTTTTGCTAAATCAGCATTACGAAATCCAGTGAATACTACATTTCCTTTATAAATTTTATCAACCGAGATATTCATTTCTCGTATTAAAAAGTTGATAAGAGCTTTATTATTTTCGATAAAATCTATAAATACTTCTGCAGTTTTTATTCCAATATTATCGGCATCAAGTATTTTATGTCGAATTTTCTTCGAACTACTATCTTGAATGTCATCAATAGTAATATAATTAAAGATATTACGACATTTCTTTTCAGAGATATTTGGTATTCCCAAAGCTCCGAATAGTTGAGATACTGAAACTTCATCTCTTTTAAGTCTGTTAATTTCGCCAATTATATTATTCGCCGATACTTCTCCAAATCCTGATAATGGAGCAATATCATCTATAGTTAATTTAAATATATCTGGAATAGTTCTTATCATCTTATGCTCATATAAAATCTCTATAGTTCTATCAGATATATTCTCTACTCCCAATTTTGATAAAAAGTTTATTATTTTACCAGTTACCAATCTTGAACATTCTGGATTTATACATTTATATTCTAATCCAAATCGTTCCAGTTTTTCTTCACAGTATGGACACACCTTTTTAATTTTAAGATATGGAGCATTTGCTTGATACATTCTTGGCTCAGGTAATTTAACTTGCGGAATAACATCTCCAGCTGAATATACTAATACAGTTTCACCTTCATGAATATCAAATCTTGCAAATTTATCAAATGAACTTAAAGATACATCAGAAACAATAGTTTCATTAACTTCAACTGGATGAACTTTTAACATAGGAATTGCATTACCCAATCTACCAACTGATACATACCCATAATCTATTTGAGTAAATGCTTCATTTGTATTTACTTTATATGCAATTGAGTCTTGCATATAATCCATTTCGTTTAATTTTAATCCATATGGAAATAATACTACACCATCAACTCGAATTGGAAAATCTGCATTCCTCACAATAGCAAGCATATTAAATATTTCTTTTTCAAATTTTTTAAGATTATCTTTTTTATTTTCACCAATTTCAAAAGTTTTTATTCCTGGTGGATTATACAAGAATTGCTCATTATGTTCACCATTAACATATAATAATGGAATAATAGTGATATATTTTGCATATTGTAAATTTTTTGGTGAATTAACTATGCCTGTAGTTGCCGATCTTCGATTTGCATATTTCTTTTCTTCAATAAGTTTGTTAAAATCATATTGAGTAATTACCAATTCACATTTATACCGACCATCACAACTATAATCTTCTCTGGACACATAAGGCCACCAATCTTCATCAATCATTTTGGCTCTTTTTACAACTTCAGTTATATCCTGCCCTTCAAAACCGTCACCACGAGTTACTCCGGATTCTATTTTACCATTAGCAATCGTTATTGCACCAGATACTCCATCAAATTTTGGTGCAATTCCCCATTTCCTAATACCTCTATATTTTTCTAAATAATCTGATAATTCTTCCATACTGTAAACCTTTTTAATACTTCCTACTAATCCAGGATATTCATGTTTTTTCATTTCCCAAGTGCTTCCAATTGATAATGAATCTGCATAAATGATTGGTTTACCGCCTAATAATAACCAAATGTTCATTATATCATCATATTGCTTATCTGATATTAGGACATCTCCATCACTATATGCGTAGTAATCAAGACATAATCTAATTACACTTTCAAGATTTCCCATATCTAATATACTAGTATTTTTAGGGTTTGTTATATCTAATACATAATTTTGAATATCTTGTTTATATCGCGAAAGATTACCTATCGTAATATCTCGATTAATAAGACTTTTAAATATATATTTCGGTTCCATTTTAATCCTCTCTTTCTTTTTTTATAAATTTACATTCATAGTTTCTCCAAGTATCGATGCATTCTAAATTAAATAATAATATGCTTTCGCAATCCCATCCATTTAAGTTTGGATTTAAGAATATACTACTAGTATTATTACATCCAGCCTTTGTCAATTTGATTCCATCATAATCTTTACTCATTTCTTCAAAATTAACAAATTCATGATTTATACGAATATTCTCATATACAATTTTATATTTTTCTACAATATTTAAAAAATCATTATATGAGTCAATTATATATATTTTAGCATTATCTTTTAAAGTAAATATAATACTACATGGATTGGCCATTTCTTTTAGATGAGAATTACTCTCAAATACATCATTTTCGTAGATTAACCAATTAATCCAATCCGATGAGTCATCAATAAATTCTGATGCCCATAATCCTCCATCGGGTTTACAAAATCCATACTCATTGATTATGTGAGAAAATTTACATTTGGATAAGTCTTTTTTATTTATTGAAATATATTTCATATTCAATTCCTCGCTTTATTTAATATCATATTATATAAATAATATATAAATATAATAATTTTGCTCATTACCTTATGATAAAGAAAAAAAATGCATAATATCATATTATGCATTTTTATCGTCATTATTATATTATTATTTTACTATACAAATCTACAATTTCCTCAAATTTGTTAGTGCTACTATCAAGATATTTATAGCCAGCATCTAGATACAATTGCACAGCTTCATCGGTTGGTATTAGCCAAACTTTAAATTCCATATAACCCATAGTCTTCAGCATATTCTCTATCAGATCTATGCAGTTTCTATAGTAGCTTTGAACTAAAGTTTTTGTGTTATTTGCCACGAATTCTGGATGGAAATCAATTTGATATAGAACTTCTGCTTCAAATGATGTTTGATAGAAGAATGTTCCAACACAAGTATGCCCATTCATTATTACTAAGGTGTGGTCATCACAAGCATGTTTTAATGGATCTGAAAAATAATTATTTCCTTTTATACATTGTAAAACGTATTGAACTTTTTTATCCATCTTTTTAACAGCTTCCTCACTTGTATTCTTATACTGGTATCTCCCGAATAATACTTTTAAATTCATAATGATCCTCCCGATCTTTTTTATTATTGAAATAATTGAAGTCGATACACATCTTCTTCATTATCATCACTGGTTTGAGATGGAATATAGAGCATATGCCAATTATTTATTCCCTCAAATTGATGCACCTCAATATCATCTACTGAAACATTGTCTTCTTCTGCAAGCGAAATTAATATTTCATTAACTGATTTATCGAAGTATCTACTTAAATATTTTTCATCACCGTCTGGGTATATTAAATATAAATCCCATGAACGTTTTTCGTCAAAATTAATAATGTCTTCTGTCTCATTCAATTCTAGCAATTATTTTATCTCCTTTATTTTAATAAGTAGATATGCATCTTGTCTGTTTGGATTTTCGCTTGGAGCATACAAATATACCCAATTATCAAGATCGTTTTCTTTTTTAATTGTAATATCATCAATTGAAACATTAATCTCTTCAGTAATTAATCTAATCATATCATCAAATGTAATATCTAAATATCTCGATACTTGTTTTGTTGGTTGCATCATTTCATTAAAACTTCCAGAATGATGATTGAGTGTCTCAATATCTTTTCTGTTTTTTGGGCATAATAAAAATAAATCCCATGAGCACTTTTCTACTGGTTCAGTTGTAATTTTTACGTTTTCATTTAAATTGTCCATTTAACCATACCTCTCTTTTATTTTTTATTATATGTATTTATATAATATATATTTGTAGTTTATAATTAATATAAATAATTGCCTTGATTTCGTGGAGGAAAATAAATAAATATAGTAGAGTTTAATCTGCTATATTTATTTATTTAATTTATCTAATTGGACATATTCCACTAGAGCAATCACTACTATCTACTTGATGCTCTTCGTGAGATTCATATTTCTGTAATAATGATGGTATAAATGGTTTCATCTTATTAATATTTTCTTCATATTCTTCTTTAGTGATAGATTCATACGGCATTAGCTGATAAAAACTATCATCTAGTGATAAGAATGATAAAGCAACTTGTTTATCCCAATTATTCCATACCCATTCTTCAACATCATCCCATTCATTTTCTCTTACATGAACGGTAATTGATGCATTGTGTTCAACATACTCTTCCATAAATAATCTATAATTTTCTAGTTGCTCAATAGCACTAACATCATATTTTGTTCGTCCTTCAGGAGCTTTACAATAGAAATCGATTACTTTTGTATTACAAGTAGATGCATTTTGACCTACTTCACAATTGATAGTCCAGTTTAGTTCTTCAGCCACTTTAACTAAAGGATCATGTGCGTTAATTCTAACTCTTCTAATAAAATATGGAGAGTGTGAATAGTGAATACCACTTGATACTCCTGATAACTGTGACAAAGTTCCTTCTGGTTTAACTGTAGTTACCGCATCAGGATAATCTTGAATTCCTAACTCGTCGCAATAACTATTAATTGCATCTCTAGCTTCTTTCTTTAATAAGGATAATAATTCTCGTTGATCATCTACTGTATAATCTAATGCATTAACTAAATCTTGCCATCCTGTTAATGAGCATCCTACAATATGATCTCTCTTTTGAACTTTATTCCATTCATATAATTCTAATTCTATTTGAGTCATTCTAAATGATGCCCTAGCAGATAATCTTTGAGCTCTTAATAATGCATTCAAATCCAATACATGGTCTTTTACGAACCCCATAACATTCACTGTTACAAGATTACATAATCCATGATTATCAAGAAGTATTTCACCGCAGTTATGAGCAATCACACCTTCTACTATTCCCCAATGAGTTAATGGCTCAGTAAAATCATATACTTTTTCAATTTTTCCAGTGCTCACTACATCAGTTACTATTGCAGTAAAATCATAGTTTTTATTAATTAGATCAGGCATTAATTCTTTTCCTTTTAAATCGATTGCTTTTACTTCATTACCATTTATATCCATAAATATATGATCTTTGGTACAAAATATTGAACGATTTTTATTAATTTTTATTTCATATATTTCTTTTTTTCCGCTACACCATACTTTGCTAAGAGAATTATCTCCATTTTTATTAATGATTTCGATTTCTTTATCACAAATTTCTTCAAATGTTTTATATCCATTGACGGTTAGAAGTTTCATATCTCCTCTAAAACAAGGATTTACGCCATTCATATTCTTTCTACGTTTTCTAGCAGCTTCGGCATTAACCCATCCAGGTTCACCTGAATATCTCATTTTCTCAAGTTGCCAATGAAGTTGTTCTCTAGTAGGTTTATGCTCATAGAATATACTATTATTACTCATGCTTCTATGTAATAATAACGGATTCGACACCCATTCACCATCTTTTAAAATATAAAGATTATCTTTCGCTTCAACTGCTTCCTTATCATCCCAATCGATTAATCCTATTAATGCGGTCCTTCTCACCCCACCAACAACTACATTTTCTCCAATAATAGTTGCAATATCAAGACAATCTATTGGCTGTAATTTAATTCGTTCAGTTAATGTTGAATAACCTTGAATTATCTTATTTATTTTTACAAACATGTTTTTTATACTTGAATGACCTGATGCAGTACCTCCAAATGTTTTAAGAGGTTCTCCTTTTGGTCTTACCATATCGTAATTTATAATTAAATTTTTGATATTTTTATAATCACTATCAGTAATGATTTTGAAATAATATTCTAGCCCTTGAACCCAGCCAGCTTTACTATCACCAATCTCTAAAGTAACAGTTTCATTATCTTGATAAGTTAAAGAAGTATTATCTTTTCTTTCATTTTTTGCTTTTGGGTAATAATCATCATGAAATAATTTTAAATTTGTCCTTACTTTTGGTAGATTCTCAACATCAGATTTTAGTATTCTAAAACCGACACCAGCACCAACGAGGCACAAATAAAATATATCTTTAAAAGCATTAAATGAATCTATTATGTTGAATGTACAGTTAAAGTTTCCAGTAGGGAAATCAACTGCTACTTTAGTTCCACCAACCCAAAAAGTTCTACCTGATAAATACTGTTTTAGATTAAATATGTTATCGTATAATTCTTGAGCTTCCTGTCTTGAAGTATTGGCTAATCCGCAATTATATTCGACTGCTCTCCTTACAGTTTCCCACCAATTCTCTCTTCTATTTTCCTTTTCCATCCATCTGGAATATGTTCTATAATAAACAAAGGACCCTAATTGATCCATTGGATTTGGCAAATGTTTATATTTTGATATAAATTCATCATCTAATAAATTAAATCTTCTATCTTTTATATTTCTTTTCTTATTTCTTTCATATCTATAAATAATATAAGTTTTGGCTACATCTTTTCTATTAGATTCCATTAACTTATTTTCAACCATATCTTGTATCTCTTCTACGGATACATTTGAGTTTAGCTTAGTAGCTATATCTGCAGATATCTCATCTGCTAATTGTATGTCTACACCTTCTTTAGTTTCAGACATTGCTTTCATTATTACATTTTTAATTTTTTCTTGGTCGAAGTTAACTATGCGACCATCCCTTTTAACTACTTTAATTGACATAAAATATATTCCTCCTAATAAATAAAAATTGTTATTTCAGTATAATTATAATGATAAAATATAAAAAAAATATTTTATCATTGCACGATTAAATCCTTGTTTTTTAACAAAGGTAAAATAAAACTGGGTTATGAGTAGTAAAAACACTCATAACCCATGTTAATTATTATTTTATTTCAATTAATTTTATTAGCTCAATCATTTTTGCAATAGATTGGCCATATGAATTTCCTGGTACTGCCCATCCGATATTTACTCCATAAATCTTATTCTTCGGATTTTCTCCAGCACCTAACCATTCAAGATATGGTGCCCATCCTCTAGTAACATATGTGAATCTCGGATCTAATAATTCATTATGACATATTGATGTAGAATTTGCATATGCTTTTAAATGTTGTATTTGAGCCATAGCTCCATCAAACGCAGATTCGAAAGTTGCTCCTCTAGCACCATCATTAGTTGCTCCTAATCCAGAGAAGTTATTTTGATCCCATTGAACTTGACCGCCATATTTAAAGAATCCAGTCTCGTGAATACTTTGGCATATTGCAATATCCCATCTTATATTCTCTAAAAATCCTGCTTGCATGAAGCTATAAACTAATTCTTCTACTGAGCAGGTTAATTTAAAGTTTGGATTATTTGACTTGATAAACTTAACAACTTGCTGAGGTGTTACTACTGCGAAATTTTGTTCACTCATAGTTAATGGTGTTAATTTCGAAGTATCTAACTCTGCAACTAATTGCTCTTTAGTTTTTTCAGGTATTTTATTTGTATTAGGATTAATCCACCATCCTGGCGCATCTCCTTCTGGATCGGATGTAATATTTATTGCTCCATTTGAAAATTTTCTAAATACTAAATAATTCCCAACTGGGATTGTCGATACAGAATTCGTTCCATTTATTGCATCACTAGCAGTTTTATACCCTAATATTGGCGTAATTACATTGAAACTTTCTACAATAACTACTGGTTTTATATTGGTAAGTGGGTTTACCCACGCCCCTGGTATTTTTCCAGTTTCATCTTGAGTAATATTTATTGCCCCATTTGTATATTCTCTAAAAATATAATATTTTCCTTTTTCAACTTCACAAGCAGGATTATTATTTCCCATTGCATCAATAGCAGTTGAATATCCTTTTATATTAGTAAATACTTCATATGGTGCAACTAATACTTTATCTTTAAAATAATCATATAGAAGACCAGCTTCATATTTTGCTAGTTCTTTTAGATTTGGCACATCGTTTAAGTACATACATTCTTTTAGATTTGTATGGAAGCCATGTTCAATGATGAAAGAATATTCAACATATTCATCACTCATTACTGAATTTCTAATGACTCCATAATAATCCTGTTCTACTCCTTTATTATCAGTATAACGTTTAGTTACACATCCTCTAAACTGAGTAACTCCAGTATCAAGTTTCATAAATTCTGCAATACCTTTTCCAAGTATTTCTCCCAATTCTTGGCTCTCAGGTCTCTTAATTGATCTAAATACTGATACTCCAATAGCATTTGAGGTACTAAATGCATCTGAATGTAACGATATAAAAATATCACTTTTATTTTCGATTGCAATTTGTCCTCTTCTTGGAAGACTTAAATCTTCCATAATATCTTTTCTAGTAATACCGACATTAAATAAGCCAGTCTTTTCTAATTCTAATTTTAAATATTGAGCGAAATAATACATTTTAGTTCCTTCTGCATAAGAAACCACAATTCCTTTATTATAACCATATACATGACCTGGGTCAAGTGTTATATTAAACTTATTCATTATTATCATCCTCCCATAAACTATTTAAAAAAATTCTTAACTTTATCCATCACGGATATCTTTTTATCTTCAGATTTAGTTGTTGATTCATCTATCATGTCTTCTTCGTTGGTGTAATTTTCGTCGATTAAAATCCCATTTTCGTCATATAGTGCTAATTTTTCATCTTCCATTTTAAATTACCTCCTTTTATAAGTATAATATATAGGTGTTATTTAACCAATAGCATAATAATTATATTAGATTTCTGAAGAAATAATTAAAAATATTTCTAATAATATTATTTTAATATATAATGTGGCTTTTCCTCATCAAATAACCAATATCGTAAATAATCATCTAATATTATTGCCATTGCTGATAAGAAAAACCATGCAATACTAAATTGTAAACACACTTGACCTAAAATATTAAATGGTAAATTGCTATAATCCCAAATATTTAATTTAAATATTATATTTAAAATTAAACCAAAATTAAATTCCAATATAGTTACTATTCCAGTGGAAATTAATTGCTGTTTCCATAATGGAACCATATAAGTTAAGAATTCATTTATTAACCCAATTAATAAAAAACAAAGTCCGCCGAGTATAAACATAGAAATATGTGAATATTCTCTCCATATTATTTCAATTATATAATATATTAATCCTCCTATTGAAAATAAAATAAATAATTTAATAAATTGCTTCATATTTTATTTCACCTCTATTCTTTTTAATTTATTTAAATGTTTTTTATATATCCATAATTGAATTTAAAGTATAATAAGAAAGAATTTAAATTCTTTCTTATTATACTTTATTTTTTTACCAATTAACATTATCAAGTTCTTCAATTGTATCCACATCATCAACTTGTTTTGTTAAAGATTTGTATTTATTTATTTTTTCAGTTTTAAAGATAGTTGCCTCTTTGCAGAGTTGGATAAATTCTTCAAGTGTATAATCAACACATTGTTCTCCTTTTGGATAATACTCAATTATTATGGGATTTTGAATCCCTAATTGAGTATTAAATGATAATTCATTTAATAAACCCATCATATTTATTTGATTTTCTAATTGCATATCATATAATTTTGGTTCATTAAATTTGACTGTCGATATAAACCCAGCAACTATTTCATTATTACAGATTCTACTTAATTCTTTAATTTTATCTAATTTAGCAGCTAATAATTCTTGTTTTAATCTTTCATTCTCAAGATTAGATGAATCTATAATATCTAAGTCTCTAACTTCCAATTCAATATATAAATGGTCACCCATATCAATGGGTTCTTTTTCTATTATATATTGAGTTTCCTGATTGTAATTAGGCAATGGCCCATATTTCTTCAATTTTTCCATATGATTTGGCATATTCACTTACCACCCTTCTCGCTTCTTTTATACTAACTTTAGATTTTATATTTTTATCATAAAAATTATAACTATCACTATGTTTTATCCATCCCCAATATGATATAATTGCACAGGCATCTTCATATGATAAGAATGTTTTTTTACTAATTTTACTCATTCTTCTTTTTATTCTTAAGGCCGTTTTCTTTCTTAATGTTGTCCTATCATAATAAAACTTGAAACCAAGGAAATCAATTGGTCTATCTTTTACTTTAAATAATTGCCAATTATTCTTTAATTTCAAATCTTTAGATATTAAATATTTTTCTATTAAGTCCTTTGCTTTATGTAATTTCTTTTTATTACTATCTAATAATACTATATCATCTATATATCTGATATAATATTTAATTTGTATTTCTTCTTTTATATAATGATCTAACTCCTCTAAGAAGAAATTTGCAAACCATTGACTGGTATAATTCCCGATAGGTAAGCCTGAATCACTACTATCGATAATTATATCAATCAACCATAAGCAATCATTATCTTTTATTTTATCACGAAACGAGCTTTTTAATAATTCCTTATTTATTGATGGAAAATACTTACGTATATCTAATTTTAGACAATATTTTGTTCCCTTATAATCATTATGTAACCATTTTTCAATACTTCTCTTTCCTAAATCAATACCTCTTTCTGGTATACTTCCACAGTTATATTCATACATCCCTCGCATCATGATTGGTTCAATTTGTAACATTAATGCCCAGTGCATAATTTGATCTGGATAAAATTGTGGTTTATATATAGTTCTTTCTTTACCACTACTACCATCAAGTATTGTCTTGATTTTATATGGAGATGGAATGTATTCTTTATTTTTTAATAATGTTTGAATTTCTCTTGCATAATAATCAATATTATTTAAAATTTTCATTACATACTTTTTATGTCTCTTTCCTAAGGATGCTTTTAATATAGCATTTTTAATATTGTCAATATCACAGATATTTTCATAAATATATCCTACCCGTTTCACATTCATCATTCTTTCTTATTGTTTTATTGCTAACCTCATAGTGTTTCGAAAATTAACCTACTAAACCATGCTCTTTTCGGTCTAATTTTTAGCTAGAGCTAAGGAAGATAAAGTACAACAAAATTTGCAATATATAAGAAGACGGCCCCCGATATTCACATTCGTGTTCGAGGAAGAATTATTCAGATTCCAATAGAAAAGCCCCGCATTCGAGCCATTATTCCAATTCCCACCCACATGGGCACCGCGTACCTTAAATCCCTATATTATTTATTAATTTTGTTTATATAAAAATAATAAATTGTGGAAGGAGAGGTTTCTCCTTCCACACCATCCTCTCAAAGAGCCTTTTTAAGAAGACGGCCCCCGACATACACATTCGTGTTCGAGGAAGAAATATTCAGATTCCAATAGAAAAGCCCCGCATCCGAGCCATCACACCAAGGCCCACCCACACGGGCAATTCTCTGACCAAGTGATTGATAGTAATTATCACTATAGTATGTACTAGCTGACCCTCCCACTTCTACTGGAAATTGAATATAGGGAATATTTGGATCAAATCCCAATTTCTTCACATATCCATCAATATTAGAATTCATATATCCAACCTGTTTGTATGGAGCAGTAAATATATTACTAGCATAGTTTCTAGCATCTTCACAAACCCATGCCTGATTATCATTGATATTTACTCCATCTACAAATTGCCATATGTCTCCAAATAATGATTCAATTTCGTGCCAAACAAATGGATGTTTGCCACTAGTTTTCGAATTAATAGACCCTACAGAAGAAACTATATTATTAGAAAAACCATTCTTATATCCTGTATTATATAAAATATTCCCAGCTGTAATATTAACTACAGGACCATCGAATACAATTGCCTTATTTTCTACATCATATACTTGTATATCAGTAATATTTCTACCATAAAATATTTGATTTCCACCTAATGATGTACCAACTGAGATAGCTTGCCCTATTTCATAATTATTAGCAACTGAGTTAGATACAATAATTCTATTTGTATCAATTTCTGTAATAATTGCTATATGTGAGGCACTATATTGTCCGGATGTATAACCAGCAACTATACTTTGACTATGCAAGGTAGCTTGCTCAATAACAAATAATGTTTGTAATAAATCCCATGTATGAATATCTAACTGTTGATATTCATTTCCATTATTTTTTGCATAGGTTCTAAAATTTACTATAGTTTTATTAATTAATGGATATTTACCGGGTTTACTTTCTAGTTTAGTGCCATCATCACTAAGAGATGCCTTATGTTTACCTACATCGATATAATCTAATTCCTTATTATTTACAAAATCCCAAAAACACCAAGGTAGATATGATCCATCAAATTTTTTTCTTGATATTTTTCTCGAAAATAATTCAGTTGTATCTGATTTTTTAATATACATTTTTGGAATTCTAATAAATACATTACCATATTTATCAGTAACTTCTCTGAAATCTTTAAAGATGCCAGATATATCCATACTATTATCAACAATTTCACTATTAATACCAACATTTACAATAGCCCCAATGGATCGATCAGTCCTAGTTAATACTGGATTAGATGTCTTATCCCACTGCACACCATATATATATGAATCAGTTAATGTTGCAGAATATAATGCGCTTACCTTATTTACTAAATCTTTGATTTTTTCATTTGTGGTATAAGTTGCCTCAGCAGTAAATTTATCAGATGATAATGCATTTGTAGACAATACAATTGCACCACCTCCATATTCAATAGTAAAACCAGTAGTAATTGCAATCCCATTTTTCTTTATAATTGGAGCGGGATTTTCTACCCAATTTCTTTTACCTAATGGCGCTTGGAATATTCTATATCTATTAGTAGGTGAGATATATACTTCAGATAATTGAATATTTGGATCTGTCATAGTTGTTAAATTAAATCCATCCTCTATCTTTCCTAGAGATTCTTGCATCCCAGATATATGTGGTGAAATAACCTTAGATGTTTGTGGATCTTGCCAATTTGTTTTCATATTTATCCCTTCTTTCTTATTATTGAATATATTATATGATATTTATAAATTATTTATTTGTTTTAATAGTATTTTTATGAAGGAAACTATCTATTGAAAATATGGAGAATGACAACAACCTAGTCTATTATTATAATTTCGATAATAATCTACACTTTTAATTGTACAGGTATCATATAAATCTCCCATAGGAGATTCGACTCCATAAAATTCTTTTATGTTTTTATTGTTATACTCTAATAATTTCATTCTATTAGTACTTAATAAGTCATTAATTAAATTATCCATAGTATTATTTTCCTTTCTTATTCTTTAATATATTAAAAAAGTGTTTTTAATATTATATCTTTATAATATATATAATAATAAAGCTAAATAATGAATAATTTGATCTTGCGTATAACTAATTATTTTGTATCTTGATTTAAGTGAATCGATTACTATATGTATACAAAATATGTATAGTAGAATAGTATTTATTCCAAATAATATTGCAAAAGGAATACAATATGTTACACAATGCACAAATAAATGATACCAATTCTCTCCTTTAGTAGTAGCAATAAATTCAGTTGAAAGAATATAATCGCCAATTATATGGCACATAATTAATATTACTATTTTTTCTATCATTTATATTCATCTCCTTTATATATTTTAAAGTCATTATAGAATAAAATCTATAATGACTTTAATTTTTATTTATACATATTTAATATAGTTAGATGATACATATGCTACGCCACTTCCATACACTATCTTAGCCCAACCATTAGATACCGAAATTACATATACTGTAGTATTCTTTGTAAATACACTTAAGGATTTATATCCTGCTCCAGGTCCACTTCTAACGTTTAATCCCCATGCAGTAACTATAGCTTTCCTCTGAGGAGTTTTATTTTCAGTAGTTAAATTCTTTTTAGTATAAACCATAAATGCTGTACCAATAGCTCTTTCTGAACCACCAGATGGTTTATTTACAATTGCATTATTAACTATCATTTCAGATGACCCACCACCATCTAAATTAGCAGCAGTAACACATCCTAAACTCTTCATTAATTCTGCAGATTGATATATAGTAATTCCAGCATTAGTTAAACTTCTACCATCAGCTACTACCCATACAATAGTATCATCAGCTTTTTGTCCTATTAGGGTTCTTGGGTTTTTAGTTGTTGGATGACCAAATACTTTCTTTAATGTTTCTATTGAGAAAGTATAGTTTATTTCACCATCAACTATTAATGTCCAAGGAATACCAATAGCAAAATTAGCATCAGTTTGATATTTAACGTGTCTTGATTGTGGAGCTTGGATTTCAAAACTCATTTTATTATTTTTCCAGAATATTAAAGTTGGATAATAATACATTGAGCTATTGTAATAAAGTCCTTCATCTACATATGAGCCAATAAATTCAGATGAACCTCCCATATCAAAGAATCCACCATTTATTTTAGCTAATACATATTCATCATTTTTAGGTTCTCCATTAATCTTGGATAGTCGTTCCAATTTCTTATAAGCACCAACTGTTACATCTAGTCTAAATTCCTTAGGGTCAAACTCAAATACATGAATGTCAGAACTATATCTTCTTATTTTCTTATAACTATACATATTATTTAGTCCCCTTTCTTATTATCAGGATTAAAATATCTAATAAATTTATTATTTTTTCCTACATTAACTTCATCTTCCATTTTAAGTTCATGTATTCTCTTTATGATATTTTCCGCAAGTTCTTTTTCATCTTCCTTTTTAACATAGTTAAAGAATTTAATTGCTTCTAGAACGTGTTCTTTATCATTTAATGGATATTTCCTTTGTGATGGTAAACCAAAGTCTTCATCTTTTAAAACATTTCTTTCGGCAGTGGTCATCTTTTCGGTTACTATCATTAGACTTTCGCAAGTAGTTATTAGTTTATCTAGTTCCATTTACTTCATCTCCTTTATTAATTTTATTTAGATTACTAAATGCAACTTTCCAATCATATTTATAGAAATCATCGCCTTCATCTATTTTAATAACATCCTTCAAATATACAAAGTCATTGGGTCTATATAAACTTGGTGATTTATCTATAATTTTTCCAGATGATAAAATATCAGCTACAAATCGACTACAGAAATATTTCTTCCGATTTTCATTTGGAAGTTGTACATAATTTAATAGTAATCCTTTTACATCATATCTTAATTTATTTTCATTCTTAATGAAGAAGTCTAATCTAGATTTCATATTATCTAAGTCTTGTTTAGTCACATAGATTACATATACTGAATAATATGCCTTAAATTTAGTAAAGAATCTATCTTTAGGACTATTCGTTACAAAACCAGTTTTTGTCATATCTAAATCTTTTCTTCCAAATGAATATAATGGATTCAATTTAACAGAAAATGATATACATGCATGTGAAAACTTATCCTTAGTAACTGCTTTAATTGCATTTGCTAATGCTGTACCACTATGCATTAATACAATAAATATTGGAAACTTTTTATCATCATCAATTGAAGATTCTAATACAATATCATTAGATTTATCATAATACTCATTTAAAAATTCTACTATGTTTGAATAGAAAGGTAATTCCTTTGATTCTGAATTAATAGTATATATTTCATCCGATTCGATAGGTAATATACTTTCTAAAGTATTAAAAATACCATCTACTGATTTTTTTATAATATTCTCATGTAATCTTTTTTTAGAATCTTCTATCATTTCATTATTAATTTTTATACAATCAATTTGCTTAACATTTTTATTTCTTTCAAAAATAATTATTGGTCTATATGTCCATTCTGCAGCATCGTTATCATCTATTGTAGCATTATATCCATATTCTTTAAGCTCTTTAAAAAATATTTCTCTGTTATATTCAGAATTTATTAAAGATGATATAAAAGATATATAACTTTCGTTGCTCATTTTTGTTATGTGTCTATTTTTCCACTCATTCATAAATTTTTCACTATTATTTCTATATTTTAATGCGGAAATATCTTTCACGACCTTATTAATATCTACTTTTTCCATAACTTTTAGGAAAATATCAAATCGTTCTTTATATGACGGAATTATAATGTCGTTTGTAACTTCTAAAATTACTTTATATCCTCTATTTCCCCATTCAATTAAATATTTATCATTATCCTCTTTTGTTTTAGATACATAGATATGGCGATTATTATTATTTTCATTTCGAGTTAAAGTAAGCCTTTGCAAATGTGCCCCTTTTTGTATTTTAATTTTATCTAATGAATTTTTATTCATTATAAATTCTTCTTGCGCTATAGATAGCATTTTATTAGTTACTATATCATTCGATTCGATAAATATTGCACTTTCCATTGCCTCAGCAATTCCATCTATTAAATTTTCTTCTTTGATTGCACTATCAAACATATCTTGTGACCAGTTTAATATATCAACCATTCTGGTTGCTAAGTTTTTCTTTTCTCCAGTATCAAGAGTTACTAGATATATATCCACTTTTGATGATTGACCAATTCTATGAATTCTATCACATGCTTGATCAAAGTCTGTAGATCTCCATGGTGGACCAAAGAAAAACATTTTATTTGCATCTACTAATGTTACACCAGTACTCATAGTTTGAGAAGTTGCAACTAATACTTGAACCTCATCATCTTCTTTAAATTGAGTAAGGGTATCTGTACGATTAGTTTTCACATTACCGGTAATTAATAAAGTTTTAATTCCCTGCTCATTTAAATCTTTAGCAATAAATTCTACAACCTTTTCAAATTGAGAAAAGATTATAACTTTCTTATTATTATTCTCTATCATATCTATTATTTCGTCTTTATTTTCATTATATAATCGAATGAACATTTCTGAACGTCTAGGATGAATTACTTTTCCTATAGCTAAGCCCATTGCAGACCTATCCATATGAATAAATTCTTTCTCTAATCTATCCACTCGTTTAAAATCATTAGCATTATTTATATTAGGTTTTACATAAGTTGGCACAAAGGATTTCATAAATGCCATATCTAATTCATGTAGATATGTTTGAGCATCAGTATTTATATTCTTTTTAACCCACTTAATATATTTTGCAGTATCAGATTCACTTGCTCTGGAATATTTGTTAATAAAATTAATATATTCCTGTTGTAAATCCATATTACTCTTCATTTTTTCCTCATATATTCCATAGAAGAGTGTTATTATTTCTTCTTTACAGTTTGATACTGTATACTTTTCTGAATCAGATAATTTAAAACTTAGCTGATGAATTTCTTTATCTGGTAATGATAGTTCACTCTTCGTTTTTCTATACATAACCATACCAAATCTCTTCTGTACAATTTCCATTGCTGCAGTGCTACTAATATTAAAGCATTTAGTATAGATTTCGGCAGCTTCTATTGTAAATAATGGGTCAATCATTAATAATGCTGGTACAATTTCATTTGGAATTGCCTTAATAGGAGTACCTGACATAATTAAATTATCATCACTATTTATTTTCCTAACAAGGTCAAGCAATTCTCCAACACGTTGACCATTGATATTTCTAAAATTATGAGATTCGTCTAATATAAACATTGATTTCTTCTCATCTGTAATATATGGATACATCTTGGATATTGATTCGTTGTTAGTAATAATAAATCTTGCTTTTGATATTTCTCTTGGATTATTATCACAAATTACAACTTCTTGTCTCCATAATTCATCATTATTCATATATTTATTATAGTATTCTTTAATTTCTAAAGCCCAGTTATCTTTTAGTGTATTAGGGCATACAATATATATTCTTTTAGCATCTAAGCATTCAGCTAACCCAATAGCAGTTAAGGTCTTTCCTAATCCCTGCTCAAATGCATTTATATATCCTCTTAGATTTAATTTAGATTTTAATGCTGGATATATTTCAATAAATTCTTTCTGATATGGCAATAATTCTTTTCTATCAATTCTTTTTAAATTCTTTAAACTCAATGCACTTATATCTGAAGTATCAGATTTTGATATCCATGTTAAATTATAAATTTTTTGAGCAATCGTTTTATATGCATAGATATTATAATCTTCATACAAAGAATCAAATAGTATAATTGCCTCTAGAGCAAAGAATATTGGGATAGTCAAGCTTTCTATTCTCATTCTTCCACGAGGAATTTGTTTTTTCTTAAACTTTTTATAATCATATGAATTATAATTAAGAATAAAGAGTTTAGTTAAAGCAACTTCTCCATATTTCTCATTAATCATATTGATTAAACGCCTAATGTTAATATGCTGAATTTGAATATATTGCTTATTTTTAATTAATGAAACAGTATCAATTTTACTTGAAATTGCACTTCCTAATGCATTTTTAGAAACAAATAATCTGCTCTTCCATGAACTTATTAATGATTCTTTTGAAGTATTGATACTATTAAATATATCAAATATTGATTCTTGTACTATAGTATCAGTATATGATGTTAAATTACAATTATTTATAAAAGATTCAACTACATAACTAGATTCCGATTCAGTTGCAATTGACTTTTTAAAATCATTATATTTTTTCTCATTGTCTATATACCAAGCAATTAATTGAGGAAATTCATTTTTCAATTCAGATTTCCAATCAATTTTTCCGTTAGGAGTGTCTCTTTTAAACCTTTGAAGAACCGATGTTTTTACAGAAGTCCCCATTAATATTATAGGCATTTCTTTAATTTTGCTTAGTTCAACCAGTGAAAATATTTGTACTCCCTCTATAATAAACTTTTTATTTTTATGAGAATTACAATATTCAAGAACGAAATCGAAAAATTTAGTAAATTCAGAATAAAATTCTTCTCTAGAAAATTCCTTTACCGTTTTATCTCGTAAATCTTTTCTTTTTTCTAATAGATATATTTTAAATACTTCTCCTGCTTTAGCAAGTGATTTATCTAGATAAGCATTACTATGCTCAAATATATCCAACTCTATTACTTCTGCTTTATACTCTGATGCTAATGATTTGGAAATTGTCGATTTACCAGAACCAGATAGCCCCGTAATAAATAATATGTTAGACTCACCAGATGTAAATTTATCAAAATTTATATATAAATTTTTATTGTTAAAGAGATAGCTCTCTTCTACTATTTCATCATCCAATTCCTCTATCTCAACTAATGACTCTAATGCGGCATTATTGGCATCGTTTTTATTACTATCATTTGTGGCAAACTGCTCTTTTAATTCAAGAAGTTTTTCAAAGAAAGCGGAATAATCTTTATCTACTACCTTTACATAATTAATAGTAGGTATTTTTTCCATTACTTTATCTTTATCTTCTTCTTTCACTCTATCAATTGCTTGAATTTTATAGTGCTGATTTGTATGACTTTTCACTTCAATTTCTAAATTCAATGATGGAATATAAAAATCTGGAATATAGAATCTTTCTCCTTCATTTTCTTTATCATTAGGATTCACGTAGTCATAGTAGTAAGTATGAGGTGATGGAGCCATTATATCTCCACTATTAAACTGTAGCATTGTATCTAACATCATTAAAAATTCTTTTTCATAACTTCCTACATAGCTAACCATTCCATCATCTTTAAATTTATATTGCCCAGATATTTTTCTAGAGCTAACCATTTTTCTCTGCATATCTGGATTATCCAATAAATGGACTTTTCCATATTTATTTATCATACGATTTTTAAATACTTCTCTATATTTTTCTTTACACTTAGGGTTATCACAAAACCTTTCGTATTTCTGAGTAGCTTCATTCCATTTTGTAGCTCTACCGTCTACAATACATTTTCCTTCAGTTTTCTTAGTTTGTAAAAAATAAAAATATCTAGAATGTGTATATCCCTCTGGCATTTCATTCGGATGAAATTTATCCATATGGGATGACCATCCACTAAATGTTGATAGATTCTTTTTACATATTGGACATTTATATGATTTAACTTTTTGCATAATAAATAGTCACCAACTTTCTTGTTAATTTATATGAATGTTTTTGCGCACTTTTTTGTTTACGAATATAAGATAATAACATTATCAACACAAATTTAATATAATAAATAATATTTAGAAAGGATGATAAATATGAATATTGAAAAAGTTGAATATGTTTCTATATTCGATACATATACACAACATGAAAATGAATTAAATAAAATATATAATATGGATTACGCTATGGAAGCGGCTGAAGATAATTCAATAAATAAAGATAAAAATATATCACCTGATAGTATAGACGAAACTTTATCTACAAAAATATCAAATTTAATAGAAAAGATATCGGAGTTTATCGAGAATTTAATAATGTCGCTTAAGAATAAATTCAGACAGTTAATGGTAACTGATAAAGGATTTGCTAAAGAACTAACTACTATGCAACGTGATAGAAAACCTTTAAATGCAGTTAAAGTTATTAACTATCAATATATACCAGAGTTATTAACTGCTCAATATGGTAAAATAAAAACAGTTTCAACTAGACTAGTATCTAAGGCAAATGGAAGTGTAACAAATGATCCAAATAGTCCATTGTTATTAGATAATGGTGAATTTGAAATAATGCTTTTAAAGGAAATTGGATTTACTGAAGGAAAAACTTTTAAAGAATATTTAGATTATATTAAAAGAACTTTCCGAGGAGAAAAAAAAGAAGTCACTATTTTAAAATCTCAAATTCCAGTATATAAGAAAAATGTTGATGGATATAAAGAGTTATATACAACATTAAATACTGACCTTGTAGATTTAAAAAGTGATATATCTAATTTAAAGAATAAGACTAAATTATCATTAAGAAATAAAAATTCTGAGGAAATAGATAAGAAAAAAATTATTATGCAAATTAGAAATCTTAGTAATTTATATAACTTTTTCCTTAGCTATATCAATCTTTACCACGAATTATCAGTTGAGCTTATGCTGAGTTCGAGGATAATATTACGAAAAATGTATCAAATGCAGAGATGATTATAAACAATATCGTAAGTATGAAAATACTTCCAACCCTACTTGTTGGTTACCTGTTTCTCTCCATGTTTTTCATTTTTGTATTTCTCCTTGATCAGTACGCTAAAGAAATGATAAAAGTATATACTATTCAGAGTATATACTTTTATCGCCCTTTTTTTGCTATTATTGAGTCATAACTTCCATTATACGATTCGGCTCAATATGAGCTTCTTTACAAATAATACAACACCCTTCATTAACTACACATTCTAATCCAGTTAAATTAACCTTTAAACATACTTTTCCATAAGTGAATTGAGGGCTTTCAGTAAACCAAGTCCAATACATCCTTTTGATTTTAGGGTTGGGGTGTTGATATGCATATTTAATAGGATCAAATCCTTTTTTTAAAATCTTTTTATATCGTGTTAATTTTGTCGAATGATATCCTATCAATTCTTTCATAGAATCACCTTTTTTTTTATTTCTTTTTATAAATTTTCCTTTCTATTGGTTCATCATGTGTTTCAACAAAATCTTCTTCTGTATTTTCATCTTCGTCATCAATTTCGGTATCTTCCTCAAATACTTGAGTATTCTTACCCTTAGTAGTGCGAATCAACATTTCTTTTATATCAGTGCTTATATCCATTTCTTTTATATGTTGAAGATTAAATACATAGTCCCATGCAATATCCTGTCTTTCTCCCTCGTATGTTTCAATTAATGTTACAGATGATAAATACTTATTATACTCATTAAATAAAGTAACATACATTAGTTTATTCAATGGTGTATCATAAATTATATACTTATCAATGTATAATGGTGCAATAGCATCAATTAAAACGTCTTCAGTCTTATCACATTCACGGACAAATTTAATTTTTAATCCAATTGCTTTTAGTTTAGCATTTAAAATATCAGCATTTGCATTAATAAAATTATCTTTAATATCAAGTTGCTTTAATTCAAGTGGATTGCCATCAGTTTCTAATATTCTATCTAATGATTTTCTTCCTAATGTAGAAGATCTCATAAAGATATTCCATTCTGCCAATGTAGTACCACTTATAGAACTCATTAGATTATATATTTCGGATAATCTAATTGGCGATCTTGCATATGATGAACGATTAGTTTTCTTTGCAATATCTTTAGTTGGTAGATTAGCACGATTAACTCTAAATGTACTTCTTGCTGAGAAGTTTTTATTACTATTCTGCTTTAGAATTATCATGTATTTATCTCCAACTATTCCATCTTTTATAATTCTTCGTTTCGTTGTACCAAATATATTGATGTATAATGGTAATGGTTTAATGAAACTAAATTCATCATATAAAGTAGCAATCGTTTCATAACGAATCATTGCATCTGGTGGCTTTACAATATAAAAACCATTCGTTTCAATATCTCGAATGAAGTCTTTTTTACCTTTTGGATCTAATAAATTTATGTTAATACCTTTTTTATTTACTACCTTATCAAGGGAATGATAATAATTTTTATAGAAATCACATTCATCTTTATTAACTATTTCAAGAAATCTAAATATTATATCTAGTTTATCTTGATCATTATCTAAAGTACAAATTCTCTTTCTTAATTCTTCCCCTACAAAATTTAATTCAACTTCAACTAATTGTCCAGTGTTTAGTCTACGAATTGAACCACTCATATTTAGTATTATATCTACTGGAAAATCATCAGTGTATGGCATCTTATCATCATCGACGATGGCAATGCTCTTAGATAATTTATCCCTTTCTTCTTCAGTGGACTCCTTGCCCATCATTCCTAATATATTATTATAAACTTCAGTTTGTACTGGTTCAGTTATTCTAGAGATAACACCTTTATCTCCATAACGTCCAGCAATTTTTGAACCTGGGGCAAGTTCTATTAATGATTTTACCTTAAAAATTATAAGCATATTACTAAATTCTTTATCTTTATTTTTCCATTTGTATTCAGAGTCATTAAAGTGCATATGCTTTGATCTAAAATATGTCACATTATTTGTAAATTTAGACCCTGATTCTTTTATATCAGTTGCCCATTGATATATTTTATTTGAATATTCGCAGATATCATCATAATAAAGTTTAAGCTGATGATAAAATATGTTATCTGGGAATGGTTCAGATTTGTTATAATATATATCAATATCATAAATCTCACTATCGTGAGTAACAAAGAAATCCGTATCAGTACTATTTATTTCTTTCATATACTGAGGTTGAAAATCATATAATAAATGGTTCTTATTTATTCTTCTAGTAGCACATAATGTACTATTAATAACTCTTTCACCAACATTTGGAAATGCTTGATATTTATCATCATTACCATATAAATTTAACGGAATATCGTTATCGTTTATAGGAACTACGACTTCATCAACTTCTGATGATATAACTTGATTGGCCCACCCTTTTCTAATTACGACAGCATCTTCAAGGGTATCATTACTAGTACTATAATACACTTTGGCATTTTTACCATAACGATAATTCATATGCTCATCATACGAGGTTGATTTATACAATATTTCATCCTTAATAGTATCTCCAACAGATAGAGCATCCATTCTTTCAGTATTATATAAATAACCAAATTTCTCAGTAAGGTTTTCAGCAACCTTTTTCTCTATTATATCATAAGTATCAGTCATCTTATTATATAATATTAATGTGTAGATAGTTTTATTATTACTAAATTTATATATAATATCCTCAACAGTCCACGTTCCCGTCAACTTTTTATATGCGGTATTATATTTTCCTATAATGTTTTCAAATCCAGTTTGGACTCTAGGAATATCGGGATTCAATAATGTCAAGACCTGCTTTAAGTTTGATGTAAACATATATCCTCTTGAACTATCACAGTCAAGTGGATATCCAAGTAAAGTAGGACCAAACATTTTATACATCTGATCTCCGTATTCATCATCCATTTTAATTAATGCATCTTTTAAATTTACAGACATTTACTAATAACCCCCTAAATTGTTATTGATTATTAATTCTTTTCGTACTCTCATAAGGATTTTACCTAGCTTATTTTCTCCTTTTCCATTGCATATTCCCCAATATGTATCACCCCAGTCATTTCCTTCTTCTATTTTCATTGGATAAGTACTTATTAAGAAATCTCGCATATGAGGATTTCTGGTAAATTTATCTTTTACTATTTGATACATAATATCATCCTTTACACTACTCCAATCTGGACGTATGTCCACTGCTTTTCCACGTTTCATTGCATCTACTGGAGATAATGAGGTAAATATTTTTCTATTCTTTTTGCATAATACCTTTGCTGATTGATATGCCGCTTCACTACTTTTATAACATATTCCATCGTAGTAAACCACGATGTTACGATCATAGAAATTGGAAAGTGGGGAGTACTTGCCCCTGAACTCCCCAATTTTATAATAATATTTTTTATTCATAATATCGCCTTAGATAACTTTATTTATCCCATTCATCATCTAACATATCACCATATCTAATAGTTTCTTCTTTAGTAAGTTCTTTAGTACCTAGTAGTGCTTCAAAATAAGGTCTTAATGTTGTTAATACTCCATTTCTAAAATCGGATTCATTAATGAATTTAGTCCTAAATAATTTCCTACTAAATTTCATTGTATCTAATCCTGTTAGATATAAATATGGATTTCTTCCTTGAATGATTCCGATTGAATCGGCATATTCATATAATGAATATATTGGATCAAATCCGATATCTTTATTAAATGCAATATCAATTGTAGAGCCAATGAAGTTTGATTTAGTTTTAGCAATTTGGACTGTTGCTTTAAATCCTTCAAATCCAACTTCTGATTTATCATACATATTGGATTTTATCATACTGATTCTAAAATAATTCTGAGAATAAAATTGAGTAGCTTTTCCTTTTGGAAGTACTTCACTTGGTCCCAGCATCAACATACCTTTTGGCGGAACTTTAAATTTATTAGTCTCAACGTTTTCTAATATATGATTGATAGTTATCATATTAATATTATATTTCAGCATTCTATCTAAGCAGTTATTATAGAAACGTTTTAAATCCTTTGCTGCTCTTGCAGGGTCCATATTGGTTCCTAACTCATCAACTTCAGTACTATTTGAATTGAATGATGGTAACGAATCGATAATAAATACTGTTGGAATATAAACTTTAAACGGTTTCCCATCATATGACATATCTTTTATTTCATATTTATATTTATCTCCACCAGATTCTTTCAATTCGCAAATCTGATTAAACATATCGAGTACATCTTCTATGGTTGTATTTTGATTTTTTAAGATGATTCGTTCATCATCCATGTTTGTGCCGGTTATTCTAATCAATCTTTGTTTTAATGCCGTTCTTTCAGCATCAATGTGAAATAATAAGCTATCTTCAAATGATTTAACTATACTGAATCCTATTTGATCAGCTAATGTAGTCTTACCAGTACCAGTATTGCCCATTATTCCAGTAAATGATCCGCCACGTATTCCTAACATCGGAACCATTTTACTATTTCCTTTTGCATCTCTTACTTCTTGCCAAAATCCATTGGCATAATCCAATGGTAATATACCAGTTGAATATGTTACAAATTGGTCATCTGATGTAAATAGACCAGCTTTATCTTTACCTTTTAATTCTGCTAATAATCCCATACTTTTTAATTTCCTCCTCTTTAATCATTATACAAATAATATATTCTCAAAATGAATTTATATCATTTGCTATATAAATTTGTTAAATTGATAATATTTTTATAGTAAAATATATAAAAAAAAATATAACGATTAGGAAATCCTAATCGTTATATTTTGAGAGAGGTGCGGCAACTCGTTATTTATGTTTTCTTTTTCTATCGTTTTTCCTCGTTACTCTGAAATCTTCATTGAATGTCATCTGCTGAATCATTTCATCAAGACGGTCATTCTTAGGATCATTTACTTTAGGAGCCTGAGGTTTATTTGGTTTGCTAAAATTTTGTTTCTGCTGTTGTGTGTTTGGTTTATTTTGATATTTTGGCTTTTGTGTTTCTACGTACTTTGGCTGTTCGCTGTCTTTGGCTTCTCCGAATTTATTTTCTTTATTTATTCTGAATTGTTTGTAAAGTTGAGTGTCTCTGAACTTACTAGTGTCAATTGCCTCAACTTTATCAGAAGTAGTATTGCAGCTAAACTGGTCTTTTGTAATGTTCAAAGTCAATTTGTTTTGAACGCTACATCTGTCTTTATCTGGATCATTGTCATCGCAACGTGAATAAGCTTCGATTTCAATGTTGATGTTATCAGTGTGATACTTGTGGTCTTGGTCAAAGAGATTCATGTTTGGCTCAATTACCAAGTAAAGTATTTTTTGATATTTGTTATTGCTGAACTGAATATTGCGGCTATCTGAGGACGCAATAAGTCCCTTATAAATGCGGTATTGCTTTGAATATTCAATAGGCTTTATAATTCCATTAAACGGGAATGCTATTAAGAAGACATTATCGTCCCGTTTAGAAAAACTGTTAGCTCTAATCAAAACACTACGTTTGCCGTTTTCATTATCTCTAACAGAGATACTTTGTTTAAAGGAGGTGTATTCTTTTGATGCGCTTAATAATCTGAGAACTTGCCTTCCCCTCAGTTCATCTTTTATCTGTCTTGAAGCCTGTGGAGTCGTAAAAATGTCCAGTTGATACAATTTCTCCTGGTTTGCTGCTTCCTTTTCGGAACTTTTGAAATTAAATAATTCTTGGTTAATGATATTTAGCATACTTATTAATCTCCTTTATATAATTTTTTTATTAATAAACTTAATTAACTGTATGAGATATATAAATAATTATTATTTATCTCAATTTTGCTGACATCATGCCACCCTTTTTTGATAAGTTTTCTGGAATATCGGATAGACAGAACATGCCCTTGCCATAGTACTCAAATAAATCTTGTCTTTCTTCAGAACCTTTACACAACACAAATGATGTTAATTTATTATAAACTATGTCTATATTATTAATAGACTTCAATTCTGCATTATTGAATATTGTATTCAATGCGAAATGATGAGTATTTAATAATCTAATATTATTTTCCGAATCAGTAAATATGAATTCGGAGAATGAGAAATATGCATCTATATCTACTAGTAGATATAATAATTTGTCACAAAATCCATTCAGCCATTTAAATGGTCTTTGTTTCAAGACAATTAATGATGCATTGTATAATTTATAATATTCTGATTTTTTAATCTGCCTTAAAATTCCATTGCATGGAATTGCACCAATCAGTAATATTTTTTCAGGATAGTCGTCTCTATTTTCTGTGATTTGCTCAAATATCAAAGTATGATATTTATTGTCATTTTTAAATAATGCTGTTAATCTTTCATAGTTATTATCAGTTGTATACATGCTATGCTGTTTGAAATTGGAAGTTTGTAATTTTTCAATAATCATTTCTTCGTCCGCAGCCTTCATATAGTCAAATTCCGATTTGATAATAATAGATGCAAATGGAACTTTCCTATATTGTGGCAATTCAAAATTTTTCGGATCGGTGAATAGACTTATTAAAGTGAAATAACAGCCTTCTTCTTGATTGAAAATTGTCTCAGTTTCAAATCGAAAGAATTCGGGATTTAATATTTTCAACATTTTATTTCAGGTCTCCTTTCAGAAATATAAAGAGCTTACCAATAAAGTAAGCTCTTTATCAATTTTAATTATTCGTCAATTTTCCCACGTTTTAATATTTCAGATATTTTATCTGAGTAACGATCAATTGTATTATTCAATTTCGGGAATACTGAATTATTGATTGATAATAAATCGACTCTCAAATCAAATGATTTGTTAGCAAACATCTTATCTATTCTTTTAATATACAATTCCAACATCTGACTTCTTAATGCATCTGGAGCATCATTCAATTCCTGTAAAGCAAATTCAGTTAATGAATCCCAGCAATCTCTAACTGCATCAGAGTTTTTATATTTATCAATTCTATGAACTCCTTCGAGCAATATGAAAGTTGCTGCTTCAACAACATTTTCTTTACCGAATATCTCTTTGAAGAATGGTCTCCATTTGATAATTTTGCGGTCAAACTGATTATATGAGGATATATCTGCATATACTGAATTAAGTAAATTATTTAGATAATATCCAATTTTAAATTTATCAACGTATTTCGGTTGTGGAACGCTGTAAAAAGCAGTATAGCAAATAAATTTTGGTATATTTGTATCGCCTGCCAATCTCTTAGCATCTTTCTTGACAATCTGCTTTGCGGATCGTACTAAATCGCTGATATATTTATTGTATTTCTCAATAGTTTCATTGAAGTCTTTAACTTCTTTATTGTTTAAGTTGCCTTCCTTTTTCCTTCTAGCAACTTCATTAACATTTGCGGCATTACTTTCGATTGCAATATTTGCCAATGTGTAAATAAATGTAGCATGGGACCTGTTAAATTCCCCATAACCAACTTCTTCAATCATTTCATTGATTGCTTTTATAACTTTTGGCTTTGTTAATACTGCATACAGATTGTTTACCTGAGTCATTAGATTTTGTGAGGCATTTCCCTGTTGATTTGGTTGGAATAGCCACAAAACAAATTCTTCGTCTAAGAATAAGTTTTTGAGAAATCTAACTCTCTTCTTATTCTTCATACCATCAATTTTTGATAGTGATTCTAATGCATAATCATAATCAAACATAATTTCACTTCTCCTTTTAATTTAAAATTTGATTTTTCCTCATTTTATATGATTTAATAGAAATGTTAATCCGTCTATTAAATCTTATACTACACCAATAATATATAGTTCTATTCTTTATTCTCGAAAATTATGATAATTAGTTAAAATATTTATCGAGAATGCCATTATTTATTTTTGGTTCATCCTTGTCTTTCTCAGTAATAATTTTATGAGAACGATTATTAAGAAACTCAATACTACCAACATCTGCTGTTAAATCGACCTTTTTAGTTCTTTTTAACAACTCTTCATGCTGAGCAATTTTATTTTTTGATAATGATATTCTTGAATAAGGTAAACTCATACCTGATAAAATTGTAATGAATTGGCCATAATTAGCATCCGCAACCGAATAGTTTTCAAATATCGATAATGGAATACCTGCATACTCAGTTAATTCATTATAATTACCAGTTCTAGTTGCTTCCATCATCTCATCAGGACAGTTTACTATAACTCCAAGTTGTTTTATTATCTTATCCCTCTGAATTTGAACTGCCGGACTATTCTTAATCTTATTAATCATGTATGATTGAATACTAAATTTATCAACTTGAGCCATAGTCATATTGTTAAGCATAAACGTAGCCATATAACCAGATTCCCAAATAATAGTTCTCATGTCATTCTCATCAATCATTCCGCTATTAGAAGGATTTAAGTAGTCACCACGAATAATATTAATTGATTCCATAATATGCTTACCAATTTCATCATATGCAACATTATTAGGAATGTCTTCATAATACATTAAGTCAGCTAATAGATATGGAACATTGCATTCAGTAATTTCGGACATACATTGTATTGTATTAGCCTGAGCCATAATTGAATCCGATAATTTCGGCAATATCCCATAAAAGATAATATTTTTATTAGGATAAATATTAGTAAAAAGTTTTATTAGTTCAGGTGAAACACCAGAACCGGTTCCGCCGGAAGTTGCCGCAACTACAAATATAACATCAGAAGAATTAACCATATCAGAAAAATCACTAACACCAAATAAATCCTTACCATTTAACTTAAATAATTCCTTTGCTTTTTCTCTATTTTTTCCAGCACCCCTAGCCTCATTACCAATTATAAATGCAGGGATTTCTTCATTTATAATTGAATCAGATAAATCTTTAATACTTGAATTGATTGCAAAAACTGGATATTTATCCGCAATTGCTTTTTCAACTATCTGATTTCCTGCATTACCAACTCCAATGATACTAATTTTCAGTTTAACATCTTTTTCTAGATAACCTTTAATAACTTCTCCCATTTTAAAGTCTCCTATAGTTTAATTTTAAGTTTCTGATAATATTTTAATTTTGCCCAATTTTTATAATTATTAAGCAGATTATCAGTATTCATTCTACGATAAAAACTATTCTTTATTCTAATAAGATATTCTGTTACTAAATTATCCCAATCAATATTATCAAAATTTCTTGAATTGAGTTGCCTAGTAAAATAATTATCGTATTTATTTAAAGAATGATAACCCATTTTCAAATCACCCTTTCACACTTAATCTAAAGATTTAGTGATCATAATCTCTTTAGAATCAGCATCGTGATAAACATCAAAACCATCATCATGTAAATTCATTGCATCTGTAATTGTAAATTTTTGCTTTTCATCCGATGACTTGAGTATTATCTTATTAACTGCCTTTGTATCTGCATCACGATAAACTTCGAGGTCGCCTGGAAATTCTTTTTTGATTTCACCTAATATAAACTCTACCTCTTCCTCAGTTGCCTTAAAATTAATCACAACTTCATTTTCATTGCTTTTCATCACATTTCACCATACCTTTCAAAAGAATTTAAAGAATATAATAGCTATAAGTTAATATAGCTATTATATTCATTTTCAACTAAATAATATATCATCATATTTTACTTTTTGATGATGGTAGCACATCTAATGGATACACTAGATTTGTACTTATTCCTTGCATTAAGAAATATACGTCCAGAGTATTTAATGCTACTTTATTTTCTGGATTATTCTCAAGATCATCTAACTCAACGTATCCATCCCTTGAGATATTATTATACATCTGATTCTTTGCTTTCATATCATCTGCTCTAGGACCCATAAACTCTCTAAGAGCTTGATTAGCTCCCAATGCGATTAATGAATAAGTTTCAACGTCTGAATTTCGTGCGTTCTTATCTTCATTAATAACTTGGCCAGTTTTTGGATTCCTCTTATGGATATCAATTGAACCTGAGTTTTTCTTCAATAAAGTTTGTTGCATTCTTTTTTCATGAATATATCCAACTGGAACTGGTTCCGGAGTAACTATTACATTATTTGGATCTCCAGTTAAGTGTGGAATTGCTACTCTTTCAAATAGAGGAACTTTCATATATTCAGCACACTTTTCTTCATTTTCTAATGATAATTCTCTTTCAAATTCTACAATTTCAAAATATAAGTTAGCTTTAGGATTATTAAAGAAATTATTTGCCCAAGAGTCAAATTCTTTATCATTCATTTTATTAAATTTTTCTTCATACATTTTGCTATTATCACCGGTTGGATCTAAAATATCCATTATATTAATAAGATGCTTCATAAAAGCTTTTCGTCTTTCTGCGATTGATTTCAACTATATCACCTCTTTCAATATTTACATCGTTGTTGAAATTGATAAATTTAATAAGGCTAAGAAATTATTCTTAGCCTTATTATCTTATAATAAATCTGGATCTATTTCAACTTCAACTTCTTCAAATTCTATTTTAGAATTTTCTTTTTCACTCTTATATGTAGCCGCTTCCATAGCTTGCATCATAACAGTAGACATTTTAGAACATGTGTTCATGATATCTTTAATGATAACTGATGTTTTATGAAGCATATCATTATACATACTTTCTGCTAATGGTGTAGGCTCTTCAAGAGGACTTAATTTAAATTTAGATACTTTCTCAATAACATCATTTGCAGTATCTTGTGCTAATTTAATAGTCGCTTCAAATTGATCAAGATCATTTTTGTTATATTTTTTATAATCTGATATTTTTGGCGAATTTAAAACAGCAGTTTCAACTTTATTTACAAGCATTTCTAAACGAGCATCAATTTCATCAAATTTAGAATATCCATCTTTTGGATCGATATCGGAATCTCCTAGTTTATAGCTTCCATCAGAACTATTAAGTCTAATCCAATCTTTAAAATTTGTAGACTTGATTACATCGTTTACAGCACTTTTCATTGTTGCATTATAATAATTTGCTTCCCTAATTATTATTTCTGCGCCTCTTTTATTTAATAATTTACCTTCTTTATTAAAAATCTTAGCCCAAAAATTAGTTATTGCTGTCCATAGTCTTTTAAAAAAATTTATTATAGCAGTCTTTACATTATTTACTGCATTTTTTATATTGAATCCTTCTGTAGCTACAGAATCCGTAGTCGAACCTACTAAGTCTGTTAGATTAAGAAATGATTCAAAGCATCTATAACTAGATTGCATTTCTAATATATATTGATCCATAGTTTATTACCTCCTATATTTTATAATTAAAAATTTGTTGAGCTAACACAAAAAAAAAGTGTTTCCACTTCTTTTTTACTTATTCCAAGTTACTAAGAATATAAAGTAATAATAGATTGCTTTTCTAAACACGTTTTGAGTTGCTAATCTATTAGTTGCTCTATACGTTGCACTTCCTTTCTCAAGCCATTTATTCATTAAGTTTTTTATAGTTGCAATATTTTTATCTGAGCTATTACCCTTCTTATATATAGATTCCATAACTCCCAAGAAAGCTAATGACTTTATGTTCTTATCCTTTGAGTTATCATCCGTCATAAATAGATAAAATATTGATTCATAAAAACTCTTAACATCGGCAATATTTTGAGTATCGATTAATAATGTAAGAGTAGTTCTTAGTTCAGATGAGCTAACTCCTTTTAATTTGGCAATCTTATCGATGATATCCATTCTTGGTGGAGATGCAAAGAATTTGGTAGTATATTCTTGAGCAAGCATTTCTACATCACCAGCAATCGATGAACTATCTCTTTGACTACCATCTTCTAATGAATCATCACCTTTTAAAGTAACTTCATTATTATTGTAGTTAGTAATATATTCATTGAATATCTTATTGATGTAATTATTAAGTCTGGTTTTACATGCATCAATTATATATGATATCTCAGCATCCGATCCGCTAACTAATCTATCCCAATGTAGCAATATAGTTTGCTCAATTGAATAGAATAATAATCCATCAATTGACCTAAATTGCTTAAGGATAAATTTATTACTTAAGTTGTCAATAGTGTAAATCATAGTTTCTTCTCTCGGAAGAAATTTCTTAAAGTATTTTGTGTAGAGTGACCAATACATACTGTATGCCATATAATAATAGAGAATTCTTAATTTTTTATCTTCCTTATTTACTATATAGTATCTCATCATCATTAACATTAAGATTTGAAATGGTTCAAAGTTACTTTTTGCTGTAACACTGATACCTGAATGAAGCTTTACTTTAAAACTATCTTTCTTTAACTCAACCATATTTATATCGCATACATTAAATATAATTTTCTCATCAACTTGAGAAAATACTGGGTATTTTAATAAATATGGGCTACTCAAAATTTGCATATTCTTATCTCTATATTTTGCAATATGAGTGAATAATTCTTTTTCACCTTTTGGTAAATTTTTCTCTATTATTGAATAATACTTCTCCAATAATGTAAACTCTTTTTCAAATTTATCAATAATTAAATCTGCCATCTAATACACCTCGATTAATCTATTTAGATTAGTTTCTATTATATTTCTGTTAACTGCTTCATTATTTTTCTGGTTAACCATATCAAATATAACAACACTTGCAAATGGAATATCATCAATATTTGTACCTGCTGTATGAATAATATTTCCGTTATTATCATATTGATATTTTATATCAGCAGATAGTTGATTATCTCCATATAGATTATATATTGACCTCAATTGCATTTTTTTATCATACGTAGCATATGTTTTGATTCCGCTACTTCTAATCGTTAAAAAATGATTATTTAAATCCAGACTATATGTGTTATCAGTCAATGGTCCTTCAACCGATTGTAATAATCCAGTCTTATCATTATATTGAAAATTATCAATATAATCATCATTGATATTTATTTGAGTCAATTTATGTTTATTATTATACTGAAAATCAGTAATATGACGGAAATCAATTTTTTCATGATTATAGCAATTATGATAAATTGATTTATCAGTATTCTCAAATACCAATGACATTATTTTTATAATATGGCCATTGGGATCATACACAAAATCTGTAGTATGGTAACAATCATTAATGTTATCAATTGCTGGAGTATTTCTAGAATATAACATGTTAGTTTTATATCTCATCAAATTTCCATTTGGAAGATAGCAAAATTCGATATATCCATGTATACTCTTATATTCAGTTAATCGTCTTTCATGATCATAATACATAAAACAATGCTGAGTCTTTTCATTTTTTTGTTTATAGGCGATATGAATAATTATAAATGGAGAATTCTTCAATATTAGTTTCCAGTTATAATTAATGGTGATATCAAAATTATTAGAATAGATTCTCTTAATATATCCATTAATAGAATCATATTCAAATTCAATCTTTCTATTACAATAAAAACTGCTAATTTTTGTAAGTTTATTATCATTATAGAATAATTTAATCTTATATTTATTTGGGCGGACAATTTCTATTAGATTTCCATCTTTATAAATATATTTACCAAGATGTAATCGCGCATATTCATTCATGTCAGTACTCTCAAAGAACCATTTTCTTAATGAAAAAATATTAAAATCATCTTCATCAAAATCGGCATCCATAAAAGGTATTACTTCATTTAAGCATATTTTATTCATAATTTCACTCTCCTCTTAATTTCATATATATTAAAATAATATATATTTTAAATACTATAAAAAAATAGATATCTTAGATATCTATTTTTATATTACTAATCTATTCCTCATCATATAATGATGTTTCTGCATCGAAATCTGTGTCATCATCCGCATCCATTACTGGATAAAGTAAGTCATCCATGTTTATGCCTCCTCCTTTCTAGTTTATTCATATGGATGCTGTTAGTTCACTAACATATCGCAATATCCTTCATCACATCTTTCTATGGTGACTTTAATCCCAAATTCAGGAAGCTCTATTTTTTTCACATAGAAGTCATCATCATATGTTGTAGTTGTTCTGTATTGGTCCTTTTTCTCAGGTTGTTGATTTTTCATTGAATAATTGATTCTTCTCATTTCGCACCCTCCCGGTATATTTCTTGATGAAAATATTTTTTAGTTTCAATATTGTAATGACGCAAGGTTACTTTAATATCCCCTAAATAATTTGCTGCATTTAATGCCGCCACTAGTGCGACTGTCAAGCCAGTTACATATAATTCCATATGAACTACGCCATCAATATGTTTAACTAATCTTTCAATTGAACTTCTTGCATACATCTCAAGTCCTCGTGCATCTGTTACCTTAATCATTTCCCCAATGACTCCAGATGGAAAAATGAATTTTGAAACATCTGGGATATCGTGACGTCCTTCACATAACCCAACTTTAATAATATTACTTTCCATAAAACATCGCCCCTTTAAATTATTATTAGTCTTACTTACAATAATAATATATAACCTCAATTAGTTAAAAGACGGATAAAAAAAGAAGGACAGATGTCCCTCTTTTACCAATATCTAATATTTATATTAGGATCAACTTTTTTATTAGATATAAAATACCCAATGCGATTTACAAAATGCCAATTAGAAGTAATATAGGCATCCCCATCATCTTCGACTAATGTATAACAATATAGTCCAGGTTCTTTATCATCAAATTCATTTAATTTTTTCTTTACTGCTGGAAAATCATCCCATAAATATTTATATGGGGAATCTTCGGTACTATTCTCTTTTACCGGTATAAGAAATTCTTCATTTGTCTTAAAGAATTCATCTCTTTTTTCTTGCCATGATTTTCTTGGCATAATCATACCTCCATAGTATTATTTACTTCTAATTCTCAATATCACGCTGGCAATAAGACACATCATAGCAATTGGTAATTGGCCTTTATTATAATTAGCCACATAAGCCATCACTATTGCTCCAGCTCCAAATCCTTGTAATGCGGTATACACGTTCTGCAATTTTCATAATCCCTCCTTTAAATAAAAAGAGACTGTTTAGTCTCTTTTCGTTTATTTATATTTAATCCAACTTAAAATGTCAGTCTTATGAATATCTTTAAATAATAATTGAATAAAGTTATGATTTTTTAATTTAGTGATATATTCTATATTCAATTTATCTTTTTCAGCTTCATTCTCTTCTTCACTACCATCGTTTATCAAATAATGAATATCCATCCATTTATAAAAATCAGTTTCGAGATATTCTTTTTCTGAATCAAGAATATAGCAATAATCTTTAGTAAGTCCTGGAATGATATAATCATATACCTTATCCCATTCTTTGGTTAATAAGTATTCTGTAATAGTCATGCCAAATATAGGGTAATATCCTAACCTAGAATATAACCAATCATAACTTTTATATATTGTAATATTTTCTGACGGTTTAAATAATGAATTCTTCACTATTTGAGCATTTACATCCTTCGTTTGTAATGTAATATTCATACTTTCTAAGTCATTCATTGTCATGTAATCTAATAAATAAGTTCTTAAAAGGTCCTTTGACATAGCATCTACTCCTCTTATATTATAATTAAATAGAAGTATCTATATTTAGTAGATACTTCTATTTAATATTTAGTTTATTGAATATGTTATTATATTACTTCCTACTGGAAGTGCAATCAATTTTTTACCTTTTGCCTTGCGTGATAAAGTTGGTATATCGTCGGAATTAAATTCTAATATTTCTGTACGGGTACATACGGTCACGGTTTTATTATCATTAACAGTATCTACAGCATACACACTATCATTCTCATCCATTGTTATAAGATAAGATACATCAACTTTTCTTTTTCCTGCATGACCAAGATATTCAATCTCAGATTTTTTCATAGTTCCTTTTTCTGTAATGATTAAGATATATTTATCCGTTTTTGGTATTACAGTTAAACCAATACATTCATCTCCATCTTCTAGTTTCATACTTAATAGACCAAGAGAATCTTTTGATTGCATTACTATATCCTTTGCGGCTATAAATACAAAATTACCTTTCTTAGTATAAACCATTATATCTGAGGAATCTAATAAAATATCTGCATATATTAATTGGTCATCTTCTTTTATTTTCATTACCTTAACATTTTTTGTAGATTTGATATTCATAACTTCTTGCATAGTGGTTCTTTTTAAATATCCTTTTTTAGTTAAAGTAACTAAATGTAAATCATCAGTTAATTTATTCTTAACAAATTCTTCAGTCCCCATTTTAATACTTGGAAATGCTGAAATTATCTGACCGTTTAATTTGGTTGTGTCATATACAGTATTTCCATATGCGGACATCTCAGTATTCTCAATATCGTATACTGGAATCGATGTAAATCTTCCAAATGAATCAAAGAATATAATTGTATCCATATTATTTATTGTAACTTTATGCATTGGATAATCTAAGTTCTTAAATGCTCCATAAGTAGTTCTATTTGGTACATCTAATAATTTCTTGATATATCCTTGCTTTGTCACAATGATAATATGGTCAGTATTTGATACCTGCTTATCTGTATTAACACTTATTACTTGCGATTTTCTTGGAAGAGCATATTTCTTTAAATCATCTAACTCATCCAATATAATTTTATCTATTTTCTTTTCTGATTTAATCAAACTCATTGTCTTCTGTAAATCTGAGTCTAACTTATCTTTTTCTGCTTTATATCTCTCGTGAGCATCTTTAGTAAATGCCGTAATCTTCATATCAGCAATTTTCGTTGCTTGAAAACTTGACATACTATCATGCTTCATTAATGCTGGTACTACATCAGTGAGATTATTTGTACGGATGATTTTAATTGTCTTATCGATATTTCCTTGCTCTGTTAAACGAATCAATACTTCTAATAATGATATTCTTGCCATTATTTTAGTAATCTTTTTATTTAACAATCGTCTCTTGTATTCACGTCTTTCATCAAGCCATGCTAATACAAGGTCTTTTAAATTTAATCGGTCAATACTAAAACCTTCCATAACAACCTTAAAGTTAACCCCTAATGGTTTTCCTAATTCAGTCAATTTAAATATTTTATCTCTAACGACATATGGATCATATGATTTATCAATAATTACCTTATAATCGATACGAGTTCTAACATTACCATTCTTTTGAATTATTTTATCAGACCTATTTTGGATATCTTTTATTGGCAAAGTTCCTTTCTTTGTTAATTCCACTAACCTATTATATACCGACTCCATTGATGCAAGCCATGGTATTCTAGATATAGATAATACCCATGATTTTGGTCTCTCTTCAATTTCAATTCGAGCTCTCATTCTAAGAACTCCCTTACCAGTTTCACATATTTCTTTTAATGCAACACCATCATCAATAATATCACATCCAGTTGGTAAATCTGGTACCAAATAAATATTTGGATCATCTGGATTTATTATTAGACGTTTACATAATGCGATTATATCATCAATGTTATATGGAGGAATAACAAATGAGTTACCTACTGCTATTCCCATACCACCATTAATTAATATATTTGGAAATTTAGCCGGAAGACTTAATGGTTCAGGACCATCTATTGAGGTATTTAAAATTGTTTCAACGCAATCTTCATCATAATCTTCAAAGAAGCATTCATATGCATATTTAGATATAAGTGCTTCAGTATATCTCATTGCTGCATAACTATCTGAATTTGCATCGTTTCCAAAGTTACCATGGCCATCAATTATTGGAACCTGATTTTTCCATTGTTGAGCCAAACCAACCATTGCTTTATATATAGGACCATCACCATGCGCATGATACGATGAAGTCGCTCCTATAATTCTATTCGATTTTATACTTTTATGTCCTGGAATTCCGTTTATCATATATATTGAATATAATAAACGACGTTCAACAGGTTTGAGACTATCTGATAGTCTCAAAATCTGTCTAAAATAATTTATATTAGCTGAAAATATTTTCATTTTCTCTAGATTATAAGTTGCCATATTTTCATCTAATATATTAGTTTCTTCCTCAAAATCTTTATCTGATATATTTTGCCAAAGTCTTTGGCCTTCAATTAAACTATGCTTATCTTTACTCATACTCAACCTCACTTTTATTTAAATAAATTCGTCTATTAATTATCAATATCAGAATACGATATCTTAGTATTATCTAGTAAAGTTCTTCTCTGTTCTCGCATATTGTCACTTTTACCATGTAATAAGTCAAACGTTTCCAATGCATGTTTAGCATCTTCGATATTCATTCTAATCAATCTACGAATTTTTGGATTTAGTGTTGTTACGAATAATACTTCAGTTGCGGCTTCACCAAGTCCTTTAAACCTCTGGTTTATTGTGATATTGAAACTATTATTCATTAATTTTAAGAACTCTCCAATTGTCATTTTATTAAACTGGTCATTTTTATCATTCTTATTCTTGCAATATATAAAGAATGATGGATTGTCAGATAATGTTTGCATGAATCGTTGAGCCATTCTCATAAATAGTTTATCAGTTATTAGTGATATATATCTACCCTCATATGAACCAGTTAAACTTGACTCATATATGTCATATGTTAATTCGGAAAATGCTTGTTCGATAAATTCTTTAAATTTATTTTCATCTCCCATTGATTTGAGTTTATAGTAACATACATATTCTAATATTAATGGCTCAGATGCAGATCTTTTTACCAAACTATCTAGTTCTAATAAATAATCCCCGTTTAATTCTAGCCACATTCTTAATTCCTTTTTCTTCAACATTCGAATTTGTTTATCATCATCAATTCCAACTTCAATGTTATTTGAAATCATTGTATTAAATAACTCATAATAATCTTTCTTATCAAATAACCATGGGTCACCATTATAATATTTCTTAATGGATTTTGGATCTACTATATATAATGGAGGAATTGCTTTAAATAATTTACCCTCATCAATAATTGGTCGTAAGAATAAGAAGAAGAAGCATAATAGTAATGAAGTAATATTACTTCCATCTACGTCTGAGTCTGTCATAATTATTATCTTATTCCATTTCAATTTATTAATATCAAAGTCAGGCCCTACACCACAACCCATAATATTTAATAAATCCATAAATATTTTCTTAGTTTTTAATTGAGTTAAAGAAAGTCCAAATACATTATCTGAAACACCTGTAAGTGCACATACTGCTTGATAAGTATTATTTCGAGCATTATCAATTGCACCATATGCTGAAAGTCCTTCAGTTATTACTAATTCTTTATATCCTTGATAATTTCTATCTGCAATATTTGAAAATTTTAATCCAATTTCAGAGTCATCGAGGAATGTTGAATTCTTTTTATTTTTTATTCCTTTAATCTTATGAGTTTCCATTCTTGCTTTAGCAATCATTCTTAAATACGATATGATTTTTCTTAGCATCATATTATTAGAAGAGAAATATTTATATAATGAAGAAGTTAATCCTCTTTTTCCTTGCTGAAGAACATCTGAGTTATTAACTCGTGTTTTATGCTGTCCTTCAAATCCTGGATTAAGATGTCTACAATTAACTGCCATTATCAATCCCTTTTTACAATCTTCATAAGTTACTTCAAATTTACTTTCTGGGTCTAATTTCTTTGCTTCTCTTGAGAAGAAGTCACATATTGCTTTTTGTGCAGCTAATTCATGAGTTCCTCCCTCTGTAGTATAAATATAATTGCAATATGAATTAACTAACATATCATCCAATGTTTTATCATATGAGAATGATACTAATAAATCAAAATCTTCACATTCATAACTAATATCAAGTGGATTAAATTCTAGTGTTGATGATAAATAATCAACATTTGCTGCTAATCCTTGATATTTATAATCTCTTTTTATAGTTTTATCATCACTGGTATTTCCATAAAATGAGATTTTAATATCATCAGGTAATACATATGACATTCTTCGCAAATAGTCTTCGACTAAATCGGTAGTCACATTCATCTCACCCAAATATTTTTCAGATGGAATAAACTTAACACATAATCCATTCTGCGGCTTCTTTAATGATAAAACTTTTCCTTCTTTTACATCTCCTTCAATAAATTCGATATATTTATATTTATCTCCTCTATATGAAGTTATTGACATATAGTCACTTAATGCTACTGTAACTACTAAGCCAACCCCATTTCTACCTGCTTGACCTTTCATCCAAGGCTCGGATCGTACAAATTTTGTAGATGTATGCTTTTTAGTACTTACTGATATAAGCTCTTCAAAGGGTATTCCACGACCTTCATCAGTTACTGTAAATTCACATTTTTTCTCATCAAAAGTAATATATATTTTATTTGATGGAGAATGAGGATTAACACACTCATCAAGTGCATTATTGAATATTTCTTTCCATAAATGTAAAGCTCCTTCAGTATTTGCTTTACTAATATACATCCCGATACATGTTCTTATTTGGTCAAATTCATTAGCTAATGCCATGTATGTATCGTCAGAGTATACATTGTTATTAATTACGATTTCATTCTTACTTTTTTCTGCCATTATTTCATTCCTTTCTTTTAAAAATATTTTTAAAATACCCTATTTAAATTGTTATACGTATCTTTATTCTTACATAAAAATAATATATCATTCTTTTTACAGATAAAAAAATAGAATACTTTTCGTATTCTATTCTTTATCGTTTAATTATTATATAGATATCTCTATAATACTTTTATGTTGCGATCCCGGGTTTATAATAGCTTTAAAATTTTATAATGAGTTAGGTCTATTCCAACCGCCTGCATATTCTCTTTCTGGTTTCTCTTCTCTGTTACCACGGTTATTTTTCTTCAATGCCGCCTGATAGAATCCAACTAATTCATTTCTCAAACGATACTGTATTTTTGCTAAACGCTCTACAGTTTTTTCATCATCTTCTCTATTTGGATCTGATGATATTTTAATTGTGTCAATTACGCTATCGATTACATCAATTGCGTGCTGAATCTCATCTTCATCTCTTCTAATAATGCTGATTGTTTTCTGGCATTGTCTGCAGATGTATTTTGGAGCTTCTCCCGGTTCAGTTTTTATTCTTACTAAATCTACTTCTCCATTTTTCTTAGTATGAAAGCATTGTGATTTCAAGCTTTCTCTTAATTTGGTTAGGTCTCTCTCTTGTTTTGAAACCTGTTCAACTTCTTTTTTAATACTATTGCCCATTATGTTTCCTCCTTAAAATTCTTATTATTCTAATTAAGAATAAAGTTCTAGTAATTATAAAATTATATACGAGAAATTATTCCTTAAATACTTAATAATAATATATTGTTATATTTTTATTATTCTTCTAGAAATGTAATCTTCTTTTTATGTTGCTGTGCATATATGAGTTCATCAATTGAATCACTTCCGAAATATTTATCTACATTTATAAAATGTACTTCATCTGCCATATCAATTTTTTGCTTATGTATTTTCATTAAAAGATCTTTGTCGATTAATTCTTCATCAGTATTTTCAAAAAATATTGGCATTAAAACTAAGTTACCTTCCAATGATAGTTTCTCATAAATCTCTTGAAATTTATCCTTAAATTTAATACTTCCACATAATACAATGATTTTAAACATATCTCATCCTCCTTTTTTATTACTTAAATAATATATATTCAATTTATAAAGACAAAATAAAAATTAAAGATAAATATAAGAATTCTTATATTTATCTTTAATTATCATTATAAAAACAACATTGGATCTGGTCCATATTTCGTAAACCCATCATTCATCATTCCTATTGATTGAAGACAGTCAGTTCTATATAAAGTGAAATATTCTATTTCTTTTTGATTACTTCTCTTTTTATTATTAACTTTAACAAAATCAACATTTCCAATAGTAATTAAACTTATATCTGTTATTTTTGGGCTAGCTTGATATCCTACGAAAATATGTTTATTATTATCAAATACTAATATAAATATATTCGATCGATATAATTCGATTATTCCATTTAATTTTTCGTTTGTCATAGATCCATCTGTATATACTACTGTATTATAAGTAGATGTCTCATCATTATAACTCGTATTTTCATTATAATTTTTAGTAATAATTTCACTCATAATAGCATCTCCTTTTATATAAATAATAATGGATCTACACCATAATGTTCAAAGCCATCTTCCATTATTCCAATAGATTGAATACAATCAGTGAGATATAAAGTGAAGTATTCTATTTCTTTTTGATTACTTCTCTTTTTATTGTTAACCTTAATGAAGTCAGCCCCTGCAATTGTTACTAAACTAATATCTGTCATTTTGGGTGAACTATTATATCCAATCAAAATTTTCTTATTATTGTCCAATATAATTGCAAAAATGCGGCTACCATACATAGTAATCAATTCTTGTAAATCTACATTGTTCATTTATAGTCTCTCCTTTTCTTTTTAATAGATTGCTTTGTAAATCTTATTCATCAAGTCTCTTTCAATTGCTTGATGTGCTTGAATTGCCTTTGATATATTATCGTCCTTTGATGTCTCTTTTATGGCCTCTCCTATTGTTACTACAAGGCCACTAAGTGACTGTGAATATTTCATATTAATAGAACTAATATCAACTAATTGGCTTAAACTCTTCTCTATTTTGCCCATATCAATTGTCTCCTCTATTTTTTCTACTTGCGTTTTTAAGTTTTCCATATCTTGCTTAATTGATTGAATACTTTCATCTCGCTTCTTCTCATTATTTGCCCTCTCTTCAGCGATTTTAGCATCATATTTTTTTTGGAGCTCATTATTTGCTTTATCTTCTTTCTGCCTTTTACTCGCTCTAAACGAGATAATTGCAAGAATTATTGGAGTTAGTATTTGTATAAAAGTCATAAAATAATTAAATATAAGATCAAATTTCATACCATAGGTAACCTCCGTTTCATATAATTATATAATCTTTATATGAATGTTCATTTTAAACTCATTTAATATATAAAAGTCAAGATAGGATTTTTCTTCCTATCTTGACTTTTATTTTTGTTTATTCTTTTAGTTTTTCTGCTTGTTTAAGCAACTGATCAACATAAACAGATGCTCCGGCACATAGAACGCCTTGAGTTATTGCTACAAATATAGCAAGGAAAATTTCTTGAGTATTTACTATGGAAGTTGTTGCAAATACATATACTGCTGCTACTACAATTCCAAGCACACCTAGTATTATTGGGATGTATTCATCCTTTATTGATTGCAAAGCTTTAAGCCAGTTACCAATAAAATATAATACTATTGCTACTACGATTAGTTCTGGTTTTAAAAATTCGTTTAGTAAAGTAAAGTCCATAACGTAAATTCCTCCTTTTAAAATAATTACCTTAATGTTTATTGGCTCTAAATTAATTCCAATGCATTTTCACTATTTACTAATACAGTATTTAATGAACTTTCATCAGCAATAAATTTTTCGCTAATTTTAGTAATTAATGTATTAAAGTCCTCAGTAACATCAGCAACTTGAATTGGAACGCCTCCGAGAGCTAATATTTTGCCATTTCCTTCAACAACACTATCTATCTCCATTGTCTTAACTGGAAGAGTCTTCCAAGTAACTCCATCTATCGATATTAATAATTCATCTTGACCAATTGGTCCCATAAATCTACCATTTGCTCGAATAAAAGGCTTAGGATAACCTTGCGTTGGACACAGTTCTTCCTTCCAATTAACACCATCGGCAGATATTAGTACTTTACCAGTATATTCAGTAAGTGCAAATAAACCATCTCCATATGCAATAGTCATGAATCCTCCGCCCTCTTTAATAAATGCCTTTGTCCATGTAATCCCATCTAATGATTTATAAACCTTACCACCATATGGCCAAGTAATATCATCCAACGAACCCTCGGCTACTGCAAGGAACATACCATTTCCATATTTTATATCATATATATAATCATCAAGCGCTTCCTCTGTTACGCCTAATCCAGTTTCAACCCATGTTGCACCGTTATCTGTAGATGAGTATATATATTCACCTACTATTACAAAGACCCCAGCTGCAAATGTTGTTGCCCAAAATCTTCTTGAAGTATCTGCGAGAGATTTATCAATCCATGTTACGCAATTATCCGTAGATATAAATATTTTTCCACTAGTTCCAGTTACAACATAAACTCCGTTTCCATATGATATATCATATAATGACCCAGCAATTGTAATTGGATGTGTTTCCCATGTAATACCATCTGCTGATAAATGCACAACTCCATTAGCTGGATATGCACTAGTAAGTATAGTAAATTTACCATTTAGAAATTTTGCTGAGGTTATATAAGCCGAAGTTTCTAACCCAACTGTTGGATATGGTGGAGTTACTATACCAATACTATCCTTTTCAATTAAATCAATAATATTTTCTGAATCGCTAATTGTATTATATATTTTACTTACTAATTCATTAGCTCCGCCGTCATTAATATAAAAATGTATTATATACAGTCCATATGAATCGACTATATTATAAATCCCATCATGATATGTTAAAAAATATGCATCTCCATCCCTAGTTTCAAACGAATAATGTTTCCAATTGTCTCCATCGCTTGATACACTAATTACTATTTCAAGATTTTCCAAGCATGAACTCACAAGAACAAATCGCCCATCCGCATATATTGGATCTCGTGTATATAATTCTTTTTCAGTAGCCACTCGTCTTTCAGTCCATGTAATTCCATCGGTGGATGTTATTAAATGTAAATAATAAGTATTTGTGCTGTCATTTTCTATTTTAACAATCATCCATTTTCCATTCCCATATGTCACACCCATCATCCATCCAGCAATTATTTCTATATCAGTGATAACAGTAATATTTGCTGTTCGATCAGTCCAAGTTACTCCATCTGGAGATGTGATAAGCGTATCATTATTGTCACCTAGAGCTACATATAATCCATTACCATATCCGATATACCAATAATCATCAACTACAGGAGCGATGTGCAATGTCCATGTTATTCCATCAGGAGATGTCCATATAGAAGAGGCATCAGCAACCATTACGAATTGCCCATTATCGTAAATTATATCTCTTAAACTTTCTCCAAAATAATAATTTGGAACTTCCCATGTTTTTCCATCATCAAATGATATCATCATAAATCTATTCAGAGTAAGGAAAATTTTTATAGTTCCATTTGTAACCCAACGTTGATATGGAACATCTACACTCATTCCATATATCCATTTATCTCCTAAATATGATGCAATAGTCAGTCCTGAGCCATAAGTTACAAAAACTCCATTACCATAAACTGGTCCTTGACGATCGGAAATAATGTAAAAATTGGTTTCGGATGTCCTTATTGTTTTTTTCCACGTAATCCCATCTGAAGATGTCAATATAACATTAGTACCACTAATTAAAAAGATATTATTATCATAAATTATATCATATAAAACATCAGTACAACCATCTGAATCTCTAACTGTCCATGTAATTCCATCTGGAGATGATATGATTTTACCACCATCACCAATTGCCACAAATAAATTATTTGCATATATTACACTTCGTAAATAAGTCGATGTAATAGTTTGTTGACTCCATGTAATTCCATCAATAGACCTCGATACAACATTCGAACCAACTGTCACAAATAAATTATTTTCATAAATTATATCAAATAAACTAGCTGATGTAAATGTTGCCCATGTAATACAATCCGATGAATAATAAATTGGTTTCTCACTTGATATTGCGAAAAATATACCATTTAGAAATTTTATTTTTATAAAATCGACTGTTATTGGAGCAGTACTGTTTCGTATAGTCCATGCAACTAAATCTGGTGAAGTGAAAATACTTCCATCATCTCCGCAAACTACATATAGATTATTTCCATATACAATTCCAGTTAATTGGGTAGATGATCCAATAGTTGCTTTTAAAGTCCAATTAATTAAATCTGGAGAAGTCAGAATTCTTTTAGTACTATCTAATATTATATATAATCCATCAACATAAATTATTTCTTTTGGAAATACATCTAAATCATAATAATGATCACTATCGAGCATATTCCAATTAAATCCATCAGTCGATACATAGATTGACCCATATCCAAAAATTATAAATTTTCCATTAAAATACTTAATTTTTATAAAACTATATGAACCTTCTATTGCTTTATAAGCTGTAAACCCATCTACAGTAAGCATTTGATCATATTCAATTATTTTACTGTCAGTTGTATTTTTAATTGGTAATTCAATATTATTTATATTATTTTCAGTTTCAGTTTTTGTATATAAATCAGTTATTCCATATCCAGCTATAGAGGTTGGATGACCAACTACCCCACTAAAATCAACTTCAGTTGCTTCTGGGTTTTCAGAGAATTTCCTATATCCGGCTTCAATTGATAGTTTAGTATCATCAATTACTCTATACCACTCATTAACAACTGGGTCAGCCGAGTACACATGAACTGAATCACCATTTTGCACTTGAGTTTTAGTTAAAGCTAATCTAGCAGCATTTGATACTACTGTATGTACTCTATCAAATACTTCTGCAGGTAATCTAGCAATATCAATAATACCGGAAGTTACATCCGCTGTATCTAATTGAACGTTACCATCTTTAATATGTTGATGAGTTAATGCAGCTTTAGCATTCCAGTATGTTTTAATATCCTGATTTGATGTGGATACTAATATACTATTATACATTAATACAAGTAGCATATCATTTTCTTTTATAATTGAATAAGGAAGAGTAGCACTTGGCAATTTAGTTAATTCCCAGGTAATCCCATCTACGGATGTTGCTAAAATTCCTGACTCTAATTCCCAATCATCACTATATGCTTCAAATACTGCATAAAATTTATCATTAAAATAAATATCATGGCCATATAATCTTGGCCAATCAGTAAATGTTATAGGTATTGTCTGCCATGCAATAAGATCGGTTGATACCGAAATATTATTTTCTTTTATCAAAACATACTTTCCATTTCCATATGCTACGGCATTTATTAAAATTGGTGACTGCGATACTATAGTATTCCAATTAATTCCATCAACTGATGTATATGACTTATTGGTCACTGAGTCCATAACCGTAAACATACCATTTGCAAATATCATTTCACCGATATAAGCTAGAGTAATTGCAGTTATTTTAGTCCATGTGATTTTATCAGATGAAATATACATATTATTATATCCACCAGCTAAATAAATTCCATTCCCATATAAAATATGTGATAAAGATTCGGGTACTCCAATATAATTTTGAGTCCACGTAATTGCATCTGTCGAAGATATTACTAGACCATTATTGCCAACTGCCACAAACATTCCATTTGCAAATATAATTTCGGCCATGCCAGTTCCTGCTCCAGTAACATGTGATGTCCATGTATGCCCATCTACTGATCGTATTATATCTTGAGGAGAGAAGACTCCAGCATATATACCATTACCATAGCAAATATCCCAAATGGTGGTTTGCCCAGCGGCAAGTGCCACTGTTTCCCATAATTCACCTGCGTTAGTTACTGAATGAACTACTGAATTAGCTTTATGAAGTTCAACATTATTGTTTAGAGCAGCTATACCATCAGATAATCCAGTTAAGTTTAATCCATCAATTTTGCCATCAGTATAAGTTTTATTATCCGATTTCATAATATCGGTCTTTTGAGTAAGTTCAGTAGTACTCAATTTACCATTAAATGCCGTCTTTTCCTCAGCTGTTAAATGCGCCACTGTATTTATATTATGCACATTAAAAATGTCATTATAATTACTTCCAGTTACATTAAATAAATAAAACCCAGTAGCATCTTTATAAAGAAAATATATTACATTATTGATAAAAAATACTGATTCAGGAACTAACCCTGTTAATTCGAGTTCGATTATTTTTAATGTATCTAGATTATTCGATGTAAAATATCTTAATTGCCCATTAGCTGTTATATCATAAAATAATCCAGTAGTGTATTTAGTGAATTTTTCTACTAAATTAATATCAGATAGTTGCCACACTTCCCCATCATTACTAGAAATAGTATAACCAGGATTTTCCTCAGTGTACGTAAAAAATGTATCGTTTCCAAATAATAAAAACTTCCATTTTCCTGTATATGGAAAAGTTTTTATAGACCAATCTTTTAAATTTCCTGATTTATAATAATATGAAGAACCCTCACTATTATATCCAGTTAAATAATAATATCCTTTTGCATATATTAAATCATTAATAGCAAAATATAATATTGAGTCATTATATGATGTACTTGCTAATGTTGATTCTTTAGTATTATATATTACACCACCCTCAGCATCAGTTGCATTATATACTATCACATTATTATTAAATGCAACTGGGTCTACATCTTCAAATATTAAATTAAAAGTGTCAAAAACTTTAAAATCGTTAGTCTTAATTAATTTTATTGGAACTCCTGTATCATTAGCACTTATAAAAAATACCTCGTTATTAATACTTTTACTAAATATTATATTCGGCAAATCAGTTACTTCATCCCATGATAGATCTGACTCATCCAATTTATATACCTTATTACTACTTATAATAATAAGTTTGCCGTCCATATAATCCGGATTTTCTGAACTATATAAAAATTTCGAATACTCAGTAACTGGAAATGATAGATCTTGAGATAAATTCCATTGTTTTGTATTATCTGATAAATAGGTTATATTTTTACTCATCAATCTCAATGAAAATCCATCATTTCTTCTACCTAATACATAACATTTTCCCTTTCCCAATGCAATAGATGCTGTCGTTATTTCTAATTCAGTAAATATTTTAGTAGTTGTATTAATAACCGCATTAGCGACTGCATCACTACTAATCATAATAGTATCTTTATTTAATTCACTTTTTAAATATTCCATTATATCAATTCGGCGATTATTAACATCATATACTGTTGAATCCATATAATTACTAGAATGGACCGGTACCCAATTAGTACCGTCATATTTTACTAATAATGACTCAATATCGTCTTTCAGCCATAATGTATTTGTAGTAGGATATGGAGGAGCCGTTGCTCCTTTATAAATAGTTACACCATCATTAAAGAAATTCCATTCTCCATCAAATAAATTGGTTGATGTATTAAAATTACGCTGATATGTATCAGAGCCAACTATTATCATTTGTACTAAATCACTATTAATCGTTGTAACCTTTAATGTTACTGGACTAATAATCTTATTATCAATACCATTTATATAGTGGTGAACTATATAATTTCCAGGTGTAATTATTGTATTTAAATCGACTGGTAGTTCAGCCGTGCTATCTATAACGTCCCAACCAAATACATTTTCGCCAGGTGTCAGTGTCAATAAGATTTCAATTGCTTTATCGAAATCTTCTTTTTTGTGTATAGAAATATAATCCATATTATATCATTTCCTCTCTTTCTTAGTTTTAACTTACATTAAAGTATTACGAGGTTGTTTTTTGATATAAAACCGTAGAAAAAAATAAAAAAAAGAATCTTGAATATTGTCATAAGTAGATAAGGGTAAAACGTTGATTGATGTCTTTATCGCTCATAAATTTTTCCTACCAAAAAGAATTTGCGATTTAAACCCAACCAAATTTTCCTAGACATTTTCAAGATTCTATAATAATAAGTATTGGAATACTTTTTATAAGGAGACTAGTCACTGCTAAGTGTAAGTCTCAGTCCAAATTACTTGTTAAACCTCATATTATTACACTAAAATAATATATATTTATTTTAATTGATTATACTCCATATTATTAGTATTATATTCGATATCGCTGATAATCTAAATAATGTTAAATATAAATTATATTGTGATTCAACAGTTTTGAATCGGTGAAGTAAATCTTCAGTTGTACATTCATCACATGAATATACATCCATTCCCATATTATAATAATCTTTTCCAAGAATAGGAATTATAAGATTCTCTCTAAAATATTTCCTAAGATTTTCATACTGCATTAGGCGAATATTTTTAGTCACAATCTCCTCTTCTTCATCCTCTTCATCGAATATTACTTTTTCATTTTCCATTTTTACCTCCCGATAAATGATGCTTTGATTTCTTCTTTTTAGGATTACCTAAAAGATTCTTTACATCTACTCCTATTAGACAGGATTCTTTGGCAAGTTGGTCAACTAAATCATTATAGTATACTCCAGAATGAGATTTGACTTTACAAAAATGAATGTCCATTTTAGTTTTATAAAAGTCATAATCTTCTTTATATTTGGTAGTATATTGATTGTTACACTTCCATCCACCTAATGCCCATTCACTAATTCCTGTATAATCATAGTATATATTTATTTTTTTTATACTATTTTCATATGCATATTTCATTGCCTCAGTGGAAGATAATATCTCTCCACCAACATTTCGCATATTACAATATCCTGGGTCAGTTACAAATCCTGACCGTTTTTCTATCAATTCTTCATTATGAATCAAAATAACGCCATATGCACACATATGCAGTTTCTTATTATACGATCCATCGACATACGCATCAATTTCTTCATACATTTATATTCCTCCTTTATTTTTACATATATTTAACTATAGTTATTGATTTTTTTGCTCTGGATACTGCAGTATAACTAGCCTTTCTATTTAAGTCTTTATCCCAGAAAAATTCATCTATGAATAATACATTATCGGCTTCAGAGCCTTGTGATAGATGACTAGTGATAGCATAACCATATTCAAACTTATTAAAATTACTCATACCATATTCATTTCTTTCATTAAACTCTAGTCTGATATACTTATAGTCTAATTCAACATCTTCAAATACTTCAGTATCTAGAAAGTCTGGTCTAAAATCAATTGATAGATATCCCTTATATAAAGAACTTTTATCAATAGATTCAACATAACCAATTAATCCGTTAGTTAGAAAGAATTGTCCAATATAATGATCTCTATTATTTTGACGACATATAAGTTTATCTCCAATAACAGGGTCTATTGATGTTCGGTGTAGAACATCTTCCCTTATCTTGCGATTTAACATCTCTCTTGTCTTATTTTTCTTGCAAATTATCATATCATAATCAGTTAAAAGCGACTTATCGATTGAATGATAATCAATTACTCTTGATGCCCCATATGTCCCAGTTCTTATTGGTTCACCTTTTAATATCATTTGAGTAAACATTACTATTGGGTCATTTTCTTTTTGTCGCATTAATTGAGTCAATATGAAATCAGGTTTTAACATTACCGATGAGATTCCAAATACTGGTGGCAATTGATTTATATCACCAATGAAAACTACTGGAATACCAAATGATAAAATCAAATCTTTCATCTTATCATTTACCATTGTAGCTTCATCAATAATAATCAATTTTAAATTTGGGTCTAATTTATCTTTTAATGCAAATTTTAATCTAATTTTTGGTTTTTCCGTCGAATTTGCTGGAGGATTAATTACCTCTGGATAGACATTGTATATTAAAGAATGAATAGTTGATGCTCTCAACCCCTTTCTTAATAATACTAAAACGGCTTTTCCTACATAAGCTGCAGTAATAAACTCATCTTCTTTTAATTTTAATTCATCTATAAGAGCATTTATTACTGTAGTTTTTCCAGTACCAGGGGCACCGGAATATGCAAAATATGGCTTTACTCTTTTAAAATACCATGATTTTAATTTTTGAATCAGTATTTTTTGCTCATCGGTTAAAATTATATCTGGTTCCAATCATATCACATCCTTACTCTATTTTATTATGCTCTTTATAATTTAGATTTTATTATAGTAGAACCTTTTATTAATATAATAATATATAATGCAAAATGAGGTGAGGTGTTTTATGAATATATTTAATCCTTCAAACATAGAAAAATGGGAACTTGGTGATACTGAAATTGGTAGAATTTGTATATCCCCAAGAGTATATGCAAATAGTAATTTACAGTTAAATATACCAAAGTTAATGCCATTAATTCCGTTAGGAAGACCAAAAGTAACTAACATTTCTCTCTCAAATAGTTGTTATGCAAATGCTAATAATATAGCAATATCAAGAACTATTGGGACACAGAATTTTATTACTGTATCGCATCAAGCAAATAGATCATTTAGTAATGAATATTTGTCATATGGAGATACTGTATTAGTCGAGGTTCATAATAAGAACCCTGATACTATATTTTTATCTACAAAAATAGATAGTTCGTACAATTTATATGACTAGGAGGTTGGTCTATGATGCAAATGGGAAAGGAGTACACTATTGAAGAGTTTATCAAGGAATATAACCAAGAAACTATCAATTATGGTACTCTGCACTTAAAAGAAGTATTTCAAAAAGATGATGGCAACTTAAGCATTTTAAGTTCAGAATCAGTACTAAGCAATTATGATGATGAATTAAAAAAATATGTAGTTACATTGACATTAACCGATAGCGAATTTAATAAGTTTCAATATAATCCAAAATTTTTATCTTTTGAATTATATAATACTACTGAACTATGGTTTATGTTATTACATGCTAATGAATTATATTATTCTGGGCAATTTGATATAAACCCAATAAAGGTATATTCATCCGATATCGTCAATATAATTGATAGAATACTAAATCTAGAAAAGCAATATATTGATTTAAATAGAGAGGACGTAAGTGCTCAACTAGGATAAAAAAAGAACTATGCACAATGCATAGTTCTTTTTATTTCTTATATTATGCACTCTTTAATAATCCAGTCATTTCAATTGACTTTAATACTGAATTATTTCCAGTTGCATTCATTTTTGTTACTTTAGGTCTTGATACAGAGCCATCTTTTAATTCTTTTTCAGCTATTGACTCTAAATCACTTGCCAATGATATAACTGATACTGGCTTATCTTTATCGACATCAACTGCTAATCTTATATTCTTTTCATTTACGAATGGATGATTAAAATAATCCACTGATATTGGGTCTTTCTTACCTCTAATTTTCAATCGTTTAAATGTTAAGAATAAATTATTTGTTGATTTTTGCAATTCAAGATTTATTAAACCTACCCAGTCAGATTCTTCGATTAAATCCCAACATACTCCAACCGATGATGTTCCTATGAATTGAGCAACATCTTGTTTATTATCTCTCATTGCGGCATCTATAATAGAATTCCCCTCTCTATTAATCTGCATCGCTGTTATTACTGGTATTTCAAAGAATTGTGCTAATGATTTTAATTCTTTAGAAGCATATGATATTCTAATTCTTTCCTCACCATTATTATCATGAGTTGACTCTATTCTTTTAATATAGTCTAATAGTACACATATTACTTCTTTACCAACATCTTCCAATTCTTTTATTACTGTATAGATATATGAAGTATTAATCTCTAAATTAGCAAAGTATCTTATTTCAATATCAATACCTGTATAATCATTAAACATGAATTTTCCATTTTCTTGTAGTATCTTAACTACGTCTTCCGGAGTTTTGTCATACAATTCATCATTTACTTCACTATACATATCATACAGTCTAAGCACTGTTTCCTCTATAGAGTTTTCCATAGTTATAAATAATATCGTTTTTCTCATTCCATTTTCGAATGGTTTTATCTGCGGGTTATAAAGTCTTATCTGGTCCGCAATATTTAATAGTGTTCCAGATTTAAACTTACCCGTTCCCCCTAATATAGTATATAGTCTTCCAGATTGAAATCCGGGGGATAGTATTGCGTTTAGTTGCCTAATTCCAGTTTGTAATATGGATGATGGTCTTTTTGCTTTATCAACGATTATTCTCATTAAATCTTCGAAATTATCGTTTGAAAAGTTAAATGACCTTAATAATCCATTTCCAATTGCTGAATTTTGAATATTTACTAATAAATTACTTAATTTTCCTTTTAATTCGTTCATAACCGCAAAATATGATACTTGATTTGGGTTATCGAGTTTTTCTAATAATTCTATAATTGCATCTTTTTCTTTAAATACGTATAAATATTGCAACCTTTCATTGATTGCTTTTGATATAAATTCTGTTTCAGATTTACTTAATTGATTAGGGGTTAAAGATACTGATTTTAATATTTCCTCAAACCCCTGATTGTTATTTAATATGAATGAAATGATTACATTTTCATCCTTCAAATTATTTACAACTGTTGCTTCACAAAGTGATTTAACTAGTTTTACTTTATCCTGTATATCAGGACTATAATTATATGCCTCTGCATCGACATATTTCATCAATTTATTTAAATTTATTAATTGATTATTTGAAATAAATTCACATCTTATATATTTAATTAACGAATTTAACATCGCTATATCAAATTTTATATTAATAGTATCGCTATTTTCGGTACGACGTTTGACTTTCGGCATTTGTCCCCCTCCTCCAAATTATGATTGTATTTCTCCTATTTTTAATAAGTTATCCGACTGTTTTAAATCAATTTTTTTCTAGAAATAGTTACTGCTCTATGTTTTTATAGAGCAGTAATAAATCTGGATTAATTTCATTAATAACTGCCATAACTCTCGGAGATAATTTCTCAAAATATACACAAACGTTTGAATCTCTTTTAATTGCTTCAAGAATCAAATCATCTGGAGGATTATTAATATATTTAATACAAGCAGGATTCTCATTGATAAGATTTTTAATATAATCATATCGAAGATCCTTAAATTCGAAATTTTGTAATAAAGATGGATCTGCACTAAATGCTTTTTCTTTAAGTCCTTCGTCCAGTATTTCCTCTGGAACATACATAATTGACTTAGGACAATTATTGGTGGCTATATATGCCATTTTTCTAGTAATTTTTATGTCAGTAAACTTTTTTCTTATGTATTTTAAATTATGCCCATCAATACCAAGAGCAAACTCACACATCTGTTCAGATGGTGCTTTCATATGTTTAAAAATTCCAGGTTCTCTTTCGATACAAAACTTCCATACATCATCATCAATATATTTATTTTTGAATAATAGTATAGCAGTCGGGTCATCGACTAACAAGTTTAAAACTTTGTATTTCATTGATTCATTATTCTCAATCATACATTTCCCGCCCCTTTATTTTAGTTTACATACTAATATCTCAATATCAGTATCACCAAACACTTTAAAAATTAAAAGTTTTACTTTATCCCAATCTAGTTTATCTAAATTAGATGCGATTGTTGGCATTGCTATCTTATTAATACTACTTATGACACATATATCTCTCATAAATATTAGTGCTTTTTCTACACTTTGATAAGTCGGTTTATCGTAATATCTTGCTTTAGTTATTAAATTTATTATTCTTTTTACTCGAATGCATACAGGATGCTTTCGAGTTTCTATTGGATATTGTAATAATGTTTCTCTTACATGAAAACGTGATTCTATTGAGGCAGCTATTCCTGCACCCATTGCACAATCACTACTTATACAATGGGCTATATAATATGATTGGTCCACTGTAAATATATCTTTTTTAATTTCACTAAATTTCACAACGTCATCTCCTATTTTCTTATTTTAATCGTCATGTAAATAATATATATCTAATTGTCGGCTCTAACTTTTTTTTATAAAATGCATAAAAAAAGAAGACAATCATTGTCTTCTTTTTATGTTATATATTTATTGACTACTTTTTGAATTTTATCAATTGGAATTTCCTTATTCTTATATTCCAAAATGAATTTTTGAATTACTTCTGCTTTACTTAATGATTTATCAAAAATAAATTCATATTTATTTTTTACTTCAGTATTTCTCTTTTTCTTTTCATCTTTTTTATTTGACTTAAGCTTATTCTTAGTTACAATTTTTACAGATTTATTATTAATAAAATATTGTTTGATTGACATAATGAATGTATCATTAATATCTTTTTCATCTGTAATATTAATTACAACACGGATCTTTTGCTTTTTGTCTTTACTAATTTCATGGTCAATATTTTTAATAAATGCAGTATAATCTTGAATTATAGTATACATATGTGTATCGATATTATATGTTATATAATCCATCGCAAATTCATTTTTAATCTTTTTATAAAAATATTTATTTGTATCTGTATCAATTTGAATAAATCCAAATCCTTTACTTTGCATTTCATTAAACGACCATCTATCATAACTTCCTATATAAATTAATGAATCTAATTCGGTTCCATCATGCCAGTGCCCTGCAACCATAGGGCCTTGAATTATTTTAGACCAGAAATTGTATTCATAAATTATACTCTTCATTGAAGTTTCTTCTGATAATTGCACAACTATATCAGGCAATACAATATCAAAACTTCCATGAAAGAATCCGATATTAGGAAACTTCAATAAATTATCGATATATTTTACCTTATAGTCTTTTGCATTAATATTTTCATCAGGACAGTATAAACACTTTAATTCAGGAAGAGTTTCTTCATAAGTATTAACATTGAATATTTTAAAGAATCCAGATTCATCTTCTAGCTCTCTAAATGATTCAAGCTGCTCATTATCATGCTCTTTTGTCCCTTTTATTACTCTGATCTTTTTAACCCCATTCTGCTTAGCAGTGGAGTATAATCTATTCATCCATTGTATCGCACTGATTGCAGATTGACTATTGAGTGGAAGTTGCGAGTGGAAATAATCCCCTAATATAACAACTAAATCAATATTTCTATATCTTTGTAAAAATATCAAAAATAATTCTAGATTTTCATATTGTAATTGAGGTTCCATTACTCCGTAATGTACATCGGCTAAAGTAAGAATATTATATTTCAAATGTCTACCTCCTTATATAAAATCGGAATATACGAACTTAATATAATGTAAGATCGTATATTCAATTTTAAGTTGTAATAATTAAAAGCCTATTGTAATTGATTTCTTTTCAGCTGAATTAGAGTCAAAAGCATTATCATATGTTATCTCTCTGACTAATGTTATAAAATTAGGAATATTAACCATTTCAGTCTCTGCTGAGACATATGTTATTAAAATAGCATAAGCCGATTCCTCGGAATAAATTTCTAGTATAAAATGATCAGTAAGATCAAAAAGTTTATCGTAATAATCAAAACAATATACTTGCTTTTGTGATAATTTATCAACATCTATTATATCTTCCCAACAACAATTCTTTTTTATACATTCTTTAATTAGATCTACCCAATAACAGTTCTTTTTGATATATTCAATATCAGGCATCATTATAAGAAATTTTCTTTCAAATATAGGGTTCATCGTTTCTCCTCTTTCACTTTTTTAGTAAGTGCTATAAATGCATAATTTTGGGTTTCGTTTATTAGTTCGATATTATATCTTTTAAAAGTTTCTTCTTTAGAAATAATATTTATAGCATCAGTAAAATTCTTATCTGGATCATAGACATATCCAAAATATTTAAGCTTGCTAAACGGATTCATTGATTTATAAATATTAATTATATTATCTTTTTTAAACTTACTCTTTAAAAATCTTGCTATTTTTCTATCTTTATTCTTTACATTGTCTGGCAATTTCGTTTTAGAAAATAGACAAAGTGTATTTAAGAATGAATAACTACTCATTACTTGCCCAATATTTGATCGTATTATATCAAAATCATGAGCGCATTCACGATGAATACAATATTCATGATAAAAATATCTAACAATCTCTTCTGGTAAGCATGGATTTTTATCATCTTTTTCTATTACCAGTTTAGATGTTGATACATAGTCTATTTTTAAATTGTCAATTTTATTTATTTTATAATATGCATGTATAGTTAAATTATACTTTATTGAAGGAAGTGCATCATCGATAGTATCTTTAATTTTTGATAAATATTCAATTGCAGCTTCTGCTGTCATATTGCCATCAAATTCCTCATATTCATCATCATACTCCTCTTCTTCATCATCAAATCCGTCATATAAACTATTCTCATACACAGGTGTCTTTGTAACAAAAAATACTGAATCAAATTCAACTTTAATCATTTGAGTTGGATTTATTTCGGCATTAAATTTTGCTTCAATTGGAAGCATTATTGCATCATATATATTATCACCACTAATAATCTGTGGGCTTGCTCCAATTAAACTTAGATTAACCGCATATACATTATTTTCAATATAATTAGTTTCCATATTAAAATCGCCATAGATTTTATAATATTTAATTAAATATGGATATTGAATTCCATTTATTGTGATTGGATAGAAATCAGAACTACTAATTTCATTTTTTAAATCCTGTATCGAATCTGATACAGTGACTTCGTCAATAATAGTTAATTCTATTACCATTTTATAAGTTTTTGCCTCTTCGGTTACTAGATATCCATTAATCTTAGTAATCCCTTTATTTAAAAATAATGATAAATTAAATCTCGTTTTATCATTATATATTATTTCGTTAATAAAATCTGATGGATCAATTTTCTTATTTGGATAAACCTCGTAAATCATTTTATCAAATGTATGTCCTTGATATTTAAATATAAAATTATTATACGCAATATCAGTTATTATAGATTTTTCATTCATGATATCCACACTCCCCTAATAAAAATGATTGATATTTAATTATTATAAAGTTTACAATTTTTTAATATTATATAAATATAATATATAATTAAAGAGGTGAAGTAATTGCATATTTATGAACTAGATGGTGAAAAGTACCCATCCGTTACAACTATTTTAAAGATTATTTCTGGTAATCCAGAATTAATGAAGTGGGCAAATTACATGGGATTTAAAAGAAAGGATATAACAAAAGTTCTTGAAGAAAGTGCATCGTTCGGTACACTGGTACATTCTAATTTACAAGCAATTGTAGATCCAAATGCCCCAATTCCTATTAAACCAAAGGATGCATTAGAAGCATATTCATTAAATAAAATAACTAGTCATTTTAATAAATATTTTAAGGATATACATTACACTACAATTTTTAGTGAAAAGACTATAATATCACCCGAACTTGGATATGCTGGAACATTAGACTGGCTTGTTAAAATTAAAGATATGACAGTTCTACTTGATTTCAAAACTTCGAAGATGCCAAGACCAAGTATGTATCTACAATTGGGCGGATACTACAATCTGTTAAAAACTCTGGGTATTGATGCTGATATAGCAGCAATCATTATAATCAATGAAAAAGGATGTGCTTTACATCCAATATCCAAAGATGCCATTATATATAATGGAAGACTTTTTAATTTACTATTTAATTTCTATAAAGAATGGAGTGGTGAAATAGAACCAGACTATAAACTCATACCATATTTCTTTGGTTAAAAACAATGGGATAAATTAATAAATGAATTCAAATAAAATTAAATGAAAGGTAGTGAATATATAATGAGAACATTTACAGAATCTGATATATTCGAATATTTAGATAAAGGAAATGTGCTACAGAATAAGATGTTTAAGATATTATCAGGTGAATCCGATGTAATAATCTTAAATAATAAATTGGAATCTGATATTAAATCTATGCTTAAAATTTTCAAGGAACCGATTACATTAAAAACTGTTAATGCAATTAATTCTGGTGAAATTTTATTAGTAAAATTACCAATTGATGTAAATTTACCAGAATGCTTACCATACATTAAGCATAGAAAAGATAACAAGGAAAGAATTATAGTTAATGTAACTAAATACGTTACTGAGGTTAAGGATAGAGAAACTGGAGATGTTGATTATAGTATTGACATAAAGAAATTATATTCTCTCTGTGTTCCAGGATACTTATATCTAAAATTATTTGATAAAGCATATACTCCTTCTCCAGATGCTATGAAAATTTCAGCAATTATGTGGGCTAGAATGTTCAATAAGGTTCTTATAAGAACTATTGGTCTTACTACTAATAAAGAAAGATATGAAGCATTTATGTATTTTGGAATAAAATTCTTCTTAAAATACTATTTGAATGCATCAGATATGGTAGTTGAGAATATTTCTAATGGATATCTAGTTAATGGAAAAGGATATCTCATTGATTATATGGAAAATAAGGTAAAAGATTTAAATCTAGATCCTTACAAATCATTCTCTGATTTCTGTGCTACACTTTTCAATAATGAAGTAAGTAATATAAAAGGGGTAAAGATTAATAATCTAGAAGAAAAAATTAATCTAAGTTTCTATTTAAGAAAATTCATTGATATGTATAACATATCAGCAACTATGGCATTATCAAGTTATCCATTCTTCATATTTACTGTATTTTCAGCATTTAATTGGGCTAACATATGCAATGACAGAGCATTTGAAGATATCGTATATTATGACAAGAAAGATATGCCTAAGTTATTAGTAGCATTATATAAAGATTTATAATAATAAATAAAGACTATGCATACACATAGTCTTTATTTTAATTTTTAGGAGGGATAAATGGATAATAATATAATAAGCATTGATGCATTATATGAAGATAGAGATAATGAGGATTTAGATAACCTTATTGAAGAAGGTATAATCATGACAAAAAATATGATTGATCATGTAAGGACTGCTGCATTAGATAATAATAGTGTAGAGACAAAGAGGAAATATTTAGTAAAAATAGTTGAACTAAATGAATCCTTATTAGATATGCTTGAAAAAGAATAAAAAATAGGAGGATATAAAAGTATCCTCCTATTTTTACCACGAATTAATACAAAAAACAATCTCATAATCAATATACATATACCGAAAGAAAGGGGTAGTTATTATGACTAAAGCTCAATTATATTTTTTTAATAACTTATATAATGATAAAATAATTAATGAGTCTATATATGAATTTAAAAACATGACATATCAAAGAGCAATGGAATCGCAATTATCAATTATTAATTTTCCAGAAATATCATTTCCACTATATAAATTTAAAGTGGATGCAATTTTAAATAGTAAATATGATTTACCCATAGGATCTCGAACTCATATAATAGATAGAGATATAATGCCATATTATAATAAAAAAGCATTTATTAATAAATATGGTTATAATAAAATAATACCCATTAATCAAATTGCTATAGATTATAAAACCTTTAATCATCGAATAATGGTTGTTCGTGGAGATAATTTACTCATGGATGTATCATTTATTGCATTAAAATCGGGAGGTACGATTATATGTCGCCCACCTAGAATTATTGATGATCCATATCATTTAGATGATGACTATATTGATGAAAAATATGAAAATGATTCTATTATATATAATGGAGAAATGTCTTATAATATGATTGATGATTATGATAGTATATATAATAATATACCATTATGTGATGTACGTATTATACTTGAACCACAATCAGATTATTATTATATTAATAAACCTAAGCTTAGTTTAATATCAAATAATAGAATTCCAATAAATCAATTTAATAAGGTAGAAATATCACGTTTAAAAAAAAATAATAGCTATTCAATGTATTATACATTTAGGGATAATTTTAAAAATTTAGCACGGACAACTGTTACAATAGTTAATATTGATGGATCTTTATATTTTGAATTACCCCCTACATTTATAGACATACTAACAAATATTTCATCATTAATCGAAATTCATATTTTCCATGATTATAAAAAAATAAGTGGAATATTTTATGAACCGAATAAAATTAATTCTAGTATATATTATCAACTACCTTTTATTAAAAATCCAAGCCCATTTCAAAATATACGTATTTCTTATTATAATAAAATAAGTGGCATAAAAAATATGAGCTATCCATTATCGATTACTGGAGAAGTTGCTAATAAAACATATCCAACATTATATCCAAATATATATGATTTAACTAATGTAACATATAAAGATGAATATGGGTATTATATTGAATGGTATGAAGATTTTCAGGATAATGCAAATATATCATTTGATAATAATCTTAAAGATTATATGGAGTATAAGGGTACTAATTATGCTTCCATGTTAGTAAATCAATTAGGCCCAAAATCATTATTAGAATATGAGCCATCTAAAACGGTTGATTATAAATTTAATGATTATATTAATGAAAAATATAATAATGATTCAATAACTTATAATGAAGATATGTATTATAATACAACAGATGATTTTGATAATATTCGCGAATATAATTTAGCAAAAATTAATGAATTATTGTCAGATAATTCCTTGCGATTTAATTTATTTTTTGAAAAATTTTATGAAATTAATAAAAAATATATTCATATTTCTACTAATGGGATTATTGAACCAGAAATAATGAGTAGAAGTATTAATAATAATTCGGACCATATATCAAATCCTTTACATTTATATAGTTTTAATGAGCCTCATACTTTTATTAAATTTACCAATTCAGTAAACTCAAATAGACCAACTCAAGTATTTATTGATGGAAAAAGATTTATCCCGACACATATTTATACAAACATGCATATTACTTATGTATATTTACCTAAATCAAAAATTAAAAAAGGTACATCTATAATAATTGATATGGCATTAATAAGGATGAATAATAAAAAGGAATCTTCGATTATATTCAGTAAAATTAATGAAAAATTGCCTTTCCCGAGACCATTGAATAGGGAATATGTAGAGAGTAATGATAATAATGATATTATATTCTATGATGAAGAATCATTAGAATATAATAATGGAATATCATATAATATGGTTGACGATTATAATAGCAAATACAATAATCTATTACCAGTTAAAAAAATATCATTTGAAAAAGTTTCTAGTAAAGATTTATTATTCTATAATACATCGACATTTGAATATATTCCATCAAATATTATAAAATTTGCAATATGTATTCATAATGATGGAATACTTAATCTAGATATTAATGATATTTTAATTGAAGATGAAAAAATATATATTCCAGCGCCAACAGAAGGATTTTTTTATGAAATAAATGCGGATAATTTACTAATATATACTGAAAATATAGATTTTATAAATATGGAAATTGGTATTACTAATACAAATAATTATAGATATACTATACTTTCAAATGTTACCATTAATAGCGAAATAATATTAGAGGATTTTAGAGAAGATCCATCATCAAAAAGAATACGAGTTTACTATGGAGGATTTTTATTAAATCCAAACCAATATATTTATACACCTTCTAAAAAATATGGAGAGAATGCTATTATAAAATTAACAGATTTACCACTAGTTTCAAATCCAACTGTAATAGTAGAATATATTCCATATTTAGAAAAACATATAATTGGTAATTTTGATGATGCAAAATATACATCAATAGTTAAATATTCGGCGAATAATGAAAATGATATTATTGATATATCTGATGCATTAATAGAACATGAAATGACTTATCCTATTAATATAAAAAATACAAAATTTTATCAAAATGGAAGAAGAATACCTAGTTATAGAATAGAACAACTTCGTGCTAATAATATATTTAAAATAAATGGAATTTCAACAGATTTTTATGAAAATGATTCTATTATATATAATGGAGAAATGTCTTATAATATGATTGATGATTATGATAGTATATATAATAATATACCATTATTTAATCCAAATCAAGTAAATATTAGAATTGATACTGTTGAAAATGATACTGCGCCATATTTTTTTGAATCATATTCCATTATTTAAAGGAGATGAAAAAAATGAATACGATATTTTTAATTAATAGTATAATGAAAGAGGATTCCAATTTTGTTGATTATATGAATTTAAAAAATATTATAGTCGATAATATTGATAATATTCCCGGTACTAATGATTATTTAACAAAAATAAAATATATAAATGGAATTTATTTTATTTTTGGTACTAATGGTAGAATATACCGTTCAACGGATACAAAATTATGGACTAAATGTAATGTTAATATTTTAAATGAGATATATGATATTATATATGCAAAAAATATATATATTATAATAGGTAGTGGAGGAAAAATTGTAACTTCTCCAGATGCTGTTTTATGGACAATGCGAATTAGTGGGGTAACTAATACATTACAAAGTATAACATTTGGAAATAATAGGTTTATCATCGTTGGTTCCCCTAAAGTTATATTAAGTTCTAATGATGGAATTACGTGGACATCTATTACATTCCCCGAAATAAATCCAGTTAATGGAAATGTAACCACTGCAAAAATTATTTATAATGGTACTGAATTTTTATTATTTATAAGTGTATTATTCGATGATGTGAGGATGGTATCAAATATATTCTATAGTGCCACGGGCTCAATTTATACCAAAATTAATAATTTTCCAAATAATATATTAATCTCAAATGTTTTATGCCAAGATAATATAGTTATAGTAAGCTCCAATACTAATGTATATAAAATAATAAATAGAATATTTTATAAAATATTAACAGATGTATCTACAATATTATCAATTAATTATTCAGAAGGACTATTTTTAGTTGGAGTAAAAAATAAAGTATCTATAATTTTTGAAAATGATTTATTACAAATTCCTGCATCAATAAGTGATTATTATACAATACATGTTGGTTCTTCAATTAGCAATAGGGATATATATGGTGGGTTAATAGTTAATAAAAAATTAATATTATTAGATAAATCTGGGTATATTTTACGGGTTCCGATTTATTATAAATAAAAAATAAGAGTATGAGCAATTACGCTCATACTCTTATTAAATTTTATAAGTATTACTTTTTAATCCCAAGAATATATCAGTATACAAATTTTGATTATTATTTATCTTTGTCAATAAATCATTTGTATATTCAATAATCTCAGTGTTAGAAATATCAATATTATGTGTTAGATTATTCAATCGTCCTTTTATGCCAGAAATTATTTCAGCATAAGTATAGTCAATTGGCGGATTATCAATTAATTCATATAACATCGGCTCTTTTAATTTAGCTATATAATTTCTTCTGTTATTAAGATTGAATTTTTCTTCTATGGCTCTAGCAAAATTAAAAAATTCTCTAAAATATGTAGTGAATAATTTAACTACTGAGACAGAGTTTACTAAAACTTCCTCAAAAACATACTCATTATCTTTAATAACTGGTCTAAATAATACTTTATCAGTATTCTTAACTGTAATACTATCTTTTATTAAATGCTTAAATGTATTATATTCAGATTCATTCTTAGGTAAAATATCATCTGTTAATTTATTAATATAATCTTCACTATTTCGGCAAAGTCCATGCAATCTTTCTAAATACCCTAAGTATTTGCCATCAATATCTTGTATCAGTTCTCTAATTTTAGGTATGTTAGTTCTATACTCTTCATCAGGAATATTGAGAACAAAATCACCTGCTTCTAGTATTTTGATATTAAGAGTATTTACCATTTCTCTAATATCAGTAATATCATCCATTGCATTATCATAATAATGATGTAATGGTTTATCTAAATTATTTAACATATAAAAAATACCTCCTTAATTTTAGTTTATTATAATGAATAATGATTAAATATCATCTTAATCAAATTGTTTTTGATAAGGTGATATTTAATCATTTATATGTCTTACAATAGTTCTATTGATATGTCTTTTAATGCATCGGAATCATAATTTTCTCTGTTAGATTTTTTCAAATCTTCTTTTGCATCTTTATTATTTTTAAGAATCTTAGTTTCTATAAAATTAGAAACTGCTTCCATTTTATCTAAGAATTTCTTTTGTTTTTCAACTGCTAAACTGCCATTATCGCCAGACATTTCAATTGATGTTCTAAGGAATTCTGATGGTGCTTTTAATGACTCATTAAATTTAGTTACTGATGCATAATATAGGTATATCAATCCTCTTATTACAAATAAGAAACTGATAAGTGATAATACTACTAGTGGACCAGTAGTTAATGTTCCACCTGTTACAAAACCAAGTAAGCCGGAGCCATCCTTTTTAAACTGTGACATTAATTTAGCCCATTCACCCTTATCATAACTCTTAGTGAAGTCTTTAACATATTTTATTACAAGTAAATCTTGCTTTCGGTTTCCTCTGAATTTAAATTCAGTATTTTGTACATTTTTCAGGTAATCAACATATGTTACTATACATATATTAATCATATCAACTAATGCCATTACTAGCAAGTTGTATGAAAGTTGAATTACTGTAATGTCGAATTTAAAACCAAATTCAAAATCACTTCTATTAGTTATTAAAATATTGTGAATTCTTTGAGCGAGCTCAAGTTCTTCGACTTTTCTATCACTGAATAGCTGTCTTAAACTATCCAAAGATTTACCAATTACATCATATCCATCATATGCGGTAACATTACCCTTACTATCTGGTATTTTACCGAAATCAATGTTTGATTTATAAATGATATCATTATATAGTTGCTGTATTAGTTTACTTTTTCCCGCAGAACTTAGGGATGCTTCTTTTACAACTTCCATATATTTTAATCTATCTCTATTAGGTTGATCGATACGTAAATCAATAAAATGATTTAATATATCGGTATTAGATTCTAATAATATTCTAAAATCGTTCATCTATTTTTCCTCCCTTTTAAATTCTACCCATAAGTTTCATGACTTCTTTCATGTTCGTTAAGTCAACTTCTTTATTATTAGAAGTCTTCAAAGAACTAAGAGAAACAGATGTGAACTCATTAGTACCATCTTCGTCAAATAACATAGATAATATTTTAGTCTCAGTATCATAAATCCCAAATCCTAATAAGTAATATTTACTTATCAATTTAAGGGCATTATAAACTTCTGATAAGTTAACTCCGCCCAATTCAGCAATTTGCTCTACTTCATAATTAGTAATAATTGCTGTTGTATGAGGAAGTACTCCATTTTTGAAAAACTTAGTTACATTATTAATAGCTTTTCTTCTTTTTAATGCTTTTATCCATCTAAGAGAATCTTTAGATGTAGAAGTTGCCATTTCTTTTATTTCTGTAGCATTAAATACAAAGTCTCTTAAAAACTTATATTCGCCTTTAGTCCATTTGATAAATTTGAATATTCCATAAGAGTCTTTAGATGCTTCAACCATATTAGCAACCATTAAATCAGATCTAATGGCTCTAATCATTGTTTTAACGCCAATTACAACATTCTGAACTATCTGACCCTGACCCTCACCATGTAAAACGAATTGGGCATTAATCATTGTAGGTTCAAGAGCTGTAGTTTTATCATTCTTGATAACCGATGGTGCATCAATAGGATATTTATGATCTTTATTTACTCCAGTAAATTCATGATCCCTTAAATCCTCATTGTATTTTAGGTTAACTCTTTTCATTGTGTCATATGTTTTAGTGCCCTGAATCTTTTTAACTAATTCACTTCTATCATCAGAAGCTTCTTTAGCAATTTGAATCTTTTCTTTTAGAGCAGTTTTAGTTCTCTCATAAGGTTTATAAATATCATTAACCTTACTAGTATTTACTTGCTCTTCAATAATATCCCAGCACGCTGTTCCTAATCCAAGTGGTTGATTGGAATTGTTTAATATATTCGCTGATTCGAATACCATGTTAGTTGCAGCTTTTATATTTGCCGGAATATCTTTATTATTATGGAAGGTTGTTAAATAGGATTGTAGATTTTCATATTTATCGAGTGGTACTGAACCTCTCAATGAAAATACGGATACTAACAATGATGCATATTGACGTTCTAATGCTTTTGCCAATATTGTTACATCATCAGTATCTATTGATGAGCTTACTAGTAGTGGGAATTGAAATATAGAGTCTTGAGCCATTCTAGTCAAACTATTTCTCCCAGTTGAAGCTTTTATAAATTGTGCTATCTTTGTAGAATTTCGTATTACTTTAGACATATTTTGGTCTATTTTGATTTCCATATTAAAAATCTCCTTTCATAGAATAATATGATTAATATTACAAATATTTATTTTAATGTTCCCGATGCATATAACCTTAATAAAAAAAAATAAAGCTCTATGAAAGCAGCTTTATTTTTGTACTCTATTAATATGCAGGTGAATTCCAAACTCTCCATAATGTCATATCATCTACATTATTATCTTTTATTCTTTCCATTCTGTCTACTTCTCTCATGTCTCTTGCAAATTTATCTAAATCGTCAGTGAGTGTACTATAATAATAATCTCCATCCTCAGTAAACGTCGGAACGATTGTATTAATTCTTTGATTAATTTTTTCTAATTCCGCGATGTCTGCCTTTGATAACTTTCTAAAAGCTTTTTTACGACCTTTTTTGGGACCTTTGTCGAATGCTCTATTGATTTCATCAAATAAAGGAGATAATTGTTTTCTATTCTCTTTATCTGCATAATTAAGAGCTAATGCTCTATCAACGGTACTCATATTACTTTTGGTTTTCCAAGCACGTCTTTTTTCGATAAGATTGGATACTAATATATATCCAGTATATGCTGATACTCCTACGAATACTGCGGCTTTAGCAACGTTTTCTATATTGGCTGATGCGATAACTGTTATAGCTTGTGCAGCCTTTTTTAGTATAAAGCTTCCTGCAGCCATTAAAAATGAACTTACTGTCATTATTTTTCACCTCCATATATTAGCGCTTTTAATAGTCTTAGCAAGGTAGGATTACCAAAAATCATATTTTATACACCTAAATAATATATAATTAAAATTATCCATGATAAATTTTTAATTAACTTTTTGCATCAGTTTATAACCCCCAGAACAAATTTCGTAATTAAATGCATATTAAATGAATAAATAAAACTTAAAATTTATAGAAAGTTGGTGAAAAAATAGATATGGGATATCAACCAGTAAGTTATTTGTCCTATCGAAATGGGCAAGATAACGATGAAAGAGTTCACATAGATGGAAATTTGCAACCGCCATCATTCCAAAGCATGTATCAAAATTTTGATCGCTTTTATTCAATATATCCCGATACAGAATTGGTTGATTTAAAACAATACATTTTTTTAGTTCGACCCGAACTAAATGTTTTGTCAGAATCCAATCCAAACGTAGTTAGCGAAACATGTTCGAAGGATAATTGGATGAAGCTAATGGCAAAAGATAATAATATAATGATGAGGCATCTTACAACTGCATTAGACCCAAATCATGATTTTATGACATTTTTAGTTGGAAGAACCGAATCATTACAGATACCAGATTATAGTCTAAAAAATTATAGTATAAGTCAACCATATACAAATTTCTTGATGCCATATGCAACAAATGCAATTGAGTCAAGAACAGGAGGAACATTTGATATTATTTTTAGAGAAGATAATAAACTTCGTGTTAATAAATTATTTTATACATGGATGTATTATATAGATGCGGTTAATAGAGATATCTTTACACCAAAATATAAGTATATCATATATAATAAATTTGATTATGTTACTAGTGTATACCATTTTGTATGTGCCCCTGATGGGGAAACCATATTATGGTGGAGTAAGTATACAGGATGTATACCAATAAATGTACCAAATAGTAACTTGAGTTTTAATCTTAGAGGTCAAGCAGATAATAAAATATCAGTATCATTTGCATACTTCTTACATGAAGCAATGACTCCAGATATTTTAGCGGACTTTAATCAAAATTCAAGAGCAAGCATGAATCAATATGTTCCGACATATGATGAATATTCACATGGTTCTGGAAACGCCTTAGTTGGGGCTCCATTTATATATAGAAAAGATTCAGAAGCATATCAATATTATCTAAGATGGAGAAGACCTAGACAATTTTAAAAAATAATATAAAGGAGGTATAGTTATTATGGACTATAGTAATTTATCAGAAATTAAAAAATATTGGCTTGAAGAAATTGCACCAAACTATTTTGATATGGAAAATACAAATAATTACCAAGTTGGTATATTTGGCTATATAAATGAAATAATTGGAAATACTGCTGAAGATTCATTCAATGCTATCAATATAGCAAGAAGAGAATTCTATCCAGTAACCGCTCAATATAAGCAGTCCTTATATAAAATGGCTGCAACACAAAAAATTGATTTACCATTAACAACTCCAGCATCTTCTAAAGCAATTCTAATATTCAAAGAAGATGAAATAGTGAGTAATGGTACTTATAATAATGGAGTCTATACATGTGTAATTGATAGTAGTTTACAAATTATGGCAGGAGATATTCCATTCCTTTTGGACTATCCAATAGTTATAATTTCTAAAAGAGAAGGAAATAAGTGGATACACACATCTCACTATCAAATTGATATAGAAAACTCTTTAAGTAATAACCCAAACCGTTATATCATGAATAAAACAATTATCCAGAGTGGGGTAAGATATGTTTTATTATCGGTATCATTAAAGCAACTTTCACTTGAATCGATGTCTCAATTGGTAGTGAAAGATAATATAGTTAATACAGTAACAATGGATTTTAGATTTAGTGGAAATTTAGCTAACTTCGAAGTTTTTTATCGTGAAGTAACTGGCTCTACTAATGATATCCAATTAAAGAAAGTTTTAAAGGGTGGCTCAGCACCACCTAATCCATTCTGTTATTATGAAATCGTCGATCCAAATATAATAAGATTGACATTTAAGAAGAATGTATATTTCAATCCTGCATTTAATTCAGAAATTATATTAAATGCATATACATCTCTAGGAGATGCAGGAAACTTTGAAGTATTTAAAGATGCATTAACATGTACTGCAAAATCAGAAAAATACCCTTATAATAATAAGATGATTATTACTGGTAAAATTAATGGTAGTAGTAGAGGTGGAGTTAATGCTGTCGTAGATGAAGAATTTAGAAAATTAATTACTGATGCATATAGCACCAATAATACAATTACTACATCTAATGATTTACAAATTTACTTTGATAAAGTTGCCAGAATTAATCAAGATGCACAAAAAACTAAAGTTCTTTTTAGGAAGAAACGTGATGATGCATTGGTTAGATTATATGGTGCATATATTTTATTAAAAGACACATATAATAATATTGTGCCTACAAATACCGTCGACCTTAATTTATGGAAGAATGATATAAGTCCAGCTGGTCCTGACTCATCTAATCGTATATTTATAAAACCAGGAACACTTTTTGAATATGAAACAGGAGTGTTTACTGCAAAAAAGGTAAGCGATTTAACAATAGTTGATGATTTAAATGTGTATGATGATAATAGTAGATTTATTTTCTCAAATCCATTTCTTATCGCACTCACATTAGACCCTAATGTAGTTGGTTACTACTTAAACTCAATCAATTCAATTAAACCAATTGAATATAAATATGTAAATGATAATACACTAAATCAGTTTATTGGAAGTAATCTTAAATTCTACAGAAATGCATTGATAGGAGAAAATTTCTATAAAATTTCAATGACAATTTCGCCAGCATCAGAAATTGATCCGGCTACTATTGTAACGGTTAATTCTCCAGCAGAGGTCGCTAATGTCATTAGAGCTCCAAAAAATGGAATATTATTAAATATTCAATATGAAACTGATGGAGTTTATGCTAATTTCTTATATGACGATGCAACTACTCAGAAAATTCAAGTAAATAATATCGTTAAAAAGAATATCGTTTCTGGAGCATTTGAATATGTTACTGGATATGATATCCAAATTGAAGCATCTAAAAGATTTATACAAAATGATATCCTTGCAATAAAAAAAGATACCGATCTTGGTAGAGTAAGAATTGGGTTAGACTTTAAAAATATTTTATATGACAATCTCTATTATATTCCATTTACTATTGAGAACTATGATGCCAATTTAAATAGTTATGATATTGCGGCATATATATCAACTGACGATACCCTTACTCTCGAAGCACATTTATTAATTGAACATGGGATTATTAATAACACTGGTATAGAGAATGACAATATTACAATTCCAATGAACCAATTGGATGCTGAAATACATGTCTTCTTCAATAACTATGATACTAACTATTCCCATCAATATGACGGATTTGACTATTTTAGAAGTTATACGTTAACTAATACTTATAGCCTAGATGGTACTGAAGAAAATTATAAAGTATCATTAATTCAGCAAATTGATTTTATCCGTAGCACAATGACATTTACAGATAATCTCGAAGACCCAACTAATTTTGGAATCGTGTTAAAAGAAGTACCAGTATCTAAAGCTAACTGGTGTAAATCAATATCGAATTTTAGATATCTAATCGATAATATTTATGATAACTATCTAAAATTATCAGATACATATTACACATTAGAAAATAACTATGGTATTGACTTAAAATTCTTTAATACTTACGGTAAATCAAGATTCTTTAATGTTGGTCTTAAAAATATTACTAGTGTATTGGATAGTGTCAACTGCTCATTTAGTTTTGGAGTTTACTTGACTTCATTAACCTCACCAAATGTATTTTTAACTGAATTTAGACAATTTGTAAAAGACTATATAGAATCAATTAATTCAGTGAGTGTTTCCGGACAATCATTGTATATAATGAATCTTATTACTAGTCTGAAAATGAAGTTTTCTGAAATTGGTTATATTGAATACTATGGTCTTAATAGCTATAGCCACGAAGCACAAAAAATTGAAGGATTATCGAATGCTCAAATTGTAGCTTCGGGAATAACTGACTATATTCCTGAATTTATTAATATACATTCAGTTCAAGAAGGCGCTGAGATGGTTCCGCAAATTAATATACTATTACTTGATTCATAAAATTATTGGAGAGATAAAATTCTCTCCAATATTTACTTTATTTATATACGAAAACAGACTAATAAAAATAAAATATTTTAATCGAAAGGTGTGAAAATTTTTATGATGATAAATAAAGCAATATTAGAAAATAAGCTCCAAGATAAATTTAATAATTTAACTCTTCATTCAATAATCAATGAAGCATTCCTTGGTGGTTTATTATTTGGAAAGACCGAATTAACTAGAGAACAAACTCTTGACTTAAGCAAATATTCATATAAAGTTCTAGAATCTGTTGGTGGATTTAAGGCATTGGAATATGCAATGGAAAATGAAAACCAACTAGATAGATTGGTACTATTATCAAAAATTTATGATGTTTGTACTGAGTCATCTGCATCCATGGCAAAATACCATGTAAAAGCTAATGAAGCTGCTACTACTGAAAAAGGTTTACAAGAAATTGTAGATAAAGCAACTTTCACAAAAGAAGAATATGCAAAGTTTATAAAAAATGCTAAGAGTATTGATATCGACTATATCTCCAAGATAATCAAAGATAAAGTAATTAAAGTTATCAATGATGAACGTGAAGAATATGAGAAAAATGAACAGTTAGAAAAAGAAATAATCGATACTGTTAAAGATGAAAATTCTACAGAAAATGATGATGCAACATTAGAAAGCTATTTAGATATAGTATTAGATAAATCTTTTATAAGAGAACCTATATCATTATTTTCTAAACTACAAGATATTGCAATTGAGAATTTGATGCATTCAGATATGTCTCTATTGCTAAAGGCTAATACTGAGATTCCAATGAATGTTATTAACACTGTAACATTTGAAGAATCACTGGATACATTATCAAGAAATAATGTTAAAAATCCACTTCAAGCTCTAGAAAGTGCTTGTGTATCATTAAATAATGATAAAACTGATATAGAAAAAGCTAAAGTTTTTGAGCTATCAACTATATCATCAATCGTTATTTATACTGCATTAGAAACTTTGAATACTTTTAATCTATATACTCCATCTAAGGATGAAATTAGAAAAGTCTTAGAATGTGAAAATTCTTATGACGAAAGTCTAGATTTATCCATCAATAATGTTAGTAATATTATTAAGAGTAAACTATCCGAAATTCAAAATAAATGTCTAGATAATAACTGCATGAATCAGAAAGAAATGATTAAAACGAATGTTGAATTAGAAAAATATCGTGAGATCATATATAAGTTTATAGAAAATGAAAAATATGCTGATGCAGTTCAGACATTATGTAATGAAATAAGTAATACAATTGAACTTATCGGAATAAAATTGAAAAAACTTGCTACTGTAAAGGTAGCTCCAACTAAATTATCATCTTTTGAGAAAAGAGAAAAAGAAACCTTTATTAGCGAATTGAATAAGATTGCAAGACAATTGACAGCAAAACCTAATGTAGGTGAACTTAAAATAAATCTAAACCCAGAAAATGAAAATCCAGTATTCTTAAATATTGAATTTAAAGAGCCTAGTGGTGTTAAGGTTGATCAGACTAATATCCCTATTAGACATAGACCAGCATTTGGTTCTGTTATAGAATATATTAAAGAATCAGTATCAACATCCAAGCTATCAACTAATGATAACTTAAGAATTTATATCTATGATATAAATACTGGCAGTCGTACAAATTTATAAAAGATAAAAAGTATATAGTAATCGAATGATTACTATATACTTTATTTTTATTATTTATCTAGTTCTTTAATCATAACATCGTTTCCCATCTGGGATGTAAATATATATAAATCCATAACTCCAGAGCTTTTTATTTGCTTTTCTTTTAATTTATTAATTATATTAGAGCGTACTTCACTCTCTTTGCTATTTTCTATCATGTAAAACTTATCATCTTTTTTAGATTTCGAATATAGCTCTAATAATACTTCAGCAATTAATGATTCTTTTTGTATCGCCATAAAAAAACATCTCCCTTTATATAGATTATTAAATTTATGTGGCATATTCATATTCAACAGTATCCAAAATTAGATTTTTATATGCCGTTGAATTTTCAACTTTCCGTTTATTAAATTTACAATCAAAGCCGTCTTGGTATTCTAGGAATAATTCTACTCTTGGTTTAATTGAAAAGTATTTTTCAACAGTTCCAATTTGAATGATATTATCATTAATTAATAAAATACCTTGTAGCATATCTGAATATGCTTTACCTAAATTATCCCAATCAGGATCTTGTATTGGACAAATAATTCCTTTTTCAGCTAAATATAGCTCTGTATTTGTCATTGATGATGGAGATAATTGATATGTTTTAACTAATAATTTAGTTCGAGTAAATATGACTCCTAAATCGTCAATATATTCTTTTATGATTTTTTTATTTTGCTGCGCTCCTTTAACATAAAAATGCTTTGATTTAAATTGATACCTTGGTCTTGGAGTAGGTTTAGGTATTATTGGTAAAAGTATATTAATCTTTTTCCATTCTAGTTTATTAATTCGATTTTCCTCCTCCATGATCTTATCTTTATTTAAGTTTAAGTTATTTTCCAAATAAATTAATATTTCCTCTTTTATATTTGAAAGATGTCCGAACTTTTCTTCATATTCTTTATCCATAAAAATGCTCCTATCGATTTTGTATTTGGAATATTTTACTTAATGCATTTGATAAGCTATCAGTAATTCCCCTAAATTCATTAGCCGGAATATCAGTAAATTTATTTTTGATGGCTGCTGTAGCAATATCAATTTTTGCATTTAAATTATTCATCTTTAAATCAACTCCACATAATGTACCTAGATATTCAACTAACGCAGTATTCTGCAATGCCAAGAATGGTTTTGCTGTTGACGATACCATTAGCTGTGAATATAATGGAGTTATATCAAAAGTTACTTCAAATTCCGTTGGAATTCCATGTACTGTCCATGATGTATTGTCTGGGCCACCTCTAACAATATTCATATTTGTGATTATTGCTAAGTCTGAATTAAACCATCCTTTTTGGAAGGCTCTTACAATAAATGGATAGGTGTACATATTATTCGATAGTTGCTTTGGTAAGGATAAAGCTAATAAGTGCATTATTGGAACCATGCATCTTAAGAAAATAGATAATTTATTACCATATAATGATGTAAATTTCAAACTACATGACATAGATTTTGAATAATTTACACCATCAACCATTTGTGGAAATACTAATCTTCCACCTTTAAAATAGTTTTTAGTTAAACCCATAAAACTCTTTATAAATCCATCGTTTTCTGATCCATTAAAAATTGATTGTAAATCATTTTCTAACGCTGAATCAGTTATTGAACCTATTGGTCCGCCGAATAAGAATTCAAGATTTCTGGCTACGCTATTTAAAGATGAATTGTTAATAATTTCTTCCAATTGTGATGCTGTAGTATCGGTAGATATATTTTCATTAACACTAGTACCTTGATTTGTTACAAAGAAGTGCACATATGAATTATCTCCAACAGCACTACTTACTAATCTATCATAAGCACCTTTCATATCACCAAATACTGAATTTGAATTAGTAGCTGATGCCTTTTCAGGCTCTAACCAATAATCATAATTAAAGTTTTTAAGTTTCTGTGTTCCATATGGAATTTTCTCATCACCGATTCCCATTAATATAGCCATCATTCTACATAAGTAGTTAACTACATTCATATATTCTTTTCGGTTTTGTTTAAATTCATACAATTTACCATTTAATACGTTACTATCATTATCACTTAAAATCTTAGATTTTAATGCTGAATCTCCAGTTGTTATTCCTAATACTCTTTCATAGAATGCATTTTTCTGGTCTTTTGAAAAACCTGGTAAATAGTTAACCGTCCCAGGGCATAATGATAGTATACTAGGATTCGATAACATTGAATTTGCAAAAGCTCTTCCAACACCAGGTGTAATGTCATTGATATATTGAATATCGACATTCATATTAAATTGTGGTGGACATCCAAAAGCTCTTATATATCTATAAAACAATGTTTTGTATCCTGCCGTATTGACAGTTGTTTCAACAATAGTTTTACCAGTATCATCTATTGTATCATAATTTTCACTATAATCAATTTGATCTGGTTCTGCATATCCATATGCAGGTGGTTGAGATGTTGATGGAGGTGGAGTGCTTTCAGTAACTTTTGTTAGATAAACTCCAGAACACCACCCATTAACGGGAGATGTAATATGTATCCATCCATTTTTCGTTTCATTATTTTCACTTCGTAATGTAGTATTATACGGGAATGCTGAACCTGCAAGTCCATAAGAAACTCCTGGTCCAGACCTTATATTTAATGCGCCACTGGCGTTTACTTTATATACAGTACTCATTTATTTCAACTCCTTTTTACTTAAGAATATTAATAACTTTGTTAATGCTTATTTAGAGTATTAACAGTATCTTATTAAATTGTAAATATATATTATTTTAGTAAGAAATAAAATAACACCCCCCTTCACCCCTCGTAATAGGTAAAAGCAGGCGCAGTAAATAAGCCTAAACAAATTTCCGTTTGGAGTTCCTATTCTCCTCCTTACTATTATAGTCCTAATACCGATAGGTCATAATAGATTTAAAAAGAGATTGCATATGCAATCTCTTTTTTTTGTTATCTTATCTACCTCGTGCAATAAGTTCATGAATTTCTCTTAATGAGAACTGACTCTTATCTGAAGTTGATTGTTTATTATTAGCTATAATAATTGGTTTTGCTCCCTTAACGGATTTATTATTGTTAAATTCACCATATACAATTGGTGCTTTATCTGGTTTATCTCTCATAAATTCAATTCCATCTTTAACTACATCAATTAAAAGATTCAATTTATCTTCAACGCCAGTAGTATTAACTGCGATATCCAACTTATTGATTAAGTCTTCTTTTCTCAGTCTTCTACTCTGATATGCATCTCCATATAAAACATCTTCATCTTTATCCTTGACACGATTCATAGATGTTATATTGAATTTATTACTCTTATCTGCTTTAAGCAGATTTTCTTTATCTTTATCTGATATTAATGCTCCATATCCTTCGATAATAGAATTAATGTCATAATTTGCTGGGTTAATGTCTGAACCATATTTCTGATTAGCTCTTACTTCATAATGTAAATGGTTACCAGTACTTTCACCAGTCGTTCCAACATATCCTATTATTTGTCCTTTAGATACTGAGCTATTTTCTGGTATAGGTGATTTAGAATTCATATGGGCAAATAGATGATGATACCCAATATTATCTTTTATCAAAAGTTTATTACCATAACTATTATCATAGCCATTTAAAATTACTCTTCCACTTACTGGTGTTGGTATTGGAGTTCCACCGGATGCTCCAAAATCTATTCCAGTATGTTTACTATATTTTCCAGTAATTGGGTGTTTCCTCATACCATAATCACTGGTTAATCTTCCTCCTAATGTCTTACTGAACCAATTTTTTATTGATGTATTAGTATTCATCAATGGCTTAGCCTTATTGGAAATATCAGTAGGTACTTTAGTTCCAGAGGAATTAGTGTTAGTTGCTTTATTTGCTTCTCTAGACGCCAAAACCATTTGTTTAGCATCAGAATAAGAAACATTATTTAATTTCATTTGCATTTTGGCTTCTTCGATTATTGCTAGATTATCAATGATACTAGCTGCACCAGATAAATTACCATCTGGTCCGCCTTCACCATAAGTGATTCCCATATTAAATCCAGCACTTCTTCTTGGACCATATTGCATTATATCGTATTTAGATAGATTTGATGATTCTATTATTTTATTTAACTTACTAGAATATTTACTATCTGTCGCATATCCAGCCGTTTGTAGAGCAGATGTTGCCACTCTATAATTCTTAGTACTTCTTACAGCAGAATATCTTGGACTATTCATTAATTTTGCATAGTCTAATATAGAATCCTCAATTGAATCATAATCTCTAAATTTTGCTATTGTGGAATATGTGTTGCCATATCCATCTTCTTCTTTTGTCAATTTTTCTTGAACTTTTCCAGTCCATCCTGAGCCCGCTTTGATTCCAAATATATTATTACCAATAGAACTTTTACCCCAGCCAGTTTCTAATATAGCTTGTGCAATCAATACTGATGGTAGAATGCCATATTTATCTTTAGCTTTTAATGCTCCAGGCAAAATTTTATCAATAAATTTTGAAGAATCTTTACTGCCAGAATCATCGATTATTGCATCGATATTTATATTTCCGTCTTCGTCTATATACATCCCATTATCATTGAATATTCTAGTGTATGTAGCTCCACCTAATAAACTATCAATCCAATGTGTTCCAATTGATCCAACTTTACTAAGAATATCAGCGAGTCCGCTTAATCCTGATAATAAACTACTCTTAGGTTTTTGAGTTGGCTCAGTAGTATTAAATTGAGCTTGATTTTCAATAACCTTTTCGTCTTTATAACTTTTAGCAGAATCCCATATTGATAATGCAGGTAATGATGGTTGGTTTGGAGTTGATTTGTTTTTATTTGGTAATTGTGCGTTAAGAAAATCCATAGTTGATGGTAATTTTGGTAGACTAGTTTTATATGGAGCGCCAGGTCCATAATTAACTTTATCTTTACTATATGACCATCCGTTAGTCATATCCTGTTGAATATTATCTGAATTATATGATTTAATTCTTCCATCAAGTGGATCTTGTATCATAACATTACCGTTTGAATCTATTCCAGTAACTGCAACTACATGACCTGCCTTTGTAAATGGCGAGTCCATTTTACCATTACTCTTTCCTGATAATATTACCGGATTTCCACTTTTTATATTTTGAATTAAATTATTTTTTGATACTTTTGATGATTGAAGTCCTAATTTCCTTGCACCCTCAGTAAATAAATCTTCTTTACTACCACCTTTAGCAATATATCCACTATCTTTTGCTAGTTTCGCAACAGTTAATGGGTCGATATCACGATTAGTTGTATTAGATGCTACATATGATAATGCAGTAGGACCACATCCTCCAGTATTCATTGTACTTCTTTTTCCATTAGGCAATGTACCTAATGAATAGTTAGCCCATCGTGGATCGGATTGTGAAGGTCCATAGGATATATTATCTTTCTTATTAGCCATTTGACCATTGCCATAAAGATAATCAAGTCTTCCACTTCCAATATTACCACCAGATGGTGTTTTAAATGCTTCTTTTACCGATGATCCAAAATTCTTTAATCCGTTCCATGACTTAGTTGCCCATGATGGATTTTTCAAATCTTGGTAAGCTTTAGTCGATAAGTTTGTGCTATTAGATGAATTATAGTTTGCGGTTTCTGTATCAAGAATCTGTTGGTTAGCTTTTAATTCCTTAACCATATCAGCACTACTAACACCGTTTATTTTTGATAACTTTTCATATACAGTAGTTGCCATATCAAGTTTCAAATCATTTTTACTAATCTCAGAAGTTACCTCAAGTAGTATATCAAATATTGGTCCGATACCTAAACCGAGAATAGTTTTAAATGTAGATGAAATAGCAATCATTAACCAGTCAACACTGTCTTCACCAACTCCAAATAATTTATCAGCTTCAAATGCTCCTGATATAAGGTCATATCCTGAGAATACTAAAGTCGCTAAACCAATAGTTGCTACACCAGTTCCAACTTTAGCAGTTGCTTCAACTGTTGCATTTGCTATTTTTGATGCGGCTTTTACAAAGAATGTATCTGAACCTTTAGCAAGTGTAGTTAATAATTTATCTTTCATTGCTTTTATAAATACAGTGAATCCACTTGGGACTCTATTGAATAATTTTACTATAGTTTTATTTGTACTTAATTCTGCCAATTTCTTAAATACTTCATCAACAAAACTTAGTACTTTCTTCTTAGAAGTTGCAGCTAATGCATCAGATGCATACATTGATTTCAATGCAATCGTTTCAGCAACATCTTTAACTGCTTTAGTTCCTTTAGATGTGTTAAGTGTAGTCCTTAATAGATTAGCAGGAGTTTCAAACATTCTTGAACCTAATTTTGCACCCTCTTTAGCTCCAGATGCTAAATTAACATTCTTCAATCCCGGAATAAATCCTCCAACTGTTCCAGCAGCTCCTCCACTAACTCCACCTAAAATTGAACCCATCATACGGGCATTCTTTGGATTTGCAATAGAATTTCTGAATGTATTTAATGACCCAGTTATTAATCCCTCATTCTGTACCGTTTCAGGCTTACCCGTTTTTTCATTAAATATTATTCGACTTCCTCCAATAACTTGCTTTCCATTTTTATATGTCTTTACATTAGTTCCATTCTTTCTAGCTTCGGCTGCCTCTTTACCATCAACTTCTTCGACTTTAGAACCAGCTATACTATCATATAACTTTTCTCCACTACCTTTTACAATCGCAACTCCAGCTTTAATTAAAGATGGAATTATTTCGACGATTAATCCAGCACTAGATTCGATAATTCCTGGTAAATACTTTCCAGCGGCACTTGATATTGCACCAATAGCATCTGGAATCTTATCAGAGAGAGTTGGTAATACAGATTCAGTCATAAAATCAACTATTTTTGTATATAAGTTTGGTAGCTTATTCTTTAATAATGTGATTCCACCACCAGCTAATAATAATTTTGTTATATTATCAGTATTACTAAACCAATCAAATACAGAGCCAAACATACCACCAAATCCACTAGAGATTTTCGTTATAGATGCATTTTCAGAATCATCTGTAATAATTTTAGCTTCATCCTTTTTAGTATCAACTTTACTTGAAATTAAATCAGTGAATTTAGCTTTTAACGATTTAGATTTTTCTGTTTCTACAGCTTCTCGTTGTTTTCTTGAATCTGATTGATTCTTTTTAAATATTGAATTAAATAGCGATTTAATTCCTTTATTATTTATAGTCGACATCTCATCTTCAGAGATATTTGCACTATCAATAATTTCAGCGTCTATTGGTTCTCCAATATTTTTATCGCGTTTCTTTCTATCATATTTTCCACCAAATAATACTTCATTTAATGAATCCAATCTATCTAGAATATTAACTAATAATGAAGATTTTTTTGGTTGGTTTTTAGCCGTACCCAATTCTCCGATAATATCAGAATAATCTGCGTCAATTATATTGGAATCGGTTGAATTTCTTTTAATATTTGAATTTGATAAGGCTCTAATCATAATTTCATTTGAATTTGGAATGATAGTTGAATTATCATCTGAAACAATAGTTGCTTCATCAGGGCTATCTGTCCATCTACTTTTATTTTTATTATACCAAGATTTTAAATCTCCTCTAGTATATTCCTCAGATTGTCTATAATTATCCCATTCAAAATTTGGTACATCAGAATATTTATTAATGTCTTCATCCGTCATAGTACCACTATTTTTATTAATGTTATATTTCTTAAATGCGGAGTTTAATGTTCTTTCTTTTCTAGCTTTCTTCTTCTTTGAATAGTCTTTATGAATTTGATCTTCTGCCATTTTGTACATAGCATCTCTCAAATCATCAACCATACCAGTCATACGATCTTGGTATTCAGAAGTTTTCTCTCTAGCATGTTTCTGTTCTAATGACTCAAGCATTAATGGAGATTTTATAGATGATCCCATCCCACTAGGCATTTCAGCAGATGATTTAGATTTCTCAAATCTATCTTTCCAGTCATCCTTATTAAAGATTAAATCTTTTAAATTCTTTTCAGTCGATATACTATCTGTAGATAAACCAGCTTTTACTAATTCATTCTTTCTTCTCTTGATCATTTCATCAGTCCAAAAGACTTCCTTATACTGGTCTTCTTTAGCATATTTCTTTCTTAATGCATCTACACGCTTCCACTTATTTTGCTCGTCTCTATCTTTCTTCTGGGCTTCTTTATTTTCTCGTTTATCTTTTCTTACATCTCTCCAACGTAAACTATTACGTCCTTCTAAACCCATACGTTCATCATAACTTTCACGAGCAGCATCTAATGTATCTTTATCGCTTACTACTCTTTTAATATCTTTAGCTCTTCCAAATAATTTTTGGAGATTTCCAAATATATTATCAGAATATATTCCTTCTTCATCTTCTTTGCCCCATTTAGCAGATAACACATCTTTAGATGCTCCAGCATAATTTTTCCAGAATTTCATTTCTTCCTTAGTTCTAGTTGGAGCTGCTATCATAGATCCTAATCTTACTGCCGCAACTATTGGAGTAGATGCCGCTTTTAGGCCAAAGCTTGTTGCTTTAATGGTCATTTTTCCGATATTTCCTAATAATGATGTAAACGGATTAAATATTTTCTGCATTGTCGCTTTAAATATAGAAGTAATCCCATCAGTTATTGTATCGAATTTTTCTTTTACAAAATCGGATATATCATCCTTTAATCCACCTAATGCATCAACTAATGGTCCGAATGCTAATCTAAATGGATATTCAATTTTATCTTTTGCCCAATATGCAAAGTTTGTCATTTCATCATGTACTGTTTGCTTAACTGGGTCAAATATATTTACTACTAAACTATTACGTACTTCATTTAATAAACCATTTTTGAGTCTCTTTCCTGTAGGTTTACCATTTTCATCTAATTCTTCAGTTCCAAATAAAAACTGTTTAAATCTATCAGTTTGAGAAGCTATTCCAAGTCCTAACCCAACTAGACCCATTCCAACTGGTCCGCCCATTGATAAAGCTGAGCCAACTAGACCCATTTTACTTAAAGTTAATCCTGTTAATGCTCCAATTCCTAAACCTTTTAAACCAGACTTTAGATATGGCTTAGACTTTGCAAATCCTGCTGAGAATTTATTCATTCCTTTAGAAAGAACCCCGCCAACACGTTTATTGTCTTCATTCTTTTCACCGAATAAAATACTTTTTATCTTATCATTATTTAAGAATAATCCCGTACCCATGCCTAATAATGCACCACCAATTGGTCCACCTGGTAATAATGCATTAGCAACAACGCCAAATGGTCCTGTTGGTCCACCAAATACGACGTGTTTCATTGCTCCTAATGTTCCGGCTCCAATTATAACTGGAAGATTCTTTTTAAATGAATCTTGTAATCTTTGTGATATTAATCCTCCAACTTTCTTTCCATCTTTTTCACTATATTTACCAAACATGAATTCTTGGAAAGTTTTTGATTGGGATAATATCGATAATCCCATTCCTGCAATAGCTCCACCGACTGGTCCAGTTGGTAAGAATAAGCCTCCTAATAATCCTAATGACCCTCCAGATAATAATGATACTCCTGCTCCAGCTATACCCGCTGTCAACATCCTTGGAAGATTCTTTTTAAACTTTTTAAGAAAACTTTCTTCTTTTTCTTCTGGAGTTTCTTTGTCGTCACCAAATAAAGCTACAGCAAATCTGGTTCCACTCTCTTTTATATGATCCGTTGTATTGATAACTGCTTCTTTAACAGTATCATGTACTTCTTCGTTTGTTATAACCATTGGTAATAATGATGCATTAGTAGTATTTTTAATTACAGCTTCATTAGAATTCTCTTTATTATTAGAAGTATTCGTTGCTGTATTAGTATTTTCTACTGTTGCTTCATCATTTTTTTCTTTCTTTTTGGTTATATCCATCCAAGAAAACATACTCTTATATATGTCATTTTCTTTATATTCATCGGATTTAAAAACATACTTCATCGTGTTATCAAATGTAGTATTATAACCTGATTTTATATTACTCAAAACACTATCTGGATTTGCTTTATGTTTCTTACCTTGCCTATTAGTATATTCCTTTCCAGTAAATGAGTATTTCAAATAATCAAAACTATCAAGTAGCATTTTTGTTAATCCGGAAAATATCCCATCTTTTTCATTAAATAAATAGGAACGAATCTTATTTCCAAGCTTTTTAACATTTTCGTTTTCCCAAAATTTATTAAAGAATCCAGTTTTGCCAAATAATTTAGAAACTATACCCGAGAAAGAACTAAACATTCCTAACACTGATGCCTTAATAGAATCAGACATCTTAGTTCCAGCATTAATAAATTTTCCCAGTCTACTATCATCTGCCGAAGCAGTTTCTTTATCAGTTTCAAATTTTGCTTCTGAATTTTCGGAAATAACTTTTTTATTCATTGCTAAATCAGCATCGATATCTTTCGATGATTTTTTCATTATAGAATCATAATTTTCATTATTAAACTTTGATTCTTGTTTCTTTAAGAAATCGTTAGAAATTCCTTGATTTCCTATTCCAGAATTAGTTAATCTAGATGATGCAGGAGCAATCTTAGCTGTATTTGCTAACGGCGGTCCACGTTTTGATCTTCTTCTAGCTGCTAATTCATCTGGAGCTTTTTCATCCACTGCAACTTGCCTTTTAGAGGTAGACGCTTTTACTGTATTATTATCTACTAATGTAGTGATATCAACATCTGGAAGTTCAGCTTCTATATTTCTGGTACCTTGTGGTTTATTATATCCCATCATTTTACTGAAAAGATAATCATCAGCTTTATTAACTTTCTTTTCTACTGTATCTCCAAACTTTTCAACTCCGCTAATTCTAAATCTATCTAAAAATTTCTTAGATTTAGTCTTAACTAGTTGAGAATAGAGTTCTTTCTTTACAATATCTTCACCAATACTCATATCGAAAGGGTTATCTCTCATAGCTTTATTATACTTCTTCATCAATTGAGGAGTTATTTTAAATTTACTATCAAATTCTGGGAAAGATTGAGCAATATCTAAAATATCCTGCTTAATACTACTAGGAGATGATGATGTTCCTGTTCCACCATATCCAGAATTTTCAAATAAATCAATTTTTCTCTCTTTATTAAGTTTAGAAGAATTTTCATTATTGAATAGATTTCGATATACTGATCCTTCAATAGTTCTTTCAAGGGATTTTGATTGTTCATTCATCGCCTTAATGGAGCTCTGGAGATTCTTTTCCATAGACATAATTACATCTTTAAATTCCTCATTAGGTAAAACATTTTGAAGGATTCCAGATGCTTGCGTTGTATAACTCTTATAGTCTAAAGTACCACTAAGACGTTGATTTAATAGTTCATTCAATTGCTGCTGGATATCTTTTATTTCATTTTCCTGAACCATATTATCTTCCAAATAAGTAGTCATTTTATTCAATGAATCATAAAACTCCATTTGTACTGTAGAGTCTCTATCTTCATAAAATTGCTTTTCGATTGAACTCTTTGAACGAAATACACCAGCGTCCATATCATAATAGCGTTTTTCTTGCTTAGTTAGAACTGATTCTATACTAGCAAGATATGAAGGAATAACTTCAACTAATGAACGTTGCGCTTCACCATTCCATGATAATGCTTCTTTATGGAAATTTCCCATATTAACATTTTTCTGATTTGGACGTTTAGCTCCAAGAAGTTCACCCATGAATCTCATAATGCTACTTTTACTATAATCATTACCTATGTCACCAACTCTATATAATGCATTTTCAAAATATGCCTCTAGATTTTTATCCGCTTTTTCTAATGATTTCGTTATTCCTTTTGGAATTGTCTGTTTTATTCCAGCTTCCAATAGTATTTTAGGTAAACGGATAGGAGTATTATCTCCAAATGCACTTTGCATATCATACATCATTTTTACCATATTAAACATAGAGCCAACTATAGTATTATTAAAATTCTTTTTAATGAAGTCTTTATAACCTTTAGGATTAAATCCTCCACTAATAAATCCTAGCGGGTCTTCAGGAAAACTCATATCACTATTTGGGTCCATACTCTTTTCAAGTCTATTTAAAGTTTCCAAATTCTTATCAAAATATTCCAACATTGCCTGATTAACTACACTAGTATTTTGATTTTGAAACTCCATTAGACCAATAATATTCTGATTAATAGAAGTTAAATTAATATTAATTGCCATAATACCAGAATTTATTTTATTGATACCAAACATTGCAATGTTGGCTTGCTTTAATGATGCCATTTGGGCACTTTTAATTGTCGAAGATGAAAGCACATTAGTCATTTCTTTAATGCTATCTACGGTAGCATTACTTCCAACTAATACTGCCTTTCCAATAACCTTATCACCTTCGGTTATAGATTGCGTATCATCAGAGCCACTTTCATCAGAATCATCTGATGATGTGTCTGAATCATAATCATTATTATAGTAATCTATATCACTAGATATCTCGTATAAATCTGATTGATTTTTTTGAAGAGAGAAATTCCCTGAACGGATATCTTCCATTGCTGATGCAATTACATCCTTTGCTTGTCTTCCGATTGATGATGAATCAAGCGATCTATTTTGGGAATTGACTAGTGTCTTAGTATTTCTTATAAACGATATCGTATCTTTTGCTGCATCTGCAGTTGATATAGCTGTCGAACTAAGATTTGGGGTTATACTTTTCAATACATTTAACGATGAGAAAGCTATCGATTTAGATGCATTTTTAACCCAAATATTTGCTTTAGGCTTATTCATTATTAATCACCTACTTTATGTGTATATTTTTATTTAAATATAAATCATTAACATTATGTTTTTGGGTTAAAAATGAGATAAAAAAAGGAGAATACCGAGTTTTATTCTCGGTATTCTCCTTCTGGATATCTTAATTTTATAATTATAAAGTTATTTCTTATATTAACAAAATATACCTTCTTTTTATCAGCGAATATAAAATCAATGAAGTTATATATTCATTATTTACTAATGCCCGCATATCACCTTTTTTATTTTAAAGAATAGTCAATTCGTTTAAACGATTCGTCTAACGATTATAAAAACCTAATTAAAGGCTTTTAAAAGTTTTCCTCAAAACTTTATTGATTAGATGTCTCATAACAAAATTTCAAATATTCCTCTAATAAAATATGGTAATAATTAGGAAATCTATAAATCATAAATATAAATTATCAAATCTTTAGCATTATGCTGACAAATATAGCATATTAATAAAAATATAAAAAACTCCTTTCGATAATTTCTATAATCAAAATATAAAATAAAAAAATGAAGGAATATAAATCAATACTTGTTAAAATAGAAATACCATTTCTACTTAAAATATTTATATTCCTTTTAGCCATGATAATAATAAAAATTGTATTTTTTTATCAATCGTTCATAGTGGAAAAGATTATATACTAATATAATTGCATTAATATAGTCTCTTCCAATACTGTATAACATCTTCATGGGATACAATATATAAAACTATGAAGCTTATCATTATCATGTAAGCTAACATGGATAGACTGCATATACCATATGCAATTTCTTTTCCATAAATTTATTTTTTTGTTATGACAAATTAAAAAAAAATAATCTATAGATAGATTAGTAAATTTTTGGTTATAATTTACTAATCGCCTCTATAGATTATTTTAAATAATATTCTCAACCGTTGCTTTAATAATTTAATTATCAATGCTTAGTTATTTAACTTCTTCTTTTAGCCATCCTGGAATTTTATTGGATGCTTTTAGTGCTGTATGTTCTTTTGTCTTTACTCTCTTGCCAGTAGGAATAGATTCATACTCTCCATTATCCTTTTTGACAATCTTTCTTGTATCAGTTGTCTTATCATTTACAGTTACCTGTGATATAGACATTTCGCCTTCAGTTACTGAAGTGATCGGTAATTTGAACTTTCTTCCTGTACTTGTATAATCCTTTACGATTATTCCGGCTAATTCTGATACAGCCTCAGCATGTTCTTTGCTGAATGTAACAGTTTGAAGTTTGTTTAATTCATCTTTGTCAATTCCGAATTGTTTTAATACAGGTTTCAATGATTCCCTATATTTTTCAACTGGTTTTATTGTAACTACACTTGGCTCCTTGTCGCCGTTTTTGATGAATACTTCAACTTCATGTTCTGGTGTATTCAATAACGATTGTGTCATTGTTACCAGGTCAGATTTTGAATAGCTGCTTGATCCATTTTTCTTTACCTTAGCAGTAATTTGTGAACATAATTCATTATATTGATTTTTAGCTTTTTTACTCATGTTATCTCTCCTTTAATTTGTAATTATGATAATTTATGAAATTAGTTGTATTACTTATAAAATTATACGACCATTCCTAATTATCGTGCGAGAAATTAGAGGAGTAAATTTATTACTCCTCATTATCTGATGGAGAAGCAGATGTATGAATATCTACCTCAGCATTACCTTTCAATTCCACTTCACTTGATACTCCGCCAATATAAACAGCTCCGGTTTCGATATTCACTGCTGGTTCTTTAGGAGCTCTTGGACGCCTTGGTTGAGAATTTATCATTGAAATCATTTGTTCTCTTGTATACGGTCCATCGTCTTCGATTATTTCATAATCACTTGGCATAAATGGACCATCTTCCTGATTTACTCTTTTAAGAGTTTCTTCATACTGCGGTCTTCTGCTATCAGCATAAAATTCTTCTTCTTCATCGTCATCTTCTTCAACAGTTGCTTCGCTAATAAATTTGACAATCTTATCCTGATCTTCAGCTAAACGAGATATAACTCTTTCCATAGTACCCATACTTTTCTTTAAATTAGTAAGTTCTCTTTGAGTTTTATCATCGCATATTACGGGTGCTACTGGAGTTCTTGTTGGTGCGGGAGCTTTCATATCTGATACTTTTCTATTTTTTAGATAGTTTTCAATTACGTAAGCATCTGATTGATTTATTCCAGTTTGTGTATTTGCTACCTGTTGTACAAATGATGCTAATTTTGAATAATTGTCACTCATAATATCTAGACGGCTAATGATATCATCTTTATCATAACGATCTAAATCATCGTCATCATCATCTTCGTCGTCCTCGTCATCATCATCGTAAAACTCATCATCGTCATCTATAAATCGAGGTGAAGGTTTTACCTTTTTTTTTGACTTTTTTGATAAATGTTTTTCCATGTATGATGATAATTCGTCATCATCGTCCTCGTCATCATCATAAAAATCATAGTCTTTGCTTAACGCCTTTGAAATAAATATATCGTCGTCATCGTCATCATAGAAACCGCCGCCGATTCCATTGTATTTACGATTTACCAAACTATTTAAAGCTGAATATTTCTTCTTATATTGTTTTTTCCTTGAGACAATATTCAATTGCTTTCTAAGTTTCTTGATTGCATCCTTATAAAGTTCTTTGATATATTCGTATTCTTTCAATTGATCTTTGTCTTTTTTCTTACCCTTTTTCTGAGCTTTCTTGAAGTTTCTTTCAAGTTCAGTAATTCTAGCATCAATCTGCACAAGTTCATCTATGCTTGAATAAATACTAGGAGTATTTGTCATTTTGATTAATTGATCAATTCCGAAATCTACAAATAATGCCAGATGCTCTTTATTGCTTCTGCAATCATTTATTCTTGATACAAGATGCTTATATCCATAAACATCATAAATTACATTATCCACATTCTCAATGTAGATAAGTTGACCATATGAATCTATTACTAGATTCTTAATCTTTTTCATAATGAACTTAATCATTACTATAGATTTTTCTGTTATATCATTTTTATTGATCATATCTTATTTCACATCCTTTTTTAGTTTAATTTAAAAATCATCATCGTCGTCATCGTCAAAGTCGTCGGCATCTTCATCAAATAATTCTTCTTCATCTTCTTCTTCCAAATCAAAATTATCGATAGTTGGAGATAGATTTTCAAGATCAGCATCAGACCAGCCAGTTTCTTCTTCAATAACTCTTATTAATGTCTTATACAAGAATTCGTCAATTGTACTTAATTTCAATGTAAGTACTTTTTCAATTATGTCATCTTTGCGATTCTGAAGTTTCCATTTTAATGAATCTGGAGCACTTTCGAGTATCTTGTCATATGCTTTCTTGAGATACTGCTCGTCGAAATAGTTAATAGGATTGTATCCTAGGGTCTTATCATAAACTTCGCCCATCTCACTTCTATCATCTGATGGATTCATAAGTTTTAATAGATAATCAACATCTCTTTCAGACTCTGCTGTAACAGTTCTCATTAGGTAATCCCAAAAAGGTCTACCTTTCAATTGATCTAAACTCTTCATTTTGTCTAGCATATTTTTTATTTCTCCCTTCAAAATTTTAATAAATTTGTGTTAGTTGTTACATATATCATTGTATAAATATGATTTTTTATTTACTAATACTATACAGATTCTAGTCCGCTACGAATATTCTAAAACCTGCTCGTTTTACCCTTTATCTGTAGTAATAATATATATCTATTTTTGATAATAAATAATGATTTTTCTCTATAAAATGAGATAAAAAGACATATAATTTTTATATACAAAAACATTCTGTTAATTATAGGTAAAGATAATATTAAAATAATTAAGGATGGTGATATAAATGCTTTACGATCAAATCGTACCAATGCGATTATATAATAATCAAACAAAATTACTACTACCTCGTGGGGATAAAGTAGGGTTTTTTAATGCAATATTTATGCTATCAAAAAATCAAAATTTTACATTAAATATAATGAATACAGAGTTTTTTGGAGATAGGGAATCATATTATAAATACTATTATATCGAATCGATATATAAGACAAAAATCGGTCCAAAGAATGTCATCCAAAATAAAAAGAAAGAAGTTATTGATAACTTCACAGCTATGAAATTTGCGGATCATATAAAATTCGTTCCGTATAGTTCAAGAAAAACGCATTTTTCAAAAGGTTTTAATACGATAATTGACTTAGGAAAATGGCATGAATTATTTTTCCAATACATAATTAAAACTACTCCTAAGTTTGTATGTGAAAGTTACATTAATTACTTAATGTCAAGAGTAAATGAATCATTCTTCAATGAATATGAAAAAGTTCTTTTCATTGATTTATATGATTGGATTGGTAATACTAAAGAAGGAGAAAAGGCAATAAAAATTAGTTCTAAATCTCTAGATAACCCAATAAATATTATACTATATACATTATATAAATTTCCAGAGTTAGTTTTAACTTTAGGTAAATTAGATGTTATAATAGCCGATTCTAAATCTAATCAGTTTTTAAAGATTCCAAGTTCTAAATTGAATAAACTTAATATTCAGAAAATAAAAACATTATTAACACAATTTGATGGACTGGAATTTATTGAAGAAGAGTTAGAAGCTCAAATTGACCCAAATACCGCATCTGTTAATAAAATAGTAAATAAAATTATACCAACTTCTTCTAAAGATGAGATTGAAAAAAGAAAAATGAATATTATTAATTCATTAAAGCATAATCTTGTAGGAGATATTGATGATATTTCTGATGAAGTTATTGATGACCAGCATAATACTGATTCAATAAAACTCGAAGATGATGATGAAGATCAATTAATAACTAAGACGGCAAATGATTACCTTGATGAGAATCAAGAATTATTATCTGGTGTAGATGATAAAGATGTATTGAAAGAACTTGAAGAGTTCATCAAGAAAAGAGTTTATGTAGCAAAAATACTTCCAACTAAATCTCCAAAAGAAATGGAACGAATTCAAGAGCTTCAAGATATACAGAAAAGTGTAATTGGATTACCATCTTTTGAAGATTTAAAAAGCAAAATGGTTGATGAAACAGATTTTTCAGATTTTGTTACTACGGCAAATCCTAACATAGTAAAATCATCATATGTTAATTTCGATAAAAACTATAACCAAAAGAAATTAGAAAAGGATATAGATAATTCCGTCGGAATATTAAGTAGAGCTATGCATGGTATTTACATTACTGATAAAACTGAAGAAGATGCATCAGACCAATTGAATTTGAAGAAGACAGTAACTTACTCATTAGAAGATGAACGTGGAAAGAAAATGGCTCTTAAATTTGATATTCCTATAATATTAGAAGATAAATATCTTTATATTAACGGATCAAAAAAGACCATTCAACATCAGCTAATTTTAAAACCTTTAGTTAAAACTTCTCCAAATACAGTTCAGATAGTTTCATTCTACAATAAAATCTTTATTGAAAGAAAGGGTGATACAGAATTAATTGCTTCATCTTTGAAAAAGTTTTTATTGAAAAATTCAGAAGAATTTAAACTTAAATTTGGAAATGCATTAGTTAAAAATAATGAATATCGAACTTCACTTGAATTCGATATATTAGCAAAAAATATATATAGCTTTACAATTGGCCAAAATGTATTTATTACAGATATAAATGACCTCCATTCTATATTAACTAAAAATAATATTCCATTTGATAAAATAGACCAAAAGAAATATTTTATTACTGGGTATAATAAAAAGACAAAAGAAGTCTTATATATTGACAAGAAAACTGACTATAGTGAGCACATTATGTCATTTATGTCAGACTCAGATAAGAGCCAATTAGCAAATCAAAAAGTTGGTAAGAGACTTATGTATGCTCAATGTACAATAATGGAAAAACATATTCCACTAATATTATTTATGTTATTCTGTGATGGTTTTAAATCAGTTATGGAAAAATCAAATGTTGAATATAAAATAATTGATAAAAATGAAGCAGAAAAATATGATAAATTTGTATATGGAGTAACTCAATTAGCTGATAAAGCTATATTATGGAAAAGATATCCATTACAAAATTCATTATTGATGAATGGATTGCAACCTCTTCAAATGGAATTATATTCATCAGAAGAGCTAGAAAGTAAAGAAACTTATATCTATTTATTATCACAATATTATGCATATGCAAATATGGCATTTAACTTAGATCAGTATAAAGACTTTATGATTGATGATGTTACTAAAGAAATTTTAATGGACTTCAATCTCCCAACTGATTTAGTATCACTATTGGCATATTCAGCAACATTATTGTCTGATAATGAGTATATACCAGAAAATGATTTAAATAATATGAGAATTCGTAGCAATGAATTAATACCTTTCCATATTTATAATACAGTAGTAAAAGCATATAATTCTTATAGAAAGACACAACATAAAAAGAATCCTACTAAAATATCAGTTAAGCAAGATGCTGTTATTTCAGCAATAATGGAATCAAAATTAATTGAAGAGCATTCTGTTTTAAATCCTGTCTTGGAATTAGAGAAAAATAGAGCAGTTACTTATAAAGGAGATAGAGGTATTAACTTAGAGAAAGCTATGACAATTTCAAAGCGTGGTTATGATGAGTCTATGCTTGGAATATTAGGTATATCTACTAGTACCGATGCAAACGTTGGTATTGTAAGACAGTTAACATTAGAGCCTAATATAACTTCAACTAGAGGATATATTCAAACCACTGGTTTAAAAAATGTTGATAAATTAAATTCCGCTAATCTATTAACACCTGCTGAATTATTGACTCCTCTTGGAGTCCAACATGATGACCCAACGCGTACATCAATGGCATATAAGCAATCAAAATATATGCTCATGATTGAAGATTCAGACCCTGTTATGATTGGTAATAAAGTAGAATCAATTGTTCCATATCATATGTCAGATGAATTTACTATTGTCTCAGACGATAATGGTAAAGTTATTGATGTTGATAATGGACTAATAGTTATCCAATATAACAATGGAGCATATAAAACTATTGATACTAATCCACAAGTTAAGAAAAATTCATCTTCAGGTTTCTATGTTAAGAATACATTAACATGTGAATTAAAACTGAATGATAAAGTAAAAAAAGGCCAAATATTGGCATATAATAAAAATGCATTTAAACGAGGTTTCGATAACGATGATGTATCAATGAATTTAGGAGCATTAGCTAAAGTAGCATGTGTTCCAAACTGGGATATATTTGAAGATAGTAAACCTATAACAAAATCATTATCTGAAAGAATGGCATCTGTTATGCTTTCTGAAAAAGAAGTAGCTTTAAGCAAAAATTCATATGTAGACTTTATGGTTAATATCGGTGACCATGTAAATACTGGAGACGTATTAATAAAATTTGATAGTGCTCATGATGACCCATTTGCTGCCGCTTTTCTAGATGCAATAAGAGAAGACCAGAAAGAAGATATAATTGCAGATAATATTACAACTATAGCATCAAAATTTACAGGTGTAGTTGCAGATATCAAAATATACTGCACAGTTGACCCAAATGAACTAAGTCCATCATTAGAGAAAATCGTAAAATCATATTATCGTAGAGTAAATAAGAAAATTAATATACTAGATAAATATTCTAATGAAGGAGATAGTAGTTATTATAAGAGTGGTAATTTAATAACTGAAGTTCCAGAAAAGATTACCCCAAATATACAAGGAAAGATAAGAGGAACAAAAGTTGATGAAGGAGTATTAGTTGTATTCTACATTGAATATAAGGATTTAATGAGTAAAGGAGATAAATCATGTTCTGAATTTGCATTGAAAGGTATAGTATCTCATGTAATTGAGGAAGGATTAGAACCTTATTCTGAATTTAGACCTGAGGAAGAAATATCTACATTTGTAGCTCCTTTGGCAGTATCAGCAAGAAAGACTCCGTCATTATTTTTAGCAATGTTTGGTAATAAACTTCTTATTGAAGCTAAGAATCAGTTAAGAGAAATTTATTACGAAGAATAGAAAAGAATGGATATTGTAGAAAAAATCTACAATATCCATTCTTGATTTATTTAAAGACCTCGACTTGTTATAATAAACATTCAGGTTGGGAGTGTATCCGTTTTAATAATAATATAAATAAAAGATATTATTTTAAAAAGCGCGAATACTCATATGCTTTATTATAAGTCGAGATCATTATTCTTATGTTATGTAAAATTTTACAAAAATATTCAAAATATGCTATAATTCATTTTGCTCGATATTTAATAGTCAAAAAATAGTAAAAAAAATCAATCGAAATTTTAATGATATATTTATTATATAAATAAATTTAGTATAATTTAAATAAAAAATAAAAAATTTAATATAAGAAATAATATAAAAGATTTTTGTAATTAAGTATAAATATTTAACAGTATATGATATCTAAAATAAATTAAAATGAAAAATTGTAATAACATAATATGTTTTATATGTAAAAAGAATAATATAAATAAATTAAGAAATAATTAGAAAAAATAATATCCTTAATAAAAAATAAATATATCTTTGATGTATTAAAGTCGGAATTTTTCTTTTTTCCTATCTCCCTTCAAATAAAAACTTTTAAATAATATATTATAATTATAGTATATTAAATAAAGGAGAGATAATATGAAAAAAATAATAAATATGAGAGAATTAAGAAAAGATAAAACTCTTGAGGATATGAAAGATTTATTTAAATATAATCAAGAAAAAACTTTTAACTCATTAGGACAATTAATAAAGATATCTGATAATTATGGTGGAGAAGTTAATTATGAGTATGATTCCAATGGCAACAATATTAAAATTGAATATCATACAGGAAAAATAATTCTAATGACTTATGATGAAAATAATGTAATGATATCTAAAAAAGAAATATTGAAGGAGTAATAAAATGATTAAAGAAATAATTATGGTATTTATTTCATTTGGAATTGCATTATCAATTGTAAATAAATCAATATTTTTTATTCATAATACCCAATTATAATTAATATTATATATCTTATCATGCTTAATCATGGGAATAGAAATATACATGTTAAAATATATCTGGAAATACATACTTATTTTATTAAAAAATATGAAAGAATAGAGGATAAATTAATGGCAGGTCTAACTAAATTAGATATAATAAAATTATATCTTACCCATCTGATATCATTATTTATAGCTTCATTAATAATCGAAATAATTGAAACTCGTTCATTTGGCTTTTTACATTATGGCTTATCTCAATGGAAATTATTATTATTTGTATGCATAATGTGGTCAGCTATATCAACAATGATTGTTATTTCATTTCGTAGCATTAAAAAAGAACTTAAAGATATTAAAGAAATTGATAAAAAAATAAATAAATAATTTTATAAATGGAGGATTTATATGAATAATAAAGTTATAATTTACAGTGGACCAGTATGTGCATTCTGTGCATCATTAAAGGATTATCTAGAAAATAGAGATATCCCTTATGAAGAAAAAGATACAAGTGACCCAGTTAATAAGAAAGAATTAATAAGTATGGGATACATGGGTGTCCCAGTAATAAAATTTGGTGAAGAAGTTCATCAAGGCTTTAGTAATAAAGAAGATAGGGAATGGGTGCAGGAACATATCGTCAATGCAATAAATGGAGGCAAATAATAATGAATATTAATGAAATTGCAGGAAAGGATCTAGATGAAAGATATATAAATCTTGTAAAGAAAAGAGAATGCTTTAAGAAATTAAAAGAATCTAAAAAGGAACTAACTCGTTATTCCACATTTGTATGCCCAAGAACTCATAAGATATTCTCAGTAGTAAATAAGAAGGATATAGATACTGAATTTGAATTAATATCATTATGTGATAGGGAATGCAATTTAGATAGTAAAGATTTGAATCTTCAGAAACCACCAGATATTTATAGGTACTAAAATAACATATAAAAAAAGATAATAGAAAAATATTATCTTTTTTTATAAAACGTTTTATGATATAATTTACGTATATATTATTTTAGTATAAATATAATAAAAATTATTCTATGGAGGTTTAAAATGAGTTTAGGAGATATACTTGGTGGAATGCTTTATGTTGCAGGTGCAATGGCTGCACAAGAAGTGGAAAATGAAAAATCTAATAGAGAGATAGAAAAAATAAATGTTGCTCTTAGAGAAGAATTTGGAAATAAAAATATTGTAGATATACTAAATGGATATCTATCTAGTAGTCAAAAAGAGTTGTTATTAAAAGCATTAGAAGCACATGAAATATATCCAGCACAGACTAAGGATATTATGAATGATATTGATGCTGGTTGGACTGCTGACGATATTGCAAAATTTGACAAAAAATATTATTTATATTCAAACGATCCCGATTATATAGCTAGTATATTATCTCATATACCTAGATATAAAACATTTGCAAGATATAAAGCTTATAAAAAATTAGGAATTTAATAATATTCTATGGAGGAATAGAAAATGATAATAAAAAAATATACTGGACATATGCATCGAAATAGCCCATATGAAACAGATAGTGATTGTGGAAATTGTGACGGAGCAAGATGCGAGAATTGTATTATTAAATTCGTTAGTACTGAAACTAACAAAGTATGTGATACAATAGACGAAAGCAAAGAAAATGAAAAAGCTTTCAAAATGTTAGTACATGATTTATCATCTTATAATATAGCATTTTTTATTAAGGATGATAAACTTTATTGCATAACTATAGATGGTAAAAAAGATGCTATATTATGCAATGAAGAATCACCATTATATCAAGAGTATCTTGATATAACGAAACAAAAAGTTACACGTTATACCGAATGTAAGTGTGTTGATAAAGATGATGTCAATAATCAATGTTCTAAATATGGCTGTGATGATAGCTCTTGCTACATTGAAATGAAGCGTGGTAAAAGAACAGAGAAAAAGTGGTATATGTAATTCAAATATAATAATATTCTATGGAGGAATAGAAAATGAGAAAATATGAAAGTTTATCTTTGCAGATTACAAAAATAATGGAAGCATTACAAACTGATAATATGATCGCAAATGATCATAATAAGGATTTATATAAAGTTGAAGAAATAGTCTTATTATCCAATGGATACATTGGTGCATTATTAGCAGATTATGCAATGTATTGCATCAATAAAATTTATATTGGTAGAGATGGTAAGCCACGTATTTCTCAATCTTCAGTTGGTCCTGTTATTGAATCTAAGTTAGATTTACTTTCTGGTAAATTTAATTGGTCACAACATAAAGAGTATTGTCCTATATTAAAAAAATGGCATATTAACGGAACAGTAGAAACGTATGCTCCAAATGACATGGTAGAAGAGGCAATGGTCTATATTGAAAATGAATTAAAAGAAGCATTAAGTGATTATGACGGAGAATTCGTTATAATCTAGAAGCAGAATAATATCTGCTTCTTTTTTTTCTAGTATATATTATTTTAATATAATAAATTGAAAGGAAATGATAATATGAAAATAAAAAATGATGAATATGGGATTACCTATATTGCAAAATATAATGAAAATATAATAGCAATTTCGACAGATAAAGATATAATAAAAGAATATATGAAAAATATTAGAAAATTAAATAAAAATGAATACGATATAGAAGAATTTGAGGCTGATACTTCATATTATTATATTCAATATGAAGATTATGTATTAACTGAATTTTATTCATTCTTTATTCCATTAATAGATATCAGAATAATCGAAATGGAATATTCTAGTATCGATAAAGATTTGACTAGTTTATTAAATAGATTAAAGTATTTCTCATTCTTATTTAATAGAATAGAGGATGATACTACACTTAATCATTCGATAGAACTAATAAAAGATATTGAAAATATTTCAAATAAAAATAAAAAGATGGAAAAGTTGAGCAAGGCTCATTATTTAAACCATCCAATTTTATCATGTAATATAAATCAATATTTCAATTTTATTAAGAGATATAAAGAATATCAAGATTTAGAAAAAAGATATAAAGAACGATGTTCGCTTGATTAGTATATAGTCAAGTTTATCATCGTTCTTTTTTATTATTCTTTTCGTCTAAACCTTGATGCTAGTGTTAAAATTCCTTCTGTAAAAACTCGAATATTTTTAGGTGCTTTCCAGTAATTGTCAGATTTTTCATCAACTGACAATTCAAGCATTGCATTTAAATATTCAACAAATCTATCATATGGCATTCTCGTCATTAATTCTCCAGCTTCCTCGAAGAATAAATCTAATTGATTTTCTCTTTTACAATATCTGTATCCAGGTAAAGTTCTATCTGAATATAAGTATGGAGTTTCCATGATAATAATATCATTTCCATTTATTTTTGTAGTAAAGATTAGTACATAATCAATTGGAAGAGTGGAATCGTGATTTAGATTTGCGTATGTCAATGTAAAGTTTGGAAAGCGTTTTTCATATTCGCTTAATAAATCTTTAAATAGTTTTTTCCTAGGTCCAGGTAGAATATATAACTTCTCCTCTTTAGGAATATTTAATTTTTTATATTTACTAATCATATTTATACACTCCTTTAAATAAATTTTATTATTATATTATTGATATAATAATTATAAAATATAAAAATGAAATGAGGTTGAAATCAAAATGAAAAAGATAATCATATTAAATAAAAATAAAAGTGTTGAAATCGTTAAAGAAAAGAATTTTAAATATGAAAAAAAGATGGAATTTATTCTGATTCCATTAAATAGTTATGAGTTAGATGATGTATTTGTATGTGTAAAGGCAAATAAGTATATGAATTTTGATAATGCAAAGTTAGAAATAACTTTAGCTAATGCCGTAAATGATATTGATTATGACGATTTTAATAGTATTACACCATTCAATAACTTAAATATTACGACATCATCAATAATAGAATTGTATAATTATATTCAATCAATAAATCGTTTAGAGTATCTTAATGACCTACTAAATGCCAATTTAGAATGTACTACTCAGCGAGTAATTGATATTTTAACTTTCAAGATTGTATTATATAAGAATAATGAATGTATATTTGAGTATACATTTAAGAGAATTAATGATGCAGATGACGTTGAATCATTAGAATATGATTTAGGAGTATTGGATTATGGATTTCATGATATATTTAAGGGAATAAAAGATATATATGGTGTGATATCTGATGATGTATTTATTAATAAAAATAATAATAAATGGTCATTTAAAGATGATAATTATACTGAATCATTATGTGGCATTATATTGCCTCATACACATACTTTATATTTTGTGAGTCCACGTGAGTATTATGAAATAGGAAAAGTGCTTGAGCAGACGATTGTTATAGAACTCAATATGGTTGTTATGGAAGATCAAATAAATATTAAAAATTTTCAATCTGTAGATGATGTTGCAGATTTTTTATCATCTGGTAACTGTGAATATTATGATTCGTTTTCACTTTATATAAATCGAGTAATCATGTTAGAATATATGATATATGCAAAATTTTTATATTCATCAATAATTTTATCGTATCAAACAGATATCGGTTTAGAAGGATTTAATATAATAACTACAATCATAAATGGTAATCAGAAATTTAGTGTAATATTTGATAAAGATACTATTCCACATCATAGTCAATATGAATATATTTTAGAAAGGATGAGAAAATAAGATGAATATCATTCTTAACAAAGATGGAACATATGAAATTATTAAAAATGAGGCGAAAATAGAGAGAAGTATTAAAAATGCTAAATATATAATAATCGATATTTCCACCGCATTAAAAGGCCCAGTGTGTACACTGATTAAGCCAAAATATTTATCTAGTGAAAAAGTTGATTGCCAAATTGATTTATTGCTAATTTATGCGGCAACTGATTGCCCAGCATCCGACACTTCAACTTTTCACTATAGTTTACCATTAGATAGTATAAATCATCGATACAATATATATCCATTAATGAAACAGATGATAGATTTTAATTACTATAAATGTGAATTTGACATTGTAGATACAGAAATAACAATCGATAATATTTCAGTATTATTTGATGGAAAAGTTGCTATAGAAATAAATGAAGATATAATGGATGAATACATCGATAAAACCTTTAAGCAATTGAAATTAATAACTAGTGTATTGGAACTTGAAGATGAAAATCATATTATTTTAAAAAATAATAAATGGTATGCTTCATCAGAGATACCCACGCATTTCGATTATATTCTATATAATATAAAAGGAAATGAAAGTTTATATTTATTGACTGAGAAGCAGTTTAATAGATTTTGTCTAATCGACTCAGTATCAATAAAAATGTACAGATGTTATGATGATATCACATATCATAAATCAACGACTGATGTTTTTGAGGATGAAGATAATTATATTACTACAACTGGAATTAGTAATATATTAACTTCATGCCTATACTTCCCTCAATATATCGAATTAGAGAAGAATATATATAACAGTAAGATGGCATTGACAATATCAATAGAAACACCTATAAAAATATATAATTTAAAGATAACTGAAAAAGAATTTAATAATAACCCAATCGAATTATTTAATATCATAAATAAACTTTTACAGTTATAAACTAACTTAATAAAAATTTCTAATAAATATTGAGAGGACTAATATAATGAAAACAAAAATTGAATTGATGGAAGAATCAATTGTTAACCAAATTAGTGAACTGGATAATGAATTAGCAAATCCAGAAAATTTTAAAATAAATAAATCGCAAGAGAATGCTACATTTGTAGAACTTTTAGAAGGGGATGATAAAAATGAGTAAAATATCATGGAATTTGCAAGAAATTAACAAGGAAAACCCAATGGTGGTTTTAATGTTTAAAAAGAATGATGATTTAAATAATATCATTCTTGAAACTACTAGTAGTTTCATAAAAAATAGCGTACTCATACTGATTATTGGAATCATAGTTCCAATAATCTTATGGGGATGGGCATTAAATAGAGCATTTATAGTTGTATTTTTAGCTGATATGATTATAAACTCGGTATTATTATGGGTAGGTGTAAAAAATTCATATGCAGATGCAATATATCGAATGATTTACACTGAAGAATTTAAAACTGTATATGTCAATGAAGAGCAAATCAATGACATAATTGAAAAGATAAACATTCTTAAAGGAAGAATACAGCTTTTAAAAGATAAAATGTTATTTGACAATATAGTAGTTTTAATTTTACTATTAACGGCTATATTAAAACTAATTTAAGAGGAGAAAGTGAAAATGCTTATTAAAATATTTAAAAAAATATTTAGAAAAAATAATTCATCAATTTTTGATGAAGATGATGAATTAGAAAGGCCTGCGATTAGAAAAAAATTAGAAGAAATGAAATTAACCGAAACTGATCGATTTAGAAAAGCAGCAATTACTGTATTATTAGGACCTGCTGATGGCAACATTATATTACAAATGCCAGAAGTAATTGATGTAATAGAAAATGATGACCCTGGATTTGAAAAATTAGCTGATACTATATTCATAATAAGAAGAGAGTTGGGAATTTAATTAAAAAGGAGAGAATAAAAATGTTTAATGAATTTACTAGTAGAAATGCAACTTTACTAAAATTGATTGAAAATGATTATTACAAGAATTCATTTTCAAGTTATTATGTCCCAGATATTGAAATAATGGAAGATGGAAGAATTTTCATTAAATCAAGTAAGCCTATAGTGGAAAATAATGTTTCTTCGATAGTTAAATTTATACTTATAAATATTGATGGTAAAATAACTCCGGATAGTTCATCGCAATTTATTGAACTATTAAATGGGGGCTATTTAGTTCGACTGGTTGTAAATAGACCAATCATTAAAGAGAATATTCAATTATCATATGTAGTTGATATTAATAATATACCTCTATCAAAAATAGGTAGTACGGTTAATGATCAGATTATATATCAATATGGTTTTGACTCTATACCGTTATATTATGGCTCAGAGCAAATTGCCGCTGAAACTGTAAAATTATTATCAAATAATGAAGAGGTATTTAAGAAATTTATTATGCCGATTTTATAAGGAGATTTCGCTATGTTTTATTTAAATAAAGATCGCCCATTTATAATTAATTCAGAAATAATAGAATGGGATATTAAGTCAGCAAATTTATCAATTATAAAAGAGTATAATTTGCTTTCTGAAGGTAAGATTGAAAAAATTGAAAAAATGGATAAGCAGGATAGAGTAATCTTCGTAGGGAAAGAAATGGCTAAAGATCCTGCTTTTTCAAAAATACTTGAAGAATCATTCAATTCTATAATAGATAAATTTATAGAATTGAATGATTTAGATAAGAATTATGATGTATTAACAATAAAGAGAGATGCAGTATTTATTATTAATAAAAAGCCATTAGTAACTAAAATTGGTAATAATATAAATTTTATTCCAAAAAATACTTATACTTCATTTATTTATATTAAGCCATATGAGTTTTATTTTACTAATAATGGCAATATTGAAATAAAAGGTTTATCAAAAAACTTTGAAACTGAAATTAAACCTTTACATGAAAATGGTATACTTGAATTCTTAAATGACGTAGTTGCAATTGCTGTAAATAGCAATATGAATTTTAAGAAGATGAATACTTATTTGAGCGAATTTGTAACAGCATATAAAAACCGAGAATTACCATTTGATTACTATCGTGAATTTAATGCAAGTAGTAAATTTAAGTATGTAATGTATGAAAATGAAATGCTAATGGACAATATTGATGATTCAATATTGGATAGTATTGATATTCAGTATAATTATATAAATATAATATTACCATTAATACAGCTTATCAATATATAAATATTTAAAGGTGGGACAGATATGAATGAACCAGTATTAAGTAAAGCACATCCACATGGATATGACCATCGATTTGTGACTATTGACGCAATTTTAGAATTAAAAAAAGCTGCTCAATTAGCAGCAAATAAAATCGGTTATCCAGTTTATTTAGTAGGATCAGTATTATATAAAGAAATTCCAAGAGATATTGATATATCTATAATAATGCCATTATCAGATTATGAACAAAAGTTTGGACCACTTCCTACTGATCAAGTAAGATATGGTGGCTATTTATTAAAAGTAATTAATATGACATTTGAAGATGTAAAGGATTTATACTTTTGCATCGATTATCATTTAGATGTAAAAATATGTCCAGATACATGGTGGCCCGAAAAACCAAAATATTTATTTGCATCACCACAAAAATAAAAAAAAATAGAGAAATGGGGATATGAAATTGATTAATTTAGCAGGAGTACAAACTTGCGATGATATCATTAAAAAAGAATTAGAACTAGCTGAAATTGAACTTGTATCTGTTGGTAAAAGAGAACGAAGTGAAGTACCATCTGAATATATTGGTAAATGTAATAATTTCATACTTAGTAGAGCGTGGTATTATTGGGTTGTGACAGGTTATATGCCTTTAAAATATGCTAAAGAAATATATGCTAATTTTAAAGACTTAAATATTAGAGCAGCCGGACATTGTTGTAATCCACCACCAGAAGAATGGTGTGAATGTAAAGATTATTTTAAAAAATGTAAAACAGATTTTGAAAAATTTTACAATAATGAAATTTCATATGAAGAATGTGATAAAAGATTGAAAGAAATTAGGGCTCAAGGGGATCAATTTGTGACTTGTTATCATATAGATACACAAGAAGGGTTGAATAAATTTGCTGAAATAGTAAAGAAAAATAATATCATAGGTTAAAAAAGAAATATAGAATAGAGATTATTAATCTCTATTCTATATTATTTAAATCGTTTATTTTTTCGGTTAAGTAATCCTTAACTTGCCTACATATTATAGTTACAATTGCTTCTTCAGTTAAAAATAACCCTGCCTTAAAGTAAAATTCCTTTGATAAAGACTTCGTAATATTAGTTACAATATCTTTATAATAATTTTCGAAGTTTGCATTTGTCATAGCTCCACGCTTAACAAATATATTTTTTTCGTACATTTCTATTTCTGTATTTATTACAGTTTTCAATATAAGTAAGATATTCTCGATACTCATATCACTCGTCTTTAGCTTGTAAGGAGCATAGATAAATTGATAAAATGCATAAAAAAATGCATATGCAAGTATAAACACAAAGAACGTAAAAATGAATATAATAAAAGTATTCATTATTTATGCCTCCTGAACTAATAACATTGGTGCTGGTGTATTTCTTCCACCATATTTTTCGTATGCTTTATTAGTAGCATCTTTTACATCATTTGCATATAGGTACTCTGTTAATTTTTCTTCTTCCATATCATACCATGTTATTTTAAATTTTTTCATTATTATACATCTCCTTATTTTTTTATTAATGAATTTACTTAGTTGTATATGTATGAATTAAAAAATCTCAAAATGTGGGACACAAGTTGAACACCCGACATCCTGTCTTAGCGACAGGGTGGATGTTCAACTTGTGTCCAAAGGTCTCAAACAAAAACAGATGACTATTGGCGAGCTGCCAAAGGGGACGTTAGTCAATTACATTTCTGTTTATCGTATTTATTTTTTTATTTAATAATATAATTAAAGTATTACTCTCATTTTATGCAGTTACTAGTTTATTTTTCTTTGCAGCTTTTTTAGCTTGTGCATTATCATAATATCTTTTCTCTTCTTTATATGCATCAGCGAATTTATCAACGTTATGCAAGAATAAATTGAATCTATATTGTATATTACGTTTTACTGCACTCTTTGTATTCTTACTCATTTTATCAGTATATCTACTATATTGGAAATCTAGCATAAATGTAAGACTTCCATCACTACCAAACACTGGAATTACTTTTACGTCAGTAAGTTCATCAGATGGCATCATTGAGAATATGGGTGTAAAGTAAGAAAGTATTTTTGATCCTCTTGATTCTGGCTCTGGCATTTTATCAACCACATCTTTCATTTTAGCGATTAATGCTCCACCTTCTTTTAATTTTGCAATTGCTGCGTCATACTCATGCTGACGTCTAAGTTTTTTTGCTTCTTTCATTAATTCTCTTGCTTTTTTAACATCATCAGCTTTAATTAATTTAGCCATATCCATATTAGCACCCTCTAATGCAGAATCGTCTAATAGTAAATCTTGGTTAAAATCACTAGCAAAGCATATCATGTTATTTTCGCATGATTCTATTACTATTTCTAATTTTTCATCATACATAATTAAATCCTCCTATTATAGTTTAATATATTTCTTAATTTCGACAGTATCTAATATTCCTCTATCGAAACTAGGATTCGTTTTACAAAGGTTCATATAAGTCCATATTTTATACTTATGCTCATCATCTAGACAATCGCTATATAATTTTAAGAATTCGTTTAGATTTCCGATTCCTTGATTGAAATTATTGAAAATATCCCTATTATGAACTCCTTCATGTGCAGTTACTGTCATCATTACTACTTGAACTCTTAATGCAAAGTGTTCTTCAATTACTTTATTAGCAACTCTAAATGTGGATATCTTGTATCCATGATTTAAAAACCAATTTAACATTACTGATGTTATGTCATATAGTGTAAATATAGGTCCATGGTGCATTTCTATTGTCGCATCAGTATCATATATTTTAGAAAATACCTGACAAAAATTTATGCCTAGTATATTTTTTACATATGATATGAATGCAGAATACTCTTTACTAGTTCTCACTATATTTTCTACATTTTTTACAAATTTACTATATAATATTGCATCAGAAAAATATTCTTTATCCTTATAAAACATTATAGATGAATACGGATCATCAGTTGCCTCAATAAATTTTGATATATCACCTTTGTATTCAATATTCGGTAAACTTTTCATTTTATCACATCCTCTTTTTAATATCATTTAATGAGAGTTTTAATTATTAAGTTGTTAATGATACGGAAATGTGAATAAAAAAAAGATGACGTTTCGTCATCTTTTTCCCTCTCAAACTATTTATTTATAATCTATCATCTTCAACGGCTTCAAACTTTTTCATATTAATATGATTTATACATTCATAAATACAATCGATGTTTTCTACAAAATCAGTAGCCAGTCTTTCACTTTGAATATTTTCATATCCATGAGTAATAATAGTATCATAACAATATTTTTCTTTATTATAGCTTAGTTTTAATATACATATCCATGCTGGATATAAATGAATTCCATCAGATACTATCTGATTAATTAAAATACCCTCAGAAGTTACTTCGATACTAATATTTTCATTATTAAAATCATAGCCACTATTGAGATTAAGTTCAATAAAATTAGTCTTAAGTTTCCCAAGTGCTGAGTTAATACATGTACCTATCATATGATATTCATGAAGTCGCTTATTGATATCATATTTCATAATATATTCCCCCCTACTAATTATATTTATTTCTTTTTAATTGATCTTCTAGAATATCCATGTGATCATTAACTACATTTATTAGATCAGAATAATCGAAATTATAATTATGATTCCTTAAATTAAACGAGAATTTTTGGAATTCTTTAATATAGAGTATATAACCCAGAGTTTTATGATTACCAACATGATTGATATATCTAAATCTAATTTCATTTGATCTATCAATTGACATAGTTAAATTATCAGATGATATAGTTTTATTATTAGACAAGAATTCAATCTTGATATTATCTAGGAGCATACTAATTATACTACCAATCGTCCAATATAAACCTATTCTCGATTTAATTTCGTCAACCGAAATAAAAGTAATCTTTTTATTCATAAACTGACGACGTAAATCTCGAATCATTGAATCTAGTAATTCTAATGCGCTATCAATTTTTATGTGTTGGTAGCATATTCCAGTTTTAGATACAAACCTCAAATTGTCATTATCGACATTTATTATTGATAATATAGAACGGCTCGATTCATCTTCACTATCAAATTCGTTTGATGCTTTCACATATTCAATAATAATATCATTATTTATAATCCTAACAAATATTTCATTTTCAGAAAATGATGGATTATCAATGACAAAATCTTTTTGAATCTGCTCTAATGTCGTTTTAATACTAGTACCAATCATGTTGTAGGTACTTAAATTTTCTTTGATTTGTTGAATCTCCATTTGCAATACCCCCATATTTTTTTATAAAAAATTTATATTTTATTAATCGTCTGTGAAGTTATATAAGTCATCTTATGCTAGATGTATCCTCATTTTACTCACATCTTTGTTAATATACTGTCAAATAATATATACTCTATTATAAAATAAATCAAAAAAAAGAGATTGAATAATCTCTTTTTTATTTAAAATACATATTAAATATGTAATTATTTTCTCATAAGTTTATTATAATAATGCTATTATAATCATTAGTAAAACCCCGATAGTTGCAAAAGCCCATGAGAATGCATTAGATTTTTCACACTCATCAACCACTTTATTATAACCTCTTGCTATACTATTAGATTTTTTCATTATATTACCTCCATTATTATATTCTATATTAATAATATATACATATATTTACATAAAATACGGTTTAATAATGAATATAATATTTATTCCTTTAGCTGGATTACTAAGCGATTAGTATTTTTATCCCATGAAAAATTCTCAAATTTATCAGTGCGTAAATAATATAAAATGGGTATTCTTTGCTCATCTAATTCAGTTTGCATAAGAGCAAGTTGGTTTATAGGCTTCCCGTCTAACGGAATAAAATAATCTTGTACTCTATTTCCAGTATGCTCATTGGCATCTTTTTCAAAGTAAATCATAGTTCCAAATGTAGTATAAATCAATCCAGAATAATCCTTTGACCCAGTTGTTACATCATAGTCGACTCCACTACTAAGTAATAATTGACCATCTTGAGAATATAAATTCTTTTTACAACGCATTTTTAATACTGACATACAAATACCCCTCTCTATCATATAATAACGAATTGATTAAAAAAAGGAGTAGACTATTCTACTCCTTTTTATTATTTATTATTAAAACTCATCATCATATCCAATATCTTCCCTATCCTCATATAAGTTATTCTCCATAAGGATTAGAGTAGGATTATCAGAATTCAGACATCCATCAATATTTTTGACAAATTTAGTTAATACATTTTTAATGGCAATAGCCGTACATGCTTTTTCTTCCATAGTTGGTCGGATTGTAGGTACTTCATTTGGCTGAATTTCTACAATATATTCTACCGGATTTTCTAATACTGGAGTGCATACAAATGTTTCATTAAATGTAAACCCGTTATCAGTACTATATGCCATTTTTCCATTCTTGATATTGATAATGATTTTTCCATCTTTAAATATTGTATTATTAAATGCTCTGAAGTAATCAAAAGTAGTATTACTTCTATATACGGCATTTGATAATTTATGGAATACATTATTTATCAAATTATTTATCATTATATATTGATATGAATGTTCGATAATTCTACGAATATTCATTATAGGATTAGCTTTATCGGCGGTTACAATACAATCAACTAGTAATTGTATGTGATCATTTGCAATCTTTGCAAGATTGTCAAAATTAAATGATTCTGCCCCTTTTTCAACATCTAACACATATTTCAAAGTATTTAAATCTGGTTTAAGCCTTCCGATAATAACATCTTCTCTTGGAAAAGTATTTGAAGTTCCGGCTAGAATAAATATAATATCACCCTCTGGAAGGGTAGATACTTCAAAACGTGGAAATTTCTTATTTCTATTATTAGAGTATAATGTATCACGTAATCGGTAATTTAGACTACTGAGTAAGACATTAATGTCTATGATATACTCTAACGATGGTAATACTTCTTTAAGACTAAGTGCATTTGATTTTTTCATTAAATTTCCCTCCAATTTTTTTCTAAAAAAGAAAGAGTAGATATCTACTCTTTCTCCAATTTCTTTTCTAACTCTTTTAGCTTATTAGCAAGTTTATTAACATACTTGCCTTTAATTTCTGATTTTAGAACTTTCTTATTGTCTTCGATATCTTCGTAGAAGTAGAAAATTTCATAATCGTCATCATCAATATCGAATACTTTTTCAACATTCTTTTTGATTTTCTTTGCATAGTGTTTATATGCCTTATTTTTAACAACGACAAATAAATTCACATCGCCACTATGCTGAACCAATGCTTTCATTAATGCCATTGAAGCTACTTTAAATTCTTTTCCTTTAAAGAATTTATCTTCCATCTTTTTGAGTTTACCTTTATCAATTACATCTTCACCATCTTTTTCTCTGGCCTTTAATAACTTACTAGGTGGATTCATTCCTCCTAATGCTATTACATTTGCAAACTTTGTCAAGTTTCCAGTTTCATCATCAGTTGCATCAAATAAGATATAATCCTTTGGCTCAACAAATTTCTTTGCACTCTTTTTCCATTTTTTCTCACTAATTAAAAATATCATACCTATTTCTCCTTTTAATTTTATTTTTTTGTATTTGTGCACTATAATAATATATCGTTGATAGTAGGATTTGAACCTACACGGGACTTTTACATCTTCCATATTTTCATACAGCCATAGTTAATTCTTTGACCAGCCAATTCTCATATTACATGAGGACGTCAGCAGTGTCTTCCAGTTTCACCATATCAACGATACTTTAATATACTTGTAGTTAATGATCTATCATTTCACCATACAGAGTATTTAACTTTACTAGAGCTTTTTGTGCCTCACCATCTGATGAAGACCGATCATGTATATTCTCTAGAATATTCATATACCATTTATCAGCCAACTCTTTGCTGGAATACATCTTTTTAGTAATACCTAACACTTTAGTTCGGCTGGGTCCATCCAATTCCAATAATGCAAATATATATTTATCCGCATCAGTTTTAAAATACTTCATACTCATCACTCCCTACTCAATTAATGTTGCACTATTAAAGTCGGGCATTTCGAGTTTATTTAACATAGTTATTACTTTATTTTCCATATTTTCTAAGTCAACATTCATTCGTCTTCTTATATCCATAACACTATATCGTGTTTTACAATCAGAATTGCTACATATAAATCCTGTATAATTCGTATTGTACCTTAATGATCCTTTACATTTAGGGCAAGTTAATGCACTTTCTTGACCTTTATTAGGATATAAATATCCATAATCAAGAATTACTATATCATCATTGTCACGATAACCCCAGTTATAATAATTCTTTAAATTATAACCGATATCATCAAAGATATAAGCTCTACTTATATCTTTTAATATAGACTTTATAGCTTCCTCATTTGCCGTAAATTGATCATGGTCAAATACATTGACATATTCACATATTAGTATTAACATATTACATTCATATGCTTTTGTTAAATATTCTGGAAGTTCAATACTTCTTTTATATTCAGTAAAATTGTCAACTTGCGTCATTTTCATATAGATTCGTTAAATCTATACAGTTCTTTTATGAACTTCCCTATCTCTCAATAGGATACAAGACTATATCTTCCTTAATATATACTTTTACCATATATATTTAAAGCCCCATGTTTCCATTTAAAGGAATTACTATAGACTAATATCATCTATAAACCTACCACTTGGCTGTACTCTACTCATTTCGTGTATTATTTTCATAATACCTTATTTTCAATCCATCTACACAATTAAGTGTATTTACATATTTCTATGAATATGGATGTCTAACTTTGGATAGTCGTTGAACTCATTTATTTGATTTATTTATTTTATATAATTTTGATATGGATTTTCGCACATTTCCATATTTTATATCACATACATATTTTAATGGTACATTTGTTATTTTTTCTATTTGTAATGGAGTAATATTCTTTTCTAATAATTGACATACTTTATGAATAATATCATTACTATATTTATATTTATTTTCAAAGTATTTATCAAAATTATATTTAGAAGATATATCTTTCCAAAATTTTGTTCCATACACTAAATGATGACATAATTCTTTTATAGTTGATAAAGATATATTTTTATTAGAAAATTTATTATATATTTCTTTAGGTAATGCTCCATTTTCTAATAATTTACATATCAATTCTATTTCATCATTATTCCATAAATTTTTCCTAGTCTTAATTATATTTATGGCATGACGTGTATTTTCTAATGGAGTGGTTTCTTCTAAATTATCAAACCAATTATTCCATGGCCTTCCATCTAAATGATTTATGTGATATTCATTTTTAATTTCATTATTTGACCATGTATAATATACTAGCCTATGAATAAATATAGTATATCGAATATTATTATCATCATATAAGGATATTATATGATATCCTCCTTTTTTAATTTTATGATGTAATATTATTCGTTTTGATTTAGAATAGATTACTCCATTTTTTGTAATATAATATCGACTAAAATTATTTATTTTTCTAAATCCATATGCTTCGATATTTTGTTCAAAATTATTTGGGATTAAATAATAAATATTTTTTCGTGATACATTATTATCATTACCATCCTTATATAAAATATCAAATATAAATTGACCACAAAAAGTATATGCCATAATAGTTGCTAATTGATATTTATTAAATTTTATAGTTATATTTTTTAATGTTATGAAATCATAAATATTACATTCTTTATCAATATAATAATTTTCATTATTATATTCCGTGGGATATAATTTATTTATATTATCACCACCTATATTAATATTGTGCGAATAAATCAAATAAACTAGCTGCGTGATTGACTCTATTCAATACCTTGTTACTTAATATATTAAGTAGTATTGACTTAACGAGTTCGTCCCCGCAATTAATGGGGTTACGAGGCCTAATTGTTAACCTCGATAATCTAAAGCTATTTTCACTACAAACCCATTATAATGAAAAGCAATTCTATTAGTTCCAGTTCCCAATTCATGGAAATCTGGACCTAATATTTCTTTTATCATTTCTGCTTTTTCATTATTATCTGGAATATCAACTCTGCATGAGTGATAGTGTAATTTCTTTAACATTTCTTTTGAGAAGAAATGATTAATTAGAAATTTCTTATTGTCATCTTGTAAACGTGGTAATGCCATTTTTGCTACCTCCTTTATTATTCGTCATCATCGCTTTTATAGATATCACTCAATTTAAAATTAATTGAATTTCCTTTATTTGCAAATGATATTTTATTTTTTAACAATATTCTTTCGAGACTTGAATCTGCATCACTTTGTCTTTCTAGTCTTCTCTTTTCGTCTTTGCTTTTCTTTTTCCACTTTTTCAATTCTTTCTTAGTCATAGGTCCGCCGTCATATGCACCTAATTGTCTTCTAAGAAGTTTAACTGCGGTTCTATCCATGCTCTTCGATTTAGCTCCAATTAAATCTATACCATTTTCATATAATTCTTTTAATAATTCAATCTGAGCAACTTCAGCACGTTTTACATATCTACCATTAACTATTATTGGGGTATTTGACATCAATGCATCATCCATTAATTCATCTGGAATTAATAATGAGTCTTCTGCTTCTTTGTAGATTTCACTGATAGATTTCTCTTTATAGATACCATCTTCACTATATCCACCTCTATTAACTTGATTGAAGTATTCTATAATGAAATCAGTTCCTCTATTATTGCCAACTGTACTATACAAATTCTTTCGTCTAGTTTTAGCAGAAATTTCTTCTTTCATCTTTTTAAGAATCTTTCTACTTTCTTTTCCAGGCTTTTCAAATGCCGCATCTTCAGTAATATCTTTTCCAAATTCATTCGGAAAAGTTTCTCGTGCGATTTTAAGTATATCGATATCATTATCGACTGCTTCATTATACTTTCTAGATGGTATTACTCCAGCCCTTAGATATTCTTTATTTTTTCTATTTTTCTTTAAGCGTGGTCTAGGTGGAAGAATCTCATCTAGCATTCCTACTTTATAACTATTTTTTATTAATGACCAACTTCCGTATTTATCAATAAGTAATTCTATATATTCATTATACAGATTTATTGCATCTATATAATCAAAATAATTTGAATATTTACGTCGTATTGATTTCGCCTTCATTATAAGTGGGTCATTAGATACACCTTTAGAATAATAATCCTCTCCAAAATCATTAATCATTGGGTTAAATAAATATTCCGGAAATATGTTATCAGGTGAACTTGCGACAAACTCTAATTCGTCATTATAAGTCATATTTCATCTCATCCTTTCATTGCAATCTTTTAATTTTACTTGCTTTATACTGAATAAATAATATATATTTATAAAGAATATTTATCAGTATATCTATACGCTAATATGTACTGATGATTATAGAATATAAAACAGTATACTCTTATACCTATAATATATTGACATAAAAAGATATAAATGATAACTTAATTTGTGATATAAATACAAATTAAGTTATCATTTATTATACATTATCCAATTCTTCAGCTTCATATTCATATAGATCGTATATGTATTTTATATAAAATTCATTAAAGTTTTTTAGACTATCCTTAAAAGATTTCACAAGATATAATGTTATTTTATCTAATACTTCTTTAATGTCATCATTACTAGTTATCTTATTCTCAGGTATACTAATAACGATATAATTTCTCGAAACGATTTCGATACTATTTTCTTCATTTGTTAAAATTAAGAATAACCCTAATAGAGGGTCTAATGATTCCGTCTTACATAATAGTCCAACTGCCAATTGTCCACTGGCGATACTATTTCTATTTCTAGTATTTTTAGGATAAGTGCGATTTAAATTTCTTAAAATATCTGCTATCGATAAATCTGTTACATCTAAATCTATTTGAGCATAAGTCACATCTTCGATTTCTTCTGGTAAGAATGACTTAATAAATTCTTGTTTTGTCATAATCATATGAATCACCTCATTTTTTTAAATTTAAAAATATTTAGAGATACGTTATCTCTAAACTAAATATTTATATTTTATGTTAGTATAAAATAATTATAATTAAAAAATATAAGAATATGCTGCTGCATATTCTTATAATTATCCCCCATTGATAGATGATGTGCTATCCAATATTTTGTATGTTCCATCATCAGTGAGTTCAAATAGACCATATTGACCACAAACCTTTTCGTTAACTTTACTTGATATAAGAGTTTCATATGAATTACTTGGATTATCTGATTTGATTAGTTTAGCATTTTTTTCATATTCTTTTCTATATCTAATAAATTCATTGAATGCGTCTGATAACGAGCCGTTAAAATCATCAGGTAAAATGAATGTTAGGTCTTTAATCAATAATATTTTTTTTGGTAAAGCCACATAAACCACCCCTTGTATGCAATTGTGGATCTTATTCTTCTGATAGGGAACTTAATACTTTACCCCATTCTTCAGGAATTTCAGGGAATTTAAATCCATCAACTTCAATGTATACATATTCGGGGTCTAGTACATCAGACATTACATCTCCGCATTTTAAACTTAAATTTACCTTTAATTCTATTTTTTGTTTAATATTGTCTGGAATAAATTCTTCATATTCATCATAGAATTCACCATAGTTTTGATAAATATACTGTAATGGTAAAAAGATTTTATCATTACCAACTAATTCATGAATTGTCTTAGATAATGGTACTAATCCAATTTTTTCGTCATAATGTAACATCATAACTTCATCGGATATTAAGTATGGATTAATTGGTTGAGATAAATCTTCAAATTTAGTTAATACAATATCACATATATCAAATAATGTAAATGGTTCATGGTGCATTTCTATACTATATCTTTTACCATTTCCAGATCGTATATTTTTTAAAATGCTACATCGATTCATATCTAAGTGAGTCTTGAGAAACTTCATATATTCTTTATATTCATCACTTTTTCTAATAATAGATTCACATGTTTTTATGAATTTTACTCTGTCCTTATTATTTTTAAAAACGTATTTAGGTCTTTCTGGCAATTCTTCAATCTCCATCTTTACTGTTTTTGATGGTCTTTCGACTGAATTACTACTGTTATTCTTATATAAAATCATTATATTTCACCTCTCCTAATCTAGATAATATAGTTTGCTTGCAGAAGAGATATTCTTCAACACTCAAGAACGAATGTACTTTAAGCTTATTATGATATTTATTATCTATTGATACTATTTGATTATAATTTAACCCTCCATACAATGTTGAATTATAAGGTATATGAATTTCATCAATTGATATATCGTTATAAAGCAATTCTATTTTTTCTGGAGTCATGTATTGTGAAAAATACATAGTCTTAGTACCATCTTTTATAATAATATCATAATAATTTCGGTCATTATTCGCATTTGACGGAATAAATGTAATCAATATGAAAGTCTCATAATTATAATAACTTGATGAATTATAGTAATACAAATTATTATATACTGGAGAAATACCTATTGACAATTGATCTACTCTAATTTGTGCGTTTTCAAATTCTGCAGATGTTGACATTGGTGGGCTTAGTGGGAACACCCATTTTGCATTTGGTTTAATATTTTTTATTTTCATGTATAAATTAAAAATGTCAGATATAAATAATACATCTAACGATGGAACTATAAAATATATTTGATTGTATGTTATTAATTTGCTTATCTTATATGCGTCAATAAATGACTCAGGAGTTAAAAGGACCATTATTAATGTGCCATGTGATTCGTCAGTAATTCCGTATAATGTAGAGACATATTTACTGTCTATTGGCTGTTTAAAAAGTCCTAAATATCCAGATACAATATTTGCCATACTTTTTGCCTCCTTAGGAAACTTCATTACTAAAATGTTTAATTTATTTTTAACTTATTTTAAGCTCAAAAACAACGTTTATAATAAATTAATTTTTAAATAAATGAAAGAAAGGGTGAAAAATAAATGCCTGATAATAATCGATTTACCAGTTCAATTCATTTGTCATCATCAGCATTCTTATCAGAATTGATGGATATAGGCAAAGGGATTATATGGAAAAATTCTTATTTAGCAAATAAATATGAAGATCCAAATTATAGAATTCAAACTGAAATGTTTATGTCTGCATCAAAAAATCTATTACCATTTGAGATAATACATCAATTTGACTATGCAACATTAATTACTGCAGGTTTATCTCCAACTGCGGCTACAGCAGCAATGGATGATAAATATACAATTCCTTTATCATTAAGGGATACATGTGCAAATTTATATCGAAAAAGTTTATTGGATAAAAATTCAATAACTGGAAGATACATTAATTATGATGAGCACAATAATTATTATCGACAGTTAATGGGACTTCCCGATATTGAAGATACTGATTTTATTTATATCATCAATAACTTGGATATAGATCAAAATACTCCATTACATTTATTACCATTAACCGATAGATATAATTTAGAGCAATCTGGATACTTAGATACTTTATTAGCTCAGTATCCTACAAAGAAATATATAAGACATTTAGCATCTAAATCAATAGATCCATATATTGCTAGATTGGCTGAGAAATTTAGTATATTATATATAACTCCTTCTGATTCTGATACATTAGATGAAGATTTTAAAGATGCATATGATAATTGTAGGTACACTATAATTAGAGTATATTATAATGCAGTATTTAAAAAAGATAATGAATTATATGATAACTTTTTGGCTATGTGTATTTTATTTATGACTATGCAATATATGTTTTATAAATACTTAGATGTCGATATTACAAGAGACTTTTATGATTTAGAATCTATTAAATATATTTATGATAGTTATGGTGTTCCGTTCTATAGTTCTATACCACTAAACTACCATCAAAACATTATAAAAAATATAAATAGATTAATATCGTATAAAGGAAGTACTAGAGTATTCTTTGACTTATTCGATATCTTCAATTATAGTGGTGCTGATATATATGAATATTATATTATGAAAACTCATAGATTTGATCATAATGGGAATCCAATATTTGTATATAATCAAGATGGCTCACTAAATAAGCGTGAAATGTTTGATATAAAATTTGGTAAAGTTAAACTTTATAACGACCCACCATTAGAATTATCAAATACTGCAAACCATTTAACATACGAGGAGTTAACAGCACATGATCCATATTGGACATCTGATTCTGCATTATTAGATAAATTATATAATGAAGAGTATAACTTTCTCGAAACTAAGTATCTTGGCATCCAGACAATATTTAATATGATGAATATTGTCAATGAAGCTGCATATTTTATTCAAACTATAATATCAAATAAAGTTGGATTAAAACTTACTACTTTATATTATAGTAATATTAACAGCAATATCAATATATTTGACATGCTAATTTATTTATCAGCATTAATATGTAAAAAGTATGGATATGCTGGAAATATAGCATCGGAATTTCCAAGTGTTGCAAGAATTTTAGGATTTAATTTCAAGGATTTAGCAACTATCATTCAGAATAATATTCGTCAGAATCCAATATTGAATGGTGATTCAGTTTTAAATACTCTATTATTAAATATGAATGTTAATAGCATTGCTTCAGTTAATTCAACATTTAAAACTATTACTACACTAAAACGACATTTAACTGAAAAAATAACCTCAGCTACATCTAGAGAAGAATATTTTGCATATTATAATCTAGAAAAAGTTATATTATATAAAAATCTTTCTGATACTGCATATAAGAAATCAGATAATACTACAGCAGATTCATTTAAAGATTTATTAAATGATATAAATCCTGCATTATATATCAGATTTTTATCAGTAGATTTAGATGTTGATGAAGAGATTGATACAATATTAATTTTATTTAAAAAAGCATGTAACGAATTAAAATATTTTGAATCAGCCGATGGTATTGATATAAGTAATGTAGTTCAATATCTGATCACTGTGCTAGACTTTTTTAAGAGTGCCAAATCAGAATTAACTGGATATAGTATTACATATATAATATCAGCTAAAGGCATGAATAATATTAAATTTTTCTCTGAAATCGATTATCTAACCGAAAATATTTTGAATAAAGATGAAATTCATCGTTTAATCGATAATATTGATAGAGTTACTGAAATAAATCGATTAAATAATGAGAATATTAATTTAACTGATGGTGTAGAATCCGTTTCCGAACCAAAAATACAAACTGAGACTATTATGCCATTAAATGATAGCTTAAATAATACACTAAATGAAATAAAAATAAAAGATGACAGTGAATATTTATTTGATGTAATTAAAACTTCTATCGAAAACAATAGGCGTAATGAGGTTATGCAACTTAGTGATAAGTTAATATTATTAAGTGAGCAATTAGTATAAAATAATAATTTTATGGAGGTAAAAATAATGGAAGAAATGAAAATATTAAAAGATAGATTAAACTTGACATCTAAAGATCAGATAATCTTGAGAGATGGACTAAGTCTTAATAAGATATTAACACCAAGAGAGCAAGAGCTTTCTGCAAAATCAGAATCATTAATCAAAGGGGTTTTATATGAGGTAAATGATGATGGTTATGGTAATGAAGTATTAAAAAGAATAAATTCAAATACAGTAGTATTTGCAGGAGCAGTACTAGCATTAGAACATTTAGCCGATGTCACAGCTTCATTCAAACCCGCCACATTAAATGAAATTTATAGTGTAAATTCAGCAACACCTGGAAATAATGCACAATCATTTATAAAATTATTTGGTGTAGGAACAGGAGGAGCGGCATTAGATTTTGGTAATGTTAATGACCCTTCAGTAAAACAAAGAGAAGTGTTAAATTTTATACCACTACGTTCAGGCGCTAGTATTGTTGGAACTACAGATTTAACAAAGTATTTTTTTAAGAAATTGGCAGTTTCCGGTACTGAATATAACTGGTATTTAAAAGAATTTGATTCAGCACCAACTATTAAAACTTTATGGAAAGATGCCGCTGAGCAAGATGCTGATGGTACTGAGATTGTAACAGAAATCTACAACTCGCCACGTACCGAAGGAATAGAATCTTTCGCAGAATTTAGAATTAAATTTAATTCATATGATGTAAGAGAATATTTTGAATACATTGGTGAATTAGATATGGCACGATATAATTCCATTGGATTATTTACTGGACAGAAAGTAGATGTTGGTGGTGGAGTTATGGAATATGTAAACGTTAGACTCTTCTCAGTTGTCAATTTTGAAAATAGCTCTGTTAGAGAAAGAAAAGAATCGACATATGTATATAGAGTTTATTCACTAGTATAATTATAATAAGGAATACAATTGTATTCCTTATTTTTTTATTTTTTTTCATGAACGTTACTATAATACTAGAAATAAGAAGATTTGAATAAAGGAGATGATTAAATGGCTGCAGGAATGTTAAGCGAAGATTTGAAAAAAGAGCTATTGTCATTAAAAAAAGAAAATTTAACTGTATCGTTTATTACGAAAAACTTCGGAAATACAACTAAGATGGAAAAAGGAAAATTTGTTGTAACTCCGCCTAAATTTGATACACAATTAAATGTAAATTTAGCCGCAGGCGAATTTATTAATAAAGAAGCGGTAACTACAACTGTAGGTATAATTTTATTTAATAAATTATTAATTGAAGGAAAGATTGATAATATAATCCCAAATGGTTTTTATAACAAGGTTATGACAAAAAAACAATTTGGAGAAATTATGTCATATATTTCTTCTGCTCTTAATAAGAAAACTATAAAAATAAATCCGACAGTTATTGATTTTCTAAAAGCGTATGAATTTTATGGACTTAAATTAGTTGCCATATTTTCACCAAGTTATACTATGGGTATAATGAAACCAAATAAAGAAATAATAGCAGAACGAGAAAAATTAGTTAAAGAAAGTAAGCTAGAAACTGTCCAAGACATGAGTCATTTGGAAGATAAACTTGTAAGTAAAGCTAGAGAAATATTGAAAAATGATCCAGGTATGACACTATTTGATTCAGGGTCACGTGGTTCATTTGATAATGATTATAAAACTATGTCAGTTGCAGTTGGACCAGTAGAAAATGTAGTTACTGGTAAATTTGATTTTGTAAAATCTAACTATATAGATGGATTACAAAAAGAAGATTTAGTTGCGGCAGGAAATATAGTTGTAACATCAGAATATCCAAAAGCAGTTGGTACACAAGTTGGCGGATACTTAACTAAACAATTTTATGCAGTATACCAATCAATTATAGTCGATAGTGCTGGAACTGATTGTGGTACTACTAAATGTATAAAAGTATTTATAACCCCAGCAAATTCCCATTTATTCTTATATCAATATATTAGAACTGAAAATGGAAAATTAATCTTATTAACTGAAGATAATATCAATAATTATATTAATAAAACGGTGAATTTACGTTCACCAATGTATTGTACTACAGATAAAATATGCAGTAAGTGCGCGGGGGAAAGATTTGGAAATATGGATATTGAAAATATTGGTTTAACTACTGGTAAAATATCAAATAACCTGATGAATAAGCGTATGAAGAAAAGACATAATATGAAGGTTAAATTAGATAATGTTAATGTGGATACATTATTAATAAAAAATCTAAATAGGGGGTAAGGTCTATGAACCTACCAGGGAATAAATCTTCTATTACTGAACTCGAAAATCGAACTATTAAAGAAGCAGAATTGTATGTAATGGACCCAGACATAACAATGTTAGCGGTAGCAAAGTTTTTTAAATTATCTCAAACATGCATACATCATGACTTCCACACTAGACTTAAAGATCTTAATCTTGAACTTTATAAAAAAGTATTAGAAAAGATTAAGCTAGTTAACAAACTTAAGACAATTAAAGGCGGCGAATCAGCAAGAGTATATTTTGCTAATCGTAGACAAATTTTAATATCTATGAAAAATAAAAAGTAATATATAACCCAAAGGAGACTTAAAATCCTTTGGGTTATATATTATTATAATGAGATGAAAAAAATATTAACATAAAAATATAAAAGGAGGATATAAAAAATGAAACTATCTTTTGACACGGAGTTTACGGGACTCCATTCAGGCACAACTTTAATAAGTATAGGTATTGTAACTGAGAGAGGGGATATATTTTATGGAGAGTTAACTGACTATGATGCCGCACAACTCAATGATTGGTTAAATGAAAATGTAATTAATAATCTATTGGCTGATACTCTTAGTAAAAGACATACCCTCACTGCATATCTTAAGCATTACGCTAAAGAAAATAATCTTATTGTTGGGTTAGCGCATGGTGATAAAAAAGAAGTAAAGAGGTTATTAACAAAATGGTTATCTCGCTTAGATGCTGATAAAATTGAATGGGTATCAGATGTATCCCATTATGATTTTATGCTATTAATTGATTTATTATATGATAATGCATTAAATATTCCAGATAATCATTCTAAGTGCTGTCATGATGTGAATCAAGATTTGGGTAATTTCTGTATAAAAGCTAATAATGATATGGAAGCATTTGACTTATCTAGAGAAACAATGGTTGGTGAAGATTATATTAAATTAGTAAGTAATATAATTGGAACTGGTAATAAGCATAATGCATTATTTGATGCATTTATAATAAAAAGGTTATATGAAATATGGTCATTAGACCCCGAAAATGCAGTAAGATATTAATTCTTTGAAAGGGGAACTTAAATGTTTGGATCAAAAATTGAAAATGTAATGGTGGAGAAGCTAAATTTAAATTTAGAATGTTATTTAGACTTCTTAAATGGAAAAGGGATTAAGATTGATTCAGTTGAGTCATATGACAAGAATAATGATAAAATTCTTCATGGACTTCAGTCTGAATTTTTCGGAACTGATTTTGGAGATGATTATGCGTTCCAAGAAAGATATTCATGTAAATGTAAAAAGTACATTGGCAAGATGTATGAAGGAGAAATATGTGATGTTTGTGGCACATCAGTAGAATATAGTGATACTGATTTAACTAAAACTGGCTGGATAATACTCAGTTCATTCTCTGTTATCTCTCCAATATACTATGCTAAATTAACTGATGCATTAGGTTCCTCTGGTGGAGAAAAAGTGCTAGGGAAAATTATTAACGTTGAAGTGTTAGATGAAGAATCTGTTGAATGTATGGAAAAATTCAACATGGAGAAAAAGAAGCATCCTTTTATTAATAAAGGGACTATATGGTTAAAAGAACATCTATGGGAAGTTCTTGATTATTATGAGAAAAAGAAACCCAGTAAAGTTAAATTATTTAAAGAATTAAAGGAAGATATTGGATTGATATTTACTTCATGCATTCCAGTATATTCATCATTATTAAGAACTGAATTACCAGGAATAACTGGACATAAATTATATAAACTTAAAATTAATACTAGCTATCAATCAGTTATCAGAATTGCAAACTTTGTAAATAGTATATCGGATTATAGTCCAGAGATGCTAATGAGTATTGATATTCAATTAGCAGCAATCCAAAAAGAATTAACAGATATATTCACTGAAGTTTATAAAGAGTTAACTGGTAAAAAAGGTATAATACTATCTAAGGTTATGGGTGGAAGATACAATTTTGCAGCAAGAAATATTATTGTATCTAGTTCAGGAAGACTAAGGGCTGATGAAATTGAAGTCGGGTATGTTGTATTTATGGAATTATTTAGATATGAGATAATCAATTTTTATTCCAAGATTCAAAATTGCACTATAGTTGAAGCATCTAATGTGTGGAAGAAAGGTCTAACTCATTTTAATCCGACACTATATAATATAATGCAACATATGACAACTGATAAAAAATGCTCAAAATATCTTAATGTTATCATAAATAGAAATCCGTCAATTGACTATGGCTCATTTATGTTTATGAGAATAGTAAAAGTTAAACCGAACATTGATGATAAAACTTTAACTATTCCAAGTAACTGCTTAAAACCAATGAATGCAGACTTTGATGGCGACATTTTGAATATATTTAGAATATTTGGATCTCATTTTGCAAAGGAATTTTCAAAGAATATGAATCCAAGATATAATCTTTATATAGATAAAATGAATGGTAGAGTTAATCCTGATACCATGCCAATTAAGGATGAAGTCATTGCATTTTACACGTTTAATAATATTTAAAAATATAGCATGGATATCCTTCCATGCTATATTTATTTTTTATCAAAATTTTGGTTTGGGAGATGAAAAATAAATGATAAAATTAATACATTCCCTCATTGTAAAATATTTACTTTCGTGTGGTGGAGCTTTTCATCATAACGAATATGGCGAAAATGGTAGATATATCGTAATTATGAACGAAGAGGAATATCACAAATTTCAAGAATCTAAATATTGTAATAAATGTAATAAGTGCTGCTTCAAATAAAAATTCTTAGCCGTATATTAATTGAATAGGCGTATATATTATTTATATACAAATAAATGGAGGTGTCAATATGGAAGTTTTAATATTAGCATTAATGGTTTATGTAATTGGATATCTTGCAATGCAGAAAATTTGCGAAGCATTTGCATGGGCATTTAGAACTATTAGAGATATTATAAAAATAAACTTATAAAATATATAAAACACCTTTAGATAAAGAGAACTTAATATACAAAAGAAAAATATTTTTAATTATATTTAGGAGGTTAATATGGGACTAATTAAAAAGTTTAAAAAATCGATATATGATTATATCGATAATCGTGTAGATAAGACACGAGAATATTTTGTTGAAGAAATTAACGAATTGAAATATCAAAATGCTCTATTAAGAGAAGAAATGGCACTTCTGAATTCAAAGGAAGAGTGCCGTATTAAGCTTATTAAGGACAAATTATTATTTTTTGCAAAAGATAATGATGGTATGGCTAAAAGTATAGTATTACAGCTTCAAAATTCATATATTACACCTAGAGGAAACTATAAAATTGAAAAGTATGAAAAGAGTAAAACTATACCAAACAGCCACGAATTAATTATCACGTTTCACACTAAAAGTAATCTATTTGCAGCATTATATTTAATTGCAGACGATTGCCTAATTCCTGTTGAATCTGCAAAAGTATGGAGAACGATAAACTATTGCTTATAATGAATTAATCAATGGAGGAAGAATAATATGGGATTAATTAAAAAAATAACCAAACCAATATACGATTATATCGATAAAGCAATAATTAATATACAAGATTACGTTAATAGTGAATCGTTAGATGTTGAAAAAGAACTTACTGAGATGCGACATGAAAATGCAATAATGAAAGAAGAAATTCTATTTATGACTTCTAAAGATGAATATAGACTTAAATTTATTTATGGAAAACTATTATTTTTTACTAGGGATAGTAAAAATAATATTAAAAAAATATCTCTTCAACTTCCTAATTCATACTTTTCAAATAAAATGGATTATCAAGTTGAAAAATATGAAAAGAATGAACTTATGCCAAATACATATGCTTTAATCATTTCATTTAAAAGTGGAGTTTATTATGAGCGTCAGGCAATGTTTTGGATAGATGAAGATTGTAATGATGATATAGAAGCTTCAATTGATCCTATTAAATTATGGGTAAGCTAATATTAAAAATAAAAGGGAGGAATAATATTATATGAAAACTCAAATGTATACACCAGATCATGGTTATGTTAAAACGAATGCAGTATCAATATTTTTAGGAGGACCTATTAACGGTGCACTTGAATGGAGAGATAAATTCATGACTCACTTTCAGGAAAAATATTCAGAATTTGATGAAAGAATTGCATTTCTTAATCCACAACGCAAAGAAGCTTTTAAAAAGAGTACTGACATTAATCAGAATGAATATCAATGGCAAGTTGTATGGGAAGCTTATCATTTAAACTCCGCGGATATCATTCTATTTATTATACCAGAAAAAGAATTCGAGATTGAGAATTATGCAAGAACTACACGCTTTGAACTTGGTGAATGGATGGCTAAAAATAATATACTTAGCACCCATCCAAATATTCAAGATAGTGATTTAAATTTTCCACATATTCTTATATGTATCGATGATTCATTTGCTGGCAAAAGATATATAAATAACAAAGTAGATTCATCACAATTGAATAGCAAAATACAGTCTTTTGAATCATTATCACAATTAGAAAGTAGACTATTCGGAATAGTTCAACAAATTTCTAGACAAAAACATGCTGGCACATTAAATATTCCAAATAATAATCTTTCGGATTTTATAGGGAAGTCAAATTAATAAAGGTTAAGGATAGAGGATAATTTAATTATCCTCTATCCTTAATAAATTTCGCATTTTATATTTTTTGTAAATTATAATTACTCAGTGAAAAAAATTATAACTATATTAAAAAAGGAGTTATAAAATTATGAGTAAAATATGGTTTACAGCAGATACACATTTTAGTTCAGAAAGAACATTTGAACTTTCAAAACGTCCATTCATGTCAGTAAATACAATGGATAAAGTTTTAATAAAACGCTGGAATGAGAGAATCGCTCCAGAAGATACAGTATTTCATCTAGGAGATTTTGGCGAATATAAAATCGCAAACGCATTAAATGGAAATATTCGATTAGTATTTGGTAATTATGAGTGGGCAGATTATAATAATTCAAATAATATAAGCATAAGTTCCGCTTTACAATCTACCGAAAAAATGAAACTATACTATGAAAATATCGTCATTGATGAGAACTCTAATGAAGATCGAATTGAAAAAATGCTTTTTGACATTATTTCAAGTCAAGTTAAATCTACTAAGATTAAAAAGATTATATTATCACATGAGCCAAAAATATATTCAGAGCCATTAAAAGACAGTGGAGTATTAAATCTATTTGGTCATATCCATGGTCGTCAACTTATAAAACTATATGGTATGGATGTTGGTGTAGATGGTCATCATTTTAATCCTATAAGTGTGGATGATGTATGCTTCTATATTAATGCATTATTGGAGCATTATGATGAATATGTATTTAACTAAATAAGGAGAAAATTAAATGAATACACTAAAGATAATATTATTAATTATAATTATTGCAGTACCAATGATAATGTTAATTTATTCATTATCGTTATTAGCTGCAAGTACAAAGATGTATAAAAGTCAAGTTCTATTTACTAGAAGAATACTTAAATTATTGAATATTGATGATAGTATATATGATGAACTTGAAAAATATAATTCAGTTGATTTAAATGGAATTTCAAAAATAAGTTGGTATTAAAAGTAACATATAAAAGGGAGGACAATTAATGAAAAAAGTTATTTTAGAAGGACTAAATATTAAGCATTATTCTCATACTGATTTAGATGGAGTATTTCCTATAATTCTCACTAAAAAGATATTGAGTTTAAATCCAAAAGCTTTTCTAAAAGGAACACAGAAATATTTTAACATAGAACCAAATGAACTATATAATGAAATTGAAAAAAGTATAGTAGAAATAAAAAATGGCGAATGTGATTTAGTAATAATAACAGATTTGACATTTAATCAAAAAGAATATTCATTAATTCATAATTTTGGATTAGATGATCATTTTCTGATATTCGATCATCACGTTTCTGATTTATTTCCTAAATATACATCGGAATTTTTAACTGATAATATAACTATTAAGACACATGATATTGATCAAGATGGTAATAAGTTTCAATTGTGCGGTACTAGATTATATTATGATTACTTAATAAGATGCGGATATATTGATCCATCAGATCTTCATCTAGCAAGTTTCGAGCAATTTGTTGAGTTGGTTAGACTATATGATACATACGAGTTTAATGAAAAAATGAACGCCAATAATCCTATGGCTAAAGAAGCTCCAAGATTAAATAGTCTATATCATTTACTTGGAATTGACCTATTTACTCAATATCTAACAGACTTTGGACTTGGGGATTATTCATCGGTATTTATTGGTACAATGAAATATCCATATATTGAAGCATTATTAGCAAACGCGGAAAATGAAGAGAAAAAATATATTGATAAACGAGTTAAAGCTGCTGAAATTAGAGATATGGTAATTGATTATACAACATATTCCATTGCTGTTACATTTGCAGAAAAGAATCAATCTGAAATTGGAAGAATTCTATATGAAAATGGAGCAGATATTGCAGTTATGATTGGAGCAAATGCATTTAGTCTTAGAACTAAAAAAGGTAGTGGTATTAATTTATGCAAAATTGCTAAATCGATGTATGGTGGAGGTCATGTTGAATCAGCAGGATTTCCAATGACTAATAAAATAGTATCTTCTATATTTGATACAATAAAAGAAGGAATGTTAAAAGCTCTATAGATAATAATATAAGGCGGTATCGATAAATATTAATTGTCGGTACTACCTTATATTAAAATATAATTTATAGGAGAAGTTAAATATGGACTATAGAGAAATTACTATTGAAGAATTTATAAAAGATTTTAAATCTTTTGGTACATCAAATGAAATAGTCGAATGCTTTACTAAGGGATATTGCTACTGGTTTGCATTCATATTAAAAAATAGATTTCCTAAGGGGGAAATATATTATAATGCAATGAATCACTTTGTACTTAAATATAATAATAGATTATATGATATAACTGGTGATTGTACTGATAATTGGGATAATGAATTTTTAATGCATTGGGACTCATTCGTAGATATAGAAAAGGGTTCAAGTTATTTAAATTCATTATTTCAAAATACGATATTAAAAAATAAGGAGATTTAAACTATGAAGTTATTTAACATTCGCAAGGACAATATTTCGGATAGGTTTAACACACCTGCATTAGTTTTAAATGGAAAGAAGAGAATACATGTACCAATTGAAAATTTTGAAAATCTTAATTCGGAAAATTTTAAAATTGTATCTGATACAGTAGGACCAAAAATAGTTACATCAAACTATAAAGCTACTAATGAACCTGATTACATAACCCGAATTAATTGTAAAGGTCAATTCAAAATTGGAAGTTATGGAACTGCATATGTCCTTTCAAATAATGCAGACAATGTCAGAATAATAACATACGGATATGAACTTTGTGAAAACGAAGAACGTGATTATGGTTTATATTTCGACTGGTTAGTTACAGTTAAATCACCGGCAGTGGTTTATGTGAAACCATGTAGTCATAGTATAAAACATGGTAATACGTATTTCATAATATTTAATGAAGATAAAGCAGAGATAGTTTATGCTAAGTCAATTAATCAATATAAAAATGCAAATAACATGCAATTCAGCACTAATCTACATGAATATGTGGATTTTGGTACACTGAAACAACCGCAATTATACTAAAATATGAGGGGGTTTTCCATGTTAACAAGTCTCGGAAATTTATTAAATATTGGACTCGATATTAAAGATGGACTTCAAACAGCATTGGAAGAATTTATTACGGCAAACGCACATTTAAAGAAATTTAGTAAAGATAAAATGAAGATTAATATAACTGATAATGATTCAGTTATAATTTCATTGCAAAGAGAAAAAGGTAGTTCGATTATTGATGACGTTGTTATATTTTCGTATGACGAAGAATATCGTCAACTTACTGGAAATGTAACTCCAAAATATTTATCATCGAATATAACTATTGCATCTACCTTAGATGCAATGAATACGAATTTATGCTCTTCAATCTCATTCCTACGAAAACTTAGTCATCAAGAGAAAACTAATAGCACTAAAGTTGCAATTGGTTTTCATCTCGAAACTAATGATAGCAATAATAAATAATAATAAAAAACAGTTACATTAATTCAAGCATTTAAATATATTTATAGGAGGTAAATGTTATGAAATTAATCTCAAGTGAAGAAGCAAGAAAATTTATTACTAACGTTGAAAATATTGGTGGAATATTTGATTACAAAGGAGCAAAAGATCCAGGTGTATGGATGGGAGCAAAAGAAATTCCATTTACATTGGCTCAGAGTATAATTAATGATATCGATTTTCCATTAGATTTTCTAGACGTCGATTTAATAATTATGCCATTCAGATTAATGCAATTTGATTTTAAGCGAGGATTATTTACCGGTGGAGAATATAATGGTAGAGCATATCCGACTCATATAATTTATGGCGCTAGACATGCACAAGAAATAATTACTAAAGAATCAGTTGGCGATTTATTTATTCATGAAATAGGTCATAGCTTAATGTATAAACAAATGAACTGCGACTACGCAATGCATATGAAAAATAAAATATTTAAAGAATATATTAAATTGAGAAGAATTCCAAGTAAATTTACAGCAAAAAGTACTTGGGAAAAAAGGCCAGCAGAAATATTTGCTGAAGATTTTAGATACCTATTTGGTGATAAATATATGAGTGATCCACCTTATGATTCATATAAATATATCGATCCACCAAAAGATGAAATAAAGCAATTTATGTTAAACTTATTGAAATAAAAAATAAAGAATAGAATATCTTACGATATTCTATTCTTTAAAAAGATAATAAGATTGGAGGCAAAAATGAATAGAGAATTTCCAAAATGGACAAATGCAAATACTGTATTAAGTAATTTAATTAATAAATCTTTTGGCGTTTATATTACAATTGATAAAAATGATAATACTAGTGTTATCGTAGATTTTATAAACACTGATGATTGTGGATGCATCCCAACTGAAGATAAAGACCATTTCTTTTCAATATACCATCATTTTATGAGAAAATATAATAATAAGTTTAAATTGCAAGATGTCTTTAAACAGTATGAGGGAAAGTTTAATAATGAGCATATAAGAAAACAGTTAGAACATGAGATTGCTGCAATAATTAAGGAATATGAAATATCTAACCGTTGTAAATTAAAAGATGCTCTTATAAATGATTGCTTAGGACTATCTCCGGCATTTACTTATAAAGTAGGAAGAAAATAAAGAACCCGCTAAGGTTCTTTATTTTTTTTTTATATTTTTGGTTTATCCATACTATGATTATCAATATCATTAATCAATGAATCATTTAATTTAAGATTATTGATATAAATAATAAGTCTATAAGTAGATGTCTTCTCTAATTTAAATACATCAATATTCAAATTATTCCAATCTGCTATAAAATCCGTACCTTCAACAAGTTCAACATTATCTTTTAAAATGATAGCTTTTATAAACGTAGAGATTGGTATATTTAATTGAGTATTTTCTCTAATAACATTTATTGCTGCACTTTCAAATAATGGTGAAATATCTAAGGTATCTTTTGTCTTTCCAACTTCGTAATCAACATTAAATATTGAGGAAGTGTATAATCTAAATCCATCTAAATATGATGGATATCTATTATGTATATTCTCAATAGTGTATATAGGAATAAATTCTGTTGTGCCGGAATATGGTTCATATACAGCCAAATCAAACTGTACTTTATTTTGAATATTTGTATCTCCTTCTAATATAAATAGTCCCGGTAAATTAAATTCGACCGAAATTCTAAAGTTAATATTATAGGCATCACCCATCATATTTTTCATATTACCTTCATCAAATGATAAATCATATAATGTCATAATTGTATCATGATTATAATACATGAAAAATTCATCTCTTCCAGAAGCATTCTTCATTTTATAAGTAATAGGATAATTAGATCGGTTATTTAAATACTGTAATAATATTGGAAGCATATTCTGAGTTTTATCAGTTATATCCAATTCTGTTATTTTTCCAATATATTCAATCATTGACCTTGGAATCATCGATTCCAATGAAGAACGATGAATAAATGAACGATCCCATACCATTTGATTTACCATAAATTTATATAAATCTAATTGCTGATGCAAAGTCGCTAATGTAATAGTTACATCAAATTCTATTCTATCTCTATTCATTTTATACTTTAGATTAAATTCTTTCTCCGGATCTTTTAATATTGGAAATAGATGTCGTTTATCAATACCATATTCAATATTATCATAGTTTTTAGTTAATGGAATATTATTCAAGAACGCATCTGAATCATTAGGTTGATATGATGGTTTAATGATTAAATATGGTTTTCTTCTTTTCTTTATCTCATTCATATTATTATTTCCGCCGAATTGACGATATAGATTACGATATGCAATTTCGGATGAAATATTTGTATATTTAAAAAATTCATATGGAAATTTTGCTAGTATATATTCTCTAACCGAACAACTTATATTACCATAAGTGGTACTACTAGATGATGATGCAATAGAAAATATTTTTTCCATAAAATATCACCTCGTTTCTTTTATTTGCTTAAATTAACGAGTTGTTTTTATAATCAATATTTATAGAAAATATATATTATTAATGTAATATAAACGTAACTGGAGGAGTATGATATGAATAAAAA
>Ga0172377_10000006_pt1 | contig 203529 bp, 198 predicted proteins | sample Pumphouse3metaG_FD_119749 | JGI IMG/M metagenome (GOLD analysis project Ga0172377, IMG submission 119749) | Leachate microbial communities from a municipal landfill in Southern Ontario, Canada - Pumphouse #3 metaG | ecosystem: Engineered > Solid waste > Landfill > Unclassified | place...
GTTTGGACCTTGAATTACGGCAATTTTCATATTATATTCCTTTTATAAATTTTAGGTAAGATTATAATAAAATTTATGTTAAACGATACCAAATTAAAGGCTTTTTATGAAAAACTTTATTCTTCAAAATGAAAATGCAATCTATTTTGAATGCAAATTTTCATGTGATAATGTAATCTTCTTAAATCTTAATGATGAAAAATATTTTATAACAGATGCAAGATATGTTACAGAGGCTAAAGAATATGCAAAAAATTGTCAAGTTATAGAATCATCAAATCTACTAGAAACAACTAAAGAAATTTTAAAAAAAAATAAAATAAAAAAAATTATATTTGATCCAAATGATTTCACATATGCCACATATATAAAATTAAGTGAACATCTAAAAACTCAATTTATTGAAAAAGCGAATTTTTCGAAAGAAAAAAGAATTATTAAATCAGACAAGGAAATAATTCTTCTAAAAAAAGCAGCAATGGCTGGACGTGAAGGATTTAAAGAATTAGCAAAATTTATTAGAAAAAATGGCTTTAATCAAAACGAACAATTTTTATATTTCAAAGCTTTTGAAAAAATGAGTCAAAGTGGAAAACTTGATATTAGTTTTGAACCAATTGTTGCAATAAATGAAAATGCAGCAAAACCCCATGCCCTTCCTACAACTAAAAAATTAAAACTTAATGATTTAATTCTTGTTGATGCTGGAATAAAATATAAAAGATATTGTTCTGATAGAACCTGTACAAGTGTTGTAGATTTTGAAAAATTCTCTTTTAAAAGAGAGCAAAAATTCAAAAATGAAAAACATCAAAAAATTTATGATATTGTTTTAAAAGCTCAACTAAATGCCATCGAAAAAACAAGAGTTGGAATGAAAGCATCTCAAATCGACAAATTAACTAGGGATGTAATTGATAAGTCTGGATATGGAAAATATTTTATTCATAGCACTGGTCATGGTGTTGGACTTGATATTCATGAATTTCCAAATATAAATTCAAAATCAGATGTAATAATTGAAGAAAATATGGTGTTTACAATAGAACCTGGAATTTATCTTCCAAATGAATTTGGTGTTAGAATTGAAGATACAATTGTAATGCAAAAAGGTAAAGCTATAATATTATAAATAAAAATATCAAAAAATATACTTGACTTATTTAATAAGTTGAGTATTTTAAGAAGAAAAATGAAAAAAAAATTAACACAAAATCTAACACTTTTTTATACTACTAATTTTCCTAAAAAGTTCAATACTACTTCAAGTAAAAAATATACTGTAACAGTAGGAATTGGGGGAAATATTGGAAATACAAAAAAACTATTTGATAAATTAATCTTATGTTTAAAAGAAGATTCAAGATTTACTTTACTTATAACTTCACCACTTTTAAGAAACCCTCCATTTGGTTTCTTGGAACAAAATGACTTTCTAAATGGTATAATTCGCCTCAAAACTAATCTTTGTCCTAATAGCTTTTTAAAAGCAATGCAAAGATATGAAAATAAATTCGGAAGAAAGCGATCCTTTCAAGATGCGCCTAGAACCTTGGATATAGATATAATATTTTTTGATGATAAAAAAATAAATACAAAAGATTTAATTATACCTCATAAAAATTGGGCAAGTAGAGAGTCAGTGATTATTCCTTTAAAAAGGATGAAATGATGAAAAAAAAAGTAATGGTTGGTATGAGTGGTGGAATTGATTCATCAGTTACCGCTTATATGCTACAAAAAGATGGATATGAAGTTGAGGGTGTTTATTTAAAACTTCATAATAGAACTGATGGTTATCATGAAAGAAATTTGGGTTATATAAAGGATGTTGCTGAATTTTTAAATATTAAGTATCATATTTTAGATTTAGCAGATAAATTTACAGCTGAAATTTATGACTATTTTGTAGAAGCATACCTTGAGGGAACAACTCCCAATCCATGTGTTAAATGTAATAAAAATATAAAATTCGGTGCAATGCTAAAATTTGCTCAAGATAATGGAGCTAGTTATTTAGCAACTGGACATTATGCAAAAACTGATGGTCAATTCTTTTTTGAAGCAGATGATAAAACAAAAGATCAAAGTTATTTTTTATCACAAGTAGATAAATCTGCACTCCCTTTTATGATGTTTCCTTTAAGTACCTACAAAAAAGAGGATATTGTAAAATTTGGAGCAACTCTTTCAAGTGTATATAAAAGAATCACAGAAAAAAGTGAATCACAAGAAATTTGTTTTGTTGAAACAGTTTATACAGATGTGGTAAAAAAACATGCAAATATTGATGTTCCAGGGAAAGTTTTAGATGAAGAGGGAAATATTGTTGGTGAGCATAAAGGTTATGCACATTATACAATAGGAAAAAGAAGAGGTTTTACAGTTCATGGAGCTCATGACCCACATTTTGTAACAAAATTAAATCCTAAAGATAACACTATTGTCGTTGGGAAAAAAGCAGCATTAGAAGTAAATGAAGTAGTTGGAAATAATCTAAATATGTTTATTGATGATATTGAGTTTTCTTGTAGTGTAAAACTAAGATACCGTTCAGTTTCAACGCCATGTAAAGTAAAAATTGAAAATGAAAAAGTTTATATAACTCTAGAAGAACCTGCGTTTGGGGTTGCAGCTGGACAATTAGCTGTATTTTATGATGGACAAAAAGTAATTGGAAGTGCTTGGATTGAAAGTTCTAAATAAATCTATTAAGATTTAGTTAGTTAGTTTTATAATTTAGGAGGTAAACTCCTAAATTAGTTTTATATTTAGAATGTATATTCTACACTTGCTAATACATATTTATCATCTTTAAAATCTACATCTGCAGAATCTTCATTAACATCTCCGTATAAAATAGCTGCTGTTAAAGATTCAGTAATTGGATAAGATGCTGTTAAATTTAACTCTTTTTCTTTTGAATCATTTGTCCCATAAGTTGTTACACCATATAATGCACCTAACTCAACATCAAGAACTGTGTATCCTAAAGAACCATAGATAGTTCTAGCATCTGGATCATAAGTTCTATTTCCTGTATCAAATGGAGAAATATTATCACCAGCAATAGTCATTATAGCAGCACCACCATCTTTATCAGTTTTAATATATCCAACTGCAGCAGAAATATCAGCAACAGTCGTATTTAGTTCAAGATGTCCAATTGATCCATCTTCATATCCATTAGCTGCACCAAAATTTTTATCAACACTATTTTCTGCATAATGAGCAATTACACCAAAATAATCAGTTGTAATAGTTGTTTTTAAACCATAAAAATCAACTGCATCAGGAGCTGAATATACATAAGGGTTAAATTCTACACTTTCTAATCCAGCATATTTAACATCAAGAACATATACTCCTTTATTTCCATTTATATCATGAAAATCTTCACTTAAATCAATTCCTGATTCAGCTTTTCTTTGAGTATAACCTAAAACAACTGTTGTATCAGGAATAACAGTAATTGCAGCAACTACAGCTTCATTATAATCAGCTAACCATTCTAAATCAATAGCTTGTCTACCAGCTGTTACAGAAAATCCTTCCATCGCATATTTAAGATATGCTTCTGTCATTAAAGAATTATTTGCAAATGCTGAATCAGTTCCACCATCTCTATCATATTTCTCAATTTCACCTAAACCAAGATTTCCTTTAAATTCAGCCTTTGCATTAAATCCATAAAATGAAGCTGTTTCAAAAGCAACTGTTGCTTGTCCATTTCCAAATCCACTATCTTTCACTCCATCTTTATAGTCATGTTTTTCACCATAAAGCGCTAAGCTTCCTGAAGCTTTACCATCTTTAAATGCTGAATTAATTGTATCAGCAGCAAACATCATTGAAGAACTTAAGATTAATCCGCAAGCAACTAAGCTTATTTTATTATCTGACAAAAGGTTTTTCATTTTTTTTCCTTGTAAATATTTTTAATCTTGAAATAACTATCATCGCATTAATAGCTTTCATTTCAGAAGAACAATAAAATTATAACATCAACAAAAATCAAAATAAACAGTTTAGTTGTATATATACTATACATTTCTAAATATTAATTAATGCTTATGATAATCATTATTATAGTAATGTTTTTTTTCTTAATTTTTTATTAACTTAATATTGATTAAGTACTCTTTAGATAAAATACTCATAATCAAAATCCAAGGAATTTTTATGTCAACATTTAAACTTTTTAGTGGTTCAGCTAACCCTGAATTTGCAACAAAAGTAGCAGAATATTTAGGAATGTGTGTCTCAAATGCAACTCTTAATAAATTTAGTGATGGAGAAATCTCTGTTCAAATTACAGAAAGTGTAAGAGGACAAGATGTATTTATAATCCAACCAACTTGCGCACCAACAAACGACAATTTAATGGAATTGTTAATTATGGTAGATGCTCTAAAAAGATCAAGTGCAAAATCTATTTCTGCTGTTATTCCATATTATGGATATGCAAGACAAGATAGAAAAGCAGCACCAAGAGTTCCAATAACTGCAAAATTAGTTGCAGATATTTTAGAAACTGCTGGTATTTCAAGAGTAGTTACTATTGATTTACATGCTGCTCAAATTCAAGGTTTCTTTAATATTCCAGCTGATAATTTATTTGGTTCTATTTTATTTGCAAATTATATTAAGTCTAAAAATTTAGCAAACCCAATAATTGGAAGTCCAGATATTGGCGGAGTTGCACGAGCTAGATCTTATGCTGATAAATTAGGTTATGACCTAGTTATTGTTGATAAAAAAAGAGAAAAAGCTAATGAGTCTGAAGTTATGAATATTATTGGCGATGTAAAAGGTAAAGATGTTATCTTGGTTGATGATATGGTTGATACAGCTGGAACTTTAGTAAAAGCTGCTGAAGTTTTAAAGAAAAAAGGTGCAAATTCTGTAATGGCATGTTGTACACATGGAGTTCTAAGTGGACCTGCATATGATAGAATTGAAAAAGGTGAATTGGATGAATTAGTTATTTCTGACACAATTCCTACACGAAAAAATGCTAAAAAAATAACTGTATTAACAGCTTCAACTATGATTGGAGAAGCCATAAGAAGGATTCATAATAACGAATCTGTTAATTCAATTTTTATTGCATGATGCAAAATTAAAATTTTTTGGTATAATGCGCAAGATTATTTAATATAAAAAGGAAAAACAATGAAAAAAATTTTATTATCAACTGTTGCTTGTGCAACAATGATGTTAGCTGCAAACTCTGATTACAAATATGAAATTACACCAACAATTGGTGGAGTTTATACTGAAGGTAATTTAGGTTTAGATAGAAATTATGCAAATGGTGGATTAAGTTTAGGATTTAATCAATTTGATTCTTTTATTGATCAAGTTGAACTTGGTTTTTTAAGATCAACTGAAGATGTAAATTACAAAGGTACAAGTGCTGATAGTGGTATTACAAGAATATTTACTAACTTTATCAAAGAATATAGCTTAACTTCTGATGTATCATTATATACATTAATTGGTGCTGGTGTTGAAATTTTTGACAACGAAGGTAATGGAAATGAAGACGGACTATTTGGTAACTATGGTGCTGGAATTAAATATAAAATTGCTGACCAATTTGCTTTAAAATTCGATGTTAAACATTTAATTGAAGCTGATCATGGAGATAATAACTTATTATATAATGTAGGATTTGCTGTTCCATTTGGTGAAGTTGCTAAAGCAGCTCCTGTTGTTGAGAAAAAAGCTCCTGTTGTTGTAGCTCCTGTTGTTGCAGCAGCTCCAAAAGATTCTGATGCTGATGGTGTAATTGATGAATTAGATGAATGTCCAAATACAATGGCTAAAGCAAAAGTTGATAGTGTTGGATGTATGACTTTAGTTAACTTAAATATCAATTTTGATACAAACAAATCAGATATTAAAGATTCTTATAATTCAAGAATTGCAGAATTCGCAAAAATGATGAATGCTAATCCAAAATTAAAAGCTACAATTGGAGCACATACTGATTCTGTTGGTTCTGATGCTTATAATCAAAAATTATCTGAAAGAAGAGCTGCTTCTACTGTTGAAGCATTAAAAGCGCTTAAAGTAGATGCTTCTAAAATTAAAGCTGTTGGTTATGGTGAAACTAAACCAGTTGCTTCAAATGATACTGTTGAAGGTAGAGCTGAAAATAGAAGAGTTGAAGCTACAATGAGCAAATAATTCTAATTTTTTTAGAATAACAAGGGGTTGAGTTTATCTCAGCCCCTTTTTTTTATTTCTACTCAATTTCTATTTAACAATAAACTTACAAAACTTTAGATACAATCGCGATATAATAAATAACACAATAAACAACTTATAGGAATTACCCTTGCAAAAAAATATTAGAAACTTTAGTATTATTGCTCATATTGACCATGGGAAATCTACACTTGCAGATAGAATAATTCAAGAATGTGGAGCTGTAGCAGATAGAGATTTATCAGCACAAATGATGGATACTATGGATATAGAACAAGAAAGAGGGATTACAATTAAGGCTCAAAGTGTAAGACTTAATTATGTAAAAGATGGACAGAATTATATCTTAAATCTAATTGACACTCCAGGTCATGTTGACTTCTCTTATGAAGTAAGCCGTTCTCTAGCGTCTTCGGATGGAGCACTTTTAATTATTGATGCAACACAAGGTGTTGAAGCACAAACTATTGCAAATGTTTATATCGCAATGGATAATGATTTAGAAATTCTTCCAGTTGTAAATAAAATTGACCTTCCAAGTGCTGATCCAGATAGAGTTTTAGAAGAAGTTGAAGAGGCTATTGGAATTGATTGTACTGAGAGCAATCTAATTAGTGCAAAAACAGGTCAAGGTGTAAAAGCCTTAATTGATGCCATCGTTGACAGAGTTCCCTCACCAGTTGGTGATACAGATGCTCCAACAAAAGCATTAATTTATGATTCTTGGTTTGATAATTATCTTGGAGCTTTAGCTCTTGTTAGAGTTTATGATGGAAGTATCAAAAAAGGTCAAATGATTAGAATGATGAATACAAAAGAAGAACATCAAGTTCTTAATTTAATGTATCCACATCCTAGAAAACCAACAAAAACAAATGTTATTGAAACAGGTGAAATTGGAATTGTAGTTTTAGGACTTAAAACAACAAATAGTATTGCAGTTGGTGATACAATCACTGATGCAAAAAATCCAACAGCTGAAATAATTCATGGATTTGAACCAGCTAAACCATTTGTATTTGCAGGACTTTATCCAATTGAAACAGATAAGTTTGAAGATTTAAGAGAGGCTTTAAATAAACTTCAACTAAATGATAGTTCAATCTCATTTGAACCAGAAAGTTCAGCAGCTTTAGGGAGTGGATTTAGAACAGGATTTTTAGGAATGCTTCACATGGAAGTTATCAAAGAAAGACTAGAGCGTGAGTTTGACTTAGATTTAATTGCAACTGCTCCAACTGTTATTTATGAAATTCTAAAAACTGATGGTTCAAGAATTACAATCCAAAATCCAAGTGAATTACCAGCACCAAACTATATAGACACGATTTTTGAACCTTATGTAAAAGCAACTATTCTGGTACCTGACGAGTTTTTAGGAAATGTTATTAAACTTCTTAATGATAAAAGAGGTTCACAAAATAAAATGGACTATATTGGAAAAAGAGTTTTACTTGATTATGATATTCCAATGAATGAAATAGTAATGGACTTTTATGATAAGTTAAAATCAACAACAAAAGGTTATGCTTCATTTGATTATGAACCAATTGGATTTAGGCCAGGTGTTTTACAAAAACTAGATATTAAAGTTGCAGGTGAAATCGTAGATGCACTTTCAATCATCGTACCAGAAAATAAAGCACTTTCAAAAGGTAGAGAATTTATCAAAGCTTTAAAAGAGTTAATCCCAAGACAACTTTTTGAAGTAGCAATTCAAGCAAGTATTGGAAACAATGTAATTGCAAGAGAAACTGTAAAATCAACAGGTAAAAACGTAACTGCAAAATGTTACGGTGGAGATATTACAAGAAAAAGAAAACTACTAGAAAAACAAAAAGCTGGTAAAAAAAGAATGAAAGCAATAGGAAAGGTAAACGTACCTCAAGAAGCATTCATGGCTGTGTTGAAGATTTAATCTTCAGCACAGCTTCTGCGTTGTCACTTCAATTTTAAATCTCAACAAAATTATAAATCAATAATATCTGCCAATTCATATCCATCAGCCGTTATTTCAAAATATTCAAATTTTCCACTTTTATCAACAATGAATCGCTGACTTATTAATTCTTCTAATGCTTTTTTCCACTCTACAATTTCTCTTTTTTCAAATGAAGAAATAAGCGATTTTTTATTCGTTTGTAGAGTAACATCATTACTCATACTTTGATAAAACATAATAATACCATTTTTATCAAGCGAGACTTCTTTAATAAGCAGTTTTGCTTTATTTGATAAAATAGGTACTTTAAAAGTATCTACAACAACTTCTTTTACACTTTGAGGATTAATATCTTTAAACAAATTATGTTCATTTAATTGTAATTGTAAATGGTCAAAAAACTTGTCTTTAAAATCATTTTGGTCTCCATAATCAGAATAGATGCCTCTTTGAGATAAGGAGCTTTTAAATTTTGTTAATAATTCTTGTTGTTCATCATTTATAGCTTTTATATCAAGTTCTTTTTTCGAGAAATATATCATTGCAAGTTTATCTTTTTTCAAATGTTCTTCAATTTCTTCCACCGTGCCACTTATATAATTCTCGGTAGGTGTACCTACTCTCGTTCTAAAAACTCCAACAAGAATATCACACTTTTCTAATAATCGTTTATTAATTATAGATTGAGGATGATTTCCCATTTCTGGAGAACTATGTGTTTCCCAACCGATAGGAAGTAAAACAATCTTTCTCGTAAAAGAATGTATTTCATTCCACTTATATATCATTTTTCTAATTATTTCTCTTTCTGATAAAACATCACTAGGTGATGCAATCATTATATTAAATACTTTAGACTCATAACTCATGGATATACCCTTTAAAAATTTTATTAATTATATTAAAACTTCTTAAAAAAATAGAAAAACATTACAATTTGCAATAATACAAAAAAACTTCAACAGAAAATAACTTAATTAATTTTTTTGATATACTTATAAAATGTTATGCCTAACCTGTAAAAACCTATCATTCCAAATTATCTGTAAAGATTGTCAAAATAATCTTTTAATCCCCTCTTTTCACAAAAGAGAAATAGAAGATGGATTTTTCAACTACTCTTTTTATACGCTTTCAGAACTTGAAGATTTAATCTCTTCAAAATACTATTTCCATGGTGATAGAGTTTTTAATATCCTAGCAAAACTCTCTTTTGCTAAATTCGCTCAGAATTTTAGTTTTATAAATGAAATTTTTGCAATTCCAATTGATGACCATACACGACATGATTTTTCTCATACAGCTATTTTAGCAAGGCATTTAAAATCTGAATTTATCACGCCCAAATACAATGTTTTAAAAGCTTCAAACATAACAAAATATGCAGGAAAAGATTTAGAATTTAGGCAAAAAAATCCAAGAAAATTTCAGGTTAAAAACATTACTAATCAAATAACTATTTTATGTGATGATTTAATTACCACTGGTTCTACTATTAAAGAAGCAAAAAAAGCTTTAGAGAAAAAGAATAATCAAGTTCTTTTTTCTCTAACTTTAGCTGATGCAAAACTCTAAAATTTTAATTATCATTTTCTTCTGCAATTTCAAGTAAAACTTTATCTTCAACCCATAAAATCATTATTACATCAATAAGTCTATTAAAAATAAAAATGACAAAAGACAAATCATATATTAAATTTGTAGCAACAGATGCATTAATTTTTCTAGAATTTATTAACTTATCTATTCTAATATTTCGTATATTTTTAATTGGTGTTTAATTGATTTTAAAAAATTGTAATAGAGTTTTTATTCTCTTTTCGTAAACTAATGATTGCAGTTTTTGGTATTTGAATAACTTCATCATTTAAATATTACGGTTTTGCCCAAGATTTTATTTTAGGAATAAAAAGTTTTTGTAGTTTTTTTACCATTAAAGGAATAAATGGAATTAAAATAACAACAGCAACAATATTAAATAAAGTTTGAAGCATTGTTAATTTTATAACATAATTATCCGCTGCAACACCAAAATATTGTGCAGTAAAATCAATCAAATGTATAAGTGGATATATAAAAATTGTTGCAAAAATTGCAGCGGTTAGATTCAGAATAAATTGAGCAAGGGCTAATCTTTTAGCATTTGCATTTGAAGACACCGCTCCTAAAATGGTTGTTACTATGCTTCCAATTTTTCCACCAATTACCGTATAAAGTGCATTTATATAAACTATTTGCATACTTACAAGTGCTGTCAAAATTATAGCAATTCTCGCCGAACTTAATTGCACAACAAAAGTCATTATACCTCCAAGAATAGAATAAATAAACATTCAAAAAAAACCATCAAGAGCATAAACAGATAAATCAATACTATCTTTTAATGATGAAAATCCATTAACCATATAAGATATTCCTAAAAAGATAAATCCTAAACCTAATAAAATATTGCATAAACCTTTATTTTTCTGCTCTTTTGAAAATCTAAAAAATATACCAAAAATAATTATAGGCATAGCATAATGAGAAATTTTTATTTTAATCCAAGTGTTGCAATTAGATCCGTTGCTAAAAAAAGTATACCAACTAAAAAATAGCAACTCTTGCAACAATAATTTTAGCATTTTCATAGGGAAAAACGAAATAAGCTAAAAATAAAAATAATATTGGAAAAAATATTTTTTTAACCATTATTCTCCTCCAAAAATATATGCCAAATAATACATTTAAAACATTGTATTATGATAGCTTTTAAATATATTTATTTCTGAAGTAGAAGATAATTTTTTGTCTCTTAAGTAACTCATATTTAATATAAGATATAATCAAGATATATGAAATAGGAATTGTTTATGATAGGAATAATAGATTATAACATGGGAAATTTAGCAAGTGTTTATAACGCTTGTAAATTAATAGACGCAAAAGCAACAATCGTGAAAAATCCAGAAGATTTAAAAAATTTCAATAGAGTTATTTTACCTGGAGTTGGAGCATATAAAGATGCGATGGAGCATTTAATTAAAACAGGTATGAATGAAGCTGTTTATGAATTTGCAAAAAGTGGAAAACCAATGATTGGTATTTGTCTTGGAATGCAATTATTATTTGAAAGTTCTTCTGAATTTGGACACACTGATGGTCTTGGATTAATAGATGGGCAAGTTGTAAAATTTGATAAGTCAAAAATGAATGAAGATTTCAAAATTCCTCACATGGGTTGGAATACAATAAGAAATAAGGAACATGCTTTATTTGAAGGATTAAAAGATCCTTATCTATACTTTGTTCACTCTTTTCATGCAGTTACGAGTGAAAAAAATATTATTGGAACTACAACTTATGGTTATGATTTTACGAGTGCTGTAAATAAAGATAATATTTACGGTTTCCAACCACACCCTGAAAAATCACATGATAATGGACTAAAAATTTTGAAGAATTTTATAAATCTAAAATAATAAAGGATAACTTATGAGAACTATAGCAATTACTGGTGCAAGTGGTTTTGTAGGGACAAGTTTAACAAAATATTTTTCTGATTTAGGATATAAAATCATTCCTATTTCAAGAGAAATTTTAAATGATAAACAAAAATTAGAAGATACTTTAAATTCAACTCAAATTGTTATTAATTTAGCTGGTGCAAACATCATAAATAGATGGAGTGAATCTTATAAAAAACTTCTTTATTCAAGCAGAATTGATACAACTTCTAAAATTGTAAATGCAATTAATAGTGCGCAAAATAAACCAAAACTTCTTATTTCCACTTCTGCTGTTGGTATTTATGACAATAAAACTACTTATGATGAAAATGGCTCTTTTTCAAATGATTTTCTTTCATCTTTATGCCAAGATTGGGAAAAAGAAGCTTTAAAAGCAAAAAGTGAAACTACTAAAGTCTCTATTTTTAGGTTTGGAATTGTTCTAGGGAGTGATGGTGGAGCTTTACAAAAAATGATAACTCCATTTAAACTAGGAGTTGGTGGAATTATTGGAAGTGGAAAACAAGCATTTTCTTATATTCACATTGATGATTTAATGGCGGCTTATAAATTTGTAATCCAAAATGAGTGTGAAGAAACATTTAATTTAACAGCGCCTGTTCCTACAACAAACAAAGGTTTAACCCTTGCTTTAGGAAAAACACTAAAAAGACCTACTATACTTCCAGTTCCAGAATTTGTTTTAAATCTTATTTTTAGTGAGGGAGCACGTGTTTTAAGTGATGGACAAAGTGCAGTTCCACAAAAATTATTAGATTTAGGTTTTGAATTTAAATTTAAAACCATTGAAGAAACAATAGAAAATTTATGTAAATAACGAGGATTAATATATGGATATTTTACCAGCGATTGATTTAAAAGATGGAAAAGCTGTAAGACTAAGTAAAGGATTAATGGATAGTGCTAAAATCTATTCAGATGAACCATGGCAAGTTGCTAAAAGATTTGAAGAGTTAGGTTCAAAATGGGTTCATATTGTTGACCTAAATGGTGCATTTGCAGGAAAACCAGCCAACTTAGAACAAATTAAAAAAATTAGAGAAAACTGTAATCTTAAAATCGAACTTGGTGGTGGAATAAGAGATGAAGAGACTATCAAAATGTATGTTGAGCTTGGAGTTGATAGATTAATTTTAGGCTCAATTGCTGTAAAAGATCCACAATTTGTAAAAGATATGGCAGCTAAATATCCAATAGCTGTTGGAATTGATGCTATGAATGGAATGGTTGCAGTTGAGGGTTGGGCAGAGGTTTCAACTATGAAAGCAACTGATTTAGCTCAAGAATTTGCAAATGCAGGTGTTCTTGCAATTATTTGTACAGATATAAGTAAAGATGGAATGCTTTGTGGTGTAAATGTTGAATTCACTGAATCAATTGCTATTGCTTCAAAGGTTGATACAATCGCAAGTGGTGGAGTAAAGGATATTAACGACATCATTAACTGTAAAGCAAATGGAAATATTGCAGGTGTGATTGTTGGAAAAGCCTTTTATGAGGGAACACTTGATTTAGAAGAAGCATTCAAAGTGCTAGAAAAATAATTTATAAATAAAAAGTATTATTTCTTTTTTTTTAAAATATTTTCATTAACTAGCATTATATCATTAGTTTATTCTAAATTTTCAGAAATTATTTAAAAAGTATATACATAAAAATAATTTTATGTTATTATAATTGAAATGATTTATAAAGGCTATTTGATGAACTCTAACAAAAAGATAACTATTATAATTTTCACTATGGTTACAGTATTAACAATTGTAATAGTAGCTTTAGTGGCGCTTGGTTCTAGGCAAACAGGTTATGATAGTGCAAAAAAAAGAGCTTATTTAACAGCCGATATAGTCAAAAAATCTCTAACATCTCATATGGTTAATGGAAATATGCATCAAAGAGATGTTTTTTTAGACAGTATGGCTCAACTAAAAGAAGTAAGTGATTTATGGATAGTTAGATCAAAAACAATAAGTGCGCAATTTGGTAAATCTGGATTAGGAAATGAAATCCCAAGAGATACTATTGATGAAGAAGTTTTAAGAACAGGTATTGAAAGAGTTATAACAACTGAATCCCTAAAAAATGCTTCACTAAGAATAACCATTCCCTACACTGCTTCTTCTCTTGATAAACCAAATTGTTTATCTTGTCATAATGCAAAAGAAGGGGAAGTACTAGGTGCTATTTCTTTAAAATTTGATATTCAAGAAGATAGAATTTCAAGTATTGCTATTTTATTAAATGTTATTGGAATAATCTCTCTTTTCTTAATTTTTATATTAATTTATATTAGTAAAAAAATCAAACCCTATACAACTTCTTTTGATGCAATTACAGAAGTTTTAAAACAAGTTCATGATGGTGATTATTCTGTACGTGCAAAAGAAGGTGTTTTAAAAGAAGATAAAGAAGCTTCTTTATGGTTAAATGAAATTATAGAAAAACTTGAAACCGTATTAACAGGAATTGAAAAAAATCTAACAGCATTTGTTCACAATAGAGTATCAAATGTAAATAATGATAAATTATTAACTGCAAAAGAGATAATAGAAGATATTTCAGAAATTTATAACTATAAAAAAACAATTGAAACTGACTTAACAAAAGAAGATATTTACTATAGATTAGTGCAAGTATTAAAAGATAAATTATTAATCAAATCTTTTTATATTTTTGAAAATGATTTGGTAAAAGATGAAAGAACAATAATCTTTTCTACAAAAAATATTAAACCTTGTTGTGGGCTTCTAAAGAATGTTAAAGAACAATGTAGAGCAGAAAGAACTGATACTATTGTTATATCTGAGAATTTTCCTGAAATTTGTAGAGTTGCAACTTGCAAAAATGATACTGATTATATTTGTATTCCATTTTTAATAAATGACCAAAAAAGTATAACTATCCATATTTTATGTGAAGATAAAGAGTGTCTAAAACATTCTAAATATCAAATTGGAATAATCAAGAAATATCTTGAAGAAACTAAACCTATTTTAGAAAGTAGGATGTTAATGGATGTTTTAAGAGAAAGAAATCTGGTTGATGGATTAACTGGTCTTTATAATAGAAAATATTTAGATGAATTTATCGATAAAAAAATGCCCCATGAATTATCTAAAGGAATGACTTATGCCATTATGTTCTTAGATATTGACTACTTTAAAATGGTAAATGATACTTATGGACATGATGCAGGAGATGCAATACTTCAAAAACTTTCATCAACAATGAAAAGTGCAATTACTGAAAATGAATTTATTATCAGATTTGGTGGTGAAGAGTTTTTAATTATAATGAAAAATCCAACTGTTGAAAGTGCAGATGAACTAGCAAATAGAATTAATCAAGAGTTTGCAAAACTTGTATTTACATTTAATAATAATTCATTTAGTAAAACAGTAAGTATTGGTTATGCATTTTTTCCAAGTGATACTGACCAAATATGGAAATGTATTAAATTTGCTGATTTATGTCTTTATAAAGCAAAAGAGACAGGAAGAAATAAAGTTATAAGATTTACAAAAGAGCTTTTAAAAGGTAGTGATAAAGATAATTATTAAAAAGAAAATTCTGCATATATTTTATGCAGAATCTTTTAAAGACTCACTTTTAAACCATCGTATAATGCAATTCTAAACCTTTTGAAGTTGTTACAAATCCATTTATATTTATAGTTCCATCATGTACCATTTTATGATGTTCTTTACAAAGTGGAATTAGATTATATTTATGATTTGCATTTATATGTCCTATAAATCCATCTTTATTAGCACGTGCCTGCTCTTTTATATGATGAACATCATCACAAGCTCGTCCGCAAATTAAGCATGAAGAAGCAAAAACATTATTATTGTATTTTGAAGTTTTTCGTTGCGTCAATCTTTCAACTGAGCTATAATCATCAGTTAATTTTTTTCTTATTTCATTTGCCACAGATAAAAACTCTTTGTCCATATGAAGAGATTTTGCATACTCTAAACCATACATAGATGATCCACTTCCATAAGCTAATTTTCTATCAAAAATAAGTTTATCTTCATCATCATTGTACATTACAGATAAATGAAGTGCTATTATATTTTTAAGTTTTTGAATTTCCTCAATCTCAGGAAGTTGATGTAAATGTGTTGCAAATACAAAAAGTGCTTCAAGTTTTGAGAGCTTTAAAATAGAACTAGCAACTATACTTAATCCACTCATAGTTTCGGTACTATGTGAGATTTCATCTCCTAGAATAAGAGAATTTTTTGAAGCCCTATTAAATATATTTTTCAACTCTAACATCTCAACAGCAAAAGATGACAATCCTTTTGCAATATTATCAGCCCCAGAAATTCTAGTATATACAGCATCAAAAATAGAAAATCTCATAGATTTACAAGGTACATAAAATCCAGCTTGTGCCATGATTACAGATATTCCAATTGCTTTCATAAGTGAAGATTTTCCTGAAGAGTTTATTCCATAAAGTAAAACTCCATGCATTTTATTATCAAACATATTTATTGGATTTGAGTTTTTTATAATCACATTATCTTTAAACTCTTTAGAAGCCAGACTTAATTCTCCCAAAATAATATCATTTGGTACATAAATCCCCTGCTCTTCATTCGCTTCAATAATTGGATGTCGTAAATCAATTAACTCTATAAAGTTTTCATTATCTTTTGTTTTTACTATTTTTGGACAAGAATAATTATACTTTTTTGCTGTTTTTATATTTGAAACTGTTAAATCTACTTCTGCAATAAATAACACTAATTCTTCAAGTAATACTGCAAACTTTTTTTCAAATTCAAGAATTTTTTCTTTAAATACAAGTTTATTTAATTCTATTATTTTTCGTAAATTGTGAACATATTTATCAGAAATATCTTCTGTTAGTTTGCAAAATATTTTTATGGAATTCGTTTGAATTCTAATAGTAAAATCTTTAAATAAATAGAGTTCATCATCCACAATCAAGTGTGAATTCATAAGCTCTTCTTTGATTGAATTAAATCTGTTTTTTGTTAAAGTAATAAAAAATCCCTCTTTATCAAGCCTATTTATTCCCACAAAATTTGAATCATCACTTTTTATATAAGATAAAATATGCTTTTGTAAAATTTCTAATTTTGAATATAAAACCTCATTTTGAATATTTAATTCATCTATTTGAGTATTTATTCCCTCACTTATCATATTTACATCAATATCTTTTAGCATATATTTTCCACTAATAGTCAAGTCAAAAGTTGAATCAATTGATTGAATAAATAAGCTTAAATCTGCACTACTGCAAGGTGGAGTTATAAACTTATAATTTTCCATAAAAGCCACAACTTCTTTGATACTTAAAAGTGAATCATATAAATAATTTAACTCAAAAGGATGAAGTCTATTTAGTTTTATTCTTCGTGTTAATCTTTCAATATCATAAATATTTGCTAACTCATTTTCAATTGGAGCATGGTAATCATACAGCTCTTTTGAAAGGGCAAGTCTTCTTAAGATTTCTTTACTGTCTTTAACTGGATGGGTAAGTCTCTCTTTTAAAAGTCTTTTTCCCATAGCTGTTGAAGTGTTGTTTATCAGTTTTATTAAGCTTGGATTGTGGGTTGTTTCTATTACATTTAATTGTTCAAGAGCATTATTTCCTAAATAAATATATCTGCTAACATCAAGTTTTAGTGGAGTTGAGAGTTTTTGAATAATATTTGAATCATGCCCAATTACAAAATCGATTAAAACAGCCAATGATTCGGTACTAAGGGGAACTCTTTCCATATCAAGATGTTCAATAGAAGTTAAAAGTGATTGAATATTAAAAACATTTTTAAAAAGCTCATTTTGATAAGAAATTTTTGGTCTAAAATACCCAATATGAAATGTTTTTAACGAGAGTTCTAAATAGTCTAAAACTTCTTTTTGATTTATATTTTTATCTGCAAAACTTACAATTATTTCATTTGTTTTGTGCATATTCATATAATTAAAAACTTCGTCCAGTGCAAAAAATTTATCTTCACTGGTTCCATGAACTTCATTGTAATAACACTTTCCTGTTGTTACATCAATTGCACTATAACCAACTAAATAAATTCCTCTTATTTGATCAATCAAAAGTGAAGTTATATTATTTTCATCTTGATTTAATACAAAATCAAAGTTTGTTCCAGGGCTTACAACTGTATCTAAATATCTAGTTACATTTGGAGGAACTCCCTTTTGTTTTATTAAAACAACTGTATATTTTTGCTCAGAAATTATTCGGGCAAGATGTTTTTCCAAAGAAATGGCAGGAACTCCTGCCATTATAGGATTTTCTTTTGAATTTTCTAAAATCGCTTTATTTTTTCTTGTTAATTGAATATTTAAAAGTTCGGCAATCTCTTTTGCTTTTCCTATTTTTTCATCATCATTATTTACTTCATAAACTTCAAAAAAAGTCCCTATTTCCATGAGAACAACAGTATTTTTGCCATACTTCTTTTCAAACAATTTTTGAAGTTTAAAATATGTAATTGTTAATAAATCTTTTCTATTAGCTAAAAGTTCTGCTACTTCTTCTCTCACTTAGACCTAACTTTCGTCCAATCTCGAATCATACTTCTTTGTTCTTTTGTTAAATTTGCATTTTCATGTAAAAACATATAACTTGGAAGTGGCATAGATGCGTATGCTGTTCTAAATATGGTTTTCATTTTTTCATCTTTATCTTCTTGTGAATAGTTTTCCCAAGTAGAAAAATTCAAAGCTTTTTTTCCTTCAGTTATATGAGTTGAAATAACCCATGAAAATGGAGCGACATTTGAATACCAAGGATATTTAACTTCATTAGAATGACAATCATAACATGAAGTTTTTAATATATTCATAACTTCAAGAGGTGCTTTTATTTCTAAGTTTTTATCAACTGTAATATTCTCTTTATTTGTTTGTATAAACTGCATAACAATAAATATAATTAGAAATATTAATAAGGTTCTTTTCATTTTATTCACACATCAAATCATAAGGTCTTTTTATTTCTTCAATAAAAAGTGGAACACTCATATTTCTTCCATATCTTTTGAACTCTTTTGAATCAAAAAAAATCAAAGTTGCTGGAATAGAAAATATCATAAAATGAGCTGTTAATTCTTTATCTAAATCTGTTTTAACTTCAAAAAGTTCAAACTTAGAAAAAGAGTTTTTTACTTCTTCTTCAATCTTAGGTCTCAAAACCTTACAAACAGAACAATTCTCTCCTGAAAAATACACTAATACAGGGTTTCCTGTATTAATATTATTTTGTAGCTCAGCTAAACTTTCTATTTGTTTCATTATTTATATTTGATGCTGATTATTTTTAGAAAGTCTCTCTTTTTGAGAAAGATATGAATTTAAAGCTCCTAAATATGCTTTTGCAGTTGCTAACATAGTATCAATACTTAATCCATGTCCTACAAAAGCTGGGCTTGTTTCATCAAAAGAAACTCTAGTTGTTACTTTTGCAAGAGCATCTTTTCCCTCAGTTACAGAAATTACTTTATAATCTTTTAATTCCCCGTTATATCCAGTTAATCTATCAATAGTTTTAAAAATTGCATCCATTGTTCCATCACCAATAGCAGCATCTTTAATTATTTCATCTTTGTATTTAATTGCAACAGCAGCTGTTGGAACACCTGCTGTACAATCTGATATTTGTAAACCAACTAACTCATAAGTTTTATCTTGATTTAAAGACTCATCAGTAATCAACATTCTAATATCATCATCTGTTACATCTTTTTTCTTATCAGCTAATAATTTAAATCTTTCAAATGCAGCATTTAATTCTTCATCGCTTACTTTATCAAATCCCATATGAGCAATTTTATCTCTAAATGCTGCTCGACCTGAGTGTTTTCCTAAGATTAAAGTAGATTCTTTAAATACTCCAACATCTTCAGGTTTCATAATTTCATAAGTTTCTTGATGTTTTAAAACACCATCTTGGTGAATTCCACTTTCATGTGAAAATGCATTTTTACCAACAATTGCTTTATTTTGTTGTGGTTCAACTCCTGTAATGGTTGCCACTAATCTTGAAGTTGCATAAATTTCAGGTGTATTAATAGTTGTATATAAATCTCCAAAAGCATCTTTTCGTGTTTTAATAGCCATTACTGCTTCTTCTAAAGCTGAATTTCCTGCTCTTTCTCCCAATCCATTAATTGTAACTTCGATTTGTCTAGCACCGTTTAAAACAGCAGCTAAAGTATTTGCTGTTGCTAATCCTAAATCGTTGTGATTATGAACAGAAATAATAGCTCTGTCTGCTGCATAAGCTGATAATTCTTTTACCATTGCACCTAATTCAGTTGGTAATCTATATCCAACTGTATCAGGTAAATTTATAGTTCTAGCACCTGCTCCAATTACAGCATCCATTACTTCTTTCATAAATGAAATTTCACTTCTTCCTGCATCTTCTAAAGAGAACTCAACATCATCTACAAATGTTTTTGCATATTGAACCGCATAAATTGCTCTTTTAATAACTTCTTCTTCGCTCATTTTTAATTTATATTTCATATGAATAGGTGAAGTTGCGATAAATGTATGAATTCTATGTTTTGACGCTTTTGCAACAGCCAATCCAGCTTGTTTTATATCATTATCAATTGCTCTTGCTAATGAACAAATACTTGAATTTTTAATTATTTGTGCAATTCTACTAACTGCATCAAAATCTCCAGGGCTAGCAGCTGCAAACCCTGCTTCTATTACATCTACACCTAATTTTTCTAATTGTAAAGCTACTTTTAATTTTTCATCAGTGTTCATAGAACAACCAGGACTTTGTTCTCCATCTCTTAATGTTGTATCAAATACTATAATTTTATTTTTATCCATCATATTAACCTTTTAAAATGTTATTTATTATATCTTTTTTTAAATAAAAAAAGAAAAACTGTGTTTTGATTATGTTTGTTGTAATTGTAATTATAAAAATTTATAATTAGAGAGAAAAAGAAAGAAGAAGCAGAGAGGTTACACTTTTGATGAAATGGCTTTTATAAAAATCAAATATTTTCATATATCTCTCCTTGTTTTATTTTTAAGTGTTTAAGTATAATAAATAAATTTTTATTTGTCAATACTTTAAAATAAAGTTTTACAAAAAAACTCTATTTTATGATTCATTTTCCTTTGAAATTGGTAAGGTAATAACAAATTTTGCCCCCTCACTAGCATTTTCAAATTCTAATTTTCCTTGCATATTTTCTTCAATAATAATTTTAGATAAAAATAATCCTAAACCTGAAGATTTTTTGTATTTTTTTGTAGTAAAGTATGGTTCAAATATATTTCCAAGAAGTGCTTCTGGTACACCACCTGCATTATCTACAATACTTACATAAGCAAAATCTTTATCCTTTTTAATACTAATAAATACTTTTTTTGAAGCTATATTTTTTTCAATTAAAGCCTCCTTTGCATTTTGTAGTATATTAAATATTACTTGATTTATTTCATTTGGAAAACCATATAAATTGATTGATTTACTAAAGTTATAATCAATTTTTATATTATGATTCATAAAAGTATCTTCTAACATTTCTAAAGATTCCATTACTATTTCATCCAAGAAAAATTCTTTTTTTACTTCGTTTGGCTTAATAAAGTTTTTTAATTCTTCATTTTTTATTTGCATTTCGCTTACGATTCTATTTAATTGTTCCATAGTTTTATCAATAAAATTATTATTTATTTTTATTTTTTTATATTCATCATTTATATTTTGTAAAAGGAAATTTACACTATTTATTGTTTCTTCGCATGCTTGAACACTATTTATTGCAACTTTTCCTATTCCAGCCAATCTTGATTGATGTACTAATAAAATTTCTTTTTTTTCTTTACTTTGAATTTCTAATAACAATTTATTTTCTAATGACTCTGTTAATTCTCTTTGCTCTTTAACTTTTTCTTGTAAAGTTGTATTTATTAACTCTAATTCAAAGTTTTTTTGATGATTACTATTTTTAACATCTTCATTAAACTTTTCAAATTCATTTTTTGTATTTTTTAAATCTAAATTTAAAGGCAAAATTATAATTTTATGTACTAAAAAAGTAATAATACAAGTAGAAAGAAACAAAATACCCGATAAATAAAAGAATTCTTTTTCAAATAACATAAGTGTTAATTCAGAATATGCAAATAAACTAATAAGTAAAATTAGAAAAATTAAAATAAATACTCGTCTTGCTATTTTAGACATAAAAATCACCTGTTCCCAAATTTAATAATTATAATTCAATCTTAATTAATTTTAATAAAAAAATACTACTTAATTGAAATATGTTTTAAAGGAGAGTAAAAAAACTTATATTTTTTACTCTAAAAAATAAATAGTAAAACTATTTATTTTCTGTAGTTTCGTCACTATTAGTTGAAGTTTCTTCAATAATAGTTTCTTTTTTAGCAGTTTCAATAATTGCATCAGAATGTAAATCTTCATCAACAAAAACTTTTCCACCAAATTCTGTAATAATTTCCCGTACTCTTTCACCTGAAATTACTTCAATTTCTAATAATTCAGCAGTCATTTTTTCAATTGCAGGAGAGTTATCCCTTAATTGTTGTAAAACAATCTGGTATCTTTCATTTAATAGATTTTTTGTATGGTCATCTAAATCTTTAGCCATAGCATCTGAGAAATCTTTTTGAGTTTGTCCACCTAAAAATTGGTTTGATCTTTTTTCTAAAACCATTAAACCAGCAATATCACTCATACCATAAATAGTTGCCATTGATTTAATAATTCCTGTTGCTCTTTCAAGGTCATTTCCAGCACCAGTAGAAATTTCACCAATAAATACTTCTTCAGCTGCTCTTCCACCAAGTAATACATCAACTTCAGCAATTAGTTCATGTTTTTGCATTAAATATTTATTTTCTTCTGGAGTATTTAAAGTATAACCTAAAGCAGCAAGTCCTCTTGGAACAATAGAAACTTTATTTACTTTATTTGCACCTTTTGTGATTTCAGCAATTAAAGCATGTCCAGATTCATGGTAAGCCACAATTCGTCTTTCTTTTGGAGAAATTCTTTTTGATTTTTTCTCTAAACCAGCAATTTGTCTCTCAACTGCTTCTTTAAAATCACTTGGATCAACTTGATCTTTGCTAGCTCGTCCAGCAAGTAACGCAGCTTCATTTATAATATTTGCTAAATCAGCACCAGCAAGTCCAGCTGTCATTTTTGCAATTTCTTTTAAATCAACATTTTTACCTAGTTTTACTTCTTTTATATGTACTTGTAAAATCTCAATTCTACCTTCATAATCAGGTTTATCAACTAAAACTTGTCTATCAAATCTTCCTGGTCTTAAAAGTGCAGGATCTAAAACTTCTGGTCTATTTGTAGCAGCAAGTACGATAACCGGAGCTGCATCTGTAGAGAATCCATCCATTTCGGCTAAAAGCTGATTTAATGTTTGTTCTCTCTCATCATTTCCACCCATTGGACCACCACTTGCTCTACTTTTACCAATTGCATCAATCTCATCAATAAAAATAATTGCAGGTGCAACTTTTTTTGCTTGTTCAAATAAATCTCTAACTCTTGATGCTCCAACTCCCACAAACATTTCAATAAATGCAGAACCTGAAACTGATAAAAACTCAACATTTGCTTCACCTGCAACTGCTTTTGCTAAAAGAGTTTTACCTGTACCTGGAGGTCCAACTAATAAAACACCTTTTGGAATTTGAGCTCCAAGTCTTACATATCTATCTGGTGATTTTAAAAAGTCTACAATTTCTTGAACTTCTTCTTTAGCCTCTTTATTTCCAGCCATATCGTCAAAAGTTACATTTGGCTTTTCTGAATTAATCATTTTTTTAGATGAGCCAATTCCAAGAATTCCTCCTGAACCTCCACCCATAGATTTTTGCATTCTTTTTGCAATAAACATCCAAATAGCAAAAAATATAAATATTGGTAAAACCCAACCAAATAAAATATCAGCTAAAACATTCTCTTCATTTATTCCACCATAAGAAATTGAATTTTTTTCTAATTCAGGAATTAATGTATCATCAGGGATAACTCTTCTTGCTGTAAAAGTTGTAACTTGTCCTGTTCCCATTTTAGAAACAGCTTTTATTTGTGTATTTCCAATTCCCACATATTCTATTTTTCCAGAACTAATTAAAGCTTTTAAGTCTGAATAGGGAACTGTCTTATTTGAACTTTGTCCAAATGCTTGAATATTAGAATTTGTAGCATCACCACCCATTTGTTGTTCAGGGAAAATTGCTTTGAATGCAAATATAGTAACTATTGAAAAAATTACAAAGATTAATAATGGGTTATTATTAAAAAAATTATTCCCATTTCCATTATTACCACTATTATTGTTATTATTAAGATTATTATTTTGTTGTTGTTTTTTAGCCATAAACTAAAACTCCTTCTTATTTTTAAATACTACACTCATCCACTCATTTTTATGAATAAGTTTGATTTGTTCTAAATCATTAAATTTACTTAATACTCTATTTATATGTTTATCTAAAATACCTGAAATAATCAATATACCATTTTCATTTAAACACTTCTTTAAATCAGAGGCAATCATCACTAAAACATCAGCAACAATATTTGCTATAACAACATCATATTTTTTTGTTGTTTTGTTTGTTGAACCAATCCATGAATCATTAAAGGTTACACCATTTAATTCAAAATTTGCTTTTGTATCAATAACACAAACTTCATCTGTGTCACAAATATCAACAATACATCCTTTTTTTGCAGCTGCAATCGCTAAAATACCGCTTCCAGTTCCTACATCTAATACTGTTTGATTTTGATTTACAAACTCATCAATTGCTTCAATACAAGAAGACGTTGTCTCATGATGCCCTGAACCAAAAGATAAAGCTGGATTAATTATAATATCAATTTTCCCATCCTTTTTTTCTTCCCAAGATGGTCTAATATAAAAATTTCCAACTTCAACAGCTTTTACTGATTGTTGATATTGTTTTATCCAATCTATATTTTCTTTTTTTTCGTATGTAATTTGGCATTTTGTATTTAATGCTTTAATAAACTCTTCAATTCCAAACATCAAATCATCAAGCTCTTCTTCGCTTCGTATTATCAATGTTCCATCTAGTTCTTCAATTGCATCTATCGTTATAGCATTTACCAAATCTAGAAAAAGTTCATAATTAGCATCTGGTTTTAGTGTTAATTCATAATAGTATTTAGACAAATATTTCCCTTATTACAACTATATATAATTTTTCTTTATTTTTATAAAGTGATATATTTTATCTAAATATCTTTTGAATCATATTAAAGGAAACTAAAAAAAGTTATCTATCATATCTCGCATAACACTAATGTCAGAGATTTTATTAACAATATCTCTAAATTCATTAGCTCCGGTATAACCTTTTGAGTAAGAGTGTAATAATTTTCTAAACATAATAGCACCATGCGGACCATGAAATTTTAACATTGCATCAAAATGTTCCAAAATTATTTCTTTTTTCATTTCATTTGAAATATCTTCAATTCCATGTTTTAATTGATAAAATACCCAAGGTTTTCCAATAGCACCTCGACCAATCATTACACCATCTGCTTTTGTGTATTCTAAAACTTCTTTTGCTTTATCGTAATCTTTAATGTCACCGTTTGCAATAACAGGAATAGAAATAGCCTCTTTCATCTGTTTTATTGCATCATAATCAACAGGTGCTTTATATTTTCCTGCTCTTGTTCTTCCATGAACAGAAACAAAATCAACTCCACAAGCTTCAACTGCTTTTCCGATTTCAACTGGAATTTTATCATTTACTCCAATTCTAACTTTTGCAGATGTATATTGTTTTTTTGAATATTTTTTTACAGTTGAAAGAATCTCTTCAAGTTTTTTTAAATCACCCAAAAGATTTGAACCAGAGCCGTGATTATAAACTTTTGGCGCTGGACATCCACAGTTTAAATCAATGCCATCAATTCCATCAACTTCATTTAAAAGTAAAACAGCATCACGAACTAACTCAACACTATTTCCAGCAATTTGGACAAAATAAGGGTCTTCAGTAGGACATTTTTCAATCATTTTTAATGTTCGTTCTGATTTATAAACTAAAGCATTTGATGAAATCATCTCTGAAATAGTTAAATCAGCTCCAAACTTTTTAACAACAGAACGAAAGGGTAAATCAGTATATCCAGCAAGTGGCGCCAACACCACAAGGGGTCGGCTAAAATCAAGTTTTTTATTCATTATTTGTAAGATATCGCTTCTAAATTATAGTGTTTCCCTGCTTCTTTTAAATCTATTAAAGCTTTAAATGCAGGATATTCATTATCTTTTGTATTTGCAAGAACTTCTCTGGCTTTATCAATCATTTCATACTCAAATAATACATGTAAATAAGCAGGAATTGCATCTTCAAGTTCTAATGACAATTTTTCAAATAGTGCAATTATTTGATCAGGCTTTAAAATAGTTTCATAATTTTTTGCTAATGCTAAATAATCATTTTTATCATAGTCTAAATCTTTTACAATTTTTAAAATCTCTTCACTTGTAAAACCAAATTCATTATTAGTAGCATCTTTTTCAAAAAGTTTTTTAGCCATATTTTTGTCTAATTTAATATTTTTATAAAGCTTTTTAATGGTTGTCATACTTTTTTCTTCTAAAACATTTTCAAAAGATTTCAAGACAATATTTGAAGAAAAACTTTCTGGTTTTTTTAGAACATCAACTGCAAAATCAATTTGTTCATTTACTTTATTTAACATATTTAAATTTGCTAAATTTGTAGTTTCATTTACTTTAAATGATTTATCACTCACATATTTACCATTTTTCACATCTTGAACATTTGCAACTATTTTATTTAATTCATCATCAAAACATGAAAATCTATTTTCTTGAACATCAATTTTTAGTTGAGAAAGAATTATTGCAAGGTTTTTAAAATCTTGAGTTTTAAATTTATAAACTTCACTTTTTTCAAGTAAACTTGATTTTATCATTTTAATCATAGCTTCATGATCTTTTTTCACAGCTCTTTTTTTAAAATAATTAAGCATTGCGTACCATAAAATATGCAAATATGTTGCAAGAGCAAGTAAAGAGATAGGAGATATTACCCACGCAGAAACTGGTAAAGAAAGGGAATATCCGAAAAATGAAACATTGTAATCACCCAACTCTAAACTATATACATAACCAAATACGGCAACAATTAAAATTATTGAGAAAATAAAATATTTCTTAAAACCCATTTTTCTATCCTTTTTTTATTATACAAACTCTTATTATTTTTCCATTATACAAAAATGTTTATAAATTACTTATGATATGGATGATTATTTTGAATACTTAAAGCTCTAAAAATCTGCTCTATCAATACAACATTTGCAACTTTATGAGCCATTGTTAAATCACTTAAAGATATTGTAGTATCACATTTTGTTAAAAATTCTCTTTGAAAGCCATAAGCTCCACCAATAAAAAAATTAACTTCATTTTTATCTTCTAATAATGAAGAAAAAGCATAAGTATCAACTTTTTTTCCTAAAACATCTAAAGCAATGTTATATCCTTTTAATAAAGGTTCATAAGTTTCACTATAAGATAGTTGAGCCTCTTTTTCACTTATTGTTTGCGCTTTTGCAATATTTTTATTAAAAATATAAAAAACTTCTACTTTTGCATATTTTGAAGACATTTTTATAAACTCTTGAATAATTGAATTAAACTCATCTTTTGAGGGCTTAATTATTGAATAAATATTAATCTTCATAAAAACCACTTCCAACAACATTAAATCTTATGTTTTCGATAATATCTTCTACTTTTACACCACCAATTGCACAAACTGGATGTTTTGATATTTTTGCCAAATATGAAATTTTAGAACCCAAAATTGTACTTACATCTTTTGTATTTGTATTTTTATAAGCACCAAGTCCTATCATATCTATTGCTAATTCATTAGCCTCTAAAATTTCTATTTCATTATGAGTTGATAATCCCAAAAGTTTATCTTTTATTTTTGATCGAACTAATTTTACTGCTAGTTTTTTATCTTTATGAATTTTAGAAAAATCTTCTTGACCTAAATGTAAACCATCTGCAAACTCGATTAATTCTATTTTGTCATTTATTATTATTGAAATATTAAGCTCTGATTTTAAGTATAAAAGATTAGTTTTTTGTTCTTCTAATGATGAGATTTTATCTCTATATTGAAGAATTTTTACATCTTTTTTTTTACATAAATCTACAAAATTTTCTAATGAGATATTTTTTTTAAGAAGTGTTTCATAATCACATAAAACATATAAATAATTAAAAGCTTTGAGTTCAAAACCCAAAGCTTTTTCTAAATTTGAAGCCATCAATTATTAACTAATTTTTTCTTTTTGAAACATACTTAATAAATCTGTTAAAGTTTGTTTCATAGCATTTCTATTAACAACCATATCAATAGAACCATTTTTTAGTAAAAATTCAGCTCTTTGAAAACCAGCTGGTAAATCAGCTCCAATTGTTTGTTTGATAACTCTTTGACCTGCAAATCCAATTAATGCACCTGGTTCTGCCATAATAATATCACCTAAAAATGCAAATGAAGCAGAAACTCCACCCATAGTAGGATCCGTTAAAATTGAGATATATGGAAGTTTTGCATGATCAAGTTTTTTTAAAGCTGCTGAAGTTTTTGCCATTTGCATTAATGCAAATGTTGATTCTTGCATTCTAGCTCCGCCAGATGCTGATATAATTATCACACCTTGCTCTTTTTCAATTGCTCTGTTTACAGCTCGTACAATCTTTTCACCCTCGACAGAACCTAAACTTCCACCCATATAAGCAAAATCAAAAACTACTAATTGAACTGGAATTTCATTTATTTTTGCTTCACCACTAACTACTGAAGATGTTCTTCCTGTATTTTTAAGTGCTTCTTCTACTCTTTTTTTATAAGAAGTTTTATCTACAAATTTTAAAGGGTCATTTGGTTTTAATTCAGAATCATATTCAACAAAACTATCTTTATCAGTTAAAATCTCAATTCTTCTTTTTGCACCAATTCTCATGTGAAAATTACATTTTGGACAAATATTATTTTGACTTTCAACCTCTTTAAAAAACATTAAGGCACTACATTCAGGACACTTTATCCAATGACTTGGTGCATCGCTTTTTGTTGGTTGTTCTTTTGATTTACTATCAAAAGAAATTTTGCTAAATAAGTTTCTTAAATCCATTATAATCCTTTAATCATTTTTAAATATTTTCAAATTTATCTAATTCATCAAGTTTTTCCCAAGGATAATCACTTTGACCAACTTGTCCCCTTGCTGCAACATCTGCATAAAGAAAAGTTTTTTCACTTGGTTTATCTAAATTAAACTTTTGTGTAATCCATCTTGGAGTTAGAGGAAAAGTATCCATTACAAATTGTGATAATTTATCATCATCAAATTTTGTATAAGAACCCATTGTATCAACTGAAACTGATGTTGGACGAGCAACTCCAATTGCATAAGAAATTTGCACAACTGCTTTTTTTGCAAGTCCAGATGCAACTATATGTTTTGCAATCCATCTTGCTGCATATAATCCACTTCTATCAACTTTTGTATAATCTTTAGAACTTTGAGCTCCACCACCAATTGGTGCATATCCCCCAAATGAATCTACGATTAATTTTCTTCCTGTTAATCCACTATCATGTAAAGATGAGTGATTTACATATCTTCCTGTTGGGTTGATATGAATAATTGTAGATTTTTTATCATACATATTTGAAGGAAGTCCTGCATCATCAATTAATCCTTGGATTAATTCTCTTACTTCTTCAATTGGCATTCCCTCAACTGAAGGTGCACTTACAACTATTGTATGAATTTTTTGTGGATTACAATTTTCAAAATTTGCTTTTGAACCATAATCAACAGTAACTTGTGTTTTAATATCAACACCTAATTTTTGATTATGTTTTAATGCATAATTGTAAACTTTATCACATAACATTCGAGCATATGTAATGGCTGCTGGCATAAAATCAGCTGTTTCGCTTGAAGCAAAACCAAACATAATTCCTTGGTCTCCTGCTCCAATTTCTCCATCAACTTGGTCAACACCTTGATTAATATCAGGTGATTGTTGATTTAATAAAACTTGAACTTGTACATCATCAGGATGTAAACATTGTTCTTTTGTAAAAGCTGATTTTCCATCATAACCGATTTTTGCAAGCGCATCTAAAACTATTTTTTCATAATCTTTGTTTGATAATTGAGCTGATGATTTTACTTCACCACCAATTACAACATGTTTCCCTGCTACAAAAACCTCTGAAGCTACCCTACTGTCTTTATCTGCGATAATTAATTTATCAACGATAGAGTCAGCTATTATATCTGCGCATTTATCTGGGTGTCCAGGGCTTACAACTTCACTTGTAAATAAGTATTGTGTTTTGTTTTCCATTTTTGTTTTCCATCCTTTGTTTTCCACAAGAATAATCTTGAGTTGTTTTCCATCTTTTGTTTTCCATTTTTTGTTTTCTATATTTATTAAGAAATTTAAAATAAAAATTTAAAGAATTCAATTTGTCATAAAGACAAAAAGTTACTAATACTAACTAAAAAAAGCTGTTATTTACTTTTAATCGTTTTTTAGATTTTTAAGTAAATAACACAAATAAATGAGATTTATTCAACCGTTACAGATTTTGCAAGATTTCTTGGCATATCAACATCATTTCCAAGTCTTATTGAAATTTCCATTGAAAATAGTTGTAACACTATTAACATTTCAAAAAACTCTAACATATAATGATCTGTTTTATTTATTTTTACAAAATCATCCGCCAAATCAAAATCAAGTGGTGATATTGCACAAATTGTACTATCTCGGGCGCTTAACTCTTCAACATTTGATTTGATTTTGTCATAAAGCAAATTTTGTGGCATAAGTGCAATAGTAAAAAGTTCAGGATCAGCTAAAGCAATTGGTCCATGTTTCATTTCACCTGCTGGATAACCCTCAGCATGTAAATATGAAATCTCTTTTAATTTTAAAGCACCTTCAAGAGCAAGTGGATAAAACACATCTCTACCTATAAAGAAAAATCCATGACCATGTAAATATCTTTTCGATAATCTTTTCATTTTTTCATGGATGTTATCACTAATACAAAGTGATTTTGGAACTTCTCTTAAAGTATGTAATTCTTGTTGCATAATTTCATTTGAAATTACATTTTTTGCTTTTGCGAAATATAAAGCTAACATCCATAAAACAACTGTTTGAGTTGAAAATGCTTTTGTAGATGCAACACCTTTTTCAATTCCAGCTCGTGTTAAAATAGTAGCATCTGCTGTTCTTGTCATTGAAGAGTTATCAACATTACAAACCACAAGTGTTTTAAGACCTGCTTTTTTTGCCATTTTTAAAGCTTCTAAAGTATCGGCGGTTTCACCACTTTGAGAAATTACGATAAATAAAGTATCTTTTGTTAAAAGTGGATCTTTATATCTAAATTCACTGGCAATTTCCACATTACATTTAACTTTTGATAACCTTTCAAAAAGATAAGAAGCTGTAAGTCCTGCATGATATGAAGTTCCACAAGCACAAATTTTGATTTCATTGATTCCTTCAATTATAGATGCTTCAATTTCATCAAATAAGATTTCATTATCTTTAAGTCTTCCAATCATACAATCACTTACAACCGTACTTTGCTCATAAATTTCTTTTTCCATAAAAAATCTATAACCATCTTTTTGTGCAAATTGTTTAGAAGTTGGAAGTGATGACCAAGAATAATTATCGTTAAAAAACTCTATTTCATTTGCACTCGCAATTCCACCAACTCCATCTTCTAAATAAACTACACTAGAAGCCAATCCAATAAGTGGAGCATCTGATGATGAAAATAAAACTTCTTCTTTTTCATTTCCATGTGCCACAATCAAAGGGCTACCATGTTTAAAGAAAAATATTTTTGTTGGGTCTGCTTTTGTAATTAAAAGAATAGAAAAAGCACCCTCAAGTCTAGCTATAGTATTTTGAAATGCTTTTTTTGTATCGTTTAGTTGGTTATAAAGATTTTCAAATAGGTGAACTATAACTTCTGTATCTGTTTGAGACACAAACTTATGACCTTTTGAAGTTAATTCTTCTTTTAATTCTTTATAGTTTTCAATAATTCCGTTGTGAACAACATAAGAGTATTCTCCCAAATGTGGATGGGCATTTAATTCAGTTGGTTTTCCATGTGTTGCCCATCTTGTGTGTCCAATTCCTAGTTCATAATCAGTTGAAGCGGCTGCATTTACTTTTTCTTCAAGATTTACAAGTTTTCCCAAAGCCTTAAAAACATCAATTCTATCATTTTTTAAAACAGCAATTCCAGCACTATCATAACCTCTGTACTCTAACTCTTTTAAACCATCTAATAAAATTTTTGTTGTCTCTTTTTTACCAATATAACCAACTATTCCACACATCAAAAAAACCTTTTTTCAAATTTTAATTGTAATTATTATATTTAATAGTTACTAAATATGTGCTTTTCGCACTTTTTTATTGTTTTATAAATTTAGATTTTTTATAAATTCATCATGAATTTTGCCGTTTGAGGCAACTAAATATTTATCTTCAAATAAATTATATTCATCTCCACTTATGTTTGAAACCTTTCCACCTGCTTCTGTAAGAATTAAAACTCCAGCACTTACATCCCAAGCTTTTAGATTCATTTCATAATATCCCTCATAAGTTCCCCTCGCCACATAACATAAATCAAGTGAAGCTGAACCTAATCTTCTTAAATCTTGACAAAGTGGTAAAACATCTTTTATCTTTTTTACCACATCATTTAAATCATTTTCATCTGTTCCACTTGTATATGGAAAACCAGTAGCTAGAAGTGATTTTTGAAAATTATCTTCAAGGCTAACTTTTAGTTCTTTACCATTTAAATAAGCACCTCGACCTATTTTTGCTGTATATAATTCATCTAAAATTGGATTATAAACAACCGCCAAATATGGTTTTTTATTTTTATAAACTCCAACAGAAATTGCAGTGTGAGGAACTCCATTTACAAAGTTTGTTGTTCCATCTATTGGGTCAATTATTATTGAATTATTAAACTCTATATTTGCATTGTCTGATTCTTCTGCGATAATATTAAAAATTTTAAATCTTTTTGTGAATTTCTTTTTTAAATACTTTTCAACCGCCACATCAAATTGTGTTACTAAATCTTTTTTAGCTTTAAAAGTTATATCTTTATCAGTATAAAATCCCTCTTTTAAAATTTTTCCAGCTTTTTTTATTATTTTAATTAAATCTTTTTTCATTATTTACTCTTCCTTGTTTTTTATATTTTATCAGCTAGAACCCAAATTTAAGATTTAAAGTTTAATTATTACTTGATTTCTTCCATTATTTTTTGCTTCATATAGAGCATCATCTGCTCGTTTGAAACAATCTTCTATTTTTTCATTTTCATGATAATTTGTTGAACCAATTGAACAAGTAATATGTTCAATACCCTCAAAAGAATACTCAGATATTGTATTTCGTATATTTTCTAAAACTTTTTTTGCATTATCTACTGATTTAACTTTTATTAATAATAAAAATTCTTCGCCACCCCATCTTATGAGCAAATCATCTTTTCTTGAGGATTTTTGAATAACTTTCACAAATTGTTTTAAAACTTTATCTCCAACATCATGTCCATAAGTATCATTTACTTTTTTGAAAAAATCTATATCTAATATTGAAAGAAATACTAAATTATCCTCTTTTGTATATTCATTTATTATCAATTTATAGTGAGTTTCAAAATATTCTCTATTATAAGCACCCGTCAATTTATCATGTGTTGATTTATCTTCTAATTGAATTTGTTTTAAAATCGTATCACTTATATCTGTAAGTGAGATAAGATATTGTTCATCTTCTAATTCCACTATTGAAACATTAAAAACTTTTGTAATTAAAGTATTAGGATGTGAAATAGAGACTATTCTTTTTTCAGATTTTAATTTTAAGATATTTTCAATCCAACTATTATTATCAATAATTTTCCCTAAATGAAAATATAACTCTTCTTCAATAAATGTTTGAGCAAGGCATGAATGTCTTTCTTGAAATTCTTTCAAATTTTTACAATCAAAAAAATCAAGAAAGAATCTATTTGCAAAAATAGATTCTTTCTCATTTACAATAAATATCATATTTGGTTGAATATCTAAAATAGTATTTATAAACTTTTTTTGGTCAGATAATCTTGAATTTAATAATTTTAATTTTGCATAAAAAAATATTCCAAATAAAAATATCAAAATAAAAGGAGTAATAATTTGCCAAAGTAAAGTGTAATCAACACCTTTTTCATAAATAGTTGAAGCCCATTTATCAGTTAATTCTTTTTTTTCTAAAGGAGTAATATTATTTACAACTTTTTGTAAAATATTAAATAAAACTTCATTATTATCTTTAACACCAATTGTAAATTCTAATTCATCATTAGTTTTTCCTGCAATTTTTAAATCATTAAAATATTCTGTTTGAATTTTATAAGAAACACTATATAAAGTCCCAATATAGCCATAAACTTTTCCTGCTTTTAATTGTTTTAGTCCTTCTTGTGTATTTTCAACTTCAACAATATTTAGGCTTGGATATTTATTTCTAAAATATTCAATATTTACATAGTTTTTTGCAATTGCTATTTTTTGATTTTTCAAATCCTCTAATTTATTAATAAAAGGAACATCTAATCTTGTAGCAACTACAAGTGGAACTTTAAAAATCGTTGATGTTAGTTTTAAACCATCTTCCATATTATGCGTATTAATTGTTAAAGATTGGAAATCACATTTATCATTTTTTATAAAATCTAAAACTTCATTTTGAGAAGTTGTTTTAATTAATTCAAATTTTGTAGATAAATTCTTCTCTATAATCGCATAATAATCAGCTGCCATTCCTTTATATTTATTATCATTTTCCATTTTTTCAAAAGGTAACCAATTTGAATTAATACACATTTTAAGTGGTTGTTTCTCTTCTAAATAAATCTTTTCTTCAGAATTTAAACTTGAACCAGTAGTTAAATTCTCATAAATTAAGTTATTAAAATTTATGTTATTTTTTGCTAATCCTAAAAGTTTATATATATTATAAATTTTTTCTAACTTTTCAGCATCAGTTTTCCCTAATTCATTAGTATTGTAATATGCTAATTTTTTTAGTTCATTTGCTTCATAAACTAGAGCTTCTTTAGATCTTTTTTGTGGATTATATTCATTATAAATTATTTCTACACTCTCATTTATATTTGAGAAGGCATATTCCCAACCTTTTAATGAAGCTTCTCTAAACTTTTTTACTTCATTTTCATTATTTTGTAGATATTTTTTACTCGTAGTTAAAATATCACTGTAAAAATCAAAGCCATAATCCTTTGGATTAAAAATAAGAGGATTTCCACCCAACTCTTTTAAAGTAAAAGGCTCATTTGAAATATAAGATGCAATTAAATCAGTTTTTTTATCTATTAAATCTTTAGTATTAAAAGATGCTTCTTGAATAACTAAATCTTCAAGCTTAATCCCATGGGAAAACATCATAGATAATAGTGATACATCAGCACCTAAATCACCTGAAGTCATAATTCTTTTATTTTTTAAATCACCTAAAGAAGTAATACCTGAATTTTTATCAGTTAAAAGAATCAATGGACTTGATTGGAATATTGTTGCTAAATAAATAAGCTCTTTACCTTTTGAAATATCAATCATTGATGTTGGACGAGTAACCGCATACTCTATTTTATTTTCATCTAAATCTTTAATAACATCAAGTTTTGATTCGAACTCTTTTAAAGTAACATCTAAATTTATATCTTTATAAAATCCCTTCTCTTTTGCGATTATATATCCCGCAAATTGGAATTGATATTTCCAAGGAAATTGCAATGTTACTTCTTTTGAAAATAACAATGAATATGTAAAAATAATTATAATTAAGAGCTTTTTCACTAGGTTTTTACCTTTTAATTCTATTTGAATATTCAATTTTTCAACTATTTATATGTTTCTACTTATAAAAATGAAGCTTGTATTATACATAAATCATAATTAATACTTATTTGATTTATTATTTGTTAACAATTTTTATCTTTTATTTAATTATGAACAAAAGTTAATATTCTATTCATTCTGCTTTCATATTCAAATCTTATTATTCTTAAAATAATAAAGGAAAACTATTGATTTTTCATGCAATAAAAGCCTTGATGGCAAATAAACTAAAAACTACTCTTATTTATTTTAGTCTAATTTTTTCAATTGTTTCTATTTTTTTGATAAGTTCTATTTCAAATGGAATAATCACAATGTATTCTTCAATGCTTAAAAGTGACGGTGATATTATCATCACTCAAGCAAAAATTTCTGATACATTTTTTTCAAATGTAAATATAAATTTAATAGAACGAATAAATAAAATTAATGAAGTAATAGAATCATCAGCTTTAATAGTAGGTGCAAGCCCAGTTGAAAAACTTCCAATTGTTGCTGTTTATGGCTCAAGTGAAAATAGATTTAAAAATTATAAATTAATTGCAGGAAATTATCCATTAAAAGATGAAGTAATTGTTGGAAAATCCATCTATGATCAATTAGTAAATAAAAATGAAATACAAATTGCGAATAAAACTTTTAAAATCTCTGGAATTTTCAAAAGTGAAATTGGTTTTGAAAATGGGGGAGTTGTTTTAACTATTAGCGATGCTGGAGAGATTTTTAATAAATCAGCTTCAATGATTATGGTAAATACCAAACTAAACTCAAATATAGAAAATATTATCAAAGATATAAAAGCCTTAGATGAACAGATTGATGCTAAATCAACTCAAAATTTTGTGGATAACTATAATCAATTTAAAATAATAAAAACCTCATCAAATGTTATTTCGTTTATTGCATTTTCTATGGGATTATTGGGGATTATAAGTTTAATGAGTATTACAATAAATCAACGAAAAAGTGAATTTGGAATCAAAAGAGCTTTAGGAATAAGTACTTCAAAAATCGTTTATTCAATCATGACTGAAAGTTTTATTTTAGGAATCACTAGCTTTTTTAGTGCTTTTATAATTTCGCATATTGTTTTATTTTCAATAAAACATATTTCAAGTTTACAAGGTTATGTAAATGGAGAAATATCAAATGAATTAGCTTTTTATATTTTTGTAACTTCTATTTTTATGGCTATTTTTGGCTCGATAATTCCAGCACTAAATGCAGCCAAAACAGATCCTGTTGAATTAATTCAAGGAAATAAAATATGATAAAAATTACAAATTTAACACACTATTATAATAAAGATAAAGCTTTAGAAAATATAAACCTAGAAATAAAAAGTGGTGAATTTATAGCAATAATTGGAGAAAGTGGAAGTGGAAAATCTACGCTTTTATCTGTTTTATCAACACTTTTAAAACCAACTAGTGGAGATATTGTTTATGAGGGAATAAACTATAAAGATATAAAAAATATAGATGATTTTAGGAAAAACAATATTGGTTTTATCTTTCAATTCCACTATTTAATCAATTATTTAAGTGTAAAAGAAAATATAAATCTTGCAAATGAAAAGGCTTCAAAAGAAGAAATTTTTGATTTATTAAAACTTTTAGGAATTGACAATCTAATAGACAAATATCCAAATGAAATTTCAGGAGGTCAAAGACAAAGAGTTGCCATTGCAAGAGCTTTGATAAATAATCCAAAAATCATTTTTGCAGACGAACCAACTGGAAATTTAGATTCAAAAAACTCTTTAAATGTATTTGAGTTATTTAAAACATTTGCAAATAAAGGAACAACAATTATCGTAGCAACTCACGATAAAAGTTTAGCTGCGTTAGCAAATAAAATTTATGAAGTAAAGGATGGAAAAATTGAATAATTTTAGTAATTTTATAGATAAAAACTTCAAAATATCTATTGCATTTTTTGCGTTAGGATTGTTTTTCGGGATTGTTTATTCAATAAATCTTTTAGGTTTTAGTTTAAACTCTGAAACTTTAAATCCAGTAAACATGAGAGCAATTCATATTTCATTAATGCTTTATGGATTTATTCCATTAATGCTTTCGTATTTACCTTTTTTACTTATAAATAAAGAAGTTGGTTTTGATAAAGAGGGTCTTAGATACTTAAATCTTTATACTATTTTTTGGTATATCTTTTTGATTTTTATGGTTGTAAGTTTGCTTTTAGGGAAAAATAGAGGTTTGGCTTTTTATGATTTTGCTTATGAATTAAACTTTTTATTAGCCTTAGCTGGTGTATTTTATATCATCGCTTTATATAAATTTGTTAGACTTTATACGACTTTACCTTTATGGATAAAAGTGTGTTTAAGGGTGGTAATAATTGCTCCAATAACACTTTTAATTTTAATGAATCCAATTATCGGTCAAGTTGAAAGTACAGTAACAGGTCCCCATGGAGATAACACTTTAGGAATGAGTTTGGCTTTACTTCCAATTTATTATCTAATTATCAAACTATTAAATATTGGTGAATTTAAAGCTAGATGGAATATTTTATGGATTATCCCAACTATTTTTTATTTTGGAACAGTTCTATATAGAATCTTTTTTGAACCACTAACTTACAATCAAGAGTGGGTTGCTCAATATCTAACACTTTTATATGTTCCACTTTTATATAGATGGTTTAAAGATAGCAATATTCAACCATATGCAAAAAAAGCTTTATTAATTTCAATATTAGCTTTTTTGTTTGTGGATATTGAAGGAAATATTATTTTTATTCCGGAAATCAGATGGTTATTTCACAGAAATGATTTAGTTATTGCTCATGCTCATGTTGCAATGGGAATATCTGTGTTTTTTATGGTTATTTCAATGTTTATAAACAGTATAAAAGAACTTCAAAAATCTATCTATTTAAATAGCTATTTGTTTGCACTTTTAGGAATATTTATAGTTTTATCAATTTCAGGTTTTACAGAAGCAGGACTTTTAAATATTCCAAGTCAAAATCTTTGGATTTTAAGAACTATTTTTGGATGTTTTACTTTTATTTTTATATCTGCATTTATACAAATAGGTATTAAAACAAAAACTTATTCAAAAATAGAACTTTATAACATCGCTGGAATTTTAAGTGATGGCTTAGGAGGAGTATTTTTGATTTTACTTGCTAGTTTTATTTATCCTTTAATTGGATTTGGTTTTAGTGGAGTTTATGAATATGTGGTTTTTGCTTTTGTAAGTATGACTGGAATTATTCATTATATGGCTTTAAAAAATCCATCAAGCCAAGTGGTTTTAATGAACTTAACAGTGATTATTAGAGTATTTGCAAGTTCAGTTTTTTTTGCTTTATATGCCAGTGGAAAGTTGGGATATGAAGCATTAGCTATTTGTTTATTTGACTTGAGTTTTGTATTCGTTTATTTAATTTATTTTTATCAAAAGGAGTTTTTATGCAAAGATTAATTTTAATATTTTTTATAGCAAGTGAACTTTGTTATTACTTACTAATTGCTCAAACAGGAGTTGTTGAATACTTTTCTTCAAATTTGTTTTTAATAGCGCCTCTTCCAATAGGAGGAATTATTGGCTCGTTACTAGTTTCATATATAAAAATTGATTTTAAAAATAAAATCTCTCTATTTTTAACTATTCAATTAATTATGAGTTTTTTATATCCAAATTTCAATATGTTAACTTTGTTTATTTTAGGATTTGCCGTTGGAAGTTTAGCTCCTCTTATTATAAATGAAATCAAAAAAACATCTCTACTAGAACTTGGTCTTGCACTTAGTGTTTCTTATGTTACAGGAACTTTATTATTTAACTATGAAGTTGAAGCAAGGGGAATTATTGCAATTACATTAACAACAATTACATTACTTGCTTCAAGATTTCTACCAACAAATGAACCTATAAAAAAATCAAATCAAGAGTTTGCTTTATTAATGATGGTTTTATGGGTATTTTTAGATTCTGCTCTTTTTGAAGCTCTTTCTAGGGATATTACAATTTCTATTTGGAGGGATGGGTTTACCTTTCAAATTGCACTATTTCACGTAATTGGAGTTTTTTGTGCTTTATTTTTCAAAATTGAGAAAAATCAAAAAAGTTTACTTATTTTGACTTTATTTGCAGCTTCATATCTATTTTATTTTTTAAGGGAGGGATTTATTTTATCAATAGTTTATCCATTTGTAATATCTTATTACAATGTAGTAATTTTACAAACTATCGCAAAAAAAGATTTTAAAACTATTACATTTTATATGATTGCAATTGGTTGGATAGCTTCTGGTGCTGGGCTTTTTGTAGCAATAGCTAATTTAATTTTATTTGTTCCAATTGTTTTATTATTAGCAATATTTAAAATAATGATAAGCGAATATAAACCAAATAACAAGGAGATGAAATATGTTTAGATTACTAGTAATATTAAGTTTAAGTCTATTTGCAAGTGCAAATAGTTTAATTGTGCAAAATGGCGAAATAAAAGCGCACACAGAGGTTTTTGCAGATGGACAAATAAATCCAAGTACAAAAAATATAAAAGCTGATTTAACAATTGAAAATACAATTGAATCAATCAAAGGTAAAATTTATTTTGAAACTCTAACTCTAATAAGTGAAAAAAAAGATAGAGACTCAAATATGTATAAATTATTAAATGAAGAAAAATTCAAAACAATCTCTTTTGATATTAAAAGTATCACAAGAAATGAAAATGATTACGAGATAAAAGGAGCTTTAACATTAAATGGTGTTACAAAAAATATAAAAGCAAAAATAATTATCACTCAACAAAATAATGAGATTTTATTAAATGGAGGTTTTTCATTTAATCTTACAGATTTTAATTTAGAACCACCAAAAATGGTTTTTTTAACTGTTAGAAATCAAATAGATATTTCTTATATCATCTCATTAAATGAAGTAAAATAGATGTTAAAAAAACTTATTTTATCAATGGTAATTTGCATTTATACAAATGCAAGTATATTAAAAATAGATGATAAAATAAGTACCTTTTCACTAGTAAATCAGTTTGATAAAATTCATACTATTACTGGTGAAACTTCAATAATTATGGTTACTTTTCAAAATGAAACTGCAAATCTTGTAAATGATTTTTTATCATCAAAAAATAGTGATTTTTTAGATAAAAACCATACCATTTTTATAAATAATATTTCATACACTCCTTCAATTATTGTAAAAATGTTTACAATTCCAAAAATGAGAGATTATAAATATGATATTTTATTAATTTACAATAAAAATAATAAAAAATTCATAGAGAAAGAGAAGAAAATTAGTATTTATTTTATAGAAAATGGTTCAGTAAAAGATATAAAATTTGTATCATCTTTATATGAATTAGAAGGAGTTTTTAAATGACCCTTTCTAATGTTCAAACAATTGATATATTTGTAAAAAGCATAAAGCTAAATGATTTAAAAATTTTGCACTTGAGTGATTTACATATAAATAAAAGAACAACTCTTGAAAATGTACAAAACCTTGTAAATTTATGTAATGAACTAGCTTTCGATTTTTGTGTGATAACTGGAGATATAATTGATACAAAAGTAAAATTTATTAAAAATCAACTTCAAATATTAAATACTTTAAAAACAAAAGTATATTATATAAGTGGAAATCATGATTTGTTTTATGGTTTAGAAAATCTAAAAAACGAACTTACTAATTTTATTTTTATGGATAATTCTTGTGAAAAATTTACCTATAAAAGTGAAACTATATTCATTGCTGGACTTCCTGATAGATTTTCAAAGTTTTTTGGTATAAAAAGAGAAGAACAAAAAATAAAAAACTATCTTTTAAATGAAGCCTCAATTTTTATCTCTCACCAACCAAAAGATTATAAGATTGCCGTTGACTCTAATGCAAACCTTTTTTTATGTGGACACACACATGGTGGACAAATTTATCCTTTTCATTATTTTGTAAGACTTGTACAACCTTTTCTTGCAGGAATATTTTATAAAAAAAATACAGCTATTTATGTAAATAAAGGCTTAGGAACTTGGGGAATAAAACTTAGATATAAGGCAAATGCAGAAATAACCATAGTTAAATTAATCTCAAAAAGTGTAGAATAATTTATGAAGATTTTAATAATAGAAGACGATATAAAAATAATTAACTTTTTAAAAAAAGGGTTAGAAGAAGAATGCTACATAATTGATTCTTCAACAAATGGTGATGAAGGATTATACCTTGCTAGTGTAAATGAATATGATTTAATTTTACTTGATATTATGCTTCCAGTTAAAGATGGAATGGAAGTTTGTAAAGCTTTAAGAGCTTCAAAAAACCAAACTCCAATTATCATGCTAACAGCTAAAGATTCAATTGAAGATAAAATTAAAGGCTTAGATATTGGTGCAAATGATTATTTGGCGAAACCTTTTTCTTTTGCTGAATTACTAGCAAGAATTAGAGTACAACTAAGAACCATAAATTCAAGTCAAACAAAAATCTCAATAGGTGATTTAGAACTAGATTTATTAAATAAAACTGCAATTAGAGCAAATGAAAATATTACTTTAACAGCAAAAGAGTTTGCCCTACTTGAATATCTAATAAAAAATAAAGATAGAGTTCTGAGTGAAACTACAATAAATTCAGCTTTATCTTCTTTTGAAGATTCAAATATTAGCAATATTGTAAATGTTTATATTTATAGATTAAGAAATAAAATAGATAAAAATTTTGAAAATAAATTAATAAAAACAGTAAGAGGAATAGGATTCAAAATAAGTGATAAATAATCTATCAATAAAGAAAAAACTTTTAATTTATAGCTTTTTAATACAAGCAGTAATTCTTATAATTTTCTCTATTTCATTATACAAAGCACTTGAAATATCAACATTAGATAAACTTCAAGCAACTCTAAAAGTAATAATTTTAGATATTACAGATGATTTATTAGAAAAAGATAAAATTACAAATACTATATTAGATGAAGATAAAGAGTATAATTTTGAGCCTTTATACATAAGAATATTAGATGACAATACACATGAAATGATCATCCAAACACAAAATTTTCCTAATCATATAGAACATAATGACAAATATCTAAATAAATTAAAACCAAGCATAATTACATTTGAAGAACAAAATGACTTTTTAGTAAGTAGAATAAAAATAGATTTTCATGGTGAGAAAAATGTAATAATTGAAGTAGTAACAACAAAAGAGATACTTACATCAACTTTAGAAAATATTCTATATATTTTAGGTTTCATTCTACCTATTATTTTAATATTAGCAATAATTGCTGGCAATTTCCTAATCTACAAATCATTCTCCCCAATAGAAAATATATTATTTGAATTAAAACAAATAAATGCAAATGATTTATCAGCAAGAGTAAAAACAACAAAAAATCAAGATGAAATAAACCAATTAATCCACGAAGTAAATAATTTACTTAGTAGATTAGAATCTTCTTTTGAAAGAATTTCTCAATTTAGCTCCGATGCTTCCCATGAATTAAAAACACCACTTACAATCATAAGAGGTGAAATTGAAGTTACTCTAAGAAAAGAAAGAACTCTAAATGAATATAAAAATGCATTAAATAATTCTTTAAATGAATTAACTTTAATAGAACAAACTATCAATGATTTACTATTTTTGGCAAAAAATGAAAAAGATTTAATTATAGAGAATCAAGAAACTTTTTATTTTGATGAATTAATTGATGAATCAATAAATGAAGTTAAAAGTTTTGCAAAATTACATCAAGTTGAAATTAATTTTATATTGGAAGATAGTATAGAATTTAAAGGTTTTCCAAATCTTTTAAAAATAGCATTAAAAAATGCTTTAAAAAATGCTATTCAATTTAGTCATAAGAATTCACAAATTATAGTAAAAAGCTATAAAAATGGTGATTCTTTTAATATTTCAATTCAAGATTTTGGAATAGGTATTCCATTAGGGGAACAAGAAAAAATATTTGAAAAATTTTATAGAACAGATAAAAGTAGAAACAAAAATTCAGGTGGAACAGGACTTGGAATGTCTATTTTAAAAAAGATAATAGATATTCATAAAGGTATAATTACAATTAAAAGTAAAGAAAATATTGGTACAACAATTATCTTATCTTTTTAAAAAATAATTTTTATTAATTCAGTTTGTTTTAATCTAAAAAGATGTTATAATTACATTATCTAAACAATATGGAGGTGTGAATGACGAGCTTATCACTTTTTATGGTTGTTAAATTTTAATTAAACTATTAAGTTTATTATGAACTGATTTTAGAGCATATGGTTTGTCTCTAAAAAATAATTTTTAAAAGGTCTTTAGTTTTATTCTATTGACCTTTTTTTATTGTAAAATTTTAGCATAAAAAAAAGGTAAAGTTCAAAAAAACTTTACCTTATAAAAATAATCAAAGATTATTTATTACATCATTTAAAAAAGCGTATTTGAGAGTGTAGTTTTCACTACATTCCCATACCACCCATACCCATTCCACCCATGTCTGGCATAGAAGGCATTGAAGGTTTATCTTCTTTAATATCAGTAACTGTAGCTTCAGTTGTTAATAGAAGTGATGCAACAGAAACAGCATTTTGCATTGCAACTCTTTCAACTTTTGCAGGATCCACAATTCCAGCTTCAAACATATCTACATATTCACCAGTTGCAGCATTAAATCCTAAATTTTCATTTGTAGATTTTTCAACTTCATTTGCAACAACACCAGCATCATATCCAGCATTTGTAGCAATTTGTTTTAAAGGTGCTTTAATAGCTCTAAAAATGATTGCAGCACCAATTGCTTCGTCACCTTCAAGTTCTAGTTTAACTTTAGCAGCAGCTCTAATTAACGCAGCTCCACCACCAATTACAATACCTTCTTCAACAGCAGCTCTTGTTGCACTTAATGCATCATCAACTCTATCTTTTTTCTCTTTCATTTCAGTCTCAGATGCAGCCCCAACTTTAATAACAGCTACTCCTCCACTTAATTTTGCAAGTCTTTCTTGTAATTTTTCTTTATCATATTCAGAAGTTGTATTTAAAATCTCAGCTTTAATTTGACCAATTCTTCCTTTTACTTTTTCTTTATCTCCACTTCCATCGACGATAGTAGTGTTATCTTTATCAATTACAACTTTTGTAGCAGTTCCTAAACAAGAGAAATCAGCAGTTTCAAGTTTCATTCCCATCTCTTCAGAAATTACAGTTCCACCAGTTAATACAGCAATATCTTCAAGCATAGCTTTTCTTCTATCACCAAATCCTGGAGCTTTAACAGCTGCAATATTTAAAGAACCTCTTAATCTATTTACTACAAGTGTTGCTAATGCTTCACCATCAACATCTTCAGCAATAATTACAAGAGGACGACCAGATTGATTAACTGATTCTAAAATTGGTAACATCTCTTTTAAAGAAGAGATTTTTTTCTCATATAATAAAATGAATGGGTTAGTAAATTCACCAATCATTTTTTCAGCATTTGTTACAAAATATGGAGATAAATATCCTCTATCAAACTGCATACCTTCAACAACAGCTAATTCATCAGAAATACCTTTTGCTTCTTCAACAGTGATAACACCATCTTTCCCAACTTTGTCCATAGCTTCAGCAATCATAGCTCCAATTGCTTTATCAGAGTTTGCAGAGATTGTAGCAACTTGCTCAATTTCAGTTTTATTTGCAACAACTCTTGAAGCTTTTTTAAGTTCAGCTAAAATTGCTTCAGTTGCTTTGTCCATACCTCTTTTTAAGATAATTGGATTTGCTCCTGCTGTTACATTTCTTAGCCCTTCTTTGAAAATTGAGTGAGCTAAGATAGTGGCAGTTGTAGTTCCATCTCCTGCTTCATCAGCAGTTTTTGAAGCAACTTCTTTTACAAGTTGTGCTCCCATGTTTTCTAAAGTATCTTTTAATTCAATTTCTCTAGCTACTGAAACACCATCTTTTGTAATTGTTGGAGCTCCAAAAGATTTTTGTAATAATACGTTTCTACCTCTTGGTCCCATTGTAACTTTTACTGCATCTGCTAATTTTTCAACACCTGCATATAATCTATTTCTTGCGCTGTCACCAAATAAAACTTCTTTTGCCATTACATAACTCCTATAACGTTTTCAATATTTAAAATTAAGTACTCTTGACCATCAAGCTTAAATTCAGTTCCTCTAAATTGTTCAAATACAATTGTATCTCCAATTTTTACATCTTCAACTTTATTTCCAATAGCTACAACTTCTGCTGTATGTGGTTTTTCTTTTGCATTATCTGGAATATAAATTCCACTTGCAGTTTTATTTTCTACTTCTGTTCTTTTAACAAGAACTCTTTCACCTAGTGGTTTAAAATTCATGGTATTTCCTTTTATATATGTATAAATTTCTATTAAAACTTAGCATTTAGCACTCTAAATTTCTAAGTGCTAAATTTTATTAAAATTCTGGAATTTTGTCAAGAGGTTTGAGTTAATTTGACTAAGAGTTTAAAATTTTATTTATGTCTATTTATATATTTAAGAAGTAATTCTTCTAAAGATTCTTTTAGATTTAAATCAAAAGTCTCAAGAATATTTATACATTTTAAAGCTAAATCATCTGCGCTTTTAATAGCACCTTGAAGTCCTAATAAATTTACAAATGAATTTTTTGAACTATCATTTTGTGTTGTTTTTCCAGCTTCATCAGAAGTACAAATTTCATCAATAATATCATCTTGAATTTGAAATAAAAGTCCTAAATCAATACCAAAATTATAAAGTTTTTCTTGAGTTAGTAAGTCATATTCACAAATAATTGCACCCATTTTAAGGCTTGCAGCTATTAATTTTGCAGTTTTATGAATATGTAAAAATTCTAATTGAGTTAACTCTAATTTTTGGTTTTCGAAATAACAATCAATTGCTTGACCAATTATCATTCCATCAATTCCACCATTAGAAGTTAAACATTTAATTAAATCTATTTTTATATCATTAGATAAAGATGCATTAGCTATTAAGTTAAAAGAATGAGTATTTAAGGCATCTCCAACTAAAATAGCAGTAACTTCATCGTATTTTTTATGTAAAGTTTGAAATCCTCTTCTTAAATCAGCATTATCCATAGCTGGTAAATCATCGTGAATTAGTGAGTAAGTATGTAGAAACTCTAAACCCAAAGCAACTGGTAAACTATTTTGGATTAATAAACCTTTATTAGATTTTACAACACTCAACATTAGCATTGGTCTAAATCTTTTTCCCCCAGCTTTCAACATATCAGCAAGAGCATCCTCAAAATACGGATGAAAAGTTTTTGAATTAGGGAGATTATTTAATAAATAATCTTCAAATAAAGATAGTAATTTTTCCATAATATTATTTTTGTCCAAAAGACCCTAATCCACCCATCATATTCATAGCTAACATTTTTTTATTTTCATCACTTTGTTTTATTACATCATTCATACAAGAAATTAATAAAATTTGTAAAGAATCTTTATCTTCAAGAAGGGAATCATCAATTTTTAAATCTATTACTTCTGAATTTCCATTTATAGAAATTTCAATCATTCCACCGCCAGATTTTGATGTAAAAATTCTAGCAGCATTTTCATCTTTTGATTTATTTGCCATATCTTGAAACTGGTTTAACATATCACCTAAATTTAGATTTTTCAAATCAATTCCCTCAAACATGGTCGCTTCCTACAAGTTCATGAGTTATTAATTCAATATTATTTTTCTCATCAACCAAAACAACTGTTGGTTTATAATTTTCAAGTTCCGATTCATTATAAGAAGCATAAGAAATAACAATGATTTTATCACCAATTTCCACTTTTCTAGCAGCTGCTCCATTAAGACACATGTCTTTTGAACCAGCTTTTCCTTTTATTACATAAGTTTGGAATCTTTCACCATTATTAATATTTACAATATCAACTTTTTGTCCAACCCTCAAATTTGATGCTTTCATCAAATCTTCATCAATAGTGATAGAGCCAACATAATTCAAGTTTGCATCAGTTACTGTTGCTCTATGAATTTTGCTATATAGCATATCAAATGTCATATATAAATCCCTTTTTATTTTACTAATTTAACAGCTTCGCCCCAATATTGTGAAGGTATCAAATACTCTTCAACAGGGTTCCCACCTAATATATGTTCTTCTACTATTTTATCTATTTTTTCCTTAGATAAATGCGAATACATGAAATGCCCTGGCTCAACTAGCATAATAGGTCCCATTTGACATCTTCCTAAACATGAAGTCCGTACAATTTGTACAGGTCCCATTATTCCAGCTTTCATTAAACTTTGTGCAGCATGATTAAATAAATCTTTTGTATTTTCATTTACACATGAAGGTTTTGGCATTCCAGGAGGTGATGCTTGTTCACATTTAAATATAAAAAATGTTGGTTGAGGGATACTTGGCATTTCCATAAATTTTCCTTTTTTTAGAGCATTTTATAACACTTTTTTGAATTTTAACACTTTTTTTTTAAATTCTACTAAAAAACATTTTTTTATCTTTTTTTAAACCTAAAATAATATACTATTTCCCAAATTTACGAAATTAAGGATTATTATGAAAAAAATATTGTTTACTCTTTTTTCATTTGTTTTACTTTTAGAAGCTTCAAATCCTACTGCGATAGTTGAAACTTCAAAAGGAAATATTAAAATTGAATTAAGAGCAGATATGGCTCCAAAAGCTGTTGAAAACTTTGTAACTCATTCAAAAAATGGTTATTACAATGGGCTTATTTTCCATAGAGTTATAAAAGACTTTATGATTCAAGGTGGAGACCCAACAGGAACAGGTGCTGGTGGAGAATCTATTTGGGGTGGAAAATTTGCAGACGAATTTGCACCAAATGCAGTATTTGATAAAGCAGGAATTCTAGCAATGGCAAATGCAGGTCCAAATACAAATGCTAGTCAATTTTTTATTACAACAGTACCAACTTATTGGTTAAATGGTAGACACACGATTTTTGGTTATGTTAAAGAAGGTTTTGATGTTGTTAAAAAGATTGAAGCCATTCCAACAACTAGTAAATATGAAGGAAATAAACCCTTAGAAGATGTAAAAATTATATCTATAAAAATAGAAGAATAAATCAAGATTTTCTTGATTTATTTACTTAAATTTTATTCTAACCAAATATTTTATTCATAAAATTTTTATCACCGTGTGCAATTATTTGTTTTTCAAGATTTTCAATTTTAATTGTTTCTTGTTTTGCTTTTTCTTTCCAATATTCTAACTTTTGTAATAAAGTTTCATCAGTTTGTATAGTCTCTATTTTTTCACTTAATTCATTTATTCTATCTGATAATTCACCAATTTTAGTCTCATAATTTACTCTTTGTTGTGAAATTGTTCTTTCACTATCAATTTGAAGTTGAGCTAATTTATCTTTTGTTTTTTTATTTTCTAATCTTAAATCACTATTTTCTTTTGAAAATTTAAAAGCTAAGTTTTCATCAGAATTCTTTTTATATAATCCTAATTCTGTTTTAAGATTTTTATTTTCTAATCTAAATTTTTCATTACTATAAATATATTTATCAATAATTTTTAAATATTGTGTTTCTTCTATTTGAGCTTTTTCTAACTGGTGTTTAAGATTATTAATTACTTGATTTTGTTCTAAATTTCCCTCTTTACTTCGTATGAAAATATCACTTTTTTCTTTCATCAAAGCTAATACAAGTTCTCTTTTTTTCTTTAATTCTTTTGTAATATCTCTTTGAATTGAAATAGCACCTGTCATATCGCCTGTTTCATCAAGAGTGGGAATTACAAAAGCATCTGTAGTAAAAGCTGTACCATCTTTTTTTATATTTTTAAGTTTTCCTTGCCAAGGTTTGTTGTTTAAAATATTTGCATATAAAGTCGTATAAATATCACTTGCCATATCTTGATATTTTAGATATTTCAACTCTTTTCCAATTAGCTCATCACTATTAAAACCTGAAATTTCACAAAATAACTCATTTACATAAGTAATATTTAAATGAGTATCTGTTTTTATAACAATATTATTTGAGTTGATTATTTCTTTATATTTTTCTAGTTCTTCACGCTGTTGCTTTAATAAAAATTCTTGGTATAAATTGCTTACTATATCGTTACATAAAGATAATAAATATCTAACATCAATTGGTTTTACAATATATTCTTGAACCCTTAACTTTATAGCTTCTGCCAAAAACTCACTATCTGAATGTGCCGTTGCAAAAATAATTGGTATTTTATTATCAATAGTACGAATTTTTTTTATCATTTCTATGCCATTTAATTCTGGCATATTAAGATCAGTTAAAATCAAATCTATTTCATCTTGATTTTCCAAAAAAGTCCGTAAGCCATCTTTACCATTTTTTGCTACATGAACCATAGAAAAAAAGTTTGACAATAACTGAGATAGTTCAACTCTAATTACATCATCATCTTCTACATATAAAAGTGTAAACTTTTTTAACAGATTCTTATCTATACTCATAAAATCACTTATTTTTTATTTTTTTAATCTTTTAACTCGTCTTTTGCAACAACTCTTTCAATATCCATTACTACTAACATTTGATTATTTGCAAGTCTTATATAACCTTTTAGGTATTTTGATGGAATTGCTGAACCCATTTCAGAAACTGCAGCTAACATACTTGTATCAAGTCTTTGAACATCATCAACTAAATCTACAACTATTCCTATAATTCTTTTATCTTCTGTAATAACTGCAATTACAGATGTATTTTCATCATAAGTTCCAGGACCTGTATTAAATTTAAGTCTAACATCTAAAATTGGAACAACTTCACCTCTTAAACTAATCAAACCTTTTACCCATTTTGTAGTATTTGGTAAAGGAGTAATATTATCTGGATATGTTAAAATTTCTCTAATTTTTGGTAATTCAATTGCATACTTCATCGCACCCAATTCAAATGTCATAAACTCACTAGTATTTGCATAATCTATAACTTTTCTTTCATTATCTTCCATAATATATTCCTTTTTATAACCACAAGAGTTTTTACTTGTTTTTTATTATTCTACCTACTGTAAACTTAAATTTTATTGTTTTGCAATTTTGTTTAAAATACAGTTTGCAATATACTTGGGTGTTTGTAGTTGAATTTCATCCCCAATTTTTAAATCTTCTAAAGAAATTATTTTATTATCCTTAGAAATCTGTACAAATCCATTTTTATCTTTTTTATCAGGATGATTTAATTCAAAATTTGATTTTAATAAATCTATTTGATTTTGAGTTTTTAATAAAACTGCTGAAAAACTATTTTGAATACTACTTTTTAATAAATTTAATTGATTTGAAGAACTTAATATCTTTTGTGATAAATCAGTTTTAAATGAAGATTTCAACAGATTTATCTCTGTTTGAATATAATTAAATTTAGTCTCAATAGAATTTTGTTCAAACAATCTTTTCATATTAAAAAGCTCTTGTTGTTTGTTAAATAATATATTTTTTAATCGATTATTATATTCATTCATCAAAGAATCCAAATACATTCTATGCTCATTTATATCAGGCAAAGCAATTTCCACCGCATTTGAGGGAGTGGCAGCTCTTATATCAGCCACAAAATCTGAAATCAAATAATCAACTTCATGTCCAACTGCTGAAATAATTGGAGTTCTTGCTTCATAAATAGCATTTGCTACAATTTCCTCATTAAATGCCCACAAATCCTCAATACTTCCACCACCTCGTCCGACAATCATAATATCACAATGTAATTTATCTGCAAATTTAATAGAATTTGAAATATCATTTGCAGAACCCTCACCTTGAACTAAAGTTGGAACTAAAATAAATTCCACTAAAGGCCATCTATTTGTTGCTACTTTTTTCATATCTTCAATGGCTGCACCTGTAGGAGATGTTACAAGTGCTATTTTTTTAGGATATTTTGGAAGTGGTTGTTTATAATTTCCATCAAAATAACCTTTTGCTTCAAGTTTATTTTTTAATTGCTCAAAAGCAAATGCCAATGCACCTTGCCCTGCTGGTTCAATTTTGTTACATAAAAGTTGGTAATTTCCCCTTGGTGCATAAACTGTAATGTTTCCATTTATTGCTACTTTCAAACCATTTTCAAGTTGAAATTTTAGATATTTTGTATTTCCCTTGAACATTACACATGAAAGGGTTGAGCTTTCATCTTTTATTGAAAAATAGATGTGTCCAGAGTTGTGATAAGTTAAATTTGATATTTCACCCTCAACATAAACTTGAATAAAAGTTGTTTCTAAAAGTGATTTTATTTGAACATTAAGAGTTGATACGCTGATTGGTTTAGTCATAATAAAAGCTTAGAAAACTAAATTTTTCTAGCGATTATTAAAGTTGATATATTCATTGAAAATGCTTTTACATGAATTGGTTCAAGACCTGCTATTTTCAACTCTTTACATAAATTCTCTGTTGTTAAAAATTCATCAATTGAGTTTGGTAAATATGTATATGCTTCTTTATTATTTGAAATCAATCCACCTAAAACTGGAAGAATTTTATTCATATAAAAATCCGTTAAATGGTCAAGTAATTTCTCTTTTTTATTTTTTGTAAACTCTGAAATTACAACTAATCCATCTTTTTTTAGAACCCTTGCAAATTCATCAAAAGCCTCTTGTCTTTGCACAACATTTCTGATTCCATATGAAATTGAAATAATATCAGCGCTAGAGCTACCAAGGGGCATTGAGGCAGCTCCAGATTCAATAAACTCAACATCAGGAAGTTTCTTTTTCCCAACTTCCATCATTCCAACGCTAGGATCAACGCCAACAATATTTTGTAGATTTATAGAATTCTCATTTGCAACTTTTTTCCAAAATAAAATCATATCTCCTGTTCCACAAGCAACATCTACGATTTTTTCAATAGTTTTTTTACCATAAAGATTAAAGGCTAAATTACAAGCTTTATTTCTCCATGATTTATCAATTCCCATTGATAAAACTCTATTTGCAACATCATAAGTTCCTGCAATATCATTAAACATTGATACGATTTTTTCTTGTTTTTCCATTTTAAAATTATCCTATTTTCTTATTTTTATAAAAGATATTTGCCTATTATCAGCCCTAAAATCAATCCTATATTTGTAGCAACCGCAATATACATATAAGATAATTTTTTATCAGCATATGGCAATTTGTTTATAATATCTTCTTGATGTTTTAAAGTTATATCAAAATTTTGTGATGATTTTTCAAAATTATCAACTGCTTTTCGTAAAGCAATTTCTGAAAATTCCATTCTCTCAACAAGCTCTTTTGCTTGTTTGAAACTCATATCACTCATTTTTTAATTTCAATCCATCTATCTAAATCACAAAAGATTTTATTTAAAGTATTTAATACATAATCTTTTGCTTCTGTTTGAATTCTTCTAAAAAATAGATATTTTCTAGCACTTTCAATATCTCCTACTTCTTTTGCTTGGATAGCTTTTGCTGCAAAATCTGTGTTATTATAAGCCATTTCCCAAACAGTTGAACCTAAGTATCTACTCATTGTAATTACTTTGTCATTTTTAACTGGGAAATATTTGGGGTCTTTTACAAAATCACAAATTACTGAGTTTGACTCTAAATATTTATGTCCAAAAAAGTTAATAAATTGCTCATTATAATAATCTTCATCCATAGAAATAGCTCTATTTAGGGCAAAAATTATATTATCTTCTGGATTTTTTTCTATTTTTCTGATTTTTTTCATGGTTGCTATTGCATTTTTTCCATCAAGTTCACCATCACCTAAAGGAATAATCCACTTGATATTTCCAAATGAACCTACTTTTTTGATTTCATCAAGAACTAAAGAAGATGTTTTATTTCCACCAACATCAACTATAACTTCGTGATTGTCATCCATTAAAATCAGTTCATCAAGTTCGTTTAATCTATTTGTTCCAAGCATTTTTTTATTTACAATTTCTGTTCTTGTAAATGATTGAGAATCATTATTTTCATCATCAATTTCAATATATGTAATTTTTTTTCCATGTTTTTTATATAAATAAGGAGCAATAACCTGCATAGCAACAGTAGATTTACCTACGCCACCTTTTGTTTGTGGAATTATTATCATCAATTAAACCTTTTGATTTTGTTTGATTTTTGTGTATATATACTTATTTTATCCTAACTTTTATTAATTCCATATAGTTTAAATGTTAATCAATAAAAGCTTCTGTTATAAATAATTTAGGATTATTACAATATTTTTTTATTTTAAAAGCACTTGATGCTTTTCCATCTTCAATATCTACAATCATCATTTGTAAAATTGATTTACATGAATTTGGAACTTCAAAATGTCCACCAATTCCTGTAGTTACTTTTTGAATAGGTATTTTACTTTCCATTCCAATTACATTATCTCTACAACCTGTTAATCCAATATCTGTTAAATATGCAGTGTTTTCAAAAATCTGTAAATCATCCGTTCCTACATGGGTGTGTGTTCCACAAATTGCACTTATTTGATTTTTGAACATCATTAACATAATTCTTTTTTCACTTGTAACTTCTGCATGAAAATCTAAAAAAATATTTTTAATATTTTGCTCTTGTAAATTTGTTACTATTTTTTTTGCCCAATTAAAAGGATTTTCAACAGTTGGCATTCCATATTGTCCCATTAGATTTATAACTGCTAATTTTTCAATTCCATTTGAAGTTTGAATCTCACAAATTTTAACTCCACTTCCTACTAATCCTTCTGGATAATTATCAGGGCGTAAAACATTTCCAGTTTCAAGTAAAACTATCATATCTTTTTTCTTATCGAAACTGTGATTTCCACCTGTTATTAAATCTATTCCACTTTTTAAAAGCTCTTTTGCACCTTCAATTGTTAATCCGAATCCATGACTTGCATTTTCACCATTTGCAATTACAAAATCAATTTCATACTCTTTTTTAATTTTTATTAAATTTTCTTTTATTATTTTTCTTCCAGGACGACCTACAATATCGCCAATAAAGCCTATTCTCATCTATCTTCTTTTGTAAAATTTTTCATAATTGTATTTAAATAACCTTTTATTCTTCTTCACACTTTTGTAACCTAATTTCAAACACCGCACCTACATCTTCATTATAAGCTCTGATTTTACCATCTTGTTCATCAACTATTTTTTTGGCAATATTTAATCCAACACCCATTCCACTATGTACTTTCGATGAAATAAAAGGTTCAAATATATCAGAAATAATTCCTTTATTAATTCCTCCTGCACTATCTTTAAATCTTATAATAACTTCATTATTTTCTTCAAAAATATTTATATTTAAAACTCTATTTTCATAATTATCAACTTTTATTAATTCATCTAAAGCATTATTAATAACAATAATCCAAACTTGTTCAATTCTTTGTTTTTGAACTTTACAAAGATAGGTAAACTCATTTTTATTTATTGAATCTATATCAAATAATTTATTATTTAAATATATCTTAGAAACTTGCCTTGAACGATTATATGCCATAGTTAAAGAAGTTATCAAAGTTGCATAAATATTTGTTTTTTCTTTTATTTCTTTACTACTTTGAGACATTTCGCGCATTGATTCAACAATATTCGCAATTCTATTTATTCCCTCTTTTATCTTCTCACTATCAAATTTCATTCTTTCTTGAATTTCACTTTGTGGCAAATCAAAAATATCGTACTCCATCAACTCTAAATTACCTTTTATATATGTAAGTGGAGTATTTATTTCATGGGCAATTCCAGCAGCAAGTGAGCCAATTGAAGATAATTTTGCATTTTTAATCTGTTCTTGTTGATGAAGTTTATCTTTTTGAACACTTTTTTCAACCTCTTGATTTATTCGTAATTCTAGATTTTGATTTAATTCTTGTAGTTTTCTTTTATCTTCTAAAGAGTTAACCACAAATACAAAATGTTTTTTATCAGATAAAAGACTTAATGATAATTCTAAATGAATTAGTGTTCCATATTTTTTTACAAAAATCTTTTCAATATTAGAAATAGTCTCTATTTCTCGGGCTTCTTTTAGTATTTTTGATAAAAGTTCTTTTGAGTTTTCAGGAACAATATCAATACATTTCATTTCTAATAACTCTTCATTTTTATACTTTAAAAATTTACTAAAAGTACTATTTATTTTTTTAAAATTTCCTTCTAAATCAATTAGTGCAATTCCACTATTTACATTTTCAAAAATTGCATTATATTGCTCAACTTGATTGTTCATATTTTTATATAATTCTTCAATTTTCTTTTTATAAGTTGTATCATAAGTGATTATTGTATATCCAATGATTTGTTCTAAATTGTCAAAATTTGGTTCAACAAATAAATCAACCCAAAAAGACTCTGCATCTTTTTTGATTCCTTTAATTTCTCCAACATAAGATTTTCCATCATTTACAAATTTCCAAAGTTTTAAATAATCTTTCTTTTTTGTATCTTTATGAATTAACATTTTATAATCATGTCCGATTAATTCGCCCTTTGAAAAGCCCAGAAAATAGCAAAATGCTGAACTTACTTCTAAAATAATATTATTTTTACTCATTCGAATAAACATAATATGTTTATCAATAACTTTTTGATTTTCGTTTAATTCTATAAAACTCTTTTTAATACTTAAATCTAAGTCTTTATTCTCATCTTCAATTATCTTATTTAATTTAGCTATTGGTTTTGAAAAAAGTAAGGATAAAATAATTGATAATCCCAAACCAATAATAATTATAGATTTGTAATATTCTTGCAAATAATTATTATTATTTACATCTTGTTCAATATCTGTAATAAAAATAAAATATTTATTCTCATTTAAATAAATATTTTTTGAAATAGATTGATTTGTTAAATAAATATCATCTTTTTTAATATTATTTATAACACTATTATTATCAAAAAAAACCAAAGTTTTTTTATCAAAATTTGTATAAATATCTGCAAAAAAACTACTAAAATCAACCTTTAAGATTAGAAAATAATTTTTTTCTCTCAAAATAAAATTAATTATTGTTGGCTTTTCTAAATTTGAATTATCATGCCAAATTTCTTGTTCTCTTAAAGTTCTTATATTTTTATAATAAGAATTTGAATAAATATTTTGAAGTTTTTCTTCTGGAACAATTTCTATATTTCCTAAATCATTTGTAACTTTTATGATTTCTTGGGCATCCAAAGATATAACTTTAAATTCTAAAATATCTTTATTATTAAAAAGTATTTTTTTAAATAAATCTAGTGATTTTTCTTTTTCTTCAATCTGCAAAAAATTCTTTTGATTTAGTAAAAAAAGTTTTTCATCAAAAAGTTTTACATAACTTTTAAAACTATTTTCTTGATGATTCAAAATATTTACTATATTTTCTTTATCTTTTTTTTGCTTATCAAATTCATAAAAATTATTAAAAGCAAAAGAGGAAAAACCTAATAATAAAATAGCAAATATTATAAAAGCCAGAAAAAGTTTAATATAAAAAGAAACTCTCATTTATATATTCTCATTTTTTAATTTTATATAATAAGTCGTATCATAATTTGTACTTTCAAACCAAAAAAGACCTTTATTTTTTTCAACAAAAAGTTTTACTAAATATAAATTGCTATTTGAATATCGATTTTCATCTATTTTTTTATTTTCACCTTTGATATTATCTTCAATTTTAATCAATAAATCATCTTCTTTTATAATATCAATTAACATAATAACTTCATCTTGATTGTTTAACTTTTTTTGTTCTATACAATTTTTAATCATATTAAATATAATATTTTTTAGTTCATTAAAAGAATAATTAGTAGAAATTTCACTTTCTAAATCATATTTTATTTTTATATTATTTCCTTGAAGTTCTTCTTGTGTAGCTAAAACTGACTCTTTTATAATCTTTGTAACTTTTGATATTTTATTTTGGTTTTGTTGAAAAAGATATTTTATTTCATTTAGTACTTCAGATAAGTTTTTTAATTCAAACTCAGTTTGTTGAATTAATTCAAGTTTATCTTTACTATTTTTTTCATTTTTTATAATAGTTTTTAGATTATAAATCAGTGAAGATATACTCAAAATTGGTTGTTTCCATTGATAATCTAATGAATCCAATATTTTTGACATTAATTGAACTTTTGTACTATCAACCAATGTTTTATCTTTCATTTTTATTTCATTTAATTTATTTGATAAATCTTCTTTTAAAAGCTTATTTATTTTTTCTAATTGTTTTGTATCTGTGATATTAGAGCGAATTGAAACATAACCTATGATTTTATTATCAAAATCATATTTAGGAAAAATCACACCTTTTATCCAATAAGAGTTTCCATATCTATCTTGATTTTTAATCTCACCTTCCCAAATATTATTAGTTTTTAATTCACTCCAAAGTTTTTGGAAAAAAGCACTTGCAATATTTGAATGTTTTAGAAGATTTACATTTCGTCCTAATAACTCTTTATGTGAATAACCAGAGATTTTACAAAATTGTTTTGATGCATAAGTTATGATTCCATTTAAATCTGTCTCAACTTTGATTACATTATCATCAATTTGAGTGTGTAGTTCTTGATACTCTTTTTCTATGCTCATTTTTTGCATTTTAAAATATCTTACTTTAAAAGAAAAATAAAATATTATAAATATAAAAAGTGTAATCACAACAAATAAAACATTAAAATATTTATCAATTTTTGTAATGTTAGAATTTTTATTTGAATAATATGCTACCAAATATAAACTATTTTCATTTGCAAAAGATTTTAATATTGGAATAAAAATAATAGGAAAATTAATAGAATGACTTTTCGTAATTAAAGAAAATTCTTTAGTTTTATTAATATTATCAATTACTGAACTTTTTTGTGAATCTGTCAAATTAATATAAAAATTTTTATTTAACTTGATTTGATTTGAAGATATCATTGAAAAAGAAAAATCACTGTTGTATTCTAATCTTTTAATCAAAGTTGTAAAATCAAACTCTATATTTATAACGCCTAAAAAGTTTAAGTTTTCATCAAAGATAGGTTTTGAAAATAATAAATAATAATTATCATCAACTCTTTTAAAACTACTCAACTCTTTTTTATTTAAAATAACCTCTGCAACAATTTCAAAGCTATCATTTTTGTTATTTTCTTGCATACTTAATAAAAGATTATTTGAAGATGAATAAAAACTTATATCATTTACACCTAAAGTTTTATAAAAAAGATAGCTATCTTTTAAATGATTATAAATCTCTTTTTTAGCATCTAAAGAATTCATATGATTAATATTTTTAAAAGTTTTAACCAGTTGTTTATTTTTTACAAACTCATTAAAATACATAAGTTCAGAGCTATTTTTATACTCATTGCTATATTTTAAATACTCTTTATGAACATCTTTTTTATAGTTTTCCAATGAGTATTGAATTTCATCTTCTTTAAAAATATTTATTATAAATATTAAAACAAAAAGAGAAATTAAAAAATAAAATAAATACCTAATACTTAGGCTTTTATCTCTCATGCTTCTATGACTTTAAAACTTCTAATATTTTCTTTTCTAATGCTTGTAAAGAATCAAAAGGTTTCATAACATAATTTGTTGCGCCCTCTTTATGAGATTTTAAAACCTTATCCAAAGTTGAATATGCTGTCATCATAATTACTTTTTGGTTAGGTTCATTAGCTTTTAATTTTTCTAAAACTTCTAAACCATTCATTTGAGGCATCATAATATCTAAAAGAACTAAATCAACTTTTGAATGTCCAATAGAACTTAAAGCACTAATTGGATTAGAATATGTTGTAACTGAAAAATCTGGGTTTCTTGTTAAAAATCTACTTAAAACATTTAAAATTTCTGTTTCATCATCTATAATTGCAATAGAATATTTGTCATTATTCATTTTATTTTCCTTGTTCAAATAATTTATTTGCAGCTTCTTTCATAAGCACTTCATTTTTTTCTTCCAAAATTCTATCAAGATAAATAAATACTTGCTCACTTCCTATCTCAATTAATTCAATTTTATCTTCAATTAATTGTTTTGAGCAAGAGACACTATTTCCTGAACACTCTTTTGCTAATAAATTTGCTTCATGGTGAACTGTATGATGGTGTTTTTCTAAACCTTTATATGATGGAACATAACTAAATTGTTCTTTTCCAAGTCCTGTGTCATACCATTTCCCAAGTCTACAATTATGATGGTCAACAGCGTTGAAGCTATGTTCTCCACCAAAAATCAATTGGTATAAATTATTTTTATAAATAACATGGTCAAGTTTTGCTAAGTTAATAAATATTTTATTTGAAATACTTTCAACTTCATAAACTGATCGATTTGAATTTTTTTGGAAAGTATTCATTAGTTTACTCAAAATCTCAATTCTCGATTTTGTCTCATTTACTACTTCTGAAACTGTTTCAGAGCTATTTTTTATTTTTGCAGTTTCATTTTGAATTGAATTAACAACATCTTTTATCTGTTTTGCAGCATCTGCACTTCTATTTGCTAAGTTTCGCACTTCTGCTGCAACCACTGCAAAACCTCGTCCTGCTTCTCCAGCAGTTGCAGCTTCTACGGCTGCATTTAATGAAAGAATATTTGTTTGAAAGGCAATTGCTTGAATAATATTAATAACTTGTGAAATATCTTTACTTTTTGAAACCAATGAATCTATAACATCATTTTCGATTTCAATCTCTTTATGTAAATTATTAGTATCTGATACTATTTCTATAATTAATTCTAAACCTTGAGTTGAACCTGTTGCTGTTTCTTTTGATTCTTTTGACATTTCTTGAAGTTCATCAAGTAAAGATAAATATGTTTTTTGTGTATTAGTTAAAGAGTTAGTCATATTTTTGTTGTGTTTGTCTAATAATCCACCATTTTTATTGTCATGGATTGAAGTCTTTTTTAATGAAACAATTTTGTAATTTTCATAAGTTTTTATTGAAATATTTGCTTCACAATCTTCCATTATTAAACGATTATGGTTTTCCAAAATTGCAGTTAAAACTACATTATAATCTTTTATATTTGATTGAGCTAAATTATTTGAGAAGAATAATTGGTTTTTATCATCAAAAACAACTAAACCTTCTTCTTGAGAATGGCTGGCTATTTGTTTGAAAATTTCAACTTTTTTTTCATTTAAAGCAGATATATTTTCTAATTGTTTAGAAAAATCATTTTTTATCTCTTCTTTTTCTTGTTCTTTTAAAAGAAGTTGATTTTTTAAATCTTCAATCTCATTTAATAAAACAGAAACTTTCTCTTGTGAGTTTTTATTTCCAAAAAACATTTATAACCTTTTTTAATACGATATGAATTAAAAATGATAATAGCTAAATATTGTTAAATTATTTATAAAAAATAACTTTTTTTATTTATTCATTTGCCTTGCGCAAATCATAGCTTCACTAAATGCAATTTGAAAATTAAATCCTCCAAGTTCTCCTGTTATATCTAAACATTCGCCTAAAAAATACAAATCTTTTTGTTTTAAGCTCTCAAAACTATCATGATTTATCTCTTGTGTGTTTATTCCACCTTTTGTGACTTCTGCTTTTGTAAAGCCAAAATTTCCAGCTGGTGAGAATTCATAATTTTTTAATAACAATAATTTTGTTTTTTCATCATTTGTTAATTTTGAAACACTTTTATCTTCTAATTCAACACTTAATAAAAATTCTTGAATAAATCTTTTTGGAAGTGGTAAAGCGGAAGATATAATTTTGTTTCCTTGAAAAAAGGTTTCAATTCTTTGTTTTGGCAAAAAATCAATTGTCATTTTCCCTTTTTTCCAATAAAGTGAACTTGTTAATATAACAGGTCCTGAACAGCCTTTGTGGGCAAATAATAACGAACCTTCTACTCTTTTATCATCAACAAAAGTAAAAACAGGCATAGAAATTCCAGCAAGATTTTTGAACCAAAACTGCTCTTTTTGTACTGTAAAACCCACAAGTGCAGGTTCGAGTTTTATAATAGAGTGTCCAAACTTTTTTGCAATATCAAAAGCAATCGAAGATGCTCCTAGCACTGAATAAGATAATCCGCCACTTGCAACCACTAACTTTTTGGCTTCTATGGTTTTTGAAGTAGTTTTTAGTTTAAAGTGTTTATCAAAAGTAACATCTAAAACTGTTGTATTTAGGTATTTTTTCACATGAGTAGTAAGTTTTGTAAACATATCAATAACATCTTGGGATGAATTACAAAAATATGTTCCTTTTACTATTTTTGGATTTATTTTTGGAAATACTCCATTTTTATTTAAAAAAGCTAATAACTCATTTTTAGAAAATTTTTCTAAAAGTTCTTTTACAAATTCCCTATCACCTAAATAATTATTATAAGTTACAAGTTCATTTGTGATATTACATTTTGCACCACCTGAAACTTTTATTTTTGAACCAATGTTAGCATTTGTATCAATAATACAAATATTTTCAAATTTTTTTTTATCTAAATTTGAAGCCAACATCAAAGAACTAGCTCCCGCTCCAATAATTGCTATATCGTAGATAAGTTATCCTTTTTACATATAAATCTGTTTATTCCATCAATATATTCATACTCTAAACTATAATTATTTGCTTTTAAAATATTACTAATAATATACAATCCCAAACCAAAAGAGTCTTTTTGTTTATCTTCATTTGTGAAAAATGGTTCAAAATATTTTTCAAGGGGATATTTAAGTTCTTCACCACTATTTTCAAATATTATATTTTCATTTTCTGTTTTTATAAGAACTTCTTTATTTGGTGAATATTTAATTGCATTATCTATTAAATTTTTAACAGCAATTGAAAAAAGTTTAAAATTAATTTCTAATTTTTTATTTTCATATTTTGATATTACAGATTCATCTTCAACCATCAAAATGTCTTTTGCATTATCAACAATATCATCTAAATAATAAAATCTTTTTTCTATGTTTTTATTTGAAGAAATCAATTCTTCTATTGATGCAAATTCATTTATTAAAGATTCTAAGCGGTTAAAAACTGATTTTAATTTTTCGTTATTTTGTTCATTTTGTTCTAATTGTGTTAGAAACTTCCCTTTTGTAATTGGAGTTTTTAATTCATGCATAATATTTCTAATAAAAATATTTCTAGCTTCTTTTAGACTTTTTAATTTTTCGGCTGATTTTTTGAACTCAACTGCTAACAAAGAAACTTCATCTTTCCCATCTGTATTACAACATTCAAAATCAAAGTTTTCATCTCCTAGCGTTTTTACTTTGTCTTTTAGGATTTTTAAAGGCATTAATTTCCGTAAAGTTATTAAATAAACCAAAATAATTGTTATAAATAAAATAGCAAAAACTAATATTATATAAATATGACTATTACTATTTGAACTATTATTATCTTCTATTAATAAAGTCTCTCCTCTTTTTTTCATATAAATATAGTTTTTATCATTTAAACTAAGAACTCTAAAAATATCATCAGATTTTGGATGAACTTTTTCAAATAATATTTGAGTTTTTGGATTATATGTTATTGCATTTATATCAGTGGTATAAATATATAATTTATAGTTTATCTCTTCTAAACTTTTTATAAATTCATCATCAATTTTTGATTTTTCTTGTCTATTTATCATTTTCATAACAGGAACATATTTATCTAAAAGTTGTCCTTCTTTCATTCTATAATCATGAGTTATTAGTATTAAAAAGCTAATTATTACTAAACAAATTGATATTATAAAACTTACGCTTATTGTAAAAAATATTGATTGTCTATTCATTGTATAAATTTATATCCCATTCCTCTAATTGTATGTAAATATTGTGGTTCTTTTGGATTTTCTTCGATTTTATGTCTAATTCTATTTATGATGACTGCTAGTGAACCTGAACTTTCATAATCTTGGTTTAATATATCAGAGTTATCAAATATATCTTCTCTTGAAATAATAAAACCTTCTCTTTTTAATAAAAGAGATAAAACTTCAAATTCTGCTGCTGTTAATTTAATATATTTACCATTTTTTGTAATCTCTTTTTTTTCAGTATTTAAAAGAAAAATTTTATGTATTGGTTCATCTTCTTGAATATTTGAGTGATTAAATCTTCGTAAAATAGTTTTTATTCGCACTTCCAATTCTCTTGGATCATAAGGTTTTGGCAAATAATCATCAGCTCCTAGTTGTAAAGCTGTAACTTTATCTGTTATATCACTTCTCGCACTTGAAATAATAATTGGAATATCAAAACTTTTTACAATCTCTTTACAAACATCTAATCCATCCATTCCAGGAAGTGTTAAATCTAAAATAACAAGGTCAAATTTATTAATTTTTAAACTTGAAAGAGCCAAAAATGGCTCTTCATAGTTGGTAACTTCCATATTAAATTGCTTTAAATATTGTGTTAGAACTTCTGCTAATTCTAAATCATCTTCAATCATTGCAATTTTAATCAAAATTTACCCTTTTATTTTTTCTATTCTTAAATCCATAAGAACTTTAAGTTGCTCTTTTTGTTTAGTAGTTAAAATAGCATAAGATTTTTCAATAACTTCTGCTTGAGATTTTAACATATTATCCCTTTTTTCGCTCATAATCTGGATATATTTAGCTTTATCAAATCCATCTTTTGAAAAAGCTTCGTCTTCTGATTTGATATTTTTTCTGCTATCTTGCATGATTTGTTCTAATTTTGTTTCTTGTTCAGCTGTTAAATTTAATTCTCTAAATAAATGAAAATTCCCAGCTCTTTGATTATCCATTTTATTCATTCTATTATCTTTCATCATACATTTATTATCACATCTTTTGTCTTCACCTTTTTTATCCATATCAGTCGCTGCAAATAAACCACTTGCTAAAATTACACTTAAAACTATTCCTGATATTACTTTATTTTTTCTTGTCATTTTCAATCCTTTTATTTTTGATATGTGAAATTATGACATAGGGATTTTAACAATTTATGAATTGAATATTAACACCGTATTAATGAGAAAAATTAATATCTTTGGATACAATTACTCTTTAAATATAATACAAGAATTAAAATGCAATTATCAAACTTTATAAGAAGAGTTATCTTTTCAACAGCCTTTATATCAACTTTTTTAGTATTTAGTATTTCAATTATTTTTCAATATATAAATTTTGAAAATGATAAAATACATATAAGAGAAGAGTTTACTCAAATCAAAAAAGAACAAATAAAAAGAGAAGTGCTAAGTGCTTGTAATTTAATTGAACAAAAAGAAGAAATATTAATAAACTCTGTAAAAGAGAAGTTAAGAGAGAGAGTTAGGCAAGCTAATAATTTAGCAAAAAGTATTTATAATGAAAATAAAGATACAAAAAGCAAAGAAGAAATAGAGTTATTAATAGCCAAAGCTATAAATAATATAAACTATGAAAATGACAAAACCTACTTCTTTATAAACAGCAATAAGGGACAAGCTATTATTTTTAATAAAAATATAGAACTTGATTCATATAAAGATGTTTGGAATTTAAAAGATGAAAACAATAATTTTATTGTTCAACAACAAGCTAAAATTGCTTTAGAAGAAAAAGAAGGTTTTTTAGTAAATACTTTTGTAAAACCAAATTCTAAAGATAATAAACAATATTCAAAAATATCATTTGTAGAGCTGTTTGAACCATATAATTGGCATATTGGTATGGGCGAATATCTAGATGAAATTAGAAATAATGCTCAAAATGAAATGTTAGAATTAATTTCTAGTGTTAGATTTGATGGAGATAATTATCTTTTTGTTAATACCATTGATGCACAAACTTTGGTTTTTGAAGGGAAAAAAATAGAAATCCCAGCTACTCATCCATATAAAAATCTTTTTGAACAACAACTAAAAGCTGCTCAAAATCCAGAAGGTGGATTTTTTTCTTACAAATTTAAAAAAATAAATACAATAGAAGCATATGACAAAATTTCTTATGTAAAAAAATATGACAAATATAACTGGATTATTGGTTCTGGAGTATATTTAGATGAAGTAGAAAATGAACTAATAAGAAAAGAAGCTGTTTTTAAAGAGGCTATTTATTTACAACTAATTTATATGTCAATTAGTTTTATTTTGATAATTATAGGATTATATATTACCTCTAGAAGAATATCAAAATTTATAAATATAAATATTAATTATCTTATTTTATCTTTTCAAAAAGCCTCAAAAGAAAATAAAAAAATAGATACAAAAGATTTAACATATAAAGAGTTTGTTTCTTTAGCAAATGATTTAAATACATCACTTGAAAATAAAAATGAAACTGAAAAAAAATTACAAGATTATATAGATATCATTAATGAAAATGTCATCACCTCTTCAACTGATAAAGATGGAATAATTTTAGAGGTAAGTGAAGCATTTTGTGAAATTTCTGGTTATTCAAAACAAGAATTAATAGGGAAACCGCATAATATTGTAAGACATCCTGATACTCCTGATGAATTTTATAAAGAGATATGGGAAAAACTTCTTTCAGGGGATATTTGGAAGGGTGAAATTAGAAATAAAAATAAAAAAGGCGAAGATTATTGGGTTTATACTATTATAAAACCTATTTTTGAAAATGAAGAAATTATTGGTTTTACAGCAATCAGAACAAATATTACAAATAAAAAATATATAGAACTCCTTTCAATTACAGATGATTTAACTCAACTTTATAATAGAAGATTTTTTAATTCTAAGATTATTGAAGAGATTAATAGAGCAAAAAGAGAAAATAATAATTTCTCTCTTTTAATTATGGATATTGATTATTTCAAACAATATAATGATACTTATGGTCATCAACAAGGAGATTTAGCGCTAGAGAAGGTTGCAAGTGTTCTAAAAGCCCGAACAAGTAGAGCAAGTGATTTTGCTTTTAGATTAGGTGGTGAAGAGTTTGGAATAATTACGGCATTAGATAAATCAAAAGTTATTGAATTTGCAAATCTAATCAAAAATGAAATAGAAAATTTACAAATAGAACATAAAGCTAGTAAAATATCTAAATATTTGACTATTTCTATTGGAATAGTTTCAAAAGAGGACAAAGATATTCCAAGTAGCGATGATTTATATAAAGAAGCTGATGATTGTTTATATGAAGCAAAAAAATTAGGGAGAAATAGTATTTTTATACTTTAAGAACATGAAAATAAGAGTAGGAACATTTAACCTTTTTCAATTTGTTGAACCACCATATTCGTGGTATACAAAAAAAGAAAAATTCAATATTGAACAGTGGGAAGAAAAAACAACTTGGATAAAAAATCAAATCATTGAGATGAACTGCGATATTATTGGTTTTCAAGAAGTTTTTTCAAAAAAAGCTCTAAAAGATTTACTTAATGAATTAGGTTTTAAATATTTTAAAACAATAGATAATGCAAAAACTGATAAGAAAAATGAGAAAGTTTATATAAGTACAACGGTTGCTCTTGCTTCAAAATATCCTATTAAAAATCTAAAAAAAGTTGAAATAGATTTTTCAGCTTTGAAAAAACATCATTTGGATGGTTTCTTCAAATTTGCAAGAGCTCCTATAAAAGCCACTGTAGCCTTAGCAAATCAAAAAGAGTTAGATGTATATGTTTGTCATTTAAAATCAAATAGAGACAATGAATTTGAATATGTTTTTACAAAAGAGGCAACTCTAAATGAAAAAAAAGAAAAAATCAGAAAAGCATTAGAAGAAAATTATTCACTATCTTTAAAACAAAGACTTTGTGAAGCTAGTTCAATTTTTAGCGATATTAAAAGAACTCAAAATCCAGCTGTTTTAATGTGTGATTTAAATGATAAAGAGTTTTCTGTAACAATTCAAGCACTTACAAATAAAAAATATCATGATGAAACTTTGAAAAAAGATGAATATTTGCTTCTTGATGCTTATTATTTTTACAAAAAAAAGATTTACAATCCTCATCCAGAACAAAAAGAGATAAAACGAACACCAACAAGTTATTTTGCAGGAAAAGGAAATGTTTTGGATTATGTTTTTGTTTCAAGTTTATTTGATAAAAATAAACAAAATCATATAGGACAAATCACTTCTTATGAAGTTTTTGATAAACATCTACAAAAAAATCAAAATGGTTCACTTCTTTGTAGTGACCATGCGCAGGTTGTTTGTGAGTTAGAATTTAATTAAACTTCTGACTACTTTGTTTAGGAGTTTTTTTATTCCACTTTTTATATGCTCTAAAAAAAGAACTAGGCTCTTTGTATCCCAATAAAAAAGAGATTGTACTTAAATCCATTTTTGTATTATCAATGTAATGTTGAGCAAGTTTTTGTCTAATTTTTCCTAAAGCATCCCTAAAAGTTTTTGATTCTGCTTTTAGATAGTTTTGTAAAGTTCGGGGAGTTGTTCCAAGATTTGAAGAGATTAAATCTATTGTAACCTCTTTTTCTCCTATGTTTTTTAAAATCTCTTTTTCAACTTTTGCATACCAAGATTTATTTTCTAACTCATCCAAAATCTTTTTAGCTTCATTTTCAAAATATTCCAACATTGAAGAGTTTGGATTTTTAACTGGAATATTTAATCTATCTATCTTAAAAAATATAGCATTTTCGCCTTTTGAGAAAAAGATATTTTCTCCAAATATTTTTTGATATTCCACTAGATTTTCATCAATATCTTGGGAAAAATATGTAAATTCAGGAGTTACTTTTTGCCCTAGAATTTGAGTTAATATTGAAATTATTGAAGACAGATGAACTTGCGCATGAAAACTAGGAACTGGAATCATTGGGTTTTCATTTATATAAATTGCTAATTTATAATAAATTCCATCATCAAAAAATTGGAATTTAAAATATCCACTTATTACTTTTTGATAATAATTAAACTTTTCAATCATCTGTTTTAAACTATTTGTATTTAAAAGTAAATAACCTAATAGTCCCAAAGATTGGTAAGAAACAGCTTGACCTATATGCAAAGCTAAAGCTGGATTGTTTGACTCTTTCATGCAATATCTAAAAATAAAAGATAGTTTTTTACTATCTATTTTACCATCATGTTTTGATAAAACAAAAGGAGATAATTCAACTTCATTTAACATTTTTTCTATAGAGATATTTGTTGTTTTTTCTAAAGCTTTTAATATATAATGAAATGTAACACTTGAAACTTCCGCCATTTTTGCCTTTTCTTTCGTAAAATGTCACTAATTCTTCAGATTATAACATAGCACTTATGCCAATTTGTAAGTACACTTGTATATAAAATAATGAAGGAGACTTAAATGTCTAATAATGAAATCCGAATTGATGAAAGATATGTGAGCTTTAAAAATATAGATTGTTTTGAAAATGCTTGTTTGGTGATTGACAATATGCTAAGAGTTCTTGAAAATCCTAAAAATATGAATATCTACTGGAAAAAAGTAGTTCCAACAATTCCAAAAGCTTATTACACAAGAGACCCAAAAGATGACGAAAAAGAGGCACTTTTATATCTTGTATGTTCTAACTCTTTTTATTTAGATGAACTGTTTGAAAAAGCAGATGATGAAGAGGGAATGAAAGCTTTGAGCGTTTGTGAGTTGGAGTGTTGTTAATATAAACAACACTCTATATATTAAAAATCACTAAGGAAATCATTTTTCTTTTCTCTTTTTATATTTTCTTTTTTCCATTCAATAATCTCTTCAATATGTTTTTTAAATTCTAAATATTTAACACCCTCAAATAATTCAAGCAATGATTCAAAGAACTCTATTCGTTTTTGATACATAGGAACAGCACTACCTTGCCAAAACATAGATGATTTTTCCAAAGATAACTCTTTAAAAATTTCAAATTTTATGTCTAAATCAACAGTATATTTTATAAGTAATTTTCTTTGTTCATCAGTAGAATAAGATACTATATTTCTAAAAATAAATTCTATTTTTTCACTATTTAATATATTTTTTGTAATAAAAAACTTTAAATAATCAAGTTGTTTTTCTTCTAATTTATTTACTTCATCACCTCGTTCACTTATATTAAAAAATACTTTAATTTTTGAACCAAAAATTTTTATATCTTGATTTTCAAAGAAATAATCTATAATTTTTTCTATTATCTCTTGATAATTTTCTCTTTCCCATAATCTTTTATATTTTTTATTAAAAGATTTTTCTTCATTTTTTTGTTTTAAATAAACAAGTATAAAATTATCATCCATATCTAAAATTTGATTTAATATTTTAGAATTATAATCAAAGTGGGTTAGATAAAAATCTAATTTTAAATAAATTGATTTTAATAGTTCTAAATCATTTTTAAAAATAGAACTTATATTTTGATTCTCTGTGCGAAAAAATATTTCTAATCCATTTAAAAATCTATCATTTTTATTTGATTTTTCAAATAATATTTTTGATATTTTTACGATTATATCCATATCAAATTTTATATATTTCATCAAAAAATCTGTATTAAAAGGAACTATAATAGAATCTTCATTTTTTGAATATAACTCTATCAATTTTTTTGCATCATTATCATTTATATCTTTATCTTCTAATAATATATAAAAACTAAAGCTATATTTATTTTTAATTTTGTCAGATAAACTCTCTATAAAAATTCCAACTCCATTTTTACCTTTTATTTTTAATAATCTTGAAACAACAATGTTTTCATTAAAATTTAAATTATAATCATTTGAAACTATTAAATTCATGACATCTATAAATTTATCATCTGCTATTACTATTAAAAGATTTGAAATGTTTTTATTTAAAATATACTCTTTCCTATCTCCGTAATTCAAAGTATAAATTTCATCAAGACTATTAAAAAGTTTTTCAAAATCTACTATTTCATAATTTTTAATATATTCAAATATTTTATCTTTTATTAATTCCTCAATTTGATTAGTATCTTTATTATCATCCCAAAAATCTGAATAATCTAAATAAAATATTTTTTCAATATCAATATATTCATGTTTAAAGTTTTCTTCTAATGATAAATCATACTCTATTGAATAATCTTTCCAAAGCTTACAAAATTTTAAAACCACTTTTGATTCTAAATAATTTTTTGAAATAAACTCCTCATTTATTAGTGAAATTAAAATTTCTTTGTCCCAATTTTCAACTTTTGTGATATCCATATATGTAAATTTATAATCAAATAATAAATTTAAAACTTCTTTAGATTTTGTCTCATATAAAGAAAAAATTGATTTAAAAATAAATTCTCTGAATTCTTTTAAACTCTTAGTTTCTTGTAATTCAAATCGATAAAAGATACTACTTTTATTGTCTTCAGATTCATGTGATTCAAATTCCATTTTTAAATAATATTCACTTATCTCGAACAGTAAATTAATATAAATCTGCTCATTTTCATTTTCTATTTTATCCACAATAAATTCAATAATAAATTTTTGAATTTGATAATCTTCCTTATAAGAGTATCTTTTAAACCCAAATTCATTTTCAAGTATTTTTACTAATTCAGCTAAAACATAAATATTTCTCTCATAATAGTTAAACATCAATTCAATTACTTTTTTATAATTTTCTCCATCATTTGAAAATATCTTTATTAATTCTAAAACTTTGTCATTTGTATATTTATCACTATTTATTTTTTCAATATCTTCTTCTGATAAATTATCAATTAACTTTTTTAAATATAATAAATTGCCTGTTCTATCCAAATACCAAAAGAATTTTATTAATTCATATTTTTTATAAGAATCATTTTCATACTCTTTTTTTAATTTATTGAAGGGAATTTTTAATTTTTCAATAACTAAATCATAATCAAAAATATTTCTAATTGGAATAATAACTTCATTTAATCTTTGATTTTGATTTAAAAAGAATTTACGAATAAACAAATCTATATCAAAAATATTTTCAATAAATACAACTTTATAAAAAAGATAAGTTGATAAAATTTGGTCTGTTATTTTTACAACTTCATCTTCATATAAATCAACTATTTCTAAATGATTTAACTCTTTTACTTTTTCCCATAAAAAATCTATTTTTATATTAAAAATTTCTTCAATTTGAATTGTTTGTATTTCATTTGTTCTGTCAATATTTCTATAAAAAGATATTATTGCCAAAACTTTCATAAGTTCAATATCTTTAAATATTTCTACTTCATCACTTAAAGATTTATAATAAACATCATAAACAATTGATATATCTCTAATACTAGATAAATCATTAGCTTCATAAGCTATTTTTGAAATCATCACAGCAAGTCTAGGATTACCTTTTGATAAAAACTGTATTCTTTCTATATATGAAGGATTAGTTATTTTAAAATCTTTTTTTATAATCTCTTCAATGTAGTTCTTTTCTAATTTATTGATAATAATTTCATTGAAACTAAATTTTCTATCTGACAAAATATTAAGAATTTTTTCTTTTGCATAATCTCTTACTGTCATAATAACTTTAATAGTATTATTATCAATTTTCTCAGGATAAAGTTGAAGCAGATAATCTAATGCACTATGAATTCTATTTACATCGTCTATAAAAATTAAATATTTTTTATTTCCTTGAAAAAAAGTATTTATATCTTCAAATAAATCTGCTCCTCTGTTGTAAATACAAACTATTTTATAATCGAAATCTTTTGCATAATTTTGGATAGATTCAATTACAATTTTTGTTTTTCCAATTCCAGCTTTTCCCGAAACAACTAAAAAACTGTTAACATTTAATTTATCTATAATTTCTTTTTTTTCATTTTCTCTACCAAATAAATCAATATCTAAAGGAGTTGCAAATTTACTATATTGATAAACATCAATAAATTCATTAAGTTTTAGAATTTGTTTTGTTGAAACTTTACGCTTATATTTTATCTCTAGAATATTTAATATAAAAACAATTATTGTAAAAAGTATAGCAATTCCTACAACTAGCCAACTTCCACCACCAACGAATAAATCTATAATTTGAAGTAATAGTTTTTCCTCAGGAGGAATGTAGCTTTTAATCAAAAGATTTAGCTTCTCTCCTAAATTTATTAATATTATTTCACTGGTTATTGTTAAAAAGAATCTCCAAATTAATGTAACATAAGAAAGAGGTTTAATGAGCCATTGAACAATTTTATTTTCAACTAAAACTTCTGTAAATTTATTAAGTTGTTTTAATTTCTCAATATAATTCATTATTTTCTCAAATACCTCAAAGTCGTAGCAATAATATCGTCATCATCTTTACTTGGTGATTTTATACTCTCTTTTGTATCATTCACTTTTGTAAATGTGATAGCCATTTCATAAGAACTGATATTTTGAATTCCTTTTTCAAGAGCTAGGATTTTTATGATGATTAGTTCTATAAACTGTTTTGTAAAAATATCAAGTTTCCCAAATCTATCTTCCATCTCTTCTTCGATTTTATACACATCTTGAACATCATTCACTTTACTTAATCTTCTATAAAGTTCTAGTCTTACTCTATCTTCGTGGATATAATCATCAGAAATATATGCTGAAATTGCTAGTTTTATATCAACTGATTTTTTCTCGATTTTGCCATTATCACTCAAACTTGCAAGGGCATCTTCTAACATTTTTAGATATAAACCATAACCAATTTGTTTGATATGTCCACTTTGGTCTTCGCCTATTATATTCCCACCACCTCGAATTTCTAAATCTTGGTGAGCTAATGCTGTTCCACTTCCTAAGTATGAGTTTGATTCAAGTGCAACTAATCTTTTTACTGCATCTGGCGTAATTTGTTTTTTATCTTCAACTATGTAATAACAAAAGCCTTCCTTGTTACTTCGTCCAACTCGTCCTCTTAATTGGTGCAAATCTGCAATTCCAAATCTATCAGCACCATCAATAATAATTGAGTTTGCATTTGGTAAATGAAGTCCTGATTCTACTATTGAAGTTGCTAATAAAATATCAAATTCTCTGTTTTCAAAGGCATCAATTACTTTTTCAGCATCGGCTGGTTTGATTTGAGAGTGGATAACTTGAATTTTAATATTTGGAACTATTGATTCAATATCTTTCTTTTTAGCTTCAATTGAAGCTATGTTATTATGCACATAAAAAAGCTGTCCACCTCTTCTTTTTTCCCTTAAAATTATCTCTTTTATTAGTTTTTCACTAAACTCTTTTACATAAGTTCGCACTCCTAATCGTTCCGTTGGTGGAGTTAAAAGTGAACTCATTCCTTTTAGTTTTGATAAAGCAAGGTTTAGAGTTCGAGGAATTGGTGTTGCACTCATTGAAAAAATATGCACATCTTCTCTTAGGTGTTTTAATTTTTCTTTTTGTTTAACTCCAAATTTATGTTCTTCATCAATGATTACTAAAGCTAAATTATCTGTTTGTATTTCAAGTAAAGAGTGCGTTCCAATTACTAATTTTATCTCTCCACTTGCCAAACCTTTTTTGATATGAGCTTTATCTTTAGCAGATGTTTTTCCATCAAGTTTGGCAATACTTATTCCAAATTCAGAAAATCTTTTTTGCATACTATGATAATGTTGCGTTGCCAAAAGCGTAGTTGGACATACAAATATTGTTTGAAAACCATCTAAAATTACAGCTAACATTGCATTCATTGCAACTTCTGTTTTACCAAAACCAACATCTCCTGAAAGAAGTCTATCCATAACTCTTCCACCACTTAAATCAGCAAAAATTTCTCTAATACTTCGTTTTTGATCTTTTGTATAATCAAAACCAGCGCTTTTTTGAAAATCTTCTAGGATTTTTTTGTCTGTATTTATTTGAATTCCATTTACAAGTTCTCTTGCAGCTGCTATTTTAATAATATCATTTGCAATAGCAAATAATCTATCTTTTACTTTCTCTTTTAGTTTAGCAAAGCTTCCCTTCCCAAGCTTATCAACAACAGCATAAGAGCTTCCATCAGCTACATATCTATCAATTAAATCTATATTTTCAACGGGAATTAAAAGCTTGTCATCACCTGCGTACATTACGATTACAAAGTCTCTTTTTGCTCCCATTACAGTTACAGGCTCGATTCCTTTGTATTGACCGATTCCGTGTTTTTCGTGAACTACATAATCATTTAATTGAAGTTCATCAAGTACAAGTTTTACTTTTTTCTTTCTTCGTTTTTTTATTTCTTTGTTTAAAGAAATGATTACTTCATCATTACTTACTAGATTTAAAATATAGTTTTCAAAAACATATTTGATTTTTTTATCATTTAAATCTAAATCATAAGCTTTTACTTTGGCTTCAGTTCCAGAGATAATGATAATTTTTTTCTCTTTGTGAAAAGAGATAAACTCTTTTACATTTGCAGGATTTATTTCTTGATAATTTTTGCTATTGTAGATTTGAGGTGTTAATAAAAACTTATCTTTGTTTATTCTTTTTTCTTCAAAAACATAAACTTCATCAAGTTCATCTAAAGCATCTTGAGTGATAAATGAGCTGAGATTTTGAGGTAAATATTCACCTAACTCATCTAAATACCAAAACCCTAAAGAGTGAATATCTTTGATAAAAGCATCACTTGAGATATTTTCTATTTTTTCATTTATTGTATTTAATGTATTTTCATCAAGAGCCAAAAAAGCTGGATTTATTGTAAATGTTTCTATTTCATCTTTTGTTGATTTTTGATCTTCTATGTCAAATTTTCTAATACTTTCAACTTCATCATCAAAAAGAGAAACTCTATATCCAAACTCGCTTCCAAGTGGACAAATATCAATAATATCCCCACGAATAGAAACTTCACCCTCACTTGTAACAATATCTACAAAATAATATCCCCAATTGTAAAGTTTTGATTTTAGTTCATCAATTTTGATTGTATCTGCAAAGTTTATGGTAAAACTATCAAAACATTTCTCTTTTGGAAGAGCATAAGAGATTGTTCGAATAGGTGAGATTAGGATTTTATCTAGTTTTTTGTAAGAATAATAAGAACTCAAAGTTTTTGTAATATCTTGAAGTTCATTGGAAAAAGACAATAAGTCATCTCCAAAATTTGCTCTAAAATCAGATAAAACAAATGGTTTTAGACCCAAATATGCAACTATATCAGAAGCAATTTGTGCTTGTCTATCATCATTTACGATTAGTAATTGACACTCTTTTGTTCGTTTTTCATCTTTTAGATTTTTTAAAAATTCATAAATATTTTTCACTATTTTTCTACTTGTACTAACTCAAAATCATTTGTATTTTTGTCAAAATAATAAGTTGGATATGGTGTTTCATTTAATAAAAAAATCAAATTTGCATCATTAAAAACATTTTTTTGAAGCCCTTTTTTGAAAACCTCTAAAATATAAGCTTTTGTAGAAAAAGTCGTAGTTGTTGAAGTTGCAGTATAAACAAAATCTTCTCCCTCAACAGGCTTAAACCCTTCTCTTTTCACATGTTTTTCAAACTTCTCTTTATCTTCAAGACCACCAACATCCAATAAAACTACTACTTCAATCCCGTCCATGATTACCCCAAAAAAATTTTGGCTTATTCTAACATATAAAAGTTTTGTAATTGATTGTAAACACTATTGTCTAAAATTGTTGATTTTAATGTAAAATAATATTCAAATACTATTTTTTATAATATGATATATATTATCGATTTCGTTTCAAAGGATTTAGAGTGAATTATGAATTATTAAGCAAACTTGCGATGGAAGAAGCGCAAAAACATAAAAATGAAACTTTAATTTTAAAAAGAAGAAATGAAATCATTCACGAAGAAATAGCAAAATTTGAAAATTTAATAGAAAGACTAGAAAAAGAAAATGCTCTTTTAAAAGAAGAAGTTAGCACTTTAAAAGAGGAAATTGATTCTTTAAAAAGTGTATTAGAATTCAAAAAAGATGAGAATTCGCATTATTCGCATTATTCGTGAGACAATTTGCAATATTTAGAAAAATATTTGTGGCAAAGAAAGAAAACTAATTCTTCCTTTTTTCTAAGAAATCAACGAACTCGCCAATCCAATCAGTCCACCAAATACTACTCCCAACTCTTTTTCAACTCACTTCAATCTTTATCAGATTACCATAAAGTAGAGATTCTATTGACTTTTATCAATTTTTTATCTTTTCAAGTTTTATCAATTTTATAATATTTTACAACAAAATGTTGTAAAATATTGTTGTAAAACTATTACAGATAAATGCACTATTTAATTTTAGAACAAAACTTTAAAAGGTGTATAGTAGCTAAAAAGGGTTATCTTGGGATTTAGAAAAATCAGAGCAAAGAAGTACAGCGGAATATATGAATACTTTAAAGATAGTGATAACGATAAGGCTACTATTGCTTATTATATTTCATATAGAGATATTGATAATAAAATTAAAAAAATTAAATGTAATGCCACTTCAAAAGATGATGCTCTAAAAATTCTAAATGATAAAAGAGCAGAACTAACAAAAAATCGTGATGAAATAAAAAAAGATGCAACTCTTTTAAATCAAAAATTAATGAATAATAATCTAACACTAGAAGATGCTGCAAAACTTTATTTCCCTACAAAAATAGCTGTTTCAATTGATATGATTTCTTCTGATTATTATAGACTAATTAATCCAATATTAGGAAAAATGAAAATTGCAAAAATAAAAACTGAGGATATTAAAAATCTTAGTGACATTCTAAAAGAAAAAAAGTCAAAGATTGGTACTGTGTTTAATCCTCGAACAGTAAAAAAAACTATTACTAATCTTAGAGCATTATTTAATTGGGCTATAAAACAAGGTTACGTTGAAAGAAATCCTGTAATAGTAAAAGAGATTATTAAGGTAGATAAAAATGAACCTGGTCGAGTATTATCAAATCATGAACTTGATAAACTTTGGAATTTAGAGGAATTTATTCTAAAACACAGATTACTACTTTTTCTAAAAGCTTGTTATCATACGGGAGCTAGACCATCCGCAGTTATGGATATCCAAGTTAAACATATTAATTTTAATAAAGGTACTGTTCATATTAGAGCCATGAAACAAGGAAAACCTTATGAAGCAAGAGTAGGGAAAGAGTTATTAGACTTATTTAGATCTTGGATAAAAGAACATAGATTAGTGCATGATAATTTTATCTTTTATCCTATCCAGTTATATAAAAAAGCAGTTAGTGAAGAAGAAAAAGAATCTATGAAAAATAGATCAACAAGATATAAAAAATATGCAGACCAGCTTAGAAAAATATTCGATAAACATTTTAACCAAAATATAGGAACTTACGATTTGGCTTATAGAGTAAGTGTTTATACTATGAGAAGAACCGCTGCAACCAATGTTTATAAAAAATTTGGTATAGTTCATGCTAAAAGATTTTTAAATCATACAGAGATAGATACTACAATGAAATATCTTAATATTGAAAATGATATGGAGCTTATTGATTATGGATTATAATGGTAAAGAGGAAGTAGATAGATTGCCAAAAAGAATAGATGACAAATATATAAGAATAGAAAAATTTAAAGCATATGAACTTACTCATTGTATAATATTTGAAATGGCTGGGAGAAATAAAGAAGTTAGAAAACTTATCCAAGATATAGCAAGTATCAAATTAGTACAAAATAATACTCGTAAAATTATTACTCCAAATATAGATAGCTTATTTAAAACCCAAAATAATGAAACTGAAAATAAAATTCCAGAATCTACTTTAAAAAAATACTATGAATATGAATCATTATATGGGAAATTGATAGAACTTTTAAAAAACAAATACTATATACATTATGATCAAAATAAAGTTAGTATACCAGAAATAGAAAATCCATTTAAAGAAAAAGATTTTAAAGGTATGTCTTTTGAAGAAAAACACGAAGATTTTTCAGATGCATTACGCTCACCTATGATGAAACATATTTCTGGAGCAATTGGAAAATTTTTACATGGGGAAGAATATCCCCTTTATAAATCTGATCATAATATATACAAAGGTTTTGTTACTGCTAGAGGAATTAATCCAAGATGTAAAACCTTTGATATTTCTAATATAAATACATATTTTCAAAGAAAAATTTATGATACAAATCAAATAAATGTAGCTTTAAATATGTCATTACCAGAAGATGAACTAGTTGAATACATTAAGCATATAAAAAAAACTTTATCAGATGAAAAATCAAAAGAATTAAAGTCACCTAATAAACTACTGGGTAAAGAAGTAAAAAATGCTGAGAAAAATGCTAATTATCCTAAAAAACCAACTACAAAAAAATTAGCAGATATGTTTTTTGTTTATGATTATGTAACTGCAAAACTAGAAGAGCTTAAATCTGATAACCAATTAATGATTGAAGAATACAATGAAAATAAGGAAAATATAAAAAATGATAAATCATGTACTACTAAAGAAAGAGAAATACAATTAAAAGAATTATTAAAAGAATATGAAAAAAACAAAACTTCAATAAAAGTAGAAAATATATTTAAAAATTTCAATAAGCCTATGAAAGGTATAGATTTTAAAAGCTCTACAGCCTCAAATTACTACTATGCTTTAAAGCCATACATTGAAGAGCTTAGATATTCAGAATTTTTAACTGGAGAAAGTATTATTGAAAATGATGAAGAAAAAAATAGCTAAGCTTCATATAGAAACCTAGCCACTTCATCAAGTGAAAACATTACTTGTCCTAAAACCTTTTTTGAGTTCAACTGCCCATTTTGCCTAAGCCGATCAATAGTGGCTTCACTAACATTTAATTCAGTAGCAGCCTCTTTTTTTGTAAGTAACATCTTTTTATAACTATCTCGTAGCATATTGAAAAAATCTTTTTGAGACATGGTCAATCCTTTATATTTATTTCTAATTTATAAGGAGAATTATAAGAGAAGTTTTTTTCTCAAATTGTAAAATTTCAGGATAATTTTTTACAATAGAAGAAAGAATAAAAACTTTAATTAAGATAAAAAAGTATTATGCAAGTAGGCATTCTATATAAGTTACTGCCTACAAGTCCTAGATTTATTTTTAGTAAATACCATGTGCTGAATTTAAATTTTTGTTTTAGGATAAAATTGAACTAATTTTTTATTATTCTAGAATTTTTCAATTCAATACTCCAGTCTCTTTTCTTAGTCTCCTTATTATAATTATATAACACGATGATAGGATATGTTTGAGGCATATAATATGTACCAAGCTTTATACAAAAAGACGCTCTTGCTGATGCAAATAAATGAATTTTAGTCTTTTTATTACTTAATTCACCCATTATATTTGTTAATTGATCGATAAGTGACTTCTGTGTAATTTGCCCTTCAACATTATTTATACCTAAAGAATCTTCTAAAACCAAAAATAAAGTATCATTCAATAATTCCTTCGGGATACTCTCTTTTTCTATCGTAAATGAATTAGATATTGCAATTCCTACTTCATCATTACCATTATATTTGAGTTCTATAACTTTTTCATCAACACTTATATCTTCAAAGTTAACTTTATACTTTATCTCTGTTCCACCCTGATTTGGCATATACCAAACCTGTTTATCCCTATCAAAATCAAATATTGATATATTAGAAGTATAAGCACTACCAAAATTACTACCCATTAAATATAAATGTGGAAACCCACCAAGAGATGCAATATATGTATTTTCTACATTCTTATTCTTACTTCTTGACTTAACTTCATATTTCTTATCATGTAGATAATTTTCAACTACTTCTTCTTTATAATAAGTGTTAATTTTTCTCTCAACTTTTGACAAATTTGTTCTTCCTTCTTCAGGAAGGAAACTTATTTTAAAGCTCTCTTCTGAGTCAAGTTCACAATCACTTATGTAATATAAAAAGTTCTGTTTTTTAGAAGCTATTCTTGATTCTTCTATACTTTTCTTAAATATTAATACAACACCTGAAACAATTAAAAAAATTCCAATAAGATATTCTATAATTGAACTTGAATTGTCCCATTTAAAAGAAAAATCTTTAATTATAAAATCATATGTTCCAGTTCCAAATAATAATGAACCAAAAAGAACAAGTGATAATCCAACTTTATATATACTCAATTTTCTAGACATCAAATATTGGAAGATATAATCTACTATTTTATTAAGCAACTTCATTTAGCTCCTTTAATAATTTTTTTAGCCGTTTATCGTAAATTTTATTTGCTTCATCAATAGCTGTTTTAATTGATTCTATTTCAGTTTTATTTGATGCAAAACTATCTTCTTTTTTGTATTTAGGATTTAATTCTATATCTATTTCATCACCTGGCTCAACACCTCCACCTTTCCATTCTCCAGTATATAACCATTCTTCAAAATAATATAACCAATGTTTTATCCAAGGTATATATTGCTGACCTATTTCTTCATTTGAATTATAATCATTTGAATATGGATAATGTAAACATAATTTATACCTTTCATGATCGTATAAATGAGGAATTATCTTATCAGAATTTTTCAATTCATTTAAAGAAGGATTTAATACATAAGCATAGGGTGTGTATCCTTGAATATAAACAATTAATATTTTATACATCCTACTTAAAGGTGTTGGTTGTAAATCAAATTCTACCCAGTTAAAAAGTAAATTTTCTCTATCCAGACCTATTTTTTTTTGAAAACTTGTTTTGTCATCGTATCTTATTCCAGCTCTTGATAAATAGTTTAAAAGAAAAGTAAATTTTTGTCTTGCTACTAATGTACCTTTATGACCAAATCTATTTAAGTTCATCAATGTACTCCGAAAAAATTATTATCTTTAATTGTAGCGGTAGCTTCAGATGCGGTAATAATTCCAGTTGCTATTACACCTAATTTTCTACTATTATCTACTTCTTTATTAAAAGATTCAATAACTATATTTGAAGAATCTTTTCCATAAGACTTTTCAAGAACTTTTCCAATTGTATCAATCCCACCTTGCTTCTGGAGTTCTTCTAACTCAGCATAAACTACTTTTTGCCATAATGCAAATGTTTTAGCATAATTAACATCATCATTCCATTTTTCTGCAAAGTTTTCATTTTCATTTGTAGGATTTGCAACTTTAAACTCGTTATCAGTCTTTATAAAATGATGCATTTGTTTTACAATATCTTTCATCATCTCAAATGGGCAACTGTATTCAATTCTATCCAAGACTATTTGTTCATAAGACTTTGTAGCTAAAGTTGTGATTAATATAGAAATAGGCTTATAATCTTTTAAAGATGTATTTCTTTCGTTAAAATAATTATCTCTATGTTTTTTTAAAAGTTGTATTGTTCTTCGTAACAAACCTTTATAATCATTATTATCAGGGATATCTTCAATAGTATAACTTTCGTTTATTGCTTTAGCTGATAATGATGAATCGAATGTTTTATATCTTTTTATCACAAATATAGGCATTAACTTTGCAATATCTGAAAACCACTTTGCGTAACCTCTTGGATTACTATCTTTCCATTGTTTTAGTTTTTTATCTGGAACTAGTTCTGCGGTATCAGTATAATAAAATGCTTCTGCACTAACAAAGGGATTGCTAATTGCAGGAGTAATATCTAAATGAAATTTAGATTTATAATTAATTGTCCAACATCTATTTTTTGATTCACATATATTTTTATAAATAGATTTCTCTTCTTTTAATCTATCTCCAATTAATTTATGAATCATATCTGAACTATAATCTGAATTAACATTTGGTAAATGTATTACTAAATCAATATCAAATTCTTCTTTACCGTGTGGTTTTACTACAGTTCTTAAATTCATTGAACCTTGTGGATATATAATAGCCCCTTTTAATAAAGGGTTTGTAGATTCTGCTAAAAATTTAGCAACTACTAAATATCTAGCTTCAGCATCTTTAAACATTGAGTTAGAAATATCTAACCCTTTCGTAAGTTCTTCAACTATTTTCATAGGTAAAGAATTATTTTTTTGAGGTACACTCAATATTTTATCCTTATTTGTGTTTTAGTGTTACAAAAAAGGATATTTTTAATAAAAAAATAGATTTAAAATCTTATTTATTTTAATTTAATGTACAAGTAACTATACTTTATTGAAACCTTTATAGATTAATTGTACTAACATATCCTATTTTAGTAACACTTAATTTATACGCTTAGCGTAACCAATAACCTGATTGCCGTCAGGTTATACGTTTAAAACAATATTCATCAGTGTTTAATCATTATCTTGCTCTTATTTCATGTCACTCCTTATATTAAGTTATATTTATAAAATTCCCATTATTTAATATTTATTATACAATTTTAAAAAAAAATCATTAGGATATATTGCAAATTGCAATATATCCTTTTATTTGACTTTGTAATTTTCATTCTTAATTCCCTCTAACCATTGATAATAAACTATCATAGCTATCAACTTTATCATACTTTACGGTATCTGTACTAATTTTTTTAAAAAATTCTCTAGCACAATCAATTTTAATATCTTCAATTTTTCTAGTTTGTAAACTTGACATACTTCCTTTTGTTTCTGCAACAAAATAGATATATTTCACACTTCCTTCTTCAAAAGATATTGCCCAATCTGGATTATAGTTTCCTACTGGTGTAGGTATAAAAAATCCTCTTGGTAGCTTTGCATAAACTACCACTTCTTTATTTGTATCAAGTTCATTTACAAAAGCAAGCTCATTTTTTGAATCAGTTACTATATAATCGTAAATGTGTTTATCTACTTTTTTTGCTTTAGAGAAGTTCTGTTTTTCACTCTCTGCAAAGAAAATATCACTATCAAACTTTTGTTCAATTGGACTGTATGTTAGTTTTTGTACTACCATAGCTGCTTTTTGCTCATTGATTATTCTACTTGACTGTGAAATAAATTCTTCGGGATTTACTCTATAAAGTCTGAATTTATCAGGCTCTATCAACTTAAGTATTTCTCCAACAGTTTTTCTAGTAAGTTTTGTATTTTCTGCAACTTTACCTATAAGGTCATATTTAACTTTTGATTGTACACTTTTTGTTTCTGATACAGTCTCTTTCTCTTCTTCTTTAAATCCACTACCTGATTTTAAAGACTCATAAGCAATATTATCAGTTTGTGTACCACCAACAACTGTATATTCTAAAGCCTTTACATGTAATTCTTTATCTATTGCTATTTTTGCATTTTTAACTAATTCACTACTTTCAAAATTTACTGTATAAACAGCTTTTTGGTTTATTTTATTCCATAGTTCTTGAAATTCTTTTTTCTTAAAATTTTTCTCATTGATAGGATTAGTTTTATCTTGTGTATCATCAACAACCATTCCATCAAGTGCATTTTTACTAAATAAGCTATCTATTAGTTGGAAAATTTGTTCTTTATACTCTTCTAGTTCTTCTGGAAGTTTTGCAAGTGATTCTTCATCTTTTGCATCATGATACTCTTTAGAAATCATATCTTCATCATCTACATAATCATTCTTAACTAGATATTTATAGATTTGCTTAGCCATTTTATCATCAACTTTAATTTTCTCTTCACCAACCATTATATTCTTACCATTAAAATAATCAGCATCTGCAACTTTTGGTCTAGTAGTTAATGTTTCACTAATATCTTTTTGAAGTCCAGTAACAAAATCTTTATAACTTTCATTTGCAATAACTGTTAAGACATTTGTTTTATGAACAGTTGCTGTGTTATCCATTCTATCACCATGTTGGTTTACAGAAATTCTCATACCCCTACCAACTTCTTGTCTTCTAGAAATTGCATTATCACTATGTTTTAAAGTACAAATTACGAATACATTGGGATTATCCCACCCTTCTCTAAGTGCTGAGTGAGAAAAAATAAATCTAGTCTTTTCTTTGAAAGAAAGTAATCTTTTTTTATCTTTTAAAATCAAATCATAAGCATCAACATCATCTGCTAATCCAGCATTTTCGCCTCTAGCACTTACTTTTGGATCAATCATCTTTTTTAGTTTATCTTGAGCAAAATATCCATTATGAGTTTGGCTTGCATCTATGTTTTTTAAATATTCTTCATAATCTTTATCATAAATAAGCCCAATATCTTTTACAGCCTCGGCATACTCTTCTTCAAAAATTCTTGCATATTCACCATTTGATTCATCTTCATTTTTATATACTCGGTATTTAGCAACTTCATCAATAAAAAATAAACTTAATACTTTAATTCCTTGAGAGTAAAGCATCTGCTCTTTCTGTAAATGAGCTTTAATAGTTTCTTTTATTTGTATTCTTCTAATACTTTTTTCATTTACATCACCAGTAGCTTCACCAACACTAAGCTCAACACCATTTTTAAAGAATATTTTGTTTTTATAAGCATCAATTTCACTTACTACAAAATCTTTATATTGAGATAATCCTTCTGATTTAATTTCAAGATTATCGTTTACTTCAATTTTTCTAGTAACTGTTTTTATACCACTATTTGTTTTTAATTCAAATTCTAATCTAGCAATTGGTGGCTTATTACTACTTATTTCAATACCTTCTAAATACAGATATGCATTTGTACCACTAAGACCTTTAACTGTAATTCCTCTAACAGAAATTTTCTTAACTAACTTTTGATTATAAGCATCAAGGGCATCTAATCTATGTACTTTGTTATATTCTTTTTTAAATGTTGCAGAATATCTTAATATGAAAAGGGGATTAAATTCTTTTAAAGATTTAAAACTTTTACTCTCATTTTTAGCATCACCCTCTATTTTTTGAGGTTCATCTATAATTAAGATTGGTCTATTAGCTTTAATTACATCAATAGGTCTTCTAGAATTAAAACTATCCAATTCATCATATATTTTTCTATTATCAGCTCCCGTTGCATTAAATGCCTGAACATTGATAATCATAATGTTAATACCAGCATCACTGGAGTAGTCTTCAATATTATGTAACTCTTTTGAGTTATAAATAAACGATTTTACTTGTTTCCCATACTCTTCTTTAAAGTGTTCTCTTGTTAGTTCAATTGATTGTAATACACCTTCTCTAATGGCAATACTTGGAACTACAATAATAAATTTATTCCAACCATATTGTTTGTTTAATTCAAAACAACTTCTTGTATATACATAAGTTTTCCCAGTACCAGTTTCCATTTCTACATCAAGATTTACATCACACACACTATTTGGGATAAGCTTATCTGATACTGGAAGATTTTGTTCTCTCTGAACTTTGTGAATATTTTCAAAAATTTGAATTGGAGTGATAGTAAAATCACTATTTTTAAATCCACTAACTTCTTCTTCAAAGTCAAAGTTAGCTTGACTATTTACAATTTTAGTTTGAACTTTACCAGGATCTATTCTATAGCTGATACCTTCAACTTTTTTTTGACCTTTAAAACAATCAACTACAGACTGAACTGCATTTAGTTGGTATTGCTGTTTTTTAAATCTAATATTCATATTAGATTACCTTTAAGTCTGTATCAGGTGAGTATTGTTTGAAAATTTGCTCTACATTGATTCTCATAGCATCACTTTTAAAACTACTATCTTTAAATACTACTTTTAAAATATCGTCCATTTTAGCTATCTCAGTTACCAATGCCTCATCAATACTATCTTCAAAACAAGCAACTAGTACATTTTCATCTACAAAAAATACTTCTTTATCTAAAATTTTATCACTTCTAATTGGAAGTGTTAAATCAATTCCACTATCAAGAAGTACTTGAAAAAGTAAATCTAAAGAGTTTCTACCTTCTTTTATATTATCAACTGTAATATCAAAAAGTGAGTCTTGAGTTATCTCATCTGGACTATAATAAACATCATTCATATTTGAACTATCAATTTTAAGAACTCTAAAACCTATATCAGACATTTTATTTTGAGATAATAAATATTGTCCGCTTATTATTAATCTCTGTTTAGTAATTTCTGATAAATAATGAGGTTTACCAAGTTTTGTAAGATACTTAATTCCATTCTCAATAATTTTTTTTGTATTAGTATCAGTAACTTTTTTTAAGTTTTCTTCTAAATTTTCAGGTAATTGCACCAAAATAAAATGTATATTTATATTTAAATCACTTGATAAATCCATAATTGCATGTGCCGTAGTACCTGATCCAGCAAAAAAATCTAATACATAATCACCATCTTCTATAACAAAATTTACTAAATGTTTTATTAATGAAACTGGCTTTGGATTACTAAATAAACTATCTCCCATCAAATCTTGTAAATCTGAAGAAGCATTTTCATTTGTGCCAACTCCATTATTAGGTTTATTAATTAAAGGCGATGTATATTTTTCTTTAATAAGATTTGTAGGTCTTTTAAATCCATCCTCAGATCTAATAAACCTAATTGAAAGCTTATCTGATTTAATTATAAATGTAGTCCCATTTTCTAGTTCTTTATTTAAAAAACTCTGAGTCCATTTGAATTCACCTTTTAGTCTAAAATCACTTTCTGAGTATCCATTTTTAATCACTATATCATCAATTAATTCAACTCTATCAGGTTGGCATTTCAATAATGAACCATTTTCTTTAAATTTAAAAAATACTTTTTCTTTTGGAAAAACTAATGTTTGTAAATTATTTCCAGTATTTAATAATGGTTGATCACCTCCATCTAAAGGCTCTCCATTGTATTTAAAGTTATTTTTATTTTTTTCATAACATAATATGTACTCATTTGTTTTTCTAGACTTAGTTGAAAGTGCAGGAGGAGTAGAAGTTTTTACCCATGAAAAAATTTCTATAAAATTATACTCTCCAAAAATATCATCCATTAATTTTTTCAAATTTGCTACTTCTTCAACACCTATAGAAACAAATATTAAACCATTTTCTTTTAATAAATTTCTTGCTAATTTTAATCTTGGATACATCATAGATAACCAATCACTATGATATCTACCATTCGATTCTAAATTAACTACAAGTCTTCCTTCTTCACTTATTTGTCCGCTTGATTTAAGTTCTTCATCTTTATCATTAATAAAACAATCATTGTAAATAAAATCTTCACCTGTATTGTATGGAGGATCTATATAGATAACTTTAATTTTATTTAAATAACTTTCTTGTAATAATTTCAAAGCATCTAGATTATCACCTTCTATAAATAAATTCTGTGTTGTATCGAAGTTTACACTATCTTTTAGATCAGGTCTAAGTGTTTTATTTATAGGTTTATTTGCAGTCACTAGTGCTTCTTTTTTACCAGGCCAAGTTAAAGAATATCTCTCTTTAACTCCATCAACGATATTTTCAGATAGTTCTTGTTTTAACAAATCAAAATCAATAACTTTTTTGGTATTCCCTTTATTATCTTTCATTTCTGTAACACAATTTGGAAATAGTGCTGCAATTTGAGCTATATTTTCATTAGTAAAATCTGGTGTTTTCATATCTAATTTTTCTATCATTTAGTAACCTTTAAATCTTTTAAATATTCTACAAGTTCATACATCTTTGTTGTTGGTGTATCTGTACCATTTCTTCGTGCAGTTTCATTTGCTCTTTTTGCATTTGCAACTGCAATATCAAGTCCAGCTCTTATAATTGGTAGCATAATTGTTTTATCACCTTTTTCATAATCTGGTAGATACGTTCTTAAATCATTTTTTATTAAATCCAGACAAGGACTATCGCCACTTGTACCAAATAATTTTGTAGTATAAGTAAAGTGCAGCAATATCCAATATTCAAAACATGGATTTGATACGATAGCATGAAGTTCTGTATCTTTATTTTTATAGCCATTTATCTGTGCTATCGCAGTATCAAAGCTTGTATGTCTATCTCTATCTATTACACAAAAAACATGATCATAAGGATCGTTTTTATTATCTTTAATTAACTTTTTTGCATAGCTAACTACGCTTATTGGACTTGAGTCACTATCTGGATCAATTTTAATATTTGCTTGTGAAAGTTTTAAATAATCTCTTAATGCTATTAAATAGTGTGGTTCAGTTTTTTCACCCTCACATACTATAAGCACCTTGTCATAAGGTTCTCTACTTTCTTTAGACCTTTTTAAATCAGCAACATTTTTTGCCTTATGTTTATGAAATAGATTATCTGTACCCATATTCTACTTTCCCATCGCGATACTTATATCTTTAAAAAATGGTAATGCTCCATATCTTCCAGATAAGTACCCTTTTTCTAGGTCTTCAACTCCCTTTCTAGGACTAAAGTCTGTTAAAGGATAAAGAGTAGTCGCTCTATCTTGTTTTTCACAAAACCAGATTTGATCTCTTCTAAAAGTTTCTTGACTTAATACTGAAGTTTCATGTGTCGTAAAAATCAACTGTGCATTTGATTTATTCAGGTCATTGTTATGAAACATATCTATTAAAAATTTAACCATTAATGGATGAAAATTATCGTGAAGTTCATCTATTAAAAGTACATTCCCATTTTCTAAAGAATCAAGCCAAGGACCGATAAATGAAAATAATTTTCTAGTACCCTCTGATTCATCATTAAAATCAAGAGCTATTTTTTCATTTAGATTGTTCAAATGTAGAAATTTAGTTTCTTTAGGGATTTCCATTCCATTCATTCTTTTTTCAAGTTCAATTTTGATATTTGAAGGCATATCTTTTGGTAATTTATTTACATCAAACTCTTCAAGTTCAACTTCTATATCTTCAATATCCATATCTGCAGTTTTTAAAAATTGCATAATTTTTTCTTTGAAATCATCTTCAGCACATCTTTGCATTGTATAAGTTGGACTCCAACCTTGAATCCCAGTAATTTTTAACTTATTTGCAAACCAATCAAAAATAGGTTTTAATTGTTCGCTATTCAAATTAACAGCTGTAGATAAAAATAAAGCATTACTTCTTGTTGATTCTTTCCAGATTTGTTTTTGTCCAACTAACTTATCTCCAAATTGCCATTCATAATCTTTTTTCTCTTTATCGTAAGCTCTTGCAAACCAGTTCTGCGGTCTTCCTTTTGGATAAGCAATAAGCCATTCTTCAATAATTTTTTCACTATTAGCTGTAAATCCATATTGATACCTAATCTCATCAAAAACAAATGTAATCTCAAATTCAGATGGTTTATCTATTGAATCAGTGTGTAATAAGAAAGGTTGTAAATCTAGTTTGTCACCTCTTGTATTACTTTCTAAAATAATTTTCTTCATAGTTTTTAATGCTTTAAGCAAGTTTGACTTTCCAGCTGCATTTGCCCCATAAATAGCTGCGGTTTTTACTAAAGATACATTTTTTGTTTTAGGAAGTAAAAAAGTATTTGTTTCTTCTAATTCATTTCCTGATGCAGCAACCATACTAAATGTTTGGTCATCTTTAATAGAACGATAATTTTTTACTCTAAAATCTACTAACATAAAAATCCTTTTATATTTTAATACCTAACTTTAACAAAAAATTGCAAATTAGTCAATTTAATTAGGCTTAAATTAGATTTAGTTTTTAATTTTTGACATATTTATGCAAATTTCTATATTTAATTAGGATTGATGTTTATTTTAATGCACTTATTTGATTTTTTAATACTTTTAATTCTGTATTTAATTCAACTTTTTTATTAAACTGCTTTTCTTTTGCTCTTTTTGCTTTTAGTTGTTCATATTGTTTTTCTAATTTTTCTAGTTCTTTATGTGTTTCTATTTCTTCTTTTAAAGACTTTTTAGCAGAAGTAATATTTGGCATCAACTCTTTAATTATCACTTCATAAAGTTTTTCTAAATCTAAAACTGTAGGTAATATTTCTTTTAGATGCGAATTATCAATCCACGGTGAACTAAAATATTTATCTACAATCCATTTACTTGTATCTGATTCACTAGCCCTTTTATAAGCTGATTTAATTTGTACTTTATCATTTTTCTTTAGTTGAAAAACTATTGGAAAGGGTATTGCTTTATCAATAGCTTTTAAAACATCTTCATCAAGATTATCTTCTCTTAATTCAATATCAAAAACTTGTATTTCTGTGATTTTATCTGTGGCATTTAAATTTAATGTAGTTGCTGATAATTTATGTAACCACACAATTTTTTCTATTTGTTTTACAATTTTATCTTTTAAGGCTGTGTTTATAGATACTTTTTCGTATATTTTATTTTTTGGTATTAGCTTATTAAATTTTGTTTTAATAGGATATTCAAAATAAGCATACATAACTAATTATCCTGAATTACTATAAAATTAATTAACTCAAAATCATCAAGTCCTTCAATTGTACTTACAAGTGCAGTAGTAGCACCCGTGCTAAATAATGAATCAATATCTTTATCCTCATTTATATTTATCATTGACTCAATTGCTCGTTCTAATAAATTTGAATAAAAAGTCATATCTTTACCATCTTTTGTGATTTCATTAAACTTATGATAAGCCATATTAATTGGTTCTGTCTTTCCTTTGCAAGCATTTCTTGCTAGATCAAGTAATTTTTTTGCTTCTGTATGGTCTGCTATAACATTAGCTTCATTATCAACATAAATTAAATAGTATGGATAAAGCCTATTTTGCCCTTCTATTTTTGTATTTATACTTTTATCTCTGTTTAACAGAACAAATATCACTCCGGGGATTAAACCTCGTTCATAATCAGAATTTACAACAGCGTGAAGCCCATTTGGTAATGATCCTAAATCTCCATTCTCTTTTATATAGTTTAATAAATCCATTCTAAAATCATTTAAACCCAAATCAGTTATATTTACACCTGTTTTTAAATCTTCCATCTCAATAACTTCTTCTTGAAGCTTTCTTAACTGTTCTTTTCTATATGAAATATCATTTGCTTTACTACTTAAAACATTATCATCACCAGTAGCACTAACATCTGCAATCATCATACGATTTTCAACTCTCTCTTTTAAGTTAATATATTCATCAAGTGATATATCAGGCCAATAGTTAACCATTTGAATTACACTATTCTTAGATCCAATCCTATCTACTCGTCCAAATCTTTGTATTATTCTTACAGGGTTCCAGTGAATATCATAGTTTATTAGATAATCACAATCTTGTAAATTTTGCCCTTCACTAATACAATCTGTTGCAATAATAATATCTATTTCTTCTTTTTCATTTGGGAAAACAAGTGATTTTTCTTTTGAAATAGGAGAGAAAAGTGTCAATAAACCTTGTAAGTCATAAGTACCTTTAACCGTTGATTTTGGAGTTTGACTACCAGTTATAAGTCCTGTATTAATATTATATTCATTTTTATACAAGGTTGATAAATTATCATATAGGTATTTTGCAGTATCTGCAAATGCAGTAAAAACTAATATTTTTTTATTATTATCATTTATAGGATACTTCATCTTATTTTTAATATGATCTTTTAAATGTTGAAATTTAAAATCATATTCTAGGGTTATCTTTCTCATTTCAAATAGTAAAGCATTGATAATTTCTAAATCACCTGAAATATCATATTTCCAAGAAGATAAATCCATATCTGCCAAATCTATTTGAACTTTATTTCCTACTGTTAAATCATCTAAGTTTGATAAGTCTTCATCATCAAGTGTATCTTCATTTACATTTGTAAAATCACTAAATCTGAAACCTGTTTTATTTTCTTCAAATTGTTTTATCTTTTTTAAAATTAATTGATTATTTTCTTTTAATCGCTCAAGTGTTAACCTAAATGAATGTACTGAACTTTCCAATCTTTTAAGAAGGTTAGTTGTCATTAGTGATTGAAGTGATTTTTCTCTATCTGCTTGTCTAAATTTACCTTTACCACCTTTTACTTCTGTATCATAAAGCTCTTCATAATGAGAAATTCTGCTTGGTAAGATATAACTAAGGGGAGCATATACGCATAATTTTAATAATGAAAGCTCTTTGAAAATATCGTTAAATCCTATAGCATTTTGGAGTTCAGTAAGTTTTGGATGAAAAGAAATTGGTTTATTCCTTTTTGGGAAAGTGCCAATATCACTTGTATCATAAAAAGTTTGAATATGCTTTCTACTTCTAGCGATTGTTACACTATCAAGAAGTTCAAAGAAATCAAAATCCAATGCATTTAAAATAGCTTCGGCTGTTCTTTTGTCTGCTTCTAAATTTGACCACCAGTTGAATGTAGCTTGTGCTCTTCTAAATATTTCTTCAATATCTCTAGAAGTTTTTAATTTTTCATTTATCTCGTCTGTATTTCCCTCATAAGCTAAAGCTAATTGATTTTTTAAATCATTGAATTTATTGTTTACAGGTGTTGCAGAAAGCATTAAAACCTTTGTTTTTACACCTTTTTTTACAATCTCATTCATTAATCTTTTATATCTAGTTTCTTTATCTTTATAAGCATTATTATTCCTAAAGTTATGGGATTCATCAATTACAACTAAATCATAATTTCCCCAGTTAATTTTATCAAGAGCAATACCATGAGAATAACCACTTGTTCTTTGTAAATCAGTATGATTTAAAACGTCATAATTAAATCTATCTTTTGCAAATATATTTGTAACTAAGTTTGAATTATATGCTAACCAGTTATCAGCAAGTTTCTTTGGACAAAGAACCAGAACAGATCTATTCCTTAATTCATAATATTTAACTACAGCTAATGCAGTAAAAGTTTTTCCAAGCCCCACACTATCAGCTAAAATACACCCATTAAACGTTTCAAGCTTATTTATAACACCAATTGCAGCATCTTTTTGGAAGTTGTATAATTTTTTCCAAACAAGAGTATCCTTAAAACCTGTCAAATCATTGGGAAGCACATCTTCATTTAGATCTTCTAAAAATTCATTAAAAATATTATATAAAATCAAAAAATAGATTTTTTCAGGTGAATTATCTTTATAAACAGAAGAGATATGATCAATTAATCGATTAGTAACATCTTGCAATTTATCTTGTTCATTCCATATTTGTTCAAATAAATTTAGGTATGTTTTTGTAATTGCTGCCTCATCAAACTTATTTACAAAGTTTGAAATTGCATCACCTTTTTGATAACCAAGATCTACTGCACTAAATCCTGATATTGGATTATAAACTGATGACTCTTCGTCTTCTACACACAAGAACTGCTGCATTGGGGAATTCGTTGTATTTGATTTAAATGTAGCTTTTCTTTTAATCCAATTTGCACATTCTTGAGCTATTGCTTTCTGATTTAACTTATTCTTGAGTTGTATCTCAAATTCATTTCCGTAAAAGTCTTTTTCTCTTTTTTGCTTTGGAATATGAAATTCTCTTTTTTCTTTCTTTAGTTTATCAGTAACTTCAGTAGGTATAAAAGATGGTGCTGTGAAAATAAATTCAATTGATTCAACCTTTTCTAGTTCTTCTTTTAATGCTTCATAAGCATATATAGAAAAATACGAAGCCGCTATTTTTAATTTTGAACCATTAGTTAAAGATTCTCTTAAATCATCTCCAAATAAACTATTTAAATTATCAATTATCTTCACAAGCCACCTTATATCAGTCATTTTTATTAAGTATATCTGGCTATATACAATTTTTAATTATTTTATCCAAATAGTATTTAATTAATTACTGTAATTAAATTATAAAAATGATTTCCAATTTTTTTCAATCATATATCATAAACAAGAAGAGCATAAGATAATTCCAAAAAAGCAAAGAAAAAAATAAAACTCAAAAGGAAAAATATGATTGTAGAAACAAAAATCCACAGTAAACCCCAAATAATTTTCAAACAACTAATTAATGGTGAATGTAATCAAATTTTACAAAGCCATAAAAATAAAAGATTGTTTAAAAAATTAGGATTAAGTTCATGAAGTACAAAGACTTTATCTCTAAACAAAATTATCGTAAATTTAAAAGAAATTTAGATTACGAAGAGTGGCTAATAAAATTCATCTCTCCACCAAGTGATAAGGAATTAAATCAAATGGAAAATGACAATTCAGTAAATAACATCTCCTACAACCCAATTCAAGGGGCATAGATGAATATACCTCCAAGTGTAATACTTACAATTGTAATAGCAACTGCAACAATTATTAAAGAATCACTAGATAACCAAGAATAGCTTTTTTAAAAATTACTCAAACTCTTAAATCAAACCAAAAAAAAGAACCATAGTCTTACATAATGTAAAACCAAATCAAATGACAAAAAGGATAACCCATGTCAAAAACAATAAAACCCCTAAATAATGAAGAACTAAGAATTCAAGCTCCAAGCCTATTTCAAGACCAACCATACCATGAAGTAAGTGACAAATATCATTTCATTCCAACTATTGATATAGTAGAACAATTAAGAAATGAATTTGGATGGTATCCCGTTGCAGTTTGCCAATCTGATGTTAAATCTTTAGATAAAGATGGCTTCCAACAACACTATGTTAGATTTCAAAATTTTTCAGATTTAATAAACCCAAGTGATAATGTAGTTGAACTTCTTTTATTTAATAGCCATGATAGAAGTAAATCTTTTACAATTAGTGCTGGAATTTACAGATATATATGTTCTAATGGATTAGTAATAGCTGATAGTGTATTTGATAGCTATAAAATAAAACATCTAGGAGATAGAGAAAATGATGTAGCAAATGCAGTTAGTAGAATTACGCAAGTAAAACCAAAACTACTTTCAAAAATATCAAAGTTTGAAAATATCATTCTAAACCAAGATGAAAAAGAAGCATTCTTGCAAAGTGCAATACCTTTAAGATTTAAAGATCATTTAGAACTTGATAATCCAAATGATTTATTAGCACCTTTAAGAGCTGAAGATATGAAAAATGATATTTATACAACTCTAAATGTACTACAAGAAAATTTCCTATCTTCAAAAATCACTGGTTATAACAAAGATACAGGAAGAAGATTTACAAGTAAAGAAATCACTTCTATTTCAAAAGATATAGAAATAAATAAAGGTCTTTGGGATATTGCAGAAAGAATAGCATCTATTAAAGATAGCTCTTATGAATCAATAGCTGCATAAGGAGTAAATAATGAAATTAATAAATTACCAACTTCAAACACAAATCGAATATCTTTCAGAGGATAAATCAAAACAACACTTTAAAGATTATATAAAATTAATTTTAGAAGATACTAGTAAACCATACTATCAAAGAGCTGATTATATAGGATTATCGCTAAATGAAATTAAATCAAAAATTGATACTTTAGCTTCTGATATTTCTGATTTACAAACACTAAAAAAGAAACTTACTTCTTCTTTAGAAATAGCCAAAGAACTAACAGCAAATGTTTTAGTTGAAAATGGAATAGATAGAATAGATGGAAATATCATTTCATCTTTAACACTAACAACTCCCACTTCAAAAACCAAAGATGAAATTCTAATCAAAAATGAAAACGCAGTAATGAGCTTAGGTTATGTGAAATTTTCTGTTGATATAGAAGCTATTGAAAAAGCCTTACAAACTAAAGAAGGAAAAAAAGAGTTAAAGAAATTTGTAGATATTGCAACTATTACAGTATCAACACCCTCTAAAATAAAAGTTAATACAAAAAGAGTATCTGCAAATAACACTTTAAATATTGAACCAAGAGAAACAGATGAAATTCTAATTATAGAAGAAGAACAATATGAAAATCAAAAACAAGTAGCATAAGGAGGAAAATATTATGTTTAGTAAAGAACAACTGGAAGTTTTAAATTCACAACTTGATTCTTCAAGAATAAAAACAAGAGATAAGTCAGGAATAAGTCTGCAATACCTAGAAACCTATGATGTTATTAATGAAGCTAATAGAATTTTTAACTATATGTGGAATTATACAATCACAAGACTTGAAGAAGTTTCAAGAGAAACTAACCAAAATGGTAATCATGTAATTACATTTAGTTCAATTGTAAAAATTAAGATATTTGATACAAATGGAAATTATATAGAAAGAGAAGATACAGGAGTAGGTGTAGGAACAGCTCGTACAATAGGAGATGCAATAGATAATTCTTCAAAATCTGCTGTTAGTGACTCATTAAAAAGATGTTTTAGAACTATGGGTGTAACCTTTGGAAATAACTTATATTCTAAATCACAAAATGATAATCAACAAAACACAAATCAGAATTACAATAAACCACAAAACCAACAACACTATCAAAATCAAACACCAAATCAAAATGTAAATAACAGTCAAACACAAGGAAAGTCATTTGACCAATATGAATATTCTTCCCTTTATAATTTAGGATTAAACATTGTAGAAAAAAATGGTTTCTTGGTTATTACGGGAGAGCATCAATATGCTTATCGAGACGCTATAAAAGCATGTTCATTTAAATTTGACCCTAAGACTAAGACTTGGTGGAAAGAGCAAGGGGCAGCTTAATATGGGTAATTTAATTCCAGAAGAACTAATTTCTTCTATTCCAAAACTTTATGAAACGGAAAGAAATTTAAACCCAATTTGTCATGTTAAATTATTTACACCTGATTCAGTTTTTACTTGGTTTATAATTGAAATCTCAATAGATGGTGATACTTGTTATGGATATGTGCAAGGCTTTGAAAGTGAACTAGGTTATTTCTCACTACAAGAGCTTAAATCAATCAAAGGACCTCTAGGTCTTGCTGTTGAAAGAGATATTTCATTTAAGCCAACTGCTTTAGCAATCATTAGAAAATCAAAATTAAAAGGAGAAAATTAAAATGTTAGAAATTGCTATTATGAATAAAAACAATATCTCAAAACTTGCAGATATTCTAAAAAAAGATACATATGTTGAATTTGCTTACAATAATTTATTTTATGAAATATTTGAAAGTACTAATGGTGGATATATGGTAAATCTTTATTCCTCTAATGAAAAAGATGAAGATGGATGTTTCTTGGATGAAAACATTGTTGATGGTGGACTTTGTACTGGAAGTTCTAGTGATGCTGTTTGGTTTATGGTTTAAAGAAGAAGGAAAACAGAATGAGAAAACAACCAACATTTCAAGAGTTGACAAAGCTTTTTAAACAAAATGATTACGTTGAAATTGGATATATTAATGGGATTAAAAGAGTCTATTTATCATAATAAAATCTACATCTACTGCAAAGTAGTTGTAGGTTTATTTTTCTTTTTTAGTTCCTAACTTTGTATATTGCTCAAAAAGCAAAAAAGTTAAGAAATCCTATAGTTTTAAATATAGTATACCAAGTTGAGCAAGGCTTCTTTTACTAACTTACTTTAGGTTAATTAATATTATAAATAAATATTAATAATAATTAAATCTATTAATTAATACTTATCATCTACTAGATTAATACTATACTCTAATATTTAACTCTATCAATGCAATAAGCAATTGATAGCTAATAATTTAGAATTAAATAAAATAACTAATAAGTAAATTAACTTACTTTAACTATCTCTAACTGTTACTAACAAATAATAATCTTTGTATACAAAATTAATACCTTTATATGAAATAAAATAATAAAGGATTAATTATGTTAGTAAATAATACAAAAGCTAAAAAAAGACAAACGAGTAATGTGAAGTACGTTGATGCTCTACAAGCCAACCACTCTAAGCTATGTGTTGTAAGGGTAGATTTAAGTTACAAGAAACCATATAGTGGAGAAATTACACTAGAGGAAGCAAACAAGGATTTAAACAGACTTCTTAACAACAGAAGAAGTAAACCTAAGATATTTGAGCATAATGTAGGTTATACAATAAAAAAAGAGTACACAGAGGATAAAGGTGTTCACTTGCATGGTGTTTTTATGTTTGATGGTCAAAAAGTACAAAAAGATGCAAATAAAGCTGATGAGATTGGTAAATACTGGAATGAACAAATTACGAAAGATAAAGGAACTTATTATAACTGTAATAGAAATCAATACCCAGAACATGGTATTGGTATGCTTGACCACAACGATACTGAAAAAAGAAAAAATCTAGATAAAGCAATAGCTTATTTAAGTAAAGATGAACAACATGTAGATTCACTATCTGATAAAAAAGAGAAATCATTTGTAAGAGGTACACTTCCTAAGAGCAAGGGAAATATAGGACGACCTAGAAAGGAGTCTAAAGAATAGAATGGACTAGCTCTAGCACCTTATAGATTGTATTCTGATGTGAAGTTTATTGAAGATTTTTTAGCAATGGTATTTTTTACTAATAATTTCTATTCTAATATTCATGTTGAGTGGTTTGTTGAGACTGTGCTATTGAATTTTAATAATTAGGATTAGTTATCTACATAAGAGTAAAGAAGACTGTGTAGACGCTTATTAGGGCTTTAAAGCCCTATATATGGGGTGTGTAATTAAGATTGGTGTAATAAATCAATAATTGTCCTTATAACAAAGTGGCAAGCTTAGAATAAAATTTAATTTTCTATTAAAAAAACTACATTTCTACATTCATATCTATTTCAGTAGTAGTAAGAATTTGTACTATAGAGGTTACATTAGAAGGATTGATAAATATTTTGAAACACTAGATATTTAAGGCTATTTTAGTAGCTTTTAGGCTTAGAGAAGAAATGCTAAAAATTCTTATAAAGCCCATTAATAAAGGTGCTAAAGCTATGTTTTGAACGTATTTTAAGTGTGTTCTGGGATTTGGATAGAAGTGTCAAAATATTTGTGTATGCTCTGAAATATAGCCAAAACATACACAAAATATAAGTTGAAATACCTCACACTACCATTCAAAATAGTAATATTGCTCTGTATTAGATTTTCCATTTGATGAAAATTCTGCAGTTCGTGTTCCAGAATTTGATTGATTAAACATATCATTTTTATTATTTTCATCTCTTATCATTTGAATAATTTTTGTATTATCAAAAGTATGATCAAGTTCAAAAGCTAAAGAAAAAATTGTACTAATTTCTTTCTGTCTTATTCTTGGTTTATATTTTTTATCTTTAATCGTAACAAACTCAAAATCATCTTTTATTTCTTTTATTTTTTCTGGAGCAGAATTGTTAAGCTTGTACAAACATGATGTTTCAGCTAGATTTTTTGAAATTAAATCAGCTTTGAATTTTTGTATCATTTGTTTTAATTCTTCATCTGTTGATGGTGAAGCTGTTTTAGATTTAATAGCTCTATAGTATTTGGCTAATTGATACTTTTTATGCTCTTCCCATTGTTCGTTAGATATTTCTTCTCTTGAATCTAAAAATCTATCGGTATTTTTGACTTTTACTATATCATTATTAGCTACAGAAATATAAAATTCACCTTTATCTAATTTTTCAACATCTTCTAATTTCATATTGAGTGTCTTATTTATTTCTTCAAGAGTTTTATTAGAATTTTTACCAATAATTTTTGCTTCCGTCATACTTAAAAGAATATCTCTTAAATCGGCATAAGGAATCTGAGAAATTGTCTGATGTGCCATTGTTAAGAAAAAATTATATTTACCAACTTCTGTCAATATAGTTTTAATGTTATTATTTGAAGATACAAAATTGTGAAATTCATCAAGAAATAAATGTGTTAAAATTCGATCTTCCTTACGAATCTTCACCCTATTAAGAACTAGTCCTAATATGTACTCTAAAATAAATCTGATGTAATATTCATAAGTTTGAGTCATCTCTCCTTTTGGAACATCAAAAATTAAAATTTTACCTTTAGTATTCATTTCATTTTCTAAATTAAATGAATTTGTACCGTTCATAAGATTCATAAATAAAGGATCACCTAATATTGTACTAAGTCTTCTTCTTACAGCATTTTTAGTATTTGTTTCACCTGAGAAATAATCATTAAAGTATTCTTCTTCTAATGGGTTTGAACTATTTTTAGCATATGAAACTAAATCGTCATTTCTTTTATCATTCATAAATCTATAAAGCTCAGAAAAACTTCCTCCACCTTTTCTTAGTAAAACACGTATACAATTTAGTAGTAACTCTTCCATTGGACCACTAAATGAGTCATCTATTTTTATACTTTTAAATACACCTAATATTATTAGAGCTACTTTTGATATATTTTGTTCACTTTTGTCAGTCATTTCAAAAAGATTAATTGTAGGAGAGTATAATTGATTTAATAAAGGATTAATATAGACCAATCTTTCTTTATCTTTTACAAGCCTTGCCAATTTTTGTGCAAGATCACCATGAATATCAAATAAAATTACACTACAATCATTTCTAATTACATGCCTCATAATTAATGAGAGAAGAAGAAAACTTTTTCCTATACGAGTTAATCCCGTTAGATAGGTATGAAATTCTCCTATTGGGAAATATTTCTCAAAATTATCATTATATGGATCTAAAATTGGTAAATTATTAGAACTTACTTCATTTTCATTTACATTAATTTCATTAATCAAGTCAATATATCTTTGATTCTCATTTACTCTAATATCTAATTGTCCTTTTTCCATAGCTCTAATTTCATCTGAATAATAATCCAACGATGACTCAATAGCTTGATAGAAAGGTGTAGTGCTATTAACTTTGAATTTTGATAATATATTTTCTTTTGAATCGATAAATAAAGTAGTACTGATTTCTAAAAAATCTTTAAAAAATATATCTGGTTCATCAATAGTAACTACAATCTTAGCTTGTGTAGGTGTTTTATATCCATCACTTATAATTGCTTTGTGAATTACAACAGAGATTATCAGTTCTTTTAATTTTTGTTGTTCTTCTTCACCTTTTGGTATATGATTTATATGCAGAAACAATTTTCTATTTACTATTTCTGCTAAACTTTGTTTAGATAAAACTTCATCTGTAATTGTAGTCACAATACCTGTATCGAAAAGTGATTGAATTGTTTTATTCACTACAAAATCTTCCGATACTGATTTATTTCCCACTAATAAAAGCATTGTATCTTGATTCGTACCAATATTGCCAATCCATTGGGATATGCTTTCTTTAGTATTATAAGATGGGTTTTCAATTATGTATTGCATAATTGACCTTGTATTTGACCAGTTTTTATTGTTATTCATCTAGGAATCCTTTTTTTGTTAAATCTTGTATATGCAAGTAGATTTCTTTTCCAACTACCATTATAAGTATTAAAAATCTCAAATAATTGATTATTGTCAAATACCTCTTCTTCAACAACAGTAATGTTATTTATGGCTATGAAAATCGTATTAGTTCTGTATTGATTGTTGTTCTTTAATGCATCATTCATATCATTAACAAAATGTACATTTACACCATAACGACTAGAAAGCTCTTTTTCTATTGCACTATTATTCCCAATGATTAATTGACCACTATTATCACGATAATATAATTTATTTTGATAACGCCATAATTTAATCTCAGGATTATTAATTCTTTGTAGCAAATTATTTTGGTTATTAATTAAGAAATTATATTTACCTATTTCATTATTAAAGATTTGATTGGAATTCATTTCTGCATTCCAATATCTTTGATTTGCATTTTCCAAATTTTGTGAAACTCTATGTACTAAATTTGTTTGATTTGCTCCTTCTCTCATTGCTAATGACTGTTGATTATCAATTAATAACTCACCTTTAACTATTTCTTCTTTCGGAATTTCTGGTAAATTCTCCATTATTTTCTCCTTTATTATTTATTATTTTTATAAATACTTCAAACTACATCCCACTAAAGCCCTATAATAGGCTTTAGTGGTAATATAAATGTAGTAATGTAGTTTTTTTATTTTCTTATGCAAGTTTTAAAAACCATACATTTCCAGACCCTCTTCTTGTAGCTTCAAAACCTAAAGCTTTTAAGTCCCTGTTAAACATTGTTTTACTTATAGGTTCTTCATCATGTAATTCACAAAATGATTCATATTGTTTGAAAACATTTTCATAAGTAGTAACTATAGATTTTGAATCTTTTGGAGTTTTAATTAGATTTAGATTTTTTACAAATAAACTTACAAGGTTAAATCTATCTTTAAAATTTTCACACTCTTTTGAAATATATATTTTTTGAGTTTTAATATTCTCTTTAGCACCATCAACAAGCCAGTTAAAAATATCTGATTTATTGTTTCCAATTTTTGCAATATCATTTTCATCATCTGATGTATTTTCAAAAGGAATAAATATTATCTTCTCTAAAGATTTTCCATCTTTTGATACATTTTCATAATCAATAAATAAATCTTCTAACTTTGCATTTTCATTATTGAAAAAATTAAAAATGATGTCTTGAGGTATCACTTCTTTAAACATATTAATAAAAGAAGAAGATTGAACTTTGTTTAGTCCATATAAACAAATTTTTTTATCATTGTTAGAATTCTTTAAAAAAACTTGAGAGATTGCTTGTTGTAGAGTTTTTTGAATTTCCACAGATGGTATAAGATTCTCAATTAATTTTATAAAGTCATCATTATTAGCATCTTCAATATATTCAATATCAAGTATATATTTAAGAAAATACTTTGAATGATGTTCTTCAAGTTTTACACCATTTTTACTAATATTTAAAATTCCATTTTGTAAGTTGATACATGTAGAATCTTTCAATACAAGTTCTTCAAAATAAGCATCTTGTGAAAATTGTTTATGTAATTTATTTACAAATATAACACTTGAAGCTATATATTCAGGGATTCCTACTTTCTTTGCTGCTGCTTTAAAAAAATTAATTAACAAAGCTGAATTTATTTTTATCCAATATTGGGAATTAAAAATATAAAATTCTTTTTTATTTTGAGCAAACATATAATTAATTTCTAATGCATATCTTAATAACATTATTGAAAAGGCTACAATATAAGCCTCTTTAATATTAATCTTTCCTCCAAGTGAGTTTGAATTCATTATCTCGAAAATCTCCGACCATTGTTCAGCAGTAAGCGAAAGTAATTTATTTATTAAATTGCCTAAAGCTTCTTTGGTTTCTTGATTTTCGGTAATATACTCATCTTCTGTATCGAATACATAGTTTTCAAGTTTATTACTCATAATCCACCTCTATACGAGTATTTCTAAAATTAGAAATAGCATTTTTTATTGTTAAATTGTTCACTTGATTCCTTTCAAATTTTATTTGAAACAATACCGAGAAAAAAAATTCTTCATTGTAAAAAAATACATTGAAATTTTACAATCAGAAAAAAACTCTTTTTATACAATACTTTATAAATATCTGAAAGAATAAAAAGGATTGATAATGTCACAATTAGAATTTGTAGAAATGCTAAGAAAAAATTATAAAAAAATGCTGCTAACAAAAAAAGAAATAGCGAAGGAATTAAATGTTAGTGAAGCTACTATTGATCGACTTAGACAAAAGGGGCAGTTGAACTCAAAAAAGATTTTAGGACAAATTATGTTTCCTATAGATGAAATTGCTAGATTTATATATGAAGCATAAGAATAATAGAAAATATAGAAGTTTAATTAAACTTCTATATTTTTTCCAGATTTTATCAATGTTTAGCAGATTTTCTACCAAATGTTGTAAAAGAATGTTGTAAAAATTTAAACACCTATACTATTAGACCCTTATTAAAGGGCTATGCTACCAATGTAGACACTAAACCAATCAGTCCACCAAATACTGCACCCCAAATAACTAACCATCCTAGATGTTCTTTTATCATCTCTTGAACTATTTCTTTTACCATTTTTGGTGTTAATTCTTCTAGTCTTGTATTAACGATACGGCTTAGTTTTTCGTATACATCTGCTGTTAAATCTTCTGATTTTAGGGCTTCATTTAGTACTTCTTGGAAAGCATCTGTTTGTGAAATTGAGATTATTGAGGCTTGTAGTTTTTTTGTGAATGGTTCTCTTAATGGTTCAAGTGCTGATTCTCCTCCAAACATTCCTAACATTCCACCAAAAGATGATTGCATTACTGATTCTTTTAGTGATTCATAGGCTGGGGAGAAATCTGTTTTGTTTAGGATTTGTTCAAAATCTATTGTTTTTTTTGCACTATTCATTTCATCTTGAAAAAACTTTGTTAAGTGTTCTTTTGTAAAAAATTGATTCATAAGTAGATTATGAATTGAGATTTTGAACTGTGAAAATTTACTTTCAATTACTCCACTTCCATATAAAAAAGGAACTTTTTCAAACAACATATGAATAGCCAAACTATTTGTAATCGCTCCACTAAAAGCGAACAAACCAACCATATAAATTAAATTATTTCCACTTAAATATCCAAAAACCATAACTAAAACTGTGATTAGATTTGTAATATTTGATTTATTCATAAAAAATCTTCCTTATTTAAATTAAGAAAGATTTTATCATAAGTTTATAAAGCACTTCATAAACTGGTGTTGTCTCCTTTTTGTAATCAAAAGAAATTAGAATTACCATAAATTAGGAGTATGAAATGATAAATATTCAAAAAGAAATTGAAAGAAAATTTCCAAATATGGATAAAAAAGAAAATTTTCTAAAAAAATCTCTGTTTAAAATCGCAAAAAAAATAGTGCATGAAGATTCTATAAATCAATTTTTATCACAAAATTCCCACTTAAAAGGATTTGAATTTGTCGATGCAGTATTAGATTATTTTGATTTTGATTATACTGTTTCAAGTAATGATTTACAAAATATTCCAACCAGTGGAAAAGTGGTAATTATTGCAAATCATCCTTTAGGTGGACTTGATGCTTTATGTCTCTTGCGATTAATTGGACAAATAAGAAAAGATGTAAAAATCGTTGCAAATGATTTTTTAGCTGGATTTGATGCTTTAAATTCTTTGATTATTACAATTGATAACTACAAATTAAAACAATCAAAAAGTGACATAAAAAAAATCTATGAAGCTTTAAATAATGAAGAAGCTTTGATTATTTTTCCAGCAGGAGAAGTTAGTCGAGCAACACCAAAAGGAATAAAAGATCCAGCTTGGAATAAAGGTTTTTTAAACTTTGCTCAAAATACAAATGCACCGATTTTACCAATATTTTTAGATGCAAAAAATTCAAAAACTTTTTATACAATTTCAGTTATAAATAAAACTTTTTCAACGCTTTTATTATCACACGAGATGTTTAATAAAAAATCAAAAAGAATAAATATAAAAGTTGGGCAAATTATTCCAAATGAAAACATAACTCCAAAAGGAATAGATAAAAAGTTTTTATTAAATCTTTATAGAAAACATCTATATAGTCTGAAAAAAGGGAAAAAATCTTTTTTTGAAACACAAAGTGCTATTGCTCATCCAGTTAGTAGAATTGATTTATTAAATGAGTTAAAAAAATCAAAACTTATTGGTCAAACAACTGACGGTAAAAAAATATATTTATATGATTACACAGAAGATTCAATTGTTCTAAAAGAACTTGGAAGATTAAGAGAAGTTTCATTTAGAAAAGTAGGCGAAGGTGTAAATAAAAAAAGAGATACAGACAAATATGATATTTATTACCAACATATCATTTTATGGGATGAAAATGATTTAGAAATTGTAGGTTCGTATAGAGTTGGAAATTCTGATTTTATTTTTAAAAATATTGGAGTAAAAGGATTCTATTCAAATACTTTGTTTAAATATAATGAAGAGTTTACTCCTTATTTAAAAAATTCTATTGAACTTGGACGCAGTTTCGTACAACCAAAATATTGGGGAACAAGGGCTTTGGATTATTTATGGTTTGGAATAGGTGCTTATATAAAAAATAATCCAAATATCAAATATATGTTTGGACCTGTTTCAATTAGTACAACATTTCCAACGGTGGCAAAAGATATGATGATTTTTTATTATAATCATTATTATGGAAGTAAAGATAGTTTAATTGAAGCAAAAACTCCTTATCAATATTCAAATAACCTAAATGAAATCAAAGAAATTTTCGATTTAAATGATAAGAAAAAAGATTTTAAATTTTTAAAATCAACTTTAGCAAATATTGGAGTTTCAATTCCTACACTTTATAAACAATATAGTGAAATTGCCATTGATGATGGTGTTAAATTTTTAGGATTTAATGTTGATAATAGTTTTGGTGATTGTATAGATGGGTTTATTTTAGTTGAAGTGGCAAAAATAAAAGATAGTGCGCGTCAAAGATATATGGAAAATAACTAAAAAAGAGTAGTTTAAAACTACTCTTTTATCTCTTTTTTCTTTTTTTTAGTTCTTTTTATATATAACATCAACCCAGTTATTGCAAAAAGTGGCATCATAAGTGAAGCTAAGAACATAAGTGTTTGCCCTATTACTCCGAAATATTCTCCCGTGTGAAGTGGTAAAATACTTCCCATTAGCTTTTGAGTCAATGTTTTATCTTCATATTTTTCATGTTTTGAAACTTCATTTGTTTTAATATCAAACTCAATTTTATTTTTTGCTCTTTCATGGGGAACATCTACTGCTAAATAATCAAAACTATACACACTTCCTTTTTGAGGAAATCGTAAAGTTGCACTTGAATATTTGTTTTCAAGTAAATTTTTGAAAGTATCAACAGCTAAAGCAACATCATCAAAAGAGACTTTTTCAGCCATTTGAATTGGCATTTCAGCTTTCACTTCTTTTTGTTTTTCACTTTGAGATTTATTTTGCCCTTCAGTTGGAGCTTTCATTTGTGCTTTTTTAGGTTTTTCAACACCAGTTATAGAATGTAAACCATTACTTACAAAATCATAAGACCAATAAAGTCCTGTTAAACTTGCTACTAAATAAAATGGAATTACCCACATTCCAATTACACTATGAAGATTTGCTAAAAAAAATCTTCCTTTTGATTGAAAATTCAAAGTTATACTTTGCAAAAAACTTTTTTTAAGTCTTGGGAAATATATGTAAATTCCTGAAAATATTAAAATTAAAAGAGAAACAACACAAAGTGCTACAACTTGTTTACCAAAATCACTTAAAAGAAGTCTTCTATGAATATTTTCAACTGTTTTGAAAAAACTCACACCTTTTAACTCTGGCAAAATCTCAGCTGTATATGGATTCACATAATATGTAACTCCTTTTCGTGCATTTTCTCCCTCTCCAGCTACATTTATAGAAGTGGAATTATCTTCAAAAGATGAAATTGTTATAGCATTAATTTTTGCTTGTGGTTTTTGTTCTTGGAATTTTTCTAATAACTCTTTTGTTGAAAGTTTAGACTTATCAAAAACAGTAACTTTATATGTGTTTTGATTAATAGAACTTAATATCTCTTTTTCAAAAGAGAGCATTGAACCTGTAAATCCAACTATAAGTAAAATGAAACCAGCACTAAGACCTAAAATCAAATGAAGTTTAAACCAAATATTTTTATACATTTATATCCTTTTTTATTTTCAGTGGAATCTTAACAAATTAATTTTAACGATTTTTTAACAATCTGATAATTGTTATTAATTAGAATAAAATATCTTTATTAATATCTTTTAAAGTTTTACATCCAGTTAGAGCCATTGCAACCTCAAATTCATCTTTTAAAATTTTCAAACTATGGGCAACTCCCAAAGCTCCAGCTGTTGCCAAAGCATACATAATTGGCTTTCCAATCATTACAGCACTTGCGCCATAGGCTAAGGCTTTTAAAATATCAGTTCCTCTTGTAATTCCACCATCGATTATTATTGGGATTTTATTATCAACTACCTCAACAATTTTTGGCAAAATCTGCATTGTTGAAACCAAAGTATCTAAAACTCTTCCCCCATGATTTGAAACCACAATTCCATTAACTCCAATTTCCATGGCTTTTTTTGCATAAGCTGGATGGGTTATTCCTTTTAAAATAAGTGGTAATTTTGTATTTTTTCGTATAAATTCTATATCTTTCCAAGTGGGAGAAGTAACCATAATTCCATCAAAAACCATACTTTGATTGTCTTTTATTTCTATATTTGCTTGTTTGAAACCTTTTATATTTACTGCTTCAATTCCATCTGGCAGATAAAATCCTGCTTTTTGCTCTTTGTTTCTAACTCCTGAAATTGGAGCATCAATTGTAATTACCAAAGCTTTATAATTTAAATCTTCAGCTTTTTTTATCAAAGATAGATTATCTTTCATATCATATTGCAGATAAAGTTGAAACCATAAATTATCTGCATAATTGCTAATCTCTTCCAAAGTTGTACTTGAAAAACCACTAACAACCATACAACTTCCCATTGCTTTTGAAGCTTGAGCAGTTGCTATTTCACCTAAATCGTGAGCTAATTTCTGATAGGCTACGGGGGCTATTATAATTGGATTATCATACTCTTGTCCAAAAAGGTTTAATTTTGTATGTCCACCTTTTACCTCTTCTAAACTTCTTCCTAATAAAGAGATATTTTCAAATGCTTTTTTATTTGCATTTGCTGTAATTTCATCAGCTGCAAAACCTGAAATATATGCCCAAACATTATCATCAAGCCTTGATTTTGCGAAGTTTTCATAATCTTTTAAACAAACTAACTCTTGTGGAATAAAATCCAATTTTGGCTCTAAAACTCTATTTTGCATATTTTATATTTCTGCCCATTCTTGAATAAGTTTATGATAATGAATAGATAAATTTACAGCCTCTTGAGTCTCTCCATATTTAAGCCTTAAACTTTGAATTGTATTATCAAGTTCAAATAAAATGCTTCTTTTCCAAGCACTTCTAATCATACTTTGAGTCCACATGAAACTAACCATTCGCACACCTTGTGTAACTGGTTCAACTCTGTGTAAAGAAGTTGAAGGATAAAGTATCAAATCCCCTGCTGGAAGTTTTACTTCATGTATTCCAAAAGTATCTTCAATTACCATTTCACCACCCTCATATTCATCTGGGTCTGTGAAAAATAAAGAAGCTGAAACATCTGTACGAAAGTTTTTTCCAACTGTTGTATCGTATAAAATAGAGTTATCAACATGATTTCCATAAGAGGCACCATTTTCATATCTATTTACAAAAGGCGAAATTATATGATTTGGTAAAGTTGCACTTACAAATAAAGGATTTGTTTTTAAAGCTTGTGTTATTAAATCTCTTAAATATTTTAATAATGGATTGTTTTCTGCTAATTGAAGATTACTTTTTACATTAATAGCTTGATTTCCAGCTGTTAATTTTCCATCAATCCAATCTGCTTTATTCAATAACTCTCTACACTCTTTTACTTGGTTCTGACTTAGAACATTTGGTATATGTAATATCATATATTTTTCCTTTTATTACTTTATACATAAAATTATAAATAATTTAATTTATAAAATAATAATACAATCCCGAAGGATTGAATTATTTAAAATTTATATGCAAGTGTTAATAATCCGCTTCTTGACGCACCTGGAGTATATCTTCTTCCAGCATTATTCATATTTGACACATACTCTTCATCTGTTAAGTTATATACATTTAATTGATATGTTAGATTCTTATTAAATTTATAAGAAGCCATCACATCATAAACAGTATATTCTTCAATTTTAGTAATTGGAGCAGTTGAAGTTGTACTTGTCGTAACAGTTTGTGTTCCTACATATCTTGCCCCTACTCCTACATTAAATATTGGAGTAAATTTATACGTTGTCCAAAGTGTTGCTGTATGTTCTGGTGAAAATCTTAAACTCAAACCTTCATTTGTTGATGTTGAGTTTGTGTACTCTGTATTCATTTTTGCAAAACCTGTACTTACACTCCAATTATCAGTAATTTCACCAATAGCACCAATTTCTATACCTTTAACCTCTTTTTCACCATTTTGAGATGTACTTCCATCTGATTCAGTCATAGTTTCATTTTCCACAACTGTTTTATAAAGAGCTGTTGTTAAAGATAATTTATTATTTAATAAATCCCATTTTGTACCCACTTCATCAGTAGTTGATTTTTGTGGTTCCATATCTGGATTATTAGCATTTGTAGTTGTTGCACTTAAAGTAAAGTTTGCTCCACCTGGAGGTAATTGTGTAGTTGCTCTTGAGATATAAACACTTCCATTATCTAATGGCTTATAAACTAAACCTGCTTTATAACTATTTAAATGTCCTTTATCTTCTATTGTTGATGGTACCAAGGTACTTGAAATTACGTCATTTGTAGTGTCATATTTATCAAATCTACCGCCACCTGTGAAGATAACTTTTTCTCCAATATTTATTGAATCAAATAAATAAGCTCCAACTGTTGTAGTTTCTCCATCACTTTTTTGACCAGAAAAAGTTAAATCATCCCAAGAAATATTTGTTGGATTATATAGATTTGAAGTTTGCGCAGTTTGTGCAGTATAATTTTTTGTGAGTTGATTTTCTTTTGTTAATTCTATACCTGTACTTATTTTATGCAATAACATACCAGTTTGTATTTCTGTTGTAAAATTTGATTGATTAGTTAATATCTCATTTTCTTGCCATCTTGCATGCATTGATCTTGTTACTGTATTTGTAGCAGTTGAGAAATTAGATGGAGAAGTTAATAACATCTCTTGTGTTGTTTTTGCATATCTTGCAGTATTTGTAAATATTGTATTATCTGATACATCTTGCTCAAATTTTAGAGTAAAGGCATCAGTTTTTGCTTCTTCAAAATCATTTACGCTTCCATAAAATTTAGAAGTATCAGCTTTTTGTGCACTTCCTTCTAATCCTACTGTTGGAATTCCACCATCTGGAACATCATCTTGTTCTGTATGTTCATAATTAATAGTTGTTCTTGTAGCAGTTCCTATTCCAAATCCAATAGAACCAGCAATTCCTGCTCTATCAATTTCAACTTCGTCCCTTCCAGCAACTTCACCATCATGTTTCATTACATTTAATCTAACACCTGTTGTTTCATTTAATTTTTTATTTAAATCAGCTGTTAATCTTGCATTTTCTGCTGTACTATAACCAACTGTTCCTGCAACTTGATCTTTATTTGTAGCAGATTTTGTAACTTGATTTATATATCCAGATGAAACACCTCTTCCATTATCAGCTCCAACTCCACCTTTTGTAACTTCAACAGCTTCTGTATTAAATGTATCTTTACTTGAATTTGCTAAATCTCTAATTCCATCTTTGTAAATACTTCCTTGAGCATCAAAACCTCTCATATTTATATTATCTTTAGAGTTTGTATTTCCATTTTCACCAAGATTTAATGTAATACCAGGAGTGTTTCTTAAAGCTTCAACTAAAGTTGTTGCTTGTTGTTCTTCCATTACTTTTTTTGTAATTACAGATATAGTTTGAGGTGTATCAATTAAATCTTGTGTAACTTTTGAAGATGAAGATTTATTTACTTTATAAGTTTCACCGTAATTTATATTTTGATTAGTTTCAACTTCAACATTTTCTAAAACTGTAGATTCTGCACTTAGCAGAATAGGCGTTGTTAATAAAACTGCCGCTGTTACAACTGAGGCACCAAAATAATTTGCTGTTTTATGTTTTTTATTTACAATATATTTATTCACTCATTTCCTCCAAGAAATTAATAATTCTCAAATAAAAATTAATTTATTATTTTATTTGATAACAGTTGTTTGATATTTTAATTTTTGGCTGGCTATGTGTAGGAGAACTATATACTGTTGCTGGCTATGTTTAATTATTTTGTAGTTACTTAGTGAGTATTAATTTATTTGATTTAGTAATTTTAAGATAATAAGACTGTCCATCATGCTTTATTTCAATAGTTTTTTCTTTATCAAAAATCTCTTTTGACTCTAGGTGTTTATCTTTATTTTCTTTCAATTTAATACCCTATAATATTTTATTTAATTAATAAAATCTATACTTTGTTAACAAAATATTAACGGCATGCTAACAAAGTAAAACTTAATTTTTTATAAAAATTGATAATAGTTATTAAAATTGATATTGTGAGTTTAGTTATTTTCCTTTAACAATAATAAAATTTTATTACTATTTTTTGCACTAAAATAAATGGTTAAAAGAAGTAATATAAAGGCAATAGAAAATAAAATTGTAGTTAATTTATCCCACTCATGTACTTCGTGTTCGGCTTTTGTTAACTTTTCTATCACTGTTGGATTTATTTTTGATTTATCAATATTTTCTCCTTTTAAATTGATTCCATCTTTAATAACTTTTTCACCTGGACCTCCATCTAAAACTATTTGATATGGTTCGTTTGGAATAGTAATAGTTAGTTCACTTTTTTGAGGTAATCTTTGTTTAAATATAACTTCACCTGTTTGTAATGATTCAAATTTTATCATCGCACCTTCAATTGTTTCCCCACCTATTACAGTTACTGTATTATCTTTATTATCAATTACATTCATCATTAATTCATGAGAGTGTAAATATGTTGTAATTAAAAATAAAATATATATAAATCTTTTCATAAAAATCCTTTTTTAAAATTTCTTAGCCCAAAATTCTTGAACTTTAACTCTATCTTGTGGTAATTTTATTCCCACAAAAAGTAAAATAACACCAAAAATAAATAAACCAATATCAACACTTAAAATATTAAACATATTTTCATTCCAAAGTTGTATTGGTGAAAATCCACTATTAATAAAGTGAATAATTGGACTTAAAATAAATAAAATTCCACCTAAAACTAAAAACTCTTTTGCAGCTTGATATGAATTTAATCTATAAAAAGACCAAGTTAAAGTTGCTAACCAAAAAAGACCAAAAAGCCCTTTTTGTAAAGCTACCCTATTTTCTAAATCAAAAGGAAATAACCATTGACTTACAAATAAAAATCCAGTTGCTGGAATTACACCTATCATAACACTAAGTGATAATTTACCCATCCATTGGTACACTGGAATATGATTTGGAAATTTTCTAGCTTTTTTTTCTAGCCATAATAAAACTCCAAAACCTAAAGCAAAACTAGAAATTGTCATTAAAGTTGCAACGAATAATCTAGTAAATGTATCAACACCAAATAAGAAGTGTAGGAAGAATATACTGTCATAAAAAAGTCCACTCCAATGTTTATCCATTACTTTGTGCTCGCTTATTAAAGTTCCATCAACTCCACTTAGAGTAATACTAGGTTTATTTGAAATACCATTTAAAAATGGCATATAAGGATTATATCCCTCAAGTTTTGCCAGTGCACTTGAATCACCCCAATTAATTAATTCTATTCTTTGAAAATCTAAATCTGAATTTATCTGTTTTGCTTTTTTGATTAATTCATTCATAGGAAGCATCAAAGCACTATCATTTTTCTTTTCTATTTTGGGTTCTTCTGGATAAAGAATTGGTTCAGTGAGTTGGAAAATTCGACTTGTTTCTCCTTTTGAAGCAAGATAAGTCATAGGAGCAGAACCATCATATCCTATGTTCATAAAAGCACCTGTTAGTGTGATAATAATAAAAGGAGGAAATACCCAAGTAAAGATTTTTCTGTGCCACTTTGAAAATCTACTTGCAGGATTTTTACCATCATTTTTGTATTTTATTTTTAAGATTAAAATAACTCCTCCAATAACTAAAAACATACAAGCAACAGCTGTAAAACCAAATATTAAATAACCAACATCTTTAAAAGGTCTTCCATAATGCATGTGATTTAAAAATCTTGCTAATTCTGATTGGTCATCTTCATTTTCTACTTCTTGATTTGTATTTGGATTAAATACTCTTGTTTTTGTATAAGGAGCTCTAATTCTAAGAGATGGATCTTCCATATAACCTGGAAGAATAATAGTAACACCATTCATTTTTGGATAATCAGAATCTGCTAAAACAGGGTCAATCATAGAACCATAATCTATTTTCGTAATATCAGCTATCTGATAATGCCGTGAAGGTTTTTCCCAAACTTGAATATAAGGTAATAAAATAGCAAATACTCCAAAAAATACAGCCACATACATAAGTAAAGAAAAACTTATTCCCGTTGCAACATGAACTCTTTGGAGTCTTTGTTTAAATAGTTTTTTTGATTCTTTTTCTAAATTTTCGTTCATTTTTTACCTTAAATATTATATAAAATAGCTATAAAAATTGAAAATATCAAAGAAGGAATTACAACTCTCAATATTGCACTTAATTTAGTAGAAGAAACACTTATCCATAAAGCAACTCCTGCCCAAGCCATAGTATTAAGAAGTAAAGGAACAATAATAGATTCACCAGGAGTTCCTGGAATTATATAAAGAAGTAAATTCATTCCTAAATAAGCTACTAAAAGTCCTCCGAAAATAGCACAGAGAGTTCTAAATAATCCAATTCTTTTTCCACTTTGTTCTGGGGTTGATAAGTTTTTTATTAATTCTTTCATTTTTTTCCTATATATAAAAAGAGACTTTTAAAATCTCTTTTTATTAAAATTTGTAATTCAACGATAAAGTTGTATTTCTTGGGTCACCATAAATATACTGATTTCCATATACAAAGTTTGCATAATATTCTTTATCAAATAAATTATTTATATTTAATTGAGCCGATAAATTTTTATTAAATTCATATTTAGTCATTACATTTGCTATAGCAAAAGCATCTTGTTGAATTCTAGTCTTCCCAAGAGGACTTGTTGTATCATTATAAGTTTTTCCTTGAAAATCAATACTTCCACCAAAAGTTAACTGTTTAATTTTATAAGTTGAAGATAATATAACTTGTGTTCTTGGATTATTAGTAGAAACATTTTCTTTTTGTGCATCTTTTGCTTCAAAATGAGATAACCCCAATCCTAAATTCCAATTATCAATAATTTCTCCATTAATATCAAATTCAACTCCTTTACTAACTACTCCCTTTGAGGCAATACTTGCGACAGTAATAGTGCCAGGAACAAATGCTCCACTAGGATCATTTTTAGCAACGTTATCTTCTTCTATTCTAAATAAAGCAAGGGAAGTATTTAATTCTTTATCAAAATATTCACCTTTGATACCTATTTCATAATTATTCCCTTCTCTTGGATCTAACCTTTTCCCACTTTTATCTTTATTATCTTGAGGTTGAAAAATATCTGTATAACTAGTATAAACACTATGATTTTCATCTAAATCATAAACTAATCCTGCATAAGGAATAAAAATATTCTTTTGTTCATAAACATAATTATTAAACTTATCGTCTGATTCATAATTAGTAAATCTTCCTCCTGTAATAAGTGTTAAATCATCTACAATTGAGAATCTTCCTACAATATAGGCAGCTTCTTGTTCATTTGTTGTTTTCCCACTTCTTTTTTCAGATTCATAAGTTACTTCTGGAATATTTGAATTCCATGAATAAATACTATTATTGCTAATATCAATATTTGATGTAGCCTTGTAAGAAAAGCTATCTATATCTCTTTTTTGATACATAATTCCAGTTATAATTTCATGACTTCTGTTAGCAAGTTCAAATGGAATAGAAGCATATAAATCTAATGTATTATCTATATCTTCACTTCTTGCTTTCCAAGAACCTAAAGTAGCTCCTAATCCCGTTATTTTATTAAGATTTGCATAATTCATATAAGTTTGATTATTTTTATCTTCTATATTATAATGAGAATAATTTGCTTGAATTTTTATATCATTTACAAAATAATGTTCTAAATTTATAAAAGCGCTCTTTTCAATTTTATTTGAATAAGCCCATTTTGCAACAAAAGAATCTTTAGGGCTAAAATTTGTTGCTGTACCATCACTAAACCATGCAGGAACTCCACCCCAAGTAGAACCTTTAGGTTCATGTTTTTGATAACCAGCACCTACTGAAACTTTAGTATTATCACTTATATCAGAATCTACTACTCCATATAAAACTGTTGTATCTTTACTATAATAATTTTTATAAGAATCTTTTTCTCCATAACTTGAAACTATTCTTCCTCTAACACTTCCATCACTATTTAAAGGAGTACTAATATCAAAATCTCCTCTATAAGTATCCCAAGAACCTGCACTTATTGTTGCTTTTCCTGTGAATTCTTTAGAATTGGCATGTTTTCTCACCATATTTATGCTTGCAGCAGGATTTCCTGCTCCTGTCATAAGTCCATTTGCACCCTTAACTACTTCTATTCTGTCATATATAGATAAATCAATAACTGGAGTATATCTACTTGTTGGTATTCCATCAATTTGATAATAATCAATCTCAAATCCTCTAGCAGTCATATAAACCGATTCTGTTCCAAATTTCGATGGATTAAGTCCTGCTGTATTATTTATAATATCTTCTAAAGATGTATAATTAAAGTCTTCCATTTGTTGTTTGGTTATAACAACTATAGATTGAGGTGTTTCTCGAATAGATAAATCAAGTTTTGTAGCAGTCTTCATACTTTTTGTAGTATAAGAACCTGTACCCTCTGTTATTTCATCAGAAAATGAGCTACCATCTTCTGTAATTTTTATTTCCTCAAGTAAAGTTGTATTTTCTGCAAATAATTCACTTCCTAAAATTATCGATAAACAAAGAGATAATGGAATTATTTTTCTTTTAATATTTTTCATTCTAAATTTCCCTTGTTAATTAAAATTCTACTTTCATTGATAAAGCTATGTTTCTAGGTTCTCCAAAAGATGTCGAACTTCTCCAATACTCTTTGTTCGTTAAATTTGTAACATTAACTATATAGGTTGTTGGATATTTCTCTAATTTAGTTTTATATCTTAATCCCCCATCATAAACTGTATAAGATGGAATAACATCTGTATTTGCTGCATCTCTATATGATTTTCCTGTCCAATACGCTCCACCAGTTACTGCTAAACCTTGAACCATAGGAATATTATATTCTGCATAAAGTTTTGCCATTTCAGAAGCTACATTTGTGGGTTTTTTACCTTCATTAGCATTTGCTTTATCTATTTCTAAATCCATAATCGTTCCACCTGTCACAACAGTAAGATTATCAGTTAATTTTCCAGTTACCGTTAGCTCTAAACCTTGATGAATTACTAATCCATCTTGCGTTAAAATTGGTTTTGAAGAAGTTTGTTCTTCATAAGAATTTGCTTTTTCTATTCTAAATAATGCTGAACTTAAAAGTAAATTTTGAGAAATAGAGTATTTTGCTCCAACTTCATATTGTTTACTTACATAAGGGTCGAAAATTTCTCCTGCATTTAAATATAAATCTCCAACAATAGTACCACTTTCTAAAGATTCCATATATGTTGTGTAAGTTGTTAAATCTTCAAATGGTTTATAGATTAAAGATATACTTGGTGTTGTATCTTTTGCATCATATCCACCAGTTTTTTCACCATTAATATTGTAATTCTTTTCTTCAACTTCTGCATAATTAAATCCAACTAATGCACTCCATTGGTCATTAAATCTTATATCATCACCAATCATAAGATTTGTTTTTTCATTACGACTAGATAAATAAGTTTTATTATTAGTACTACCGATATAAGTTGGTTTTGATACATTATTTAATTGGTCTAATGTATAATTACCTAAATTAACCCATTCCCAAGCACCCTCAATACTATTACTTTTCTTTTTATTTCCAGAACCACCAATTGTTAAAGTATGTTCAATTCCAAAAGTATCAAAATCAATATCTGTATAAACATAAGCACCTTGCGTTGTTGATGTCTGAGGCCAAGCCCTATAATAGTTAAGTCTATATGTTCCATCATAATTATCATATACGTAAGACATAGACATATCATTTTCATGTTCAAGATGGATATATCCAGTTCTAAGTTTTACATTGTCATTAATCTGCCATAAAGATTTAAATCCTAATCTATCTTGAGAAGTATCAGAAAATGTCCAAGCAGGTGAATATCCTTGTTTTGGGTCTAAAATACTAGCTGATTGATTACTATTAAAAGAAGCAGTTAATTTATCTGTTTTATTCTCTTTATGCGAAGCATCAAATGTTAAAAGTAAATCATCTGTTACTCTCCAATCTAATGCTCCTGTAATTAATTCTCTGTCTATATTTTGATCTTTTATAGAAGTCTCACCATCTTGTTTTAAAGCATTTAATCTATAAGAGAATTTACCTTTATCATCTATTTTTCCACCCAAATCAGCATGTATATAAGCTGCTTCATTTCCAGTACTTCCAATAGTTAAATCTGTAACTCTTTCTAATGTTGGTTTTTTTGTTACATAATTAACTGCACCTCCTACATATCCAACACCATATAAAAATCCAGATAGTCCGTTTAATACCTCTATTCTTTCAAGTTCTTCTGTTGTAACTCCCTCAACCCAAGAAAAGGGAATACCATCTAAAATATGATTTCCCGAAGCACTAAACCCTCTTATATTTATTTCAGGTGTATTCCAACTATGAGAAGAAGTTGAAGTTCTTGTTACTTGTACAACTGGATTCATTTTAAAAATCTGATCAATTCCACTTGCAGTGTTTTCTATCATATCTTGTGAAACAATACTCATTTGATAAGGGGTATCTTGTAAACTTCTTTTATCCCAAATTCCAATCCCATTTGTCTCTTTCACCACATATCCATTTTCAGCTGAACCATTTTGCGCAGTTTCTGAAACATTAATCTCTTCAAGTAAGGTATCTGTATTTTCAGCTAATAATTGGTTTCCTAAAATCATTGATAGACAAAGTGATAATGGAATTATTTTTCTTTTTATGTTTATCATTTATGTTTCCTTCATATTTTAATTATGATAATTAGTCTCATTAATAGGCGAATTATTTCCACATTTAACTTAATCCACTCTGATTATAAATGCCATCATGACAAGGTATTTGATTTTTTAAAAAACTATAAAAATTAGCCATTTTTTAGCCATTTTTTTTATATATACTGCCAACATGATAAGAATGAAAAATAAAAACATCATTTCAAATAGAATAAAAATTGAAACTTCTCAACTAAAAAAAATTTGCTACTTTTTTTCAAAAGATTTCACTGCAAGTCAAACAGCTGAAGAGTTGAAAATAAGTAGACAAACAATAAATAGTTACTACAAAATATTTAGAGAGCTTATATTTGATTCTTATATTTATTTAAAAAAAGATGAAATTGATTTGAATATTACTTACATGAGAATATATGAAAAAAATATCTATTTCTTAGAAAAGAAAAATGAGATTTTTTTATTAGATAAGGAAAATCTCATTTTTCCTAATATAAATAATTTCATACAAAATAAGATAGAACAAACTTTAGTAAACAATAAAAAAATTAATTCTGTAAGAGTTATTTATAATGAATATACTAAAAATTTCACAATATTAGGTTTTTATAGTGGAAATACTAATGTACAAAATTTTGTTGACACTCGTTTGAAAAAATTTAGAGGCATAAAAAAAGAGAATTTACACAATCACATTAAAGAATCATTTTTTAGGTTTAATAATCCAAATGTACAAATATACGAAAAGATATTAAAACATTTCAAAATATTGTAATTTCTAATTCTATAAAGGCAAATATCATTCCATGCATAAAATAATCAATTTTTTCTTAAAAAATTCTCATCTAAACCATACTATATTAGTCTTTATATTAATCCTAGGAATTTTTTCATATTATAAAATTCCAAAAGAAATCTTTCCTTCAACTGAACTTGAAATGATAGAAGTTGAAGGTTCATATAGTGGAGCTAGTGCTGATAATTTAAACAATTTTGCAGTAAGTGAAATTGAAAATGAAATTAACTCTATTTCTGGCTTAGGAAAAATAAACTCTTTTATACATTCAGGATATTTTTCTATTGAAATTGAACTACAAGATGGTATTAATAAAATAGAAAAAATCAATGAAATAAAAGATGCCGTTAGTGCTGCAAAAAGATATTTTCCTTCTGATATGACAGAACCTACTGTTCGAAGTATTGATTATGGTTGGTCCTTATTAACAGTTTCTTTAAACTCTTCAAAATATGAACAAAAAGAGTTAATTAAAATTGCAAATAATCTACGAACATCGTTAATGCAAATTGAACATATTAGCAAAGTGAATAATTATGGTGATGCTGATTTACAAATTGATTTAGTGTTAGACACAAAAAAAATCAATATGTATGGACTAAATAGTTCAGCAATTATTGATGCAATATCCCAGTTATCTTATATTTATCCTGTTGGAAATATTGAACAAACGGGTAATCACATCTATTTGAGTGCTCAAAATAATAAATTCAATGAAGAATTTTGGAAAAATAGTGTTATAAAAATAGATGATAAAAAAGTTTATTTAAGCGATATTGCTAATATTTCTATTGATTATCCACAAAAAGAGACTATTGCTAGACTTAATGGTGAAAATACTATAACTTTACGTATTTATAAAGATAAATATGGAGATAGCATCAAAATTGTAGAAAATATAAAAGAGTTATTAGCAAAAACTGAACAAAATAATTCTGATATATCATTAAGTATTTCAAGGGATAACTCAAGTCCAATTCAAGAAAGAATTAAAACTATCCTTGCAAATATTGTTTTAGGACTTATTTTAGTTGGACTTGCAATGTATGTACTAATAAGTCCAAGGCTTTCGTTTGTAATTATTTTAGGAATTCCTTTTTCTTTTATTATCTCTTTATTATTCATTGAACTAATGGGTTATAGTTTAAATATGGTATCAATGATGGCGATGCTAATTGCATTAGGTATCGTTGTGGATGATGCAATTATCATAAGTGAAAATATTCAAAGATACCTTGATGAAGGTTATAAGATAAATGATGCTGTATTAAAAGGTACAAAACAGATGATTGCACCTGTAATAATCGCAGGATTTACAACTATTTTTGCCTTTTTACCAATGTTATTTATAAGTGGAGAAATGGGACTTTTTATGAAACTTATTCCTATTGTAATATCTTGTTTAATAATCTCTTCAATTCTTGAATCATTTTTATTTTTGCCTTTACACTCTAAACAAATTTTAAAAGCAAATGAAAAACAATTGGATTGGACAAAACTTTATAACTTTTATGAAACTGTTTTACATAAAGTTATTGAATATAAAAAAAGCTTTTTAATCACTTTTTTTATAACTATTCCTGTCCTTTCTATTTTGCTTATTCAAAGTAGTAGATTCCAGCTTTTCCCTGATATGGATTCAAATAATATTAAATTATCAATTAAACTTGAAGATTCCATTCCAATTGAAATAACTAATCAAATTGCAAAAAAATATGAAAAAGTTTTGATGGAAAGTTCAAAAGAGATTTATATAAAAAATATAAGTACAACAGTTGGATTTTATGAAGATATAACTGATTCTAGTGAAACAATTGAAAATGGTTTTACTCTTTTATTAGAACTAGAAGATTTTAGAGAAGAGAACTTTTTAGAAAATTATATTAACCCTATTTTAAATCTTAGTTTCGATTTTCAAAGAGTTAATAAAATCAGATTAATCTCTTCAAATCAAGCGATAAATGCCATAAGAGATTTAGTTAGTCCTTTATTAAAAGAAGATAATGCTATTGAACACAATATTACAACCCACCGAATTGGTGGAGTAAAAACTGATATTGAACTTCTGTTAAATAGTGCAAATAGTACTTTATTACTTCAAACTATTAAAGAATTAAAAGAAAAACTTAACACTATTAATGGAGTTAAAGATGTAAGTGATAATACGATTCTTGGACAAAGTGAATATAAGTTTATTATCAACTCTTATGGTAAACAACTTGGATTAACAGATGAAAATATAGCAAAAGCAATTAGCAATTATTTCTTAGAAAAAGAGCAAGCTAACACTTTTAATGAAGATGGAATAATCAAAATAATCACAAAATCAGCATATAAAGATAATTTTACTGAATTAAAAAACTTTTATATTCCCCTTGATAATAATCAATTTGTTCGTTTCCAAGAAGTTGTTGAATTTAATATAGAAAGAAATTTTGAAGAGATTGAAAAAATAAATGGACAGATTTACAAAAAAGTATTAGCAAATGTTGATAACAATATTATTAACGCAAGTGAAGTATTAAAAGAGCTTGAAAATATTATAACTGTAAGTAAAGAAAAAGGCATAAATATTGAGTTTGGAGGAGAAAAAGAAAAAAGTGAACAAATGGCATTTGATTTAATCAAAGCTTTTTTAGTATCTTTATTTTTGATTTTTATTACTTTATTAGTGATTTTTCCATCTTTTAAAAGTTCATTTATCATTCTTTCTGTTATTCCTTTTAGTATTTTAGGACCAATTATTGGACATTTTATAATAGGAATTAATCTAAATTCCCAATCAATGATAGGAATGTTAGGACTTGCAGGTGTTGTTATTAATGATGGAATTATTATGTTAGATTTTTTACATCATACAAGAACAAGAAAAGATTTCTTTGAAAAAGCAAGACTCAGAGTTCGACCTATTTTAATCACATCAATTACAACAATGTTAGGATTATTTACTTTAATATTCTTTCCAACAGGAGAATCTGTGATGCTTCAGCCAATTGCTGTTTCCTTAGGATTTGGTATTTTATGGGGAACTATTTTGAATTTAATTTATGTTCCTGCGCTTTTTGCAACTTTATTTAAAATCAAGGATTAAAAAAAATGAGATATTTTTTCTTATTAGTACCAATTTTTTTATTTGCTAATAACTATATAGCAAAAATTGAACCAAAAGATGAATTTAGTATTTATGCAAATACAAGTGGTGAAATTGTTTTTCTTGATAAAAATAAAGAGATGAGTTTTGTAAATGGCATAATTGTAAAAATTGATAATATTTTAGAAAAAGAGAATTTAAATCTTTATCAAACTCAAATAAAACTTTACAATGAAAAACTCACTATTTTAGAAAATTATTACAATAAATATAAAACTATTACTGGAAAAAGTGATTATGAAAAAGATGCTAAATATATGGAAATTATTGAGTTAAAAAATAGTATTAAAAATCTTGAACTTTCAATTGCAAATACAAAAGATATTTTAAGTAAAAAAGAGATTACTTTAAACAACTTGTATCTAAAAGAGTTCCTTGTAAATAAATTTGATTATGTAAATGCAGGAACAAAAATCGCAACAGCTTATGATATTAGTAGTGCAAAACTTGTAATTTATTTAAATAGTGAAGATTATAAAAACATCAAATCAAAAGAGATTTTTTTAGATGGACAAAAATCAAATGCAAAGTTAAAACGACTTGATATTACTCCTGATAAAACTTTTATTTCAGCTTATAAAGCTGAAATTGAAATTGATTCAAAAGATTTTGGACAAAGTATTAATGTGGAGTTTAGATAATGAAAAGATTTTTTCTACTGAGTTTGCTAACAATAAGTATTTTTGCAAAGGAAGAGCCAAACTCTGTTTTATCACCTTTAAAAAATGAGATAAAAGAACTTAAAATAAAAAGTAGTGAAGAAAAACAAAAAGTAAATCAATACGATTGGTTAAGTGATATTGATTTAAGTCTTAGCCAAAGCAAAGATAATGAAAATGAAAAAAGCAAAGATTATTCTTTAAGTTTGAGCCAAGAAGTATATAATTTTGGAGGAATCTCAGCCAAAATAGATTATGCAAATTATCTATTTAAACAAGAGTCTTTAAAAATACAAATGGACAATCAAGATGATTTATATTTGTTATATAGCAATATTATAAATCTATTAGTAAATAATCTTACTATTAAACAAAATATCTTAAATACCAAAAATAAAGAGATTGAAGTTAACATAAAAAAGTCTCAATATAAAAATGGTGAAAGTGATATTAGTGAATTAAATGATGCAATTATGACAAAAAATCTTCTTGAAGATACAAAAATGGAATTAATGCTTGAAAAAGTAAAATATCAAAATGAGATAAAAAAACTAACGCAATATGATATTTCAAATATTGATTTTCCAAAGGTTTCACTTCTTAATAAAGATGAGTTTTTAGCTAACTCTTCAAAAAAGAGATACACACAAATTGAATCAAAAATTAGTCAAACTCAATATCAAAAAACAAAAAGTAGTTATTTACCCTCTTTAAAAATAAATGGATCAGCTGGATATAATAATTCAGATACAACTAATAATCTTGATGACTATTATAAATATGGAGCAAGTATTAGCATTCCTTTGAGTTACACTTCTTCAAATGATATTCAACAATCCAAATTAATCTTTTTAAAAAATAAAAAAGAGGAAGATTTAACTTATATTGAATTAGAGAATACTTATGAAACCTCTTATGAAACTATAAAACAATATGAAAAAAGAATTAATTTAGCTCTAAATGATATTAAACTTTATGAAGAATTATTGCGGTTAAATCAAGAAGAATATAACGCAGGATTTAAAGCAATGGAAGATGTAGATACTTTAAAAAATTCAAAAGAAATAAGACAATTAGATATTGAAAAATATAAACTATATATTAAAAAAGAGATTTTATTTTTATATTTTCAAATTTCTTAATTTAATAATATTTACTTATTAACTCTTTCTTTATGGATTTCTCCCCAAAGATATAGTTGTTTTATTATAGGTTTTAGGCTTTCTCGATATTTTGTCAAAGAGTATTCTACTTTGGGAGGAACTACTGGATAAACTTCTCTGTGAATAATTCCATCTTCTTCAAGCTCTCTTAATTTTTGAATTAACATTTTTTGTGTAGTTCTTGGAAGAAGTTTTTAAAGTTCATTAAATCTCTTTGTTTCACTTCTTAAATACCATAAAATCAATATCTTCCACTTTCCTGCAAGTACATCTAAGGCTGTTTCAACTGGACATTTTTCTACTTTTAAATCTTCATCATTTTCACTCATTTATTTCCTTAGTATCTTTTTAGATAGTATATATCTTAAAAGTAAGTTCTTGCTATTAAGTATAAAAGAAGTTGAAATTCCAACAATACAAGAGAATGAAGTTTTAATAAAAACTACTTATTCATCTTTAAATTATAAAGACGCATTAAGTTCAGTTGGAAATCCAGCTGTTACAAAAAACTTTCCACATATTACAGGAATTGATGTGGCAGGTGTTATTGAAAAGTCAAACTCTACTAAGTTTGAAGTAGGTGAAAAAGTTTTAGTAACTAGATATGATTTAGTTACTGGTAACTGGTGGAGGGGGAAGTATGACGCTGTAATAGATACAGTTGGGGGAAATATTTTAGCAGAAGCATCAAAATTAATTAAATATGATGGAGTTGCTACTTGTTGTGGATTAACTTCATCTTTTGAGTTAAACACAAATGTCTTTCCCTTTATTTTAAGAGGTGTTAGATTAATAGGTATTGATTCAGTTGAATGTAAAAAAGAAAAAAAATCTGCTGCTTGGGAAAAAATATCTAATGAATTTAAAATTGATACATTAGATGAATTAACAACTCAAATAGATTTAAATGAAATTAAAGAGGCTTTTGATTCTTTATTAGCAGGTAAAGCAGTTGGAAGATATTTAGTAAAAATTTCATAATTAATTTTACTAAAAAAATAGTTACTATTTTAATTTATAGTAACTATTTTATAACCTATTTTAGAAAGATTTTCTAAACATTTTACTGGAAGTTTTTTTCTTAGATTTCTAGCAACCGAACGAATTGCATCTTCACTCATAAAAGAGTCATTCCAAACAATTGCTTGTATAGTTTCATAGGTAACTGTTTGGTTATTACACTCACATAATAAACATAATAAATCTAACTCTTTATTTGTAAGTTTCACTTCAATTTCATCTTTTATTAGCTTTTTATTTAAAAAATCAAAATAGCAACTTTTTGAAAAATATTTGATATTAGTTCTATTATCATTTTTAATTCTTTTCACACATTGACTTAATACAGGATATATAGTTTCATGACGAATTGGTTTTATCAAATATTTCACAAGCCCTAACTCAATGGCTTCAAGTAAATAACTTGTTTGAGCATAAGCACTAAGAACCACAATATTTGTATGATTATTTTTTTCTCTAATCTTTTTAATCATTTCTAAACCATTTAATTTTGGCATATTTATATCTGTAATAATTATGTGGGGTTTTTTTAACTCAATTATTTCAAAAGCCTCAAAAGCATCTTTTGCTTCATAAACCTCATCAAATAATCTTTTTAAATAAGATATTGCATTTACTCTTATATTTTCTTCATCTTCAACAAATAAGATTTTTATATTTTTAAATTCATTTTTACTCATGGTGAAATTATACTAGAAAATATATAAATTATGATAATTACTATTAATATTAATTAAAATGTATGTATAATCAAAAAATGAAAAAACTATTACTCTTAATTTTATTCTTAAGTAATCTATATGGTCAGTATTATATACAAAATTACATATCAGAAGATCATAGCAATTTTAAAGAAGCTTTTTACGAAGAGTATAAAAATAAACAGTTAAAAGAATTTACAATAAAGTTTAAAATCGACTTAGATAAAGTTCAAAATAAAACTAACTATTTAACTATAATTTCAGATAAAAACTCCCTTGTTTTTGCAAATACAAAATATGAAATAATTAATGACATAATAGTTGTAAAATTAGATAAAAATCAAAATAATGAACTACTTTTTAAATACATGTATGATCATCCAAAAAGAGTAGAATTTCGTTGGAATAGTATTTCAGATTTTGAATATAGATATTTATTAAAATATGAAGGTATTTTATATGGAGTATCTTATGGAATAATATTCTGTGCCTTTTTATATTATCTAATTATTTATTTTTCAACCAAAATGAGATGTTTTTTATACTACTCTTTAATGCAATTTTTTGTTCTTTTATCTTTAATTGGATTTGTATATTTTAGTTATTTACCTTATCCAACATCAACTGCTCAAGCAATCGTTGATATTTGTGAAACTCTTAGTTTTTTGTTTACTCTTTTATTTGCACAAAGTATTTTAAATACAAAAGAGAAAATGCCTAAAATTCACAAGTTTATAAACTTTTTTATTCTTTTAAATATTTTAGATGTAATTGCAATATTTTTTTATAAGCACTCAATTTTGTATGACTATTTGCCTTTTTATATAGGATTTTTAGTTCCTACATTTGCAGGTTTTATAGCTTTTTTAAAAGGTGATAAATATGCAATTATTTATACTATTGGTTGGTTAGTTGTATCAATATTTATCTATATTGCAGAAGATTGGCAAATTACACCAATAAGTGGAATATATATTATTCATATAGGAGCGCCTTTAGAATCACTTATTTTTAGTTTTGCTTTAGGTTATATGCTAAAAATATTAGTAAATGAAAAAAATGAAAAAGAGAAACTTTTAATTCATCAAAGTAAATTAGCTTCTATGGGAGAAATGATAAATAATATTGCTCATCAATGGAGACAACCTTTAACACATTTAGGTTTTATAAATATGAATCTGCAATTAGCCTATGAAGATAATCCTATTGACAAAAAATATTTAAAAGAAAAAATTCTTGAATCAAATGCTCAATTGGATTTTATGTCAAAAACTATTGATAATTTTAGTGATTTTTATCTCTTAAATAAACAAAAAGAACTATTTTTAATAAGTAATGCTGTAAAAAAAGCTCTTGATATTATGGAGCCAATTTTTGAAAACAATAAAATAGAGTTTAAATTTAATGTCATAAAAGATAAACAAATTAATGCTTATGAAAATGAATATTCACAAGTAATTCTAAATCTTCTAACAAATGCAAAAGATGTTTTAATTTCAAGAAATATAGAAAATCCTCAAATTACTATAACAATTGATGAAAAAAATGACTTATCAATCACTTCAATTTTTGATAATGCAGGTGGAATAGAAAATAAATATCAAAATAAAATATTTGAACCATATTTTACAACTAAACAAAAAGGTAGTGGAATTGGTCTTTATATGTCAAAAATGATAATTCAATCTCACTTTAAAGGCAAAATAAGAGTTTTTAATACAAACAAAGGTGCTTGTTTTAGTATTGAAGTCTAGAAATATATTAGATTATTGACTTAAGTCAATGATAATCGTTATCATTCTTATTATAATTCCAAAAGATTAAACAATTTTAGGAATTTAATGAAATTTTTATTTAAGATTATAAAAGATTTTCCCTCGTATTTATGGAGTGGTTGGGGTTCAATTGCTTCAATCTTTTTATTTTTTGCATTATGGGATTTTGGGAATCAACTTTATGGAAATTTAGTTTTACCAAATCCTAAAGATACAATTATCACCCTATTTTCAATGTTAAGTGAACCAAATACTTTAAATGACATTGTAATTACTATAAAAAGAGCATTTTTTGGTTTTTGTATTTCACTTGTTTTTGGTTCAGCATTAGGATTACTTGCTGGACTTTTTGCAACTGCTTCAATGATGAGTAGACCAATAGTAACTATTTTAGTTGGTATGCCTCCAATTGCATGGATTGTATTAGCGATGATTTGGTTCGGAATGAGTGATATGACTGTCATTTTTACAGTTGTTGTTGCATCTTTTCCAATAATTTTTGTAGGAGCATTACAAGGGACAAGAACATTAGAAGGAGATTTAAAACAAATGGCTGATAGTTTTGAACTTCCTTTTAAAATGAAAATGTTTGATTTATATTTTCCTCATATCTTTTCTTATGTTTTTCCAGCTTGGGTAAGTGCTTTAGGAATGGCTTGGAAAATAGTTGTAATGGCTGAACTTCTTTCTGCAAATGATGGAATTGGCGCAGCCTTAGCCATTTCTAGAAGTCAATTAGATACTACAACTGCACTAGCCCTTGTATTAATAATGATAGGAAGTTTACTTTTAATTGAGTATTTAATTCTGGAACCCATAAAAAGAGAGGTTGAAGCATGGAGAAAATAGAAGAACTAAAAGTTGATAATCTTTCTTTTTCTTTTGGCTTTAAAGAAATTTTAAAAAATATAAATTTCAAATTAAAAAAAGGTGAAGTGGTATCTATTGTAGGTCCAAGCGGTGGTGGAAAAACTACTTTACTTCATCTTTGTGCAAAACTATTAACTTTAGAAGCAGGGAAAATAAGAAATAGCTTCAAAAGTTCATCATTTGCTTTTCAAGAAGCAAGATTACTTCCTTGGAAAAATGTAATTGATAATATCTCTTTAGGTTTAAAAGCAAAAAATATAAAAAAACAAAAGGCAGATGAATTATCAAAAAATATTGCTTTAAAATTTGGATTGCAAATTGATGATTTTGAGAAATTTCCAAAAGATTTAAGTGGAGGAATGAAACAAAGGGTTTCATTTGCAAGAGCTTTAGTTTTAAATCCATCTCTTTTATTTTTAGATGAACCTTTTTCAGCTCTTGATATTGGACTTAAAAAAGAACTTCAATCTCTTTTGATTGAAGAAATAAATACAAATCAATTAAGTATTTTATTCATAACACACGATTTAATGGAAGCTATAAAATTAAGTGATGAAATACTTGTATTAAAAGCTGAACCTGTGGGTCATATTGTAAAAAGTTTTAAAATTGATACACCAAGAGAAAAACGAGATGACTCTTTTGTATATGAACAAACTGCAAAACTTTTAAGTGATGAATATATTATTAATACTTTTGAATTAGGATTTAAATAATGGAAAATGAGAAACAATACGCATCAAAACATTATGCTTGTTATCCAAAAGGTGATTTTCCTGCTTATTTAGCTTATGGATTTAGACCGATTTTATTACTTTTAGCTCCATATATTGTAATTTCTATTATTTTATGGTCATTAGCTTTTAGTGGATATATAAATTTAAGTTTTATTTCAAATCTCTTAAATTGGCATATGTACGAAATGATTTTTGGGCTAGGAATTGCAGGAATTATTGCTTTTTTTCTAACAGGAGTTCCTGAAATGTTTCCAGGAAGTGTTCCAATAGTTGGAAGAAAATTGGTTTCTATTGTAGGTTTATGGTTTGCTTCAAGGCTTAGTTTTTGGTTTATGGATTTTTTAGGTGTTTATCTTGTAGCTATTTTAAATATTTCTTTAACAATATGGATTATTGCATTAGTTATAAAACCAGTTTTTGCAGATATAAACAAAAGACATATTTCTCTTGGTTTTACATTAGTTGCAATTTTAATTATACAAACAATGTTTTTTTTAAGTGTTGCAAATATCATAACTATTGATGTTCATTCTATTTTGATTTTATCACTTGGGTCATTTATAGTTTTGATTTTATTAGCTCTTAGAAGAATAAATATGGAAGCGATAAATGAGTTATTGGAACAAGAAAATATTGATGAGACATTTTATTCAAGACCACCCAGATACAATCTTGCTATTTTCTGTGTAATTTTTTACACAGCAGTTGAGTTTTTATTTCCAAATAACTCAATTTTAGCCTATTTAGCACTTGCTTGTATGGCTTCAATTTTAGGGATATTAAATGATTTTGTTCTAAAAGATAACAATATTTTACTTAAACCTTTTATCATTTATTTAATGAGTATTGTAGTTATGACAGCACTTGGTTATGGTTTTTTAGGTTTTGATTATTTAAATGAAAAAATAAATGCTTTAAATCATTTTAGACATTTTTTAACAACGGGGACTTTTGGTTTAGTGTTTTTTATAGTTATGATAATTATTTCAACTATTCATACAGGAAGAAAAATATTTACAAATAATTGGCTTCATCTTGGAGTTTTTTTAATAATTATTTCAACATTTATTAGAAGTTTTATTCCATTTTATGAAGAGTATGCAATACCAGCTTACATAATATCTTCAATTTTTTGGAGTATTCCATTTATTATTTATATAAAAATCTTTTCCCCATTTTTACTAAGCTCTAGAGCGGATGGAATAAAAGGTTAACTTTAAAAAGGAGTTTTATTTTGAAAAAAATATTTTTATTTTGTTTTGTTTTTTTATTCTCACTTTTTGCAAAAGATGAAAATAAAATAGTAGTTGCAGGTCCATTTGCAACTGTATCTCATCCTATTATGCATATGATACAAACTGATGCATTAAAAGATTTAGATAAAAAAATAGAGTTTAGATTATGGAAAAATCCAGATGAACTAAGAGCTTTAATACTAAAAGGTGATGTAGATTTTATTGCACTTCCTACAAATGTAGCAGCAACTTTATATAACAAAGAAGTTGATATAAAACTTTTAAATGTTTCTGTTTGGGGCATATTAGGAATGATAAGCCGTGATCCAAATCTAAAAACACTAAAAGATTTTAAAGATAAAGAGATTGCTGTTCCTTTTAGAGCTGATATGCCTGATATTGTTTTTCAAGAACTTGCAAAAAAAAGTGGGCTTGACCCTAAAAAAGATTTCAAAATCCAATATGTTGCAAGTCCAGTTGATGCTATGCAAATGCTGGTTTTAAGAAGAGTTGACCATGCACTTTTAGCAGAACCTGCTATTTCAATTGCTTTGCGAAAAACTAAATCTTTTCCAATAAGTGTAGTTGCACCTGATTTATATAGAAGTGTAGATTTACAAAAAGAGTGGGGAGAATTATTTCAAACTAAAGCAAAAATACCACAAGCAGGAATTGCTTTTTTAGGAGATACAAAAGGAAAAGAAGAGCTAATAAATAGATTTTTAGCAGAATATGAAAAATCACTTAACTGGTATAAACAAAATCCCAAAGAAGCTGCTACTTTAGTTGTAAAAACTCTTCCAATGCTAGAAGTTCAAGGACTTGCTGATTCAATTGAACATGTTTCTTTTGAAAGTATAAAAGCAATTGAAGCAAAAGATGATTTGGAGTTTTTCTTTAATATTTTAGAAAAAAGTGAACCAAAATCAATAGGTGGGAAAATTCCCGATTCAAATTTATATTACAAATAAGGAAAAAAATGAAAAAATTAGTCTTGCTTTCAACAATCACGAGTTTTGTTTTAATTCAAAATAGTTTTGCAAATACTGCGTTAGAAGATGTTACAGTTACAACTGCCACAAAAACTGAAAAAAATATAGATGGGGTAAGTGCTTCTGTTATTATTGTAACAAAAGAAGATATTGAAAAAATTTCAGCATCAACTCTAAAAGATGTATTTGAAAAAATTCCATCAATAAATGCCCAATTTGGAAGATTTCCACACCCAAGTTCAGCTTCAAAAGCTTCTGTTTCAATAAGAGGGGCAGGAGCTAATGGCACACTAATTTTAATTGATGGGAAAAGATTATCAGGAGAAACTGAAGGTCCTTATGAATTAAATAGAATTCCAGCAGCAATGATTGAGCGAATTGAAATTGTAAAGGGTTCTATGTCTACCCTTTATGGCTCTGATGCAATTGGTGGAGTAATAAACATAATTACTAAAAAAGTTGATAAAAATAGCTCAACTCTTGATGTAAAATATGGACAAAATGGACATGGTGAAGCAAAAGAAAAAAATGTAAACTTCACAACATCAGGAACAAAAGAAGATATAAAATATAAGCTTTTTGGCTCAATCATTGATACAAGTTCATATTCAAAAAATAAAAGTTATACACAAGTTGCTACAAATCCAACAACGGGCGCAGTATTAGTTGCAAATCCTCAAAATGGAATTAGTGGGACAAACAAAGTAACATTTAGTGATGATGCAAATGTAAAAAATGTAGGAACAAGAATTGAAAAAGATTTAAATGATAGCGTAACTTTAGGAGTTGATTTAAATTATTTAGATGAGAATAGAGAAGGAACTTATATCGGAAGTGCGCAGTATGTAGGTGGTGGATTAATCACAAATACACCTGTAAACTCTGAAGATAATAATAGAAGATTTGATGTTTCAAGTGATTTAAAATATCAAATAAATGATGATTTATCAGGTCAAACAAAAGTTTATCGTTCATACTATAAAAAAAGAAATGAAACTACTCCTATAACTTTTGCAGGTCCAGTTAGTACAAAATTTAGTGCAAATGTAACAATTGATACTATTGAATCAAATCTAACTTATAGTTTACATGATTCAAATATCATTACAACAGGAGTTGAATTTAGAGAAGAAACAAGAGATTCAAGTGCTATAAATCCAGTTCCTAGTTCAAGTGATTTTATTACAAAAAAAGTAAAATATGAATCACTTTTTATTCAAGATGAATTAGCACTAACTGATAGTTTAAATGCCACAATGGGAGCTAGATATGACAGGATTTCAAATGCTGATAATAAAGCAACAATTCAAGCTGGATTAGTACAAAAACTAACAGAAAATATAAATCTTAGAGCAAATTATGCACAAGGATATAGAACACCTGATATTGCTGAATTATATGTGGTTTCACCATCATACAAAGATGGAAAAAGATTTGGTTCAGATGTTATATATGGACCTAAAACAACTGCTTATGATTTAAAACCTGAACAATCACAAACTTTTGAAATTGCTCTATCAAATAGATTAGAAAAACTTTTTTCAGAAATTGTTTTATTTAACACAAAAATAGACGATAAAATCGAACTTGTATCTTATGGTTCTGGAAATGCAAAATATTATACTTCTGAAAATTTAGATAAAGTTGATATAAAAGGTGTTGAATTAAACCTTGATTATACACTTAATGATAGTGCTGTTTTAAATTTCAATCTAACATATCTTGATACTGAAGATAAAAGTACAAATAAAGAGTTGATATTTACACCTGATTTATCGGCATCTTTAGGATTTAATTACAAAATTTTATCAAATGTTGCAACAAATTTATCACTTAGATATTTAGGGGAACAATACTCAGATACTCAAAACAATGCAAAAACTGATGATTATACACTTGTTGATGTTGGAGTAAAATATGATGTTAATAAAACTTTGACTTTATATACTGGTATTGATAATATTTTTGATAAAAAAATTGAAGAAGAACTAGGAACAAATGTAGGTGCTTATTATTTCGCAGGTGCTAGAATTAATTTTTAACACTATTTTTTTAAAAGAAGAATCAAATAAATGATTCTTCTTTTTTTAGTTCTCTTTGGAATTTTTCACAAGATTTACATACCAATCTTCATGCATATCTTCAAGTTCTAAATCTTTTAGAACAATCTCCAGTTCATCATTTCTCATGTTTAATTCATCTATTTTTTCATCAGGAATAAACAAAACTTCCACACAATAATCAAATAATTGTTCTTCACAAATAAACTCATCATCCATTCCCCAACCATCTTCAAACTCATCAAGTAAAAAATATTTTTCTAACTCTTTCAATCAAATCTCCAAATTATAAACTAGGTTTTATCATATTTTCTGGTTTTACATAAGAATCAAACTCTTCTTGACTTAGTATCCCCAGATTTACAGTTTCTTCTTTAAGCGTTGTACCATTTTTATGAGCTATTTTTGATATAAGTGCTGCTTTTTCATATCCAATATATGGATTTAATGCTGTTACTAACATCAATGAATCATTTAGATATTTATTTATATTTACTAAATTTGGTTCAATTCCCACTGCGCAGTTATCGTTGAAAGCCAACATCGTATCACTTAAAAGTCTAATTGATTGCAAAATATTAAAAGCAATCACAGGTTTAAATACATTTAATTCAAAATTTCCTTGAGATGCCGCAATACCAACAGTTGTATTGTTTCCCATAACTTGAACAGCCACCATAGTCATGGCTTCACTTTGAGTTGGATTTACTTTTCCTGGCATTATTGAGCTTCCTTGTTCATTTTCAGGAATATTAAGCTCACCTATTCCACATCTAGGACCTGATGAGAGCCATCTTATATCATTTGCTATTTTCATAAGATTTGAAGCAAGTGCTGTTAAAACTCCACTTAAAACTACTTCTGCATCGTGAGCTGTTAGGGCATGAAATTTATTTGGATGAGATTTAAAAGGATATTTTGTATTTGTTAAAGCATTTAAAATTTCACAAACCATAGGTGAAAAATCAGGATGAGAATTTAATCCTGTTCCAACTGCCGTTCCACTGAGCTTTGACCTTTATTTACATCATCATTTGGGTGTATTAATTTTTCTACTCTAAAATCTTTTCCTAAAATCTCAGTAGCCCGTGAAGATATAACTTCATTAATATTCATATTTGATTGGGTTCCTGAGCCAGTTTGCCAAACAACTAAAGGAAATTCATCATATAATTTTCCTTTAAAACCTCATCACAAGCCACATAAATAGCATCTGTTTTAGACTCATCTAATTTGTTTAAATTTTTATTTACAATTGCACAAGCTTTTTTTAAATAGGCAAAACCCTCAATGATTTTTTTTGGCATTTTCTCATCACCAATTGGAAAATTCTCCAAACTTCTTTTGGTTTGAGCACCCCAATATCTCCTATTTAGAACATTTATTTCGCCCATTGTATCTTTTTCAATTCTATAATCCATACTTTTTCCTAATTATGATATAGGTTATCATTATTATATATATTGTCTTAATAGTTATTGAATTCTTAACATCTTGATTAATATCATTGTTAATATACATCAATTTGCTATATTTCCCCTAAATAAAAAGGAATAAACAAAATGGATAACTTAACTAATAATATAAACCACTTTCCACAAGGTCACCCTGTAAGAGTTTATCTTGAAGAAAATATCTTAATAAAACAACTTTTTGAAGAACTTTTCAAAGTAGATATAAATACTGATTTTCAACTATTTTTTAATCTTTTCAACCAACTAAGTCAAGTTGAAAAACACTTTGCAAGAAAAGAAAATCAACTTTTTCCATATCTTGAAAAATATGGTTGGACAAGTCCTAGTCAAGGTATGTGGGCTTTTCATGACCAAATTAGAGTTGAAATAAAAAATGTAAGAAAAAAAATTGAAGATAAAGATTTTGAAAATATATTAAATTCTTTAATTGTTGTATTTAATAGCCTATCGCAATTGATGTCAGTAGAAGAAAATAGACTTCTTCCAAATGCTATAAATTTGTTAAATGAAGATGACTGGAAAGAGATGTATGATGGTGATTGTGAAATTGGTTGGATGTTTGCAACACCGCCTGTTAGATACCCTGAAATTAAAGAAGAAGAATATATTCACCCAAGTTTAGATACAAAAAAAAGAAAATTATCTTTTTCACTTGAAGATAGAACTCACTTTGATGAGGGATATTTAACTATGGAGCAAGTTAATTTCATATTTAAATTTTTACCTGTTGATATTACTTATGTTGATGAAAATGACAAAGTTGTTTTTTATAACAGAGGGGATGAAAGAGTTTTCCCAAGAAGTGCTGGAATTATTGGGCGTGAAGTTAAATTTTGCCATCCTCCAAAAAGTGTTGACCAAGTTCTAAAAATTCTTGAAGAATTTAAAGCAGGACGACAAGATACAGCTGAATTTTGGATTCAATTTAAAGGTAAATTTATTCATATAAGATATTTTGCAATTAGAGATGAAGAAAGAAATTACAAAGGTGTAATTGAAATGTCTCAAGATGTTACTGAGATTAGAGGTCTTGAAGGTGAAAAAAGACTTTTAGACTGGAATTAAGAAAACCTAAGCTTTCTCCTTTTCCTGAAGATTGGTTTTTCCACATTTAGGACAAGGGTTTCCAGGATTTGAATAACAAGCATAACAAAATCTTGTATCACATCCCTCGCAAGTATATTTACAATGTTTACATACAAAAGTTCTTAAACGAACAACTTTTTTTTTCTCTTTGCGTTTAAATAACCAATCAAACATTGTACTTCCTTCTAAAAAATTCAAAGGAAGTATATTTGATAAAATTTATCTAAACAATGATTTATATCAAAACTTTTTTTATAATTTTATATTTCTACTTAAAAAAGAAATCATATCTTTATTTACTAAACTTAAAGCATTTTTTTCAACTCGTTCATTTTCATTAAATTTTATCAAAGCATTTGTATAATTTTCAATTTTATCACTTAATTTTCTATCATTAATAAGTAAGATGATTTTTGCTGATGTTTTTCTAATTTCTCTTAATTGAAAACTAATATTTGTAGAATCAGTAGATAATATATCTTCCATTAATTTTGAGAATAATTCTAGTTTTGTATTTCTAATCCATTTATTTTGTTCTATTTTATTATTTATTTTTGAAGAAATTAAAGTATCTACAATTTTTGTTGCAACCGCTCCAACTAAAGCACTTTTTGCAACAGCTGTTAAAAGTGTAACATTTAACATAAAAATCCTTTTTGTTTTTTTTGATTATATGTATAAATTACTTAATTTATATTTAAAACGATAATTACAATCAATATTCTTTAAGATAACTAATGTTAAAATTCTCCCTTATAAAAGGAGCTATTTTGAAACAATTATTTAATCAAATAGACATTACTAATTCATCGTTGTACAAGAAAAATGTTGAAATACACAAAAATTTATGGAAATTATATGGGTTTACCCTATTTTTAAGTGTTATATTTATCTTCATAAAAGGTTTTAATTAATGGAAAATAATCAAGAAATATCATTTGATATGTTTTTAAGAAATTTTAGAAACAATGTATCAAAGATAGGTTTAAAAAATTCAATTCAAAAAGATTATATATTAAAAATATTATATTTTTCAAAAGAACATTTAACAGCTGATGAGATTTCAAATAAAATCAAACAAAACTATAATGTATCAATTGGAATTGCAACTGTTTATCGTGCTATGAAATTTTTTCATGATACAAAGCTCGTAAATCAATTAGAAACTGGAGATGGTATTGTTAGATATGAACTAAATATTGCAGAACACCATGACCATATTATTTGTACTTCTTGTGGAATTATTATAGAATTTTCAGATGATTTAATAGAATTAAAACAAATTAAAATTGCAGAAAAAAATAATTTTATTTTAAAAGAACATGTTATGACTATTTATGGGATTTGTGAAACCTGCCAAGAATAAAAACTGATAATGATTTTTAATTTATAATAAGTTTAACTTAAGTCTAACTAAGAAAGAATGCTAATAATGAAAGGATTATTTTGATTTGTACACAAGATATTATTAAAATTGCTAGTTTTTTTTCAATTATTGCCCACACACCTGGAAGATTAAGGGTTCGAGTAAATCCAAAAATAAAAGATTCAGGTGGAAATATAACTATCAGTGATATTGAAAATTTACCAAATAAAATAGATGGAATAATTAGTATTAAAATAAATAAAATTATTGCATCTGTTACGATTATTTATGAACCAACTATATTCAAACCAAAACATTGGGAAGATTTAGTTAAAAATGAAAATGTAGATGAGTTATCTATATTAATAAATGAACTTGCAAAGGAGGTTATTTAATTGGAAACAAATATTGATGAAGCACTATTAATATCAACAAGAGTAGATGTAAATAGTCAAGTTCCCATAACTTCTCAGATTTTAAGAATTGCCGTTTATGATGAATTTAAAGCCTATGAAACTTACGCAAAAATAATTGAAAAGTTTGGGTTAGTTCAACCTTTTATAAATATAAAAGAAGCAGAAGCTGTTCATTATGCTGCACTTATAAAATTGATGGAAAAATATGGTGTTGAAGTTCCTATAAATGATTGGGCTTCAAAAATAGAAATCCCGAATACTTTAATCGAGTGTTGTGAAATGGGAGTTGCTAGAGAGATAGATAATATTGCGATGTACAATAATCTGCTTGGTTTTGCTATTGAAAATGACATAAAAGATACTCTTTATAGACTTCAAGCAGCTTCATTTAATAATCATTTACCTGCATTTAGAAATTGTGTATTAAATCATTATACTAATGAAAATACAACAAATATTAATCCAGAAAATATTATGGAAAAACTAGGAGATTACCAAGTTATTTTAGATGATATTATGAGTGGAAATATTGATGAAAGTTCTATTTCAACTATTTTTTCTAAATTAAACTTATCTATGGTTAGTGGAGCTGTTTTAGGAGCTGCAACAATTGCTCTTTTAAATAATTACCTTTCAAAAAAAAACATTAAAGAAGAGGAGTAAAAAATGGCTTTACCATTTATATTAGGATTGGCTGTTGGTGCTGGTGCTGTTATTGCTTTTAAAAATAGAGATAATTTAAAAGAAAAAACTTCAAAACTATTTGAAAAATCAAAAGATTTTGCAAATACTACTTTAGAAAAAACAAAAGAAAATTTAGATGAATTAAAAGGTTCTATTTGTCCTATGAAGAAATCTTCAGAAGAAAAAGTAGAGTTAAAAAATAAGGAAGAAGAATGAAAGAAATAGTTATTGATACAGGAGCTCCAAGAAATGTTTTAGGACATGTAATAAGTGGAGCAATTGCAAGTGCTGTTGTAAGTGGTGCATTAAACTATAAAAAAGTTCAAAGTAAACAAATTACAAAAAAAGATGCAATAAAAGACACTATTAAAAGAACTTCTCAAGGTGCAATCGCAACTGGAAGTGCAATCGCAACTGCAAATTATTTAGGTCAAAAAGGTGGATTATTCAAAGCTTTGACAGCTGCTAGTATAGGAATGATGGGAATTTATGCAATTGAAGTGATTGAAGAAAAACTTGATCAAAAATATTTAACAAATGAAAATTGTCCTGTTGAGGAAATTGATTATGAATAAATCAAATCAAACAAATCAATATGATATAAATATTGAAAATAGCAGACCTAAAAACCTTCAAAATGGTGTTAATATAAACCAAAATCCTTATATTAATCAAAACTTTAATCCTTTACAAAATCCTCAACAAGTAAATACTCCTCAAAGTACTTTTAGTAATGGAGATTTCATAAAAGGTGCATTACTGGGTGCTGCATTAACATATTTTCTTACAAACAAAAATGCTCAAGAAGGACTTTTTAAAGCTTTTGGAAAAGGTAGTGAACTTTTTAGTGCAGGAATTGAAGAGCTAAAAGAGAGATATGAAGATGCAAAAGCTCAAATGCAAGCTAATCAAGAATAGAAATTATGAATAACAAATTTATTAAAGTACATCAAACTAATTTAAGAGTTAGATATAAATATTTTTTATTAAAATATGAATTTATAGATGAGAATATCTTAAAAAACTATTTTGAAAAAATAAAAGATATAAAAAATGTACGAATAAATAAAAAAGCTTTTAGTATTATTTTTGAATTACATAAAGACATAAGTATAGAAATAGAAGAAATTTTAAATAAACTTACTATTGAAGAGTTATTAAAATCTTGCGAAGATGAAGTTGCTGCTGTTTGTATATCTTGCGTTGGAAGTGAAGAACCATCAATAAATGGAATAGTAAGAGCAACTAGTGCTTTAATTGCTGAAAGATTTGTAACAAATGATCTATTAAAAGCAGGAATTACAACTGGTGCATCAATTCCCTTATTAATTGAGGGTTCAAAAGAGTTATTAAAAGAAGGATTAACTTCAAAAGTTTTAGAAAGTGCAGCTGTTGCTATTTCTATTTATAGAAAAGATTATTTAGCTGCAAACTCTACAAATGCAATGATTGAACTTGGTGAATATATTGAAGAAACGACTGTTCATAAAAGTGATGATTTATTAAAAGAGTTATCAAAACCAAATGTTGAAGAAGCTTGGATTGAGAAAAAGATTGATGGAAAAATCACTGAAATTTTAGTAAAAAGTAATGATATTGAAATTGGAGATATTGTAGTAGTTGGAATTGGAAATACAATTCCCGTGGATGGACATATTATTGAAGGCACAGGAAGCGTAAATCAAGTTTCAATGACAGGAGAAGCTGAACCTATAATAAAATATCGAGGTGATAGGGTAATTTCTGGAACAATCGTTGAAGAGGGAAGATTTAGAATTTGGGCTGAACATGTGGGAGCAAACACTGCAACTCAAAGAATCAAACACTATATAGAAAACTCTTTAAATGAAAAATCATCAGTTCAACTAAAAGCAAATAAACTTGCAAATAAATTAGTTCCAGTAACTCTTGGACTGGCAACTGTTTCATATATTTTTGCAAAAGATTTTGAAAGGGTTGCTTCTATTTTACAAGCTGATTATTCATGTGCTTTAAAACTTGCAACACCTGTTGCTTTTAAATCAACTATTTCAAAAGCTGGTCATAATGGAATTATGATTAAAGGTGCTAAATCTATTGAAGCTTTAAGTAATGCGGACACTTTTGTATTTGATAAAACAGGAACGCTAACAGGTGGAGAATTAGAAGTAATTTGTGTTGAATCTTATGATGAAAAATGGAGTGAAGATAAACTTTTAAATCTTACAGCTTCAACAGAAGAACACTATTTTCATCCTGTTGCAGAAGCTGTTGTAAAAGCAGCAAAACAAAGAGGTTTTGTTCACATGCACCATGAAGAAGTTGAATTTATTGTGGCTCATGGAGTAAAAACAGAAGTAAAAGGGAAATCTGTAATTATTGGAAGCAGGCATTTTTTAGAAGATGATGAAAAAATTGATTTTAGTGAACACAAAGATAAAATTGAAAACTCTTTAAGAGATGGCAGAACTCTACTTTACATAGCTTACAACGGGAAACTTTTAGGAACAATTACCTTAGCTGATGAGTTAAGACAAAATTCTAAAGAGGCAATTTCAAGATTAAAAAAACTTGGTGTAAAAAATATCATTATGCTAACAGGTGACACAAAACAAAAAGCACAAATGATAGCAAATGAGTTAGGAATTGATGAAGTAAGAGCTGAACTTTTACCTCAAGATAAAGCTAATATTGTAAAAGAGTTAATGAAACAAGGCAGAAAAGTAGCCTTCATCGGTGATGGAATAAATGATGCTCCTGCATTAATCTCTGCTCATGTTGGAATTTCTATGAGTAGAGGTGCAGATATTGCAAAAGCAACCGCTGATATTAGTCTATTAAAAGATGATATTATGGCTGTAGTTGAAGCAAAAGAGTATGCAAATAAAACAATGAATTTAATAAATAATAACTTTAATGCAACGGTTGGAATAAACTCTTGTATTCTAGCTGGTGCAACATTTGGTCTATTTTCTCCAATAGTTACAGCTGTGCTACATAATGGTACAACCATTGGTTTATTATTTAATTCTATTAAAGGTGTAAAAATCTAGAGACTATGATAATAGTTATCAGTTTTATTTAAGATTAGCTAGATAGAATTATAATAATTATTATCAAAAGGATTACTATGCCTATTTTATTACCACTTGCAACTGCATTAACGGCAATTTTAACAGTAAAAACTGTAAATAAAACTATGAAAACAATAGAACGAAGAAAAAAAAGGAAAGAAAGAGATGAAAGTTGATTTAGAATTTCAAAAAGAAGCTGCAAAAATTGGAATGACAGCAACACTTGGAGCTACTGTTGTAACTTCTATGTTTATGAAAAATAGTGTTGCAAAAAAGGTTCATGTAGTTGCAGGTGTTGCATTTTGTGGTTTTGCACTTTGGCATCACATGTTATATCAACCAAAAAAATCTAAACAACTTAAACAATCAAAAGAAATAAAACCACAAATAGTCTAAATTTAAACTTTACTTAAGATTCTTTATATTATGATAATGATTATCAATATAAAGGAATTAAGATGTCTAATAATATCTTTTTAAATAACAATCTAGATGAACAACTCTTAAACAAAATCTTTTTTACTTTAATCAATGAAGATAAGTGGAATACTTTATTTGAAGTATTATCGCTCAAAGTTATTGATATAAATACAAAAGATTTTCGAGGAAGAAATGCTTTATTTTGGGCAATTAATAAAGGAAATATTGTTGCAATAGAAAAATTGATGCAATTTAATATAAGTACAGAAGTTTCACCTAATTTATCTGCTATTAACTATGCTGTTTATAAAGACAATGTAAAAGTTATAAAATGTCTTAGAAATTGTGGAGTGAATATAAATGAAATAGATGATATAAACTCTACGCCAATTATTTATGCTGTTTTGTATAATAAATTGAATAGTATAAATTATTTAATTGAAAATGGTGCAAATTTTCTTCATGAAGATTTTTTAGGAAATAGTGCATTAAATCTTGCGCATAATCTAAAAATTGAGTATTTAATCCAGAAATTTAATCTACTTCAATCAAAATAAAATCTTCTCTATAATAGAAAAGATTTTATTTCAAATTTATTCATATCTTAAAGCATCAATAGGGTTTAATCTTGCTGCTTTTCTAGCAGGGAAATATCCAAAAACAACTCCTATTAAAGTTGAAAAGAAAAAAGATATCATTATTATTTGATTATTTAGGATAAATGTTAAATCCATCATAGTTACTATTCCATAACCTATTCCTAAACCTAAAATTATTCCAATAACTCCACCCATTGTTGATAAAACTATAGCTTCAACTAGAAATTGAAGTAAAACTTCATTTTCCATAGCTCCAATAGCAAGTCTTGTTCCTATTTCTCTTGTTCTTTCCGTTACTGAAACTAACATAATATTCATAATTCCAATTCCACCAACAAGTAAAGAAATTGCTGCAATTGAGCCTAAAAGATAAGTTAACATTTTTGTTGTTGAAGTCATAGCAGAAAGCATCTCTTCCATATCTCGAATATGAAAATTATCAGGTTCATCAACTCTTAAACTTCTTCTTTCTTGCATTAAAGATGTAATTTCAATTTTTGCATTTTCAATATGTTTACCATCTGTAATTGAAATCAAAATTGATGAAATATCCTTATCTCCTTTAATTTTTTGTTGAAACATTTTAAGTGGAACAATAATTATTTCATCTTGATCACTACCAAATGCTGATGCACCTTTTGATTTTAGAACACCAATTACATTACAACTTAAATTTTTAAGCCTAATATTTGTGCCAATAGGATTATCTTCACCAAAAAGCTGTTTAACCATTGTAGTTCCAATAATACAAGAAGATTTTCCACTATTTAATTCACTCTCATCAAAAATTCTTCCATCTGTTACTTCCCAGTCTTTTATAACAAAATAGTCATTATTTGTACCAATCACCGAAGCACTATTACTTTTATTTCCATAAACAATATTTATCCGTGTATTATTTTCAGAAGCAACTGCTTTTATATTTTGTACCTCATTTTTTATGGCACTTATATCGCCTTCTGTAAATGGTTTTGCACTATTATCTTCTTTTGGTGGTCCTCGTCTTTCTTGACCAACTCTTAAAGTTAACATATTAGTTCCAAGTTTAGAAATACTTTGTTTTACATTTGCAGTTGTTCCATCACCAATCATTACCATGGCAATCACGGAAGCTACTCCAATTACTATTCCCAAAATAGTTAAAAAAGAGCGTAAGATATTTCTTTTTATCTCTTTTAAAGCGAGTAAAAAAGCATTTATTAACATTATTTAAATCCTTTTTTTAAGCTATCTTCAATATGTCCATCTCTAAAATATATAACTCTATTTGCAAAAACTGCCATCTCTTCTTCATGTGTTACCATAATTACGGTTATATTTTCATCTTCATTTAAGTGTTTTAATAAATTCATAATTTCTATACTTTTTATACTATCAAGGTTTCCTGTTGGCTCATCAGCTAATAAAACTAAAGGAGATGAAACAATAGCTCTAGCAATTGCAACTCGTTGTTGTTGCCCACCTGAAAGTTGTGCAGGAGTATTATTAACTACACTTTGAAGACCAACTTTACTTAATGCTTCAAAAGCTAATTCTTTCCTTTCTTTAGCTGGGATTTTTCTATAAACTAAAGGAAGTTCAACATTTTCTAAAGCACTTGTTCTTCCTAAAAGATTAAAACTCTGAAAAACAAATCCTAAATAAGTTCTTCGTAAAAGTGCCATTTGATTTCTATTTAAATCGCCTACACTTATCCCATTAAATAAATATTCCCCACTACTTGGCTTGTCTAAACAACCAATCATATTCATAGCTGTTGATTTTCCACTTCCACTAGCTCCCATGATAGCTACAAATTCACCCTCTTTTATAGAAAGATTTACTCCATTTAAAGCGTAAGTTTTTGTATCACCAACACCGTAAGTTTTAACTATATTTTTGAATTCAATAATAGTTTTTTTACTTTGCATTATCACTCTTTTGCGAAATAATCAACTCATCATCAACTTTTAAATCATTTGATTCAACCGTTGTTGTTTTTCCATCTGTTTCTAAAACTTTTACCATAATTCTTTTAGGTTGATTATTTTCTAAAATATATATATGAGAAAGTTCTTTTTTAGTTAAATCTTTTGAAACATTTTCACCTTGTGGTCGTCTTGGACCTTGAACTAAATTCATTGTATTTGCTTTTTGTTCTAATTGAATTTTTGGTTTAAATCTTAAAGCCGTATTTGGAATCATCAATTTATCCAAACTTTGTTTTGTATTTATTTGAGCAGTTGCTGTCATTCCAGGTCTTAAAAGTAATTCTTCATTATTAACCACAACAACTGTTTCATAAGTTACAACTCCATTTACATCAACTGGATTTAATCTTACTTGTTTTATTTTTCCTTTAAAAGTTTTATTAGGATATGCATCAACAGTAAAAGTTACATCTAATCCTTTTTTTATATCTGCAACATCAGATTCATCAATACTTACTATTAAATCCATTTGAGTTAAATCTTTTGCTAAAGTAAATAATTTTGGAGCTGACATAGAAGCAGCTAATGTTTGTCCAACTTCTACTGCTCTATTTAAAACTATTCCTTTTATTGAAGATTTTACATGGGCTTTATCTAAATTTTGTAGAGATGTTTTTAAAGTAGATTCTGATTGTTGAACTTTAGCTTTAGAAGCTTCCAATGATGAAAAAGCCGCTTCATAAACAAATTTCGCATCATCAAGCTCATTTATTGATGGATATTTCCCTCCTGAACTGTTATACATTTTTAAAGTTCTATCATAAACTGTTTTTTTATTTCTAAGATTCGTTTCACTCTCTTTTGAATTTGCTTTTGCAATAGCCAAAGAAGCATTCATACTATCAACTTCTGATTGTAATTTTCTTGTATCAAGTACAGCCAAAAGTTGTCCAACTTCAACCTCATCATTAAAATCTACATAAATCTCTTTTATTGTTCCTGATACTTCAACCCCAATTTCTACGCTATTTGTTGGATTTAGTATTCCTGTTGCACTAACAATAACAGATAAATCTCCACGAGTTACTTTTTTTGTATTATATGAATCAGTCTCAACTTTTTGTGATTGATTTATAAAAAAGTAGTAATAAATTCCTGAACCTAAAAATAAAATTATAAAAATTATAAAAAAATATTTTTTATTTGAATTCTTATTTGAATATTTATTTAATTCATTTTGTAAATTTGTATCCATTAAATATCAGCCTTTGTTTTAAAATATAGTTTTGAGTATTGAAGTTTTTTATTAATATCATTTATTTGTAAATCATATTCATGTATAATTTTTGTATTTTGTAAAACTTCTAAGTCATAATCAGAAGTCATGCCAGCAAAATTTGAACTTTTATTAACCATAATTAAATCATCATATAATTTTAAATTACTGTCAATTGTTTTCTCATACTCATCATAAGTGTTAATTTGAGCTAAAATTTGTTCATACTCATAAACTAACTCATTTTTTATATCAATTACATTCACTTTTTGTTTTAATACTTCTAGTTTTGATTTTTCAAGTTTTGCATCTTTTGTAATATCAAATAAAGGCATCGACATATTTAAACCAATTGAACCATTTCTTTCATTATCACCTGTTGTATTAGTAGTTAAATTTTCATTATTAGAATATCCAGCACTTGTACTTAAACTAACTTTTGGTAAATATGTACTTTTTAATTGCTTATAACTTGTATCAAGTAACTCAACCTTTGAATTTTCATATTTAATATTTAAATTATCTCTCAAAAATTTATCTTTATTTATGATTTTAAAATCAATAATTTCTATCTCATTTGATTTTAAACTTGTATATTTTGAAAGTTCATACTCTTTATCTTTTAATGAATTTTTTAAAGAAATATTCTCTTTTTCTTGATTGTTTTTTGACATAATTGCATTATTCAAATCAATAATATCTACTTTCCCTGCTTCATATTGAATTCTTTTTATTACAAGTTCAATACCTTTATTTTTTAATGAATAATCACTTTGCTCAATTTGAAGTGTTAGTTTTTTTATATTTAAAAGTGTTTCATATATAGTTTGTAAAATTGCAACATTTGCATTTTCCCATGCAATTATTTCTGAAGTTAATTCATCATTTGCATGTTTGATTCCAAATTCTATTCCACCTGATTCATACACACTTTGTGTGAAACCAATTGAGATACTCTTACTAAAAGAGTCATTATCTTTAGAAAAAGAATGACTTCTTGTTAATCCTGAATTTAGATTGATTGTTCCAATCCAATCATCTTTTGCACCTTCATACTTTTTTTGTATAACTTCTTTTTCTATTTGTCTTAACTCTTTTTTATCTTTTTGCAAAATATCTAACTCATTTGCAAAGAGTAAAGAACAAAGTAAAGAAGGAATAATAATTTTCTTCAAAAAAGCTCCTTTTTTTAATTATCGCAATTGTATATGATTTGTTTTAATGAATCTTTAACAAAAGATTAACTTTTTATTTCAATTAAGATAATTATTATCAATATTGTATTATGATTCCCTTTATAAAATGTAAAAAGGATCGCAAAAATGGATATGAATATAGAAACTCTAAAACATATAGTTGACTATGGAGTAATAGGACTTCTAGTTTTTATGAGTTTTATTGCCGTTTGGTTTTTTATAGAAAGAATTTTCTTTTATATAAAAATAAAAATAAAAAATTATAAAAATAAAAAACATTTAGACGTTGCATTAACAAAACATCTTACAATTATAGGGACTATTGCTTCAAATTCTCCTTATATTGGACTACTAGGAACCGTATTAGCAATCATGCTTACATTTATGACAATGAGTAATGGAGACATTGAAGCTGCTAAAATTATGTCATCTTTAGCCCTTGCATTAAAAGCAACAGCAGTTGGTCTAGTTGTAGCAATTATTTCTATGGTATTTTATAATATTCTAAGTAGATATGCTGAAGTTTTGGAGAGTCTATATGAAACTGAAGAAATATGATTCAATAAATGTAATACCATTTATTGATGTTTTACTTGTACTTTTAGCAATTGTTTTATTAACTTCTACATTTATTTCAAAAGGTATTATTCCTATATCTTTACCTAATGCTTCAAATGCAGATAATCTAAAACCCGATAAAGAAATAATTCTTGTTATTCAAGAAAATGGAGAAATACTTTATGAAAATAAAGTAGAAATCTTAGAAGAAGTAGAAAAAATTATTTTACAATCTTCAAAAGAGACTCCTATACACATAAATACTGATAAAAATACAAAGTTTGAATCTTTCGTTCAGGTTTTAGATATGTTAAAAAAACATAATTTTTCAAATGTTTCTATTGTGACTAAAAAATGACTAGATACTTAAACTCTTTTTTTATAACTATGGTTTTGTATTTAATAGCCGTATTTTTTTTCTTTTTTGTTTTTGCTGATTCAGTAATTATTCCTGAAAAAGAAGAAAAAACTATATCTCTTAAACATATTACACTTGTTCATCAAGAAGTTACTCCACAGCCAGTTCAAAATGAACCTGAGCCGGTTGTAGAAAAAACTCCACCTGAACCAATAGTTGAAAAAAAAATACACAAACCTAAAAAAGAAAAGAAAATAGAGCATAAAAAAACCATACAAGAGCCAATTAAAGAAAAAATTGAAGAACAAAAAACTGAAGTTGTTCAACAAAATATAAAACCAATAGAAAATACTCCTGTTTTAAATGAAGTTCCACCTAAACAAGTAGATACAAGTGAAATAGAAAGTATAGAAGCACAATATTTATCTAAACTAAGGGCTAAGATTGAAAAAAATAAAGTTTATCCTAATACTGCAAAAAGATTAAATCAAAATGGGAAAGTTTATGTAACATTTGTTGTTTCAAAAGATGGTCAAATAACGAATATTAAAGTTAGTAAAAGTTCACATTTTGAAAGATTAGATGAAGCTGCATTAAAAATTTTAGCTGATATAGAAAATATTGAAGCTATTCCTAAAGAGTTAAATAAAAATAGTTGGGAAATAACTGTACCAATTGTTTATCAAATTAAATAGTAAATATTTAAATAATAACTAAAGGAAATAACCTTTAGTTATGAAAACTAACTATTACTAAGAAAGTCTACAATACATTATTTCATCCACTACTGCTCTTGCAATTTGCTTTGTTTCTACAATAACATGTTTTAAATGTAATCCTTTTAATGCATCTTTCTCTGCATCTGTTGTAACTGTTACTATCGTTTTACTATTGTGAGTTAAATCATTTACTGCTTGACAAATAAGATATAGTATTTCAGGATTATTAACTGCTACTATTACTGCTGATGCTTTTTTTATATTTATCGAATTTAAAATATGTCTTTGTGCAGCATTTCCAAAAACTATAGGTTCACCTTTATCTTTTCCTATTTGATAAAACTTTACATTATGTTCCAAAATAACATAATTTTGACCAAATGCTTTTAGCTCTTCTACTATTGCTTGACCAAATCTTCCATATCCTAATACAACAACATGATTTTCTGTATCTTCAGAAACATTGTAAGTATTTGTAATCATCATTACATCTTCTGGAATTAATTTTGCTGCTGCTTTTGAAAGATTTTTTAGAACTATTGGTGTTAAAATCATTGATATAACAATTGTTACTATTAATATTTGAGAATATGTTATGTCAATCAAATTCTGACTTCTAGCAAGTTCTAAAATAGCAAGTGAAAACTCACCTATTTGAATCAAAGAAAGTGCAGTTTTAAATGCAACTCTTTTATTATCTTCATATCGTACTAAAGAGTAAATTACTACAAATTTCAATCCCATAACTAAAGGTAATAAAATAGCAATAATCCAAGCATATTCATAGATGATTTTAAAATTAATTTGCATTCCAACAGTTATGAAAAACACTCCTAAAAGAATATTTCTAAAAGGAATAAGGTCAGCTTCAACTTGGTGCTTAAATTTTGTTTCTGAAATCATCATACCTGCAATAAATGCTCCAAGTGAATATGAAAAACCAAAATAGTATGCTAAATATGCAGATCCCATAGCTAAAAGTAAAACAGAAGCCACAAATAATTCATCTGATTTTGTAGCTGATACATATCTTAAAAATGGTTCTAATAAATATCTTCCACTAAAATATAAAAGGGCTAATAATACAACAGCAGCTAAAATAGTTTTACCAATAGTAAAAACTAAACTTCCATCATCTGTCATAGAAAAAAATGAAATCATTAATAAAATAGGAATAACTGCAATATCTTGCATAATTAAAATTCCCAAAACTCTTCGTCCATGAGGTTTATTTATCTCTTTTGTTTCATTAAAAGTTTTTAAAACAATTGCCGTTGAAGATAAAGATAAAACTGTTCCAATTATTAAAGCTGTTTGAGTATTAAAACCTATTACAAATCTTGCAATTAAATATACAAAAATTGTTGTTATTACTATTTGTAAAGTTCCTGTAAAAAACACTTCTCTTCTCATTTTTTTTAAATGATTTAAAGAGAATTCTAAACCTATTGTAAACATTAAAAAAACTACACCAAACTCTGCAATCTCTTTTAATTCATGATTGTCAGCAGCTGAATGCAAATTAAAAGTATAGGCAATAATCGTGCCTGTTAAAATATATCCAATAATTGTTGGTAATTGCACTTTTTTTAATATTAGATTTAAAACTAAAGTAATAAGTGTTGTTGCAACGATAATTCCTAACATTTAATTCCTTTATAAATTTATTTATAATGCATTTGTTTGTAGCCCTCAAGCCTTTTTTTATAAGCTGAGTTTAACATAGCATTTTTTGAATCTAAAAAATCAACAGCTAAACACTCTTGATTTCCTCGACCTATTCGTCCTAGATATTGAACAAGTCTTCCATAATACGAAATTGGAGTTACAAACATAATCGTATTTAAATGAGGAAAATCAATTCCTTCACCAAAATATGAAGTTGTTGCAATAATTAATGATTTAGTATTTACCAATGCCATATTAGAAACTTGTTCTTTTTTATTTAAACTTCCATGAACACAAACATAATCAATATTATCTTTTTGTAAAAGATTTTCTAAAATGTTTATATGTTCTATTCTATCGGTTAAAACTAAAATTTTTCTTTGAATATTGTCTTTTATAGCTTGTATTATTAAATTATTTCTATTTTCATCTAAACATAACTCATTTATTATTGTTGCGTAGTTATCAGCTGTACTTTCAAAATCTGTTCTGATTATTTGAAGGCTATTTGTATGTGTTCTTTTTTTCTTATATTCATAAAAAATTTCACCTAATTGTTGATATAAAATCGGTTGTAAATCATCTTTTCTATTTGGAGTTGCACTTAAACCTAAAATATATTTACCTTTAAAATTTTTAATAATTTGCTCAAATGTAATTGCTGGAATATGATGGCATTCATCAACTATTACAAAAGAATAATTATTTATTATTTCAGGAGAATTTTTTAGGCTTTGCATTGTTGCCACATCAATTATTCCATTTAATTTATTGTGACCTTTTCCTAAATATCCAATATCTTTTTTGTCATATCCAAAATAATCCACAAACCTTTCAATCCATTGATTTAAAAGCATATTTTTATTTACAACAATCATTGTGGTACATGCTCTTTGCTCAAAAATTTTAGCCCCAAGTAAAGTTTTTCCAAAACCAGGAGGTGCAACACAAATTGAAAAATCTGTTTTTTTAATCTCTTTTATAGCATCATTTTGTTCAGGTCTTAAAGTAAATATAACTTTTTTAGTTTGAATTTCTTTAAAATTTCTTTTATCCAAAAAAGTAAAATCAAGGGCATTAACATTAAGAAAATCTACAATTTTATCTTTTAAACCACGAGGAAGCATCAAATATTTTTCATCTTCATCAAAAGATTTTATATATTTAGGAGTGTTATACAGAGGTTTTCTAAGATTTAAAAGAACTTTTATTTGTGGATTTTCAAAAGTTGCAAAGGATTTTAATTTATTCAAAAATGATTTTGATAAATTTAATGTTGGAATATAAATAAAATCGTGTAAAATTATTTCCAAATTTTGCATAGGAAAATTAATCTTTTCAAAATCTTTTTCATAATTTACAGAATCTGAATTTTCATTAAAACTATAAACAATTTGTTTTGAAACCTTTTGTACACTATTTAAAAGCATCCATTGATCTTCATAAATTTTATTTGTATTTACATCTATAAAAACCGTTTTATTTTTATCTCTTAGTTTTAAATGAAGTGGAAGTTCAATACTATTTCCCAAACTCTCTTTTGTTGCAAACTCTTTATTTGGATAAATTTTTGCACTTATATTTGCTTTTTTTAATATAAATGAAGCAAAATTAAATACTATTTTAGAAGGAAGTTCTTCTTGCAAAAAGATCCAAACAAAAACACCATTGTAAGAATTTAGTTCGTAATAAGCATTTATATTTAGAGAGTTTAGAGTTATTTGAAGTTTATATTTATCCTCATCTAAGATTTCAAAAACAATAAATTTAGAAATATTTTGTAAGTTTATACAATAAGAGGCTAAAAAAATATTTCCTCTTAAATGCTCTTCAATATCTTTATTTGTTAAAGGTAGATAATCTTCACCTTGGAAAGTGGCAGTTACAGGATAGAATCCTTGTTTATTTCCATCTTTGCTAATCCATTTTTTTGCGTAAATATCAAAACGACCTACAAATAAAGATTTAAAAAGTTCTATTTTTTCATTTTTTGTGAAATCTTTTTTTAGAACTACTTTTTCTTTTTCAATTTTTATTTTTTCTTTTAAAAGTTCTATTTCATCTTCAATTTTATTCTTTTGAATATAAAGATTTTCTAGTTCTTTTTCAAGAGTTTTCATTGTAGCCAATCAAAGATAAGAATTTTTCAACAACCAAAAAAGAACCAAAAACCAAATACTCTTCATTTTCTTTTATATTAATTGTTTCTATATTTGTTATATTTAATTGTTTAATAACTTTTAATAACTCTTCTTTTTTTACAACTCTTTTATCATTTAGTTCAATTATCACAAGTTCTTTTATAATTGGTTTTAAAATTCTTAAAACCTCAGAATAATCCTTATCAGCATAAGAATTATATATTAAAGTTATCTTCTTATTTTCAAATTCTTTTGCTATAACAGTTGCAGCCAGTGGATTATGACCCACATCAATAGTTATATTTGAAGCTATTTTTTGACATCTTCCAAAAAGTGGAACATCATCAAAAAGTTCTAAATTTATAGGAATTTTTAATTCATTTAAACAAGCTATTACAATATGCAAATTTCGTTTTAAATATGAAGCAAATTTATCATTTATAGAATATTTATCAAACTCTTTTACTTCAATAATCTCTATATTTCTATTTCTTTGCTCTAATATTTGTTCTTTAACTTTATAAGCTGTTTTTATAACTTCATCAAAAACTTGATAACCAATAAGCATTTTATTATCGCATGAGCGCATTTTTGTAGCTGCTATTTCTTCAACTCTATTTCCTAAAAAACTTTGATGGTCAAGTCCAATTGTTGTAATTAGTGATAAATTATTTTCAACCACATTTGTAGCATCAAATTCCCCACCAAGTCCAGCTTCTAAAACCAAATAATCAAGATCTTTTGATAAATAAAAAGCCAAAAGAGTTGTATATTCAAAATATGTTAATTTTTCTAAAAGTTCTATTTCAAATAAATTTTGTAAAAATTGATGTGCAATTTTTAAATTTTCATCACTAACGTCAAAACCATTTATCCAAATTCTTTCATTAAATTTTAGAATATGAGGTGAACTATAATGTAAAACTTTGAATTCTTTTTTATGTAAATAATGCGCTAAAAATCTGCCAGTACTTCCTTTGCCATTAGTTCCAACAATATGAATAACAAAAGGGAGTTTTATTTTTTTTGATAGTTTATCCCAAGAAGATTTCACAACTGTAAAATCTATCTTGTCATAATAAAGAGTTTTATATTTCAAAAACTCTTCTAAGTTTGCTTTTTTAAAATCTACTAACATCTATTTTTTAAATGAAGCTACTGCAATTTTTGATAGTACTTCCTCAACAGCTTTATCTGAAGCTTTTTGAATAGCATTATATCTTTGAGAATCATTTATTGAGGTACCATTATCTATAGAAAAATTATAATCTCCATCAACTGTAAATGATTTTCTTTTATTATCACTTTTCTTAAAATAAGAAACATTAATAACTACAACTGCTCTATATAATTTATTATATCCTGATTCATCATATTGTAAAGTTTGCATACTAACACTATTTACTACAACATTCATAACAGTATCTGCTAATGATTCTTTATCTACAAGATCAGCATCTAATTTTTGTATTAATAACTTGTTTATTTCATCTTTTATTAAAACAGAATTTTGTGGATCTACTAAATCAATAGTAACTTTTAGAAATACTTTTCCTGAAATTTCTTCTTTTGCATAATAAGTTGAAGGTTTGTATCCACAACCTAATATTGAAAATGAAATAGTAAAAGTAAAAAGCACAAATAGTACTTTTTTTAAAATATTCATAATGCTTTTATCCTTTTATTACAAAGTTCACAAGTTTATTTGGAACAACAATCTCTTTAACTAATTCACTATTCCCTAACCATTTAGCTGCTGCTATTTTTGCAAGTGATAAAATTTCTTCTTTTGAAGTATCTGGTATTACTTCGATTTCACATCTTTTTTTACCATTTACAGTAACTGCTAAAATTATAGAATCAAAAGTGAAAACTTCTTCTTTTACAATAAGTTCTTTGTTGAAATTCTCAAGATTAAATAACTGATTTGATAATTCCCAACAAGCATGAGGAATTATTGGTTCTAAAATATTAGTTAAAATATAATAACCCTCAGCCCAAACTGCTTCATTTTTTTGAGCTTGTAAAGCATTTAAAGCTTCCATACAAGAAGCAATTAAAGTATTAAAAGTATAAGTTTTATTAAATACTTCATTTGATTTAATTAAAGCATCATAAACTTTTTTTCTAGCTTCTTTTTCATCTTTATTTAAAGACGAATGTTCAATTTTTGCAAAATTTTCTAAACCACTTGTTGTAACATTAGCAGCTCTTTCATAGAATTTTTTAATAAATCTATATGCTCCATCAACAGCACTATCATTCCATTCAAGCTCTTTTGTAGGTGGTGCTGCAAACATCATAAACAATCTTGCAGTATCTGCTCCATATTTTTCTACTATTAAATCAGGATCTACAACATTTCCTTTTGATTTAGACATTTTTGCACCATCTTTTAAAACCATACCTTGAGTAAGTAGTTTTTTAAATGGTTCTCTTGAATTTGTGTAACCTAAATCATTCAATACTTTTGTGAAAAATCTTGCATATAAAAGATGTAAAATTGCATGTTCAATTCCACCAATATATTGGTCAACATCCATCCAATAATCACTGTCAGATTTTGAAATACCAACTTCATTCCATGATTTTGGATTTGTTGCATATCTTAAAAAATACCAAGATGATTGAACAAAAGTATCTAAAGTATCTGTTTCTCTAAGTGCTGGTTTTCCACATTTTGGACAAGCACAATGTTTCCAAGTTGGGTGATTATCAAGTGGATTTCCCTCACCTGTAATTTCAACATCATCAGGTAAGGCAATAGGAAGATTTTCAGTTTTTTCAGGAACTAAACCACAAGAGTCACAATGAACAAAAGGAATTGGCGCTCCCCAATATCTTTGTCTTGAAACTCCCCAATCTCTTAGTTTGAAATTAACTTGTTTTGAACCTAAAGAGTTTTGCTCAAAATGATAAATAATTGCTTTTTTTGCTTTTATATTTGATAAGCCTGTAAATCCTTCACTATCAATTAAAGTACCTTCATTTGTATATGCTTCTGTTTGTTTTGCAATTACTCCATCAATGCCAACAATTACTTGTTTAATTGGTAAATCATATTTTTTTGCAAATTCAAAATCTCTTTGGTCATGGGCAGGAACTGCCATAACAGCACCACCACCATAAGATGCTAAAACAAAATTAGCTACCCAAACAGGAACTTTTGCACCTGTTAAAGGATGCATTACATCAATTTCTAAAGAAACACCTTCTTTTTCTTGAGTTGCTCTATCTCTTTCTGTAATTTTTTGCATCTCTTTGATTGCTTTTATTTTATTTTCAGGTAAAAGCTTATTCTCAAGCATATATTTTACAATTGGATGTTCAGGTGCAAGTGCTGAATATGAAACTCCATAAATTGTATCAGGTCTTGTTGTAAATACAGTATATTTAGAAAATTGTCTCTCTAGTTTTGCTTTTGAGTCTTTTGATAATTCAAATTTAAACTCTAAACCTTCACTTCTTCCTATCCAATTTTCTTGCATAGTTAAAACTTGGCTTGGCCAATCATTTTTGAGTAATTCTAAATCGTCAAGTAATTCTTGAGCATATTTTGTAATTCCAACATAATATCCTGGCATCTCTTTTTGCACAACTTCAGTTCCACATCTCCAACAACAACCATCTTCAAGTTGTTCGTTTGCTAAAACTGTCAAGTCATGTGGACACCAGTTTACTGTTGCAGATTTTCTATAGATGATTCCTGCTTCATACATTTTGATGATAAATTCTTGTTCCCATTTTGTATAAAGTTCATCAGAAGTTGCAAATTCTCTTGTTTGTGAAAAAGATAAACCTAAGGCTTTTAACTCATCTCTCATATAATCAATATTTTCATAAGTCCATTTTTTTGGATGTAGTTTGTGTTTTATAGCTGCATTTTCTGCTGGCATTCCAAAACTATCCCAACCAATTGGATGTAAAACATTAAAATCAGATTTTCTAAAATGTCTAGCAAAAGCATCTCCTAGACAATAGTTTCTTACATGTCCCATGTGAATTCTTCCACTTGGGTATGGGAACATACTTAAAATATATTTTTTTTCTTTTGTTTGATCATCACTTGGCTCAAAAGATTGGTTTTCACTCCAAAAATTTTGCCATTTTTTCTCAATCTCTTTTGAAATATATTCCATTAAAACTCATCCTTATTTTGACTTTTTGAACTTTCTATTAAAGCTAAAGCAATAGAAAACACATTAGCAACAACTGCGCCAATTGCTAAAGAAATAGCCAAAGGTAAATCATTTGAAAATGTAAGTACCATAAATGCAGGAATCAAGTGTAAATCAGCAACCAACGAACTAGCTAATAATTCAGCTGCAAGTAGATTTTTAACTCCAAGTTTTAATATTGTAGAGATTACATTAACTCCAGCTGCAATAAATAGCGCAATAGCATTTGGCTCATATAAGAAACCAGCAGTTGTAGTTAGAGACATTAGTGAAAAGAAAATATAGGTTACTTTACCCCAATCCATTTTTATCCTTTTATAATTTTTGCTTTTGTTAAGGCTATTATTTTAGCTAAAGAATGATAAATAATTGCTTTTTGTGGTTCTTCGGAATATTTATCTAATCCTATTTTCTTCTTGTGTTTTGTCTTATTGAGACAATTAATTGATAGATTAGATATGCAATTGTAATTTTATAAAGCAATATTCCAAATGTCAATTCTTCTTTTCCCGTCATTATTGAAAATGGATTAATTGTATTTGAAAAAATATTTAAGGCGAAATCTTTTGTAAATGCTGAATACAAAATATAATAAACTAAACTGCAAATTATGTAATAAATCTTTTTTGTATTTGATACATTTATATTAATAAAAAAAACTATTGATGTGACAATAAATGATAAAACTATTTTTTCTGTTAATTGAGAAATATTTGAATCTATTATTTTTATAAAAGATGTGATAAATGTTAATGAGATAATCCAAAATAATACTAAAACCCAATCTTGGGAATGGTTTGAAACTAATCCATGTGTTTTAAAAACTATCCATTCAAAAAAGTCTTTTTTTGGGCTTAACTCATCTTCTCTTTCTTTCATTTCTAAAGCATAAAATTTATTTGATTCTATTATGTTATTTTGCTTTTCAAAAGAGTCTTTTATTATTCTTGCTGTTTCTCTGTCTCCAACTTTTGAGAGTTTAATATCTAAGAAGTTTGATTCTTTTCGGAAAAATGTATTTCTGAAAAATAAATCCTCAATTTCACTATTATTAAATAAAGCATAATCATCAAATCTCATATTCTGAAAAGTTAATTCTTTTTTGAATTTATTTTTCATAAATGAACTAGTTCCTTTAAATTCTATATTTACAAATTTTATATTTTTTAACACCAAATTATTTTGAAACATAAACTGCTCTTTATGAATCACTTCTTTAGCTTCAACATCTTCGGTAAAAGTACAATTATCTATTTCTAAACTCTTTGCATCAAGAAAAAAACTCAAATCTATTTCATCAAGAAAAATACAATTTTTAAGACTTAACAATTTAAATATAGCTACTTTTGGATACTCACGATATCCCATTGCAGGAAACACAACATCATTAAAATTACATTTTAAAGACTCATCTTGTGTACTCTTTTTTATGAAATTATTAAATTTATTCCAAAAAAAATCAATTTTATCTTTTGACATAGACCAATCTTTATGGTTGTTATATTCTAATTTTCTATACCAATCATCTTTTTCACAATGTAAAATACATTTATCACTATTTTCAAAAACTTCTAAATCACAATCTCTTTGACTACATTTACACATAAATCTCTTTTATTGATTATTTTTAAATAAGATTATACATTTCTTATTCTTTGAGGATTCTACTTTTCTTTTTAGTAAAGAAAAGTTAGCAAAAGAAAAGCGTTCGCAGGGATTCAAAATAGCTAAAAAATAAAATGAAATCTTAAAATTTGAAAACTCGGTTCCGTTCCTCCACCTCAAACAGTCCAAATTTCTTAACAGATTTAATTTAATTTTTCTTAACGCTATTTTGAAAATGCTCACTTTTTTGTACGCCAATATTTCTTTGTTTATAGAGAAAAAAATTGTTGAAACTTTGATGATTTAAATGAGCAGAAATTTGTATCGATTTGTATTTTTGGGATTAGATTTTTTGATTGAGGAGCGTTAAGAAATTTAAACTGTTTGAGACGGAGGTACGGAGTCGAGTTTTTAAATTTTAGTGACGATTGAAAAAAATCCCCAAAAGTCCAAATAAAAGATATACAAATAAAAAAAGGAGAGAGTCAAAAAACTCTCTCCCTTATAAAAACATAATATATTTATAAACTATCTAATATTAAAGTGTACCTTGTTCAAACATAGCCCTATTTTTAGCTTTTTCTTTTTGAACTCTAATTTTCTCAACCTCTTTTGCACGATAATTTGCAATTGAAAATCTAAAATTAACTAAGAAAGATGAAGCAACGAAGATAGAAGAATATGTACCTACGATTACTCCAACTAACATAGTAAATGCAAATCCATTTATTATTTCTCCACCAAATAAATAAAGAGTTAAAACTGTGAAAAATACTGTTAATGATGTTAACACTGTTCTTGGTAAAGTTCTACTAACTGAATCATCAATTAATTTCTCTAGATCATCTTCTTTAGTAGTTTGAATAACTTCTCTGATTCTATCAAAAATAATAATTGTATCATTTAAAGAATATCCTAAAAGTGTCAAAATTGCTGCTAATATATCTAGGTTTACTTCTACATTAAATAAAGAAACTGCACCAATTGCGATAATAACATCATGAACTAATGCAAGTAAAGAAACAAGCGCAAATTTCCAGTTAAATCTAAAAGATACATAAATAATGATTCCAATAAAAGATAAAAGAAGTGACATTAAACCTTTTTCAGCAAGTTCACCACCAACTTTTGCACCAACCATATCAACTCTTCTAACTTCAAAATTACCAGTATTTACTAAAGTTGTTTTTAGTTCTTCACCAATATCATTACCTAAACTACTATTACTACCTGTAATTCTAATAATTATCTCTTGATCACTTCCAAATTTAGTAATTGCTGCATTTGAATGGCTAGTCTCTTTTAAAATATTTCTAATATCAGAAATTGGGGCTTCTTTATCATATTTTATTTGAATTACTGTTCCACCTGCAAAATCAATACCAAAATTTAATCCCTTAGTAAAAAGAGAAAATAGTGAAATAATTATTAATATTGCAGAAACCGCCGTAAGTGGTATTCTCTTTGCCATAAATCCATAAGTTTTATTTGTTTTAAAAATTTCCATTATTTAGCTCCAAACCACGTATATGTATTTTTTGTTTTAACACCTCTTGCAAGTAATGCCTGATAAATACCGTGTGTTCCTAAAATTCCAGTTACCATTGAAGTAATAATTCCAATAGATATTGTCACAGCAAATCCTTTTATTGGACCTGTTCCATAAACATATAAAACGACTGCAACCAATAAAGTAGTAATATTCGAGTCAACAATTGCTCTAATTGCATTTAAATATCCATCTTCTATTGCTTTTGGAATTGATGCACCTTCTCTTAATATTTCTCTAATTCTTTCAATTATAATAATATTCGCATCAACAGCCATACCTATTGTTAAAAGAATTCCTGCCATTCCAGGAAGGGTCAATGTCGCTCCAAACATTGCCATTATTGCAATTATTAAAAAAACATTTGCAATTAATGCAACATTTGCAATAATCCCAGCACCCTTATAATAAACAATCATAAATCCAAAAACCAACAAAAACCCTGATACTAAAGCAATTGATGAAGCTCTAATTGAATCAGCTCCTAAAGATGGTCCAACACTTCTTTTTTCAAGTAAAGTAACAGTAGCAGGTAATGCGCCACTTCTTAAAGCAATTGCAACATTTCCAGCTTCTGCAACTGTAAATCCACCTGATATTTGTCCACTTCCACCACCTATTCTCTCTCTAATATTTGGTGCTGAATAAACTTTTCCATCTAAAACAACTGCTAATCTTTTTCCAATATTTTTAGAAGTAAATTCTCCAAAAATTCTAGCACCTGTTGAATTTAATGTAAAATTGATAATTGCTTGGTTTGATTTATCAAATGCAACTTGGGCATCAATTACCTGAGAACCATTTAAAATTGGAATTTCTTTTACAAGATATTTTAAATTTGGATTTTTTGTATCTTCTAAAATAATATCTCCATAAGAAGAAGCTTGTGAATTTGTCATGTTATTAACTTGGTCATTTTTTTCTTCGTCAATTGCCATTAATTCAAGATTTGCAGGTTTAGAAATAAGCTCTCTTGCGCCTTTTTCGTCTTCTGCTGTTTTAATCCCTGGTAATTCTACGACGATATCACTTTCACCTTGTCTTATAACATTAGGTTCAGATAATCCAAATTGATCAAGTCTATTTCTAATTGTTTCAACAGCTTGTGCAACTGCTAAATCTTTAGTTTTGATAATATCTTCTGGTGTTAATTTTATAGTATATTCTAAACCAGTTTTTGTAATAGCTAGTCCTTTTATACCACTTAACATTGTATCAATTTTTGGTATTTCATCTGCGTCTAATACACTAAATGAAACATTATCTTCATTTATTAACAATCCGTCGATTAACAACTCTTCATCATCTGAAAAATATTTTACGGTTGTTGCTATTGATTTAATTTTTGAACCCACTGCTTCGTGTGTATTAACACCTAAAAGCATATGTAATCCACCTTGTAAATCAAGTCCTAATGCTATTTTTTTTCCTGTATTTGTTTGTAATAAAGATGGAATTGAGAAAACAACACCAAAAATAATACATAGTAGTAATATTATAAGTCTATAATTAAAGATTTTCAATTTTTTTTCCTTAGTTTAGGTTTTAAATTTGAAGTAAATAAGATATGTAAAAATTACATATCTTATAGATTTTGAAGAGAATTATTCTACTAAAAGTTTAGCAACAAACTCTTTGATAAGTTTCATTTCAGTATTATCACTGTTTTTTACTACAAAATAAGTATCTTCTACTTTTGCAACCTCTACAATTAAGCCACCATTTGTTACAATTTTGTCACCTTTTTTCAAATTAGCAACCATTTCTTTATGAGCTTTCGCTTGTTTTTGTTGTGGTCGGATAATTAAAAAGTAAAAAATTGCAAATAATGCAACTAGAGGTAGCAATGAGCTTATTAAATCTGTATTCATCAAATTTCCTTTTAAGAAGTAGTTTATTATGTTTTTACTAAAACGCGATTATTCTAACAAAAACTTCATAATAAAAGGCTTCATCAGCTCAATTTTATTAAGTTCTTTTATTTATTTGAGTTATTTCAATATAGAAATCAAACTTTTAAATACAATTGTAGCACTATTGGCTTTGTATTTTTTATTAATTATTCCTAAAAAAGCCCTATTTATTAGTGGATTTATGACAGGAGTTTTATGGTGTTGGTGGATGGCTGTTAGTTTACAATACTATGATTTGGTATATCTAACTCCTGTTATTTTAATCTGCATTGGAATTGTATTTGGAGTAATTTTTTACTTTTTTGCTTTATTTGATAGATTAACATTTAGAATATTAACTATTTTTGCTTTTACTTTTTTTGCTCCTTTTGGTTTTAATTGGATGAAATTTGAACTTATTTTTATTGATTCTTATATTGGTATTGATAAACTGAGTTTTATTTTAGTTCTAATTTCATTTTATTTTATTATAAAACTAAAAAGATTCAAAATTCTGGGAATTATTCCTCTTTTATTTGCTTTATCTTTCCCAAAAGGTCATTATATTCAAAACCCTAATGCTAAAATTTATATGCCACAAATGAATGTAAATCAAAGCCTAAGATGGGATAAACAATATAAACCAACCCTTGAACAACAAAATTTTGATGAAATAAATTATGCAATAAGTCAAAATAAAGATTTAGTAGTTTTACCAGAAACAGCATTTACAACACCACTAAATAGAAATGAAATTTTATTTCAAAAACTAAAAGAATTATCTACTAAAATTGATATTATAACCGGTGCAATTTATATAGAAAATGACCAAATTTACAATGCTTCTTATCATTTTAGTAATGGTGTTGTACAAATTGCTAAAAAAGTTGTTTTAGTTCCCTTTGGAGAAGAAATTCCTTTCCCAAAATTTTTAGTTGATTTTATTAATGATATTTTTTATAATGGTGCACAAGATTACTCAAAAGCTAGTGAACCAACTGATTTTATGATAAAAGGTGAGAAATTTAGAAATGCAATTTGTTACGAAGCAACAACAGATAAAATATTTGAAAATTTAGGTGATACAGAATATATGATTGCAATATCAAATAATGCTTGGTTTATTCCATCAATTGAACCAACATTACAGCATTTGTTACTTAAATATTACTCTAAAAAATATGATGTAAATATATATCATATTGCAAATGGAAGCCAAAATAGAATCTACCGTCCATAAAAGATTAAAGAAAATTTTCTTTAATCTTTTAAAAATAGTAAAAAATCCCAGCTTTTACTCTTTCTTTATCTTTTTTATATAAATCATCATTTATATATTTTATATTTAATGCAAGATTTCGATCTATTTTATAAGTTGTAAATATTTCAACTTCATTGTTTTCAAGGCTTCTATTATATTTATCATAAGAATATTTAATTCCTAGTTTTATATCCTTGAATTGATTTATTATAAATCCAACAGAGGTTCCAACTGAATACAATTGCTCACTATTTTTATAATAAAGATTTGAACCAACCATAGTATAAATAAAATTCTTTTCATTTCCAAAGGTAAAACCTGTTTCTGGTTTGATTTTTAAATAATCACTTTGGTCTTTAAAATGTTCATATCCTAAATCTATTCCCCAAGAAAATGGCTTAAAAATCATATCTTGTTGGGCTAATGACTTTATTTTTAAAAGTGTAAATTTATCTAATTTAATATTTTCATCTTTTGTTTTTTTAATATTTAAATCAAAAAAATCAATATAAGCACCCTCTAAATAACCATCACTTATGTCATAAATATCCGTATAAACTGGTTTTAGTCCTAATTCAAAACTATCAGTTGAATCATAAAAAAATGATACTTTAGCAGAATCATGAGAATCTAAAGGATTAAATGGAGTTTTTATATCATAAGAAGAAGCTTTAGAATAAGAACTTCTTTCTTTTAATAATTGCAAATATTTATTTAAATACTCTTTTTTATCATATTGATTATTTGCCCTTTGATATTGTAAATATAAAATTTTGAAATCCAAATAAGATATTTTATCATCAGTAATTAATGAATCATTTATAGGTTTATCCTCGTTTATAAAAGCTTTTAAATAATCTTTATTTTCTATTTTCTTTTCTAAAATATTTTTCATTTTTCCCATATTTGAATAACGAAATTTTGAATCTTTAACTAAATTATATGATTTTAATATTTTAATAGAATCAAGAGGAACTGTTTTAAAAGTAAAATGACTAACCAAATCTAAATCATTTCTAGCAACTTCCAATAACCACAAAATATTATAAGAACAATTTTCTTTAAAAAAGAAATAATCAGAATAAGAATCTTTTAATTCAAAGGCATGTAAAACTAATCTATCTATTTGCTCTTGAGTTAAATCTAAGTCATATTCCCAAATATCTCTTTGTTCTAAATTATTATATTCTTTGATTTTTTCATAATATGGCAAAATTGAATATCTTCCTTCATATTCTCCAAATAAACCTTTATAAGCAAAAATAAACCCATTTGTATCATCTGTTTTTGCGGCAAAATTTATTGCATTTGATATTAAAGGAGTTTCTTCATTTGAAGAAACTCTTAAAAAAGTATGTCCATACATTGAAGCTGGTGAATTTATATGAGCTGTTGGGAAAACCATTGTCACATATTTTGCATCAATAGAAGAAATATACTCATCCAATTGAGCACAAGGATAAGTAACAATATCTTTTTCTAAAGATGGGATATTTTCTTTTAGCCATTTAACTCTTAAGGGAAACCTACATAAAACATTATTTTTCCCATTTTTTAATGAGTTTATAGTTTCAAATAACTCTTTTTTTAAATCAGTTTTACCATCTTTTGATATAAAAAAGTTATGTGAATCTATTTCACTTTTACCATTTGTATAATGCAATAATTTTGACCAATATGGATTTTCATAAAGTTTGGTCTGTTCAATAAAAGAGTTTGTGGTTGAAGAGGAAAAACAAAGAGTAGAAAATAGAAAAGTAAGTAAAAAATACTTACTTTTTCTATTAAAGAAATTACATATATTTAGCAATTGAATCAATAACAGTAGCTGAAGTTACATTTTCACTTGTGTAAATAGTTGAAAAATTTGCTTGTAATTTAGCAAAAAATTCAGGTGTATTTTCTACATTCATAAGTTTTGCAACAGTTGATAAGGTTTCACCTTTTCCTGATGAAATATCCATTGCTAATTCATCCATATTTTCAGAAACAAATCTAATTAATTTTTCATTTGATACGAAATTATTAGGTTTAGAACAATTTGATGTACCAGTAGTGATCCCAAAAGTTTGGCTTCCTGTAACATTAGATGATACTGCCATTACTTGAAGTGCAGTTGTACTTTGATCTCTCATAATAATAGAACCTAATCCACAACCCGTATTATCATTTGCATAAATTGATATTGATAAACCCAATGCAGCGATTAAAACAATAATCTTTTTCATATTATCTCCTTTTGAATTTGAATTTATTTTATTGTTTTTATTTAAAATTTAGCTTAAATAAATTACTTTAATATCTTTCAATAATTTTTTTTATAATTAATTCTTTTTCTAAATGAAAATCCAACTGTAAATCAAAAGCAAATTCTAAAATTTCTTTAAATTTATGACTTGGTTTAAATCCGAGTTTTATTAAATCTCTTCCTTGAATTATTGGTTTGATTGGTTCATTATGAATATCTAACTCTTTTGCTTTTTCCAAAAGCCAAGAGGTTGCTTTTGGGCATTTTTCTTTATCTTTTATGGTTCTTCCTAAACAATCAGCCAAACAAACTAAACATAAATCTTCTATATTTACTTTTAAAGATAATCTTTTAATTGCTTTTAATGATGACTCTGCTAAATAAAGTTGAAAAGGAACTAAATGATTTTTTACTAAGGAACAAACTATTTCTATAAATTTCTTTTCATTTGTGAGTTTTGATAAAAAACTAATTGTTGGTTCTATTCCTAAATTTTCATGTTTAAAAGAAGTTATTTTCCCATTTATTACTTTTGTACAAAATGGTTTTCCAAAATCATGGCAAAGAATCCCATAAAATAAATATAATTTTTTATATTCATCTTCTATTTTTTCTTCTTTTAATATTCTAGCCATTTCATCAAGACACATCATTGTATGAATCCAAACATCTCCCTCAGGATGATATTCAGGCTCTTGAATACAATTTATTAAAAGTTCTAACTCAGAAAAATATTTTAGAACTCCTAATTCTCTCATTAATTCAAAAGCAATTGAGGGTTTTGATGATTTTAAAAAAAGTTTTTTGAACTCTTCATAAATTCTCTCTTTTGGTAAATATTCTAACTCATTTTTAAAAACCATTTGTTTACAAAGTTCTTTTGTTTTTTCTTCTATTTTAAAATCAAATCTTGAAGCAAAACCAACAGCTCGATAAACTCTCAAAGAATCTTCTATAAAAGTTTTGTCATCTATATGTTTTATAGTTCTGTTTTTCAAGTCTTTTATTCCATCAAAGGGGTCTAAAAACTCTTTTGTAGAAAAATTATACCCTATTGCATTTATAGTAAAACCTCTTCTTAAAGCTGCTTCTTTAAAGCTTAAATTTGCATTTGTTATTATTTCAAAATCTTGATGAGTATTCCCAACTTTTTTTTCAGTTCGTGGAAGTGCAAAATCAAAATCATATTCATTAACTCTTAAAGTTAAAACTCCAAATGATTTTCCAACAAGTTTAACAGAACCGTATTTTTGTAAGCAATTTTGAATAATTTCAAGAGAGTTTATTCCAAAGATTTCAATATCATAATCTTTGATTGGAATATTTAAAAAGTGGTCACGAACACTTCCACCTACTAAAATTGGAGTTGCTCCAATTTTTTGTAGATCTTTTAAAATATCTTCTAAGATAGATGGTATTTTAAATTTTGTTATAGTGGTGTACATCTTGTTGAGGATACGGAATAGAAATTCCTTCTTTATCAAATGTAATTTTGATTGTTTCAGTTAAAGCAAATTTTACATCCCAATAATCAGGTGTATTAACCCAAGCACGAACTACAAAATTTACAGAATAATCAGCAAGTTCAGAAACAGCAACAGTAATTCCTTTTTCAATTAAAACTTTTTCATTTGAAGTTATGATTGTATTTAAAACATCTTTTACTTTTTTAATATCATCGTTGTAACCAATTCCAATAACTAAATCTATTCTTCTTGTATCATTTGCATTTACATTTGTTATTGAACCACTTGTAATTGCTCCATTTGGTACAATTATTTTTTGATTATCACCTGTTAAAAAAATAGAATTAAAAATACCAACTTCAGTTATAGTTCCAGTAACACCAGCTGCTGTTACTAAATCTCCAACTTTAAAAGGTTTAAATAATATTATCATAACACCTGAAGCAAAATTTCCCAAAGAATCTTTTAATGCTAAACCAATAGCCAAACCAGCGGCTCCTAAAATTGCCAAAAAAGAAGTTGTCTCAACTCCTAATTTTCCAAGTGCAGTTAAAAGAACAACTATCATTAAAGCGTAATAAACGATATTCTCTAAAAATTTAATTAGAGTTTCATCCATACCTTTTACTTTTCTTAAAACTTTTCCAAGTAATGAAACGATTTTATTTACAGCCCATTTACCAATAATAAAAACCAATAATGCCATTAATAAAGAAAATGTATAACCACTTACAATTTCTATAATATTATTTGGAATATATGAAGTTATATCTTTAGTTATCACTTCAATATTTTTTTCTAACTCTTTTTCCAAAAAATTATCCTTTTACTTAATTAATTCTAATATTTTTGAAACAACTGTTTCAATTTTAACATCAGTTTTTTCTAAAGTTTTTCTATCAACAATCTCTACAAATCCCTCTGATAATCTTTTACCAATTATAATTGCATAAGGAAACCCAATAAGTTCAAAATCACCCATCTTAAAACCAAATCTTGCATTTATTCTATCATCTAAAAGTACTTGAACACCGGCTGTTTTTAAATCTGTGTAAATTTTCTCACCTGCTTGTGATTCATCTTCTTTTTTAGAATTTGAAACGATAATATCAACCATAAATGGTGCAGTCTCTTTTGTCCAGATACAACCTTTTTCATCATGATTTTGTTCAATCACTGCTGCTACTAATCTTGAAACTCCAATTCCATAACATCCCATAACAAATGGTTTTGCTTTTCCATTTTCATCTAAAAAGTTTGCATTCATAGCAGCTGAATATTTTGTTCCAAGTTGGAAAATATGTCCAGCTTCTATTCCTTTTGTGTATTTTAAAGCTCCACCACAACAAGAACAACTATCACCTTCTTGAACTGCAACTAAATCATAATATTTTACATCTTTTAATGTTGATAAATCTGTATTTATTAAATGATAATTTATTTCATTAGCTCCACAAGTCATTCCTTTTGCATCTTTGATTTCATTATCAATTACAAAAGTAATATTTGAAGGTAATCCAAAAGGTCCACAATAACCAGCAACTAATCCTGCTTCTATTATCTCATTTTCACTTATTTCATCTAACTCTAAAGCATTTACAGCATTACAAGCTTTTGTTTCTTCAAGTTCATCATCCCCTCTTAAAAAGAAAATAACAATTTGAGTTTTATCTTCATAAATAGCTTTTTTAATAACTGCTTTTACAGTTTGTGATTTTGGAATATTTAAAAAAGTTGCAACTTCTTCAATTGTTTTTCTATTTACTGTTTCAACTTTTTTTAATTCATCAAAAGCAGAATAGTCGAGATTTTTTGATTTTCTTGTAGCTGCTTCAATATTTGCTCCATATTCGCAATCAGGACAAACAACAATTGTATCTTCTCCTGAATCTGCTAAAACATGGAACTCTTTTGAACCACTTCCACCAATTGCTCCTGAATCAGCAGCAACCACTCTAAAATCTAAACCTAATCTTGTATAAATTTTTTTATAAGTACTTTCCATAAGATTAAATTCTCTTACTAAATCCTCTTCATTAGAGTGAAAAGAATATCCATCTTTCATTAAAAATTCTCGTCCTCTCATAAGACCAAATCTTGGACGAGCTTCATCTCTAAATTTTATATTTATTTGATAAAGATGAACTGGTAAATCTTTGTAAGAAGTAATTCTATTTTTTACCATATTTACAACTGATTCTTCATTTGTTGGACTTAAAACAAAATTTGTATTTTTTCTATCTTTAAATCTAAGCATTTCAGAACCCATAGTATTAGCACGACCTGATTCTTCCCAAAGTGAGAGTGGAGTTACAAAACCAAACTGAACTTCATTTGCTCCAGCATTGTCCATTTCTTCTTTTACAATAGCTCTAATTTTATCTAAAACAATTTTTCCCAATGGCATAAAATCATAAATACCAGCTCCTGTTTGAGCTATAAATCCACCTCTTAGTAAAAACTGATGAGAGGGAAGAGTTGCATCATTTGGTGTTTCTTTAGTTGTTGGAATAAAAAGTTTACTAAATTTCATTAATCATTTTCCTATTTTAATTTTTTATTAAATGTTCACATTTATATTTATTTGGTGTACTTGAATCATTTTCTAATCCAAACATACTTTGAACAGCACCAACTACAATATCACACTCCATATTTCTTGAAATATCTTTTAATTGTTTTGATGGTTTATGTAAATATTCAGTTATTATTGTTTGACAAAGTTTTCTAATATTTTCTTCATCATCTGCTTTTATAAAACCTTTTTTTATAGCAGTTTTTAATTTCTTATCAATTATTGTTTCACCTTTTACATAAAGATGTTTTACCACTGGTTCAATCTCTAAAGATTTTAACCATTCAAAAAATTCTACTGACATTCTGCTTACTATTGAATAGGCAGTTTTTGCTTGTTCTGCTCTCAAACTCATATTTTCGTTTACAATATCTTGTAAATCATCAACTGAATAGATTCTTAAATCACTAAGACAAATATTTTCATCAATATCTCGAGGAACTGCTATATCAAACCAATATCTATCTATTGAGGCACTTGGAGCATTTTCTTTTGTAATTACTGGATAAGGAGCAGATGTCGCTGTTATCATTATAGGTATTTTTGCTAATAAATTTGGAAGTTCACTATAAGGTTCAACACGAATATTCGCATCAAAAGTTGAAGCTAATATTTGGGCTTTTTTAATATCTCTACTTGTTAATATTACATCAAAACCTGAAGAAACAAGATGTTTTATAGTAAGTTCACTCATTTCCCCAGCCCCAATAACTAAAGCTTTTACACCTTTTGTATTTCCAATTATGTCTTTTGCTTTTGCAACAGCTGTCGAAGCAACTGAAACAGAACCTGTTCCTAAACTTGTTGCTGTTCTTACATTTGCAGCACATTTAAAAGCATAATGCATTACTCTTATAATATTTGAAGAACAATAATTTTTTGCTTGTGAAAATCTAAACGCATCTTTTAATTGTCCCACAATTTGTGTTTCACCGATTACCAAAGAATCTAATGCCGAAGCCACAGAAAATAGATGATGAACAGCTCCATCATTATCATAAATATCTGCTCTTTCATACAAAATATCAAAATCAAGTCCAGAATATGAAGCTAATTTTTCAATAATATTTTTAGCACTTACATTGATATTTGATGACCTCGTAATAATTTCAACCCTATTGCAAGTTGATAATAAAACAACTTCTTTTGTGTATTCATTTTCTAAAAGTACTTTTATAAATCTATCTTTATCTTCAACACTACCAAAAGCTAATTTTTCTCTCATTTTAATATCTATATTTTTGTGAGAAAAACTAATTATTAAGTAACTCATCTAAAACTCTCTTTCAATCATTGCTTTCATAATAAATATTAAAGTTTCACTATTATCTTCATCTTTTACAGCATCAATTGCAATATTTCCTATTTGTTTTGCTAAAGCAATTGAATCGTCTAAAGCTCTTGTAATAGTCATTTGCTCTTTAATCCACAAACTTTCATCACTAGTTAATTCTTTTTTATATAAAGCTTCTAATTTTGTTTTATTTTCTATTCTTTCGTGAAGTAAAAGATATGGGATGGTTACTTTCCCCTCAACAAAATCTAACATTGCTGGTTTTCCCAAAGTTTTTGAATCTTGTGTAATATCCAAAATATCATCAACCATTTGAAAAGCAAGTCCTAGATTTTTTCCATATAGAGCATATTTATTTTCATCTTTTTTTGATAAAATCGCTGCTGCTTTAGCAGAAGCTTCAATTAAAGATGCTGTTTTTTTATAAATCATATCAAGATATTTATCATAAGACTTGTTAAAAGTATTTGTTAAATCAACATCCATCATTTCACCAATACTCAAAAGCGTTACGGCATTTGAGATTGTGTATGCAATATTTTTATCCATTTGAGATAATTCTGTAAATGCTCTTGAATATAAAATATCTCCAAACATTATAGATGTTTTATTGTCATAAAGTGCATTTACAGAAGGTTGACCTCTTCTTGTATTAGCTTCATCTATTACATCATCATGTAAAAGTGATGCTGCATGAATCATCTCAACAACTGCACAAAGTTTTATACTTTCTATTGAAATTCCAGAAATTTTCAAGATAAGTTTAGATCTTAACATCTTACCAGTTGCTAATTTTTCTAAAAGCTCTAAGCTTTTTTGATGATTACAAACACTTACAAATTCTCTTATTTGATTTTTTACTTTTTCTAATTCTTCCACTTAAATCTTTACCTTATGAGTCTAATCTACAGATGATTTCACCAGTAAATTCCACATATAAACCTTTTTTCATAGCTTTTACTTCTGCCATATTATCTAAAGTATAGTCTTGAATGTATTGATTAATATCAAAGCTTTCACCTTTTCCTTCACTAATAATCATTTCTAGAACTGCTAACTTTTCAACAATCTTATCTATTTCTTCTTCAACTATATCTTTTGAAGCTTCTCTTGAAACATCAAAAAACTTTGATTTTGGACTTCCCATAAAAATATCATCTTCATCTTCGCTAAACCAATCTTTAAATGTTGACATCTATATTCCTTTTAAATCGTTCCTCTTTAAAAGGGAACCTATTTCATTTAATTTCTACTTTTTTAGCAGGATTTGTAAAAAATCCTTAAAAAGTAGCAAAAACCTAAAGTGCTTTAAGAATAAAGCCTATTATTCTTCAAGTCTTACTCTAACAGCTTTTGCATGGGCTGTTAAGCCTTCAGTATCAGCAAGTAATGCACAAGCTTCACCTAATTCATTTATAGCATTTTTTGAAAAATTAATTATTGAACTTTTTTTCATAAAATTTTCCACATTTAAAGGACTATAAAATTTAGCTGTACTTCCTGTAGGAAGTGTATGATTTGGTCCAGCTAAATAATCACCAATTGGTTCAGGAGTATTTTCACCTAAGAAAATTGCACCTGCGTGTTTAATATATGGTAAAAGTTCAAATGAATTTTTTGTCATAATTTCTAAGTGTTCAGGAGCAATTTCATTCATAAGCGCAATTGCTTCTTCCATAGAAGATGCAACTATAATAGAACCTCTATCTTCGATTGATTTTCGTGCAATTGTTTCTCTACTTAAAGTTTTTAAATACTTTTCAACTTCATTACTTGTAAGTTGAGCTACCTTATCACAAGTTGTAATCATAATTGAACTTGCCATCTCATCGTGTTCAGCTTGAGAAAGTAAATCAATTGCTAAATAGTGAGGTTTTGCTGTTTCATCTGCAAGAATTCCTATTTCACTAGGACCTGCAATCATATCAATATTTACTTCACCAAATACAAGTTTTTTTGCAGTTGCTACAAAAATATTTCCAGGACCTGTAATTACATCAACTTTTGGAATAGTTTGTGTTCCATATGCCATTGCAGCAATTGCTGATGCACCACCAACTTTATATGCTTTTGTAATTCCACATAAATGACAAGCCGCTAATAAAAGCTCATTTATTTCATTATTTGGAGTTGGCGTACAAACAACTATTTCTTTTACACCAGCTACAATTGCTGGAATTGCATTCATCAAAAGTGAACTAGGATATGCAGCTTTACCACCTGGAATATAAAGCCCTGCTCTATCAACAGCAGTTACTTTTTGTCCTAAAATTGTTCCATTTGGTTCAAAATCAAACCATGATTTTGGGATTTGTTTTTCATGGTAAGTTTTGATTCTATTGTAAGCTGTATGCAAAGCATCTCTTAATTTTTCATCAAGATTATCATACGCTTTTTTCATATCAGCAGTATTTATCATTAAATCATCATCTGATTTAACTTCCCATTTATCAAATTTTTCAATATGTTTTTTTAAAGCAGTATTTCCATCAAGTACAATTTCATCAATAATATTCATAACAATTGTAGAAACACCTTTGATGTCACTTTTTGCTCGAGCTAAAATTCCATCAAATTCAGTTTTGAAATTTGTATCTTTTGTATTAATTATTTTCATTTATATTTGTCCTAAAATCTCTTTTACAATATCTTTTATATCTTTGTTTTCAACATCAACTACAATTTTTGCAACTTTTTCATACTCTTTTGCTCGTAAATTATAAAGTTTTAAAGCCTCTTCCATGTTTTGTAAAAGTGGTCTTTTTTTCAATTTATTTTCTGCATTTGGTGCATTATTTATTCTGTCTAAAATACCTTGAAATGATGATTTTAAATAAACAACTTTTCCAATTTTGTTTATATTTTCTTGTTTATAAAATCCACCACCTGTTGAAATTATTGTGTCGAAAACACTTTTTTCCAACCATAAAGCAGTCTTTTTTTCTAAAGCTCTAAAATATGGCTCTCCCTCAACTTCAAAAATCTTTTTGATCCTTCGGTTTTCCATACTTTCAATTAAATCATCAGTATCAATAGCAAACATATTTGATTTTTTAACCAATGCACGAGCTACCGTACCCTTACCAACACCCATAAAACCTATTAATATTATATTGTTCTTTTTCATAGTTTTGGATTATATCTAAACTTATTTAAAAAAATTTTGTTTATTAGGAAATATTATTGAAAAATTAGCTCCAGTATAATTATTTTCTTTATAAAGATAATTTTCATTTTTAACACTAAGATTTCCTTTCATATGTTTTTCTATAATTTCTTTTGACATATAAAGACCAATTCCTGTGCCTTTTGATTTAAATTTAGTTGTAAAATATGGTTCAAACACTCTATTTATAATCTCTTTTTCAATTCCACCTGCATTATCTTTTATACTAATTATTATTTCATCTTGCATAATTTTTGTATCAATAAATATATATTTTTTCTCAAACTCTTTTCTTTCAAATTCATCTTTTGAATTATTTAAAATATTTATTATTACTTGTAAAAACTCATTTTCCATTCCAAAAATAGTAACATCATCAATATCTTTTATTACTTGAATATCTTTTAAATGTAATTGTGGTTCTAATAAATCTGAAACTTTTTCAAAAATATTTCTAAGATTAAAATCTATAGCCTCTTTTTTAGGATTAAAATAATCCCTAAAATCATCAATAGTTTGTGATAAATATTTTGTAGTTGTGGCTATTGTATTCATTGATTTTATAACTTCTTCTTTTTTTATCTCTGAATATTCATATTGAATTTTAATTCCAGTAGAAATTGTAGAAATTGTACTTAATGGTTGTCTCCATTGATGGGCAATATTTTCAAGCATTTCTCCCATTGCTGCCATTTTTGATTGTTGGGCAAGAATAGTATCTTTTTCTCTACTTTTTTTAATATAACTAAAAACTTGGTCTTTATACTTATAAAATCTTTTTTCAAACTTTTTTGAAATATAAAAAGAAATGACAAGAAAAACAGCTGTTAAAAAAAGGCTTATTAAAAATAAATTAATCAAATTTTTTGTATATCTATCTTTTATTTGTATTTGTTTTTCAATAATTTGCTTTTCTAATTCATCTGTATAAAAACCTGTCGCAATTGCCCAATCCCAATCTTTAAAACCTTTGACATAGGTTATTTTCTCAGATGAAAGTTTTGTTTCTGGTTTTACTGTTGCAATATATTTCAAGTATCCACTATTGCCATTTTTTGCAAGTTCTACAATCTCTTTTGTAATCATAAATCCATTTTTATCTTTTAAGTCTATTCTATTTAATCCATTATAAGATTTTTCAAGATGACTTAAATATAATCCATCTTTATCAACAATAAAAACATACCCATTCTTATCATATTTAATAGTTGAAACATAAGATAAAACTTCTTCTTTTGTTATATTTTCAAAATCATTTAAATACTCACCTGTTCCTATAATAAAATTATACGGTTCAAAAATTTTATTAAAAGTGATTTTTTTATATTGGTGATTTAAATCTTCTGGTTTACTCCAATAAAGTGTTGTAAATATCTCTTTTTTATTTTGTAATTTATTTATAATATCTTTTAAACTAAAGTTTCCAAAATTATCTTTATAATTTATCATCAATTTATTCTCAAATTCTGGATTAATAGGATGAAGAATATTAATTCCTTCCATACTATTTATATAAAAATATCCACGATTATCATTAAATCTAATAGCTCTTAAAGAATCTTTTATTCTATTTATAATTTGTTCTTTACTCTCTTTATCTTTATATTTTTCATAAATATAATTAGCCAAAGAAGAAGCTTCTTCAACTCTTGATTTTAGGTTTTTTCTTAAATCTTCTTCACTATTTAGTTTTTTATGTTCAATATAGTCAAAAACTTTTTGCACTTCATTTTTTATAATTTCTCTATTTTTTTCTAAATAATCTTTTTGTAAATTTTCTAAATCTTGTTTTAAAGAGATATTCTTTTCAATAGATAAAAGAGTAGTAATAATAAGACAAATAATTCCTACTATAAAAATAGGTGTATATTTAATAAATTTAATAAGTTTGATTTCTTTTTTTGATAACATAATGGAATACTATCTTTTTTTATATTAAAGAATATTTGTGTTTATATCTATCATACATTGATTCATTTCCAATAATTCCACCTTGATGAATGTATAAAAAAGTTGTATTTTCTTCTTTTAACTGTTTTACATATTTTTCAAAACAAATCCAACCTAAACTATCATAAAGAAAATCAAACTCAATTTTTGTTTGATTTAAAAGTTCATTGTGTATTTCATAAAACTCTTTATAAAGCTTACCAAAATGATATTTTTTATCCATTTTTATAATTGTTGGATAATTATTCTTTTCAAGAGATTCAAACTGTTTTATCAAATACTCTTCATTTCCAACACAAGCACAAGTTAATACTTCAAAAGGAAGAAATTTTTGTAAAAAAAGAGCTGTAGTTCCTGTACCGCTTGGAAGAAAAATTTTTATATTTTTTATATTATTTTGACTTACCCAAAGTTTTATTTCATTGGCTAAAACTTCTATGCCATAAGATGCTTGAACTAATGCTCCACCTTCATTTATAAATAAAGTTTCTTTATCAAAAAAATCTGGTAGTTTACTTTCTATTATATTCATTCCATTTTTTATTGCATATTTATAATTTCCACTTGGATTTTCTTTTAAAAATGATGCAGTATGGTCAACATAATAATCAAATTGCCAATTTTTTAATTTACATAAAACAGATAAAGAATACATCGCATTTGATTGGCTTGAGCCATGAGATACTACTTTTTTTATATTAGGAAAATCATTTATTAAGTAATAATAAAATTTTCTAGCTTTATTTCCAGAGAAATCAGGATTTAATAAATCATCTCTTTTTATAAAATATTTTTGTTTATTAAAAGTTACTTCGTGAATTGTTGAATTTGTGTAGTTCATGGCTAAATTGTACCATCTATTAATAAAAATTTTGTACAATACATAAAAATGATTGGGGTTAATATGAATTTAATGAGTTATATAGATAAGGGTGGAATTATTGTTTATATTTTGATTATATTAAATATAATTGGATTTACTATAATTTTATGGAAAGCTCTCACTCTTCCTAGAAAAAATAAAATACTTACTGATATAAAAAGAAAAATAACTCAAGAAACATCAGTTTCTGCACAAATTGAATATGAAGTAAAAAAACTAGAATTTGGACTTACTGTTATAAAAAATATTGCAATTATCTCTCCTTTATTAGGTCTTTTAGGAACAGTTATTGGAGTTTATATATCTTTTGAAGAAATTACAGTAAAAGGATTAGGTGATCCAACTATTTTTTCAAATGGAATAGGAATAGCCTTAATCACAACAATTGCTGGAATTATTGTAGCAATTCCTCATCAAATTGCTTATAATCACTTTATTGTAATGATTGATAATATAGAGCTAAAAGCAAAAAAAGAGCTAGTTGGAAATAACTAAAATGAAAAGAAGAGAATCTTTAGGTTTAGATTTAACTCCTATTATTGATGTTGTTTTTATTCTTTTAATATTTTTCATAGTAACTTCTGTTTTTAAGAAAGAAGAACTTGCACTTATTTTAGATTTACCAACATCAAATGCAAAAGAGATGAAAATTGATGATGAACAGATTTTTATTGAACTTAGTAAAAATAAATTAGCTATTAAAGGTATCGAAGTATCTTTTTCATCTTTAGAAGATAATCTAAAAGCTATAAAAAACAAAGAAAAAGCCGTAGTTGTTAGGATTGATAAAAAAGTAGAGTATGAAAGAGTAGTAAAAATATTAGATTTATTACAAAAATATGACCTGAAAAACCTAGCTTTAGTGACAAATGAAGAGGCAAAAAAGTAGATATTTTTACAAATAATAAAAAAAAATTAATAAAAAAGTATTTTTTAAAAAATTTGTGCTATAATTTCTGTATTGAAAGATGGTTTAGGGTTCATCTATAGTTTATGTTTTTCTTGTAACGCTAGTTTTAAGTACACTCAATCTAAAGAATTCTCGATTTTATATTTTCAACACTTTAGAAATGAAGTATATTTTAACAAAAAAGAAAAGGAGTTACAATGGCAACATTAGTAAACGGAACAGTAAAATGGTTTAATAGCGAAAAAGGTTATGGTTTTATCGAGCAAGAAAATGGTGGTAAAGATGTATTCGTACATTATAGAAACATCAACAATTCTGGTTATGGTAGAGTTTCATTAAATGACGGTCAAAAAGTTACTTTTGAAGTTGGTCAAGGTGAAAAAGGTCTTCAAGCAGAAAACGTAACAGCTTTATAATTTTAGCTTTACTATTTAAAAAGGGAAAGAGTTTTACTCTTTCCCTTTTTTTTAATCTGTTTTTTCTAAAGCAGCATATTCTTCATCAGTAAAAATTCTTGATTTTGTAATAAACTGATAACCTAAATCTATTTCTAGTGAAAATGAATTTCCAAAAGCAGCTTTTTCAGCTCGTACATCTATTGTGATAAATGAGTGTTTAAAGTATTCAAACTGATCTTTATCTATAAAAAATTCACAACCACAAATTTCACCCATTTTTACATTACGACTAGGAACATAAAAATCACCTTTTTCATAACACATAGGAGCAGTTCCATCACAACAACCACCACTTTGGTTAAAGACTAATTCACCATGTAACTCTTTTAACTTTTCTATAACCTCAGCAGCTGCTGGTGTTACATCTACTCTTTGTGTTGACATTTTATATCCTTTACACAACGAAAAAAACCCATAGAGGAGAATTTTCTATGGGTTTTGTAATTTTCTTTTAGAATTAAATCCTAAAAGAATCCTAATTTATTTTTATTGTAAGAAGTTAAAATATTTTTAGTATGTCTATAAGAGTTTAACATCATCATGTGAGTTTCTCTTCCGATACCTGATTTTTTATATCCACCAAATGATGCATGTGATGGATAGATATGATAACAATTTACCCAAACTCTTCCAGCTTCAATTCCTCTTGAGAATTTATGTAATTGGTGAGCATCTCTTGACCAAACACCTGAACCTAAACCATAAATTGTATCATTTGCAATTGCTAATGCTTCTTCTTCATCTTTGAAAGTTGTAACAGCAAGCACAGGTCCAAAAATTTCTTCTTGGAAAATTCTCATTTTATTATGACCTTTGAATAGTGTTGGTTGAATATAGAAACCATTTGGATTAGTTTCAGATTCATAAACATCACCACCAATTAAACACTCAGCACCCTCTTCTTTACCAATTTTGATATATTCAGTAATTTTTTCTTTTTGATTTAAAGAACATTGAGCACCCATCATACACTCAGTATCTAAAGGATTTCCTAATTTAATAGCTTTAACTCGCTCAAGTACTCTTGCCATAAATGGCTCATAAATTGACTCTTGAATTAATGCACGTGAAGGACAAGTACAAACTTCTCCTGAGTTAAATGCAAATAGCACTAAACCTTCAATTGCTTTATCAAAGAATTCATCATCCGCGTCCATGATTGATTCTAAGAAGATATTTGGTGATTTTCCACCAAGTTCTAAAGTTGAAGGAATAATATTTTCAGTTGCATATTGCATAATTAATTGACCAGTTGTAGTTTCACCTGTGAAACCAACTTTTTTAACTAATTCATGAGTTGATAAATATTTACCTATTTTTCCACCTGCACCATTAATAATGTTAATAACACCTGCTGGTAATACTGATTGAATTGTTTCCATTAAAATCAGAATTGACATAGGAGTTGCACTTGCTGGTTTCATAACAACACAATTTCCAGCAGCAATTGCAGGTGCTAGTTTCCAAGCAGCCATTAATAATGGGAAATTCCAAGGAATAATTTGAGCAACAACACCGAAAGGTTCATGAATTTCTTGAGAAATTGTATTTTCATCTAAATCTGAAACTGTTCCTGATTCTGCACGAATAACAGATGCAAAATATCTAAAATGATCAACAACTAAAGGAACGTCAGCATTCAAAGTCTCTCTAATTGCTTTTCCATTATCTAAGGTTTCAGCAAGTGCAATATTTTCTAAGTTTGCTTCAATTGCATCTGCAATCTTATTTAATAAAGTACTTCTTTCAACAACTGAAGTATGTTTAAATGATTGGAATGCTTTATCTGCAGCTAAAATAGCAGCTTCACAATCTTTTTCATTTGATCTTGGAATTCTTGTTAAAACTTCACCATCAACAGGAGAGATATTATCAAAATATTCACCACTAATTGGAGCTAACCATTCTCCACCAATGAAGTTCTCATATTGTGCTTTATATGTTGGTTTACTATAGATCATTTTATACCCTTTATTTTTATTTATTTTTTGGAAAAAGTCGTTAATTTTATTAACTTATCTTTTCTCTTAGTGAAATTCTACACGAGATTTATAGCGTAAGTTTAGCCTTAGTATAGCATGAGTATAGCGGTGATAAGAATTGTTACAAAATACCGTATTTCCTAGCTTTTTAATGATTTTTTTTCTTTGAAATTTTTAAAATATCTGCTACAATTTTTTTATGAAAACATATAATTATACACTTAACAATAAAGCACTTGATTCAACAATTGATTTTTCTTTTTTTAAAAAAGAAAAAAACCTCTTGATTCAAATATTTTGTGGAGAAAAAAAAGAAATTTTAGAAAAGACAATAAATCTTATTACAAAAGAGTTGCCTCAAGCTATTTGTATTGGTTCATCAACTGATGGAGAAATTAACAATGAAACAATTAGTACACTAAAAACTGTAGTTGCAATTACAACTTTTGAAAAAACTTCACTAAAAATTGCTTATGTAAATGAATCTGACTCTTTTTCAAATGGAAAAGAGTTAGCAACTCAACTTTGTGAAGAAGATACAAAACTTTTAATTACATTTACCGATGGAGCAAAAACAAACGGTGAAGAATTTCTAAATGGAATTAGTTTTATTAATAATAAAGTAATAATAGCTGGAGGAATGGCGGGAGATAATGCTCACTTTACACAAACTTTTATTTCATGCCAAGATACAATCTTAACTCAAGGAGCAGTTGGGGTTTCTCTTAATTCTGACAAATTAGAAGTTTGTAATGCTTATAATTTCAATTGGTCACCAATTGGAATTGAGCATACTATTGAAGAAGTTATTGGAAATAGAGTTTATAAAATTTCAGGACTTACCCCTTTAGATTTTTATGAAAAATATTTAGGTGAATATGTAGCTAGTTCACTTCCTGCAACGGGTATTGAATTTCCTTTAATTGTACAAAAAAACAATATTCCTTTAGCAAGAGCAGTTATTGCAAAACATGAAGATGGAAGTTTGAGTTTTGCTGGAAATCTTCATAAAGGAGATATTGTAAAACTAGGTTTTGGGAATGTTGAGTTAATTATGAGTAATCCACTTAAATCTTTATTTTCAAAATGTTGCATTAAAGATACGGAGACATTTTTTATATATGCATGTATGGCAAGACGAAGATATATGCCTGATTTGATTGATATTGAAATAAAACCTTTTTCAAAAATTGCTCCAACTGCTGGATTTTTTACATATGGTGAGTTTTATCATAATTGTGGGAATAATGAACTTTTAAATCAAACCTTAACTATTTTAGCATTAAGTGAAAAAGATGAAGTAAATTATAAAGTAGAACCAATGGATGATATTGAAAATACAAAATTAACAGACCATGCAAAAAGTCTGCAAGCTTTAACACATCTTATTCAACAATCATCAAATGATTATAATATTCAATCACAAGAGCTTGAAAATGGAAATATTTATGCTCAAAATTTGATAGCATCACAAAAACAGTTTTTAAAACATGCCGTTCATGAAACAAATACTCCTTTATCTGTAATTATGGGAAATATTGAAATGTTTGAAATGGAATATGGAAAAAATAAATATCTATCAAATATTGAAGTTGCCATGAAAAATATTTTTAGTATATATGATGATTTAAGTTATCTTGTAAAAAAAGACCAAGTAAATCATGCAACACATGATATAGATTTAGTTGATTTTGTAAGAGCAAGAATTGATTTTTTTTCATCTTCAGCTCTTAGAGTTAAATCAGAATTTCTATTTAAAAATAAAAAAGATAAAATTATTTTAAATTTTAATGAGATAAAACTTCAAAGAATCGTTGATAATAATTTAACAAATGCAATTAAATATACATTACCAAATGAAACAATAATCATAAAATTAGAAATGAATAATAATGATTGTGATTTTATAATTGAGAGTCGTTCGGCTCAAATTTTAGATCCTCAAAAAATATTTGAAGAGTATTATAGAGAAGAGGTTTCAAAAGAAGGTTTTGGACTCGGATTAAATTTAGTAAAAAGAATCTGTAGTGAAGAGAATGTTGGAATAAAACTAGAATCTGGTGAAAACTGGGCTTCATTCACTTACACTTTTAAAGGAGTATTATGAAAATTTTATTAGTTGAAGATGACATTATGTTAAATGAGATGATTACAGAATATATTGCCTCAACAGGACATGTGATAATTAGTGCAAAAACAGGAATGGAATCATTAGCAATTTTAGAAAAAGAAAAATTTGATTTATTGATTTTAGATATAAATCTTCCTGATATTGATGGATTTACTATTTTAGAAAAATTACATGAACAAAAAAGAATGATTCCAACTATTTATATTTCCGCACTCATTGATATTGAAGAGATTTCAAGAGCTTTTGATTTGGGATGTTTTGATTATTTGAAAAAACCATTTCATCTAAAAGAGCTAACTTTACGAATTAATAAAATTTTAAAAACAAGAATAGTTCCACAAAGACATAAAAGACTTTCAAAAAATTATAGTTTTGATGCCGAAACAATGACCCTTTTATTTAATAATGAACCTCATATTTTACCAAAGCGGCAACTTCAAATAATTGAACTTTTAGCCTTAAATAGAAGCTTAGTTGTAAATTATGATATGTTTAGAAACTATGTTTGGAATGATGATTATATCGATAATGCAACAATAAGAGCTGAAGTTAATAGGGTAAAAACTGTTTTAAAAGAAGATTTTATAAAAAATATTCGAGGAAGTGGTTATATGATAAAAAGACCTGAGTAAGATCTTTTTATCATAATATTAATTTTTATTTAAAGCACATAAATCAGAAAATGCAACTTCAAGTCTAGCAATCATAGTTTCTTGCCCAGCTCGAATCCATTTTCTTGGATCGTAATAGTTTTTATTAGGTTTATCAGCACCTTCTGGGTTTCCGATTTGACCTTGTAAATATCCATGATATTTAGCTTCGTAAGCTCTTACACCATCCCAAGTTGCCCATTGAGTATCTGTGTCAATATTCATTTTAATAACACCATAAGTAATAGCTTCTCTGATTTCTTCAAGTAAAGATCCTGAACCACCATGGAATACAAAATCAACTGGTTGAGCTGATGATGTTCCGATTTTATTTTGAATATATTTTTGAGAATTATCTAAAATTTTTGGACTTAGTTGAACATTTCCTGGTTTATAAACACCATGAACATTTCCAAAACTTGCAGCAATTGTAAAATTTTTACCAACTTGGTTTAATTTTTCATAAGCATAACAAACTTCTTCTGGTTGTGTATAAAGTAAAGCATTATCAACATCAGAGTTATCAACACCATCTTCTTCACCACCAGTGATTCCAAGTTCAATTTCAAGCATCATATCAATTGCATTCATTTTTTTGAAATATTCAACACAAATTTCGATATTTTCTTCTAATGGCTCTTCACTTAAATCAAGCATATGAGAAGTAAATAAAGGACGTCCAGTTTTTTCAAAATGTTTAGTACCTGCTTCTAATAATCCATCAATCCAAGGTAAAAGTTTTTTAGCAGCATGGTCTGTATGTAAAATCACAGGAATTCCATAAGCTTCTGCCATCATATGAACATGGTTTGCACCACTAATTCCACCTAGAATTGCAGCATTAGCAGTTTTCAAACCTTTTCCAGCATAAAAACCTGCTCCACCATTTGAAAATTGGATAATAATTGGTGAATTAACTTTTGCTGCAACTTCTAAAACAGCATTTACAGAATCTGTTCCAACTACATTTACAGCAGGAATTGCAAAATTATTCTCTTTTGCATATGCAAAAAGTTTTTTTGCTTCACTTCCAGTTAAAACTCCTGGTTTTACAACATCTAATACACCCATTTTATTCCCTTATTTAATAACTATTTTTGCGTCTTTTTTTAATTCGTCAGTTAATTCTTTTATTTTTTTACTAAAAGCATTTCCAACTAAAATTTGAGAAATTTTTGGTTCAACTTCAGCATAAGTTAATGCTTTTGGAGCTGTTTTGTCTTTTAAGAAAATTATATGATAACCAAATTCAGTTTTTACAGGTGTTTTAGAATATGTATTTTTTGCTAATGCTTTTGCAGCAGCTGTAAATTCAGGAACTAATTTATCAGCAGGAACTTTTCCTAAATATCCACCATTTTGAGCAGTTGCATCCGCTGATTTAGTTTTTGCTAATTCAGTAAATTTGTCTTCTTTTTTTGCAGCTTTATCAAGTTCAATGATAATAGCTTTTGCTTCCGCTTCTGTTTTTACTAAAATATGTCTTGATTCTAAAATCTCAGGCATTACAAATTTGTCTTTATTTTTTTCAAAAAAATCTTTTTTGTCTTGATCTGTAAATTTTAATTTATCAACTTCATTTTTTTGCCAAACTTGAAGAGCTAAATCTTCTTTTATTCCATTCATTGCTTCAACATATTGAGGATCTTTTTCAATTCCATTTTTAATTGCATTTTTTGCAATTAATTTTTTATTTACAATTTGTTCAATTACTTGTTTTTTTGAAGTATCAGGTAATTTATCAAAATCTATTCTTTGATCTTGTAAAATCATTGCAATATCTTGTTTTGTAATTGCATCACCATCAACTGAACCATAATCACTTGCATTCAAAACAGTTACTAAAACTATTGATGCAACCAAACTTGTTACTATTCTTTTCATAATTTTCCTTGGGATTTTATATTTTGCGTATTTTATCAATTCATAGTTAATAAACAGTTGATTTATCACTAAAAAATAGCTATTTTTATATAATATTTTAGTTTTATAAATTCCTATTTTATAAATTTTAAAATTTAGCTTAAAAATACTTTAAATTTCGAAATTTTTATGATACAATTCCGTCAAAATTTAAACTTAACTTAAATTTAAGGAATAATAATGAGAATTTTAATTATTGAAGACGAAATAACACTAAATAGAACACTACAAGAAGGTCTTTCAGACTTTGGATATCAAGTAGGTACTGCTGAAAATTATAAAGATGCAGAATACTTTATCGACATTAGAAACTATGATTTAGTACTAACTGATTGGATGTTACCAGATGGTGACGGAATAGAACTATGTAAATTAGTTAAAAACAGAAGTTCAAGAACTGCTGTTGTTATTATCTCAGCAAGAGATGATAAAGAAAGTGAAATTGAAGCACTAAAATCAGGTGCTGATGATTTTATTAAAAAACCATTTGATTTTGATATTTTACTTGCAAGAATCGAAGCAAGACTTAGATTTGGTGGAACAAATATCATAGAAATTGATGATTTAATAATCAATCCTGATGAAGAAAAAATCGAATATGCTGGTGAAGAAATCGAATTAAAAGGGAAACCTTTTGAAGTTTTAACACACTTAGCAAGACATAGAGATCAAATTGTTTCAAAAGAGCAATTACTTGATGCAATTTGGGAAGAACCTGAATTAGTTACTCCAAATGTAATTGAAGTTGCAATTAATCAAATTAGACAAAAAATGGATAAACCATTGAATATTTCTACTATTGAAACAATCAGAAGAAGAGGTTATAGATTTTGCTATCCAAACAAAATTGAAGACCCTAAAGCTAAATAATTAGGCTTTAAAATTAATGGTGGAAAGTAAAAGTATTTATAAACAGTTTTATACCAAACTGATTATAGCTACCTCACTTTTCATTATTACTCTCTCATTTATATTTTATGAATATGCTAGAAGTACCGTTTATGACGATATTCAAAAAAATATGTTAATCCATGCAGAACAACTTTACAAATCTTCACTTTCAACAAATAGTTTTATTCCTGTTGAAAATGACAATATAACAATTAACCTAGTTGAAAATATACAATTATTAAACTATAAATTTTTAAACTATCAAAAACATGGTGATTATTTTATAAAACTTCTTTATCCTTTTGATTTAGAAAATAAACTTTTTTTAGAAATTGATAAAAACATAAGCTTTGAACGAGAACTTTTATACTCTGTAATATTTAAAAATCTTTTTGTTTTAGCAATTCCTGGTTTTATTTTGATGCTTATTTACTCTTTAATTGTTTCAAAATCTCTTTTAAAACCTATTCTTCAAATCAATAAAAAATTATCAAATATGGATGAAAATTCTTTAACACAAATTGATAAAAAAGATTTACCTATAGAATTTCATTCACTTGCAAACTCAATAAATACACTAACAAATAGAATTGAAACTTATGTAAAGTTCAAAAAAGAGCTCTTTATTGGGGCCGCACATGAACTTAAAACTCCACTTGCTGTTATGAAATTAAAAACTGAAGTAACTTTAAAAAAGAAAAGAGAAGTAGAGCAATATGAGGAAGTTCTAAATTTAACTGTAAAACAAATTGATGAAATGAATAAAATGATTTCTTCAATTTTGGATATAGGAAGAACAGAAGGAGCGCAATTTGAACAAACTGTAAATCTAGATTTGGTTGAATATATAAAGAAAAAAACAAATGATTATAGAATGTTAAGTGCTCAAAAAAATATTATTATTACTTTTTTTTCAAATGTAAATCACTTAAATACTTCTATTCAATTAACTTTATTTAATCAAATATTACAAAATTTTGTTCAAAATGCTATTAAATTTACACCAAATGAAAAATCAATCGCAATTAGATTAAAGAAAACAAAAGAAAAAATAATTATTACAGTAACAGATGAAGGCATTGGAATACCAGAAAATGTAGATTTATTTGCTCCATTTAAAAGAATAGGCAATCAAAGTGGAGTTGGATTAGGTTTATTTTTAGCTAAAAACGCAGCTGACGCATTAAGAGCAAAAATAACTCTTCTAAATAGAGATGATCAAAAAAGTGGATGTGTTGCTAAACTTATTTTAAGAAGCAACACATCAAAAGATATTATTTAAAATAAATTTCTGTGCTCAATTTTCGTACATTTATTTTGTACTACTTTTAATCCAGCTTCTTTTGCTTTAGCTGCTGCTTCATTATTCACAAGTCCTAATTGAAACCAAACAGTATCAATATTACCAATTTTTATTGCTTCGTCTACAATCTGAGCTATTGCATCAGGTTTTCTAAAAATATCAACCATATCAATTTTAAAAGGAATCTCTGAAATAGTTCTATAAACTTTTTCTCCCAAAATCATATCTTCTTTTGGATAAACAGGAACTATTTTATATCCAACACTTTGTAAATACGCAGCAACAGCATTTGAAGCTTTTGAAGGATCAGGTGAAAGTCCAGCTATTGCAATAGTTTTTGTATTTTTTAAGATTTCTATTATTTCTTCACTTTTTGAGTTTACAGTGGGAAAGTCACACTCCATTTTATATCCTTTATAATAAATTACTCTATTATAAATAAATTATTTAAAAGTATGCTAAAAAAAGGAATAAACTAGATTTTATCTAGCTTATTTTGTATATAAGTTCTAACTTCACAAAAATCAATAACTTCTCTAAAGTCATCAAATTTTCCACCACTTGCGTTTACATGTCCACCACCATTTGCCAGTTTTGCAGCCAGTAAAGAAACATCTACTTTTCCATCAGCTCTAAAAGAAGCATTTCCTTTTTTATTTATATCTATAAAAAAATCATACTCAGGGTTTGCTCTTAAAAAAGCATTTGCTGGAATTGAAATAGAACCTAAACAATAAGTTAAAAGTCCTTTGTGACCTTTGTAAGTAACTGTTAAATCATCTTTTACATCAACTAATGTTTTTACAAGATATGTTGCAGATAAATTATCTAAAGTATCATCTTTATCACTTAATTTTAGAAAATCTTTTTTCATAAAATGAACATCATTATCTAATTTTATATGCCCATCAACAACATCAAGATATTTGGCTGCTTGTTTTAGTAAATGACATCTAAAATCTCTATTTAAATCAGCAAATAAAATGTTATTTATTTCTCTAACTTTTGTAATCATTGACATTAAAACTTTTCCAAATTCAAAATTTTTTATTTCATTTTCAAGCCAAATATCAACAGCATTTATAGCATCAACTAAAGGTTTTAGCCAAGAACTTGTATTATGTTCAAAACCTTCATACTCTTCAAATATATAATCGTAAACTATTTTTGTAGCACATCTTTTATCATCCAAATAATACCAAGGAAAAGTTTCAGCAGCTTTTTTACCACTTATATGATGGTCTAAAAGTTGGAGTTTAATTTTATATCCAATTTTCAAAAGTTTATCTATTTCATTATCTAAATCTTTTGCTTCTTGAAAAGTTAAGTTTAAATCACTTATTAAAATAAGAATTTCATCATCTTTATATTCTAAAACTTGTTCTAAAACTTTTTTTATACTTAATTTTACTTCTAAACCATAATTTGCATTGTAAAAAAAACCTTCTTTAAAATACTCTTTTGTAATTAATTGACATCCATATCCATCTAAATCTGTATGAGAAATATGAAACAATTTCATTAAGCAATATCTTTTAATGTTAATTTTTCTAAGAAATCATTAATTTTTATTTGTAAATTATTTAATAAAGGCCAAATAGTACAAAGCATCGCTACTTGATTTGGACAATTATCCGCAGATGGAGAACACTCAAATACAGATGGTATTTTTTCCTCTGCTGCAATAACAATCTCTAAAATCGTAATTGATTCCCAAGATTTATTTAACGCAAAACCGCCATTTACACCTCTATGAGATATAACTAAATTTTGTTTTGCAAGGTTTTGCATAATTTTTGCCAAAAATGATTTTGATATATTTAATTCTCTTGATAACTCATCTACATTCTTTGGTTCATCACTTTTTGCAATAGCAATTAAAGATAATAATGCGTATTCACTCTTTTTTGTTAATAACATGTTATATATTTCCAATGTTTTTTGTTTATTCTACAAGAACTATTATTAAGATTCGTTATTAAAATCAGTCAATTGAAATATTTAGGCAAAAAAAAAGGGTTGTAGCAATGCTACAACCCTTTTTTGAGAAAAAAAACTAAAATTATTTAGCTCTAATTCCTAAAGAAGCTACTAATTCAACAAATGAAGCATAATTTTTACTTCTTAAGTATTTTAATAATCTTTTTCTTTTACCAACCATTTTTAATAGACCTAATCTTGAAGAATGATCTTTTTTGAAAACTTTTAAATGTTCTGTTAATATTTTAACTTGCTCTGTTAATAAAGCAATTTGAACTTCTGATGAACCAGTATCACCATCTTTTTTTCCGTATTTTGCTACTATAGCTGCTTTTACTTCCTGATCTAAAGCCATGTTGACCTCCTAATAGGTATATGTTAATTTTTCATTTATGATAAATGAGCGCGAATTATATTTAAACTTTACTTTATTTTTACTTTAAACAATTTTTTTCATCCACCTGTTTGGTAAAAAGCTCTTGTTGAAATTTTATTGTCATCTTCTTGATTTGACCATTTATTTTTTTCTGGTTTGCCAGCTAATACTTTTTTTAAAATTGCAACTGCTTCATCTATATTATTATTTCTAACAGCATCTTTGATACTCATTGCGTCTTCAAAATATAAACAAGGTATTAAAAATCCTTCAGCTGTTAATCTAATTCTATTACAAGCTGCACAAAAATCATCTTTATGTGGTTCTATTATTCCAAATTGAAAACCATCTTCAAGCTCATAATATTGAGCAGGAGAACTATTATCTCTTGGAACCATTTTAAAATTTGGATATTTTGTTGCAATTATTGCTTTTATTTCATCAGAATTTAACCCTTTTGCACCATCTTTTGCATGATTATTTTCCATAAATTCAATAAATCTAACAACATAACCTTTACTTTTACAAAAATCCAAAACTTCAACTAAATCAAGATCATTTATTCCTTTTATCGGAACACAATTTATTTTTATTTTAAGTCCTGCATCAGCTGCTGCTTGAATTCCTTTAAGAACTGTTTCTAAAACATCTTTTTGTGCAATTTTTGCAGCAGTAGTTGCATTTAATGAATCAAGAGAAATATTTATTCTTTTAAGTCCAGCATCTTTTAATTTTTGAGCGGCATTTGGCAATAAAAAACCATTCGTAGTTAAAGCCAAATCTATATCATTTTTATAGTCATATATCATTTTTACAAATTGATCTAAACCTTCTCTTAAAAGAGGCTCACCACCTGTTATTCTTACTTTTTTTATACCTTCATCAATTGAAGCTTTTATAAATTTAAATAAATCTTCATACGAAAGTAAGTTTTCTTTTGGAACCCAAGAAAAAGGTTTTTCTGGCATACAATATTGACATCTAAAATTACATCTTTCAGTTACTGAAACTCTTAGATAATCATGTTTTCTTCCAAATCCGTCTATTAGCATATTTTATTCCTATTTTTAATAGCTTCAAGAATAGTATAAACTAGCTTAAAAGGTAAAATTAATTTAACCTTTTCCATGCATCTTCAAGACTATTTACTCTTTGAGCAAATACTAAATACAATGCAATATTGAATTTTGCTAGTTTTAAAATCTCATCACTTGGATTTTTAACTATTTCTAAAGCTTCTTCTAAAGAGATACTTTCATAAGTTTTATCATAAGTGATTCCAAAATCACTCAATGAAAATTGGATTTCAATAACTTGTCCATCCACTTCTTTCCAATATTTCCCATTACTAAATACTTCAGGACTTCCCTCTGCACCTTTTAAAACTAAAACATCTTTATAATATTCTTTAAACATAGCTATATATTTTTTTACATAAGGTTTATGAAAAGCGGCAGTAACACCAAAATCACTTGAAGCTGGATTTAAAAGTTTTTCAATTGTATTAAAAACTGTTCTTAAACCTAGTTCTTCTCTTAATTTTGTTAAATCACTCAACTCTTTTAAGTATTCTATCCTATCAAAATAGTGTACGTATTGACCCTTGTCAATTGAATTAAAAATATCTTTTGTAGTTAAACCTTTTTTTGCAGGTTGAAGAAAATCTCCTGAAATTACAAGATTTAAAGGGGTAATATCTTTATTTTTTTCATGAAATTCTTTTAAGATATTTTCATAAAGTGGAAATAAAAATGGATTATTTTCTCTTCCATCAAAAGAGTATCCAAGTTCTAGCGAATTTTCAATTTTTGTAAATTTAATGTATTTTTTCAAAGCTTTTACTGCTGTTGTTAATTCATCATCTGTTTCAAGTTTTGTTCTCCAAGCAATTAAAAATGCCCCCATTTGAGCTTGTGTAACTTTATTTTCTAAGATTAATTCAATTGCATCTATTACTTCAGCTTCTTCTAAATCTCTATTTCCTTTAGGACCTGTTCCTACTGCTTTTATATATCTTTTAAAACTCATTTTAAACCTTATTTTGTATCTTTTAATTAGTATTTTTACAAGCATAATATACAATAGCTTAAATAAAACAATATGAAGGTTCGATGTGACTGTACAAAAAATTATTAGAAAAATAAGTTTTTTTAATAACTTAAGTGATGAACAAATTAACATTATTGCTTCCATTTCAACTGTATCCAAACAGCCTAATAAATCAATTTTATATTATGAAAGTGATATAAGTAAGAATTTGCTTTTTTTAGTTGAGGGTCTTATCAAAATTTATAAGGTTGATAAGTTTAATAATGAAATATTTTTATATCATATTTATAAAAATTCAATGATTAGTGAACTAACATCTACTTATAATAAAGAGATTTATTGTTTTTCTAATGCAGAATTTATTGAAGATTCAATTGTATTATCTATTAACTTTGAAAAATTCCAAGAATATTTTTTATCAAAAAATATTTTAACAATGGAATTATTAGAAATTTTACTAAACAAAACTCACCAATTACAATGTATTGTAAATAGAGAATTGGTTTTTGACGCAACTGCAAAAGTTGCTTTTATGTTAAGTCAAGATTTGGAAATGTTTAATAAACTAAAAAGACAAGAAGTCTCATTTATGCTTCATATTCAGCCAGAAACTTTATCAAGAGTTTTAAAAAGATTATCAAGAAATGAAATTATTCAAGTCGATTTAGGAACTGTAAAAATTACAAACAATGAAGCCTTAGTATCTATTTTTAGAGGAATTGGGATATGAAACCAAATACAATAAGCACAAAAATAAAATTAATTGGAATATTTTTCATAATATTAATGACAAGTATAATCATCACAACAATTTACTTGAATGAAAAAAATAAAAAAGATGCTCAAGTTATAAATATAGCTGGTAAGCAAAGAATGCTTACACAAAAAATATCTAAAAATATTTTTTATATATATCATAATAATAATCAATCATATAATGAATTAGATAATGCAACAATAGAATTTATGCATAATCTAAATTCTTTAAAAAATGGAAATGATCAATTAGGTATTTATAAAGCTCCAACAGATGGGATTGAAAAACAAATTTCAAAAGTTGAAATTTTATGGAATAATTTTTATTTATCTATAAATGAGTTTAAAAAAATACTTGATTCAAAAGATACAATAACTGAACAAAAATTTAAAAATTCGATTGATTCTATTTATACAATTAATACAATATTACTAAATGAAGTTGATATTTTAGTTTCAATGTATACCGCACATATGGAAGAAAAAAGTGATTATTTAAAAACCATTCAATATATTTTTGGATTAATAATTTTATTTTTAATGATGTATAGTTTTAATCAATTGAAAACAATGGAAGAAAATGTAAAAAAATTCTTTGAATTATCTAAAAAAATTGTTCAAAACCCAATAAATGAGCCACTTGAGCTAATTCAAATTGAAGCAGAAAAAGAGATTGTTGAAGCTACGGATACGATTAATTGCTTTATTGACAAGATAAATTCTGCAATGATTTATTCAGCTAATGCAGTTGAACAATCAAAAAATGCTTCAATAAAACTTGAAGAAATTACAGATGAATTTGATGTTATTATTAATGAACTAACAAACTCAGCAGAAATATCTGTACAGCTTAATAAAAGTGAAGATATAGTTATTCAGACTCAAGAAGAGCTAATTAGTTCCACAAAAAAGTTACAAGAGCTTAAAAATGAGTTAGATAAATTATTAAACTCTTGTAAAATAAAATAAAATATTTTTTTACTTTTTTAATATTGACATATATCATTTTTTTCTCCTTTGGTTTAGACTAAAATTTTTCCATAGTTATGGTATTTCAAAATAAGGAGAAAAAAATGGAACCAATCATGATTATTAGACCAGAAATTGCCCTTGACGATTTCTTGCCTATATTTTTATCTTCAGCTTTTGTTTTACTATTTGGACTGTTTTACGTAGCTATTTATACGCTAGTAAAAATGGAAAGATTAAAAAAAATATACATGCCTTTTGCATATATTTTTTGGGCTTTGCAAACATATTGTATGTACTATGTCGCAGACAAAATTCAAAGTAATGATTTTACTATTAAAGCATTAATGGTAACTATGGTGTGTTATTTAATTTTACCACATCTTTATTATTACTTAAATATTAGGTCTGAACAAAGATACGAACAATAAATTTTAGGAGGAACAAGTGTCAAAAAAAGTTGTTTCAGTATGGACGAGTATTCCTTTTTGGAGAAAATCAGCTGCGTGGGTAACTGGTTTTGCTGCAATACTATTAATTTGGTTAACATTCGATTCAATGGGTCAAATTAAAATGGGAACGGACGCTGATCTTAAAAATGGTATTACAAAAAGAGTACCAGGTCCTACAGTAATCAATTATAATATTGATTATAAAATGGATACAAGAAGAGGTCATGAGGTGCCAGTTATTGGTGAAAAAGAGAAATTTTTTGGTAGAGATGATTGGTCTGAACAAGAAGCTGCGGAACTTCTTCATTTAGGTAAATTAGGTTCACAAGCGAAGAACTGTATGAATTGTCATACATTACTTGGAAATGGTGCATATTATGCTCCAGATTTAACAAAAGCTTGGTTAGATCCAGCATGGGGACCAAACGGAGCATATTTAGGTATGACTAATTCTACTACGAAAGAAGAAGCTATGTCTAAATTTTTACAAAATCCGTCTCAATTCCCAACACATCAAAGAATGATGCCAAATCTTGGTATTACTGAAAAAGAAGCAATGGGTCTTGTAGCATTTTTAAAACATATGTCATCAATTGATACAAATGGTTTCCCAAGAAACTTCGCAAGAATGTCAACAGATGGTGTAACAGGAGCGATTCATGGCAAATAATTTAAAATTTGAATCTCAAAAATTAGCTATTAACTATTTCGTAGTTGCAGCTATTTTATTTGGTGCTCAATTAGTAATGGGTCTTATTGCTGCTACTCAGTTTTTATATCCAAGTTTTCTTTTTGAAATCTTCGATTTCTCTGTAGCTAGAATGGTACATATTAACGCTTTAGTTGTATGGATGTTATACGCAATGATTGGTTCTGTTTATTATTTATTACCAGATGAAACTGGAATAGAAACTGTAGGAATCAAACTTGGTAAATTAGGATTTTATGTTTTAACTGCTGCTGTTACAGTTGTTGTTTTAGTATTTATTTTAGTTCAAGTTGGACCTGCTAGTGAATCAACTATTTGGTTAATTAACGAAGGTAGAGAATATATTGAAGCTCCAAGATGGGCTGATATTGGTATTGTTGTTGTTGTTTTAGTATTTGTATTTAACCTTTTCGCAACTGCAATGAAAGGTAAACAAACAGGAATTGTAACAGTATTAATGGCTGACGTTCTTGCACTTGCTGGTCTATATCTTGCAGGTATGTTCTTTACAGATAATATCTCTATGGATCAATACTGGTGGTGGTGGGTAATTCACTTATGGGTTGAAGCAACTTGGGAAGTTTTTGTTGGTTGTTTATTATCTTATGGATTAATCAAAATCATTGGAGCTAGAAGAGAAGTTGTAGAAATGTGGCTATGGATTGAAGTTTCAATGTTATTTGGATCTGGAATCTTAGGTATGGGACATCACTACTTCTGGATTGGTACACCTGAGTACTGGTGGGAAATTGGAGCACTATTCTCAGCACTTGAGCCTGTTCCTTTAGTTGCTATGTTTGTTCATGTTGTTTATGACTGGGGAAAAGAAACAGGTATTAAAGAAGGTAGCGGTTCTGGTGAAAAAACTATGAACAATTCACCTGCTTTTGCTTGGTTTGTTACAAATGCATTTGGTAACTTCCTTGGTGCTGGTGTTTGGGGATTCTTCCACACATTACCACAAGTAAATATTTATACACACGGTACACAATTTACATCGGCGCACGGTCACTTGGCATTCTTTGGAGCATATGCAACTATTTTAATAGGTATGTTCTATATGGGAGTACAAGGTAAAAATAGTATTAAAGTTATGAAAGCAACATTTGAGTCTAAAATGGCAATCTTCCTTATCACATTTGGTGTATTAGGAATGACTGTTTCTTTAACTGTTGCTGGATATGGTCAAGTATTAGTTGAAAGAGCTCAATTAGGAGCAACTTGGGAAGGATTCTTCGTATCTCAAGATATGGTATGGTTTGTTCAAGGTCTTGGATGGAGATTAGCAACTGGTATTATGACATTTGTTGGATTTTTATACTTAGTTAAAGATTTATTAACTACTTCTAAAAGCCCTAGACACGAGAGATAAGGAGATAACATGTTTGAACCAATGACAGATTTGGTACCTAGTTTTTTTGCAATATTAAACCAAGGTCCATTAACATTAACTATTTTTCTTCATACTTTTATTGTACTTCCAATGTTCTGGATTTACAAACAAGAGAAAAAAAGATTAGAAGACGAACAAAAATAAAAATCAAGAGAAATTTTTCTCTTGATTAGAACAATTGTATAAATAGTAGAACTGCGTTCTAAGAGACTATTTATTGGTAGTAAGGTATGAAATTACATTAAAAAAAGGTAAGGAAAACATTATGAAAATTGGAAAAATTTTAAGTTTAACAGCGTGTTCGGTATTAGCAGGTTCTTTATATGCAGGAAGTTCAACAATGAACTTTGCAAATGTATATGAAAAAGAGTGTCAAGGATGTCATGGTCCAATTCACCAAGGTGGAGTTGGCTCTGATTTAAGACCTGATGCTTTAAAGAAAAAAGAAAGACATGTATTAAGAGATGATATCTTAAATGGTATTCCTAATACTGCAATGCCTCAATGGCAACATATGTTTAGTAAAGATGATGCTGATGGAATGGTTGACTGGTTAATGAACTGGAAAGATAACACTAACTTTAAATTAAATTTAGAAGAAATCAAAGGTACTTGGACAAAATTAGCTGATAGAGAAGAATTAGCTAAAAAATATCCAAATTCAGTTGACACTAAATCAGTTCTTGATATTACATTTGCAACAGAAAGAGATGCTTCTTTAGTTGACTTTATTGATAGTACAACTGGAAAAGTTTTATCTAGACATAAAGCTGGATTTGCCGTACACGTTACTGTTACAAATAAGAAAAATCCAAGATATGCATACTCAATTTCTAGATCTGGAAGATTAACAATGTTTGATATTGCAGCACCTGGTCAACCAGCGATTGCTTCAGTACAAGTTGGATTTGAATCAAGAGGATTAGCAGTTTCTCCTGACGGGAAATATGTAATTGCAGGAAACTACACACCAGGTGGAGCAGTTTTATGTGATGCTATGACTCTTGAGCCGTTAAAAGCTTATGATACATCTGCTGTTATCAACATGGATGGACAAATTGAAGCTTCAAGGGTTGCGTCATTAGCTGATACTCCTTATGGACCTTATTTTGCAATGGCATTAAAAGATGCAGGAAGAGTATATTTAATTGATTATTCTAAACCTGGATTCCCAATTGTTGGAGATGTTGCTAACATTGGAAAAGTTTTACATGATGCATTCTTAAATGAAGATGAAGGTAAAGATTTCGGAAGATACTACATGATTGCTTCTCAAGGAAGTGATGTTATGGGTATCGTAGACTTTAAAGAGAAAAATTTAGCTGCAAAAGTTTACACTGGTGAAAAATCTAAACCACATCCAGGTCAAGGATCTTCTTGGTTTAACAAAAAAATGGGTAAACAATTACACGCAACTGTTTCTATGAACATTGGTTCTGTTGTAATTTGGGATTCAAATTGGGAAATTGTTAAAAAAGTTCCAACTTCTGGTGGTGGATTATTCGTAGGAACTGCACATGATACTCCTTATATCTGGGCAGATACTGTAATTGGAAGTCCTGAAACTTATAATGAAGTTTACTTAATTAATAAAGAAACTTTAGAAGCAGATAAAATTGTAAAAGTTGGAAAAACTGAAGGTCAATTAATTGATGCTAAAACTAAAAAAGTTTTACAAACTTGGGATGCAACACAATATGAAACAATTACTTTCCCTGAATCTGATCCACAAATTGGAAAAGATAAAATTATCAAATATACAGATAAATTAGGTGAAAAAGTAAAAAATCCTGTTCAACCAAGATTATTACACGCTGAACCTGCAAATCATGGTAAATGGACTATGATTTCTGAGTGGACAACTGGAAGAATTGGTATTTATGAATCAGATAGTGGTAAATTTGTTAAATATATTAACAATTTAACTACTCCTACATTTACTTATTCTGTTGAACACAGACAAACTATTCCTGGTGCTTAATTAGGAAAAATTAAATACCCATCTTTAAAGATGGGTATTTTTATATTATGTATAAAATACTTTTAATTCTAATTTTACTTCTTTCAAATCTATTTTCAAACAATATTTCTTGGTATCATTCTTATGATAAAGCTTTAATAACAGCGCAAAAAGAGAAAAAGAATCTAATGCTTTTTATAGCATCAAGTAAAAATAATAATTCAAATGAGATTTTAAAGCAGTATTTTCTAAATCAAGATTACATAGAGGATATAAATAAAAATTTTATAAGCGTTTTAATAACAATTGAACACAAAACTTCATATCCAATAGAGTTGTTTTATACAACAAATTTTCCAAGTATATTTTTTGTATCGTATGAGGATGAGTCATATTTAACTCACCCTATTTATAAGTTTAATTCAAAAGAAGAGTTTTTAAATATTTTATATTCAATAGATTTAAAAACTAAATAAAATATAATCCTGCCCCAATAATCAAAGCTAAAATTATTGTAATTACAACAGTTAAGACATTGTATGTTTTATCACTAATATTCATCTTAGTTTCTAAGAAACCAACAATTTTAATTGCAGGATAAATCATAAATACTAAAAGAACACTAGTAAATACCAAAGTCATTATAATTTGCATTTTAAATCCTATAACTCTTTTTCTAACTCAAATTGTTCCCATAAAGAAGCAGCTTTTTCATTTCCATTATCTTTTGCTTTTTTAATATACATTGCAGCTTTTTTCATATCTTTTGGAATACCTTGTCCTGACATATACATAAAGCCTAAATTTATTTGTGCATTTTCATCACCCAATAATGCAGCTTTTTCATACCAAGAAGCTCCTGTTTCATTATTTATAGGAACTCCTATTCCAATTGTATACATATATCCTAAATTATAAGCAGCTTGTGGATTATCCAAAAGTGCAGCTTCTGTAAAAAGTGCTATTGCTTTTTTATAATCTTTTGGAACACCCAAACCATTCATGTAATTATTTCCAAGTTGTGTCATTGCATAAGGATTTTTTGCATCACTTGCAATTTGTAACCATTTTATTGATTCTGTTGTATCTTTTTTAACACCATCGCCATTATGATACATAATTGCTAAATTGTGTGCTGCTTGGGAATTACCAGTATTCGCACTCTTTAAAAAATATTCATAGGCATTTTGATACTGTTTATTTTTGTAAAAATCAAGCCCTACATCATAGTCATTTCCAAATAAAAAACTTACACAAGCCATTGAAAATAAGAATTTCTTCATCATCTTTTCCTTAATAAATATATATCTTATTTTACCTATTTTTATTAATAATTTATTGACACCAATCAATCCTTTAGATTTTTCTTTATGTTAAGATTTATCTATATCAAAAAAAGGAGTACAACATGAGTATTAAGTATAAAATACCTCTTGTACTAATATTTTCTTTTAATCTTTTAAATGCTTCATCATTAGATGGAGAGAAAATATTTAAACAATATTGTTGGGGCTGTCATCACGAGACTTCAGTTGCTTTTGGTCCATCATTTGAACAAATAGCAGATAAAAGAACTGTTGGAGAGATTCAAGGACATATACTTGCCCCTAAATCAATGTACAAACAATTAGGTTATAAAAGATCAGTAATGCCTAGCTTTAAAGATGAATTATCACAAGAGCAACTAGACGCTATTACAGATTTTATACTATCATACAAATCAAAAAAGGATTAGGAAAATGTTTAGATTATCAAATTTGATTAAATCAACTCTCGAAAATCAAAAATCAAGAACATTAGATGGTTCTATTATGATATGGAATTTTACAAATAGATGTAATTTACTTTGCCATCACTGTTATAGCAAAGCTGATGCAAATGAAAAAGATACACTTACTTTTGAAGAAATTGAACAAACAATTTCAAAACTCAAAGCTGGTGGTGTAAATTTTGTTATTTTTTCAGGTGGAGAACCACTGTTAAGAAAAGATATTTTTGATATTGCTAAAGTTATGAAAGAATATAATATAATGACATATTTATCTACTAATGGAATTTATGTAAGTCCTAAAAATGTAGAACAGATTATAGAAACTTTTAATTATATTGGTATTTCAATAGATGGAATTGAAGAGATACATGACCAATTTAGAGGTCAAAAAGGTGCTTATAAAAAATCTATTGAGGCTATAAAATTAATTCAAGAGCATGGTGGAAATGCTGGTATTAGATTTACAATCACAAAAGAGACACAAGATAGTTTTTATGCTATGTTTGATTTATGTGAAGAATTAAAAGTTGATAAACTATATATTTCTCACCTTGTTTATTCAGGTCGTGGAAAAGATAATCTTGAAATTGATATCTCAAAAGAGCAAAGAAAAAAATATGTTGAATTTATTATTGATAAAGCATTTGAATATTATAAAAATGGAAATAATATTGATTTAGTAACTGGAAATATGGAAATGGATGCAATTATGCTTTTAGATAGATTCAAAAAAGAGTATCCAGAATTTGTAGAAACTTTAGAACAGAAATTAAAAACTTGGGGTGGAAACTCTGCAGGGCATAGACTTGGAAATATGGATTGGGCAGGAAATGTAAAACCAGATCCATTTTTTCCATTTGTTGTTGGAAATTATTTAGAAACACCTTTTGATGAGATTTGGACTTCTACATCAAATGAGATCTTAAATAAACTGAGAGAACATCCAAGACAAATAAAAGGAAGATGTGAAGAGTGCAAATACATTGAAATTTGTAATGGTGGTTCACGTTCACGGGCATATGCAATTAGTGGAGATTTATGGGAAGAAGATCCATCATGTTATTTAACTTTAGAAGAAACTAGGAGATAGGAAATGAAATTATTAAATTTATTGCTAATTGCAAGTATTGCTAGTAGCTGGGTTTGTGCAAAAGAGAAATTTTTCGTAGTTGAAAGGGAAAGTGAATCATTAGCAACAATCTATAATGGTGTTAAAAGAACAAATATAGAAGGTATGCATAACATGAATCATGGTGTTGTGAAATTTGATGGAAAAGATGGTTATGTAATTTCAAGAGATGGATTCGTAGTAAAATTTGACCCTAAATCTGAAAAAATTTTAGCAGAATATAAAACTTCAAAATCAGCAATTGGTTTTGTAATTGGTGCAAACTATGTTGCAGTTGCTAACTACGATGATAAAAGTGTTGATATTCTAGATAGAGATTTAAAACCTTTAGAAAAAATACAAACTGGTTCAAAAAATGTAGGAATTAAAACATATGAAAATTATCTTATATTCTCACAAATGGAAAATGATACAATTTCAGTTTTCAAAGATATGAATGAAGGGAAAAACAAACCAAACTTTAAATTATTTAAAGAATTTAAAGATGCAGGTGAACTTCCTTTTGATGCTATGATAAAAGATGAAAAATATATAGTTGGATTTTTTACTTCAAAACATTTCGGAGTTGTTGACTTAAAGAAAATGGAATATAAAAAGATTGATGTTTTCTTAGATGAAAATAGACAAATGGTTTTAAAAGTTCCTCATTTTGGATTTTGGTCAATTGGTGGAGATAAAATATTTGTTCCAGCAGTTGGTGATAATAAAGTGATGGTTTATGATAATGATTTTAAATTTGTAAAAAATATTCAAACTCAAGGATTACCTGTATTTACAAGTTTAAGTCCTGATAAAAAATATTTGGCAGTTACATATTCAGGAAAAGATTTTCCAACTATTCAGATAATTGATACAACTACTTTAGAAATTATTCATACATTTAATTTTGATGGAAAAGTATTGCATGTTAGATGGTCAGAAAATTCTCCACAACTTTATGTATCTGTAAATGATACTAATAAAATCGCAGTTATACACACAAAAGAGTGGTTTTTAAATAGAGAAATATTTAATGTTAAAAAACCTTCAGGAATATTTATATATGAGGATGGAAAATAATTATGGCAAAAGTATATTTAACGGGAGCTGGTCCTGGAGATATGGAGTTAATGACTCTAAAAGCTGCGAGGGTAGTAAAAGAAGCTGATATAATCATCTATGATAGACTTGCAAATCCAGGAATTCTTGAAATGGCAAAAGATGGCTGTGAAATGATTTATGTGGGAAAACAAGATGGAAAACATTCTGTCCCACAAGATGAAATAAATGAAATCATTTATCAAGCTGCGTTAAAATATGAAAATGTTGTAAGATTAAAAGGTGGTGACCCTTTTGTATTTGGAAGAGGTGGAGAAGAAGCTATTTATCTTTTTGACAGAGATATAAAGTTTGAGATAATTCCAGGTATTAGCTCATCGGTTGCAGTTCCAGCGTATGCAGGAATTCCTGTAACTCATAGAGGAATCACTACATCATTTAGAGTAGTAACAGGACATGAAACACCAAAGAAAAAAATATCACAAATAGAGTGGCAAACTTTCTTAAATGATGAAACAATCGTATTCTTAATGGGATTCCATAATATTAAACTAATCACTAGAAAACTTATGAATCTTGGGAAAAGAAGAGATTATCCATGTGCTGTAATTTCAAAAGGAAGTACTCCTGAACAAGAAGTTATGGTTGGAACTTTAGAAACAATAGTTGAGCTTTCAAAAGATATGCCAACACCTGCTATCATCGTTATTGGAGAAGTTGTAACTTTAAGGGATAAGATTAAGTGGTTTAAATAACCACTTAATCAAAAAGTGTTATATAAAGTCTTATAAAAATAAAGCGCTTAATCGCTCTTTATCCACTGTTTTCTTTTTATTATCTATTAATCCATCATTTTTAAATACTCTTAACATTCTTGAAAGCGTCTCAGGTGAGATATTTAGAATTTCTGCAACAATAATATTTTTTGTGTTAAAAAACTCTTCTGAGTGGTCGCATAGGTATTTTGCTATTCTTTCTTTTGAATCTAAAACAACATGTAAAGATACTATATTTTCTAGGTTTCTTATTTTTTTTATCAAAGAAGTTTGAATCAAAAAAGATAAATTTGGGTCTGAATAAATTATATCTTTTAAACTTCCAAAATCAATTCTCAATACTTCTGTATCTGTAAAAGATTGTGCAGTTGCCGGATATGGAATTTGTTCAAAATTTGCAACTTCAGCTATTAGTTCATTTGAATGAAAATATTTTAAAAGTATTTCTTTATCATTTGATGAAGTTTTATAAAGTTTTACAATACCTTTTTTTAACAAGAAAAGATATTTCGGCTCATCCCCTTCATAAAATAAAACATTATCTTTTGATAATTTTAAAAAAGTAGTAAATTCGCCTATTCTGTCTAAAGTATTATCACACAAGTCTTTAAATAAATATATCTCTTTTAACTTATTTTTCATATAAACTCCTAATCTTTAACTA